>Ga0326760_1000002_pt1 | contig 389235 bp, 422 predicted proteins | sample GCREP_S_FD_207668 | JGI IMG/M metagenome (GOLD analysis project Ga0326760, IMG submission 207668) | Hot spring sediment microbial communities from Geyser Creek Basin, Yellowstone National Park, WY, United States - GCR.EP_S | ecosystem: Environmental > Aquatic > Thermal springs > Near-boiling... | reverse complement strand
ACTTGTGGCTCCTCAAGCCGTAGAGCTTCCCAGCGAAGCTCGTAACTGTGGCTATCAAGTCCTCTACAAGCTCTTGGTAAGCGTCCTCAGGCTCCTCCCCATTAACAACCTCAATCCTAACACCATGGGATGAGAAGTACCTCTCCAAATAGCTGAAGCCAAACCTAGTCAACCTATCTTTAAAAGCCACTATTACGACCCCAATCTTTCGCCCTTCAACAAGATCGAAGAGCTTACTCAACGATTTCCTCCCCTCGTTAAGACCGCTGGCCACATCTTCTAAAACTGCAACAACCTCGTACCCTCTTGATTTAGCGTATTCCAGCAAGCTTTGCTTCTGTCTTTCTAGATCGCCCTTCTGTTTTTGGTCGTGGGAGGAGACCCTTGCATAGATAACTGCCTTCCCCGAGACATCAGGCCTAACAAATCCCATTAAACGCTCAACTTCACTCTCAGGTATCCTCCTCCTACCGCCGACAGTTCTGACGACCCTTATCTTCCCTTGTTTATCCCACTTCCTGAGCGTATTGGGATGAATCCCTAACCTTCTACAAGCCTCTTGGAGAGTTAGCAGTTTTTCACACATTATGTAAAGAATTGTTGAGAAGAGTTATAAAAAGTTAACTACTCAGAAACTGCTGAACGACCCAGCTACCCATCACTTTAAATTCATAAAAGGGCTCCCGATCGAGTAACGCGATGAGGACTTCCGAGCGCAGTTGATGAAGTTGCAGAATCCAGTCATTTAGAGCTCGAAGCCAGGAGGACCTCCAGCGAGATTAGAGAGCCCCCAGGATCCCCCTGTCAGTGAATATCCTCTTGGGGGATATCCCCGCCCTAATTATAGCGGCGTGCGCTAAGTCTACGATAGCTTTAGCTCCCTCTATTATCCTCGAATCGCTAGAAGCAATTATCTCATGGTTCAATATCTCGGAATCAACCCTATTTGATGTCTTGACTTCAAATTCCTCCGATGTTATCTCTCTTATCCTCTTGGCTATCAACCCACTCTTGGATATCGGGGAATCGAGGTATATAGTGACTCTCCCAGGGCTCATAGATCTTAAAGTATCTGCTATAGTCTCCACAGCCCTATCGAATAGATCGGATGGTCTATAAGAGGAGTAAGAGAGGCTGAGGTCCCTGACTATGCCATCTGTGCATAAATAAACTGGATCACCAGCTAGAGCCCTCTCGACAGTTATTATCACGTTGAAACCATCCACCCCGAGATCGCTCCCCTTGACTAAATGAGGGGGAACGACTTTCATAGAGTTCCTCAGGGATTCCTCTGGGGACCTGACTATCTTAGATAGGGCTACTCTCTCAGCTTTCGTGAGGGAGAGCGCCCTAGCTATCGAGTCTATGGGATCTTGAACACCCAATATGAAGAGGAGGAGCGTGGGATACGCAGCTCTCTCAACTAAATCCCTTCTAATCGTTTCCTGAGCACCCCCACGAACTCATCTAACTTATCCTTCGGTACGGACCCCTTCCCAAGTTTCCAGTTCCCTCCCCCTCCACCCCCCATTTCCCTAGATATCTCCCTCAGCAAGCTGCCAGCGTCTATCTCGCCCTCCCTATGGTTGGATGCGAATAGGGCTAACTCCACTCTATCTCCGTACTCCTTAGTGAGCAACACTATCCTCTTATCTGATGATACTCTATCGACGAGCTTTATCCCCTCATCGATACTGACACTCTCCAATCTGACTATAGAGAGCTTATGCCCTCCTATCGTTTCGTATGTCTCTAGAGCTCTCTCAATAGACCTCTCCTCAGCCTCCTTCATAATCCTCTTCCTCTCCCTCCTCAACTCCCTCAACTCCTCCATCATCCCCCTGAAGAAGGAGTCAACTTCCTCCTCACTTACTCCAGCGCTCTGAGCTATATCCTTTATCTTCTGATGATAATCTATGATCCTCTTCACAGCCGGAGCCCCTGCTGAGAACTCCAACCTTATCACACCATCCTGTATCTTCCTAGCCCTCCATATCTTTATCAGCCCTATATCCCCTGTCCTGAGGACGTGAGTCCCTCCGCAAGCTTGAGCGTTGAAGCCCTCTATCTCGACTACCCTGAGGACTGGATCGGGTACGACGCCGCCTTGATAGAGGGTGAAACCGTACCTTCTCTCGGCATCCGTCCTCACTAACCAGAGAGTCCTGACTGGTATGTTCCTCATGACCACTTCATTAGCTAGCATCTCTATCCTCCTCAGCTCCTCCTGGCTTATGCTCTTGTAATGCGTTATATCTAACCTGCTCTCCTCGTCCCCCTTCTGAGCCCCCCACTGCCATACGTGAGAGCCCAGGACCCTCCTAGCTGCCTCTAGTATGACGTGAGTGGCTGTATGATGCCTCATCCTGTTCAGCCTCCTCGGATCCACTCTAGCTCTTATCACCTCACCCACGGGAGGGGAGCCCCCATCAAGTGAGTGGAGGACCCAGCTCCCGTGCTTCTCGACCCCCACTACCCTAGCTTCGATCCCCCTCCACTCTATAGAGCCTACATCCGATGGCTGCCCACCGCCCTCAGGGTAGAATGCTGTCCTATCGAGTAACATCTTCCCATCGACGTAACCCAGCACTCTGGCCTCGAACTCCAGTAAGTAGGGATCTTGATAATACAGGAGCTTAGTCGGGGGGTACTTCCTCAACTCATCGATCTTCTCGAATAACTTAGGTGGCTCGGGCTTCCTAGCCTCGTGCTTAGCTGCTATCATCTCGAAGAAGTTATCAGGGACATCTAAATCGCCAACTACCCTCTGCACTATATCCGGGGAGAGGCCGTGAGAATCGTAGAGCATTATTAAGTCATCGACACTTATCCTACCCTTCTCCTTAATTAATTCAGAGACTACCTTAACCCCCCTCTCTACAGCTTCCCGGTACCTCTCCTCCTCTATGCTCACTATCTCAGCTATCCTATCCGCGGCTTCCCTGAGCTCCGGGAATCCCTTCGAGGACCAGTAATCGGCTTGCTTAACTGCGAGCTCGGATAGTGGGACCTCGCTCCCCAATTTGTTCAGTATCCTGAGGCTCCTCCTTATCAAGAGCCTCCCGAGATAGCCCTCGTTGACGTTAGATGGTACCAAACCATCAGCTATCATGAAGGATATCGCTTTAGTATGATCTAATAGTGAGAAGACTGCCTCTATGGGGGCTATCTTCTCCTCCAGTTCCCCCTCCCCGACCCCTATCAGGAGAGCAGCCTCCCTCCTCAGGGAGGAGATGCTCCTCCCCCTCTCGAGCTCCCTCAGTATTGAGGACACCTTAGAGTACTCGGAGAGGAGAGATGAATCAGGCTCCCTCACCCCTAGCTCACTCATGAAATCGTAGAGGAGGTCTCCGTAGACAGCGTGGAACCCAGTGGGATCCCCCCTCAGGAACCAAGTTATCCTCTCGAGGCCGTAACCAGTGTCCACTACTTTAGTGTCCATTGGCACGTACCTCCCATCCTCAACTCTGTACTGCATGAAGACTAACGTAGCTATCTCCAGCCCACCGACTATAGGCTCTAGATCAGGGCCAGCGTTACCTCCTCCCTCCCATATCCCCTCCTTGTAAGTTATCTCCTCCTCAGGTATACCTAGCACGCTAGTCGCGTACTCGTGGAAGAGCTCCACAGTCCTATCTATCCAGTAGACGAACTTCTCCTTAGTGTTGAAAGCGTGATGGGCCATCATCTCGAATATAGAGAGGTGCCTCCCCATAGTTGGCCCTACTTTATCTATGTCCTTCAGCCTTATGCAGGGCTGGGATATTGTCAGGGGGTTAGCTGGAGGAGGGACTATGCCAGCCGTTATGAAAGGCTGGAAGTCTACTATCGATGCGCTAGTCAGGAATAGATCTTCCCTCCATCTCGCTATTACTGGGTACCTGTTTATCCTAGTGTGCCCCTTACTCTCGAAGAACCTCAGGAAATCCTCCCTCACTTCCTCCAAGCTCTTATCCTGCTTCCTATGTCCTATGAACGTGTAAGGCTCGCAAGGAGCTTCCCCGCATGTCTCCCTCTCCTTCAGGGTCCAGAAGTACTCACCGCACTTGGGACATCTCTTCCTCACGTATCCCCTGGATCTGAGGAACTCCACTTCTATCTCTCGCATATAAATCGGGATAGTTTCGAGATTTAATTTAAAAAGTTTCAGCCGAATAGAGCGCCTAAGCCAGCGAGAGCGGCTTCTTCCTCCTCCTTCCTCTCCTCCTTCTTCTTCTCCTCTTTCTTCTCCTCCACCCTCTTCTCAGTAGGCGCTGCTGCCGGAGCTACCGCTACCGGCATAGCAGTAGCTTGGCTTATCAACTCCTCTAAGTTCACGTTCGATATAGCGTTCACTAACTGCTTTATCCTGGCCTGATCTGGCTCAGCCCCCGCGGCCCTGAGGACTTGCTCTAAGTCACTCGCCTCGACTTTCCCCTTTAGCTCATGCAACATCAAAGCCGCATATATGTACTCCATTCCCATAGCGTCCACCCCACCCAATCGCGTGTCATCACATTTTAAAGTTAGCTCTCGAAGCCACCCACCCTCCTCCTCACCCTCCTACCCAAGCTCACGCCGAAGCCCCTAGTGACCCCTATGACGAACATAGCCACTAATAGGACTGAGAAGGTGAATATCGACAAGTAGAACACTCTGGTCTCGAATGGAGTGACGACCACCGTGCTGTAACTGTAAGATGTAGGTACGCTTATCTTAGAGGAGCCGTCCGGCGTTAAGTAGGATATGCTGTTGACCCTTATCCACTGCTTCCCAGTGGTCTGCGCCTTCAAGCTCAGTACCATCTTGACGAAGCCCTGGGGCTTCACAGTATCGCAACTCAGGACTAGCTTAACGGAAGCTTCCCTCGGCTCCCAAGTCGGCTGATCGCACACAACACCTTCCCCCTTCTCTAAATTCGGGGGGTTGACCATGTAGAGGCCCGGGCTGAATTCCATCTCAACGCTAAGCTTCTTAGCATCCCCATTCCCCTTGTTCATCATGTATATCGAGAATTGGATCAGGGAGTTCACGTTCGTCACGTTGGGGGGTATGTCCTCGACCCTCACTGAGAGCTCCGGCTTGACTACCGTCACGACGACTGGGGACTTCATCGAAGATAATATCGTCTTCTGGCCCTCCTGAGGATCTACATAAGTCACCTTAGCTGACCCGAATGTAGCTACCCCCTCTCTTACTGCTCTAAGCTTGTAAGATAGGGCCAGGACTCCTCCAGGGGACAAGCTGCTCGCCGTGAGTCTCGTATCCCCAGAGATCAACTTGAATAAGTCCCTCGGGAAATCGTCCTCTATAGTCACTCTACTAGCTGCCGCAGTGCCGTTATTGCTCACTATAACGTTAACCTCTATAGTGCCGTTGACTGGCACTGTGGAGGAGGATATAGTCTTTGTGACGTAGAGCTTCGATACGCCCGGCTGCCTAACGGTTATCGTGAAGAACCTGGTAGCTTCGTAGTACTTATTCCTTATGTCGAAGTAACCCGCTGTTATATTCACTCTGTATATAGTGCCCCCGGATCCCTTGGGCACGACTATCCTGAACTCCACCTTTTCGCTCCTGGCTTTGGGCGGCATCTCCCCCGTGACCACTATAGGGAACGACCTCCCCGCGACTGAGGACGGGGCCGTTATCTCAGTGGGTAGATCGGGGTTGACGTTAACCCTTATCGTGACGTTATAAGCTGAATCAGCCCCTGTGTTCTGGAGGTAGAAGCTGAATGATATAGGAGCTCCCTCATCCACCTCCATATCCCCCGTGGGCCTCTCAGCTATTATGCTCACTGACGGATTCCCCACCCTCCCCTTGTATTTCAAGCCGAAGATCAGCTTGACGCTATCTCTAACTACCTTATACGCTGATGGATCGTACCTGAATATCTTCACGTTCCTAGTCGCATTGAACCCCTCGTACCTGAACTTAGTCCCGTAATAGATTAGGAAGTTGACGCTGTAGTTCCCATACTTGTACTGACCCGGTCCCGCGACGAACATGAGGCTCATGTTGTAGGATCTATTGACATCCAGGCCTCCGAATGTGTAGTTGGCGCTACTCGATGTGGGGGAGTATGAGAGTCCCGGCGGGAAGGGTTGCGTCAAGTTTATCGAGCCCTCCCCCTCCAGCCTCCCCCAAGTCACCAGGGCCTTCACCCAGCTTATGGACGCGGGACCATCGTTCCTCAGCGTCACGGGGATGATCACTCGAGAGCTGGCTGCATCGTACTCCTTATACTTCGGGAAACCTATGTTTAGCGTGAGATTGGCATCTGGAGAATATATCGAATCTATTATATCGAACGCTATCGTCTTATTCTCCCTACTGCTCTCATCACCCTTTATTATGATCCTATAGAGTATATTCCCCCCCTTATCAAACGGGCAGTTCTCCTTAACGACTATCTCAGTTCTCGTCGGTAGCGTGCCTCCGCCCTCCATGTAAGCCCAGGCTCCTCCTCCCGTCAAGCATGGATTGTCCATGCTCCCCTTGTAGACCTGAGCCTTGACAGCATAAGCTGCGACTCCTCCTATGAAATCTATCTTAGCTTGAAGTTTATAGCCACCGGGGAGGTCTATAGTAGTCCCCTCTTTCATAGTCAGCCCCAGCCAATCGTACCTAACTTCCTGAGCTGATACATTAGGGAGGCTGGGGATCGAGAGGATGCACACCATGATTAAGGTTATTAACTTGAGCCTCATCCCCATCGGGGTCACATGGGATCACCTTTATTAATTATGATTTCGGCAATGAGCGTAGTTGGGCCCGTAGCTCAGCAAGGATAGAGCGGCGGCCTTCTAAGCCGCAGGTCGGGGGTTCAAGTCCCCCCGGGCCCGTTTTTTCGATCGAATGATTTATCTTATCCCCAATAAAATCTCCTATAAGTTCAAGAGTTATGCCGATCACATGGGCTCCCCATCCTGGGGCGTTCATCGGGAGTATAAGGAGCGAATGGAATTATGATCCAAGAGTACCTGGATTAGATAGACTATCCGCTCGTTCAATTCTAAGAGATCCGACACATAGATCCGGCTCTCTATGTTAAAACTCACAGATCTTTCACTCCGGAGGGCATCTTCCAGTTGTGATCGAGAAAGGGAATAGAGGGCCTTAGCTATGGTGAGAATGGGCCCAATAGGAATTGCATGAGGTTCACTTGACCACCATGGACGTATATAGGGACTCTCTTCGCTTGCTGAATGCTGTAGCCCCCTAGCCATTGCAACCCAACACTCTTGCCGTCCGAGGGCCTCACGACTAGGAGGTAATTCCTACTGTTATCCAAATCGAGGGCATAATCGCCAGCTATCGCTAGAATGAGCCTATCGGTCGCTGCGAAGAGGCCGTCCTGATCCTCCCCCTGGACCACTAAAGTGGAGTTACTCGGGAATATCCTTATGCTCGTCTCATTCGATATCCTCAGTACTATGGTCACGTTCCCCTCCTTAACGGTACCCAGGGGCCCGACTGCTATATTGGTCTCATTTATCTTGCCGCCGGAGAAGAAGCTCAGTGCCATCGTTATCGAGTAAGATGATAGGGCTATGCCCCCCGATGACTGCCCAGCCGGATAAGCTATAGTGACTTTCCAGCTCCCCTCCGGCCTCTCCTCACGCTTGGGCATCCCTATCAGCAGGTAAGTAGCTGCAGCTATGACCACTATCAGTATGGCTACCAGTAAGTACTTAACTCCCAAAGGGTATCCTCCCCCTCTTCCTCCTCTCAGTTAGGAGAGGGCTCCTCCTAGTGCTCTTAACCCTGTTCCTTATCCTTATAGCTATTAGGACAGCTGAAACTATTATTAGCGCTGATACTATGTATAAGAAGGTCTTGGAGACTGAGAGAGTCACCTTAACTATATTGGATCCGGAGTAGCCGGGCATGGTCCTCCCTATCGAGTCCTTGTACTCATAACTGAAGCTCAAGAAGGTCCCGAGTTCTGGGGATGGGTAGAAGTTAATCGCCCTCACCCTCACCGGTATCGTTATCGTGGTGCCCGAAGCTACTTTATCTATCCTCAGGAGGAGGGAGCCATCCGGGTTAGGTCTGTACATCACTTCCTTCGGTATCGTGCTCAAGTTCAGGGAGAGCCCCTCCCCAGATGCCATCTTTAAGCTCACCTCAGTGGCGTCCTCATTCCCCACGTTGGATAGAGCTATCAGTATCATTTTCTCCTCATCCCACTCCATCTTCAGGGAGGACACGTTCGAGGATATCAGTAAGTACGGCCTGAGCACCGTTATCTTCACATCCTTGCTCAAGTTGTGCCTCTCCCCCCTAGCATCCGTATAAGTTATGAGAGTAGTGGATACAGTCTGGGGCCCCGGTGGAGCATCGACTGGAGTGACTTGATAGACTAGAGTCATTTTAGAGCCAGGAGCCAGTGGTTGGGGCATCACATAGCTCCCTAAACTGTTCGTAGATGTGACTAGAGCTGTACCGTTGCCTGGGAATGTGGTGACGAGCTCGAAGCCTGAGGAGAGCTTCTCGACGAATGTCAGATCTGTTATAGGTAGATCTCCCCTGTTCGAGAAAGTTAAAGTTATGTTGACGGGTTTCCTGAGCTGAGAGGATGTGGGGGAAGCTACCTTAGACTCCAAGTTCAGCACGGAATTCCTCAGGAGCCTCAAGGGCAGGGATTTCGCGAATATCGGCTTGCTGGAATTAGCTTCCCTCAGGAGTATCGAGACGCTCACGTTCTGGGGTGAGGGGAGGCCATCCGGGGCATTTATCTTGAATGTGAACTCCCTATCCTTCCCAGCTTCCAGCGTGAACTTAACCTCTGAGCTTCCTGAGATAGAAGCCGGTGGACCAGCTCTCACGCTCATTACTAGGGAGAGGGGCTTCGATATCTTATTAGATACGCTCACCTTGAGGTTCAACGATGTCCCCTCAACTAATACTGTTGGTTGATAATCGCCGTATCCCCCTACGAAGTAAGCGTTCGATGATACTGAAGTTATCCTGAGCCAGTTAGTGAAGACAGCTACGTAAGGATATGTGTAGGAGTACCTGAGCCATATGTAGGGGAAGTCCGTGAAGAGGCCATCCGGCCTTATTGTATTCGCTAGATCGACCATTATAGCACCGTAATTGGATACTAGCTTATCCGTCTCCAGATAGCCCAGTGAGGAGAGCTTCGATAGTACGTTGAGAGCCGATGCTGTCATGAAATCGTAAGTACCAGCTGAGTAAGATTTCCTAACGCTCGCATCCAGATAGTTTATCAGCCCCCTTATCATGGACTCATCGAAGCTGTACCCCTGATATAGAGCCTCAGCTATAGCATCTCCGACTTCACCGGTCACATATAGAGCCTTGGATCCGCTCTCCTCCCAGTAGACCATGTTCCCGGATCTGCTCGCTGTAGCGGCTAAGTAATTCAGCGCCTTATTTATGCTGGAATCCGGTACCCTGAGGCCAGCTTCCCTAGCTGAGAGTAACGCCTTAAGGACTGATGCGGTCACAGAGGGAGTTGGTTGCTTCATCTGGAATACATCGGCTTGAGGTATCCTTCCCCATCCACCTCCCTCATCCTGTAGGCTTACCATCCTAGATACTGAGTTAGATAAAGAGCTCAACTTATCCTTCGGCAGTGAGCCCGAGCTTATAGCTAGGGAGATAGCCCTTATCGCGAGAGAGCTGAAGTAGACATCTGCTAGCTTCCCGCTTATGTCGGAGCCCCACAGCCCATCTATAGCCTGTTGGGAGAGCCAATTAGCTATGGAGGATAGCCTAGCTCTAGCGTTAGAGACTGAGCTGGGGTCCAGGGAGGCGAAGTTATAAGCTTGCAGTGCCTCCCCCAGTATCAGGGCAGCGTATATATTGAACTCGAGATCCGGTATTGCTCCGAAAGTGAAGCCGCTCTTATCCACATAGAGCACACCATTTACGTAACCGTAGCTCCCACTGGGTATCTCGCTTATCGATTTGAAATCAGGGACGCTCGAGACACTCTTCATAGGCCCCTCTACTGCTCTCTCTATAATACCCCTCGAGTCCTGGCCCATCGAAGAGCATGAGCTCAGCAGGAGTATTATCAAGAGGAGGGATGACTTCCTCAGCATATGGGATTGTGAGAAGCTACTATATAAGGAGAGAATGAGGCTGGGGACGGAATCAAATAAGGCATATGACTAAGAAAAAAGGGAGGGGGTTTAGCTGCTGGGCAGCCCTACCGGGACAACCAGCACGGGCTGTATCACTACCTTAGCGGGTACTGTGGTCGGCCTTATACCTATCACTATCACAGCTGGAGCTACCTTGCCTACTCCAGCGTTGTAGTAAGTTGAGATCGTTATGTTAGCCAGCTTCGTCGGGTCAGCTAAGGCTATGGCAGCGCTCAAAGTCCCGAACCTGTCGGTACCAGCTACCACTAATATTTCCTTGTCCGGGTTCCACGGGTTGCTCTTAGCGTACTGTATCACTCCGAGACCGTTGCCGCCCTCTATCTTGTAGACGTAAGCTGGATCTATCGTTGGATCTATCAAGCTCAGAGCGTACGTTAAGTTTATGTTCCTCTCACCTGGAGCTGCGAGCGGGTTGTAGAGCCACGTCACCTTCCCATCTGTCTTGTAGAGTATGTAGAGAGCTCCGGTGTCGTTGAGGTACTTCACGAGCGAGTTGACGAGAGGACCACCGACGAGTATGAGCTTCTTGTTCTTCACATCCTCACTCAACGTCTTGCCATCGAAGACCCAGCTGTCCATGTAGGCTATAGGAGCCCTAACGAAGCTGAACACCTCCTCAGGGTTGGCGAAGTTGAAGTACAGGTCCTTGTAGGCCGCTGGCGTCACGTCCTCGAACACAGTCTTGCCCTCAGGTGTCGTGATCGGCACTAGCTCAGTGGCCCCAGTGAACACTCCATCCTTGTTCCTGTCCTCGACCCTGTCGTAGATGCCAGCGAACACGCCAGTCGCGTTTATCGGGTAGAACCAGTTGAGCTGCCAGTGATATACAGCGGTGGTGACGTCCTCAGTCTCTCCGGTTGCATATGGATCGACCTGATCTATCGTCTTGGGGCAGCTTGCAGTTGCAGTGTAGCCGTATAGCTCATCTTCCTCGACGAATGTCTTGCACTCTACCTTCGTTAAGGTCCTCTCTCCCTGAGTGAAGTTGTATATTCCCCAAGTCGGGCCGCAAGTCGGACCGCAGTACTCAGCTCCGACTGTCGGCGGGAGAGCGGGGCACTCCGGATAGGCAGTTATGACTCCTTTGCTCACACTAGTGAACCAGAGCTCCTTGCCTCCAACTACTAACTTGCCATCGAGGTTGGCGGGCTTGTACCATCCCGTCTCGTCCTGCACGAAGATAGTAGCTCCGAGAGTGCCGCTCTTCACTACGACGTACCACTCATCCTTCTTCGTGTATGCATTGTAGTAACCGCTTATCCCGAGGAAGCTCTCATCGGCAGCTAGCTTGTTGACCCACGGGGCGAATACCTTGGATGTGTCTACTATGTAACCCTTAGCATCTTTGAATTTTGTAGCGGTACCATAGTTAACTCCGCTGTCATCTATTCCCATGTTACCTCCAGCGAACACTCTGGGCCCTGATGGATCCGGATAGCTGCTCTTCTCGAGTATCACATCGACGTTCATGCTTCCTACCTTAGGATCGGCTGCATTTGCATAGTCACTGCCAGCGGGGTGAGGCCATCCGTAGACTGACTCGAAGAACCACTTGGTGTTATTCCAATCGTATGCCCCATCTCTAGTTCCATTAGTTTTACCGTATCCTGGGTAGATGTTAGGAGCTAATATCAATGAGTAGAAGTCCATCGTAACTACGTTGAGGGCCTCATCGACGTCCCTCACAGTTATACCGAAGTAGGTAGTGAGCCTCTCATTGTCGCTTATCTTACCATCCCCATTTATGTCAGCGAGTATGTAGAGATCGCGGTGAGTGTTGCTGTAGAAGAAGAACTCGAAGCTTCCAGGCTCATTGTCCTTAGGCACACCTGTCTGGCTCTCTATGTGGAAGTAATCTACCGGCGTAGTCGTCCCGAGCTTGTAGGCGACGAAGCCAACGCTGTAGCTCGATGCTGTAACCTCGACTTCCTTAGCCTCTAACGTGTAACCGAGCCAGGGCAGATCTACCTTAGTGCCTATAGCTATATCGATCGGGTTGAGCGGGTGTATGAAGTAGAAACCGGCATGAGCCCATGTGTATATTATAGTGCCTACATAATCAGCTCTGAAGTTCTTCACGCTATCGAATGCGTCAGCGCCGAATGTGAATGTCCCTGGGCAGTCTAAGGTGAGAGGCACGGCATAGCCAGAGGGAGCCTTCTCAGCATCATTGTAAGCGGGCGGGTAGTAAGTCGTGTGATCGGAGGTAGCGAATACCACCCATTCCCTTAGAGCGCGAGTGCTGAACTTCCTGCCAACGCTGTACGTTATCTGCGTCGGGTTCTTCTTGCTCTTCACACTAGCTGGGACGAAGACGTAGTCATCGTACAATGGATATATCTTCTTGAACGGATCAGCTGTTTTCGTGTCCCAGTTCCAGCTCCAGAGGAACCCCTTGAAGTAGTGATCGGCCTCCCAGCTTCCCACTAAGTCTAAGGCCTGGTAGCGTTGCCCATAGGCCTGGGCTGAGAAGCTACCGTGGTAGAGCGTTATGCCATGGTTGGCTGCGTCCTTCTCATCTACATATAATGCATTAGTGTAGTATAAGTGCGAGCCCATCTTCGCAGCTATCAGAGTGGCTCCCAGCACGTCCTCGGGAGCTGCCTTGCTACCTAATATTATGGCTACGTCGGGCATGCCGTCGAAGTCGTAGTCTATAGTTCCATCCTTGACGAATGGTTGCGGGAAGAGGTGTATCGGGTAGGCAGCGGCTGGCAGGAGGCTAGCTCCCAGCAGCACCAACAACGCTGCCATCATATATGCCTTCCTCATGAAGTTCACCTGCCCCTCAAGGGGGCGAGTCTAAGCTCCGGGGGGAATATAAAAGCGTTTACGGTAAAACAGTTGCGTAACGTTGCAGAACGTTCATAAAGCTCCATTCCGAATTTTCTCCATGAGATAGGTCATGAAGCCTTACCTCATGCGAATATGAGGTAAATTCAACTTAAAAATCCTCGAATCATCTATATTAATCTGATTTTCATCGCCTCCCTGAATGTAGTTCCTCCTCAGCTGAAATTCGATTTCTCTTTTAACTCCTCAGTCTCATCGATATTTCGACGAACGTCTAATAATTTTGAGGCTCATGCCCTCTTCCTCCTCTCCCTCTCCTCGACTAACTCGAGGTGATCGCTGGCCCCTACCTCCCTCTCCATAGCCCTAATTATGCTACTGGCCGCCCTCTTAACAACCTTCGGATCCCTGGACCTTATGGATATCACGTACCTAGGGGCTCCGGCTGCGTATATATCTACATCAGCCCCGGATGATGCCTCCAGCCCCCTGCTCAGTATCCTCCTGACTCTCTCAACACCATCGCTCGCGTAACTCACTACCTTGACCACGAGGTCCTTCACGTATATAGGTGGCTTCAACTGCCCCTCTACTATAGCTTTCAGCTCTTCAGCGAGCTTCTTATCGACACCCGCTTTAATCAGGGGCTCCGGCCCCTCGTATATCACATCCTCGAGGGCATCCAGGGGGTTCTTGTAGTAAGCTTGCAGCCTCTCGTAAGATTCCCTAGCGACGCTATCGGCATCCTGATAGCCCGCCCTCTGGGCAGCTAACTTGAGCATGGATAGGACTCTATTCCTCTCCTTCCATTCCTCGAGCTTCTCCCTCCTCTCAGTCTCGCTCACATACCTCAAGCTCAGATCTACCTGCCCTAGCCTCCTATCAGCCCTTATGACCCTCCCAACTACTTTATCTCCCTCCTTAACGAAATCCCTTATGTCCTTTATCCTCCCGGAGGCCACGTGGCTCCTGGGTATGTAAGCTTCAAGCCCATCGTACTCATCGAGGCTCACGGTGACTCCGTGCTCCTCAACTGACTTGACAGTAGCTACTACTAGATCGTTCCTCTTCGGGAAAGGTGAGGAGCTCATCTTCACACCCCTGAGCTCCTGAACCCGGAGTTATTAAAGTTGCGTACATGCGTTCTACAAAGGTTTTAGCGGGAGCCCTCAGGAAAGTTAGGTGATCCCATGGGTAAGGCCAAGAAGTTGCTCATAATAGCGAGCAAGGGCACACTAGATATGGCGTATCCTCCCCTTATATTGGCTCAAGTGGGCGCTGCTATGGGGCTCGAGGTGGGCGTCTTCTTCACCTTCTGGGGGCTCAACATAATAAGGAAGGATACCGTGGATAAGCTGAAGATATCTCCAGTGGGGAATCCGGCTTTAGGGATGCCCAATATACTCGGAATCCTCCCCGGGATGACTTCACTAGCGACTAGCATGATGAAGAAGAGGATAGAGGGGATAAAGATGGCGTCAATAAGGGATATGATAAAGGAGTGCAAGGAGCTAGGGGTTAAGTTCTACGCCTGCTCGAATACAGTCGAGCTGATGGGGCTGAAGAGGGAGCAGTTGATAGATGAAGTCGATGATATAGTCGGAGCCACAACTTTCCTGGAGATGGCATCTGAGGATGCCATAGTCCTCTTCATCTGAATTTTTATTCCCTCCTGGACTGGCACTCCTTGTTGCACTTCCCAATCACCTTGAGGATATCCATTACTATAGCTAGCCCCCTCTGGACGTCGGGGTCCCTCATCTTCCTCATTAAACCTATTAGACCCAAGCTCTCCTTGCTATCGAAGGCCTCCCTCAGTTCTGACATGCATTTAGGTGAGATCAGGAAAGTGAGCCTAGCGGAGAGCTCAGATAGTTCCTCTATCATCTCCTCCTTCATGAAAGCCCTCTCTAGGGCCATGAGGGAGAAGAGCATCCCGAGCAGCTCATCGATCATCCCTGAGCCCAGGAAGAGCTCCAGCCTGTCCAGAATGTAATTTAGGTTATCTAACTTCTCAATGAACTGCTTGAACTTCTCAACATTCTTCTCATCCGAAAATATCTCCTCCAACTTCCCGCTCATCGGGATCACCTCATATATAGCCCCCTAATATGCAGGTCCAGTACATTGTGTTCATAGCCAACTTAGCTAGATGGAGCACTCTAGTCGGTATCAGCCCGGGAGCTTCCGTATAATAATAGTTGGAGACCTGAGCTGATGCCAGCTCCCTCCCCATCTCTATTATGCAGAAGCTCTGTCCATCGAAGAGGCTCCTCCTCTCCAGCCCGTTTATCTCGTAGTATATGTTATCAGCTACAGTGGAAGCTTCGAAGTGAGCTATGACCCCGGTCTTCGGGACCGGGAGGTTTGTAGCATCCCCTATCGCGAAGGCATCATCGTAGCCCTTCACATTCAGGTAGTGCTTATCCACTGGTATCCAGCCTTCATCATCCCCTATTCCGGAGTTGAAGATCAGATCAGCGCCTCTATGGGGAGGTGATAGCACTAGGAGATCGTAATCGAGGGAATCCCCCTCCATAGATATCACTTTCCTGCTCTCGCCATCCACCCTATCGACAGTGAAGAAAGTGATTGGCTCTATATTCCTCCTCTTCATCTCCTCGACTATCACCCTATTGAGCAACCTGGGGCCGTATGGCCTCTCCAGGGGAGAGATGAACTTCATATCGACCTTCTCCCTCATCCCCTTGGCCCTGAAGTAATCGTCCAAGAGGAAAGCTATCTCAAGGGGGGCTACGGGACACTTATAAGTTAGGCCCCCTATCCCGACTACCACCTTCCCCCCTTTGAACTCCTTCACCTTTCTGTGGAGCTTCTCAGCGTCTTCTAACGTCCAGAAGTGATCTACATTACCCATGAATCCGGGAATATCATCGTAATTCATTACTGAGCCAGTGGAAATTACTAAATAATCGTAACTCCTCAATTCCCCTCCCTTCAGCCTCACCTTCCTATCATCCAGATCTACCTTCTCAACCTCAGCCCGCGTGAACTTCACACCCCTGCTGTATATCTTGCTCCTGCTCTTGCTTATCCTCTCCCTACTGCTCTCCCCTATTGCTACGAAGAGGAAGCCGGGCTGGTAGTAGTGCACATCCGACTTATCTATTACCTCTATCTCCACATCCCTGGGGGCCCTTCTAGCCAGCCTATTAGCGAATATAGTACCTCCATCTCCCCCTCCGATCACGAGGACTTTCATGGGAATCCCCTACTTCTTCTTGACCCTTATCAGGGCTCTTATAACTCCTCCTTCCTCTGATACGCTTATTATCTCGTTCTCAGTCCTCCTAGCCCAAGCCTCTAAGTCCGGCTTGAATCCTGGGTCTGTCGCTAAAACCTCTATTATATCGCCCACATTGGCCTTCCTATAGGCCTTTATCAGATTAGTCAGGGGGCCGGGGCACGTTAGACCCCTGGCATCTACAGTTACGCTGGGCTTCTCCAAGCTATCACCGATGAGCTTGATCTCACTCAGATTTAAGCTAAACTGAGCAAATGTTCAGATGGATTACTGCTGCGGATCATAATGAGCTGAGATCAAAATCCCCTAAAGGAAAAGATTAGTAGCTTCTAGCCCCCAATTTCTCCATCTGAGGGGCTAAGATCTCGGCCTTCCCTCCCCTGGGCCTCGCTAGGACCTCATCGCAGACCTGGCACCTGACTACTCTGGATACGTGCGAGAATATTATCTGCTCGTTCCCGCACTTGGGACATCTAACTCTAACGAAGTAGCTCTTGGGTAAGGGGATTAGCTCCCTCATGCGATCACCTCTGTATCTCAACCTTCGCCAGTCTTCCCAAGTTCCTCATAACTTTCCTGCCGCACTCCTCGCATGTCAGGACCAGCAAAGCCTTCTTAGTAGTTTTAGCTTTCCTCCTGAGCATCCCCCTGGGCTCGCCACCGTAACCCCTCCTCTTCCTCTCCAACTGCCTCTGGCCCCACGAGAGCTTCCTCGCCCTGCCAGCCTTGTAGATGGAGACCTTGTGAGGGGTGTGCTTCTTACACCTAGGGCAGTAAGTGTTGATCTTCTCAGGGACTTGCATCCTCCATCACCTCCACAGCCCCGCTAGACTTGAGGGCTTGAGCGTTCTCCTCAGGTATCAACGCGATGTCACCCTCTGAGAAGGGACCGTATATCCTCATGTCCACACCAACGAACTTGGGTACTTGAGTTTTAAACGTTACTAGTGACATGGCCATGGAACCGAGGGGCCCGTAAGCCCTCTCCTCAACTACCTCCTTAACTACTTCATCGGCCTTAATCTTCCTCTCGATCGGCTCTAGCTCAGCCCCGTAAGCTGCTTTGATGAATAGATCCATAAGCTTCATCGAGTTCTCTAGCTCTACCCTCAGGTTCCTCAGGACCTCCGAAGCTCTAGCGTAGACCCTCCCCTCCAAGCCCTTCGGTAGGTCCTTAGATAGGGATTCCTCAGCGGCCTTTATCTCTGCTATTAGGGAGGGGCTCACTTTACCCTCCGAGATAGCTAGGATTACCTCCCTTATTATATCCCTATACTTCAAGACCATTACCTTCCATCGGATCGGCTCTTCCCCTCAATATCAAGAAGACAGCTGCGTGAGCTGGTAGGACTTGCTCCTCACCCTCATCGTAAGGCCCGAAGCTCTCATCCCTCATCCTGAAAGCAGGTACTCTCATCTTGATCCTCACTTTCATCTCAGGCTCAGCTGGAAGGCCTATAGCGTCTTTGAATGGGTTCATCCTCCTATACTCATCCAAAGTCAAGCTGAGCGCCCTGAAACCGGTCTTACCGTGCAAGCTATTGGGTATCCTAGTCAGCCTCCCGGTGTCCATGGTGACCATCCAATCTACCTTAACTCTCACTCTCTCTATCGAGCTCTTTAAGAGCTCTTCCATCCTCCTCCTATCCCTCGAACTCACCCTGGGCTCCCCTATGTATTTTAGGGCCCTAGCTACGTGACCGTTCCTCTGATCTATCCTGAATCCCCTACCATCTGGGATTATGAAGCTTGAAATATCTAAGCCGCTCGCCATGACGTATTGAGCGATCTCCCTCCTCTCCTCCTTCCCTAGTAGTGTCAAGGGGCCCTCAGTCACTCTGACGTGGAACCCCCTGTTCCCAGTGTAAGCTATCAGGATCCAATCGGGATCTACGCCAAAGTCCTGCGTCAGCACATCTATCAGCTTCCTTACTTCCTCCTTGCTCACCTCTATGCACCTCTCGTTCAACCAGTGGTTCACCTCCAACTTATCGGAACCGCAATTAGGGCAGCTCTGAGGGCTGAGCCCCATCCCGGATTTACCGCAGTTCTTACATCTCCATATAGATCCCCTCTCGCATCCCTCATCCCTCAGATCGCTGGAATCTATATCGAAGAGTAGATCCGCTTTTATCCTGCCCTTGTCCTCCATCTCAGCCTCCGGCCTCTCGTAGAGTGAGACGCTGTAGTAAGCATCGAGAGGGGGCTCGTATATCAAGTGCCTCCTCAACTCCTCCAGATCCCTGAATGATATGTGCCTCCTCACCTTCCCATCGAACCCCCTGAACATGAACTCCCTCTTAGCTACGTCCTTCACATATATGGCTCCCCTCATCGACCTGTAGTAAGACCTGAAGAGCTCCTCTATCAGACCCTCCTCCTCCCGCAATCCCCGGGGCAGAGGCCCCACTCCCTCATAGTATCGCAGCTTGGGGGCTTATATCTCCTCTTAGCTATATGTGAGACTTGATACGTCGTTACCTTCTCGCTGAAATCTGGGAGGGACCTGAACAAATCTATCACTCTCTCCTCCTTCCATCCCCTGCTGAGTAGGAATGAAGCCAGAGTGAACCTAGCTTGATGGCTCACGTTCTCCCCCCTCTTCACCTTCTCTACGAGCTCCTCTATGCAGGGAGGTAACTCATCCCCCTTAGTATCCACGGGCCTCCTCGATCTCGAGGAGATCTCTGAGATCTCATCAGCTATCCTCTTAAGCCTATCTGGTAGTTCTACTTGAGGTGTATTCATCACGTTCTCCCTGACGTACTCCGCTAAGATCCTCCCGAGCTCGTACTCATCTATCAGGACGAAGCCCCTAGAGACTACCCTGTTCACTAACCTCCACCTCGCTCCCCCTATCTTAGATGCTCCCCTCAAGTAACTAGCTAAGTCCATCCAGAGCTCCCCATCGCCCTTCAGCTCGATACCCAGCTCCCTAGCTATTGCTCTGAGCTGATCCAAGCTCATACTCTGGCACTTCTTCATGAACCTCTTAGCTTCGTAATTAGCTAATCTAGCTAGCACATTCCTACCTGCTGCGGCTGCTATCAACTTAGCCGCGACGAATGAGTAAACTTCTAGGGGCTGGCTCCTCTCTGCGTGGAACCCCTTCCCCCTTATAGCTATCATTAGCCTCTCTCTAGCGAGTTTCCTGACTTCCTCCAGCATAGGATCCTCAGCTAAGTCCTCTAAAGTCATGTCCTTCAGTAATTCAGCTGCAGCCTTCGAGAAGGGGAGCTCAAACTTGGAGGTGGGCAAGGTAATATGTGATCCCCGCCCCCTCTATCCCCCCCACTGGGTAGCTGAGCTTCAAGGGGGCATTCGTCCTGAGCTCTATATCCGCTTCCTCAGATATATCAGCTGGTTTAGTCATCTTCTCCAAGTAAGCCATGTTGTAGAGGCTCTTGGACGGTTCCTCAGCCCAGACATCTATAAGAGCCCTATCCTCCTTAGTTATCGATATTACGGCCCTCCCCCTGTCGCTGTTCGTCCTGAACTCAACTTTCTCACTGTCTATGTATATCTCTACATCTGAACCCACTATCTTCAGGTCCTTTATCACGCCCGGTATCGTGTCGCTATCCAGCCTCGCTCTCGCCTTGAAATCCACTTTTATCGTCTTGAACTCGAAGGGAGTGCCAGCTAGAAGGGGGAACTCGAAGACCCTCTTATAACCGTCCATGCTCGTTATCTTCATCAAGGATTCCGTGAACGTCAGTTCTACTCTCTCCTTGTTCTTAACTCTCTTCAGAATCTTAGCTAGGTCCGTGAAATCTATACCGTAGAACCTCGTGGATTCAGCTTCGAACTCTATGAAGTAAGTCCTGGGGAGGCTGACTTGTATCATGGCTGTCTTAGATGGATCGAGGGCTTGAAGCCCGAAACCGAAATCAGGATCTAATTTTACGGAAGCTTCACCAACTAAGGATTCTACAGCCTCAACTATAGCTTTCAACGTACCAGCTTCCTCAAAAACCACCCTATTGGCCATCCCTCACACCCTCCACTCTCTCATACACCTTCCTCCTCAGTGACTCTACCCTCCTCAACAGACTTATATCTATTCCTGAGAGGTTTGCAATTGCGTATGCCTGGACCTCCCTGAACTCCTCGGATGAGGATATGAGGAGGCCCACTACATAAACTATATCCTTGGGCTTGAAGTCAGATGCCCTATCGTGATAGACCCTCGCTTTCCCAGTCCCATCCTCCACTATTATGCAGTTCTCGAACACGCTTATCACGACCCCGAGTATAGCTACCTCCCCATCCCTCAGCTCCCCTATCTTCCTCCAGAACATAGCGACACCTACAGGAAATCCACTAGCCTGACTTTCCTCTCATCACAGAGGAACTTAGAGAGATCTGCTGAATTTGTTTTCTCCTCCTTGAATAAGGAGTATATCTCGCTCTCTATCAACTTCACTCTCTGAGAGAGGTAACCTTCCATACCGTACTTCCTTATTATCTCGAGCGTGGGCTTGAGGTACTTCATCACAGTGCCCCTGTGGACTGTTAGCACTATGTTGCCGCCGCACCTGAGGCACCTCCCGGATATCGGGGGCCTCCTGTACTTAGCGTTGCACTCGCTACACCTGAACTCCTGCTGCCCGAACTTCCTCAAGTTCCCGATTATATCCCTGATGAAGTGAGAGGTTAGAGCTCTTGATAAAGCGTCCTTCTCATCTACAGCCCTTATCTTCCTCTCAAGGGAGAAATGAGCTTCCATCTTATCTGACATTGTCTCAAGCTTCCTATATGTCGTCTGGAGTGGTCCCAGATCCATCCTGGATGTCTTTATTGGTCCCATTATCTTGGGATAGAGGTCCCCCGCTTCTATCCTGCTTCCAACTGTCTCAACGATCCCTTTGAGTTTAGATGGGTCCTCGAACTTGTAAGTAGCTTCATAGAACTCGGGAGGCAGCTCAGAGACCTCCATATTGTAGACTTCATCGTCTATGTACTTGGGATCGACTTTAGTCACTAAGAGGAGGGGCGCGTCCTCCCTACCCCCAGGGCTAGATGGGAGGAACTCCCTGGAGAAGTTTATCAACGCATCTAAAGCTAGCATTATCGAGTCCTCATCACCGTCCACGTTCCTCCTCTTGGCAGCATGGAGGAAGGGATGGGCGAATATCACATCAGCATTAGTGAAGCCTATTATCCTAGCTAGATTAGCGACGAAAGTATGTGGAGATATAGTGAGGACCAAATGGCCTATTAGATCGTTCTCATCCCTCAGATTGTAGAAGGGCTCGAGCCCGTAGAACTTTACTAGTAGCTCATCGACATAATTAGCTATAGAGACTAGATACTTAGCCGCGGCCCTCGGTATTATTACATCCTGGACCTTGAGCTCCAATAGTTGATCTCCTCTCTCCAGATCCTCCCCCTCGACGTCCCTCAGGTAACCTAGCTCCCTCAACTTCTCGACGCTCACACCTATCTCCTCAGGTTTGAAGTGAGTCAGCACAGCGTTGACGGCATCGAACCTAACTGTCCCATCCTTGAAGACGAAGAGCCCGTGCTTAGCCCTGAGTATCCCCTTCTCTATAGGCTCTGGTATCTTGGATCCGCTGGTGAGACCCCTGACCCCCTTAACTCTCTCCAATATATCGGGGCCCTCCCCCAACTTCCCGAGGGCTCTATCGACTTCCTCCCTTATGTTCAGTCTCACGCTCTTGTAAGGTACTGGCTCAGCATTAGGATGGTCTTGGCACCTCCCATTCACCTGCCTCCCGCATATAGGGCAGAATGAGATCTTTTGAGTGGGGGATCCGCAGTTAGGGCATCTGAATAGAGTGGTCCTAGATCCGCATTTCCTACATAACCTCAGAGCTACTTCTACGTTAACGCTCCCCTTCTCATAAGCTTGATCTAAGGATCTGGAAGAACCTTTCAAGTTCCCTACTGGGAAGAGGAGGTTAACTGGTGGCTTCATCTTCCTGGGCTTCGCTTTCTCCGGCCTCCCGACCCTCATCCCTATCTTCGTCGGGCCCTTCGGCATGACCTTGACGTCTAAGTATTGATTCAGCAATTTTATCGTCGCGTACTTCGGGACCTCTAAGCTCTCAGGAAGCTTTGATGCTATGTAACTCAAAGCCTTCCAGTCCTCCTCATCCAGGAGTATCTTACCATCCTTCACCCTATGGGGGACTCCTAAGAGCTCTAGGATCCTCTTTATATCTCCATTTAAGTCGATCTCAGCACCCTCAGAGTTCCTTATCACCCCAGCTAACTTGAGCAGCTCCTCCGATGTTATGTGCTCCCAGTAATACGTGAACCTGGGATGTAGAGGGACACCCAGCTCCCTAGATACTCTCAGAGCGTCCTCGAATCCCCTAACCTCAGCTCTGAACCCCTTCCCCCTCACTAGAGCTTCCCACCACTCCTCCACCCATGCAGATGGCAGCAGCGGGTGATTGTTCTCCAGGAACTCCCCGTAACCTATCAGCACGTCCCCCAAGTGTATTATCTCCTCTACCTGATCAATTACCCTCATCGCCTCCTCCGGATCATCTACTCTGATCACGCTACCGTCCTTGAGCCTGACGGTGGGCCCCTCTATTGAATCGACTGGCATGACGACAGCGCTCTTACCAGGCCTCTCTATCCTGACTTGAGTCCCTACAGCTATGAAGCTATCGAGTAAATACATTGTAGCTGGGTTCATCCCTATCGAAGCTAATCCGGTGTTCCTAGCTCTCCCATACCTGAGCCTGAAACCCCCTATCCTTGACGGGTGCGATAGCACGGGCCTCCCCATCACAGCGTCCTTCAGGTACTTGTAAGATGGCTCAATTACTGGGCAGCCTCCAGCTTCCTCCTCACTCCCCTCCTCCTTTCCCTCTATCCAGCTCCAGCATGAATCATCGAACCCTATCCCCTTTATCTGATCTATTATCTTCCTCAGCTTCTTGGCCTTCTGTAGTATGCAATCGTTTATGACTAAGACAGCGCCTCCCCTCACTCTATTCGTCTCGACCCTAGGCAAGTTCCTGAATGACGATACCTCCTCCTTCTCAGTGGGAGGACCTGTTATCTCGACAGGTAGATTTGATACAGCTATCCTGACTTCACTGGGCTCTGAATTATACTGGAGGTGGGCTATCCTCTTGTAAAGAGAGACCTCCTCAACGTACCTCTCTATCTCCTCTTGAGTAGGCCTGTATCTATCGATCCCAAGCCTCTGCCTTATATAATCAGCCATTAGAACACTTATCGCCCCCTCAGTCCCCCCTGCAGTCCTTATCGGACCGTTGTAATACACTGAGAGGTAAGTGCCGCCCTGCCTCTTCACCTCGACTTTGCTTATCCCCTCTATAGGGGCTGAGACAGTAGCATCAGTTATTATCGCCATCCCGACCCTCAAAGCTAGTTCGGCTCTCCTCTCATGGTTAATCTTGAGATCGATCCCATCACCAGGTACTATCTCACTTATCACTCTAAATGCAGTCTCTATCTTGCTTCCCGTAGCATCCAACCAATGCTTGACCCTCTCCCCTATCTCAGGGACTCCGAAGAGAGCGGCTATCCTCTCGTGAAGTTCATTAGCCAGTCTTATCTCGACATCATTGCTAGGATCGAGCCCCAGGGATCTAGCTCTCCTAGCCACACTCATCAGTTCCTCTATGCCTCTCCTCAGCGTCTCGAAGTAATCCATCTAAGCATCATGGAGGGAGGGGTATAAAATCCCCCCGGCCCCACTATCAGCTCCGCTTTTATACTCGGAGCTCATATGAGCTTGATGGACCATGGGAAGGAGGAAGAGGAGGACTATAACACCTGTGAGGAGGAGAAGGAGATCCGCTTTCCTCAGGTGCCCATCCTGTCAGCACAACTCCATAACCGTTGAAGTGAGCAAGAAGGATGGGAAGGCCATAATAAGATGTTATAACTGCGGTCTCGTGAGGGAGATAGAGATGAAGCCTGGAGAAGGTAAAATAGACGCTTATACTAGGTTCTTCGATGCATTCATAGAGGGTCAAGTCTGAGATCCGCTTACCTCCGGCTCCTCAACTACCGATGTCTCCTCATAAGCCCTCCTCATAGCTTCGATATTCACATCAGCAGCCCTGCGGAGTATGTCCCTTACAGCTCTCTCAGCGCTCTCGATTGAGAAGAGGGAGGTTCCCTTTATCAGAGCCCCTACCATCGGGGAATTAGGGACGGGGAGCCCAGCTACTTTGAGACCTAGCTCCATGCTTATAGCAGTAGCATCTACGCAAGCGAGCCTCTTCACTCTCACTGGGAGGGACACCTCCTCCGGGGCCTTCGGTGTGTTCGCTATCACTATAGTGCTAGGCTTTACCCCCCTCCAAGCTAGCTCCATGTTGAGGAACATGGGGTCCATTAAGACCAATACATCCGGCTCATATACCTGGCTCCTCAACCTTATCGGGGAGTTCCCTATCCTAGTGAAAGCAGTGACCGGAGCCCCCCTCCTCTCAGCCCCGAAGAAGGGGAAAGCTTGAGACCACTTCCCCTCGAGGAAAGCAGCTCCAGCAGCTATCCTAGAAGCTAAAACAGCCCCCTGACCACCTCTACCGTGCCACCTTATCTCTATGACCTCCTCCAACATTACCCCCTGTATCTGAGGCCCGAAAATTAAAAACGATTGCCCTCGGATCACCCCGCTCGATTGAGTTGAGAGATAAGATATATCTACTGACGAGAAATTAGTTATGTTTAGTCTCTTCTGGCTGGAGTAGCATCAGTTAATTCTTTTTAGGGACCTCTGAGCTGGCATGAGCTCTATCGCATCTAGGCATATGTTTAAAAAGTGGAGCGGTAAGGAGGGACGATCATATACGGAGAGCTTTCCCTATGGGGGTGCCTGATTGGTAGAGGAGGAAGATATCCTACGGGGGGCTGGCGCCCCCCTGGATTACGAGACTGAAGAGGAGTCCCTTATAGAAGTCGAGGAGAAGAAGGGGAAGAAGTTAAGGAAGCCCCTGAAGGTAAACATAGAGGAGAGCTTGATGGTCCCGAAGCATGAGATAGTGAGCGAAGAGGAGAAGATAGCTCTCATCCAGAAGTACGGCCCTCTAGATCTCTTCCCGAAGATATTGGAGAGCGATCCTATGGTCGAGAGGTTGGGGGCGAAACCGGGGGATCTGATAAAGATATATAGGGATGAGGGGATCTATTACAGGTACGTAGTGAGGGAAAGGCATCTTCAGGAAGTTCAGGAGGGGTGAATCTTGCTATCTAAGAGGAATGGGGTTGATTTCTATCCGATAGTCAAGGCTTACTTCAGGGAGAGGAACTTAGCCGATGTCCAGATAGAGTCGTTCAACAGGTTCTTGGAGAGGGGCATACAGGAAGTAGTCGATGCTTTCAAGGAGATAGAGTTAGTCGAGAATTACAAGCTGATACTCAGCAAGGTATACGTTGGAAGGCCCGAGATAGATGAGTACGATGGTTCCTCACTCCCAGCGATGCCCAATGAGATAAGGTTGAGGAACGCGGATTACATAGCTCCCATCGAGCTGGAGATCAAGGTATACGCTGGAGGTATGGAGCTCAAGACTGAGAGGGTGAGGATAGGCCACCTCCCCATAATGGTGAAATCGAAGGGATGCTACTTATATGGGTTAGATGAGAAGAAGTTGATAAGCAAGGGGGAGGATCCCAGGGATCCGGGTGGCTACTTCATAATAAACGGCTCTGAGAGAGTCCTCGTCATGAGGGATGATATAGCACCCAATAAAGTGATAGTCGAGCAGACAGTAGCTGAGAACAAACCCTATTCGCATGTAGCTCAGATAGTCTCAGCTAGAGCTGGTCTGAGGACCAGGCTTTACTTAGAGTACTACATGAGGGACGGGACGATAAAAGCATCTACGGGAGCTCTCAGAGGGATCCCTGTAGCGATGCTCTTGAAGGCATTGGGGTTGGAGAGGGACGAGGATATAGTGGACGCTATATCCTCTGTGGACGATGAGATAAGGAACGAGTTCCTCTACAGTTTAGATGACGTCCAGAGGAGAGCTGAGGAGGAAGGGACGCAGATAATAACGAGAGAGGAGGCATTAGATTACATAGGCAGGAGACTCGTTCAAGCTGTCCCGAAGGCCGATAGGATAAGGTACGCTAAGGAGTACTTGAAGAACAACTTCCTCCCTCACATAGGGGTGACTGAGGAGGATAACATAGTCAAGGCTTACTTCCTAGCTAAGATGATAGAGAAGTTACTAAAGGTCGTCAGGGGCAAGTTAGAGCCGGACGATAAGGATCACTTCTCCAACAAGAGGCTGAGGCTATCGGGTACTCTAATGCAGGAAGTATTCAGGGACGCTTTCTATCAACTAGTCAGGAAGCTAAAGGAGAAAGCTGATGAGCAATTGAGCAGCGGCGTCTATGACTTGGATATAAGGAGGATAATTCAGAGCCAGAAGCTCGTCACCCAGAGGATAATAAGGGCTGTAGCTACAGGTGCTTGGCCAGGAGGGGATCTGGGAGTGAGTCAGAACCTAGAGAGGACGAATTACATAGCTACACTTCATCACTTGAGGAGGGTCAATTCCCCCCTCCCCGCCGGCCTCCCGCTCCATGAAGTTAGGCAGACCCACGGGACTAGCATAGGGAGGTTGTGCCCATTAGAGACTCCGGAGGGGACGAACGTAGGTCTAGTGAGGAGCTTAGCTATATTCTGCGATGTGACGTTCGGGACGGATCCCGAGCCCATAATAGAGTTAGTGCTCGATTGGGGCGCGAAACCAGCTAAGGAAGCTAAACCTAAGGAAGTCGGGAGTTTAACCCCGATATATGTCAATGGGAGGCTCATAGCTTTCACAGATAAGCCAGAGGAACTTATAAGGTTCCTGAAGGGGAAGAGAGCTGAACTGAGCACAGAGGTCAACTTCATATACAATAAGGAGGAGGGGGCTGTATTCATAAACGCCGATGCTGGGAGGATGAGGAGGCCCCTCATCCCAGTCAGCAAGTTGAAGGAAGCTATAGAGCTCCTCCCGAAGGTAGATTCCGGTGAGATAAGCTTCACTGATCTCGTGAAAATGGGGATAGTTGAGCTATTAGACCCAGATGAGGAGGAGTATGCTGTAGTTGCGCAGAGCATAGAGGAGATAACCGATAAGCACACGCACCTCGATTTCGCTCCTTACACTATGTTCGGCGTAGCTGCTTCACAGATACCTTACGCTGAGCACAATAACATACCTAGGGACATAATAGGAGCGAATATGGTGAGGCAAGGGTTAGGGGAGTATTTAGCGAATTGGAGGCTCAGATTCGATAGTAGGGCATTCTTAATGTTCTACCCCCAGAAGCCCATAGTCCAGACTAGGGGAGCTGAGATAACTGGTTACAATTACAGACCAGCGGGCCAGAACTTAGTCGTCGCCCTCCTCCCAATGGACGGGTATAACATGGACGACGCACTAGTGATGTCGAAGGGAGCTATAGATAGGGGGGCTGCTAGAGCTGTGTTCTTCAGGACTTACGAGACTGAGGCGAGGAGGCATGCTATAATAGAGGGAGATAAGTTCGAGAATCCAGTAGCCCTGAAGAAGGTCTCAGGTAAGAAGGAGGAGCAGTACTACCAGAAGCTGGGTGAGGATGGCATAGTGGATCCCGAGACTTACGTAGAGGGAGGGGATATCCTCATAGGGAAGACTAGCCCCCCGAGGTTCTCACCAGAGCTGACCGTGGGGAGCGGGTATCCTCAGTACACATTCGAGAGGAGGGACACATCTATCTCGATGAGGGCTTGGGAGAGGGGAGTAGTCACAGACGTATTACTAGCTACTAAGACGGGTGGGGAGAAGCTCGTAAGAGTGAATGTGAGAGATACGAGGCCTCCTGAACTAGGTGATAAGTTCGCTACTAGGCATGGGCAGAAAGGAGTGCTTGGGATGATATACAGGCATGAGGACATGCCCTTCACAGCTCAGGGGATAGTACCCGATATAGTCTTAGATCCTCACACGATACCTTCGAGGATGACTATAGGCCAGCTCTACGAGATAATAGCTGGAAAAGTCGGAGCTCTGGAGGGGAGGTTCGTGGATGCGACTCCATTCATGTCAGAGCCCGTTGAGGATTTGATGGAGGCATTGGTCAAGCTGGGATTCGAGTACAGTGGAGAGGAGATAATGTACGATGGGAGGACTGGGAGGATGTTGAAGGCCCCCGTCTTCATAGGGATAAGCTACTACCAGAGGCTCAAGCACATGGTGAGGGATAAGATACACGCTAGAGCTAGGGGGCAGATGCAACTCCTCACGAGGCAGCCAGTTGAGGGGAGGGCCAGGGGAGGAGGGCTCAGGCTCGGTGAGATGGAGGGCGAAGTTTTGATATCCCATGGAGCCGCTTCTGTCATAAGGGATAGGTACATAGATCAGTCCGATAAGACTGTTATTTACGTCTGCAAGGAATGCGGAACTATAGCTTTCTTCAACCAGAAGACTAATGAGTTCTTCTGCCCGAGGTGCCAGTCCTCAGTTGAAGTCAAGCCCCTGATAACTAGTTACGCTTCGAAGTTATTCATAGAGGAGCTGATGAGCGGGCACATAGATGTGAGGCTGAGCGTTAAGGAGGAGATATAGGGGTGGGAATTTGGCTTTGATATGGGAGCCAGTGCCTGAGGAGGAGATCCTGCCTTGTAAACTCGATAAAGTCATCTTCGGGTTAATATCGCCAGCTGACGCTAGGAAGATAGGGTTCATAGAGATAACTGAACCTACTGCTTACGATGAGGGAGGCCTCCCAGTCCAAGGAGGCGTCCTCGATCCTAGGCTCGGGACTATAAATCCGAGGCAGAGGTGTCCTGTATGTGGGAACCTCCCTAAGAACTGCCCTGGGCACTTCGGAAGGATAGAGTTAGCGATGCCCGTGATACACATAGGTTACGTGAAGAGGATAAAGGACGTCCTCAATACTGTCTGTCACAAGTGCGGGAAGGTCCTGCTGCCCCAAGAGAGGAGATCTCATTTCATTGAGAGAGCTCATGAGTACGCTAGGGACAACCCAGAGAAAGTGATCGATGATGAACTCGTGAGGGAAGTGAGGGAGCAAGTCAAGCTTTACGTTAAGAAGCATAAGAAGTGCCCTCATTGCGGAGCTCCCATCCATAGAGTCGAGTTAGAGGAAGTCTACAAATTCATTATCAAGGAACCAGAGCCTAGGAGACTGTGGCCCAATGAGATAAGGGACATATTGGAGAAAATCAGTGATGATGATTCCCTTCTAGTGGGATTTGACCCTAAGAAAGCTAGACCTGAGTGGACAGTTCTCACAGTCCTATTGGTCCCCCCTCTGACAGCTAGGCCCTCGATATACCTCGAGACCGGTGAGAGGTCTGAGGACGATCTGACTCACATATTAGTTGAGATCCTGAAGGCCAACAGGAAGCTGAATAATTCTAAGAAAGTAGGTGCTCCCGTGAGTATGGTTGAGAGTGAATGGGACCATCTACAATACTGGGTGAGCGTCTTCTTCAATAACGCTACAGCGGGCATGCCTGTAGCTATGCAGAAGGGGACTAGGAGGCCGCTCAAATCACTATTCCAGAGGCTCAGCGGGAAGGAGGGAAGGCTCAGGAAGAATTTGATAGGTAAAAGGGTCAATTTCTCAGCTAGAACTGTGATATCCCCTGATCCCATGATAGATATCGATGAAGTCGGTGTCCCCATTGAGATAGCGATGGTCCTCACTGTCCCAGAGTACGTTAATGAGAACAACATAGAGAAGCTGAAGGAATTGGTCATGAGGGGGCCTGATGAGTACCCGGGCGCTAATGCCATAAGGAAGGGAGGGGTCACGCCCATAAGCTTGAAGATACTTCAGAGGAAGGGGAAGGACGCTCTGAGGGAAGCGGCTGAGCAATTGGAACCGGGAGATATAGTTGAGAGGCACCTCATGGATGGTGATTACGTCATATTCAACAGGCAGCCCTCCCTCCACAAGCTCTCAATGTTAGGTCATAGGGTTAAAGTACTGCCAGGAGCTACTTTCAGGCTCCATCCAGCTGTCTGCGTCCCCTATAATGCTGACTTCGATGGAGATGAGATGAACTTACACGTGCCCCAGATACTGGACGGTAGCGTTGAAGTGAGGGAGCTCATGGGAGTGAAGTACAACATGCTCTCCCCCAGGACCGGGGGCTCCATAATAGGAGCTAGGCAGGACTTCATAACTGCTCTCTACATGATAACGAAGAAGGACTCCCTATTCGATAAGAATGAGGCCACTAGGATCCTCTCAAGAGCGGGTATAACTCAATTACCTGAGCCCGCTATAAAGAGGCCTAAGAGACTCTGGACAGGGAAGCAGCTCATCTCGACATTGCTCCCCAAGGACTTGAACTTCGAGAGTATAGCAAAGTCAGCGGTCAAGGCTTCGGAATGCAATGATCCCTTCTGCTTAGGAGATGGATACGTGCTTATAAGGAATGGGGAGCTCCTCTCAGGAGTCCTGGATGATAATATAGTTGGTACTCTCGTTAAGGGGAGATTGACTCTGATAGATGTCCTGATAAGGGATTACGGCGAGGACGTTGCGATGGATTTCCTAAATAAGCTCTTGAAGATAGCATCGAAAGAAGTGCTCCTTTACGGTATAACTAACTCACCGAAGGAGCTCATGGTACCCGAGGAAGCTAAGAAGGAGATAGAGGAAATATACTCCAATATGAAGGAAGAAGTTATGAGATTGATAAGGAGCAGACCGATAACGAGGAAGATCACGATCTACAGGACGAAGGAGGAGCTCTTAAGGATATTGAGAGAGGAGCAGATGCTTGAGTTCGATATAGTCCAGTCCATAGATAGCTTCTGGAGTAAAGTTAGCAGTGTGATATCGAAGTACGTGGACCCGAAGTCGAATGTGAGCATAATGGCTAAGACTGGAGCGAGAGGTTCTATGGCGAACTTAGCTCAGATAATGGGTCAAGTCGGCCAGCAGAAAGTCAAGACTAGGATAGGGTTCGTGCTAACGAGCGGGAGGCCGAGGAAGGGATATAAGGACAGGGTCCTCTCTTACTTCCAGAGAGGGGATCTGAGCCCTGAAGCTAGAGGTTTCGTTAAGAACAGTTACGTGAGCGGTTTGACCCCAGCTGAGTTCATCTTCCACGCTATGTCGAGCAGGGAGTCCCTGATAGATAAGGGCAGGAGGACTGAGGATAGTGGATACTTCTACAGGAGGGTGGCTAACTCCCTGAAGGACGTATACGTCTCCTACGATGAGACAGTCAGGGATTCGATGGGACATATAATCCAGTTCAAGTTCGGGGGCGATGGTTACGACCCCACGAAGCTCTTCAGGAACGAGCCAGTCAATTTGGAGAGGATAATAAGGAAGTATGTGAAGGAGGAGAGGAAGAGAGGGGTCTCGAAGGATAGAATTGAGGAATTACTGAAGGAAGAGAACCTCCCTCTCTCCCTAGCTGATACTATATATAAAGCGAGGCCTAAGGAGAGTGAGTTGAAGGAGATAATAGCTGAGCTGAAGGAGGGATTCGAGAGGGCTAAGGTAGAGGTCCTCACGCCTATAGGTCTGATAAGCGCTCAAAGTATCGCTGAACCCACTACACAGATGGTCCTCAGGACTTTCCATGCGCCGGGCCTCTTAGCTATGGATGTGACCCACGGTGTAGAGAGGTTCAAGGAGCTGGTCTTCTACGCATCGACTAGCACGCCGACGATGAAGATATATCTCAAACCAAAGTGTCAAGAGGACCTATCGAACCTCAGGAAGTTGCTCAGGAACTTGAGGGAGCTAAGAGTGAGGGATCTCATAGAGGAATACGCTATTGATAACTTCAATTATAGGTTAACGATAAAACCAGATAAGAGGGCTTTAGAGAACAACATGATACCTATGGATAGGTTCTTGAATATAATAAGAACTACAGTGAAGGGGATGAAGGGGGAAGTCGAAGTGGAGGGCGATAAGATAATAGTGGACCTTTACGAAGCGGCGGGGAGGGATAAGCCCCTCCAAACCCTCAGATCTTGGGCTTATAGGATACTGGATAAGCCCGTATCTGGCGTCAGGGGAATAAAGAGAGCATGGGTAGAGACAGTTGAGACAAATGGAAAGAAGGAGTACGTTATAAGGACCTCTGGATCTAATTTAGCAGCTGTATTGAGTATGAGTTGCGTAGATATAGCGAGGACTATCACGAATGATTGTAAGGAGATAGAGAGGGTGCTCGGTATAGAGGCCGCGAGGAACTGTATATTCAATGAGCTCGCTAGTATCCTTGAGGAGCAGGGACTAGAGGTAGATAGGAGGTACATCTCACTCGTAGCCGATATAATGACGTACTCAGGGACGATAGAAGCTATAAGGCTTCAGGCCGCTGGTGTGCCCTCTGGCTTCTTCAGTGAGATGAAGACCCCCTTGAGCAAGATGGCCTTCGAGTGGACTACTCATGTGATACTAAATACGGCTAGGAAGGGGGAGGTGAATAGGATACTGGGCCCACTCGATGCCTTAATAATGGGACAGACCCCACCTATAGGGACGGGCAAAGTAGCAGTACTATGGGACTTGAGTGGGAAAATGGGGGAGATGTTGAGGAATGAGTAGCGAAGTAGAATCCGAGCTCTACCTCGCCCTTAAATCAGGAAAAGTGATATTAGGGGCGAAGAAAGTGATAAAACAGCTTAAGTCTGGAAGCAACCCGAAGCTAGTTGTCCTAGCGAGTAACATACCTGAGGAACTAGGGATGGAGCTGGAGTACCTCTCTAAATTAGCTGGAGTTCCTATCTACAAATATCCGGGGAAGTCATTGGACCTGGGGAGGGCCTTCAAGAAGCCCTTCTTCGTATCAGCTGCTGCTATCATGGAAGAGGGGGAGTCAAGGATAGTTGAGGTCTTGAGGGAGCTGGAGGAGTCGAGATGATAACTAGGAGGAAGGTCACTATAGCTCCAGAGCAATTGAGGTATATAAAGCTCTTCCAGGATATGCTGGGAGTCAGCCCTAGGGACGTAGTCGAGGACAGAGATGAGAACAGGCTGATATTCGTCGTCGAGAAAGGGGATCTCGGAAGAGCCGTCGGGAAGGGGGGCAGGAAGTTGAAAGCTATGAAGAAGTTCCTAAAGGGGGATTTAGATTATGACATAGAGGTCGTCGAGTTCGACGATAGTCCCGAGGGATTCATAGCTAATCTTTTGAGCCCAGCTAGAGTTCAGAAAGTGAAAATAGTTCATCAAGATGACGGTATCACGGCAATAGCTTACGTCCCAGATGAAGATAAGAGCCTAGCTATCGGGAGGAACGGGAGGAGGATAAAGAGGACTAGGTTACTAGCTAAGAGGTGGTACGATATAGACAACGTTAAAATAGCTACGTGGGTACCTCATGATTCGAGGTGATGGTATGGGTAAGAAATCACCTATGGGCCTTTACGCTGCTAGGATACTCAGGGAGAAGTATAAGGAGAAGAGGCTGCACAGCTGGAGGGTGAAGAGGAGGCTCTATAGACTCAAGGAGAAGTTCGATCCTCTCGAGGGGGCCCCTATGGCTAGAGGCATAGTGCTCGAGAAAGTAGGTCTCGAGGCCAGGCAGCCGCACTCAGGACTCAGAAAAGCTGTTAAAGTCCAGTTAGCGAAGAACGGTGTTATAATAACAGCATTTGCTCCGGGAGATGGAGCCCTCAACGTGATAAATGAGCACGATGAAGTGATCGTGGAAGGGATAGGTGGATCTAAAGGTAGGTCTATGGGAGATATACCGGGGGTCAGGTTCAAAGTGATAAAGGTGAACGGGGTCTCTCTAGAAGCTATACTCAGGGGGAAGAAGGAGAAGCCTAGTAGGTGATCGGGATGAGTAGTGAGAGTGGATCCAATCCGGGGCCTCAGATAAAATTATTTGGGAAATGGAGTTATGATGATTTGAAGATAGAGAACATAGCATTGAAGAATGTCATATCGCTCAAGCCAGTTTACTTACCGCATACGGGAGGTAGGCATGAGCATAAGAAGTTCGGGAAGCTGGAGCTACCCATAGTAGAGAGGTTAGTGAACAGATTGATGGGGCAGGCGATCAACGCTGGGAGTAAGAAAGACCACGTCAATAGCAAGAACCAAGGGAAGAAATTGAAAGCCCTGAGGACTGTAAAGTACGCATTTGAGATAATAGAATTGAGGACTGGAAGAAATCCTATTCAAGTGTTCCTCGATGCTATAGAGAACTCTATAATAAGGGAGGAGGTCACGAGGATTATGTACGGAGGCGTGAGTTACTTCCACGCTGTTGATACATCCCCCAGTAGGATGGTTGATCTGGCTATAAGGCATATAGCACAAGGAGCTGCTATGAAGGCCTTCAGAAGTCCCAGAAGCCTAGCGGAGGCTCTCGCTGAGGAGATAATTGCAGCTGCAGAGTATGATAGGAACAGGAGTTTCGCTATAAGGAGGAAGGAGGAGATAGAGAGGATAGCCCTCAGCAGTAGGTGAGGAAATGCATTTATTTTTGATACTGGAGGTGGAGGTAGATCTATATGGATAGCTCCAGTAAGGAACTCCCCCTATCTCATCTCAAGAAGTCCCATGGTGCAGAAGTGACTGTGAGATTGAAGAACGGAAGCCAGATAGTTGGGAAGCTCATTGTTTATGATGAGATGATGAACTTAGTGCTAGATTCTGCGAGAGAAGTTGATCCGGCATCTGGAGAAGTTAAGAGGAGTGTGGGAACTCTCTTCATAAGGGGAAATAATGTGTTATTCGTGACGTTGGAGTGATCACTCTACTGTAACGCTCTTAGCTAAGTTCCTAGGCTTATCAGGATTCCTTCCTAGCTCTAGAGCTGTGTAGTAAGCTATTAACTGGAGAGGAATTGCGTAAATCAGAGGTGATGTGAGCTCGTCTTCTACATCTAATGCGAGTTGCCTATCGGAGGGTAAGCTCAGACCTTGTGGCTGTATAGTTATTGTGAACGAACCTCTGGCCTTAACTTCCATCAAGTTATATATTATCTTATTTAGCAGGGACCTCTCCTTCGGTATCAAAGCTATTACGGGAACTCCCCTCTCTATTAATGCGAGGGGCCCGTGCTTATACTCGCCTGCCGCATAACCCTCCGCATGTATGTAACTTATCTCCTTGAGTTTGAGGGCCCCTTCTAAAGCCGTGGGATAGTTCACACCCCTGCCCAGGAAGAAGACATGCTCCTTCGACCTCAATAAAACAGCTACTTCCTTAGATTCCTCATCGATCCTCCCCATGTTCCTCAAGATCGAGTCAGAGATACTGAGGAGCTTCCTCCTGAGATCCCCCAAGGAACTGGGATCTGAGATGATGGAGGATATCACATAGAGGGAGGCGACTTGCGCTGTGAATGTCTTCGTAGCAGCTACTCCAATCTCAGGGCCCGCTTGTATGAAAACGTACTCATCCGAGAGCCTCGTGAGAGTGCTTCCCGGGACGTTAACTATTGAGAACACCTTAGCTCCCTTACTCTTAGCTATCCTAACTGCTTCTAATACGTCAGCAGTCTCCCCCGATTGGCTTATGGCTAGTATCACGTCCCCCTCCGAGATATGGTTCGACCACTCCGGGAATTCGGATGCTATAATCACATCAGATCCGAACCCGGCTAGTGTTGAGAGGTAGAATTTACCTATGAGGCCAGCATGCATAGATGTCCCTGCAGCTACTATCGATAGAGATCCCCTCTTTAGCATCGATCCGAGTCTCTCGGAGAACTTCTTATAGTACTCTATAGTATCAGCTATTTTCCTGAGTATATGAGGTTGCTCATTTATCTCCTTCAGCATGAAGTACTCATACTTCCCCTTTTCCATCTGTTGAGGGGACCAGTCGATTACCTCGACCCCCCTCTCTACAGCTACGAGCTCCCCATCCCCTCCCCAGATCCTCACACCCTCAGGAGTTATCTCAGCGAGCTCCCCATCCTCAAGGAATATGAACTCCTTAGTGAGATGCAATAAAGCCGATACATCGGATGCGCAGTAATTCTCCCCCTTTCCCAGCCCTATCACGAGAGGGCTCTTCCTCCTAGCTAGATATATCGAGTTATACCCGACTAGGATCATCGCTATAGCGTAACTTCCCTCCAGCATACTCACAGCTCTGTGGAGCGATAGTAGGGGATCCAATCCCTCCCTCATCCCCTCCTCGACTAAGTGAGCTATCACTTCAGTATCTGTCTCGGATCTGAATACGTGACCCCTCGCTCTCAGATAATCCCTCAACTGCTCGAACCCATCCAAGGTACCGTTGTGAACTACCGCTATCTTCCCATCGCAAGATGTATGAGGATGAGCGTTCTCAAAACTCACACCACCGTGAGTCGCCCATCTAGTGTGCCCTATCCCTATACTCCCATCGGGTATCTCAACGCCTCTTATGACTTGATCTATCGTCCCGACTCCCTTCACGATGAATATCTCCTCTCCGAGCGAGATCGCGATCCCAGCGGAGTCATAGCCTCTGTATTCGAGGCTCTTAAGGGATTTGAGTAGATCTGAGAGCACCCCCTGTTTGCTCCTGATGATCCCCACTATCCCGCACATTTGATCACCCTGGCCTAACCTCCCCTCTCCAAGCCCTCAAGATAAGCATTGTTATAGAAACGATTGAAATCAGGAGGAGGGTCACTAGGACTAAGGATAGTTTAGCGACATCGCTCATTAGACTCTCCCTCTTGGAATTTATTATCTTCTTTATACTCTCGATCTCGCTCATGACATCCCGATAAGTTTTCGAGGCATTGCTCGGGGATATCGATATCACCTCATTCTCGAGTTCACCCAAGCTGGTGTTGATCTCCCTGTAGGTCTTCTCATCTATTATTTTAGAAATTGAATCCAGCTCATTTCTTAAATCATGTAATTTTGATAAAAGAGTTTCCCTGTATGCTTTGGTGATCTCCCCCATAGTGAGGGAGATGAGCTCCCTCGATCTGTTGAGGAGATCCTTAGCTCTCTGATCACCTCCCGATATATTCTTACTCAAGATACCCTCAGCTTCACTGATCAAGGAATCTATCGCCGATATATTGGAGAGCACATAACTCGAGATTGGTATCGTATCATTGACTGCGGTCCTATAGTAGTTCAGGAGATCCTGGAAGTACCTCTTCGTTGAGTTCAATTCGATCGATAACTGTTCCTTGGGAGCCTCAACAACTACAACACTGAAAGTCCTGGATTCGCATCCTATCAAGTAGCAGAGACTCAAATTGACCTCATGAATGCCTGGTTTAGCTAATGGAACTTGTATCGAGAAGAGTCCACTCGATGAGTCCATTCTCTTCTCTATAACTGGAACACCATCTACATAAACGCTCATCGTTGGGTAAAAGTCGCTTGGAATCCCATCAACCCTGAAGCTCCCCTCTAAGATCAGAGGCTCACCTAAGGAGATCTGATAACTCAGGGGAGAGGCTAAGAGGCTAGTTACGATCTTGGGACGTTGAATTAAGATAGCTGAGGAATTCCCTTGAGTGCTCTTCATCCCTATCTCCCCCCTGAGGAAGTATATGAGCTCCGGTCTCAGGAAGTTCGGGCCCTCCAGGGAGTCTATGCTCACATTCACGATTACTTGTACTCTCAGGGACTCACCAGTTCTCACTTCCCTCAGTCCCAAGTCCTTCACGAATCCCCCCCAAGGTGTTATGAGCCTAAGTTTATGCAGCAATATAGTTCCATCGCTATTGGATATGGAGACATTTATCTTACAGGGAAATCCTGCTATGCATGGTTCCCTCGGCTCTATCTGGACATAGACCCCTCCTTGTGATAGCAAAGGCAGGGGGTTGAGCTGGAGCAACATGAGGATCGGGACTATCAACTTACCTCTCATCCACGATCGATTTAGGGTAAACTTTAATAAAGCAACTATCCAGCATCAAACTGAATGGCGGATTTGAGGGTAGCTGGGATAGATATAAAGTCAGGGTCTCCGAGGTCCAGTAAGAAGCCCTTATATTCGATCTCTATCCTCGGTGAGGGAGGGGTCCTATTCGAAGCTGATGAGGTGACTCTGGATGATGTGCTTGATCTCCTGAGGAAGTATGATGTGAATATTTTAGCGACAGATAACGTTTTCGAGATAGCCTCGGATTCTAGTGACCTCAGGAGGGTGATGGAGAAGTTACCACCTAAGTGCAAGCTCGTCCAAGTCACTGGATCGCCTAACGGTATAAGGCCCTTGTCCTCGATAGCTAAGGAAGCAGGACTACCCTCGCCATCTCACTCCGATCCCCTGGGCACAGCTAGGGTAGTAGCAAACTTAGCTATGCTCGGCATCGGGATGGAAGCTATCGCTATGTACCCGGAGACCAGGATATTGGTCACGAGGAACAGGAGCGTTAAGCAAGGGGGATCTGGGAGCGATAGGTGGAGGAGGTCTATAGAAGCTAGTATATTGAGCGAGGCGAATAGGATAGCTACTGAGCTCGATAAAGCTAATTTAGACTATGATCTTTACGTTGAGAGGGCTTCAGGAGGGCTTAGGAGGGCTGAATTCATAGTTTACGCGGATCCTGAGGAAGTGAAGAAAGTGATAAAGGAGAGCAGCGAGTGGTCGCCCTTCAGGATAATAATATCGCATTCCTGGAAGAGCAAAGTGAAGTTCCCTGGAGAGCAGTTCTCAACTCTGCCTAAATCCAGGCCACTGATAGTGGGCATAGATCCCGGTATGTCCATTGGCCTAGCGATAATGGACTTGAATGGCGAATTGCTCTCCCTCAGAACGATGAGGAGAGCTTCCAGATCTGAGATAATTGAGGAGATACTGAATTACGGATACCCCGTCATAATAGCGACAGATGTAAATCCTCCCCCGAAAAGCGTAGTTAGGATAGCTAATATGTTCGATTCTAAGCTTATTGTTGCTAAATATGATATGAAAGCTGAAGAGAAGAGGAAAATAGTTATGGAGTTCGAGGAGAGGAAGGGGATAAGGGTGGAGAGCTCGCATGAGAGGGATTCGCTCGCCGCAGCCTTGAAGGCATACCAGAGAGTTAAGAATCTTATAGCTAAAGCGAGGGCTAGAATTGAGGAAGCGGGCCTCGGGAAGGACGCTGATCTCATATTGAGCAGAGTCCTGAAGGGGACACCTATATCCGCAGCTTTAGAGGAGTTCTCCTCTAAGGAAGTCGGGAGGGAATCTAAGTACTTCGAGTTGAGGAAGGAGTTGGCTAGAGCGGATAATTACGTTAAGAGGCTTATTTTGAAGATAAGGGAGCTAAAGGAGGAGATAGAGAGGTACAAAGAGATGATAAGGAAGAAGGATGAGGAGATATCAGATCTCCGGAGGAGGATAGAGTACCTAGAGGAGATGAGGAACTTGGAGATAGAGATAGACAGGAGGATATCCGCTAGGGATTCTAGGATAAGGGAGTTGGAGAAGGAGTTAGAGAGGGAGAGGTGGCAGAACGAACTCCTAAGATCCCAGTTGAAGGCATTATCTGAGAGGAGCGAGATACCTGGGATAAAGATCAAGGTACTCTCCTCACTGGCTAAGGAAAAGATAGATTCTATGAATGAGAACGCTGAGGTCATATTAGTTTTAGATGCTTCAGGAGCTAGTAGTAGCGTCGTCAAGAAACTTAAGAGCATTGGGGTCAAGATCTTACTCTATAGGGGTAGGCCCCCTCCCCCGGATTTCCTGATGAGAGCTTCAGAGGAAGGCATATTCGTCGACTCTGAGGAGAATTATAGGATAGCTTGGAATGGGATAACACCAGTGATACCGATGGATGAAGCCCTGAAGTTGCTAGCTAGAAGCGGAGAAAATAAGGAGTTGAAGAGAGGCACTGAGTTCGATATAGTGAGTTTGATAGAGGACTATAGGCAATTACTGATGAAGAGAGATGAAAAGAGAGAGACATCGGAGCTCTTCCAATAGCTACGTGGTATATTCGGGGCTTCGAAAGGTCGAATGTCCCTAAGTCCATGGATCACATGTAAATGTTGGCACGTAACTCATGCAAACGTATATTAATGGGGAGCCCCACTTAGCCATAGTGAGAGGATGCCCAGGGGAACTCACGGTGCCCTAAATAAAGCGGGTAAAGTTAGATCGCTCACTCCCAAAGTAGAGGCTAGGGAGAGGAGGAGCCCCCCACCTAGAGTCAGGATGAAGCTCCTGTACTATAAGAGGTATGTGCTCAATAGGAAACCCGGACAACATCCGATATGAGGGGTCCTCTTGAGAGTATTCTTAGCGATACAACCTTACGGTATCTTATTGCTCGATGAGAATGGGAAGTTGCTAGAGCTCGTACCCTTCCCTAGGGATGTGGGGGCTATCGCGAGTATACTAGAGAGGAGGGTATTCGTAAGGGAAGCGGTGAGTAAGATATTATCGGGTGTAGATGCCGATGAGATAGTAGTCAACGATTCTATCCTCAAGGAGGTCTTAGATGGGATGGGGAGAGCTTCTGTATTATCACCGAGTGAGAAGCCCTTCTCCGCGATCAGGAGCTCCCCTCTGAAATACGCCTCCCAAGCTTGGGGAGAGATCAAGCAGAAAGAGTACTTCCAGATCCTGAATGAGTTAGGCATCCTGCTCTCGAAGTCTGGCGTTAGGGAGAGGCTCAGCTCCCTAGATCAACAAGTTATAAAGGCTATTGATTTCGTCGACCATTCGAACAAAGCGTTGAATATAATAGCGCCTACTATAAGGGAGTGGTACTCTATACACTTCCCTGAGCTCGATGAACTAATAGAGGATCACTACGATTTCATGAAGCTCATATCCATAGAACCAGATAGGAGGAAGTTGAATCAGAGAGTTCTTGAGGAAGCGGGTTTCGATGAGAAGACCATTAAGAAGATAATTAAGGCTTCAAGAGATTCTATTGGAGCTGATTTGAGTGATACAGATCTTCAAGCGATAAGGAGAGCAGCATTAAGTTGGCTTGAGCTTTATGAGGCTAAAAGAGAAATGGAGCTCTATATAGAAGACCTAATGAAGAGAGCTGCCCCGAATCTATCAGCTGTAGTTCATCCTATGGTTGGTGCTAGATTGATAGCTATTGCGGGAAGTCTTGAGAGGCTTGCTAGTCTTCCTGCTAGCTCAATACAGATATTAGGCGCTCATAAGGCGATATTCATGCACTTAACTAAGGGGACGAAACCCCCGAAACACGGCGTCATCTTCCAAGCTAAGGAGGTGAGAGGAGCCCCGAGGAGCTTGAGAGGGAAGATATCCAGGCTTCTAGCTACTAAGATAGCGATAGCTGCCAGAGTCGATGTCTATGGGAATGGGAAGTACATAGGGGATCGCTTGAGGATGGAGATAGAAGAGAAAATTAAGAAACTGTTGGAGGCTGTTAAGAGTGAGAGTAAAGGAGGATGAAAATTTTAAGAATGTTTACTGGATTTTGGACGGGAAGAAGCTTTTGGCCACGAGGAACTTAACTCCCGGGATCAAAGTATACGATGAGACATTGAGGGAAGTTCAGGGTGTGGAATACAGGATATGGAACCCGAAGAGATCGAAGTTAGCTGCAGCGATATACAATGGATTGAAGAACTTCCCGTTCAGGAGGGGATCCAAGGTCCTCTACCTCGGCATAGCCTCTGGCACGACTGCCTCTCATATAAGCGATATTATAGAGGAGAGCGGGGTGATATTCGGAGTAGAGGTAGCGCACTGGGTGATGAGAGATCTTCTTAGAGTAGCCGAATTCAGGAAGAATATCGTTCCGATATTGGAGAGCGCTAGGAGACCTTACAACTATAGTTGGCTCGTTACAGAGGTCGATGTCATCTATGAGGATGTCGCTCAACCGGATCAAGTAGATATCTTGCTCAAGAACTCTGACTTATTCCTGAAGAGCGGTGGGGTAGCTATCATAGCTGTCAAGGCGAGCAGTATAGATGTCACACTCTCCCCCAAGAAGATATACAAGAGAGTTGAGAGGGAGGTCTTAGAAACCGGTAGATATGAGCTCCTCGAATCCATAGACCTCTCCCCATACGATCCTAAGCATGCCATGATCCTCTTCAGGAAGAAGTGAGTTTCCTGACTAGATCCTCTAACTCCTCTCTCTTAGCTGTCGTCTTAATACCGAGGGGATCTAAGTGGGATCTAGCTGCGAAGTGACCCATTTCCCTGAGGGATTCTATCACAATTTTGGGCTTAGGGATCCTAACATTTAGCTTAGAACATATGAGATCTAGTCTTTGGTAGAATGGAGGGCCTTCAGCTTCCTCCTTGAGCTTCTCGAAGAGCTTCCTAACATCATCATTCAGAGGACTCAATCTCCCGAGGAATTCGGGTTCAATTATCTTTCCAATCCAAATAGGCCCCATCGCCCCCTTAGGTATCTCATCTATCCCTCTTAAGATCTCAAAATCTCCCTCTCTGTAAAGGACCCATCCTAGCTCCTTCAGGAGGCGCTTAGATCTCTCAGCCCCCCTCTCAATCTTGAAGTAAGCTCTCACATAGTGCCCCTCCCCGTAGGATAAGAGGGGCTCGGCTGCTAGATCTAATCTCGCCGCGGTTCTAATAGTGAAGGATATCAGAGATCTTATCCCAAATTCCTTACAAAATGGTAATTTCTTGCCCCAAACCCCGTAATATCTAAACAGTTTATCGGGATATATACCGAATAGAGGGGGCTCGTCTGTAGCAGTGACCCCTATTATACCCCCGCGTCTCACTGCCCTCAGGAAGGAGTCTAGGAAGGGTGCTGGAGACCCGAAGGGATCTAGGTCTAAGTAATCTACTCTCTCATTTTCCCAAGCCATCCTCTCAGCTTCGAGCCTCGCATCAGAACATTTCACTCTGATACCGCTCAGATTATTTAGTTTCACATTCATCCTTATTATTTGAACTGATAGGCAATTGGAATCGCAAGCCAATACTTCCTCCGCACCGCCCTCAGCTTTAAGCCTCAGTGCCCTGACACCCGATGCCGCCATTAGATCAGCTGCGCTCTTAAGGGACAGGGATGAGAATATTGAGATAGCCACATCCCTATTGAGCTTCATCCTCGGATTATAGAAGATAGGGGCCTTAGTATAAGGTAACCCCATCTTAGCTAGTTCTTCGAGATCCGTGGAGTAGAACGAGACCTTACCCTCACTATATAAGCGTAAGGCTAGCATTAATCTCGAGCTCACATGAGGAAGGAGGGGAAGTTCATTATAATAGGGAGGCCCGGGTCTGGGAAGTCCACTTGCATCAAGCTCCTCCTCGAGAAACTGAGAGCCAGCGGTATCAAGGTCGGAGGTATAAGGACACCGGAGCTGAGGGAGAGGGGGGTGAGAAAGGGATTCGCTGTCGAGGATATACTCACGGGATGGACTGATGTCTTCGCATCGACTGATTTCAAGGAGGGTCCCTCTATATCGAAGTATAGAGTGGATGTGATGAGATTCGAGTCTATAGCCATACCCGCATTGAGAAGGGCTTTAGAGGAATGCGATGTCGTGATAATAGATGAGATAGGGAAGATGGAGCTCCTCTCAGGGAAGTTCCTCGAGATAGTTAGGGATATATGGGAATCTGATACTATTTCTGTTGGTACAGCGCCCTTAGTTAAGATAGGAGAGATAGAGAGGCTGAAGAGCTCCTCAGAGGTCGTGACTATCGAGAGAGGGGATTCTGAGAGGATATCTAACTATCTATTCAATAAGATAATAGACCTTCTCCGGACCTCAGGATCTTCTCATCGCCCCTCTCCGCTAGATAAACCCTCTTACCTATGAGCTCCTTAGCTCTATCCAAGGGAATCAATATCTTGACTAAAGCATAAGGCTCATGGACAGGCCCTATTATATCACTAACGATCCCTACTAAGGATAGATCTTCAAGTAGAACTTTGGACCCCTTTAAATCCTCTTTTAAGGGAGGCTTCAATCTAACTAGGAAGTTCCTCGATCTAGTTACTCTGACTACTTCCCCCAGAAACCTCACGCCTCTGCCTCACCATCTCCCTAGCTAATGTCTTGAGGAGTTCCTCCTTTTTCCCCTCATAATGGACTAAAACGCGTCCCTCAAATTTATACCATCTAGAAGGTCTCCCCTTATCCTTCTCTACATAGAATCTAATTGAGAGGGATTTTAGGGCGTTCACTAGGTCTTGGAGAGTCGGTCCCCTTATTGCTAGACTCCTAGGAACCCTCCTCCCATCCTTCCTGCTTAATCTGGAGTCGAAGTAAGAGGGATATATCACCTTCCTCTCCCTACGATGCGACATCCCCACTCACTAGGACTCCGTTCAGTACGCCGTGCTGACCGGCTCTCGAAGTGATCCTCACAATCCCTAAGTCGGTCTTAACTAGAGCTCCCTTAGTTATTATACCCCTCCTACTCAAAGTCTTATCGGATGGATTCTCTATGAAGCTCAGTATCTTAGCTCTCTTCGTCAGACCTCCCCCTACCGCTACGTTCACTTCATTACCTGATATGAGCCTCAACTTTATCCCTCCTCCCCTTATCCTCACTAGCTTGAGTCTCCTCTCACCTATCGTTGTGAAAGCTGGATGCCTCCCCGCTTCTCTCTTCCTCTTCCCTCTACTCACTCTTATCTTCCCGCCTGTCGGCTTCCTGCCCCCAGGCATCACGGGACCGTGGTAGTAGTACGGCATTCTCTTACCCTCCTCTCAAGTCACGAGACCCATTAAAAAAGTTGAGTAAGAGGGAGAATATAGTGGACCCGAATATCAGAGCGAGGTCGAGCTGAGTCAACCCTATCTCCGTTCTAGTTATTATGATGGGCCATATTACAGTGTACGAAAATTCGTCATCCCCTGAGATGAACTTCCCATAGGAGTAACTAGTCGCGGAACCTATGAAGAAGGATAAGAGAAGCATCCCGATGAAACCTAGGTCCATCAGCATCCCGATGAATATAGTCGGAGTTATCCCGAAATCCTTACCGAAGATACCTCTTCCTATAGTCTGGGATTGATGCAACGGTATGGAAGTAAGCCAGAATGGTTCTATAGGTATTAACTTGAGGAAATACGATGCTAACTCCTTCGAGTAATAGTAAGTCGTACTGAGCCGGAAGATAGGCCTCTCCAATGCTGATATCGCGAGTTTAGCTCTAATAATATCTATTCCTATGTAGAGGAGCAGTGCTGATAACAAGAGGAGGTATGAGAGATGCCTGCTCCTCCTCCATACTAGGAGGAACGTAGAGAGTAGCACTAGAATGGCGTCAGCTCTGAAGCCGTGGAGGAGCATGAGGGATATGCTAAATACTGAGAATAATGCTGAATAAATTGAATTTGATTTCAAAAGCCAGGAGAAGATACTTGGATATGATATGAAAATTAAGAACATCCCGAACGCACCCTCAACCGGTACGCTGGGTGAGGCCCTCAGCTCCGCGATATCCGGTATCTTGAGGTAGGAGTAAATGACGAGGGACGAGCCTAGGATATATGTAATGATCGAATATACAGGTACCCTCACTTCCTTCGCTCTGATGAGTAACGAGGAGATGTTCGCGACTGCCAACCATAGAAGTGATATTAAGAATGAGTAATAGCCCGCTATCCTTAAAAATGAGAAAAATATTATGATGAATAGGGCTATCTCTGATGATATCATCAGGAACTTGATGCCCAAGCGGTTCGCTGAGATGACGCCCAATGTGAATGACGCTAGGCCTGAGAGTGATGAGAGGAGCCATTGATAAGATATACCGAATTTAATTGAACCGGAGATCATTATAGAGACTAAAATTATAAAAATCCCTGAGGAGGGATGTATTATTACCTCTCGAACTTTCATCTTCTAGGCCTCAGCGAGAATATTGTGATGAGGATCGAGATTAAAAGGTAGATGTAGACATTGAGATCCAATATCCCTGTCTCGATCCCCACGACTAAGTACGAATATATGACTGCGTAGGGACCTAGGAGCGCCTCCCTCCCCCTGGAGAACCTGTGGGATAGTGCTAAAATATAGGAGTATATTAGAGAGGATGCAAAGACCCCTAGGATCCCCCAATCTAAGAGCGGCCCCCCTATGAGCGTAGCTGTCGTAGATACATCGGTCCTCCCAAGGGTGTACCTGCCTATGAGGTTCCTGGGTCCGTATCTAGGCCCGCTTATGAGCCCAAGGGAGGATATCGCAGCTAGATGAATGTAACCATTCGTAATTGGCCTGAAGCCATAGAGTCTAACGATAGTATCTAGAGCTGCGACAGTTATAGTCGGTCTATAGAGGACAGAGGTTATTGGGTTCTGGACTAGCCCCGTCGCTATGGATCTGAACGCCCCAACCCCTATGAAGGATATTATCAGCGTTATGAACGCAGTCGTTATGAACACAGGTCCTATCAACTTCCTATTGTATAGTACTACGAGGACCGCGAGTATGTATGCTATCATCTCAGTCCTGAAAGCGAGCAGGAAAGATGGTATGAACCCTATTATGGAGAATAGAATAGCCTCGCATCTCCTCACTCTCGATGAAGAGAGTATGAATGCAGCACCCGGGACCGTCGTCCATGAGAGGTAGTTGAGCTCCGCTGGGAGCTTCCGCCTAACTTGCTCATCTAGCAGAGGGATCCCGCCTGCATTCGCTATCTGGACGATGAAAGCAGCGTAACCTATGAGGAACATCGAGGCTCCTAGGAAGAGGACGAAACCCCTCGGATCTATCACCTCCATTTCCTCCTCGGCCCTGGCTAAAGCTATTCCCAGTAGCATCGATATCACGGTCAGGAGGAGTAGGAGGACGGTGCCCTCGCACACCCTCACCAAGGAGACCATAAAGAAGAATAAGAAGCCTATGGGGAGGATGAATGGTGATAGAAAGATATCTAAAGCCCTTTTCAGTAAACTTCCTTCCTTAAATTGGAATTTTTGGAGTGTGACTTTGCTCTCGATCGGGTAGCAGAGCTTCCTGAGTAATCTCACAATGAAAGATCTATCATATGAATCGCTGAGAGTCTTATAGATTAAAATTAAAGCTCTATATGTGAGGCTCCCCTTTATTATCGATGGCCTTAATCTAATCAACTTTCTCCCTATGAGAGAGCTCTTAAAGGATCTGATCAGTATAGAGAGGATCAAACGGGGCACCTCACGGCTTCACCGTATACGTCAACTTCGTTAGATCTATCGTATTCGAGTACTTCCTAGCGTTCTCCAGAAGTTCGGCGTAGACCGAGACACCGGTCAGGGGCTTCTCGGTCCCTATGAAGACATATCCATCGTAAAGGATCACGCCACTGTAACTTATGTTCAGCTCCCTCAGTATGGAGTCTATCGTCCTCAGGTCATCTGTAGTGAGGAAATTCCTCTGAGTGTAATCGAATATCACCGTTATGTAGGAATCCCCTAGATTGAAATATGGGTAGCCCCAGGGTACCCTACTGTATATCTTATTCCTGAGCTGGCTGTAGATGAAGGCGTCTGGCTTCAACCCGGGGACTCTTATGACGAGAGATGATCTGATCAGGACATTGCCTACTCCATATCTACCTGCCACATTTCTCGAAATTTCCTCTAACCTATCCGATATTTCGGACAATGTGCTTCCATTTATCTGAGTCACATAAATCCTTATTACGGAGGGCGTGGCTGTCTTGAATGTTATTTGGGTAGCAGCGATGTCCTCAACGTAGGCATTCGGCCCCCCTATCGTGACCCTGCTCCCCTTATACCATCCGAATAGCCTTGTCTCATAAGCCCAGGTTATTAGAATATCGTCATGAAGCTCCGTGCCGTTCATAGTCCAAGTACCATCCACTCTAGCGTAAACTAGATAGCCCAGACCCGAGAGCCTACTGTACTCCAGAGCCGCATTCCTTATGTTCAACCCGGAGAATGAGCTGACCTCTTGAGGCGGCGGAACTAAGTTCTCATAGGCATAATAGCCGCCAGCACACAAAATTATGAGTAGTAAAAAAAGATCGAAGGCATTTATCCCGAGGATCTTCCCGGCTTCCCTATCGATCCATTTCATTCCTATCGGGGACCATCAGTCGAACTCAGATTTAAACTCACCGCCACCCTCCTCTTCCTCTCCGCCCTTGCCCTTCTCCTTCCCCTTCTCCTCGTATGGCTTAGCGGCTATTATATCGTCCGTCTTTATTATCAGGATAGCTGTCTCAGTGGCTGCAGCTATAGCGTTCTTCACTCCTCTGTAAGTATCGACGACTCCGAGCTCAGCCATATCTCCGACCTTACCGTTGAGGACATCTATCCCCGCGGATATCTTCCCTGACTTGTGAGCGTTCCTCAACTCGACTATCGCATCCACAGCGTCCATGCCAGCGTTCTCAGCTAATATCCTGGGGATGCTCTCTAAAGCATTAGCGAAAGACTCCATTGCGAGCTGCTCCTTCCCTCTCTCTGAGTGAGCATACTCCCTCAACCTTATCGCTAGCTCCTCCTGTATGGAGCCGCCTCCGTAGAATACCTTCCCATCCTCAACTACATTCCTTATGACGTATAGGGCATCCTTGAGCCCTCTCTCAGCCTCATCAAGTATCGTATCGGCTCCAGCCCTCAGTAATATCGTGACAGCCCTCGGGTTCTCGCACTCCTCAATGAATATCATCTTATCATCTCCTATCTTCCTCTCCTCAACGAGCCCAGCCCTTCCAAGCTCATTCTCAGTCAAATCATCCAAGTTGTTGACTATTTTTCCTCCAGTAGCCTTCTCTATCCTCTGCATGTCTTTCTCGCTTACCCTCCTGACTGCCATTATGCCGTACTTCGCTAAGAAGTGCTGAGCTACTTCATCTATCCCCTTCTGGCAGAAGACAACGTTAGCACCCACAGAATGTATTTTCTCTACCTTCTCCCTCAGGATCCTGGTCTCCTGCTCTATGAACTCCCTCAGCTCTTGCGGGGACGATATCTGAACCTCCATGTCTATCTCGGGCTTCTTTATCTCTAGCGGTACATTTAGAATCGCTATCTTAGCGTTCCTCACGCTCTTCGGCATGTCCCCATGGACGACTTCCTTGTCCAATATTATCCCCTTGACGAACTCTGTCTCAGCTAAACTCTTGCCCTTCTTCTTCACTATCTTCACGTTATCTATATCTACGTACCTCTTATCCCCTTTCATCTCCTCGACAGCTTTCACAGCCTTGACAGCTATCTCAGCTAGCTTCCTCTTCTCACCACTCACGAGCTTGCTACTCATAGCTGTCTCAGCGACCTTCATGAGCCATTCCTCATCATCAGGGTTGACTTTTATAGCGAGCTTCTCCAACTCCTGCTCCACGAACTTCAGAGCTCTCTCATACCCCTCGACTATGACAGTCGGATGTATGTCCTTCTGCAGTAACGACTCAGCCTCTATCAAAAGCTCCCCTGCGAGAACTACGCTAGTTGTCGTCCCGTCCCCTACCTCCTTATCCTGAGCTTTAGCTAAGTTTACCATCAATTTCGCAGCTGGATGGGCGACTTCCATCTCCTGTAGTATCGTGGCCCCATCGTTGCTAACCGTTATATCGCCGATAGAATCCACTATCATCTTATCCATTCCCTTAGGGCCTAGCGTCGTCTTAACGGCATCAGCTATTGCCCTCGCTGCCATTATATTTATCCTCCTAGCCTCATCTCCTCTCGTCCTCGTAGTTCCTTCTTTCAATATCAGGACTGGTCTCCCACCGACTGTGGCTAGGGCCATACTTACACCCCCTTAGAAACTTTGCTCTAGGCGCGAGTACTTACGCGCATGAGTTATAAAAATTACCTCCATCGACGGGAGTATATAGAGGGACCTTCATGGTGAGAGTAGGCATAATAGGTGGGAGTGGATTATATAAGCTCCTAGAAAATCCTAAAACACTGAGATTAGACACTCCCTTCGGCTACTGCGATGTACAATTGGGCGAGCTAGCTGGAGAGGAGGTCGCCTTCATACCGAGGCATGGGACCTCGCATAAGTTCCCTCCCTTCAAAGTGAACTATAAGGCGAATCTCTACGCCCTCAACATGCTTGAAGTTGAGAGGATAATCGCCACGAATGCAGTAGGATCGATAAATCCGGATCTAGAGCCAGGGACGATAGTAATACCTCACGATTTCATAGATATGACGAAATGCAGGGATATGACATTTTACGATGGGGAGACTACAATCAAAGTCAGAGGAAGGGAGATAAGCGGTGTAGTACATGTCTCAATGACTCCATACACGTACTGCCCCGAGATAAGAGCTTCCATAATTGAAGCGGCGGAGAGTATAGGCTTGAGGGTCAGGGATAGTGGTGTTTACGTCTGCACTGAGGGGAATAGGTTCGAGACCCCCGCTGAGATCAGAGCGTTCTCAATACTCGGGGGAGATATCGTCGGTATGACGGGATGCCCAGAGGCCTCCCTAGCTAGGGAACTCGCTATCTGTTATGCGAGCATTTCAGTAGTCACCAATTATGCAGCAGGAGTTTCAGGAGCTGTTAAATTGACACAAGAAGAAGTAATTGAGATATTCTCAAGGAAAATCCAAGATATATCAAGGCTTATTGAGGAAACTATAAGAAGAGTACCTAAGGAGAGGGGATGTCCCTGTAAGGATGCTCTCTCTGAGTACCTGAAGTAATTATCAAAAATTTTTCCATTATTTAGCGAGCCCACTCCGTTGAAGAGATAAAAATTTAATTTTTCAGAGGGCATGAGCGGGGGGTGCTCTATGAAGGCGAGAAGGGTACCTACTCTCGATGATCTCTATGTCGAGAACAAGAGGGTCTTTTTAAGAGCTGATATGAACGTTCCAATAGGAGAGAACGGTGAAATAATGGAAATTGAGAAGATAAAGCAAGCTGCTAAGACTCTAAAGGAGTTGATTGAGAGGGGAGCTTCTGTAGTCGTTGGGACACATCAGGGAAGACCTGGAAGCAGCGATTTCATAACTACGGAACCTCATGCGAGAGAGCTCTCTAAGGAGCTCGGCATAGATGTGGAATACGTGGATGGAGTCTTCTCCAGCGAAGTCAGGGAGAAGATAAAGAAGATGAAGAAGGGAGAAGTCATAATGCTCGAGAATTTGAGATTTATGGCTGAAGAAAACATAGAAGGAGATCCAAAGGATTTAATAAAGACACATTTAGTTCAGAAGCTAGCTCCTCTATTCGATGCTTATGTTAATGATGCTTTTCAAGCTGCTCATAGGAGCCAACCTTCTTTAGTAGCTTTCCCATATCTCCTGCCCTCTGCGGCCGGGAGGAACATGCAGAAAATGCTAAGTGAGATGATGGAATTAGATTCGATAAAGGGAAGGAGGATACTCATATTAGGAGGGGCTAAGGTCCCCGATAAGCTGAAAGTAATGGTTCACGCTATCAGGAACAATAAAGCAGCGGAGGTCCTGACAGGGGGGCTTGTCGGCATGCTCCTAGCCCTAGCAGCTGGTCATAGACTTAACGGGAAGATGAAGAAGATGAAGGATCTGGACCTCTTACTCCCAGCAGCCAGGGAGATCTTGAATGAAGCGCCCGGTAGGATCCTCTATCCAGTCGATTTCCTAGTGAAGCTAGAGGATGGTAGGATCGAGAACTTCCCAGTCTACGCAATACCTGAGAATTCCGAGATAATAGATATAGGCGTCGGTACGATAGAGTTATACAAGGAGAAGTTGAAGGGCGCCGATATAGCTATAGCTAACGGACCGATGGGGATATTTGAGAAGCCGGAATCTAGGAGAGGGACTCTCGAGATAGTGAGTGCGATGGAGAAATATGCTAAAGAATCAGTCCTCTGCGGGGGACATCTCAGCGCAGCAGCCGATATGGTAGGGGTCAAAGGGAGCAAAGTTTACACAGCTGGAGGCGCTGTTATGTACGGTCTCGCTGGCCTCCCCTTGCCCGCTGTCGATGCCCTGAGGGAGAGCTCATCTAGATGATAAGGATAGGGATCATAGGTCAGGACCCTTATGCAGCTCACTTAATGGATGCGCTGAGGAGCCAACCCGATATAGATGTGATAGGTCTCTACTCCCATAAGCCCACTCCATTTTCCAAGGATCTATCTGAGATGGCTGATTTATTCTGCAGTGAATCGAGCCTTGAATATTTCAAGGAGAGGGGGATTAAGGTACAGGGATTCCTGGAGGATTTCCTCGAGAACATCGATTTTCTGATCGAGTATGATCCGAATGAGTTGAGCATTAAGTTGACATTCGAGGGCACTGGTATTCAACTCAATCCGAGAGATATCATCCTTTCAAGGTTATCTGACATTCCCGTGAGTAAATTGAGGATCAGATGGGTCTCCGATATATACTGCTGCCCGTTCTTCAGACCAGCTATGCTCGAGCTAGAGTTATCGGAGAGGCTCAATTTAGAGACCCTGAGAGACTATTTAATATCCGCTAGAAGGGTGAGTTCAATAAATCGCGAGGTAGATCTGAATGAGATATGCATCTACTATCCGTTCTTCAGGAGATACACTATATTCTCTATCATCCTATTCCTGAGATCCATCGAGCCATCGAGGGACGGGAGCTCTATCAATATCTTCTCCCTATACGGGATCCTCTCAGCGGTCCCTGAAGCTATAGATACGATTAGAGAGATGAGAGGGATAGATAAGGTGGTATCCTCATCTATAACTGATCACCATTTAAATATGAAGAGCGGCCTCCTCGCTTAGGTGATCCCTTGGAACAGGATGAGAGGGCATTCACTCCAAGGGCTCTGCTCCTCTCTATAGCGTTCGGTCTCCTCATACTCTTCGGTCAGACTGTGATAAGGGGGGCCGGTGGCTACAGCTGGACTGGGGAAGCTGCTCTCGTCATATTAGCTATCTCATATGCCCTTTCAAGTATGAGCAAGAAGCCCCTGTCCTTCGGGGAGATGGGAGTCATATTCGGTTCTGTTGAGGTGATGACAGTCCTCTTCATAGGTTGGCAGTACATACTCCCATCCTGGGCTATCGCAGGCCTCTCCAAGGACTTCCCACTGAGGCAGATCCTCCCCAGCTTTCTAGTGCCGAGGGATGAGGACGCTATGAGGAGCCTCCTCCTGGGCGGCAGTATAAACTGGGGAGCCTGGATCCTTCCACTAACTTATGTAGTCCTCTTCGCGATTATCCTGACTCTCTTCTCTTACTTCAACGTGATACCGTTGAGGAGATTCTACATAGAGAGGGAGAAGTTAGTCTTCCCCGTCGCTACTGTCGCCGCAAAATTTTCAAAAATATTGAAAGAAAGAGGAATTAAACTAAAAATACTATACATTGGAATATTATCAGGTTTCATAATTAGTCTCTTCCAGAGAGGGCATCTCTTGGAAGCTATATGGGAGGAGTTCCCAACAGCGGACCTGAGGTTCGATCTCACTCCCTACCTCCAGAGCTCCTTCCCTGGAGGGGCCTTCGGTATGGACCAGGGGACTCAGATAACACCGGATCTAATTGCGTGGTCCTTCCTGATACCATTGGGGATACAGGTATCGATATGGATTACTGCTATAGTCGCATACTTACTCATACCCCCGATCTTAGTGAGGATGGGACTCCTTCCCTATGAGAGCGGTCACGATTTCTCATTCTATTCATCAAATGCCGCTTTCAATGGCCCTTTGCCATGGTACCATCTCAGCACAGGGGTCTACGTCGCCGTAGGTCTAATCCCCATCCTCGTAGGAGCTAAGTATATAGCGAGGAACTTCAGGGGGTGGGACGATGAGCCCCTCTCGAGGAAGTGGCTCCTCGTAGGATGGGCCCTTACCTTCATCTTTAGCATATTTCTCCTATCGATCCTGGGGATGAGTCCCGCGATAGCTTTAGCTATCCTGATACTTCAATCAATTTACTGGCAGGGCTACATATGGACCCTCGGGATGAGCAACTGGATAGTACCGATCAATCTAGGGATAAGGGGTATCTTGGATCAGATATTCTTCTCCTCCGGCTTCTTCAGTAGAGCATCTTCAGATACCTTCTTCTCAGGAGCCGCTAATGCTATGGTGACTGACTCCATATCGGCTCAACCTACAGCTTCAGCTGAGGGGTTCAAGCTCTCATCAGAGCTCAATATAAAGGCTAAGACTATTTTCAGGGCTCAAGTCTTCGGGATAGTCTTCGGAGCTTTAGCAGGTTCCTTACTCCTTCTCCTCTCATTTCACATATGGGGAGCCGCTAAGAAGCCCCTGGAGATGGCAGTAACGACTTATCCAGAGGAGGGACTCCTCACTGTGATGAACCAGCTAGAAGGGTGGGATCCGATTTACTTCATCGAGGGATTTCTAATAGGTGCGATCCCATTCATAGTGAAGGGAATCTTCCCTATATTTGGCATAGGTGCCATAGGTATTCTTCTTGGGCTCTTACTCCCGGGATACGCTGCTCTATACATGCTAACTAGTCTATTGAGGTTCTTAGCTGAGAGATATGGGGGTGAAAAATTCCTCCAAGATAGAGCAGTTCCCTTCTTCGCAGGTTTCGCGATAGGCGGTGTCCTGAATGCGATAGGTACTAGCGTAGTTTTGATCGTGAGATCCAGCCCCCTCTCCCCTATCTCAGGACCACTAGGCGTTCTGATAATACTAGCTGTGATACTCCCGGTTATGAGATCTTACCTGAGATCGGGGGATTTTGAGAGGGTCACTCAACTTCCCGAGGATTCGGGGGATGGGGTATGAGCCTCATCTTCACTCCCTTAGGGATAAGGGGTATCGTGGGCAGGGGCTTCGATGCTCACACTTCCATGTTGATAGCCAATATCTTCGGGAGGAGATTGGGGAAGGGATCTCTAGTAGTCGTCGGAAGGGATACGAGACCAAGTGGAGAAGCTATTGAGAGAGCAGTTATCTCAGGGCTCCTCTCAGCTGGTGTGAACGTGCTCAACATAGGGGTAGCTCCAACACCTACGATAGAATGGGCCACAGCTAAGTACAATGCGGATGGAGGCATAGTGATATCTGGGAGCCACAATCCGCCTGAGTGGAACGCATTGAAGTTATTAGGGAGAGAAGGTATCCTCCTCCACCCTGATGAGATGGAGCTCCTCAGATCTGAGTTCGAGAAGGGAAGATTTGAATCAGTGCCCTGGAACGAGATGGGAAAGGAGGAGCAATATGACGCTACAGAGGACTACTTGGAGGACCTCCTCAAGTTCGTGAATATTGAGAGAGTCAGAGGGTATAAGTTGAAGGTCTGCTTAGATGTTAACGGTGGAGCTGGGGCTTATGTAACCCCCTATCTCCTCAACGAACTGGGTGTCAAGACGTTAACTATAAACTCAGCCCCTGGGATATTCGTGAGGGAATTGGAGCCGAGACCAGATACCCTAGAGGACCTCTCTAAGATCGTAGTAGCCACTGGATCGGATCTGGGCTTCGCTCATGATACGGATGCTGACAGACTAACTATAGTAACGGAGAGAGGGGAGGTCATGCCTGAAGATGTTACGCTAGCGCTCGTCGTCGATTATATACTCGAGAGGAAGGGCGGTGGGAAACTGGTCGTGAACGCGGCATCATCCAGGATCTTCGATCATATAGCGATGAGGAGGGGTGCTGAGATCTACAGAACCCCCGTCGGAGAGGCTTATGTGACGCATAAGATGAAGGAGGTAGGGGCTACTGTCGGTGGTGAGGGGAGCTGCGGGGGCGTGATACTCCCCGATTTCCACCTAGGTAGAGATGGTCCTTTAGCAGCGGCCCTCATATTGGAACTAATGGCTACTAGAGGGAGGAGTTTGAGCGATATTATCGGAGATTTCCCCAAGTACCATACGATGAGGAGGAATCTCCCATTGGAGAAGGAATGGAAAGAAGTGGAAAGGATTTTAATCAAAATTGGGGAAGAGAGAGGAATGAATTTAGATTTCCTCGATGGTATCGGGTTGATTTCCGATGATCTATGGGCTTTAGTTAGGCTCTCTAAAACGGAGCATAAGATAAGGGTCCTAGTTGAGGGGAGGGATGAGGAGGAAGCGAGGAAGTTATTGAATGAGATAATAAACGCTTTATCCTAAGTTTTAGCTTTTAGTCCTCTCCACTATTATTTTTCCGGTGAGCTTATCGTAGAATCTCTTCCAAGCGGAACCCAACCCGCTCAGGGATATAGCTGTGAAAGAGAGGGATGTCAGTGGGGAGTCAGGGTATCCTACAGCTAATGCTGAGAGGAGGCCCAGCGTAGGTATGACTACCCCTAGGAGGATAGCAGCTTTCCTATAGAGCCTAACCATATGATGTACTTGCCCCTCCTCGAGAGGGATCAGTATCCTTATGTACCTATCACCGATGATGAATATGAACATTGCTGTCATCATAAGGATTATGCTTATCCTAGCACCTGTATCTTTATCAAATATCGAGAAATTGAGCGACAGCATATTTGATAATAGAGCCATTAGTGGGGGGAAGGTCAGTAACCAAGCGGTAGCTTCCTTATACCTCACGATACCTTCTTCGTGCATCTAGCGGCACTACTTGATTAACTTAAAAAACCTCCCACGACACATCAGAGATATTCATCCAAAAAATATTAAATAGTAAGTGCAGTTTAACGTGCTAAATTTTAGATAAACCTCTCTATTGATTATTTAAAATACCCATTACTATTAAGCAAATTTATTAGTAACTCATTGAATTTTTATCATTAATATCGACCAGCAACTATAAAATATTTAGACAGTCGCTAATTTTTTGATAATTTTTACCATACGTACCACTATCTCGAGCACCGACCTCCAGTGAGATCTCCCGGAGATATTTAGGTTTAAAAATACACGATGCACCAATTTCAGGTGTCACTCATAGGGTGATATGATGCCTGAGAAGGAACACGTGAACCTGATATTCGTCGGCCATGTGGACCATGGGAAGTCTACAATAATCGGTAGGCTCTTCTACGACTTAAAACTCGTAGAAGAGCTACCTCCGGAGGATCTAGCTGGAGACGCTAGATTCGCTTGGGTCGTCGATAGGCTCAAGGAGGAGCGAGAGAGGGGAATGACCATAGACCTCTTCCACACTAAAGTGGAGACCCCGCATAAGATGATCACAGTGATAGATGCCCCTGGACACAGGGACTTCGTTAAGAACATGATAACAGGGGCTAGTCAAGCGGATGCAGCTATACTAGTCGTCTCAGCTAAGTCTGGGGAGGGGGTTCAAGCCCAGACGATAGAGCACGTCTTCCTGATAAAGACCTTGGGAGTGAACCAGCTGGCCGTAGCTGTAAATAAGATGGATGACCCGACAGTAAGCTATAAGAAGGAGAGGTATGAGGAGATAAAAGAACAAGTCTCAGATCTCCTCAGGAAAGTCGGTTATGATCCATCTAAGATATACTTCGTACCGACTAGCGGCCTCTTGGGAGATAACGTAGTTAATAGGAGCAATAATATGCCCTGGTATAATGGTCCGACACTTTACGAGGTCCTAGATACATTCGTCGCCCCACCGAAGCCTCTAGATAAGCCCTTGAGGATCCCCATCCAAGACGTGTTCTCGATAACTGGTGTAGGTACTGTAGTAGTCGGTAGAGTGGAGACGGGCGTCCTCAAGCCCGGGGACACGATAGTAATAGAGCCGTTGGGTAAGACGGCTGAAGTGAAGAGCATAGAGATGCACCATGAGAGGCTCGAAAAAGCCGAACCAGGTGATAATATAGGTATAAACATAAAGGGGATAGATAAGAAGGAGATAAAGAGAGGAGATGTCATAGGCCACCCGAACAACCCGCCGACAGTTGCTAAGGAGTTCACAGCTCAGATAGTCGTGCTACAACACCCGACAGCGATAGCCCCAGGTTACACCCCAGTAGTCCATGCGCACACAGGTCACATGGCCTGCAAGATGGTCTCTATAGAGAAGAAGATAGATCCGAGGACAGGCCAGGTCCTCGAGGAGAAACCTAGCTTCATAAAGAGGGGAGATGCCGCTATAGTGAGGTTCGAGCCTATTAAACCTTTCGTGATAGAGAAGTACAGCGAGTTCCCGCCCCTCGGGAGGTTCGCCGTTAGAGATATGGGGATAACAGTGGCTGCTGGCATAGTACTTGACGTAGTCCCGCTGGAGAGGAAGAAGAAATGAACACCCCCTCCTTTTTTAGGTGATCTCAATGACTGAAGTCCTGAGGATAGAGTTAGTGAGCGTGAATCCGGAGAGCTTAGAGAGAGTGAGCAGGATGTTCAAGGAGATAGCTGATAAGATGGGGATAAGGGTTAAGGGGCCCATACCCCTACCCACGAAGAGGCTCAGAGTGACGGCCCTCAGGAACCCATCGGGGGAGGGGACTAATAGATACGATAAATATGAGCTGAGGATCCACAAGAGGATAATCGACATCCCGAACCCGGATGAGAGATATATAAGGAGTATAATGGGTATAACGCTCCCGGAGGATGTCAAGATAAGTATCGTTCTGATGTGAAACTTCAGTATTTCTTTTTAAATTCTCAAGAGATATTGAGTGAAATTTAAATATAGTTACAAGTTTATTATGCGAGGCATGATGAAGGTCCTGATAGTAGCTGACGAACCGACCGGCCCGGGCTAAAAACTCGGGAAGAGGGGATATAGCCCGAACTCCCCGCAATAGTAGGAACTCGCTTTAGAGCAGGGAGGATGTCTATCTTAAATCAAAATAAAATGAGCGCCGGGGGAGGGATTTGAACCCTCGCGGCCCGGAGGGCCACCCGCTCTCAAGGCGGGCACCTTGGTCCGATCTCGGCCACCCCGGCAATTACTTAAGAGGTACGAACTTGCTAGATCTCGTAGCTCCCTTACCCGGTTTCCCATGCTTCACTATCTTGTTTGTCATCGCGAACTCACCGAGATAATGCCCTATCATCTCAGGAACTATCGTGATCTCAACGAAGTCCTTCCCGTTATGGACCGCTATCTTAGAGCCCACCATCTCAGGTAATACGGGCATATCCCTCCTATGTGTCCTTATAACTTTATCAATCCCCATGGCTTTGTATCTCCTGATCTTATCTAGGAATTTCTTGTTCTCGATGGAAAGCCCTCTCCTCAGCGTCCTCCTTATCCTAGCTGGCATGACATTAGCTAGCTCATCCAATGTCATCGCTTGGAGTTGCTCCAGCGTATACCCACGGTATCTGAACTCCCTAGAGGACATCTAGAGATCTTCCCTCCATGAAATATAATTTTACCTCTGAGTCGTCACCCTCCTCTTAGCCCTTCCGGTCTTTCTAGCAGCTATATGACCAACTTTCTGACCAGGAGGAGCCGTTCTAGCGACTGTAGTCGGCTTCCCAGGTCTCTTATGCGATCCCCCTCCATGCGGATGGGATACGGGATTCATCGCTACTCCTCTCACCACTGGCCACCTCTTCGGATGAGTCCTCTCGTGGTAGTACTTGGTACCGGCCTTCATGAACGGTTTCTCTATCCTCCCGCTGCCAGCTACTATGCCTATTGTTGCTCTGCACCTCGCATCAACTATCTTCTCCTTCCTAGAGGGTAACCTAAGTATTACCTTATCTCCCTCATGGGAGAAAACTATTGCGTAAGTCCCGCTCCTCCTAGCGATCTTCCCACCATCTCCAGGTCTTATCTCAACGTTACAGACGAGACTACCATCAGGTATCTCGGATAGAGGCAGTATGTTACCCGTCCTTACCTCGGCCCCCTTGCCTATCTGAATCTCCTGACCCTCATAAACCCCCTCCGGAGGTATGTAATAGAACTTCTGTCCGTTCTCAAGTTCCACGAGTGATATGGGGGTATGCCTGCCCGGCTCATGCAGTATCTCCTTTATTACGCCCCTAAGTAGATTATCCATCCCGTCCTGAGGGTAGCGAACTGGAGCTATCTTCAAGTGATCCTTAGATCTGAACTGAATACCCCCTCTCCCCTTCCTCTGAACTAAGATCCTCTTACCCACACTCTCACCCTATTACCCCGAGCTTCGAGGCAACATCTGATGCTTTGAACTCAGGTGATAGCTTCACATATGCCTTCTTCCTTCCGGTGGGTGTTATTAAGGTCCTTACGCTCACTACTTTCACGTCAAATGCTTCCTCGACTGCCCTCTTTATATCGGACTTACTCGCTTTGATATCTACATAGAAGGCCAGTTTATTCTCCTCATTTATCATTCTGACTACCTTCTCAGTGGATATAGGAGCTTTTAGTATTTTAAATGGATCGAAAAACTTAGGCAATGATCCTCACCTCCTCTAGAGCTCTTATTGAGGATTCGCTCCATATAGTCAGTCTCCCCGGCTTCCCTCCGGGAGCTAAGTGCATCACACTCAGGTTCCTCACGGAAACGGCATCTACCCCAGGTATGTTTCTATACGCCAGCTTCAGGGGAGAGTCCTCCCTCAAGTATATTATCAGGGGCCCTCTCGCCCTCTGCCTGACTCTTCCCCTCATCTTCCCCCTCCCAGCTCTAATCTTCCTGAACCTCCTCTTGCACCTCTCTAGCTCCTCCCCGAGACCCAACCTCTCGAGCAATTTGTAGAGCTCAGAGGTCTTCCTTATCGATTCTATATCATCGGATACTACGATAGGCAAAGCGATCCCTTCAGGTATCCTGTGCCTCGCTCTGACGAGTTCTGGATGGCTAGTAGCTGCTATAGCGCTCCCTATAGCGAGCCTCCTCTCCTTCCTATTGACCCTCTCCCATATGACTTTCCAAGATCTGGGGGCCTTCGTCTTAGCCCCTCCTACAGCCATGACAGCTCTAGCAGCTCTGCCCGCTGCTGGATAGCCCCTCCCCTTCACTCTAGGCACTCTAGCTATACCGTGACCAGCACCTAAGGACTCAGCTGAGGTCCTGAGGCCGGCTAGAGGATCCCTGCCCTGAGGTTGTATCCTAGCTGTCAGCTGCGATAGATAGACTCTCCTTATTACATCCTCCCTAACGTCCAGTTCGAACAATGGAGGTAGCTCTATACTCCCGATGACCTCCCCATTCAAGTTATAAATTGGGACCTCCATTAGATTCACCTCCTAAGCCACCCGACCGAGCTCACGTAGTATATCTCTGGAGCAGGTAATTCGGCGTACTTAGGCCTTATTGGATGTCTTATGAAGACGAAACGCTTTGCCGGTCCTGGGACGGAGCCAGATAGCAATAGGTATTGGCTCCTCAATATACCGTAATTCTTGAAGCCTCCCCTTGGGGATATGTCTATATCGCCTCTAGTCAGATCTCCAATCATCAGTATCCTCTTGTTGTACTCTGTCCTCTTCTGATAACCCGTCTGCCCAGCTCTCGGTACTCTCCAAGTGACGTAAGGTGGGTGCCTCGAGCCCAGGCTTCCAACTCTCCATCTCCCCTTCCCAGCCTTATGCCTCAACAACTCTACCCCGAACCTCCTCACGACCCCCTGCCAACCGTGCCCCTTAGTCACAGCAGTCACATCGACGAGCTGGCCTACTTTGAAGACACTATCTACCTTCAGCTGGGAGCCGACTAGCGACTTAGCGAACTCTATCCTCTCCTCCATTTCCCCTCCCTTAACTGGTATCTCCATGAACTCAGGTTTCTTCTTATGGATACCGGCTAGATCCGGCCTAGTGTATGATAGTATCCTGATCTCACTCACTTTAGCAACTTCAAGCTTAGGGAGAGCTTCATTAAAGTTATCCACACCATCGCCTATCGTCAAGAGCCTCGATATAGGATCCTTCTTCTCTATCCTCACTGCGGTAACTAGAGGTTTGAGACCGTAGTAATCCTCTTTATAAGCCCTGAAACCCACTACCTCAATAGGAGGGGTCTCTATCACAGTAGAAGCTAGAGTTATCTGCTGACCGAAGTTCAGTTTACCTGGCCTGTCCTCCTTCAGTAAGACGTGCACCATACCGACCTTGTATCCTGGGAAGGCTACTAAAGTCGGCTTATCAACCGAGAGTTCCGGGTAAGATCTGAATAGAGCCTTCTGAGTAGCTGCTCTCTTCCTAGGGTAGTACTGCAGAGAGCCGTGTCTCCTTGGCATAAGGCCACCTCTCTTTCGGGGAGGGATGCTCCCCTCGTTTATTAAAGTTTCTTTCAAAGGCAGAGCTCCGGGATTGGGAAGTTTGAGATAAATTTTTCTAAATAATCGAATAAAGGGTAGAGAAATTTAATAAGATTTCGGAGAGTAGTCCCTCATATATCCAAGACCACAGTACACCTCCAGATACCCCCCTCCTCCCTCACGCTCAACTTGTGGTAAGTGACAGCCTTTATCTCGGTCTTCGGGTTGTGCTTCTCTATATCTATGAATTCACCCCATGCCCTCCCCTCGAGATCGTTCCCTGATATCTTGACCTCGAAATCGGAGAACACTATCCCCTCTACGTCCGTGATGAAGAGAAGCTCCGATAACCAATGGTGAAGTAGCATCTCTATATCGGGAGCATTTATATTTATACTCCTCTCTACACTCCTCCCCACTTTCTCCACATCCACCATTATCTCATACATAGAGAGGGCCGCCTCTTCGAAGAGGGAATTTATATCTTCAGCCCATACCTCAAATCCAACATCCGCTTCTAACTCTAGGAACCTCCTACCCATCTTCATCCCCCTGGGAGGATCACTATATGATATCCCTGAAGGCTTATCGTCCTCCTCCCGATCTTAGGCTTGACTGAATCGAATAAACACAACTGAGAGTCACTACTCCTGACCTTAATGAATGAATTGAGGAGAGAGCCCTTAGAGGTGTTGATAGGCGACCTCATCTCTAAGGTAATATCATTCGGTCCAAAGAATTTCAAGGATATATTCAATCCATTGGATGACATATTGATACTCTCACCCAGATGGGCTCTATTTTTACCGAAAATAATCGTCCCATTCCTGTAGATGGAGAAGTCCCCCAAGATCCTCCTCAAGATCTCCCTATCCCCGGGATCGAATGGCTTCAGCTCGATCCTCAGTGATATGATATCGCTCACTGTCAAGTAATACCTCCCCATTCTGAATGAAGAGGTCCCGTTCAGACAGACTCCTAATTCCGCATCTCTCAGATGGTCCGAGATATTGAGATAAACGACACTGTAGCCCATCATCTCCTCATTGCCCGGAGGTAAATGCCTCCCATCCAACGTCTCTATCGGATATATCCCGCTTCCCTTCTCCCTAACAACAGCTAATGCTACCCCTTGTCCTGTAAAGCTCATTGTAAGAGACCAAAAGAAGATCAAGGCTAATAGAGAGGAACCTATCGCTTCCTTATATATCTCCATGAGCCCCATTCCTTTGAGCTCATCCTTCCATATCCTGAGCGAGAGCGGAGTCACTAAGAAGTAAGTGAAGATGAACGCTGAGAGTCCTACTGCTGGATCTACCCTTAGGAGGCCGTTGAGGATCCCTACTAGGGAGGAAGCTGAGAGCCTGAAGTAGTAGATTTTATGCTTGGGCCTCATCGGGTTAAGTTATCACTACAAAATATAAAACATTGAGCTGGAGCATGACTCAGCTACCCACTGAATTGTACTCGGAGTCAGGATCCCGCTTGAGTAAGATCATTTAAGAGCGGGGTCCCTTAAGATACTCAGTGATTTAAATGAAACTCAGGGGGATGACCGGTCTCGAGATATCTCATATAATCAGGGAGTTACGAAGGGTTGAGGGTAGTTTCATAAAGAAGATCTACAATATCGGTGAGAGCTCGTTCTCCCTCTCATTCCATCCAGAAGTCGATGGAAGGAGGGAGATTTTTATCGATCTTAGGGGGTTCCTCTTCCTCACGAAGCTCAAATGGACGAAGCCCCAGACACCGTCCCCTTTCGTGATGGTTTTGAGGAAGCACTTAGAGAACGCTAGGATAGAGAGGGTATCTCAGCTCGGTCTGGAGAGGATAGTTTCTTTCGAATTTCCCAGAGGGATGAAGTTAATAGTGGAGCTTTTCGGCGGAGGTAATTTGATACTACTATCGGGCGATGAGATAGTAGCTGCTCAACGCAGAGCTGAGTACAGGGATAGGAAGATAAGAGCGGGAGAGATATATAAGCTACCCCCTTCCCTCTGGCAGGAGACCCCTAGTCTCTCCAGAGAAGATGTTATTAGAGTATTGGGGAGGATATCACCGGATGAGAAAGTTTGGAAGGCCCTTATAGGCTTCGGATTAGGCCCCCCTTACCTCAATGAAGTACTCCTGAAGTTGGGGATCGATGCTGAGAGGAAGCTATCGGATTTGGATCTAGATGCATTAGCAAATGAGATCTCTGAGCTCATGAGTAAGGGAGCTGAGCCCACTCTATACTTAGATGGTGAGGAGATAGTCGAGTACTCCGCTTTCCCTCTCTCCCACCTCGAGTATGAGAGAGTGAGTAGAGACCTACTATCGGACGCTGTAGAGGACTATTATAGATCGAAGGGAATATCCGTTGAGGATGAGAGGATCTCCTCACTCAGGAGGGAGATAGAGAGACAGATCTCTTTGAAGGGAGAGTATGAGAGGTCCTATGCCCAAATGAAGAGGATAGGTGATATAATCTTCTCAAATATCCACGAGGTCGAGGATGCCCTCGCTCAAGCGAGGTCAGGAGGAGAACACATCTTGATAAAGCGAGTAGATCGGGAGTCGGGTAAGGTCATCATATCCCTAGAGGGTGAGGAGATAGAGCTTGATATAAGGAAATCTGCCTCAGAAAATGCTTCAGAGTACTACGATAGGGCGAAGAAAGTGAGAGAAAAGGCCCTGAGGATAGATAAGGCTGTATCCACTATAATGGAGAGGCTGAGGCAGATAGAATCCTCGCTAGAGGAGAGGAGACTCGAACTCTCACCTAAGCCCAGGAAGAAGGTGAGGTGGTATGAGAGGTTCAGATGGTTCTATACATCCTCTGGGAACCTAGTGATCTGCGGAAGGGACGCTCAAACGAACTCTGAGATAGTGAGTAAGTATATGGACGATGATGACCTCTTCTTCCACGTGGACATGCCCGGAGGAGCTGTCGTCGTCCTGAAGGCAGAGGGGGAGATCGATCAGAGATCTATAGAACAAGCAGCAATAGCAGCAGCATCTTTCTCGAGAGCTTGGAAGGAAGGACTCTCTTATGCGGATGTCTATTACGTTAAGGGCGAGCAGGTCTCTAAGCACGCTCCTCCGGGAATGTACCTCCCAAAGGGCAGTTTCTACATAACAGGGAAGAGGAACTATTTGAGGGCTAAGTTAGAGCTGTCTGTAGGGATACAGGAGACACCAGATGGTATGAAGCTGACAGCAGCCCCTCCCGATGCTCCCTTTATATGCTCCGTTAGGATAAAGCCGGGATCTATGAGCAAGGAGGAGGCAGCTATTAAGATAAAAAATAAACTAATAGAGCTCTTGAGTAACGTTAAAATAGGAGAAGGGGCTGAAGTCCCGGCGGATGAGTTGACCATAGATAACATAGTGAGGTCGATGCCCCCAGGTAAGGTGAGGGTAGAGGAGTGATGAAGATGTGGTCGTTGATACCCGAGAGGGAGGAGGAGCTTAAGGTAAGGACGAAGGTATCTGAAGTGATGAATAGGAATTTAATAACTATGAGACCTGATGGGACTGTCTATGAAGCTGCTAAATTGATGAAGGAGAATAATATAGGCTCTGTCGTCATCATGGAAGGCAGTGAGCTGAAGGGGATAGTCACGGAGAGGGACCTCATAACTAGATACATAGCTGTTGGGGATGGGAGGAGGCCTGAGGACGTCAAGGTATCTGAGATAATGACGAAGGACCCTGTGACGATAAGGGATAATACTGATATAGATGAAGCAGCTAGGATAATGATAGAGAGGAACATCAGGAGACTCATCGTCGTGAATTATGATGGGAGGGTCGTCGGTATAATCTCCTCTAGGGATATATTGAAGGTAGCCCCTCATATATGGTTCCTCCTCCTGCAGGAGCTCAGGATAGCTCAATCTAAGGTGAGGGGACTGATATAGGGGGGAGCGTTTTGGCTAAAGTTAGAGATTATATGACTAAAGAGGTGGCTGTAGTATCTCCTCACGATACTATAGGGAAAGCTAGGAACCTCATGCTCGAGAGAAGGGTTAGGAGGCTCATTGTGGTTGAAGGGAATGAAGTAGTTGGTGTGATAACAGCTACAGATATAGCTAAGGCCCTCGCGAGGAGAGGCGCCCCGTGGAGGTGGAGGGATCCTGAGAGCTCGCTCGTGAGCAGGTTCATGACAGCGAACCCTGTGACCATCGGGCCGGATGAATCGATATTCACAGCATCTAAAGTAATGAGAGAGAGGATGATAGGAGGGCTCCCCGTTGTAGAGGACTCTAAGCTCGTTGGGATCCTCTCAGAAACTGATGTGACGAGGTTCTTCGAGGAGAGGATGAGGGGCCTCTACAGAGCCGGTGACCTCGTGAGCGATAGATACGGAGTAGTCAGATATGATACTAACTTGAAGAAAGTAGCTAGGATGGTTGCTAGTGGAAAGAGAGTTATCCTAGTCTCTGGCTTAGATGGGAAATATGAGGGGATTATCTCTGAAGGAGAACTAGCTTTATGGGTCCCCGAGTTAGCTGAGAGATACGTCTTGATACCCTCCAGAGTTGGGAGGAGGGTCAGCTTGAGCACGAAGGTCAAGACCGCTAGCAGCATAATGAAAGAGTTGAGGATAAAGGTAACTCCGGAGGATGACGCTGGAAAAGCTGCAAGGTTTATGCTCGAGTGGGGGCTCCCTGCAGTTCCTGTTTTCGAAGGTGAAAGTTTGTTGGGTGTCGTCGATAAGAAGGAGATCGTCAGGGTGGTCTCCGATGCCGCGTAAAGTTAGTGAGATAATCATCAGGGATATCATCTCCATAGATAAGGGCGATACCGTTGAGAGGGCCATCGACCTCATGGAGAGGAATAAGATAAACCACTTGATCGTGACATCAGGAGGTAAGCTAGTCGGAGTTCTGAGCGTAAGGGACATCATGGATGGCTTGGGATCATCTAGATTCGAGAGGATACCTGCTAGAAGGATATACATCAGCGCTCTGATGTCAGAGCCCCCTATAACTATCGAGCAAGATGCGGATATCTCAGATGCAGCGAAGATAATGCTTGATAAGAGGATAGGTCTCCTTCCGGTGTTGAATAATGGGGAGCTCATTGGATTGGTCTCAGAGAGCGATATCATAAGGCACATGGAATTAAGAGGCGATATATCCAGCTTAATAAAGCGAGAGCACCCGAGGATAATGCCTAATGAGAGGATAGTTCATGCTAGAGCTATAATGTTAGAAAGAGGAGCCAGAATACTCCCAGTAGTTGATTCAGGAAAGCTTGTTGGTTTAGTAACTGAGATGGCGCTTGCAAAAGCTTTCTTTGAGGTAAGGGATAGGATAGAGGGGACTTACATGGATGATGTCGCTAGGAGGGTCATAGTTGAGGATATCATGCTCGAATCACCCCCGAAGCTCTCCAACGATCTGAGGAATGTGAAAGATGCCTTCTTGAGCAGCGGACTCCCAGCTCTCCCAGTAGTTGACTCAAATGAGAAAGTATTAGGTGTCATTGAGAGGAAAAGCTTGCTTAGATTACTCTAGATAGGATCCAGAAGCATCCCTAGGAGACCTAGGAACATCGATGCCTTTATCAAATTGCTAACATCTCTAGCTCTCTCCCCCAATTTCCCTTTTAGGCATAGAGCGGATGCTACCATCAGTATTGACAGGGATATGATGACTGAGAGCGAGAGATAGATTATGCCCGTTAATCTTAAGGTGACTGGGATTATTGTGAGCACTACGACCACTAAGGATAGTAAAGATACGAGGACACCGGTCCTCTCAACCCCAATTCTAACGGCTATCGTCTTAACGCCATAAGCCTTATCTCCAGGCAGGTCTTCAACTGCTTTCACGAATTCCCTGATGAGGTTCGATGTGAATGCTATGGAGGAGAAGATCATCACCTTATTAGTCAGATTACCAGCAGCTAATGAACCGAACACGAGGGTGAACGCGACACCAAGACTGACTAGAGCGTTCCCGGGGATCCCTGTCCTCTTCAACCACCTAGCATAGATATACCAGGATAGGGAGAAGGCCGCAGCTATTAAGAACTCGAGGAGCCCCAGGAGTGCGCTTAAAGCCACCCCAAGTAATGAGAAAATTATATAGATATTGAGGGCTTCTATTTTAGAGATCCTACCGGAGGGTATAGGTCTATAAGGCTTATTTATCGCATCTATCTCAGCATCATAATAATCGTTTATCGCATTCCCGGCCATCAAGACGAGGGGGGGCACGAGGCAAGTCAAGATGAGCCTCTCATCATAAATAGATGACGAGTTCATCCATCCCGTCAGGGCCCCTAGTATCGACATCAACGCATTTTTAGGTCTGGATAGCTCTACATAAGCCCTCAACTTCCCCATGATGAGCACCTCACGGTTTAATATAGCGAAAAATATAATTGAGTGGTGCCCTCTTTGGAAGTCAGGGTCGGGGTAGTTGGATGCGGTTGGTTCGGCTCCGCTCATGCTAGGGTTTACAGAGCTATAGGAGATGCTAAACTAGTTGCTGTAGCTGATAAAGATGAGAACGCTGCGAGGAGGCTCGCGGAATATTATCACGTGAATCATTACACATCAGTAGAGGAGATGGTAAGGAAGGAATCCCTGGATGCGGTTAGTGTAGTAGTGACCCCGCAGTATCTCTTCGAGGTCACTAAAGAGGCCCTAGAGCTCGGAGTTTCCGTCCTGACGGAAAAGCCCGTCGTGACCAGTAGGGATGAACTCTCGATCCTCTCTTCTCTCGTTAAGAGAGGAGGAATCTTCATGCCGGGCTTCATAGAGCTCTTCAATCCAGCTGTAGTGAAGCTCAAGGAACTCCTGGAGGAGGAGGTCATAGGTAAGATCTCCTCAATTTCCTCTAAGAGAGCTGGTAGACTCCCTAAGAAGATCCTAGGATGGAAGATAGGGGTCACTTTGGATCTAGGGATTCACGAAGTTTACGTCCACCGCTACCTCATGGAGGATGACCCTCTAGCTTCCTTATCCTACACCGCTAGACTCCTAAACGATGGAGAGGGTGAGGATTTAGCTATACTGATCTCATCATATCCTAATGGCGTTGTAGCCATAATAGAAGCTAATTGGTTGACGACAGCTGGGATAAGGAATATGACGATCACTGGGGAGGGTGGTAGTATATCCCTAGATTACGCGGATCAGTTCATAAGGGTGGAGAAGGGGGATCACTCCCTGATCCCCAGATTTAGGAAGGAGGAACCCCTATACAAGGAGCTCTCGCACTTCATAGAGAGTATTAAGGGAGGGAAGGATCCAATTATAGGGTTTGAGTTCGCTGAGAGTGTCCTTAATACTATCTTCAATGCGATGGAGAGGAGGATAACTCCAAAGTGAGCTATCTATCGGAGAACTCAGGGATTTCGTATTCGAGTAGATCTTGAGCTGAGGGATTTAAATACTATCTGAGGGTTTTTCTCAATCCTCTATATTCCAATGATGGATACGTACGTTCACGAATCTTATTCAAGGCACTTTACCTCAAAGATTTTTTAAGTTAAATTTCCTTGGGACTCGTTCTAAAGGTGGGCGGATGGTGAAAGTTAGGGGAGTCCTCAGGGACGGGTTCGTCTACATCGAGGGGGATTTCGATAAGCTGTACAGACAGGGTTATGGGGAGATAGTGGGTGGCTCCCTCCAGATACACCCTCTAGAAGCATCTTACTTAGTTTGGGATCAGAAAATGGAAGTTTTTGATGAAAAGGGGAAAAATATTAGCCTTGAAAATTTACTCACTATAATGATATCTGACCCAGCAACGTTCCTTAAGTATATAGTCTATAGCGATCTCAGAAGGAAGAATAGGCTAGTCGTCTACGAGAGAGCTACGGAATTCCTGAGGCTCTACCCGAGGGGGGCATCCATAGGGGAGAAAGCTTCAAAACAATTGATCCTTCCTCTATCAGAAGATCAGCCTATATCACATAGTCAGATACTGGCCTCTCTCGAGAAAGTTATGAGGCTCAGGAAGGAGCTCATATTAGCTGTTGTGGATGATGAGATGAACGTCACATATTACGAGATAGAGAAGTTCTCTCCTAAGCCAAGGGAGAGCAACCTTAAGGATATCCCAGAGAAATCCGGTGTTCTTATAGGTGATAGAGTATTGATCTTTGAGGATCCATCTGGACTTTACTCTAAGGGTTTCTGGGGACATCCCATAGGTATCGAGAAACCGGAGCCTTTCAGAGATTACGAGCAACCGCTCCAGTTACCCCTGATAGAGGCCCTCTACTTAGCCTCCAAGGGGAAGCTAAAAGTCAGAGATCCGAGAGGAAATATTATCGGGATAGAAGAATTGAGGAGGGTCTTCTCTGGAGTTAGGGATAATGCTGAGGTGAAGGAAAAGGTATTCTCCTACTGGAGGGATCTAGGGTATATCCCGAAGGCTGGCTCGAAGTACGGGGTCGATTACATGATATACGAGAGGGGGCCCGGCCTCGAGCACGCACCTTACCTCTGTATCGCTAGCGATATAGAGGGGAAGATAAGGCCCATAGATCTAATAAGGGCTGGAAGGCTTGCTACCTCAGTCAGGAAGGAACTGATAGTATCCTTAGTCTCTGGAGAAGAAGTACTGAGCTACAAATTGAGGTGGTTCAAGCCATGATCCTCTTAGCGAATTCCTCAACAGATACCCCCTTAGATCTCGCGAGATCGAGATCTATAGCGAGATATCCAGATTTCAGCTCCCTGGCATCGTCTATCTTGAGCATGTAGAAGTTCCCCCTCCTCTCCGATGTGAACTTCACGGCGACCCATGGTTCAGCTCCTATAACGGATGCGAGTGAGTTTATAGACTTAACCTCCTCCGGGGGGATGTATACGATCTCCTTGGAGGAGACCTTCACTTCTATGACGGCTATCCTCCCCCTGAAGCCAGCTATTATATCCGTAGATGGGTGAGTTGATACACCGCTCCCCGCGACCCTCACGGCCCCTATCCCTAGCCTCCAGAGCTTATCGAGGAGATCTCTCTCAGCCTTAGTGCCCTTTCTCTTGACCTTCATTTGCCCCCACCGGTCAGATTTACCGCCCCCTCAGGGGTCACTAATATAGTGTCCTCATACTGAGCTACGGGCCTCCCAGAGACCTCGATGAGGGGAGGGTATGGGAAGAGCGCTCCCTTCTTAGTCAAGCGGATCAAAGCATCATTCACCCTCATCCCTATCTCATTCCAGATCCACCTCTCACAGAAGGGCAATTTACTGTAGTTTCTCTCTATAGATTTGAGGACCTTCCTCTCAACTTCGTCCCTCGTCCCGACCTTCTTCCTGAGGGAGAATATCAGGGGCTCGCCTTGAGATACTACGTAACCTTTAGAGTCCGGCGTAGTGACGAAAGGTTCTATCGCGAAAACATCCCACTCCTTGATCCTATAATTTCCCCTTACCGGGACGTTCGGAACATCTACACCAGCGTGCAACCTATAGATTTCTATCTTGTGTCCAGTCAGATTGCTTATAGGCTTATAACCTGAGGAGACTATCGTCTCATATATCGCTTCACTCACTTCTATTAGCTTCCTTCCTGGGGCCATTCTCTCGATAGCTCTCATCAAAGCCTCTCTAGCTACTTCAACCATACCTTCATACTTATCATCGAATACTACTGTCCTCGCAGCATCCACTATTATCCCTTCATCGTGAGCCCCTATATCGAGCTTCACCAGAGAGCCTGAGGGGATAGAACTACCATCACCGGGGAATGGAGTATAGTGGGCTGCTACCTGATTCACCGAGATGTTAGTTGGGAAGGCTGGTTCATATCCCATCTCCCTTATCTTACGCTCGGATTCCTCAGCTATATCGATGAGCTTAACCCCCTCTTTCACTCTGCTAACGAAGCCCTCTAGAATGGAGGAGTGCGCCTCACCGAGCCTCATCATAGCATCTATGTAATCCTCATCCATAGGCCTTCCAACTCCCACCTCCACGTTGGATTAAAAAATGGATCTCGGGAGATCAGATTATGAGGAGGATATACTTGAGGGAGGGGGGAGAAGGTATAATAGATGAGGTGGTCGATGCTCTGAGGAATGGGAAGCTCATAATCTATCCAACGGATACTGTTTACGGTCTGGGAGCTGATGCTGAGAATATAAATGCCGTTAAGAGGGTGTATGAAGTGAAGGGAAGGCCTGAGGAGAAGAGACTCACGATAGCTGTGAGCGATATAGAGATGGCTGAGAGATATGCTGTAATAGATGAAATCAGTAGGAAGCTTATGGAAAAATTTTTGCCAGGAAAAGTGACCTTTATACTTAAAAAGACATCGAGGGTCCCAGATATAGTAAATCCTGAGGCAATAGGCATAAGGATCCCCAATGTCCCCATAGTATTGAGGATCATAAGGGAGTTCGGGAGAGCTATAACAGCTACTAGCGCGAACAAATCAGGAAGCCCCCCTAAGTTAGATCCTGTAGAAGCTGCTATGGAGGTAGAAGCTGACCTCCTCTTAGATTATGGGAGGCTACCCCCTAGCAGGCCATCTACGATAGTGGATTTAACGAGAGGGGAGCCTGTATTAGTGAGGGAGGGGGATGTACCATTCGATCTCGTGATGAAGGAGTACTCGAGGATAAGATATCTCTTGGCATAGAATCGACAGCTCACACCTTCGGTGTCGGTTTAGTAGATGGGAGAGGGAGGATCTTAGCGAACAAATGGCGTACTTACTCCTCAGAGAGCGGGGGGATGAGGCCCCACGATATAGCTGAGCATCATTTTAATGTAGCTTTAGATGTCCTAGAGGAAGCTCTATCCTCAGCTGGAGTTTCTCCGAAGGATATATCGATTATAGGTTTCTCTAAAGGCCCAGGGATAGGGCAGGCCTTAGCAGTAGGGGCCTTCATAGCTAGATCCCTCTCCCTGAAGATTAAGAAGCCTCTCTTCGGCGTGAACCACCCAATAGCTCATATAGAGATAGGGAGGGCTGTAACGGGGAGCAGGGATCCAGTTATCCTCTATGTCTCCGGAGGGAATACTCAAGTCATCTCACACAATGGGAGTAGATACGTCGTCCTGGGAGAGACCTTAGATATAGGATTGGGGAACGCTCAAGATAGGCTCGGCAGGGAGATAGGCCTCCCCTTCCCACCGGGCCCTATCATGGATGAGATCGTAGGAAACTGGGTGGAACTCCCCTACACAGTGAAGGGGATGGATCTCAGCTTCAGCGGCCTACTCACGGAATCCCTGAGGAAGTTGAGAGCCGGTTTTAAGAAGGAGGATATCGTTTGGAGCTTCATGGAAGTCGCTTTCTCAATGACAGTCGAGGTAGCTGAGAGGGCGTTGGCTCTCACAGGTAAGGAGGAGCTATTATTAGTTGGAGGGGTGGCTGCATCACCTAGATTCAGGGAGAAGGTGAGGAGGATGTGCGAGGAAAGAGGCGCGAGACTGAAAGTACCTCCGCCGGATTTAGCTAGAGATAATGGGGCTATGATAGCTTGGACGGCCTTCCTCTGCTATAAGTACGGGATCTCACCCCCAGAGGATCCCATGAACTCCAAGATATTACCGGAATGGAGAGCTGACGATCTACCATGGCCTTTGATATAGGGTGTCGATTATGTTCAATATATGCCTCTCCGGTATGACTGGGACGGGAAAGAGCACTTTAGCGAGAAAATTAGCTGAGAAATATGGTCTGAAAGTCGTATCCGGTGGGGAGATACTGAAGGAGATAATTGCGGGGGAGGAGAGTTTGAGAGATCCAGGTTGGTGGGAGAGGGAACAGGGCGAGGAAGCATTGGAACGTAGACTAGAGGACTCAAAGTATGATCTAGAGGTCGATAGGAGGTTAATGGAGCTCGCTAAAGAAGGAGGATATGTCTTAGATTCTTGGACTATGGCATACCTTTTAGATTGTGAGTCCTGTATAAAGATATTTCTGAAAGCGGACTTCGAGGCTAGAGCGCTTAGAGTTGCTGAGAGAGATAAGATAAGTATAGAAGAGGCGAAGAGAAGGATAATGATCAAAGAGGAGAGGAGTTATAGGATATATAAGGGTCTATATGGCTTCGATATCGGTAAGGACCTGAGTCCATTTCACCTCGTGATAGATACCACTGGACTCAGCCCTGATGATGTATTCCATGTAGTGAGCGCATATATAGATTGCTTGATAAAGAAAGGTAATATTTTCCCATAAGATCCAATTCATTATTAAAATTTTTATTAATGAGGACGCACTTAGACTTTAAGGTTAAAATACCTATGACGTACATATACGGGGAATGCTGACGAAGGAACTGAGTAGGGAAGTCGAGGAGATAAGGAGGAGATTCGGGATAATCGGTAGGAGAGAAGAGTTAGCTAAGATGCTAATAGCTGCTAAAGGGAGGAAGCATATACTTCTTGAGGGTCCAGTAGGCGTCGGGAAGACTTTCCTAGCGAAAGCCCTCGCTGAGTATCTCTGTCGAGATTTCATAAGAGTAGATGGTGATGAGAGGCTTGATGAGAATAAACTTCTCGGTTATTGGGATCCTCCTATCGTCTTAAAGATGGGATACGTTGAAGAAGCTTTTGTACCAGGACCGCTCACGAGGGCCGCTCTCTCCGGATCTATCTTATTCATAAATGAGCTGAACAGACTCCCCGAATCCGCTCAGAATGCATTATTGCCTGCTATGGATGAGGGGATAATCCAGATACCTCACTTAGGTACTCTGAGGGCTAAGGAGGGCTTCCTGATAATAGCGACCCAGAACCCTGAGGAGGATATAGGGGTCTATAGATTATCTGAAGCACTGAGGGACAGGTTCGTCCTGATAAAGCTCGGGTATCCGAGTAGAGAGGAGGAGATAGAGATAGTTAAGACTCATGTACCCGATGTAGAGGATATGATAGCTGAGATAAGCGTAGACATAGTCAGAAAGACTAGAGAGCATCCCGCTATAATCAGGGGATGCTCCGTCCGCTCTTCAATAGATTTAGCGAGGATAACGAGTCTTATGGATGGCGGGGATGAGAAATGGTACACCTCAGCTTTAATGACGCTCCCTCAGAGGATAGAGACCGGAGATTCTAGTATCGATAAGGAGAGCTTAGTGAAGGAGCTCGTCAGATCTGTCTTAAGTGGATATAAAGGGGATTTTCCCGTCCAGAGGGACCTGCAAAGGTCCCGATGACGTCCGGATTTGAGAGAATACCTAATCGACAACAGAGGGAGTTCATTAGTTTAGATTATGATAAGATGAAGGAGATAGCAAATTACTATCTGATTAACGGTGATTTGAATGGTCTCTTAGCCCTATCGAACTACAGCCAAGTATTAGTAGCTGAATTGATCTCTGAGAAAGGTCTCCCTGAGAGAGTAGTTCTATCGATGGAGAGGGATCCTGAAGCCGCTGTTAAGTTATACAGGCAAGTGAGATGGAAGCTCAATGAGAGGTCTAGATCCCTCTTCAAGAGATTAATAGCGAAGATAGTGATAAAAATCTCATCTGGAGACTCAAGAGGTTTTTCAGTGAATTCTAGGGAATACTCGAGAGCCTATTCCCCGGGGATGGAGTTCGATCTCGAGAGAACTATTGAGAGGATTATAGAGAGGTGTAAGAACGTCGATGAGATAAGATATGAGGACATAGTGGCCTCAGATAAGAGGAAAAGGGATAAATCCCTCATAATAATCTTAGATTCTAGCGGATCTATGACTGGGAAGAAGATACTGTTAGCGATGATGATCGCAGCTATAGCATCCCATAAGCTGAGAGGAGGGAGATACGGTATCGTGGGATTCAATAGCACGGCTTTCATCATAAAATCTCCAATGGACGATAAGGATTCCATAAGAGTAATCGAGGAGATACTCGATCTAGTTCCGATCGGATATACAAATATAGCAGATGGTCTCAAAAAAGGATTAGAGATATCATATCACCTCAAGAATCCTAAGTACCTCCTCATAACGGATGGTGAGTATAACGTAGGCGAGGACCCAAGGAAGATCGCGAAACGCTTCAAGAACCTCTGCGTCATACACACGAAGGGGAAGAGGGATTCAAAGGGGTCGGCCTTATGTAGGGAGATAGCCAGAATAGGGGGAGATAAATACTTCTCCATAGACGACATAAAGCAGATCCAACGCGTTATGAGGAGTATCCTAGACTAATAACAGTAACGCGACCAATCTCGATCGATAAAGCTAATATTAAAAAGGGAACGATTAAATAGTTGTACGACTGAGTGAGAGTGGCGGGGGTGGCCGAGAGGTCCAAGGCGCCAGCCTTAGGAGCTGGTGAGCATCAGGCTCGCGTGGGTTCGAATCCCACCCCCCGCATTCAATGGAAAGTTAGCGTCGGAAAGTCAATAGATAACGCCCTCTATTACACTCACAGCTCTTCCCAAGAAATCCCAGCTTGAGAACCTTTCTCTGAATTCCATAGCCCTTCTTGAGAATCCATCATCCTCAAGGAGGATCCTCAAATAGTTAAAGAATCCCTCCTTAATTTCCCCCTGCTCCAAACAGATCCCCAACCCTAATTCTTGGATGTTCTTCGCGTTCTCGATCTTCTCCGTCTGACCCGGGACTGGGATCAGGAGAAGTGGTTTCCCGCAGAGGAGAGACTCTGAGATTATCGTATGGCCTGCTCTCGAGACCACAACCCTAGCTCTAGAGAGGAAGTCCCACTTATCCGGGAGCCAGTTGTAAATCGTGACATTATCGGACAACTTCCCTACTCTGAGATCCCCGGGATCCCCTAGGGAGATAACGAACTCTAACCTCCTGAGATCTCCCGGTACTTCCCTTATGAGATCCAGGATCTCTGAGATAAAAGGCTTCCTCTCTACTTCCGGTCCCGATATCATTATTAGCACTATATCTCCTTTCCCTCCACTGCATTTAGGCTCGAGTAAGGGGCCCGTGAAGACGAGCCTATCCATGAGGGCCTTAGGGAGGTCGGATGTGTGATACTTAGATATACTGAAGGGAGGGGGGAAGTCTGCAACTATAGTAGCTTGAGAAAGGGCCCAGGACCTAGTCAACATGAAATTTATTATGAATTCTATTTTTTCAGCTAGAGATTTCCCGAAGATCTCCTTCCTCCACCCACCTACCAGGGGATGGAGTAATAACTTAGGTTGATTCAGCACTGAGACTGTGGGAAGGCCCAAGTACTCCGACGCTATAATTGTCTGCAACCTAGAATCTGAGATAACTACATCCGGGGATATCGCCTCGATATTCTTTTTCTCCTCTAAGACCTGAGATATGAATTCCCTGAGTATGCTCGGATCCTTGAGCGTCCCCCAGAAATCTGGAGATCCATCATCCTTACTCTTCCATAGGATCTCCTCTCCTCCTCCCAATACTTCAAACTTATTCGCTTTTAGGTAGGAATACGCATCGCCCCTCGCTGAGAAGTAGACTGAGAACCCCTCCTCGATCAATCTATTAGCTAAGTTCGCGCATCTAGAAGCGTGGCCGTATCCTATACCTAGAGGAGATATGTAAGCTCTTAACATTACCCTAATTCCCTGATCACTACCTTTCCATTGGGACTCTCCTCAGCGAAAACCAATGCTGAGAACCTGTAGACCTCAGTGCCCTCTGAGAGCCAGCAACCCGGACGCATCCAAGCCTTAATGCATGTCTGATCTAAGAACTCCTCAGGGCTCCAGGAATACTCAACGGCCACTTGAGGGAGGAGGAGCCCAGAGAGGCGGCCTCTCCTGACTATCAACCCATGTTTCCCCACGATTACGAGCTCTGGAAGCTCCTCCCTCTTGCTCACCATCGTGTCTATCCTCTCCGGAGGTGTCAAAACTGAGACCTCGACGGTGACTTTATCGATCTCATCCTCGGATAAGGGAGGGAACCTCGGGTCTTCGAAAGCCGCTGCTAGTGCAGCTCTCACTACTGCCTTATATAGCGGGTATATAGGCTCTGGGAACCCTATACATCCCCTGAGCTCACCCTCGGGATACGTATTTAGAGTTACGAATGCACCAGATTTCTCCTCAAGCTTCGGATAAGGTGGCTTTATCTCTAGAACTTCCCTATTAGCGAAGAACGAGACTATAGCAGTCCTCGCGAGCCTGACTAAGAATGACCCCTCATCTAACTCGAGGTGCATCATACGATAAGATACACTAATAAATTAGCTTTTCTCCTCCGACTTATGCATATACCCAGACTGTTGATAAACTTCAAGGCTTACGTAGAGTCATCAGGTGATAGAGCAGTTGAGATATCTAAGTCAGCTGAGAGGGTCTGGAAGGAGACAGGCGTTCTGATAGGGGTATCCCCGAACATAATAGATCTCAGGCAAGTCTCCTCATCTGTCGAGATACCAGTATTCGCACAGCATGTGGACCCTATACCAGCTGGTGCTTACACAGGGCATGTACCACCTAGCTTAGTGAAGGAAGCTGGTGCGAGAGGCTCCCTCTTGAATCACTCAGAGAGGCAGATCCCCTTAAGGCATATAGCCGAATCTATAAGTATAATGAGGGATTTGAAGCTCATCTCCATAGTCTGCTCACCGACCCCGTCTGAATCCGCTGCTGTCGCTGCTTTATCGCCAGATGCTATAGCTGTGGAGCCGCCTGAACTCATAGGTAGCGGAATTCCCGTATCTAAAGCGAAGCCAGAGGTGATATTGAGCTCCCTGAGGTCCGTTAGAGTAGTGAATTCAGCGATACCCCTCCTCTGCGGCGCTGGTATATCGAGTGGTGATGATGTCAGAGCGGCCCTAGAGCTAGGGAGCTACGGGGTCCTCGTGGCCTCAGCAGTAACGAAGAGTCCGGACCCTCAAAGAAAAATAAGGGAGCTGGCTGAACCAATAGCATCATTCACTCGTGCCTGAACTTCCCCTCCAATTTCTTCAGGACCTCTGGGAGCGTGGTATACTCCATCTCCTCTGGGCCCAATCTGTGAGGCATGAAGGGGCCGTGCCTCCTCATGTAATCAGCTATGAAGTTAGCCATCCTCCTAGTCTCATCGAAAGCTACATCTGAGAATAGGTCGCTCGGTCCTATGAGCTTCGAGTCCTTCACTTGGAATCCCAAGGCCACTATCCTAGGAGGACCATCGAACCTAGTCGGCCTCGCGTCCCTCTCACTCACTGGCATCAGAGGACCTGCATGAGAACCCCTCATCCATCCAGCCACTAAGAAGGGGAAGGAGAAAGGCTCGAGTATCTCACCCAATGCCGGGAATCCTGCTTGAGCTCTTACTATCGCGACAGGATCATCCTTACCAACGTACTTCCCAGCTATCAAGCTGAGTCTCGTCGTGCTGATAGAAGCGGCTATTTCTCTATCGACCTTCCTGAAGACCCTCCTTATCACATACCTCGAGGGAGTCCCTATTAGCGATAATATATCGTACATATCCTCAGGGGAAGCTAGTTCCACTACCTTGCTCTCGATCAAGTCCATTATCTCGAATATAAAGCCTGAGTGAAGCTTAGGATCTATGACGAGTCCAGCTGTATTGAAGGGATCCGCGAATATCCTGAATATCGGCAAATTGAAAGCACCTGGTTCAGTTTTATCAGCCATAAAGACTACTATTGGATCAGAGGGCCTTTCCTCGAATTCCATCTCAGCTACTCCAGGCCCCATCCCTCTGAGGTTCCCGGAGAAGGCTTCCTTGAGTAGATCTTGACCCGCCCCATAGAGACCTAACTCCTTAGCTATATCAGCGCACTTCCTGAATATATTCCACGCCAGTCCATGCACTTCTGAACTGTCCGTTCCCTTCCTATGCGTCATTATTAGCTGTAGATCGTCCCCAACGGATGTGACATAGAAATCCTCTATAATTCTAGAGGATTTTGCTTCAGCTAATTCACTCGCAGCTATCTCCTTGAGCTTTGGATGGACAATATGATGGCCCGCGAGACTCCCGATATCCGCTTTTATAACGGAGACTGTCGTTCTAACCATGATATCCCCACCCACTCACTACTATAAAAATAAAAAATGTGAGGTATCACTCGAATACTAGATATCCCTTCCTAGCTAAGATATCCCTGAGTTTATATACAGCTCTCCTCACATCGGATTCCTTCTTAGCCCCTGTGCAAACGAGACTCCCTGAGGCGAATATGAGGAATACTACATCGGGATCTCTCATCCTGAAAATGAGACCGGGGAACTGCTCAGGTTCATAGAGGGTATTTTCGAGCTCGAGAGCGAGTCTCTCTATATCCACTTTGACATGAAGCTTAGCTGAGGCAACTATGTTCTCCGCTTTTATCAAAGGTCTCCCTTTCACCTCTATACCATGCTTCTGAAGCACTTCTATAGCTGCGTTTATAGCTTTAGCCGACTCTTCGACAGATTTCGTCCCAGTACAAACGAACTTACCGCTACTGAAAAGCAATAAAGCTGCTTTTGGTTCATCTATCTTTAAAACAAGCCCAGGGAACTTTTCTGGATCATATCTAGATTTCTTGATCCTCCTGGATATCTCATGAAGGTCCAGCCTCTGCCTTATATCAGCAGAAGATACTACGTTCTGTATAGCGATCTCAGGTTCCCTAATATTCTTCAGGATCCTCTGGATCCTCTCCTCCTCTGAGACTATCTCAGAAGAATCCCCCCTCTCATCACTTTCGAGGGACATGATTTTTCACCAATGTACCGCGTTCATATTTAAGGCGCGGCACCACTATATATAAATAGGTGCTCTCATGAACAGCGATCCTCGAGATTTTCGCATCCACTCAGGGACTAGGAGTCCCCTTAAGATTCATCAGATTTTAATCTCATCTCCTTCGAGTAATCGTATATCAAGTAACCTACGATAAGGCCGGCTAACGCTAACTTCACCGGGAGTATCTGAAGCACCTCGAGGAAGTAACCTATCCATGGTACTCTGAATAGGACATTCCCCTTCTCATCCGTCAGGACCTTCCCATATATATCTGATGGCTTCCTATACCCTGGATCCGCTATTAGATTATTATCTCCCTTAGTATAGAAGATAAGTCCATCCGGCCCTCTCTCTATCTTAATTATCCTATGAACTATCATGTTCTCAGACCAAGGGACCTTGAAAACTATTATATCTCCTTCCTTGAGTTTATAGGGATCGCAACCAACTACTATTATGAAATCCCCCGGCTCTAAAGTGGGCCTCATAGAACCTGAAGTCACTACAGTGAACGGTGTAGGTACCCCTGAGATACTCGGGATTACCACTTGAAATATCAGCAGGAATAATATCAGTACCGCGATTAAGGATATTATCTCTCTCTTTATAGACTTCCCACTACTCATTTCAGATCGCCTTCACCACCTTAGGCTCCTCCTTCCTCACTTTCCTAAGTATCCTATAACCGCACCTAGGGCACTTGAAATCCTTAAAGTACTCCTCCATCTCCTCCTTAGTGAAGATATAGCCGCACCTCAAGCACTGATACAACCGGGCACCCCCGGGCTCGAGTCGAACTCTCCCTTTTTATACGTTACTTAACGGGTTGAGTGGCCTGCGAGACTTTCATGTACTCAGCTACTCTCCTCTTCAGTTCGTTCAGCTTCTCCTCTCCTATCTCCTCGAGCCAATCGTTCCTAGCCCTCGCTATAAGCTCCTTATATCTGTTCCTCACTGTGACTTCCGTGACATTAGCTGCCTGTGCTAACTCCCTCTGCGTCCTGTGAAGTCCCAGCTCCTGACATGCCATGTATACAGCTGCTGCCGCTACTCCAACTGGTTCCCTCCCCATAGTAGCTCCGTTCCTCTTCGCTATCTTTATTATCCTGATTGCTTGCGTCGCTACTTCCTCCGGTAACGAGAGCTTTGATGCTATCAGGTAGACGAAGTTCTCAGGCTTGGGCGGGGGGATCTGTATCCCCAATTTCCTGAAGAGGAACCTGAAGCTCCTTCCGATCTCCTTCTCCTCCAGAGCGAAGAATTTAGATATCTCCTCCAGAGTCTTTGGGACATCCGTCCTCCTACAGGCAGCGTAAATGACAGCAGCTACCATCGCATCCATACTCCTCCCCTTAACGAGACCTGCTCTAGCAGCCATCCTGTAGAGGGTTGCTGCATCCTCTATAGTCTCCTGCGGGAGGACTAAGGAATCAGCTGCATCTCTTATCTTCCTAAGGGCCGGCTCTATCGTCTTCTCCTTGGAGTCAGCAGCATGCTTCTGAGCTCTCTTCAGTAGATTCACGGACTTCTTACTGGCCCCCTTAGTGAGGACTATATCGGTATCTAGACCGAACCCAGGCCTTAGAGGAGTTACAGGAGCACCAGCATGAGCCCTCTCAACGTACTCATCCGAATCGAAGGCTCTCCAGTCCTTAGAGAAGTCCAGCGCACTTGAATCCAGTATCAACCCGCAGTTCTGGCAAACTAAGTCCCCAGTATTTGGATCCTCGACGATATTCTTACTACCACATCTAGGACACCTGATCTCCTCACCCGAATAATCCGGGGCATCCCGCCCCTCGAGCCCTTTAGGCAGTCGACTCACCCACCCCATTAGCGTATTGCCGAAGATATTCCGAAAGTATTATATATAAATCTTTCGTCAAGCTTATAGATGAATCAAAGTTGCAGAAAAATTTTAATAATTATTTCACATTTCTCTGTAGAATATTTATAGAGAAGAGAAGATGAGGAAATGTTTTATTTAATTTAGTGGATATCATAATATTTTTTACCTAAAACTCAGTAATAATACTTCTCGGAGACCCTCTGGAGATTACTTCAGTCGTAATGTTTTTTAGATCGATACTCCAACGTAAGAGGGCGGCCGTAGTCTAGCCTGGACAGGATGCCGGCCCTCCAAGCCGGAGACCCGGGTTCAAATCCCGGCGGCCGCATATGAGATATAGCTCAATCCCTCCTGACAACTTATCGATTGATAGTGGAGGTACTGTTTTAAGTGCGTGGCACTCGATGATGAGGTGCTCTATGAGGAGGGAAACGGGGGATTTAGAGGGAGTAATCTCTTCTGCTGTTAGGGATTTAGCAAAACTTTACGGATATTCGTCGGAGAAATCATTAAAATTCATATCAGACCTTACGATAACATTCCTCAGGGGGATCCTCTCATCTAAGCAGAAGTTCCCAGAACTCTCTGAGATCATGAAGGGGGATGAGGAGTGGAGGATAGTGGCCTTCTATGTGAAGAGAACTCCTACTTGCAATAGTCCATGTTTCATCTCTCACGATCTAGAGGGGATAATCAGGGAGTACGGTTTCGGGAACTCGCACTACATAATCATGCTCAAGAAGATGTGTGAAGAGAAGTGAGAGTTTGAGAGCTCAAATCCTAATATTACTGATACTGATGATACTACAATGCATCCCGTTATCATCTGAGCGAGGATCTAACATAATATTATCTGAGAGTCTAGCTAGCTTAATCCCGATGCTCCCGCATGTCAAAGAGGGAAATGTGAGAATTATATTAACGAAAGATATCGAAAGGTTGAAAAATGTAATCTATAATTACAATATTTCATTTAGTATAATACCTAAAGATGAATATAATGATAAGCTTTTGGAAAAGTTGGATCCGCATAAGCTAGCTTACGCGCTCCTATACGCCTCAGAATCCCTCGAGGATATCTCAGTCCATGACGTACTAACTTTAGTGAATCAAACTGACGAATTTGAGGACAAACTTTCGAGAGGAAGGGACGTTTCCGTAATATTCTACAGCTCTGATGGGGTCGAATACTCCTTCCTAGCGAGTTACACGGCTTTGTTAAAGAACGCATCTCTCTTGGATGCTGATTATAACTTCGATCCCTCGCTCCTGAGGAACGTCTCATACGTTATCGTGGTAACGAGACCCATCACTAAGGATAGCTATCAGAGATACAAGCATCTACTGGAGATTTTGACGGAGATAGATGAAGATCCATATATAGATGCCTCCTTCGGCTTGATCACCGGGAACTATATAGAAACACCCTTCCTCATGCTCCTAGCTAGTGAGTCATCCCAGAGACCTCAGGAATTCATCGGGATCTCACTAATAGAGGATCTCCCCCTAGCTAGGAAAGTCGAGTGGATCTCCTCCCTCATGGGCATCCCCTCTAAGATCTACCACCCCGATATCAGTTACTCTAACTTAACGGGAGATCTCGTAAAATCCTTATTGAGGGGCAGGAGCATTATATACCTATCGCTTCACGGGAACCCCTATGTTATGGCATTGAAATCAGATAGTCATCCTGTGATCACAGCTTCTACTATCAGGGGCTCTGCAATCCCCGGATCTATTATCATCACGCTCTCATGCGATACCCTTAAGTTCGAAGAGCTAGTGAACCCAGAGGAATCCATCGCATACTCTTTCCTAGATTCCGGTGCTCTCGCATACGTTGGATCTACAAAAGTGGAATTCAGCGTCAGTTCAGAGTTCGGGACTTCTTATCCGGATCTGATTCTCATGCTATTGATGAGTGGGGAGAGCTTAGGGGATGCCGTCAGGATAGTGAACAACTTACGCATAAGGGAATCAGGAGGCATATCTGATGACAGAGCGGCAAACGAACTACTTCTAGGGGATCCTACCATTAAGTTAAGGCCTAGTGACCTCCCCTTCGGAGTTAGAGAGGGGAGAGGGGTTTATCGGGTGAGTATATTGAATGAGACGCCTACAATATTCTTAAGGGTACCTGAGAGAGGACCTCCATCTATCAATTCCGATAAGCCAAGCATATACTCAAATTGGTTTGAAGATGAAGAAGGGACCTTCATATATATAACTACACTATCGACTGCTTACGCTGGCTACTTCAGTCCGGGAGATAATATTGAAGTTAAGATAGGGAAGAGCTTTGATTTCATGAAGCTTCTTCCGTATATCTCGATTTTAGTTATCACATTATTCACAATATCGATCCTATTCAAGTCCTGTAGGGATCTAAGTATTTTTATAAATGAGTCGAGTTGACCTAAGTGGGGGCCCCGGTAGCTCAGCCCGGTCGGAGCGCCGCCTTGGTAAGGCGGAGGGCGCGGGTTCGAATCCCGCCCGGGGCTTAATATGAAAGAGGGGTGTTAAGGTGGTACTAGCGACAGCTTTAGGGCTCAGATTCGATGGAGGAGTTGTCTTAGCTGCAGATAGGAGAGTCTCTTACAATGGATTCATCTTAAGTAAGTCCGCTAGGAAGGTCTTCCTGATAAATGAGAGAGTGGGCGTATCTACAGCTGGTCTGCCCGGTGATTTCCAAGAGCTAGTGGATGTCCTGAAATACAACATAACGATGTATGAGCTCGAGAGCGAGAGAATCGCTACCCCAACTAATGTAGCGAAATTGCTCTCGATAATGTTATATCAAGGGAGATTCAGCGGGATATATTATGCCGAGCTCATAGTCGGGGGGATAGATAATAGCGGTCCCAAGATATTCGTCCTAGATCCTGCAGGAGGCCTGATGGAGGAGAGCTTCTCAGCCGTTGGGAGCGGCGCTCAGATAGCGACGGGAATATTGGAGAGGTTCTTTAAGGAAGGTATGAGTGAGAAGGAGGCTGTTGAACTCGCTGAGAGGGCTATGAGAGAAGCTATATCTAGGGACGCCCTCTCGGGCGATGGAATAGATCTCCTTATTATAACGAATAGGGGCAATAGGATGGAGTTCATACCCATTAGGACCGCGTGAGGAGATTTCGAATGGGCCCGATAGACAAGGAGAGACTGAAGAATATTTTAATCGATCTAGTAGGGATAAAGAGCTTCAGAGGGAGGGAAGGGGAGCTCATATACTACCTCCAGGACTTATTAGCTAAATATGTAGATAAAGTTGTACATCAACCAGTTAGAGATTGCGCAGGGAACTTGATAGCATTCAAGAACTTGAAAGAAGACAATATCCTCTTTTTAGCCCACACGGATACCTTCGAACTCTATTCAGATTGGACGAAGAACCCGTGGGGGGAGCTAGAGGGTGACATCTTCTATGGGCTCGGGGCTTATGACGATAAGAGTACCTTGGCAGCGATGGTAGAAGCTATCATGAGCCTCCCGGAGGGCGAGGGGAAAGGAGTTGTATTAGCCGCTGTCTGCGATGCTGAGGGATTTAGCAGGGGGACTTATGAGCTCCTGAGGAGCAATTTGCTTCCGAAAGTGAGGGGCGCAATAGTTGCAGGACCAACGAACATGAGGTTATTCAGAGGAGCTTACGGGAGGTTCGTGTTCGATGTAGATGTCATAGGGGTCTCGTCGTTAGGGACTGAGGAAGCCGGTGTCAATGCTATAATAGAGGCAGCTAAGATAATACTATGGGCTATAGAGCTTCCTAAAGTAGATGGTATAGGTGGAAGTGTCGCTCCTCTGACTATAAAGTCCCCTGAACTGGTAATAGCACATCCGGATAGGTGCTTAGTCAGGTTAGATAGGCACTACCCACCCGGTCAGGATCCCGGGGTGATAAGGAAGAGGTTCATGGAGTACCTCAGGAAGACCCCGGAACTCAAAGCTAAGATCTCTATCTCCCTCATGAAGAGACCCACTCCCTTCATGGAACCTTACGAATTGCCTGAAAACGATGAATTCTTGGAGTACGTTCAGGAAGTTTGTGAGAGGACTATCGGGAGGAGGCTCGAGACCTCCGTTTATTGGACGGTATCCGATGCGAATTACTTGAACAAACTGGGGAACATAAAGGCAGTCATAATGGGACCATCCGGTGGGAATCACCATTCTCCAGATGAGTATGTCCATATACCATCAGTTTACGCACTCGCGGAGATACTCAGTGCGATATTGAGGGGCTAGCCCATGACAGATTTACCCACTTTCATGAGGAACCTAATCCTCTTTTGGTTAATCCTATTCGTGATCGGCATCTTACTTGAGAGAAAGAGAGTTAAGCACTTCAAAGTCGGTTTCTTCTATCTAGAGATATCTACGGACTCTAAGCTCTTATCTAAGTTCATCGGTCTCATATCGAGACTCATTGGACCATTATACAAACTATCGGTTATTATCACAATAGTTTTATCCATTATATCATCTATCTACTTAGTGAAGATAACTATAGACTCATTATTCGGTCCTAAAGTCGCTCAAATAGTCCCAATAATACCCGGGCTCACCTTAGATATAACGATACCCTCTCTCCTCTCGATATTCGTCGTGCTATTAGCACATGAGGTCTTAGGACATGCCGTTATGAGTTACCGTTTCGGAGTCCCTGTTAAAAAGATAGCATTTTTCATCCTCTTCTTCATCTTAGGGGCTTTCGTTGAACCGGATGAAGAATATCTGAGGAAACTCGATCGCTCAAAGAAAATGGGGATCTATTCTGCAGGTATCTTCTCGAATTTCATGACCTTTTTGATTTTTTTACTGGTAACTATACTCATCTTCCCGGGTTTCTCATTAGACTTGAGTTCAGCTAGGCCCTCTGGCGTCTACGTTGAGAAGGTGCTCCAGGGGGGGCCTTCCGAGGGCTTATTACCCGAGGGCGTGGTGATAAGAGCTGTAGATGGTTACAGCGTCAAGGATGTCAACAGCCTCTCAGAAGCATTGAGGAAGTTTAAGCCGGGGGATGAAGTGTACATAGTGACTGATAAAGGTAACTTCAGAGTCAAACTCGGCTCCAGACCTGATGATCCGAGGTTTCCCTATTTGGGCGTTCAACCTATCCCCTACTTCGATCCCTCCATTCCCATGCCCAGTGGATTCTCAGTTCGATTACTCGAGTTTCTCCTTCTGACAATGGTATTCAGTATAGGGCTCGCTGCGATAAACTCATTGCCTATGCTACCTCTCGACGGTGGTCTCATACTCTCGGAGATCCTGAGCTCCTATATAGATGATAAATTAGCTAGGAAGCTCACTTGGACTATATCCGCACCCTTCGCCTTAATACTGATTTATAATGCTCTCTTATTCTTCTTGGGATGATAATTTGGGGAATCCATTCTCATCTATCGTGGAGCCCCCTGCCATCGAGGACCTAATCGACATCTCCTTCAAGAGGGCTTTCTCTAAGGGGAAGCCCCCCAAGAAGAGGAGAGATAAAATGCTAGCGATAAGAGAGAAAGAAATGGGGAGAATACAATCAATAACTGATATAATATCATCTAAATTAGAGAATTTTGTTAAAAATTTTCCAAATATAGATGAAGTAGATCCGTTCTATAGGGAGCTCCTCGACGTCCTCGCGGGGATAGATGAAGTCAAGCATTCACTTGGAGCAATTTTCTGGGCTTCTACTACGATAAAAAGAATTTCTAGGGTTTATTATTCATCTATAAGAGGAGAGAGTGATCCGGATAGGATGGCGAAGCTGAGGAGAGAGTTCTTAGGTAGAACTGCCTCTGTCTTGAGGAGGGTAAGGAGAGAAATCGACTTCTTGAGGGACTCCATCCCAAAGCTGAGGGATCTCCCAGATTTCGATATGAATTCACCTGTGGTCATAATAGCTGGAATGCCTAACACAGGGAAGAGCACTCTTCTATCTAAATTGACAACGAAGAAGCCCGAGATCGCGCCATATCCTTTCACGACGAAGGGTTTGATAATAGGGCACAGGGAAACATCCATAGGGAGGGTTCAGTTCGTTGATACGCCCGGTCTCCTAGATAGACCACTCTCAGAGAGGAACAAGATGGAACTGCAAGCAATAGCTGCTCTGAGGCATTTAAGAGGGCCAGCTATCTACATTATGGATCCAACGGAGACTTGTGGCTACCCTCTAGATAGCCAGCTATCTCTACTCAGGGAGTTGATGGGTAGCTTACCGAAGCGTTATCTCGTGGTCTTGAATAAGTGCGATATCAAGGATGGGAAGTTCCCAGAGGCCGAGAGGGAGCTCGAAGAAATGGGAATTAGAGCTTTGAGGATATCTGCAGAGCGAGGAGATGGATTGGAGGAATTAATAAGTGAGTTAGAGAGGGTATTGAGGGGAAAATGAGGACAGCTTTCCTTCTCTCGGGGGAGCACCCTGATATCCCAAAGGAGGAGGTCAAAGCAACACTTGAGGCACTAGATGCAAGGTATGAGACTATAAAGGAGATGAGATCTTGTCTAGTGCTGGACATCGATCTATTCGAGGGCCTCTTTCACATCCTATCTGAGAGGCTCTCATTCACGAGAAGCTTCGGTAGGTTATTAGGTCTATTTCACTGCTCCGAATTCCCAAGAGCTCTAAATGAACTTGAAACTGTCTTAATCTCTGGAAGGTTCAAGATCACGTGTGTGAGGGTAGAGAGGAGTTGTGAATGGATAAGAAGGAAGGACATCGAGGAGAAGCTCGGGAGTTGGGTGATTGATAATAATGAAGGGGCTAAAGTGGATCTGAAGAATCCCGAATCTGAGATAATTGCTGTGATCACATCTGATCATATCGTGATATATCTTAAGGAGGGGGAAGTCGATAGATCGCTCTTCAAAGTCAAGGAAGTTTCAGCTAGGCCTTACGTTCATCCAGCATCGATGAGACCTACGTTAGCTAGAGCGATGGTGAACCTAGCTAGGACGAGGAGAGGCGATTTAGTCTTGGATCCATTCCTCGGGGTCGGGGGTATAGCCCTGGAGATCCTATCAGTTGGAGCTAAGTTAATAGGAGTAGATATAAATGAGAAATTGGTCATCCAAGCTAAAAACAACCTCATAACATACGGGTTCCTCGAGGGTTACGAACTCCGGGTCGGAGATGCTCTCTCGCTCGAGCTCGGGGGATACGTCGATAGGGTAGTAACGGATCCACCTTACGGTAGGATGAGCAGCTCCCCTTATGCCCCGAGGGAGCTCGCGAAGAAATTCATCTCTAAAGTCCCTGAGTACTTAAGGAGAGGGGGATGGATCTCTATCTCCCTGCCCAAGGAGTTCCTGAATGAAAAGGATTTTGAGGATGCTGGAATCAGTATCGTGAGCTTCTTCGATTTGAGGGAGCATAAATCCCTAGTACGGAGGATCTGGGTGGGCAGATTGTCTTAGCTCCCGTTCTGGTCTAGAATGGACTTTCATCCCTTCCCCCCTCTTATTCTTCATCCCTCTCGGTCGTCATGGGAGGCCTTCGGGGTGAACGGACGGAGCCCCCACATCCATCCGGTACTTGCGGAGCAAGTTCTACGCTTCAACATCCTGCGCCCATTCGGGCTCAGCCTTTTCCCAAATACCGGGCGCAGGCTAGAAGTCACTCCAGCTTCGACATATTCCATCAATGGGAGCTTATGCTAGATTGATGAACTTTACGCTAGAGAGAAACAGTTCCAAAGCCCCAGAACCGTTTTTATATGTTCATTACCTTTCCCACCCTGTGAGGATAAAGTTCCTAGGCACGAGCTCAGCTGTCCCGACCAGGGATAGGGGGCTTCCAGCTATACTTGTGAAGACTGTTGGAGACTCTATACTCCTCGATTGTGGGGAGGGGACGCAGAGGCAGATGATAATAGCTAAAGAGAGCTTAATGGATATAGATAAAGTCGTGATAACTCATCTCCATGGGGATCATTTCTTCGGACTCTTTCCCTTGATACAAACATTGGGGATATTGAGGAAGGGATCTGAGCTCACTATATTAGGGCCAAAGAGCCTCGAGCCCTTGCTTCTTTCTGTGATGGAGAGAACGGGATCCAAACCCAGCTTCAAGGTAAACTTCATCGGGATAGAGAGGGGTGAGATAAGCTTAGGGAAGTTCACTTTAGAGTTCTTCGAGGTGAATCACAACGGTTTCGAGACTTACGGTGTGAAAATAAAGGAGAAAGACAGGCCTGGTGAGTTCGATCCCAAAAAAGCTGATGAGCTCGGTGTACCTGTGTTCATGAGAGGCTTCTTACAGAAAGGTTATACTATTAAGCTACCGGATGGGAGGATCGTGAGCCCGAGCGATGTGATGGGGCCACCTAGGAGGGGGTCTGTGCTCGTATACTCCTCAGATACTAGACCGACAGAATCCGTGATAAGGGCCTCAAAGGACGCTGATCTACTCATACATGAAGCAACTTACTTGAATGAGTTGAAGGATAGAGCTGAGTCAACAGGACACAGTACAGCTCTGGAAGCCGGAGAGGTCGCTAGTGCTTCTGGCGTTAAGAGACTAATTTTGACACACTTCAGCGCTAGGTATTCAGAGGAAGATCTCCTCAAGTTCAAGGAGGAGGTTTCGAGAGTTTATAATGGGGAAGTTTTGATCGCTAAGGACTTCTTAACAGTGGAAATTTAATCGTCTAGACATCAATAATGATTCATGACTCTCCGTGATGCAGAGATCTCTCAATTAACTATAATCCTGTTAACATTTTTGATTTATCTGGCGGAATAACTCTAATTACTTCAACGAAAGTCTAGGGCGTTAATTCAGCGGATTTCTAAGGTGAGTCCCGAGGAGAAATGAGTTGAATCTCACGAAATTAGCTTTAGTAAGTGGTAATCTAGCCTCTACCGTAGAGTAGATCCTGTAGAGTGGCCTCATTCACCGGCCTCCCTCTCTCTGTCTTAGGAGCGAGCCAATCTGCTAGGACTAGGGGATCCCCATCGTAATATATCCTGAGGACTATCACGCCTAGAGGGGAGAATTCCTCATTATCAACTAAGCTGACCCTGCCTACCATAGCTGCTTGTTTATGGAACCTCAACGGCCTGAGATCGCCTTTCTTAGATAGTAGTAAGCTCCTAGCAGTATCTAAAATTCTATTGCTCCTGAAAGAATTCCTGAGTTTTGATAGAGATTCGTATCCATCTTTAGTAACTCTGATTACCTTAATTTCACCTTCTTCTATCTCTACATCGTCCAGTTCCTCGCTGAACGGTACTATTGTCTTCATCGCTTGGATTACCTTCTTCTCATCTTCCGTTGGATATACCTCAGCCTCAAGGATCAATCTGAGTGAGAACTTACTATCAGATCCCAATCCGGGAACCTCCTCTCTAGGAACCCTCTCAATTCCTCTATCAGCGTGGGGAACCCCCTCCTTAAATACTCATTTCTAGGTCCGTCATCAAGATTCCCTCCATATTGTGTTAAAATTATTTTCAATTTTTCATACATTTTTATTCCTTCTTTATCAAAATCTGTCATTATTATAAATGTTTTCCCTTTAACTCTCCCCTCTCCGAGCTCCCTCAGGTCTCTCAAGAGACTCCCGGCATAAGTATAATTAGCCCTTATACCGAGGAGTGAGAGCGCTTCCTTATCTCTCGGTCCTTCCACTACTACTTCAGCTGTCTCTGAAGAGGCTCTCGCTCTCATCAGATCTCTCCATTCTATAAGGCTTTCGAGCAGCTCCCTCGGCCTCAACACAGAACCCATCGACTGTAGCCGAGATAAATTAATAAAGTTACTTGACAGTCTATCGGTAGATTTCGTGAAGGAGGAGGGTCCATGAAACAAATAGCAAATGTCCTATTGTGTACAATGCTTCTACTAACTTTGGTCAGTACACTCGATACATCAGCCGATCCTCAGGAAGCGAGTATAACTAGGATGAGTGTCATAGCTGAACTATTTGAGAACGCATCAGTGAAGGTAACGGTAAACGCAGAGCTCAGCGTCCCCAGGAACTACAGCGGGACTTTGAGTTCTATAATCTTCCCCATAATTCCGATAGGGATATCCATGGAGAATCCATCTAAGAGGATATCGTCAGTAAAAGCGTTATCCCAAGGCATATCAGTTCATAGGGTCAGCACAGAATCCTTCGGAGATGTAGTAGTGGTGAACTTAGATGAGATTCCGAAAGCAGGGACTGTGAGGAACATATCCTTCAGTTTCACTCTCACTCCAACTACGGCCTTAGCGAAGTTCGATGATTCATATAGATTCGCTTACAGGTTCTATAAGCCTAACATCACACTGAACTACAACAAGTCGGTAATGGAAGTTATCTTACCTAAGGGCGCTGGTGTCACGAAGATAAGTCAGGATGGTGCCCTGAGTATGGATCCCCTATCGGAGAGGCTCGTAGCGATATGGATTCCTTTCCCTAGCCCTAGGGGAGGGGGATGGGACTTCGTCCTCGAGTTTAAGATCATCGACCAGATCTCACCTCAAAGATTTAACCTCACTACCGGACCCCTTCAACAGGATATGATGGGCTTTATATTCCCGCTCGTAATCTCGAATGCTATCACAGCGAGTATAACTTTTGTTGCCTCCCTCTTCCTGATGAGGAGGCAGGGCAGAGTCATCCCTATCAGTATCTCGGAAGAGGGATACGATGAGGAGACATTAGCTAGAATCGAGGAGGCATTGGAGAAGCTAGATAAGGATGAGAGGGATGTAATAGACATAATATTCAGGAATAATGGGAAGATCGAGCAAAAGGACCTCCCTGAACTCACTGGGTTCTCAAAGAGCAAGGTCTCGAGGGTCCTCAAGAGGCTGGACTCGATGGGGTTCGTGAGGAGGTTATCTCAAGGGAAGACGAAGATCGTGGAGCTCAATCCAGCCCTGAATAGGATTTTAAAGGAATCTTCTGAAAGAGCTGAATGAATCTATCTTTAGACATTAACTTGCATAGAAATCGGCGGAGATGCGTCGTACTTCACTCCTCTTTAGCTAGCCTATGCGTACAAAGCCGGGATTCGTTATCTAAGGTTCTGAGTTAGTTGAGACGCTCTAATAGCATTTTAGAGTGAATATTCCATGAATCTCTCTTCTCCCGGAGAGCTCCAGATGAATTACTATGAAATTAAAGAAAGTCCTCATGACCATAAGGAGTATCAAAGAGAGGATGCGGGGGGTGGGATTTGAACCCACGCGGGCCTGACGCCCACCGGACCCTGAATCCGGCGCCTTGGACCTGGCTCGGCAACCCCCGCTGGTGCTCCGGCCGGGATTTGAACCCGGGTCTGGGGCTCGAAAGGCCCCTATGCTTGACCGGGCTACACCACCGGAGCAAGTGATTTTAGAGATACCCAAATAAAAATCTTGTTCATATACTCACGCCCAAGTGCTGCTCTAACTTCTCACTGAGGTACTTGATGAAGTACTCCTTCAGGGTCTTGGCTGAGGGGCTCATCGCCTTAAATATCTCCAGCTCAGCTTTCTTCCTATTTTGGAGGAACCAATCATTCTCCCTCTGCCAGAATTCGTTCTGGAGGTTTGGAAGGGATTTATTATCTAGAGCAGCTTTATAATCTGCTTGAGTCAAGGGCTCTAAAGCGAATTTATAATCCTTGAAGAACCCCTCTTCTACATCTCTCGTCAATATCCCTATGAACCTCGCTTCCGGTGTAGCTAGGTGAGGTATATGAGCGGAGTTTATACTATTATATATGACAGTAGCAGCTATCCTGAGAGACCAAGGGGATAAGTCGGTCAGTACTGCCAGCGGAACCCCCTCATCTGAGAGCATCCTGAGGAATCTCCTCATGCTCCTCGAAGCTTGTCCCTGTAATATGGCTATAGCTATCTTCTTCTCCTCGGGTATGCCTAGCTCTATCATGTTCTTAGCGGGTCCGACTTTCTCGACAGCTACCACGGCCTTCACCCCTATCCTCTTGAACTTTATATTCTCAGGCCTCGGGGGAACTGAGTATCCCATCTCACCGACTTGATCTGCCTTCAGCACTCTCCCAGATCTATCAATAAGCTCTATATCACCATATATCCATCCTCTAGGGTCGCTAGTTATGGAGAATGCTTCCCTGGGCATCCCGAGGATCAGTTCCATGAGTATAATCCTAGCATCGGTCTCCCTCTGATCCTCAGGGAAGAGCGTCCCCTTGAGTTTCTCCACCTTATGTAGATAGTAGAAGTCCCTCTTAGTCATCGTCAATCCATTCTCTAAGTGATCTAATGCTCTACTCATACCGTAAAGTACTCCAGCTAATGTCTTCAAGCTCTTAGAGTGGGAGCCCTTTATCTTCCCGTAGAAAGTAGGCTTGAATATATAACCCACTCTCTCATCGAAAACTATATTCCTCTGAGTGTTGGGGGGATATTCCAATTCCGGGAACTTCCCCTCCTTTATCGCTTCCGCGACCTCCCTAGCTACCTCAAGAACTCTCGACTTGACATCATCCACGCTCATCCTCATCACCCAAGCCCTCCTTTATCCTCCATATCAAGTTCTCAATGGGGGGTCTCTCCCCTATCATCTCCTCTAGAGTCCAGGATATCAGCTCATAATACATTTTGAAGAGCTCATATCTCTTTAATAACATCTCCTTTCTTCTCTTCCTCCCGAGATATAATCTAAGTTCTCTAGCGCACCCTCTGAGACCCAGTTCTATTTCCCTAGCGACTTCAGGCACGTTCGCTATGAACTCCTTGCCTACAGTCTTGAATGGGACCTTAGTAGATACTATATGAACGAAGAAAGCGATTGGCTCATCTTCAGGGTTCTTTATCCCATATATACTCCAATCTATCCTCTTGATGACTTGATAGGAGACATCGCTTGAAGCATCATAGAGCAGAGGTATCTTGTTAGCGTATCTATATAACTGTATATCTCCCGTAGGCTTTATCAAACCTCCGTATGCTATCGCGACTTCCACTATGAAAGGATGGGCCTCATAAACGGATGGTGGTCTCTGAATCGCTTTAACGAACTCCGGTTGTAACTCCTTCCTTATCCCTGATTCAAAGAGTTCCTCACCTAGAGGGGAGAGCACGCTCGGATCAGGTGGCAGGAATCCCTTATAGCTCCTAAGCGCTTCATAGAGCTTCCTTATATCTTCATCAGTTAGATCGGATGGTCTCTTATCAGGAGGAATTCCAGCTATTTTAAGGACTTCATTAGCTGTCTTCTTCCCTACTCTCTGGAAGTGCGTCACGAGAAAGGACTCTAAACTCTTAGTCCTCGTTGAGTTGAGGAGTCTCTGAAGCAACTCTAGATCCACCCCCTTTGGATGGAATAGTGCTTCTTTGGGCCTGGGCGGTATCTTCTCAGTGCTCCTAGGGAATATGTATAAGTGACCCTCGGGGTCCATGAAAACTATCGAGATATAGGGCACTACTATAGCCGTCTGCTGTAAGTAATCTATTATCTTCCTCTTAGCTCTAGGATAGTTTCCCTCGAAAGTCGATTCTACTATCGTGAAGGACTTCCTTGAGATACCCTTTACCCTCTTATCTAATATTATCGGCTCGTTCTTCTTTATATCTATCATCATCGTCAACTCGTAGATCGGCTCCCCCTCCTTAGCTGATGTTATCTTAAAGGGCATATTCGTTGTGATCTGACCGTATAGAAGTGCCATAGTCCCACCTAGACCGAAAGTACCCCTACTCTGAATTAGCCTATACTTAGAACTCACGAAAACTCTGCCGAAGGCTAGAGGTATCTCCTCCGGATCCATCCCTATTCCGTTATCAGCGACTTTTATCCTGTACCATGGGAGGTTCTCTTCCCCTCCCTCCCTCTCCTCCTTCATCACTACCAGTACCTTAGGAGATCTACCCGCTAGTTCTACAGCATCCAATGAGTTCTCGACGAGTTCCCTGATTATTGTGTAAGTCGCCCTCACTGGATTATCGAATCCCGCTAGGGATCTGTTCCTATAGAAGAAATCCGCTGCACTTATCTCCTCTAGCTTAACCTTCCCACTCATTAGCCCACCCTCGAATCATTCCTTCTCCTCTTTCAATGCTTTCTCGAGCATAAGCTCATCCATTATCGCTCTCTTACTCATCTCAGCTATCTTCCTCTCCATGAGCCTATAAGCAGTCGAGTGCATCGAACCCTCCAGTAAGGAGATTATCGCCTCCCTAGCAGCTATCACATCATAAGTCCTCCCTATTATTGATACAGTATGCCCATAGACAGATATCTTCGTATTAGTCCTCTCCTCAATATACTTCTTAGCTTTCCCCTTCTCCCCTATTATCCTACCCCTCATCCTAGTCAGTGCGTTCTTAGTCTCCCCGACGAACCTCCTTATGTCCAATACTTCGAGTACATAATCGTCCTCGAGTAACTTGATCGCTACCTCTGGATTAAACCCCCTGCCTATCGCTCTAACGACGGATTCTAGCTTCATAGGTAGGAGAGGGTCCTCTAACTGCTCGGGAAATCTGAGCACGACCTCTCCCGAGGAGCTATCTACATCTATCTTGGAGCCTGTCAATTCCTCTATCTTAGCTTTAGTGACCCCCTTCTTACCTATCAGTACTCCTATCCTCTCCCTAGGTATCAGTATCCTTATCTCCTTCAAATCGGGATCCCCTCTCCTTCACTATACCATCAGCGAGCTCCTTAGGATCTGTCGAATCTATCCCATACCTCCTCTTAAAGAACATTATCACTCTCTCTAGATCCCTTATGAGGAGGGAATAGGACATAGGATGCTCTGTTACAACTGCTTGAGAAACATCTATGATCCAATGTGAGTTTTTCCAATAAATTATGTTGTATTCGCTGAGATCTCCATGAACGAGTCCTGCTTTCACGTAGCATCTCCTCACGTCCTCCAGTATAGCATCTCTCAGCCCCTTAGGGCTCTCCAATTCCTCTAAGTCCTTGAGTAGGGGGGCTGGTGTCGCATCCTCACCTATGAACTCCATCACCACTATATTACCAGCTATATCTACTGGCTTGGGGACCTTGACACCTCCCTCTGCCATTCTCTTCAAATTTCTAAATTCTTTCTTCGCCCATAAATAAATAAGTTTCTCTTTATCTCTTACAATTGGAAATCTATAATCCATATAATCTAGGTATCTCTTGAAATTAGCCGTGTAAACTCTGTGTATCTTGATAGCGAGCTCGATACCCACTCCCCTCCCAGCTAGGACGACAGACTCCTTACCCGCGCTCACGATCCAAGTTAAATCGTCTATCACTCCCTTATTGAATAACTTCAGGAGATTTCTCACGGTCCTCTCATCGAAAACCAGTTGCTTAACTTCGTAATACTCCTCATCCTTTATCCTCTTCTCTCCCCTCTCTAAAGCCCTCTCTATCCTCTCCTCGATATCTTCATAGCCCAAGATCAGCCCTCCTCTAGAGTCGCCCAGTCTTGTGGTATGTAACCTTTCTCTATCAGCCACTCCACTTGCTGCCTATCGTACCTGACTACTATATCCCCCTTAGTCCTCTGAAATGGCCAGAGAGATACTAGCACTACATCTCCCCTCTTGATCCAAGCCCTTCTCCCTCTGAGCTTCCCCCTAACTCTGCACACCCTCACTGAGTTATCTATGCATTCAACCCTGAAGTGCCCCTTTCCCAACGGTTCCAAGACTCTCCCGAATACTTCTAGTTCATCTGCAGGTAGAAGCTCCTCCATCTCAGCGTCTAGAGATCTCTCCGCTTCCTCCCTATTTCCCCTTCTCTTCGACAAGCGATCACCTCACAACTTGGGGATAGGGGTCTCAGCGCCGCAGGCCTGACATCTGAGTATCCAAGCTTTCTTCACTTTAGTTATAGTGGTATCAGGCCTCCCGCAGTGAGGACACGTCACGTACACCTTAATGAATTTATCTAACCTGTTCTCAACTTGCTTCGGATCTATCTTCCTACTGAGTATGAGCTTCCTATCGCCTTCAGTGAGGAAGTAGGGTGATCCGAGCTCCTTTGAGAGGAACCTCGCTATCATCTTCGGGTCCCTGTTCAGGGCAGTAGCGATCTCCTTGAAGTTCACTATATGAGTCTGCCTCCCCTCTATCGTTATCAAGGCTCTGGGCGGTACGAACCTCTCCCCACTCGTTATTAGTACGGGGAGCTTGCTCCTTGCTTCCTTCAGCATCTGGATGTACTCCTCCCTCGTGGACATCTTATCACCTTTGGCCGACGTAACTGTATTTACCTCCGCTCTCATATAATAAGCCTGATGTCACCATCTCACCTAACAACTTCCTCACATCCTCTACTTCCTCCTTGAGGAGATCCGCTATCTCCTCAGCTGAGAGAGGACCTAAATCCTTTAATGCCCTTATTATAACTTTCATATCCTCTTTTGAATCCTTGAGCTTAGGTTTACCCCTCAATCTGAGCTCCCTCCTCAGTATTTCGAGTTCCCTCAGGAGAATAGCGTTGGGGTCGCGTACCTTAATTACCAGTATTGGAGATAGATATATAGAATCCTTCCAGCTTTTCACTTTACCTATCAAATCTATTATGGATCCTGCCCCATAGATACGGCCAGTGTCCGGATCCATGAGTAAGTTAACATCCTCGTCCCACGCCTTAACTTGAATAGATGCTGTACCATCATGTAACTCGAGCGTAGCGAATGATCCATCTTCCTTCATGCTCGAATCGAGCACTAGTCCCATTATCCTAACTCTCGATACGCTCCCCCAAGGGAGCCTGAAGTACCTAGTACCATCTACCGAGACTTCCTCAAACTCACCAGCGAGTAACTCCTTTATCCTTACTTTCTGAGCTGCTTCTATACGCATCACTTCCTTGAGAAGTTAGTCTTTTTAAGCAGGCGATCTAAGCTACTGAGCTTCGATTGAGCGTAACTCTGATCTAACGGCTGGAATCCTCAGCAAGAAGAGTTTATGAGTTCTTCGAGCTCGGAGCGAGTCGAATCATCCCCCCATTATGGACCGAAAAATATATTAATGAGAGAGGTCCAATCACCTAGCAATAACGGGCCCGTGGCTCAGACTGGATAGAGCGCCTGCCTTATATGGCGGCTCCCGCTACAGAACGCCAGGGGAAAAGCGGGAGGTCGGGGGTTCAAGTCCCCCCGGGCCCACTAAGTTTTATCCTGAGGAAGAGCTTCTTAACGCTCATGTACCATAGTGCTAGAGCTAAGGTAAGTGAGGTCAAGCCCATGAGGACGTAGAGAGCTGAGATGAGGAATCCCTTCTGATCGGATGAGAGGATCAATTTCGTGAGGAGGAGGGCTATCATTATGAGGAACCACCCGGAGATAACCGCATATATTGAGAGGATCGTCCCCTTATCCATATGATCACCTCAATGAGGCGTCAATAAGAAGAACGTGATGGAGGCGAGGGTTCCCGATATTAAGGAGAGAGTCGCAGCTTCCCTCACTATATCAGGCTCCCTCTTCCACTTCTCGCTCGTTATTATCGCTATGAGTGATATAGGCGCTCTAGGATCTGGATTAGCTTTTATCATTCCATCTTTGAGGATTACGGGCCTCCTCCCGATCTGCCTCCTCTCCTTAAACCCGCCCACGGATGCTATGATGGAGAAACCTGAAACTAAAAAGGGGATCAAAGCTATCCCGAAGATAGCTTCAGTATTTGAGATGACAGATATGGAAGCTAATGCCGAGCCTATGAATAAGGAGTTAGAGTCCCCTCCGAATACTTTAGCCGGGTACTTATTCCTGATGCAGTAGGGGAGGAGGGAGGAGTGGAGTATCAAGAGTGAGGCGAGAGCGTCCAATCTCCCCAAGGAGATTAAGACCGGTACCAGAGGTATCGTGGAAGCGTATATCGAGAGGGGCATCATACCATTCAAAGAATCCATCATATTAACAGCATTTGAGAAAACAGTAAATAAAGCTAACATTATTGGCCAATAGACGTAGTAGAGTCTAGCTCTTCCCACTATCGGGAGATAAGGCCTCGGAATGACTTGATACATCGCTATTAGGACTAGTGCCGGTAATATTAGGAGCAGGGGTTTAGTCTCAGGGCCTAATGGAGAGATATCATCTAATAAACCTATTAAGAAGGCCAGACCCGATGAAGAAGCTACAGCTATTGCTGCGATCTCTCCCGTGAGAGCGTAGAAGATAATCGATGCTATAAGGAATGGTAGATAGACAGCTGGACCTAAGGGTTCTGGGACCTTGGGTCTCCCCGTTTTGTGGATATCTTCGGATAGGAGGCCCCTCCTCATGTAACGGGGCACCATAGCTCTATGCATCAGCTCAGATATCAGTGCCGCGACCGATGCAGCTACTGTCATCTCGGCTAACATTTTTACCTACTAGATCTCACACAGCCCGATAAAAACATGATCGCTATAGCGTTGATAGTAGCATTGGCATCGGCCTTAATAACTTACTTAGCAATTGGAAGGTGGATAAGGATATCAGAGGAGAGGGGAATAATCTCCAGAGACCTCCATAAGCCTTATGAAGTGCGTGTAGCTAAAATTGGGGGGATCCCTGTAGCATTTACATTCATAGTGGAGTCATCTATACTCTCCATCCTCATGGATATCCCGAAACCCCTCTTAATTTTCCCGATATTCTTCTCATCGATCGGACTCCTCGATGACATAGTGAGTTTGAGGAATTCCGAGAAGATATTACTATCCGGTCTGCCTTTCTTACTCCTCTCAGGACTCTTCCCGAGTTTCGAACCATTCAGTTCAATATTCACGCAACCTTTGACTCTCTTCCTCATAGGGACTTTCTACGTCAACTCGACTAATACTTACGCGGGCTTCAATGGACTCGAGGCCGGAATCTCCCTCATAATATCCTCGGCAATTAGCTTCATACTCCTAATGGATAGGGAGTACAACGGTTTCATTTACCTCCTCTCCCTCTCCCTCCTCCTCTTATCATTCCTCCTGTACAATTGGTATCCTGCTAGGGCTTTCCCTGGGAACGTACTCACTTTCATGTGCGGAGGAACGATAAGCGCTGCATCCTTCTTTTATGGTCATTACTGGCCCCTAATAATACTCTCAATACCTCAGGGTCTGGACTTCCTACTGAAGCTCCTAAGCTGGAGGAGGACTAGTGAGAAAGTACCAACTGGAGTCTCCGAAGATGGCACTCTGATACCGCCGCCCAACCTCTCACTCCCCTCTTTACTCATGAGGTTAGGGGTGAGGAGGGAGCCCCAGCTCGTGATAATACTTCTATCTATTGAGCTCCTCCTGGCCTCTGCTCTTCTCATATACTTTCCAAGATAGCCAGAGAGCTTTGTTAGCGAAGCTCTCATCTATCCTAGTGATAGCTGCCCTCTTAGGTGCATTAATTACCTCCTCAGGCCTCTCATAAGCTCTCTCCTTTATCTTGATCATTGCCTCAACGTACCTATTGAGCTCTGAGATGCTATCGCTCTCAGTAGGCTCTATCATTAAGCACTCCTGGACTACCTGGGGGAAGTACATAGTTGGGGGATGTAGCCCCTCATCTATGAGGGCCTTCGAGAAATCTAAGGCCCTTACACCAGTCTCCTTCTTTATCTTAGCTAGAGAGATCACGAACTCATGTTTGCAAGGCCTATTCTTACCATAAGGTACTTCGAACCCTGAATCCATCAGCTTCTTCCTGACGTAATTCGCATTTAGGACAGCGATTACAGCGGATTCCCTCACTCCCTCGCTCCCCAGCATCTTGAGATAAGCCCAAGCCTTGATTAGTACTCCTATGTTCCCATAAAACATCCTGACCTTTCCGATGCTCTTGGGCAGATCGTAACTCAGTTTATATCTCTCACCGTCCCTCACTATTATCGGGACCGGTAGGTAATCCTTGAGCTGATCCACGACACCCACGGCACCAGCCCCCGGCCCTCCTCCTCCGTGAGGGGCCGAGAAAGTTTTATGTATGTTCAAGTGAGCTATATCAACTCCCATATCAGAGAGCTTGACCCATCCCATTATAGCGTTCAAGTTCGCCCCATCATAATATACATAGCCACCGTTAGCATGTATGAGCTCTGATATCTCAACAATCCTATCCTCGAATACCCCCAATGTATTTGGATTCGTTACCATTATCCCAGCGGTCCTCTCGGAGATAGAAGCTTTTAACGCGTTCATATCTATAGTCCCCTCCTCCGATGGAGGTATCCTAACTACTCTGAATCCTGCCATCGCTGCGCTAGCGAAATTAGATCCGTGAGCTGTCTCAGGGATTATCATCTCATCCCTCCTCTCCCCTAGATCTGAGATCTTCTTCCTTATTATGAGAGCTCCGACAAATTCACCTTGAGCACCGGCTGCTGGTTGTAAAGTATAGTGCGGGAGGCCAGTTATCTTTGAGAGCATTTCCTGTAACTCATAGAGTATACTGAGCAAACCCTCAGTCAACTCCTCCGGGGAGTAGGGATGCATGCTCCTCAAAGCTGGATGATCCGCTACTCTCATTACGAGCTTCGGTGTATACTTCATAGTGCATGAGCCGAGCCAATAAGAGCCGCTATCTACTCCATAATTCATCTGAGCCAAGTGGTTGAAGTGCCTCGCTACCTCCGGTTCGCTGAGCCCGGGGAGTTTCAACTCCCTCCTGATTAAATCCCTCGGTATTATGCTCTCTATACTCCCTAGGAGAGACACTATCTCCTCCTCAGGCTCAGCTATCACAGTACCTCCTTCAGCCCTCCCCAGCTCGAATAAGCTCGGTTCTAGCACACCATCTCCCCTCACCCATCTAGCTTGTGAGAAGCTCAATCTCCCACCTCCCCCATTAGATCGACGAGCATATCTATCTCCGCCTTCCCATGCTTCTCCGTCGTCGAGAATAAGGCTATGTTCTTCCCTCTGTCCATCTCAGGGAAGAGTCTCGAGACTACGAAACCTCCTAGTATCCCATTGGAGAGCAATTTACTGTTTATCCTCTCCCATGGGATCGAGGAGCTAACAGCAAGTTCCTTGAAGTTTATCCCGCTGAATGGAATCTTAAAACCTCTCTTTTTAGATATCCTATCCTTAAGGTAGGCGGTATTGTATAATATCTTCTCAGCGAGCTTCCTCAAACCATTAGGACCGAGTAGAGCGATGTATATAGCTGCCCTTATTGCCATGAGCGAAGAACTCGTCGTTATGTTGGAAGTGGCTTCCTCCTTCCTTATGTGCTGCTCCCTCGTTTGAAGGACCATGCAATAGCCCCTGTACCCGTCGACTGACTTAGTCATCCCTATCAATCTCCCCGGGAGTTGCCTCACGAACCTCATATCCATCCTAACGGCGAATATACCCAGAGAGGGGCCGCCAAAACTCATAGGGCTGCCTAGGTGCTGACCCTCACCTATGACGAGATCTGCACCCAAATCACCTGGAGGCTTTATTATCGCTGCTAAGATCGGATCTATTCCGATAGCTGCGAGAGCGCCCTTCGAGTGAGCTATATTAACGATATCCTCAGCTCTGTCCTCTAAGATCCCGTAGAAGTTAGGGAGTTCTATGTAAACCATCGCGACTGAGTCATCTATTAGCTTCTCCAAGCCCTCTAGATCGACAGTCCCCCTGGCTTCGTCCATCGGCGCCTCGATTATCTCAACGCCAACTGGATCTAAATAAGTTCTCAAGACGATCTTCCTCTCTGGATGTATGTTCGATGCTATTATTACCTTCTTCCTCTTCGTGACCCTTATCGAGAATCTACCCGCTTCCCCTAATGCTGACCCGAAATCATAGAGAGAGGCATTGACTACGTCCATTCCAAGAAGCTCGGCCATCAATGATTGGTATTCGAAGAGAGCTTGAAGGACCCCTTGAGAGATCTCAGGTTGATATGGTGTGTAAGATGTGTAGAATTCCTGCCTAGATGCGAGCTCATCTACTAGAGGGGGTACGTAGTGATCGGCCATTCCTCCACCCGTGAATATTAACTTCACTTTCTTAGAGAGCTTTGACTCGATCAGAGACTCTATCTCTATATGATTCAGGCTCTTCCCTATCTCTGGAGGTGATTTGAGTAGAATTTCCTCTGGGACATCCGAATATAGTTCCTCCAAGCTTCTCATCCCGAGAAAATCCAACATAGCCCTCTTGGTATCATCACTAGAGTTAGGTGATAGGTGCGCTATCATCGCCTTATCACACACCTTGTATAATTAGATGATTTCGCTTCAGGGAGGAGGCCCTATCATCATATAGCTGCAGTGGAAATACCGCGATCTTTATCAGATCATGATATAATATCCAACTTGATCTCCGATCTCCGCTTTCATGCCGATGCTATGAGCACCTTTAAGTGAGCTCCTCGCCCGGGGGCCGGGGAGTTCCTCTAGCATTAGTGAAACTTTCATTTGTAACTCATAAAAGTAACATCGATTTATATAGGACAGGGCCAGTTCGTATTGATACTCCTGTTATCATAATCTGCTCGGTCCCTCTCTCCAGGTTAAAATAGGGTACCTCCCCTCTGGAGTCGGTGAGTTCCATGGTGGTGGTCTCCTTCCACATACCCAATTCCCTGATGAAGGAGTTAGAGAGACTCATAGAGGAGGTCGGGTTCACTAGTAAGAGTGAGGCGATAAGGGAAGCTATAAGACTTCTTATAAGGGAATATAGGAAGAAAAGCACAGGAGGTGTCGCATATTGATTTTTGCTGAGGAATCCGTATCTTCTCAAGCTAAGGAAATGCTAGATCTTTTCAGAAGGATATTCGACAACTTACCTCGAGAGGGCTCCCTCGAGAAGGCTAAAGTTATCAAGGGAGAGAAGATTAACGTAAGTGAGGGCCGTCGTGTAATAAGTTCAGACGATTTCCTGAGATCAGCTAGATCCGTAGAGGTAGATGACTACGATGATGAGGATTCCGTCACGGGTAACTTGATAATAGTAGGAGTGGGCGGCTGCGGTTCTAATACGATAGATAACATAAGCAAGCTAGGGATAAAGGGGATAAAGCTCGTTGCGATAAATACGGATAAAGTCCATTTAGATGGTATAAATGCCCCTTATAAAGTCCTGATAGGGGAGAGCATAACTCACGGCTTAGGGGCTGGAGGGAGGCCTGAGGTAGCCAGGGCTTGCGCTGAGCAAGATGCTCATAAGATATCCGATGCTCTAGGGAACAGGCCCGATCTCGTGTTCATAGCAGCTGGTATGGGAGGGGGAACAGGGACGGGCGCGGCTCCAGTAGTCGCTAAAATAGCTAAGGATAAGGGAGCGAAGATAATAGCCTTCGTTACGCTCCCCTTCAGGACAGAGGGGAGGCATAAGTACAAGCTAGCTCAGGAGGGGATAAGGCAACTCAGGAAGTGGGCTGATACAGTTGTCCTAATATCTAATGACAAGTTGCTGAAATTAGCTGGTGATAGACCCCTCGATGAAGCTTTCATGATAGCCGATATGACTTTAGCAGTCATGGTGAAAGGGATAGCTGAGATAATAAGGAAGAGGACTATGGTGAACGTCGATCTGAACGATATAAGGACCCTGATGTCCGTAGGAGGTGTAGCTGCTGTGGGCATAGGGGAATCATCGGATCCAAAGAGGAGGGGGGAGGAAGCGGTTAAGATGGCCTTGAGGAATCAATTGATAGAGATATCTCCAGAGGGAGCTAAAGGTGCTCTTGTCGTCGTTTACGGTGGGAAGAACATGAGGCTCACTGAGGTCCATCAGATAACGGAGATAGTAGCCTCTAAGATGTCGAGCGATGCTATAATAAAGATAGGTGCCGATATAGATGAATCGCTGGGGGACGGCATAAGGGTGATATTGCTCCTGACCGGCATAAGGTCCCCGGACATGCTCGGCCCTGACGTACCTCTCAGGACGGAGCCCCTCAGTGTCTCAGTAGATGGGAAGTACGATCCAGTGGAAGTCCTCGAGGAGGTCCTCGGGAGCCCATACGTCCTCTGAAAGTTTTCATAAACCCTCCGGAATCTCTCACCATTAATCTTGAGCGAGCTCCCTCTTTGTGTGTAAGATAGAGGAGCACTTCCCCTATCCTACGATGAGGAGAGGTCAAGCTGAGTTCATATATGCAGTTTTGAGATCCCTTAAGGGAGGAATAAATGTTATCGAAGCTCCTAGTGGATTAGGGAAGACATCGGGTGTTTTATCTGCTATAAGTTGCCTTTCCGAGTTAGAGAGAGCTAGATTCATCTACGCTGTCAGGACACATAGCCAGGTTAGTAGAGTGATGGAGGAATGCCTCAAGTTCCCCAAGATAAGGATGATCGCTCTGAGGGGGAAGGGGGAGATCTGCATCAATTGGAAGGTCAGGAGAATTAAGAATAACTTCTTGATGAATATGAAATGTGAGGAGCTCAGGAAATTGGGAAATTGTCCCTATTATCCACCTAAGATTAGAGAAGCGAGGAGATGCCACGATCCTCTCCTCTTGGAAGTTGATTCCTGCCCATATTACGCATCTCTAGGGATTATCAATGGATACGATGCCGTGGTCCTCTGTTATCCGTATCTCTTCGAAGAAGAACTTTACTCCGTGCTCAAGGGATTCGACCCGGATTACTTGATAATAGATGAGGCCCACAATCTCAGGAAGTTCTGGCTCTCTCGTATCGTAACCACTATAGAGATAGAGAAGATCGAGAGAGTCCTCAACTCGTTATGCGAGAGGTGGATTGATATCGTGAGATCCCTGCGGAGATCGGGATTACAGAGCTTGGAGGTACCTAAGAATTACCTAATTTACCTCCTCAGGGAATGCCTCTCATCAGTCCCAAAACCCTTCGAGCATTTCTCTAAGTGGATCCTGAGCGAAGTTGAGGGATCTAAACGTATCATATTAGAGTTACCGAATCTGATCTTCCTCAAGGGAGTCGATAGGAGCTTGGAGGAATCCCTGAAGAGGTTCAAATCAGTTCTGCTGATCTCGGGAACTTGGAGCGAGGAAGTAGCGAGGGGAGAGATTCTAGAGGAATTGAATTATGAACGCATATCTTTAGATCGTTGGGGGGAAGTTGCATCGTTCATCGTGAGGGACTTCACGACGAGGTTTGAGGAGAGGAGCAGGCTGGAGTTCTACAGGATAGCATCGACATTAGCTGAACTCTCTGAAGCTGTAGTTGGGAATATGGGGATATTTGCCTCTTCTTATGAAGTCCTCCAGGGCATACTGAATGCCGGTTTTGAGAACATGGTTGAGAAACCCATCTTCATTGAGAGGAAGGATATGGACTCGCATGAACTATCTAGAATGATCTCGGAATTCAAGAGCATGTCCTCTATCGGTGCCATCCTACTCGGAGTCCAAGGAGGGAGGAGCAGCGAGGGGGAAGATTTCCCAGGTTTGCAGATGACAGCATCCATAGTCCTGGGCCTCCAGTTATCGAAACCCGATACTTTAGGTAGAGTTCAGGAGATCTTATGGAGGAGATACACGAAGCTGGAGGATCCAATCCTGATAAATGCCTGCAGATCAGCTATCCAGGCAGCAGCGAGGCCAGTTAGGTCTCAGGATGATATGGGCTTCATAGCTTTCGTGGATAGGAGGTTCTCCTCTTGCTTGAGTATGATGCCTCCTTGGATGAGGAGGGGGATCAAGTACGTAAGGCTAGAGGACTTAGTCCCTTCAGCTCAGGAATTCTTTAATAGGAAGTCTCCCATGAAGGGAATGGATGTTGCTGAAGATATGCTCCCCTCAAGCGAAAGCAGATGCTATGAGGAAGGAAGTTAAAGCACTTCTCGATAGCGGGAGGAAGCTCGTGATACTTTCATATGAGCCTAGGACCCTCAATATAATAGAGGATCTCGTAAGGGAGAGAAAGGACGTCCTCATAATCCCATCCTTCTCCTCCCCTATCGTGACATCCTTAATGCTCTTCACAGATTCCCTCAAGTTCAATTCTGGTCTCGTGGATGAGATCTCCGGTGCTTACCTTAGGGCAGCTAGCTCCTCTCCTGAGCCCTATAAGCTCCAGAGATCCTTCCTCCTCCTCCTCAATATGATAAGATCTATCGAGAGGCAGTGCGGATCCTCAGTCAGTATGTATACGACGGAGAGCGATGTTCCTGAATGGTTCCTCAAGATCTTCGATAGCGTAGAGGTGATATGATGGATATCAGCTTCGTATTAGAGGCTATTTGGTACATACTTCCATCTTACTTCGCTAACATGTCCCCAGTGCTCTTCGGAGGGGGGAGGCCCTTAGATATGGGTAAGAGATTCAGGGATGGGAGGAGGATATTAGGGGATCATAAGACGATAAGGGGATTCCTCTCAGGTATAATTGTCGGGACATTCGTCGGTTTCATCCAAGGGAGGCTCCTTCAGGGCTTCGCTCTATCGCTAGGCGCTATGGTCGGTGACTGCTTCGGTTCCTTCGTAAAGAGGAGGATCGGATTAGTGGAGGGGCAATCAGCACCTCTACTAGATCAGGAGGGGTTCCTCATATTCTCCCTGATTTTCGCTTACCCGATAGAGAAAGTAGCGATTGAGTCAGCGATATTCCTCCTGATAATAACGCCTATATTACACTGGGGGACTAACTTCATAGCTCATGCTATTGGGATAAAGGAGGTAGCTCATTGATGGAGCTAGATTCCCTTTCAGGAAGAGTGGATGAGAAGTACATCGAGATATTGAGGAGGAAGGGCATTAATTTGGATGACCTCATCCTCATGTCGGATAGCGAGCTCTCAAAGGAGCTTGGAGTCGATAGGGAAGTAGCTAGAGAGATCCTGAAGGAAGTATCTTCACTTCTACTGAAGCCCCTCACGGCTGATAAGCTCCTAGGGAGAGAGAGTAAACTGAGGACCGGTATGAAGGGCTTAGATGAGCTCTTAGGAGGGGGGTTAAGGATTAGAACTATTACAGGTATATACGGGCCTCCAGCCTCAGGGAAAACTCAGTTCTGCATTTATATGGCTGTCAGATCCTTGATGAATGAGGAAAAGGGTGGAATTTCCTCTGAGAGGGCTATATTCATAGATACGGAGGGCACATTCGATCCGGAGAGAGCTTCTGTCTTCCTAAGGCAGAACAATCTATCGGAGGGGGATCTCTCCAGGATAGATGTCCTCAGAGTGAATAACATAATTCAGCTCAAGGAAGCGCTCGATATCGCGATGGGTTACGTCAGATCGGGCACCTCTAAGCTAGTCTGTCTGGACTCTATCTCTTATCCCTTCAGGCAGTATGGGGGGCTCAAGGGATTGAGGGAGAGGCAGGAGGATCTCCAAGAGGCCCTCGTATCATTGAGGAGGATCGCTGATAGGGGGAGCGTTGTTATAATGACGATGCATGCGATAAAATGGGGAAGGGACCTATATTCCAAAGGAGGCTTCGTCCTCTCACACACGCCGCATAACATGCTCTGCTTCAGGAAGGTGAGGGGGAAGGTGATAGTGACCTTAGAGGACTCCTCCTACCTCCCGCCCGGGCAAGCAGCTTTCATCATAAGGGAAGACGGTATCTTCGAGTTATGACATTGCATCTAATTGGGAGATTATCTTTAAAATTTAAACAGTAAAGTTAATATAAGGAACACTCAGAGATATTTTCGTGAGAGTGAGAGACTCAGGGATATGCTTCGAATTAGACGATGTCGATGAGATATTGAAGAAACTGTATGGTGCGGTGAACCTCCTCGTGAGGGCCAAGGAGATAGCACCCGATGAAGTATACTGGTTGATATATGAGGCCGAAGGTCTCATCTCTTCAGCTTATACTATGATCAAGGTCAAGCTTCCCCCCGAACTCTGGCTCAGTGAGAGTATAAGGGTCGATTAACCCAAGACGGGATCTCAAATATCTCTTAGTAACACCTTCAACCTCCCGTCTCTCATCCAAGTCGCCGATAACTTACCATCTAGAGTTTCGATAGCGTTCTAACTCATAAAAGATCTCACTATGGGACTCCTATCGGGATATTAAAAAGTTCAAGCGAATTGTTACTCTATCTTAATAGCACCACATTCTATTCTAACATCTCCGAAGGCCCCTATTTTCTTCTTCAATCTTTCGCTGACGCATTCCTCTATTATCTCACCTATCGTAACGCTATTGAACTCGAAATCCGGGTACCTTCTTACGATATCCTCCAAGCATTCCTTCGCGGCATCGACAGCGTAGCATCTGGCTATAGGAGAGTACCCATCACCATCGGGCTTATTAGATAAGTAAGTGACGAAAATTCCTCTGCTAGTGATAGTCATCGTCACGGGTACTATGTAGTTTTTATTCCTTATCCTCACCTTCCATATGGATGAAAGCTTATTCTCCACCTCTAGGAAGCTCCCCCTCTTTTCAGCTCTCGTAGTGACTTCCCAAGGTCTCAGGAACTCTATATCGACGCTCATATCTACATCCCCAGCTAGATCGAATTATTGTAATATAAAGTTTTCTTTAATGTAAGCTTTAGTTCTCATATAGAATTGTGTATCGTATAAGATAATTGAGCCTTGTGGACGGTTTTTCAATCCGAAAAGGATAATAATGTTAATATCATACCCAATTCCCTAGTCTGTTTTATTGTTATTATATATTTGCTGTCTGAAAGTTCTGATGAACTCCTCCATAGACTTCAGTGGCTATAAAATAAATCCCGGAGTAGTTATGTTGAGCGATATATTCAAATGTTTATATCGATAATAACTGATAACTACAATTTTATTAAATTCGAATCTAACATACTGACAGATGTTGCTCGCTAATACCCCGAGATCCGTCCAATGAAGGGCTTAACTGAGATCTAGAGAGCTGACTCAGAAAGTTGAAAAAGCTCCCTCAAATCCATATGCTGATGAATCCATGGGGGGCAAGGTGTCCGGCTATCTACTCAGCTCCCTGAAGGAGTACTTCGGAGAGGAGAAGGGGGAGAAAATAGCGGAGATCCTGAGTAGATCTAATATAAGGTGCTTCGATGATCTCTCCACAGATATACCTGACTCTCTTATAGAGCTTATGGAGGTCAGTAAATCGTCCTTCAGGAGCTTCTTAGAGGAGTACGGCCCTCAAGCCATCGCGAAGCTGAAGGAGAGAGTTGAGGATCTCTCCTCTAAAGTTAAGCAATTAGAGACCCAGATAAGTTGGGCCAAGGAGAGGATACAGCAAAGCATCGATTTCAGATCATCAACGAGTTTGAAGATGATGAGAGAGCTAGATGTAACTATAGGGATTCTCTCCTCTTTAGTGAGCTCAATACAGATTTGTTGTGAGAAGTCTAGTGAGATAGATGAGAGGAAAGCTGAAATATATTCCGGAATATTAAATGAGGCAGTGGAAAGGTTAAGGAGAGCTAGTGATTTCGATGAGGAGTTCTCAGACCAGCTTAAAGAGACAGCGAGCTCTCTTGAGAGGATGATTGAGATACTGAGGGAGTTGAGAGCTGGAGATTTACTGGACCTCCTGAATTACACATTATCGATGCTCTCTGATATAAAAAGAACAAAGATGAGATTGGATTTAGACAAAAATTCACTCATTTTCGAGAATATCTTATTAAAAAGTAAGATAATATCTTTGCTTTGTAGTAAGTTTAATCCTTGATTTTTTCAAGCAAACCGACTATAAGTAATATCTCTGACCTTGTTGGGAAAGGCATGTTTATATCATTAACGATATCATTCAATATTGAGATCGCTTTATTCGATCTCACACCGTAACTGCTCCTCCCATCCCTCAGGACCTCTATAGCCTCAGTAGTAGCCCTCCTTATGTTCCTAGGGACGTTCCTATCTTGGGAGATCCTATCCAATCTTTGTATTGCTTCTGAGAGGAGGGCTTCATATTCCTTGATCTTCTCGGACTTCTTAGTTACCATATCGACCACCCCTCTAAACAGCCTCTCAATGAAGCTGAGGATTTCCCGTCTTAATAAAGTTATGGAGTTCTGAGGCCCTTCATTCTGGGAAAATAAATATGTATATAATACTTACAACGCTATATTAAAGAATTCCTACTGGAATAGAGTGTAGATATATTTGCATTGCCTCATTAGTGAAATGTAAGTTAAGTATACTAGGAGCTCTGCTGGCTGTGAGCTTCATTCAGATCCTCAGGAGAAACTTAATTAATTTTTTGAGACATGAAGTAGTATGAATGAGATCAAGGAGACCTTAGTTCAAGTCGCTAAACTGATGGAGATCTCAGCTATAACTGCTCCGAAGGCGAGAGGAGTTGATAACATCGTCTGCAAGATCATCGAAGATGATGAGACAATAGGGAAGATCGCTGGTGAGATGGAGAAGCTCTCCTCAGAGTTGGGTGAGGCTTACTTAAGGGATGCAAGAAGCTTGAGAAACAGCAAGGTCCTCTTGCTGATCGGATGCAAGATAGTGGAGATTATGGGGAATAGGATGACAGATATGGATCTCTGAGGACATGATCTTGAGCATTTTGAACCTAGGAATCGCCCTAGGTTCTGCTGTCAAGACAGCCTCCCTTCTAAATGTAGATAACAGGATAATGTTCACAGTAGGAAGGGCTGCGATGAAAATGAAGCTGTTGGATGCGGATATAGTCCTCGGGATACCGCTCAACGCTTCCCCTAAGAACATATACTTCGATAGGACTCATGCTTAGTTAATTAACAGAACTTTCGTGAACTCGTATCCTTAAGTTTATAAGCTAAAACTTCAGAGCAACTAAGTGTTATCATGACAGCTTTTCAAGGCGAGACTCGCGAGAGGGTCATAGGAGCTATTCTCTTAAAGAAGCCCAAGTCTATGGGCAGGTGGGACACATACGCAGCTGTGATCACTACGCGAAAGATGATATTCGCTCAAATCACAAAAGATATGGTCAAGAGAGCAACTGAGGAGGCGAGGCAGAAAGCGAAGGCAGAGGGGAAGGGATTTCTAGGCCAATGGTCAGCTCAACTCGGAGCTAGCTTCGGCTACGCCCGGAGGTACTTGAACATGGAACCTTCCGATATACTCTCGGAGACCCAGGGAACTTCTACATAGAGAACGATGCGATAAGGGAGATAAAGATAAAGCGTGAGAGGAGTATGCATGGCGGACCTGATGAGCTCAAGGTGGAGATAAGCGCTTCATCCGGCAGGTATGACTTCACGCTCGATAATAGTAGTGACGTTAAGTTGCTCAAGCAGGTCTACGGCGATAGAGTGAGATCACCGTTCATACTGTAGTGCCTGCACGTAGCTCAGGCTAAGTTCACCTTTTTATCTTACCCTCCCCCTCGATCGAGGGGGGATCATGGAGATACCAAGCGATAGATTTTATACAAAAACGCATGAATGGGTGAAAATTTCGGAGAATAAAGCTATAATAGGGATAACTTCTTATGCTGTTGAGCAGCTTGGAGATATAACATTCCTAGAGGTTAAGCCCAAGGGCACCTTCATCAAGAAGGGAGATGTCATAGGCGTCGTCGAGAGCAGTAAGACTACTGAGAAGATATACGCTCCAGTTAGCGGTGAGATAGTTGAGATAAACAGGGATTGCGGTGTCGTTGAGGAAGGGAGTAGTGAGGTCCCTATAGGACTCGAGAGAATAGTTAAGGACCCATATGAAGGAGGTTGGATAGTAGTGCTAGAGGTTAAGGGTGATCTGAGCTCAGAGTTGAAGGACCTGATGAGTCCAGAGGATTACTCAAAGTATCTGAAGGAGGGTCACTAACGAGGGGGAAGCTCATAAAGGATCCAATACATGGTTATCTGAGGATAAGCCCTCAGGAGTTAATGTTAGTTGATTCTTTTCCCTTGCAAAGGCTTAGAAGGATAAAGCAGCTTCCTGGGTCTGAATTCGTTTATCCCGGTGCAGTTAATACTAGGTTCGAGCATTCATTAGGTGTGATGCATCTAGCCGGGGTTATGGGAGAGAGCTTGACTGAGGAGAGGGATTCTATTTCCCTCCTAAGGGTCGCGGGCCTCCTTCATGATGTGGGTCATGGTCCCTTCTCACACGCTTTCGAAGGGATCCTGAGGGAGCTTCTAGGGATATCACATGAGGAGATGACTTCTCTCTTGATAAGGAGCACTGAGATATCTGAAATTTTGGGGAGGATTGGCTTCGACCCGAAGGAGGTAGTAGATCTGATAATGGGGAGGTATGCGAGGAAGAGCTTCTCTAAGGCTATAAACTCCTCAATAGATTCCGATAAGATGGATTATATAGTGAGAGACTCCTATCACACCGGAGCGGGTTACACTGTCGACGTACATAGGATAGCTTCTAATGCTGTTGAGATTGGAGGAGATCTCGCAATAAACTTCAGGGCTTTAGAGTCTGTTGAGTCCCTCTTCATGGCTAGACTCCTCTCCTACAGGACTATATATTATCATAAGACTTCGAGAGGGGTTCAGTTGATGCTCGAGATGGCCATGAGGGAGATAGTAGACAAATTAGGGATAGATACTGTGCGAGAGGATCCTAGTGATTTCTTGAGGCTTGATGATTACTCCGTTTGGGAATTGATAAGGAGAGATGAGAGGAGCTCATGGATCGCTGAGAGGCTGATGAGGAGGGAGCTCCTTAAGCTAGCTTGGGAGGAACAAGGGATCCGATTGAAGCCTGACCTCATAGATAGTATTAAGGAGAGGATATCTGAGCTATGCGGAATAAATGAGAGGTATGTAATCATAGATGCTCCTAAGATAGAGTTCGTTGGCGGTGAGCTTCCTAGGGTTGTGAGAGATAATGAAGTCCTCGAGTTATCCGAAGCATCTCCTGTCCTAAAGAGACTCCTAGATATGGATCCATCGTTCTTCAGGGTTTATACATGGCCAGAGTACAGGGAAAAGATCAGAGAGAAGCTAAAGGATGCCACTAGGAGAGGAGTAGATCTCATTTGCTGACTAGGAACTATATATTCTGTTGTGATGATGAGAGAAAAACTATATCAATGCTCTTACTTGGTTTAGCTAGATTAAACGGGCAGAGGGAGGAGATGGAGCTTTGGTGTGGCTTATCTCCTGAATTAAAGAGAGGTTTTGTCTTTTATGAGATATATTCATATCAAGGTAGGAGACTAGTCCCTTTAACAGATTCTGAAGTGACTAAGTCCGTTGTTAGAGCATTACACGGACCTGATGATCCTAAGAGCCTCTCATATAATTTTAGGATTTCCCTAGGGTATTACTATATCAAAGAGGGGAGGCCCATCTATCTGAAGAAGGATCTATACGAACTACGCTTGAGGGGGGTGGAGAGGGGAGCTATACTCTCACTCAAGTTCCTGAAGGGGATGTCCAGGATAGGTTACGATGAGCTCGTTGAGAGGATAGCTGAGAGGGCTAGGGAATCTTCAATGAGTTCGAAACTCATCTACGCCTCCTACCCAGACGAATTAAGTTCCTGTATATAGAGGTAGCTTTCTCAATAGCGTCTAGGAGGGAGTTTATCCTAGATAGGAGCTCATCATCTAATTCTTTTGAGGAAAGCGTCTCCCTCTCGAGTTGCTTCATTAAAGCGCCCATTACCCTCTCCAGCATCAGTCTCTGTTCCTCTATTCCGACTTCTTCCTCAGACCCTACTAATATCACTTTAGTACCGCAGACAGCGCAAATGACTTCACCTCCGCTAGTCTCGAATAGGGGAGTTCCACAGACGGGGCATATCTCAGGTAACATCTTCCATCCTTTGAGTAGAGCATCAGCCATCTTCCTGCTTCTCTCATCCTCGGAATGGTTCATTTAAGCTCACTAATATATTTGGGAGGGCACGTCCTTAAAACATTCCCCTGAAGCTGAGGCTCGTGAGGGGTCATCGTAAGCTAGAGCGATATTTTTGAAATACTCACGCTAAATCGTTAATTTATTTATGGTAAAATCCTGAAGAATCTTGAGGTTCGTCTTATGATTTGAAAGCTGATTATCTCTCTACGAACTCTCTATCCCTCCGCTGTCCTAAGAGAAGAAGTATCGGAAATTAATCCGAGTATATAGAAGTAGCGGGGGGAGGATTCGAACCTCCGACCTCCGGGTTATGAGCCCGGCGGGCTACCAGGCTGCCCCACCCCGCTGCCTAACCCCGCTACGGTAATCATAGATCTCCCCTATTTAAAGATTCCGCACTGTGTTATCGCGAGGAATTTAGCTCTGATCACTTAATCTATTTAGGAATAGAGTGATGTCGAATTTATAAACTCGAAAGATGCTAGGAGCACGCGTCAAGAAGTTGAAAATTGTTTCCTAGGGGCTACGAGGTGATTGGATGGAGGTCCCCCCGATAGACTCGCACCTAGGTATGCTGACTTACATGAGTGAGGGGGCCCCTGTAAATGGGAGACTCAGGGAGAAGCTCAGTGATTTCATAGTGGATGAAGTCCTCCTCGGTAAGAGGGCCTCTAGGGTCTTCTTAGGTATCGATAAGTTCGAAAGAGGCGAGGCCAGTTATCTAGTTGTGATGAAGAGAGTCAGGATGGACAGTTTTGAGATGATATCGAAGCTTTCCAAGAAGTTAGGGAGGCGTGTTGGGTACGCTGGGATGAAAGACGCTAGATCTATCAGTTTTCAATTAGTATCAGTCCAAGGGAGCCTCAGGGAGTTACCTGAGATCGAAGGATTGAGCTTGAGGTACGCTGGGAGGGGGGAGATGATATATTTAGGTATGAACGATGGGAATCATTTCACTGTAGTGATCAGAGGAACTGATAAGATCGAGCTACCTAAGATATTCCCGAATTTCTTCTCTTACCAGAGGTTCGGTGTGAGGAGGCCTTACAATCATGAGATAGGTAAGGCTATATTGTTGAGAGATATCGATGGAGCTTCTTCTATGTTATCAGAGCAAGGGTATGAGGTAGGTGATGTCAGGAGCTTGAAGCAGCTATCAGAGAGGATCGGGCCTGAATTAATCAGATTATACGTGCACTCATATCAATCCTACATATTCAACTTGATCTTATCGAGGAGGATTGAGTTAGGGATAGGCCCTAGATATGGTGACTTCGTACTGAAGCCCAATGGTGAGATAGCCCTCTATCCGGAGAGGGGGAGCTTACTCCTACCATTAATCGGAGGCCTGACTGAAGCGAGAGGATGGCTCGCTGAGGAGCTCGCATCTATCCTGAGGGAGGAGGGCTTGAGGAAGGAGATGTTCATCTTCAAGGAGTTGCCTGAGGTGAGCGCCCTCGGGGGCTTCAGGAAAGCTTTCTGCGAGGTCGAGCCCAAGGTGATCGAAAGAGAGGGTTTCATTGTGCTCTCCTTCTTCCTCGAATCTGGAGCTTATGCTACATCTTATCTGAGGGAGGTCATAAAGCCCAGGGATCCTATCGCCCAGGGCTTCATCTAGAAAGATATCAGTAAGTTTAGCCCCGTCTCCGGATCCCTGAGGGCCCTCACAATCTCCCTAGGTAACTCCGCTGAGGAAGCCGTAGCCCTTATGGCTAGAGTCCTGTCATCTATGTAACTCGATTTCCTTATTACTAAATCCTTTGGATTACTTAGCTTCAGCTCTGGATGGCCCTCGGCCCTGAAAGCGAAACTCAGTTCGCCTACGATTATCTCGATCTCTATCTCCCCTCCCTCAAGCAAGTGCCTCTTTAGTACTTCACTCAAGTCGCATACAGACTTATCTGCCCTCACTCCTATTATGCAGTCCGCTCTGATGCTTATCTCCTCATCCTTAGTCAATTGCATCGCGGTCCTATGCCTAGCCCTTATGTTAGGGTGACCGTATGCTAATATTCTCTCCATACTGAAGCACCCGGATGGATCACGCTAGGCTCGTCGAGAGCTTAGTTAGGAGAGGTATAATAAAAACGGAGAAGGTGAGGAGAGCTGCTGAGAGAGTTAAGAGGGAACTCTTCGTCCCTGAGAGATATAGAAGAGTCGCTTATGAGGACATACCCTTACCGATAGGTGAGGATCAGACGATAAGCGCCCCTCACATGGTCTTCATGATGAACGAGCTGCTCGATCTCGAGGAGGGACAGCTAGTCCTCGAAGTTGGATCTGGTAGCGGTTATCATGCTGCTACTATAGCTGAGATAGTTGCTCCTAGTGACTCACCACCATCGAGATGGGGGACCGTCATAACAGTCGAGATAAATCCTAAGCTAGCCTCACTAGCTTTTGAGAACCTGAGTAAAGCAGGTTACTCATCGAGAGTCCACGTAATAAATGCTGATGGTAGCATGGGATTACCCCTCAGGAGGAAAGTGGATAGGATAGTTGTCACAGCAGCAGCACCCCAGGTACCCCCTCCCCTCGTAGAGATGTTGGCTGATGGAGGGAAACTAGTCATACCAGTGGGGAGTCCGGGTTTCTGGGGTCAGGACCTCTTATTAGTTGAGAAGAGAGGCGATAAGGTTATGAAGAAATATATAACTGAGGTAGCTTTTGTCCCTCTGAGGGGTAGATACGGATGGAGTTGATCTATAGAGGGGCTGAAGCTGAGCTCTATAAAGCGGACTTCCTGGGCCTCCCCGTCGTGATAAAGAAGAGAGTGAGTAAGGGGTATAGGGTAAGTGAGTTAGATAGGATTATCAGGATGATGAGGACGAGGAAAGAAGCGAGACTCATGAGGAGAGCTAGGATAGCTGGAGTTCCTGTGCCAGCTATTCTAGATGTTTGGGGTGATTCTATAATGATGGAGTACATACAAGGAATTAGAATGGCTGATTCTATAAATGAGGAAAGTATGTTCGCCTTTGGTCTAGCTTCTTGCAAGCTTCACAGAGCTAATATAGCGCATAACGACCTGACACCTTATAATGCGATCGTGAATGAGAGTGGTATATGTCTCTTGGATTTCGGGCTAGCGGAGTATACGCATGATATAGAGAGTTATGCGGTCGATCTCTATGTACTGAAGAGATCCCTGAAATCGATAACAGATGATTGGGAGCCGCTATGGGATTCATTCCTCAGGGGATATAGGAATTGCGATATCGCGGAACGCGTAATAAAGAGACTGGGGGAGGTAGAGGCCAGGGGTAGGTATAAGTGATATTCGCGTCCTCCAACAGGCATAAGTATGAGGAGTTCAAGAGGATGCTCTCAGATGTAATCGATCTCAAATTCCTCGAGGTGGACTATCTGGAGCCTCAGGGGGAGGATATAGAGGAGGTAGTCGTGACATCTGCGAAGTGGTTGTCAAATTACATCAGGGAGCCCTTCTTCATAGAGGACTCAGGTCTCTTCATAGAAGCGCTGGGTGGCTTCCCGGGCCCCTATTCCTCTTACGTATACAAGAAGATCGGGAATGAGGGTATCCTGAAGTTGATGGATGGCATAGAGGATAGAAGGGCCTCTTTCATCTCAGTTATAGCTTTGAGCTATGATAGGAGGATAGAGGTCTTCAAAGGGAGCGTTCAGGGGACAATAGCGAAAGAGGTGAGAGGAGGGGGATGGGGATTCGATCCTATATTCATCCCTAGCGGTTCTGATAAGACCTACGGAGAGCTGGGGGAGGAGAAGGATAAATTCTCGCACAGAGGGGCATCTTGCCGCAAGTTAAGGGATTTCCTGATGAGAATTGAGGTCGGCGAGCTTCAATCCGTTTAACTCAGTGCGTCTATGAGGAGGTATTTAAAGGGTTCATTGGAGATCATCGACTAAGGGATTTGGATTCTTCTCGAAGAGTTCATGTTATATCATCTAGAGGATCCGATCGATGCTCAGAACCGAATACAGGCAACATCCTTACCGGGGATCTAGGTAGGGATTGGGCAAGATCGTTAATAAAACTCGGTAGGGCTCGACGCACCCGAGCCCCTGTCCTTCATGTATTTAATCTCCTCAACCGAGCGAGAACATCAGCCCCCGGCTGAGGATAAAAATAAATAGGAGTGGATGTTAGGGGAGGGAGGGATGAATAGAGAGGTGAAAGTATGGCGAGGCTTCACAGCAGGAAGAAAGGTAAATCTGAGTCGAAGAGACCACCTAAGAGTTTCTCACTAGATTGGGTCCCGATGAAGAAGGAAGAGATAGAGGAACTAGTTATAAAGTTAGGTAAGAGGGGAGTACCACCCAGCCAGATAGGGATGATCTTGAGGGATGAGTACGGAGTCCCATTAGTCAAGAGGATCACTGGTAAGAAGATAACGGAGATACTTGAGGAGGGTGGAGTGGCCCCGAAGATACCTGAGGATCTCATGGCCCTGATAAGAAAAGCTTACAGGATAAGGAAACATCTAGAGGAGCATAAGAAAGATCTTCACGCTAAGAGAGGGCTCATATTAACTGAGTCTAAGATAGGAAGGCTCGTGAAATATTATAAGAGGGTCGGTAAGCTCCCACCAGATTGGCACTACACTCCGGAGTTAGCTGAACTCTACGCGGCCTGAAATGGAACTAAACTCATTCTTTTATAAGGTAAGGGAGTTTGCAGATGAACTCTATGAGAGCTTTAAGGAATCTCATGTGAGAGTAATCTCTCATATAGATGCTGATGGTCTCAGTTCGGCTGGTATATTCATCTCAATCCTTAAGAAGTTTAAGGTACCTTTCCACTTGAGCTCAGTTAAATACTTGAATGAATCACTAGTAGATAGTCTTAAGAGAGAACCTTATGAACTTTGCGTATTCTTAGATTTAGGTTCAGGGGAAGTTGAGCTCCTGAAATCGATAGGTAAGCGTGTCTTCGTTATAGATCACCACAGGCCATCCAGTGGAGATATCCCGATGTTGAATCCATTCATATACGGCATAGATGGGGATAGGGATGTGAGTTCCTCGGGCTTATGCTTCCTCCTCTACAGAGAATTCTTCAAGGATTACTCCATGGTGCCAGTAGCTCTAGCTGGAGCCCTAGGCGATCTCCAAGAGGAGAGGGGTTTCAGCGGGCTGAATGAGACTATATTGAATTGGGGTATCGAGAGAGGGATAATAGAAGTCAGGAAGGAGATAAAACTTTTCGGTGGCCCCGATTATCCTCTCGTCTCCTCCCTTGAGAGGACCGTCGAGCCATTCATAAGGGGTGTTTCAGATGATTCAGCTGGGGCTCTGAGCCTAATAGAATCTCTAGGGATCCCCATAAAGATAGGGGAGAAGTGGGTCACGCTATCTGATCTGAGCGAGGATCAGAAGAGGGATCTATTGAACGAGTTGGTCAAGAGAGTTGAGAGCTTAGATAAGGCGAAATCCTTACTGGGAAATACTTATGTTAATCTGATGGAGCCCAAGGGCTCACCCCTGAGGGATTTATCGAGTTTCTCGACTCTCCTCAATGCATGCGGTAGGATGGGGAGGGGATACTTGGGAGTTCTTTTAGCAGCAGGGATGAGGGGCGAGATCCTCTCCTCAGCGTTATCGGTCCAACAGGAGTATAAAAAACATCTCTCAAGTTTACTGAGGGATCTCAAGCCCAGGGTTGTCGGGAAGGTGGCTTTCATAGATGAAGGTATCGCTGAGGACACGATCATAAGCACAGTGACATCGATAATGAGTAAGAGCATCAAGAACGTGGATCTAGTCATCGGATACGCTGAAACAGAGGGAGATATGTTGAAAGTATCTGCTAGACTCACGAATAGGATCAGCGATTTCGATCTGAATGAGATCCTGAGGAGAGCCTCAACTAAAGTTGGAGGGAGGGGAGGGGGACATAAGTATGCAGCGGGTGCTCAGATACCTAGGAAAATGAAGGGGGACTTCGAGGAAAACCTGCTCAGCTACTTTGAGTAGAGCCAGTTACTCTGCTCAAAGTCTCCCTGAGGTCCCTCTCCTTCTTCTCAAGGGATTTTATCGTAGCTTCTAGAGTCTCCTTAGCCGCCTTCAGATCTAGGAGCACGGAGTCCCTGTCCCTCCTTATGTAGAGCACTCCGACCCTCTCGAATATCTCATCCACTTCTGGGAGTCTCTCGAGCCTCCTTATTGCCTCATTTACTGAGTTATACTCAGCTCTGAGCGTCGCTAATTGAACTAAAACCTGATTCAACTCAGCTAATATCTCCTCGGCCTTCGCCTGAAGGTACTCGTCTGATGGCATACTCTCTGGAGCCCCCTCCGGATTACTTAATATTACTACCTCTCGAGCTCTATGGGGATCCCCTGCTCCATCGCGATGCATTCAATGTTACCAGTGCAACTAGTCAGCTTCTGAGGTTCGTAAGTCACTTTAATATCAGATAGAGTTACATCTTCCATTGTTATTCTGATTAGAGACCTCAGACAATCTTCTATTCTCTCACATTGTATGATCAAAGCGTATTCGTCTTGATCGACTGAGAGTAGCTTTATTACTTTAGATACTTCTCTGATTCCTAGGAGACACACGCAGACTTCGTAAGCGAACTTATCAGATATGTTAACACCATAATGGAAGCTCCTAATAGCTCTTATCACTGCCATGAGGAGATGTCTCTTCGAAGCTATCAGAGGAGCTGGTATTAGGGCGATATTCTCAGGTCTAGACCTGGGCTTACCCCTTAGACCGACTAATATCAGGTACTTATCACTCACTCTGAATACTTCCGGTCTCCCGGGTATAGTCCTCATCTAGAGGTAAAAAAATGTTTATTTTAAAACGGCCTTTATCGCTTGCTCAAATATATCTAGGCCTATCTTAGCTTGCTCCTCAGTCATTATGAGTGCTGGAATTATTCTAATCGTACTCGCTCCACATGGAAGCATTACAAGACCTCTCCTTAAGGCCTCAAGAACTATCTTGTCCCTCTCAGCCTTGGCATATTCCTTAGTCTTCCTATCCTTAACGAACTCCACTCCCCAAGCTAATCCTATCCCCCTGACATCCCCTATATTGGCGTACTTCTCCTTCATCTCGTTCAGCCTCTCCTTGAATATCTTCTCCAGCTTAACCACATTATCCAAGCTCCTCTGAACTACATTTATCGTAGCGAGAGCTGCTGCGCAGGCCACAGCGTTCCCACCGAAAGTATTGCTGTGAGCACCTGGGGTCCCGAAGTCCAGGTCGCTTCTGTATACAGTAGCTCCTATGGGTATCCCTCCCCCTAACGATTTAGCTAGCGTCAGTATGTCAGGGGCCACTCCGAAGTGCTCGATAGCGAACATCTTCCCCGTCCTCCCCATCCCCATCTGGACTTCATCGTCTATCAGGAGTATACCGTACTTATCAGCTAGTTTCTTGAGCTCCCTGAAGAAGTTCTTAGGCGGGACTACATAGCCTCCCTCTCCCTGTATCGGCTCGAAAATGAAAGCCGCTACTTCTTCAGGTGGTACGTACTTATTCAACATGTACTCCTCTATGAACTCTATAGCCCTACTAACTAACTCATCGGGGTTCTCATAACCATCTATATGCCAGGGATTCCTGTAGGGGTTGGGGTAAGGGGCATGGTAGACCCCGGGCATCATCGGGAAGAACCTAGAGCGTTGAACTATCTTGCTCGCTGTAACGCTCAAGACACCTAATGTCCTCCCGTGGAAAGCCCCTATGAATCCTATGAATAGTTTCCTCTGTGTACTCCATCTAGCTAATTTTATCGCTGCCTCATTGCTCTCCGCTCCACTGTTGCTGAAGAAGGTCTTCTTCTGGAAGTTCCCCGGAGTTATTTGATTGAGCTTCTCAGCTAGTTCTACCTGCTTCTCTATGTAAAAATCAGTACCTGCTGCATGCCATATCTTATTTAGCTGCTCCTCTATGGCCTTTTGAACCTCCGGGTGCCTTATACCGACGTTATTAACTCCTATCCCAGTTGCGAAATCGAGATAAACGTTACCATCGACATCCCATATCCAAACACCCTCTCCCCTCTCTATTACGAGGGGCATAAATTCAGGGTCGTTTGTCGTCGTAGCTACGCTCTTATGGTGCCTCTCTATTATCGCCCTAGCTCTGGGCCCGGGGACTTGTGTTACGATTTTCGGACTGATAACACTACTCATAAAAATCACCTAAATTAAGTTGAGGGTTCCCTATATTATGTTATCTTTTCCCACAGTGATATTAGCTCTAGCTCAAGTTATGAGCCAAATCAAATAATATAATTAACTGAAGGTGAAAGTAAAAATTTTTTGGAAAAAGTGACAGATCGACTTCACTCTTCACCTAGCGAGCCTCCTCAATGTCCGGATACATGAAATTTCCGGACATCTCGATCATGTATGACGACACGCATCCTCAGCGTGAAATCGACCTCAAAACTAGCGAAGTGCCGGGGGAGGGATTTGAACCCTCGACCTTCCGGTCTTCAGCCGGACGCTCTCCCTCTGAGCTACCCCGGCTTAGTGGACCGGGGGGGATTCGAACCCCCGACCTCCCGCATGCCAAGCGGGCGCGCTACCAACTGCGCCACCGGCCCCCTACACTAATTCTATAGGGCCTTTTTTAAACTTTCGCCCATGCGTAGCTGCGTAATCTCTTGCTCCTCCCGAAGCCGCATGAAGCGCAGTATCCCTTTCTAACGTTAAATGAATGTCTTCCGCACCTCCTACATCTGATATGAGTTTGCCCTCGGCTCCTCCTTCCCATCGACGGAGTTCCCTTCATTCTCCCTCACCTATCTCTATCTTCTGAGTCGATATGGCTATCACGTTATCCCCTCTTATCAAGACCCTCTTCCCCAGCTTCTTCGTATTCCCTTCCATTATCTCCTCAGCGTTATCAAGTATCAAGTTCAGATGGTTATCATAAGACTTCAATATCCCCCTAACGTAGACTCCATTCTTCAGCATCACTAGCACGCTTCCGTTCATGCTCTTAGCGAGGTACCTCATGGCGCTCGACATACCGTTCCCCGACCTTAAGTCCTTTATAATTTAAATACCGCGCCCTCCCCTCTATACCGGGTGCGATCATGGGTTTCTTCAGGAAGATATTCGGGGGCAAGCATGAGGAGGAAGAATATTATGAGGAAGAGGAGGAATTTGAGGAAGAGCCCGTAGAAATCGAGCCAGCTAGACCGAGAGTCCTATCTGAGAAAGCTATAACAGTCAAACCGATGAACTTGAGGAACGCTGAGGATGTCGAGCAGATATTGAATGAGATAAATGAGGGGAATATAGTGCTCCTGAGGTACGATGATCTCGCTTCAGAGGGGGAGGAGAAGCTCAAGTTCATGGTCCAGAGGTTGAAGGAGAGAGTATTAGAGATGGGCGGAGACCTAGTGATGATAAGGGATAGGGGCTATCCCCCGATATTAATAGTTCCAAGGTTCGTCGAGATATGGCGTAGCCCGGATTAAGCTAGCTTAAAGGTCTCACCTATTTGCGGAGATATCGCCCTAATAGAGACAGATCTAGAGGCCAGGGGCCCAAATTCCCTCATCTTCTCCTCTTCTCCATGGACTAAGAAGACTCTGTGGGGTCTCGGTTCCATCGTACTCAAGTAACTGAGGAGCTGGACTTTGTCAGCGTGCGCACTGAAGCCCTCAACTACCCTCACATCCGCCTTGACTTTTAGCGTTATATAACCCTCCTCATCTTGGAGCCTCAGTTCCCTCACTCCATCCCTCAGCTTCCTGCCCAGGGTACCCTCAGCTTGATAACTGACGAGCACTATCGAGTTCTCTTCGCTAGGAGCGAGCAACTTGAGGTAATCTACACTAGGTCCACCAGTCAGCATACCTGATGGAGCTATTATGACAGCGGGCCCCCCTTTAGTCACATCAGGCCTCTCATCAGAGCTTATGAAGTTGAAATGGGGCTCTGTGAAGGGATCCCTGTCTCTCTTGAAGACACTCTCCCTGACGTAATTTGAGAGGTAATCCGGGTATGCGGAGTGTATAGCAGTCGAATCGTATATCATACCATCTAGATAAACTGGTATATCTGGGAGGATTCCCCTCTCGAAGCCATCGACTAATGAGAGCATTATCTCCTGAGCTCTCCCTACAGCTAATGCTGGTATCAGGACCTTGCCTCCTCTCTCAGCCGTCCCCCTTATTATCGAGAAGAGCATTTCCTCAGCCTCAGAGAGGCTCGGTAGTACATCTGACTCCCCACAGTATGTGCACTCCATTACGAGGGTCTCCACCCTTGGGAACTTCCTAACAGCTTTATCGAGTAGTTTAGTGTCCCTGAATCTGAAGTCGCCAGTATAAAGGACGTTATGCCTCGCGCTCTCTATGTTGAGATGGGCTAAGGCCGAGCCGAGTATATGGCCAGCGTTGTAAAAAGTCAGCTTTATATCTGGAGATATATCCACTGTTTCAGTATAATCGAGCGTTATCGTGTGATTCATCATGTTGACTACATCCCTCCATGAGAAGAAGGGGATAGAACCCACTCTCTGGGAGAGATTTATGTAATCGTAGAGTAGTAGCATCATCAAATCCCTCGTCGGTCTCGTTAAGTAGACAGGACCCCTGTAACCGTATTTGAAGAGGAGTGGTAGAGCACCGGAGTGATCTAAGTGAGCGTGTGTTATTATTACAGCGTCTAGCTCATCTATATCTATCAGATCAAATCTAGGGAAGACGTTCTTTCCGGATAGACTTATCCCACAGTCTAGAAGTATTGTGCTCTCATCTGTCGTTATTAAGATAGAGCTCCTCCCGACTTCCCTAGCTGCGCCGAGGAAGGTGGCGTAGAGACCCCTATTGAGGTTCAGAGGGGACCTGAAGATCCTCTCAGATAGTCTCTTCATCACTTTCTTCCTCTCAGGAGCTCCGGATATTATTGCATTGTAGAATATGTCTAAGAAGGTTGATCTTATAGTCGGAGCTCTCATAACAATAGGTCTCCATCCTGTCTCCTTCAATATCTCCACTATATTAGCTCCTCCCTTTCCAACGACGTATCCCGTCCTCTTAGCTACTATGTAGACTTCTCCTGTCTCTGGAACGAACTTAAGATCCTCTATCTCAGCGTTCTCAGGTATTGTCTTCCTTATGAATTCAGCGGCAGCTGTCTCATCCATCAGGGGCTTACTAGCGAGTATTATTATCTTCTTCTTCAGTGTCTTGGCTGCATTAACCACTAGATCTGGCTTATCCAGTATTTCCTTGGGGTTCTCAACTAGGAGCGTTACGAATGGACCTTCCAGCTCTACTTTCTCGACCTTAGCGTATTGTGAGAAATATTTCTTCACCTTAGTCTTCAGATCCTCACTCATCTTACTAGTACCTCTCTCACGAGCTCGGATATCTCCTCCCTGCTCAGGAAGTTCACTCCCCTCTCATCTATAACTACTACATCTATGCCATCTCCAGTAGCAGCGTCCCTGGAGAGCGCTGCAGTCATGCTAGATATCACTAACCTTAGAGCTGATTCCCTATCCATATCAGGGGAATACCCGCTCTCTATCACTGATATAGCTACTGGAGAGCCTGAGCCCGTCGCTAGATAGTCCTCCTCAGTCAATGTACCGAAGGGATCGACGTTGAACAAATGAGGCCCCTCCCTATCGACCCCTCCCACGATGAGTTGGGCTAAGAGGAAGTAGGGCCTGTATCTCCTCAGTAATAGAGCTAGTATCCTAGCTATACCCCTCACACTCAACGGTCTATCAGTATCCAAACTATAGAGATCGGCTATCGCTCTTATATTACTCACGAGATATTGGCCATCTGCTACTAGCCCTGAGATCGTTGCTACAGCGTAATCAGTTATCTTGAGGGTTTTAACTGCGCTCTTACTAGCTACGAATGTCCCGCTAGTCGCTCTCTTATCTGAAGCTACGATAACCCCGTTCTTGAATTTGACACCTACTGTAGTGGTACCTTTCATCAACATAAGGGCACCGGGCTTAACTGAGGGAACCGATTAAAAAGGATTCCCTCACATTAACATATGCGGGAGGAAAGGAAGGGGCTCGTCCCGAGCAACTTAGCGAAGGAGGGGTTCAAGTTCATCTTCATGGGAGAGGCAGGGGCTTGCAGAGGATGTAAGTATAGGAGCGTTTGCGTGGATGGGATGGAGGTGGGGAGGCTCTATGTAGTTAAGGAAGTCGATGAGAGGAAGAGGTTCCAGTGCCCTATACATGGGGAGCTGACTCTCGCATCGATAACTAGAGCTAACATAGAGGTAGCCCTAGAGGCTAAGATGGTGGAGGGGGCTAGCTTCGTATATAGAGCTAGCTGCGGTGAGGAGTGCGAGTACCGGAATTACTGTAAGCCTGAGGGAGTCAAAGAAGGGGATAAACTGAGAGTGATCAGGGAGATCGGGAAGATAAGTTGTAAGAAGTTCGGGGAGTTGAGTGTCTATGAAGTGGCTTTCTGATTCGATTTCGGTATATCGAACTCCTCTATGAACCTAACGGCCTTAACCCCCTTTAAGTGCCTCATTATCAATGACAGAGAGCTTATCTTCCTCGAATATGAATCCCTGAGGACGTAAGCTTTCGGCGGTAATTGCACTTCAGCCTTCCCGTCCTCCACCCATCTCGCAGTTATATCATCTATACTCACTTCGAACATATCAGCTACTATAGCCCTGAGTTTCTCAAGATCGTCCTCTATCTTCTTGACGATTTCACACTCGACTATCAGCCTCTTCCCAGCTAAGGGATGGTTGAAGTCGACTGTGACCCTCCCTCCATTGATAGATTGTATAACTCCCCTCTGATCATCTAAGTAGATGACCTCACCCACGTGAGGATGTATGCCCTCTCTCTCGAGTCTCTTAACTGAGAAGACCTTCACTTTGCTCCTATCATAATTTCCATAAGCTTCCTCAGGTTCTAAGGTCAACTCGAACTTCTCACCTTCCTCTGAGTTGAGGATCCTCTCCATGAGTTTGGGGAATATCTTCGTCTCCCCCGGTATTATGAGTATCGGGTTGTAACTGATCTTCTCCGAGTATATGCCCGCTCCCCTCGCTACCTCTTCCACTGTAGTTTGGTAGACTGATTTCTCATCCCTTATCGTGAGGTTGATTAAGTAGAACAAATTATCACCCTTTGACGACTCCTATAGGGACGAATCTCGCAACTAATCTAGCTATACCAGCTTTATGAGTGGCATTAACGACTTCATCGACGTCCTTATAAGCTCCGGGCGCTTCCTCAGCTGCTACAGCTAGTGAAGCTGGTTTCACTATTATGCCCCTCTCAGCTAGCATTTGCACTATCTGGCTCCCCCTATAGACTCTCTTAGCTTGCTCCCTGCTCATCACCCTCCCAGCCCCATGAGCAGCGGTACCGAAGGACTCGCTCATCGCTCTCTCCGTCCCAGCCATTAAGTAAGAAGCAGTACCCTGGGATCCAGGTATCAGCACGGGCTGACCCACTTCCCTGTAATCCTTAGGTATCGCCGGATGCCCGGGAGGGAAGGATCTAGTGGCCCCCTTCCTATGCACGTATACCTTGACCCTCTTCCCATCGACCTCGTGCTCCTCCAACTTCGCTATGTTATGGGCTACATCGTAAACCAAGCTCATCCCTAGGTCCTCAGCGCTCCTCCCGAATACCCTCTCGAAAGCCTCCCTCACCCAATGCGTTATCATCTGCCTATTCGCCCACGCATAATTAGCTGCTCCCTTCATCGCTTTGAAGTACTTCTCAGCTATATCCGAGTTGGCATATGCGAATATCAACTCTTTGTCCGGGAGCTTGAAGTTAAGCGAGCTTATCTTTGACATCATAATACTGAGGAAGTCGTCCGCTACTTGATGGCCGAACCCCCTGCTCCCCGTGTGCACCATAGCGACGACTTGGCCCTCATGCTCTATCCCCATGACCCTAGCTGTCTCCTCATCGTATATCTTATCGACTACTTGGACCTCTAGGAAGTGATTTCCGCTCCCCAGGGAGCCGAGCTGGGGCAGTCCCCTCTCTTTAGCTTTCCTGCTTATAACACCTGGATCCGCTCCTTCCATCATCCCTCCTTCCTCGCAGTGCTCTAGATCTTTCTCCCACCCGTAGCCCTGCTCGAAAGCCCATTTCGCTCCCATCACTATCACTTCATCGAGTTGTCCCGGGCTCAGCCTCACTTTCCCGCTGCTCCCGAGCCCCGAGGGGACGTTCTCGAATAATGCATCTACTAATTGTTTGAGCTTGGGTCTCACTTCATTCTCGCTCAAGTTCGTCCTTATCAATCTGACCCCGCAGTTTATATCGTAACCCACACCACCCGGACTCAATATCCCTTCGTGAGCATCGAAAGCAGCCACTCCCCCTATCGGGAAGCCGTAACCCTCGTGTATATCCGGCATAGCTATGGAGTACTTGTATATGCCCGGGAGCATGGCTACGTTAGCCAGCTGCTCCAGTGCTCTCGCCTCTATTCCCTTCACGAGTTTCTCAGTAGCGAATACAAGGCCCGGAACCCTCATTCCAGTCTTATATCCCTTCGGAAGTTCCCACCTGACCTCATCTATCTTCCTCAGCTCTACCATTTCGATCCAGCTAATCTTGAATTAGCATTATTTAACCTTGATCCAACATGTCTAGATGAGAGCTAAGCTCGGGCAGCACATGATGGTGTCCAAGAAGTGGATAAAGCTCATAGCGGATTTACTAGATGTGAGAGGGGATGAAGTAATTGAGCTGGGCGCTGGTACTGGAAATTTGAGTGAGGAGATCCTATCTAGAGATCCTAGGAAGCTCATATTGGTTGAGAAAGATGAGAGGTTCATTGATATCCTGAGGGAGAAGTTCGGAGGGGATGAGAGGGTCGAGATACTGAAGGCCGATATCAGGGACCTCTTCCCACTGAGGGTAGAGAAGATAGCATCGAATCCACCTTATTACCTCTCATCTCAACTCATAATAGGATTAGCTAGGAGCGAATTCAAGAGAGCAGTCTTAACTCTTCAGAAAGAATTCGCTGAGAGGTTGATTGCTAAACCTGGGACTGAGAAGTACGGGAGCCTCTCCGTAATAGCATCCCTCCTCCTCAAGGTATCCCTAGTCTCTATAGTCGATAGGAGGTCCTTCAGCCCCGTTCCTAAGGTTGATTCAGCCATATTGGTCATAGAGCCGAAGCGAGATGAACTGAGGGATCAGATATTGAAGTACTGCAAGTTGATATTCTCTAGGAGGAAGAAGGAGCTTAAGAACTCACTTAAACCTGTGTTGAGGAGTTTAGATGGGCTCCCCTATGCTGAGAGGAGGCCCTATCACATGAGCCCGGAGGAAGTGAGGGAAGTGATAGCTTGGCTATCTGGCAGGTTAGGGGATTGAAACTCCTCAAGGATGATCACGTCTACTGGCCGGCTGAAGACAGCTTAATGATGTTAGATGCTCTTGATCCGGATCTATCGGGTAAGGTTTGCCTCGACCTCGGGACTGGAAGCGGGATAGTCGCGATTGAGATGGCTAAGAGGGGGTGCTGTACAGTGGCCAGCGATATATCCCTGAGGTCATGCTTAATAGCTTCTAAGAACGCTGAACTGAACGGTCTCGAAGTGCATGTAGTCCAAGGGGATATGACAAGGCACTTCAGGGATCTGGCCTTCGACTTAATAGCTTTCAATCCACCTTACTTACCGGGGAAGGGGGACTCGAGGTGGGCTGGGGGGAGGAGGGGGAGGGAGCTCATAGATGCTCTGATCGATGACTTACCTAGGTTGATGAGAGGGGAGGCTCTCATATTGCACGCTGACTTCAATCTCCCAGAGCTGACCTTGAGAAAAGCTGAGATCATGGGGTTCAAAGCCGAGATATGCTTGAGGAGGAAGCTCGCTTTCCATGAACTCATGATAATTAGGATAAGTAGATAATAGAGGACTTCAGGAGGACTTCCCAACGACTCCCCTAATTAAATTAGTCATCCTGATGAAGGTTCCTCTAGAGCTCCCATCTTATGAATCGTTAATTATCTCCTCGATGGATGAATCTAGATAAGTCCCCAGGCGTTAGATATCATTGAATTCGCATGAAAGAGGAGTTCCAAGTTGTATTAATGCGCATTGAGATTATAATATCGATTTCTCGAGAGTTAAGTCAGCTTAGAGTTCTTTAGCTTCCTTAACAATCTTATAATGCTTCCTACAGAGGGGTATCTTCTTCCATTCACCAGCCTTGAGCTTCAACTTCAAGCTTTGAATAGCTGGTAAGTAGGATCTATCTACCTCCTTCTTCGCCTCCTCATGACATCCCTCGATAGCGCACTCGACCATCCCCCGTTCCTCCAATAGGGGTATTTAAACTTTTCATCGAGGTCCGTATCTAGTTTAATCAAATGCACTAGATAGATCAGATATATCTTCATGCTAGTTAATGAATTCAATAATTAATTGGCTTTAGGGAGAAAACTTAATGAAATTTTACTTCAATAATGGGAGCTTTCCCGTGATCTTATCTATACTTTCCTCCTCATGAGGCCCTATCCCTACGGCTGTCGCTGTCCCTGGCTCGAGCTCAGTTAATCCGGCATCCCTTATCAACACGGATACCAATCCCTTATCTAGAGCTTCCCTATAGATCTCAATGAGCTCCTCCTCACTCTTAACCTCAAGGACAACTTTCTTGGCTCCTTCCTCCTTCCAAGCTCTATATAGATCTGGATTTTCCCTTCTAGATATCTCAGCAGCTTCTAATGATGCATGAGCTACTTGAACAGCTATCTTCCCGCAGCTCATCCCTAGGTCCTTCCTCACTACAATCACTTGTTTGTACCTCAACACTACCCCCTCGAGATCGTGAGCTAGCCTCAAAGTAGAGATTTATAAGCTTTGACCCACTCAGACCTCATTGGAAGATCTCAGGGACCTTCTCCCTCATTAAATCAATGTATTCCTGAGTTACTACCCTCCAGCTCCTCTTCAATGCCCTCTCCCTTCCCCTCCTCCCCATTTCCTCCCTCAAATTATCATCCTCGAGTAGGTAGATTACTCTCTCAGCTATGGCCTTCGCATCCCTAGCTACTAAGAACCCATCCACTCCATCTACCACCGCATCCTTGATCCCCCCTATATCACTGGCCACCACAGGAGTCCCGGCGGCGAGGGATTCGAGAGCTGTCAAGCCATATCCTTCATATCTAGCCGGATGAAGCAGGAGATCAGCTGCCCTATAATAAATTGCAGTCTCCTCATAGCTTTTCTTCCCCAATAAGGTGACGCGATCCTCTACACCCTCCTCCTTAGCTCTCCTCCTTATACTCCTCTCCTCAGGACCGCTCCCGATTATGAGGAAGCTCGCTCTCAACTTGGAGTTAACGATCTTAGCTACCTCGGGGATCAGATCGAACCCCTTAGCTCTAACTAACGAGCCCACTGAGAGGACGACGTTCCCCTCGATCCCCAATCTCTCCTTAGCTACTTCCTTAGGGGGGAGGGAAGCGAAGAGCTCGCTCTCAACTCCGCCAGGTATAACAGCATCGACTCTTATTCCAGAAGAATCCAGCCTCTCCCTCAGCCAATTGCTCACGCATATCACTGCCCTCGATCTAGATGCCGCTACCTTAGATAGAGCTTTAGGGAGCTTCAGCTCACTCCCATGGAATACTAAGAAGTAATCTAACCCAGAGAGGAGGCCTGAGATCCCTGATGTTGAGGCGTAATGTGAGATTATTAGATCGGGCTTCTCCCTCCTCAATATACTAGTAGCTCCCAAGATGAAGCTCATTCCCCTGAGCCCCTTGATCTTGAGAGTAGGGACTTCGATGAGCCTCTCCCCCCATCTAGCTTTAGAACCCCTATAGCTGACTACAGTTACTTCGAAGCCCATAGAGAGGAGCTCCCTAGCCATATACGTCATGTACACCTGAACTCCGCCCACAGCTGGATAGTAAGGACCTACTAGAGTTATCATCACTATTGCCCCGATGCCTTTTAATTGCCTTCCCTACCATATATAATGACCCTAGATGGGAGTTAAGATAGGGGAGCTTATCGAGGATAAAGTGGAATTGGAGCTCTCCGATATATCTGGGAAGAAGATCGCTTTAGATGCTTTCAACGCGATGTATCAATTCTTAGCGAAAGTCAGGCAGCCCGATGGTACCCCTTTGATGACTAGCAAGGGTGAGATAACGAGCGTCCACTCCGGCATCTTCTACAGGACCGCTAACTTCCTGAAGGAGGGGATAATCCCCATCTACGTGTTCGACGGGGAGAAACCCTCGTTCAAGTCCAGAGCGATAGAAGAGAGAGTTAGAGCTAGAGAGGAAGCTGAATTGAAGTGGAAAGAGGCCCTTGAGCTCGGAGATCTCGAGGAAGCTAGGAAGTACGCTCAAGCAGCTCTGAATATAACAGAGGATATAGTGGAGGATTGTAAGACCATACTCAAGCTAATGGGCGTACCTATCGTCCAAGCCCCGAGTGAGGGGGAAGCTCAAGCGGCTTACATGGCGATGAAGGGCGATGTATGGGCTACAGCATCGCAAGATTACGATTCCCTCCTCTTCGGAGCTCCGAGGCTGATAAGGAACCTCACAATAACTGGTAAGAGGAAGCTCCCGGGTAAGGAAGTTTATGTCGATATAAACCCAGAGTTAATAGAACTTGAGAGTGTCCTCAAGAAGAATGGGATTAGCAGGGAGCAGTTGATAATGATAGGGATTTTAGTCGGGACAGATTATAACTTGGGCGGTGTCAAAGGGATAGGTGTGAAGAGGGCCCTGGAGCTCGTCAAGAAGTATAAGAGGCCGGAGGATCTCTTCTCAAGGGTGCCTTGGGAGTTCGATGTGGATCCCATATCGATCTACGAATTCTTCCTGAACCCCCCGACTACCGATGATTATGATACATCTTTGAAGAGGCCTATGAGCGATGGGCTCCTGAAGTTCATGGTAGAGGAGCATGAGTTCTCTGAGGAAAGAGTGAGAAAAGTGATAAATGAGATAGAGGAATCTTATAGAATGCTCTCAGGGGGCGGGCTAGAGTCATGGTTCTGATCACTCCTCATCAGGCGTTATGTACTTCCTCTCCCCAGCAAGCTCTATTAAGAGCCCTCCTTTCTTCCCCTTGCTAGAGGTGACTATCTTCCCCATTACCTCCAGCTTCAGTAGGGCTTTCTCTATCTCGGAGAGTGAGACCCTCTGGAGCTTAGAGGAGAGTATCTCGAATAGCTCTAGATCGTCTATAGAACCTCTCTCCTTCACTATCTCATATATGATGTAGATCAATGGGAAGTTCTTTGCCATCAGCTCACCCTGCTCACTATATCGAGCTCCACACTACTAACTCCCTCCAACCCCTCGAGTACATTAGATATAGCGTCTGTAACGCCATCCTCCTCCGGCGCAGTTATCTTTAAGTTCAAAGCAACTATACCGAATCCTATTGGGTTCTCATCGTAACCTTCTAGCTTGAAACCTTTCTTCTCGAGCTCCTCCCTTATACTCCTAACAACTTCCTCACTGCTGATACTCCCATCGAGCAAGACCCTGTATATAGCGAGTATCCTAGCCATCAAGATCACCTCAGGGACCTGTGAACCCACAATTAGGGCATGAATACTCATTAACTTGCTTCCTACAGATACTACACCTTACTATTATCGCTTCCCCGCAGTTAGGACATTTAAAAGCGACTATCCCTCTCTCATAAGTCACCTTCCTACCGCAGGATGTACAGAACACCTCGCGATCCACTGGTAGGAGCTTGAACACCAACCTCTCTTCGGACAAATTACCACCTCCAATCCCCATAGCTCGAGTAATTTAAAGGTTCCTGGCCCTCTCACTGAGCCTTATTATATAGGTCTTCCCATACTTCTCCTTGCTCAATATCCTCCTATCGGAGAGTTCGGCTATCATCCTGCTTATCTTAGGCTTGGAAAATCCTGTCAATCCAGGTAATTCCTCTTGAAATACTTCCCCCTTCTCCTTAACTACCTCGACGAGCTTCCTCTCATCTAGAGTGAGGAAATCCATCAGGCCACCCTCTCCCCTCTTTCCCCTCCTCATCAGGATGTAAGTCAGGAGGGACCCCAAGGGGAAGCCCACTAAAGCGAGCATAGGGGCAGCTATCTCCCAAGATATGAGCTTATTATCTTCCGGATACCTCAGGGTCACGTTCATCCCTGAGATGTAGCTCACTGAGTACCCCTTGGACCTCAGGAAATCAGCTTCATCGGGATCCAAGCTCCCTCCTACAACTACTATCGATTTTAAGTCCTTCAGATGATTCTCCAAGGATTCCCTAAAACCATCCGGAGGCTTACCTTCCTTCGTGTATATTATAGGGGCTTTCCTCTCAACCGCTACGCTCAGAGCGGCTAAGTAATAGGATGAGTTGAACCCATCGACGAGGACCAGCGATTTGCAATCCCTCCAGTAATTTATCGCGAGGTAAAGGGATGTATCCAGCCTCGTGGCTCCGCCCACCCTCTTGACCACTATTCCTAGGTTCTGGAGCTTCTCCTCGAACTCTATCGGTACTGCATTAGGTGCTCCCACTATCAAGATCGATATGTTCCTCTTGAAGCCCGCTAATCCCGTTATTAGCTTCAATACTTCATTCTCATTTGTGGGAGTGAGTTGGATTATCCAGGAGCCGTGGGACATGCCGTATGACATCGCTATTATCCAATCCGTGTATATATCTCCCCTGACGACGACTGCATCGAAGTTCTGCTGAGCTCCAACATGAGCTAAAGGCAGAATTAAAAAAATCAGGAGTAAAGCGGGCCCGGCGGGACTCGAACCCGCGACCTTCGGCTCCGCAGGCCGACGCTCTGATCCTTGCTGAGCTACGGGCCCGCTCATATACACCCTCCCTTTAATAAATCACTTTCTCACTAGCTTCGCTTTCTTCAACCTGAGGTTCGTGCTCCTGCACCTCCTACATTTAGTCGCTGTTATCGGATTTCTAGCACCGCACTTCCTGCATATCTTGAAATTGAGGAGGGCCTTGGCTGCGACGCTCCTCTTGAATGGGTCCTCTATGGGCATTCTCGATCCCTTCCCCTAGGAAACATTAAAGGTAAATAAAGCTTTATCATGCCGGTGACAAATATGGAATCGGGATTGAGGGAGAGGGTCCTGAGGGAACTTGAGAAAGAAGGGGTGCTACATTTAAGGGAGATAGTCAATAGAATGGAGGTTTCGATATCAGTCCTCAAGAAGCTCCTCGATGAGATGGTCAATGAGGGGCTCCTTGAGAAATTCTCCCATGGGGGCTATACTTTCTACAGGATAACGGCGGAGGGGAAGGGGTACTTGCTGAAAGAGGGATCTGGAGGGACTGAGTGATCTCTCAACCGTTTTTGCTAAAAAGATGAATTCATTAGTCCATTAACTTTAAAATTATTATAGTTTATAAGGGATAAGTGAGTTAAAAATTTCCTAGGATATCAGAGCTTTTATGAGATATTAAACAATAGGGGCTTCCATAATGAAAATAAAGTGATGGGGGTTATACATTTCAAGAGATCTCATCCCTTTACCCCCAATAGGGCGAATTGGTGGTAGAAGCGGGAGTATAGAGTTATGATATAAGGACGGCCGAAGCTCCTGCTCGATAGTGTAGGATAGGGCCTGTAGTAAGAGAACCCTACTGATACGGATATAGTCTTCCCCCTTATGCGGGAAGCACCTCCATCCGTATCATCGGGATAGCCACAGCGATTATTACCCCAGCCTACATGGTAACACTTCATGCTCATGTTAACCCCCTTACAATAGTTTTCCTCACTCCATAGCTCTGCCTCGAATTGAGTAATATATCCTGACCCGTATCTAACTACCAGATACACTTTATTATTCATATTCCCATTCTTATACACATAATCCTTTAGCTTGGCCTGTATGAAGTATTTCACATGCACTTTGAAGTATTTTGGATAATTCTTTTCAGCAACTTGCTGCCTTATCCATTCATAATTCTTGTAATCTGAATATGTCTGTTTATCATTGCAATTCATACATCTTCCATTTGTATCGAAGATTGAGAAATAAGTTCCTTTGAATTGACTGTATGCCACACTACCGAATGTGAGCTTATCATTCACATAAACGTAAAAGCTATTACCATATATATCATAGTAACGATCTGTCTCAGTGGTTCCTAAAGGCGAGATGAACCTCCCCTGCTCATCAGTGACGTAACCCCTTCCTGGGACGTATACGTTGGGCTCTGGCGTTAAACTCGGTCCGGGTACATTCTTCATTTCTTCCCAAAATTTCTTCAATTCAGTCATGTCTATCTTCTCATCTATCCTTTTCTTCAACTCCATCAGCTCAGGGTCCAGTTCTCGAGTCGTATTATCCGGCTGAGCCGCTCCATGCAGGATGGGTAATAAAAGCAATATGAGTAGGGAAACTAATAGAAGGTCTCTCATAATCCGAATAGAGAAGGAAAAATAATATAGAGGTTTTCATGCGATAGCTATATATATACGACGAATGACGAGAAATTTATATTTATGATTTACTGTATTATTGGATGATGAATAAGAAGGCATTCCTGGTTACTGTAATCCTCATAGTTATCATATCCGCAGTAATCTCGATGGAAATAACTCAGATTGGCCATTCTAATACACAGGTTCATAACACTAGCCCTAATACCAGCAGTCTTATAGAGCATGACAATTCAACGACGTTATCCACAACCGGGAGGGATGCTATCTTCATAGATCGAAAGGATCCGAAGAAGAGGCTCGATGTACCCAGCGATGCTATCCTGAAGATTAAGGATAAGATATATGCGTTAGGCGGTTATTATGAGGGAGTTGCAGTAATTCTCTCCGAGGATCTGAGGCCGATATGCCATGCGAAACTCAAGCATGAGTTATGGAGAGCTGAGAAGTACGATGAGGATAGATTTGTAGCGGCGGAGTCCCGAGAGCAGGTCACAGGTATTGCCATGTTCGATTCGGAGCTCAACTTGATATGGTCTGTTGATGGGAACTTCACGGATTTCAGAGTAGCAAATAATAAAATTTATGCAATAGAGCTTAAAGGGGATTACTATTATCTCGATATATTCGATGGAAACGGTAATCTGATTAGATCATTCAGGGTCTTGGATGCTAATGAAGCTATAGCGGGAAGGCGAGTCTCCGTATTGGATGGAAAGATATACGTAACCTATATCTCGGGGGAGGTCACGGGACCCTACAAACTGATGCTCCTGAGGTTCGATGAGGAAGGCAACTTGGAGCTCAAGAAGGAAATCGAGACCAGCGAAGAACTAAGTGGTGTTGCTCATATATTCAGCCATAAGAACGGGCTCCTCCTGGCAGTTTCAAGTTCCTCCTGCCGCTACATATACGTAGATAAGGATGGTAACATCTTGGGGGAGGCTCGATGGAAGCCCCCGTTCGGGGAGGGATGCGCAGCTAAGGCGAAGGTGCTCAATGGTAGAGCTTATATATTCGGCTGGGATCCCAATTTATTCACTGGATACGTGGGCTTAATAAATGAATCGATATATGCAATTTATTTGAACGAATCTATTTACCACGCTAAGGCGCAGGAGATATTCGTCCAAAGGAATGGTACGCCACAGGGAAATTCACAGGTATATGATGTCCTCTTAGATGGTGATAAGCTCTACGTTATAGGCTTAGTTCAGATGTATCCGCCATCCGGCGCTTTCATAGCTAAAGTAGATCCTTATCTAAATGCTGATATCAGCTACCTCCTCGAGCGAGCTGATGTGGTTTACTTGGAGGACATACCTCCCTGCAAATCTTAGATGAGGACTTTAATGCCTCAATCTTTCAGCTAGGAGGGGAGCAACTTCGAAGGGAGTCCTAGCTACAGGAACCCCCGCCTCTGAGAAAGCTCTTTCCTTGCTTTCGACTGTCCCCTGGCCAGCTGTTATTATCGCCCCCGCGTGGCCCATCCTCTTCCCAGGGGGAGCTGTCCTCCCAGCCACGTAAGCCACTACAGGCTTGGGATAGCCCTGAGCTATGTACTTGGCTGCCCTCTCCTCAGCATCTCCCCCTATCTCCCCGACTATCACGACTGCTTTAGTCTCTGGATCCTCCTTGAATAACTCTAAGACCTCTATGAAGTTCAAACCAGTTATGGGATCTCCTCCTATTCCTATAGTCGTGCTTGACCCATATCCAGCATTCTTCAGGGATAAGGAGATCTCGTAAGTCAGGGTCCCGCTCCTCGATACTATACCGACTGGTCCGGGCGCGAAGGAGTCAGCTGGCATTATCCCTATCTTCACCTTACCCGGAGCTATTATGCCCGGGCAGTTGGGACCTATTATCGTTGTACCCATGCTCCTCGCATAGCTGACGAATTTAGCGGTATCGTGGACGGGTATCCCCTCAGTTATGACTACGACCAGTGGAATAGCGTTATCCACTGCCTCTATAACAGCATCCATCGCATAAGGGGCTGGGACGAAGACTATAGATGCATCTATAGGTCCCTTCTCCCTCACAGCCTCCTCAACAGAATCGAAAACTGGCACACCATGTACTTTAGCTCCAGACTTCCCAGGGGTAACGCCCGCAACTATCTTCGTCCCATATTCGAGCATCAGCTTCGTATGTATAGTCCCCTGCCTTCCAGTTATCCCCTGAACTAGTACTCTCATCCCTTCCCTGACTAGTATCGCCATGCCTCCACCTCCCGGACTGGGAGGTCAAATATTAAAAATATCGATGATTAAGTATCAGATGCATCATGAGGCTTCTGGAGTATGAGTCAAAGGAGGCCCTGGCCTCTAAGGGTATACCGATTCCGAAGGGAATTCTAGCGAGAGATCCTGAGGAAGCTGCTTCAGCTGTTGAGAAACTTGGAGGAAGGGGGGTCCTGAAGATACAGATACCCCATGGACAGAGAGGGAGAGCTGGCGGAATAAAGTTAGTCAATTCCCCAAATGAAGCGAGAGAAGTAGCTAAAGAGCTATTTTCAAGGACTTTCTATGGATATGAAGTGAGCTCCTTGCTTGTCGAGGAACCTATTGATACAGTCACCGAGATATATATCGGAGGGATAATTGACAGGAACTCGAGGGGCATGACCTTCATATCCACCCCTTACGGAGGGATGGATGTTGAGGAGATAGCTGCAAGCCACCCCGAGTCAATAGAGAAGAGGACCGTCCATCCGCTCATAGGGATGAGGTCCCATATAGCTAGGGCTCTAGCTAAAAACGCAGCCAAGAACGTCCCGGATAAAGTTAACGAGATACAGAGGATAATAAGTTCATTATGGGATATAGCGGTCGAATATGATGCGATGATGCTCGAGATAAACCCCCTAGCACTGACCAAGGATGGGAGGCTCGTAGCACTGGATGCTAGGATAGAGGTAGACGATAACGCTCTCTTCAGGCACATGGAATTCGAGAAGAGGTATTACTCATCGGAGAACCCTAGGGAGAATGAAGCGAGGAAGAGAGATATAGCTTACGTAGAGTTGGACGGTAATATAGGGACTATGGCGAATGGGGCTGGTTTAGCTATGGCTACTATGGATATGGTCCACACTTTCGGTGGTAAGCCAGCTAACTTCTGCGATGTCGGAGGAGGGGCCTCAGCGGAGAGAGTAGCTAACGCTTTAGAGATAATACTCTCGAACCCGAGGGTCAGCGTCGTCTTGATAAACACTTTATGCGGTATCACGAGCGCATTAGACGTCGCGCTCGGAGTTAAATCTATCAAGGAGAAGGGATTGCTCAAGATCCCGGTAGTGGTCAGGATGAGTGGGAATCAAGCGGATGAGGGGAAGAGGATACTCGAGGAGATAGGGATAAAGGCTACGGAGTCTGCTGAGGAGGCAGTGAAGTACGCTGTAGAACTCGCTAAGCGAGCGTAAGGTTTTTTATTACATCACCATCCAATGAAGAGGGGCCCGTAGCTCAGAATGGTAGAGCACCCGGCTCTTAACCGGGGGGTCGGGGGTTCGAAGCCCCCCGGGCCCGCTATCTCGAAGATATGTTGAGCAATCGCCCGGTCCTCTATTCTAATTTTGTCACTAAGCATTGGAGATCTTCCGCTCCGTTCAGCGGGCGGTGGGCTGGATCATGAGCGACAGTTGGGCTCGACATGAGGGCTTTCACTCGCTTCAGTGAGGCTCGATGAGTTCAGGAGAGCTAGGGGGCGTGAGGAGATAATTCGTTTATTAGTTCGAAGGACTTTTGAGATAAGATGAATGAAACTGAAATAGCCCCGCCCGGATTCGAACCGGGGTCTCCGGGTCCAGAGCCCGGCGTGCTTGGCCGCTACACCACGGGGCTTCATAGTCTGCTGAAGTACCAAATATTAAGCTTTACGCCCGGTCCCTCGCGTACTCTGAGAAGCGTCTCTCAACTCAACTTACCCGAGGTCTAGTGAGGAGAGATCTCTAATACGATCTAAGGACTATTAACGTCATTTATGAGATTCAAGGATGACGGGAGGTCTATTTTAGAGACTCCCTCTAACGAGATCTCTTCAGGGCTTCCTTCATCTCCCTGACCCTAGCTGCAGCATCCCTCCCCTCTTCGATGTGCGTCCCCACTACTATCACATTAGCCCCTGCTTCAGCTCTCTCCCTCACTAAATCAGGGGATCTGAGACCTCCACCAACTATTATACCGAGATTCGTCCTCTCCCTAACTAATTTCACCATCTCAGATGGGACTGGTGCCTCAGCACCGCTCCCAGCCTCTAGATAGATCCACCTCATACCGAGCATCTCTGCTGCTGTGGCATAAGCTAAAGCTATCTCGGGTTTGTCCCTAGGTATGGGGTTGACTGAGCCCACCCAACCGGCAGCGCTCCTCTGCCCAGGCTCCACTATGAGGTAAGCCGTTGGTATGGCTTCGAGACCCATCCTCTTTATCGGGATCGCAGCTAGGGCTTGCGCTTGTATTATCCAGTAAGGATTAGTTGAGTTGAGCAGGGACATGAAGAGTATCGCGTCAGCGTAAGGAGATACTCCATCGACGTTCCCCGGGAAGAGGATTATCGGTATATTGGATTCCCTCTTTATGCTCAATATTATCTCATTTAACCTGAAACCAGCCCCTATAGATCCTCCGACGAATATGAGATCAGCCCCCCCTTCGGAGGATGCTCTAGCTAACTTCCTAGCTCCATCATCATCCAATTTAGCTGGGTCGAGCAGTACAGCTAGGAGGGCCCTCTCAGCAGATTCTCTCCTTATACGCTCCTCTAGGCCCATCCCGGTTTGGGGGTATGGAAAAATATAAAGGGGTCACTAGTCCACTTGATGTAGCTTGAGCGTCAAGGGGAAGGTCAGGATATTAGCGGTCGATGATTCCCCATTCGAGAGGGGAAGGGACTCTGATACTTTCTTAATTGGGCTCTTGTTCAGAGATCTCATAATGGAATTATCTATGAAGGAGAGGGTATCTGTAGATGGAGAAGATTCAACAGAAGCTCTGATAAGGATGGTGAGGAGCCCCAAGCTTAGGGAGGAAGTCAGAGTTGTCATGAGCCACGGTACTACTTTCGCTGGTTTGAACGTAGTGGATGTGAACAGATTCTACGAAGAGACGGGTATACCTCTCATAGCTGTCACGTCTAAAGTACCGACGAATGAGATAGAGAGGGCGATTATCTCAGCTGGTATGATGGAGAAACTCGAGATAGTGAGGAGGAATCCTCCTTATAACCCACTGAGGACTCCTAAGGGAGTGTGCTTCTACTCGACAATCGGGTTAACTGAGGGTGATGCTGAGAGGATGATACTGAAGTACATAGTGGAATCCAAGATCCCGGAGCAGCTGAGGATAGTGGACATAGTATCTAGGCTACTGGCGGATTGCCGCTACTCCAAGGGGGAACACTGAAGGTTTTTATTGGGTCGGTAGGTCTGCGGGGCTGGAGGGGAAACAGTGATCGAGCCTAAGCTCAAGGAGAAGCACTGGTCCCCTGAGATGGAGCTCGAGATACAGAGGATCTGGAATGAGGAGAGAATTTATAAGTTTGATCCGAATTCAGAAAAGCCCATTTTCTCAATAGATACTCCTCCTCCTTATGCTAGCGGGAAATGGCACATAGCTGCAGCGATCCACTACTCTCAGATAGATATGATAGCTAGGACCATGAGGATGATGGGCTACGAGGTCTACTTCCCCCTGGGGATAGACAGGAACGGGCTCCCGGTTGAAGTAGAGACGGAGAAGCGTTATAAGATAAGGATGTTCGAATACCCGAGGGAGGAGTTCATAAAGCTCTGCAGAGAGTTCTTAGATGAGGCTGAACAGGATATAGTCTCGATAACTAAGAGGCTGGGTATCAGCTTCACGACAGAGCAGTACTTCCAGACGGATAGCGAGTTATGGAGGATGGTGACTCAAGCTACTTTCATAGATGCATGGAATAAGGGGATCGTTTATGAAGATTACAGACCTAACATTTACTGTCCGAGGTGCAGGACGACTTTAGCTGATGCTGAAGTTGAGTATAGCGAAATACCTACTAAATTGGTCTATTTGAGGTTCGGAGTTGAGGGGAGTGATGAGAAAGTCACTGTAGCTACGACTAGGCCCGAGCTACTTCCAGCGTGCAGAGCTGTGATATACAACCCCGGTGACTCGAGGTACCATTGGCTCAGGGGTAAGAGAGTGGTCACACCCCTCGGAGATACAGTCCCCGTACTCGAGCACCCCTACGCCGACCCTGAGTTCGGGACTGGTCTAGTGATGGTATGTTCATATGGCGATAAGATGGACGTGCAGCTCTTCAGAGAGCTGGGGCTCGATCCCAAGATAGTGGTGGATGAGGATGGCTCCATGAATGAAGCAGCTGGAAGGTACAAGGGGCTGGCGATAAGCGAAGCTAGGCAGAGGATCTTGGAGGATCTAGAGAGGGAGGGACTCCTAGAGAGAGTCGAGGATATAATCCATAGGACGCCAGTTTGTTGGAGGTGCAAGACCCCGCTGGAGATAATCCCAATGAGGGAATACTACCTCAAGCAGGTAGATTTCATTAGAGAGCTCGAGAATTACCTCAATACTGTCAGGTTCTATCCAGAATGGTCCGCTAACTACTGGAGAGATTGGTTGAGATCTATAAACTCCGATTGGCCAATATCGAGGAGGAGGTATTACGCTACAGAGATACCGGTTTGGTACTGTAAGCATTGCGGTAAGCCAGTGTTACCTAAACCCGGTAAGTATTACAGACCATGGAAGGAGGATCCTCCTTTCGATAAGTGCCCGCACTGCGGTTCCTCAGAAGGTTTCGAGGGAGAGACAAGGGTATTCGATACGTGGTTCGATTCCTCTATATCTCCTCTAGTTTACAACGGATACCTCTGGAATGATGAGATGTTCAAGAAGCTCGGACCTAGCGATCTGAGACCTCAGGGCAAGGATATAGTGAGGACATGGCTCCACTACACATTCCTCAGGGTCCATCAAATATTGGGGAGACAGGCCTTCAAGCACGTCTGGCTCTCTGGCATGGGTTTAGATGCTCAGGGGAGAGCGATGCACAAGAGTCTGGGGAATGTGATCTATCCATGGCCCCTGTTCGAGAGATATGGTGCTGATGCTATCAGGTTCTTCGGCGCTGCTGAGGCTCACCATGGGTCGGACTTGAGGATATCTGAGAGGAAGATAGAAGGCGCATATAAGTTCCTCCAGAAGCTCTGGAATGTCGCTAGGTTCATATCTCAGTTCGAGGAGCCTGAGGATAGGGTTTATTTGCAACCAACTGATCTATGGATATTGGGTAGGTTGAATAGAGCTATAGAGAGGTCTTTAAATGGTTACAAGAACTTCGATTTCTTCGATCCAGCTAATGAAGTCAGGAGCTTCGTTTGGGACGTCTTCGCCCCTCACTACATCGAGTTAGTCAAGGAGAGGGCTTACGGTATTGGGAATGAGGAAGAGGTGAGATCAGCTAGATGGACCCTCCATCAAGTCTTGAGGACGATCCTCAAACTCTCAGCACCGATAATACCCCATATAACTGATTACATATGGAGGCAAATTTATGGAGGCTCAGTCCACTTAGAGAGACTCCCGGAGCCGAGGGATGAGTACTACACGGATTACCTCAAGTTGGGTGAAGCGTTAATGGAGTTCAACAGCAGCATCTGGAGGATGAGGAAGGAGAAAAACCTCAGCATGAGGGAACCTATAAAAGCGGAGATACCTGAGGAGTTGAGTCCCTTCAAATCGGATCTAGTTAGGCTCCATAAGATATCTGAGTAGCGCCGGGGGTGGGATTTGAACCCACGAGGCCCGGAGGCCACCGGATCTCGAGTCCGGCCCCTTTCTTAGCCGGTAGCTGGCCCTCTGGCTAGGGTACCCCGGCACCACTCTTTAATTTCGTCACAGCCTAAAAATTTTTGGTGATGAGATGAAAGGAGTGATCGTGTTAGGTACAGCCGGCTCGGGCAAGACTACGTTCACGGCCAACTTCTCGAGTTGGTTGAGTGAGAACTTCCTGATTAAGAGCTGCCCCGTCAACTTAGATCCCGGGGCATCCTCACTACCTTATGAGCCCTCTTACGATATAAGAGACATAATAAGCGTGGAGGATCTGATGAGGAGGGAGAACTTAGGGCCGAATGGTGCTATAGTGAGAGCTGCAGACCTAATAGTCGACCGGTCTGATGATATAGTTGAATCCCTTACATCGCTGGATTGCGACACCCTGATAATAGATACACCGGGCCAGATGGAGATATTCGCATTCAGGCCTACCGGTAGAGCTTTATGTGAGAGGTTATCTAGGGACATGAGGCTCCTCTCGATCTACTTAGGGGATTACGATCCGAAGAGGGATTTAGAGGACTTATTATCCTCCGCCTTCCTCGCGAAGATACTAGAGCTCAAGCTAGGGGTCAAGGTAATTCCCGTGCTCAATAAATCCGATCTATGGGGAGGAAGGGATTTCAGCGATGTGTGGGAGGCTGTCCTCAGGGGGGAGATGAGCGTACTGGAGGGGAGGGATGGTGTCTATATAGATGCTCTACAAGACCTCTTGAACGCTATTTCATCCTTCAGATCCCCGATAAGAGTCGTATCTATCTCAGCCAAGTACTTCCAAGGGTTCGGGGAAGTCCTCGACTTATTGAACGAAGCTTGGTGTACTTGCGGCGATATGACGTAGATGAGATTTCAATATCATTGAAACAATCTTACAATAATTTCCAAAAGATTTTTAGAAAAACTCAGAAAGGGATTTTAATTCTATACTATACCTCACGAAATGGAGTTACATATACCCCTCTAATGATTTTAACTTGGATCTCCCCGATCTCGTGATGAGCCAAGTTGAGCTACTCAGAAAGTTCCTGAGGAAGGGCCTAAACTTAACGCCTGAGGCATTGAACTATTTGATGCAAAGGGGGGATGTCGAGAAGATAATAGAGTTAGTGCCGCGTAAGCCCGTTATAGATTATGAAGACATACTCCCCCTGATACAGGCTGACGAAGGTAGATATAGAGTTGAGAGCTCCGAATTCGATGTGGTCTTGAAACCAGACAACTTAGGTATCTTAGGAAATGTAGAGGAGTTCATCAGATTCGTTAGAGCGAGGTTCGATAAATTGAGGCCACTAGTATCGAGATGGGTGGATCTCGAACCCATACCCATAGCCGAGCTGAAGAATAAGACGAGTAGAAATGGGGACAATCTCTTCATAATAGGTATGATAATGGAAAAAATATCAACAAAAGACGGGTCAATAAAGATTATTCTTGAAGATGAAAGCGGTATAGTGAACGTTATATTCAAGAGGGATAGTAGAGCTTGGGAGCTCGCGGAGAGGACCCCGGTGGACAGCGTAGTAGGCGTCAGGGGGACTTACGTCAATGGGAAGATATATGGAGAGAGCATATTCCTCCCAGATGTGAGGAATGATGAAGTGCCTGAAGGGAGGCACAGCGGGAAGGTCGTTATGATAAGTGATGTGCATATAGGAAGCAGGTACTTCAATGAGGGGGCCTTCGAGAGGTTCGTGAGATGGTTGAGGAGTGAGGGGGCAAGGGAAGTGAGGTACCTCATCATATGCGGGGATTTAGTGGACGGTATAGGCGTTTACCCTAATCAAGAGGAAGAGCTCAGGATAACCGACGTTTACAAACAGTTTGAATATGCTAGTAAGTTCCTCTCCAAGATACCTAGTCGGATCAAGATAATATACATCCCCGGGAATCATGAGCCAGTTAGACAAGCCGAGCCCCAACCCGAACTCCATAGAGATTACTTAGATATACTACTGGACGCTAATCAGAACGTAGTAGCGTTACCGAATCCATCTATAGTAAAGATAGGGAGTTTGATCCTTCTTCTCTATCATGGAAGGAGCTTAAATGCTGTGATGAAGCATATACCGGGCTTACAACCTGTGAAGCCGCAGACTGTAGTAGAAGCGATGTCATGGATCTTGAAGTTGAGGAACTTAGTGCCTATATACGGAGAGCACCCCATATCGCCCGAGGAGAGAGACTGGTTACTGATAGAGAATCCTCCTAACATATTTCACACTGGTCATGTCCACGTTTACGGTGTGGGGGATTACAAGGGAGTTAAGCTCATTAACTCAGGCACATTCGAGAACGAGACCCCGTACATAAGGAGCTTGGGGATAGAGGTCACTGTGGGTAAGGTCCCCATACTAAATATGGAGAATTTAGAAGTTGAAATTATGGATTTCGAATAAAAATGGATATTTTATGTCCTTACCCCCATTTGGAAGAGGAGGGACTTCATTTGAGTTGGAGGCAACGCCATCCTCTCCACGACCTTAGTATTACCCCTAGCCCCTCCGTAATCCATCTTTATCTCCACTAAGCCAAGGGATTCGAGCTCCCTCAAGATACCGCTCACTCTCCTCATTGTCAATGGTTTCACTCCATAACTCTGAGCTTTCTTAGTGTATAAGGAATAGATGACCCCAGTCCCTGGCCTCACTTGAGGCCTCTCCAATATCTCAGCTATCGCCGCTAAGATCAACCTGTGGTGAAGGGGTAGAGTCCTAACGGTAACAGATATCTCCTCCTCATTGACTGAGTTGAGGGCTTTCTCCACATGCCTAACTGCGAGTTTCTCAGCTCTCTCATCTTCCGCGATCTCAGCAGCTATCCTCAAGACATCTATAGCCCTCCTAGCATCCCCAGACTCTTGAGCAACTCTAGCTGCGATTAAATGAAGTGCTTCATCATCCCATGTCCCGAGCTTCAGACCCAAGTCAGCTCTCTGTCTGAGTATATTGTATAGTTGAGGTTGAGTGTACGGAGGGAAGTGTATCCTCAGGGGCTCGAAGCTACTCCTCTCTCTCGGATCCAACCTATCCAAGAAGTCCAAAGTGTTACTTATGACGACCATACTTATGCTGAGGTTCCTCCCTAACTCATAATTCAACCTAGAGAGTGAGTAAAGTATCCTCCCACCGTCCCTCCTGACGAGTAGGTCTACTTCATCTAATATGACTACAAGCCTGGAGTTCGAAGATGAATAGGCTTCGATGAACTTATCCCAGAGGACGTCGAAAGGATAGCCTGAAGGTGGTACTAGGACGCCCAGGGCTCTATTCAATTGATACATCACTCTATAGGAAGTCGTCGCTTGACTGCAGTTTATGTATATGAACTTAGCCCTTATGTTAGGGTATTCCTGCTTGAACTTCCCTGTCACGTTCTTAGCTACTGCTGTCTTCCCAGTTCCCGGCTTACCTATGAAAGCCACGTCGCTCGGAGGTTGATCGCTCAATAAGTCTGACAATGCCCTAGTGAATTGGAATATCTGTTCCTCTCTTCCCGGTAGAGTATCAGGTATAAATGAGTCCCTCAAGACCCTCTTATCTTTAATTATTGAATAGCCTAAATAGGATGTGTCATAAAATATACTACTATTTATCGGCATCCACGACTTCCCCTCCGCCCAGACCTGAATGTGATAAGCGTCCACTCTACCTTTAAACTTAATGCCTTTTTAAATGAAAGTATTATGAAAGTATTATATAATATCTATCGATCAGAAAAACATATGATAAGGGATATGTGATATATTTCAGCTCCATCATCTCCGAGGTCGGGGAGAGACCCCTCTATTTCAACTCCATCACCTCCATAAGATGAGCATCGGAGTTGAAAGAACACACTTTCAACTCTATATCACCGGAAGGGAAGGAGTGGAAAACTTGGGGGGAGTGTCGCTAAGGACACGCCTACGATTATCACGATGATAGCATATATGAGAGCGAGGAAATCTGAGAAACTCACTCCATAACTAATATAACTCGTCCTCTTCCCCGATCCGAAGCACCTACTCTCCAACGCTTCAGCTAATTGCTGGGCCCTCCTGATAGCTATGACTATCAGAGGTATCAATAGAGGGAGTAGACTCTTAGCTCTCCTTATGAAACCGCTCCTCTCTACTTCATGCCCCCTACTAGCTTGAGAAGCGACTATATTCATGAAATCATCCGCTAACACAGGGATGAACCTCAAGGCCACTATGAAAGAGAAAGTAATCGACGTGGGGACTCTCAGTTTAGATAATACATCTCCTATTTCCGAGGGGTTCGACCCATTCATGAATATAGCCGAAGCTATTATCATCACAAGCAATCTGACCACCATAGATAAGCTAAAAATTATACTATTTGTAGCAATATAGTTCAAGAGAATTATTATCAAAATGAAGAACATTGAAGCTCTCAATGATCTGACGACCCTCCTCCCCGATCTAGACATCATTATCAGGGGGATCTGCGCCAGCATGGAGAAGAGCTGGAGGAGAAGGTTTGTGGACAATAACGGGAGGATTATGAAGACTGCGAAGAGGATGAACTTAACTAAGGGATTCAGCCTAGCGTATACGCTCTCAGCATAGCCTGTCCTGAATATCTCAAGCATCCCTAACGGATCGAACATTGAGGCACCTCCTTAGAAGGTCTTCAATGATATAAGAGACTGGAGGCATTAATTGGCTCATAACCAATCCCCTTATATCTGAGAAAATATCTTCGGGTGGTCCTCTCTTATAGATAGATCCCTTACTCAGCACTATGACTTCATCGGGATCTAGCTCCTCTAACCATTCTATATCGTGAGTCACGACGATGATCCCCTTCCCCTCACCTCTCAGATTCCTCAATAAACTTATCAGAGAGTCCTTAGAGATAGCATCCTGTCCGATGGTCGGCTCATCTAATGCTAAGAAAGTCGGTCTCATGGAGAGGACGCAAGCTATCGAGAGCCTCTTCATCTCCCCTCCACTGAGGGACCAGGGACCTCTCCTCCTGAGCTCCCAGAGACCTACTTCCTCGAGACTCCATCTAACGGAATCCCCGATCTCATTCTCTTCCATACCAACTGATCTAGGTCCGAATGAGACCTCCTCTTCAATCGATTCTGAGAAGAACATATGCTCAGGATTCTGAAAGACTAAGCCCACTTTCCTAGCTAACTGAGCTACACTAGCTTCTCTAGTATCTAAACCATCTACTAACACTCTACCAACCATCTCCCCTCTGTAAAAGTGGGGTATCAGTCCGTTCATCATCCTCAAGAGCGTAGACTTCCCGGAGCCGTTGGGTCCTATGATCCCGTATATCTTCCCAACTCTGAACTCCAATGAGATACCTCTGATAGCGAATCCCCGACTTCCCTCATATTTGAAACCAGCATTCCGGAATTCTATCAAGAGATCACCCCACTATAGCTCTCAAGAGCTCCCCTACTGTGAGCGGCTTGCCTCTAACCCCATGAGTCTTCGCGAATTTAACGACGCCAGGTGACTTAACCCCTAGGGGATAGGGGTCGTCATAGAGTACCTCTCTAGGATCTCCATCGAATTTTATCCTCCCTTCATGGACCACTAGGAGCCTATTGGATGGTGGAGCGAAGAGATCCAGCCTGTGTTCAGCTACGATTACCGTGATACCCTCTCTATTGAGTTCTCTCAGTATCTTAACGATTCTAGCTGCGCTAAACGGATCTAATTCACTAGTAGGTTCATCTAGTACTAATATTTCCGGTTTCATCGCTATTACTGATGCTATTGCAACTAGTTGCTTCTCACCACCGCTCAGCTCGTAAGTGGGCCTCCTCCCTAAATGCTCTATCTTGAGTTTAGATAACGCGTAATTCACCCTAGAGATCATCTCCTCTCTGCTCACCCCTAGATTCTCGAGTCCGAAAGCTACTTCCCTATCTACCCTCAGGGTCACTATCTGATTATCAGGATTCTGAAAGACTAAGCCCACTTTCCTAGCTAACTGAGCTACACTAGCTTCTCTAGTATCTAAACCATCTACTAACACTCTACCAACCATCTCCCCTCTGTAAAAGTGGGGTATCAGTCCGTTCATCATCCTCAAGAGCGTAGACTTCCCGGAGCCGCTCATTCCAGCTATTAGGAGGAAATCGCCCCTTCTTATCTCTAAGTTTACGTCCCTGATAGCGTAGGACTCGCTTCCCTCGTACCTGAAGGACACCCCCTCGAATTCTATCAATGCGCCCACACGCTTGAACTGTCAAAAAAGATTATAATAACAACACATCACCCGATGGTAGGGGTCGGAATGTCGAGTAGGAAGGCTCACGGGAAAGTCAAAACTAAGACCTGGTATAATACGTATGCCTTCGATATATTTCCAGGTCAGTGGATAGGGGAGACTCCAGCTAATGATCCGGAGAGCTTGATCGGTAGGAACGTAGAGGTAGTAGTCAGGGATATAACTGGTGACTTCATGCATGAGAAGTACAAACTCTGGTTCAAGATATTCAAGGTGGAGGGGAACAAGGCTTACGCTAGATTCGTGAAGGAGATGTTGAATAAGGATTACATGAGATCTATCGTCCAAAGGAGGAGCTCTAGAGTGGATATTCAATCAGAAGGTGTGACGAAGGACGGTAATTATGTCAGGATATTCACTCTCATAATCACATCCACTAGGATAAGGAGCAGTCAGAAGCACGCGATAAGGGAGAGAGTGGACAAGTACATCAGGGAAATAATCCCGAATTACACAGTGGAGGAGATCGTGAGATCCTTCATATTCGGTAACCCCCTCCCAGTCACCTCCGAGATACAGAGGATTTCCTCGAAGATAGCACCTATTAAATACGTAGAACTCAGGAAGATGGTGCTACTGAAACCATCCGAGATAAGAGAGGCTGAGGAGAGAGTTGAAAGTAGCATTGCTAGCGGCGGGTAAGGGCAATAGGTTAAGGCCCGCTACTGACTCAATACCCAAACCCCTATTACCAATCGCATGCTCGACCCTCCTAGAACATAACTTAGCCCTCCTAAATCCAACAGAAGTCTACGTTGTCGTCTGCTATATGAAAGAACTATTCCTTGAGTACCGATCGAAGTACGGAGTTAATCTAGTGGATCAAGGCGAGCCACTGGGAACGGGTCACGCAGTCCTCAAGCTTGAGGATTTTGTTAGGGACGACCTCCTACTTCTATACTCAGATATCTACATTCCTCCTGGATTTCTTGAGGCCTTTTTATCTGAGAGAGATAAGTACGATCACTTAGTGGCGGTAGCTCCTGTGGAGAGGCCTTGGGAGTTCGGTGTCATAGAAGCTGAGGGGAAGCTCCTCAAGAGGATAGTTGAGAAGCCTAAGAGAGGAGAAGAACCATCTAATTTAGTGGTCGCTGGAGTTTTCCTTCTATCTCAATCTATATTCGATATATTGAGGGGCCTGAGCCCCTCTCCTAGGGGGGAGATAGAGCTCACATCAGCGATAACTGAAGCAGTCGAGAGGGGGGAGAGAGTGGGTATCGTTAGCGTAGATCCATGGGTAGATGCCGGGAGGAGGGAGGATTTCCTCCTCGCTCAGGAGTTACTCTTAAATGATATGATATCAGGGCTTAGGAGAGTGCCGGATGGATTCAAAGTAGAGGGGCCCCTTATAATAGGGAGGGACGCTGAGGTAGAGGGATCTGAGTTAGATGGGCCCTGTTGTCTAGATGGTAAGCTGATAGATTCAGCAGTAGCTAAGGCTTACTTGCAACGCGGGTCTGAAGTGATAGGATCCACTATAAGGAATTCTATCGTAATGAGCGGATCTATCGTGAGGAGTTCTCTCATAGAATCTTCTATAATCTCCAAGGGCTCCTCAATACTCAACTCGAAAATATCTAGCTCTATAAACGCATCAGGGACATCTATTGAGGGATGCGAAGTTGAAAACGAGCTTATTTGGGGAAATAAGTCGTGCTTCACCTAGCTGTTACTATTTTAATGATATCTCTGTGTTTCAATTCGTGATCTAGGGATATCCTCATCTTATTCCTGACATCTATCCCATATAGAGCCTTACTCGCGATCTCGCTGTGTATCTTCTCAGCTAGATCTAGTACGGTAGCATGTTCAGGGAGTATTATGGCATCTGGAAGTATATTACCATCCTTATCAGAGAGCTTGCTCTCATTCTCAACGGGGAAGACGACCTTCATCCTTAAGACATTGAAGACAGAGACCTCCAAAGTATCTTGAACGCCTGTACTTCCGAATTCATTGAGTACCCTCTCCCTTATCATATTTAGGGCCTTCAACTGAGGTTCGGATAGCTTAGCTTCATCTATTATCTCGAAATCACTATCTCCTGGCTCATACCTTATTAAACCAGCCTTAGAAGCCTTTCTCAATATTAGCTCAGCTTCAGCAGAGACGGGGATAACTGGTTCCTCAAAAACACTCCTCAATCTCTCTAAATTCCTGTGAGCACCTGAGATATCGACCTTATTCGCAGCTATAACGAAGGGTTTCCCCCTCCTCAGTATCTCACTCGATAGTTCCTGTAACTCATCAATAGTGAGATCTAGAGGCGACTTCCTGATAGGGATAGATTCGAGAGCTTCCTTAACTACATCTCTGCTTATCTCCAGTCCAGTTAAAACTTCATAAATTGCTTCGTCATAAGAAGCGCCGCTCAACAGCTTCCCCCTGATCTTCCCCTTAGCCCTCTCTATTATCGATGCCATCCACCTCGAGAACTCCTCCTTAACGATCTTCACATCCTCGACCGGGTCATGAGTGAAGGGAGGGACTGGATTACCCTCATCATCAGTGGAGCCAGAGGCATCTACTACTATTATGTTGACACTAGCCCTCCTCAAATCATCTAGGAACTTATTCCCCAAACCTCTCCCTTTATGAGCCCCCCTAACTAGGCCAGCTACATCCAAGAGCTTGACTGGGACGAACCTATGGGTTCCGTTGCACCACCCATACTTAGGCTGGCACCTAACCCCGAACTCAGTGCAGACGGACTTCACTCTGACGTAACCGATCCCCTCGTTCGGCTCGATCGTGACGAAAGGTCTGTTCTCCCTAGCCGCATCTACTAGAGTCGCTGCTGAGAAGAAAGTCGTTTTACCGACGTTAGTCTTGCCGACCACTCCTATGAGCATCTCTCCATCATGTATGTCAAGCTTTAAAATGAGATAAGCATTGCCTCTGAGGGTGCCAAACTTGGTCATCGCTGGTAGGTACATGGAGAAGCTAGTGTGGAGGAGGAGAAAAGAGGATCCAGAGCTAATTAAGCTCTGGAGGGAGAGGCTAATAAGCTGGAGGAGGGAACCGGCTGTCGTTAGAGTGGAGAGGCCGACTAGACCTGATAGAGCTAGATCCCTGGGCTACAGAGCTAAGCAGGGATTCATAATAGTTAGAGTGAGGGTGAGGAAGGGCGGGAGGAGGAAGGCCAGGCCTAGGAGTGGGAGGAAGCCCGCTGGCCTGGGTATATTGAAACTAACCCCTAAGAAGAGCATAAGGTGGATAGCTGAGGAGAGAGCTGCGAGAAAATTCCCCAACTTGGAGGTACTGAACTCTTATTACGTAGCTGAGGACGGGAAGTACTACTGGTACGAGGTGATAATGGTAGATCCTCACCACCCAGTGGTCTCCTCAGATCCGAGGATAAATTGGATCCTTAACCCGGCGAACAAGAGGAGGGTATTCAGAGGGCTAACGAGCGCTGGAAAGAAGGCAAGAGGCCTGAGATCGTCTAGGGGAATACCTGAGGTCGTGAAGAGGTTCAAGAGGAAGAGGAAATCGGGTTGAAGTTACTCTCAGCCGAGATATCGACGATGCTCTACCCCTCTGAAGTGGAGGAGAGAGTGAGATCCTTAATACTCTCCTTATGCGGTGATTGTGAGATAAAGGAGGAGAGGATATCGAGCCACTATGGTTACTCATTCAAGGTCCTCATATGTGATTTGAGTGGAGAGAGTGCTGAGGGATTATTGAGGAGGGTATTGTGCTCTCTAAATGAATTAGAGCTCTACTCCCTTTTAGACAGTATAGATAAGTATATCGAGGGGAGGCACCTTTACATAAGGCTCTCTAAACAGGATCTAGCCCTAGGGAGATTTAAGATATATGAAGGGGGTCCGGGAGGGTACATAAGGATAAAATTCTCATTTAAAGGATCTCTAGATATAAAAGAGGAAGTAAGGAAGGTCGAGGAGTCTTGTACGCAGATCTCATAGCTCCTAGAAGTTTCGATGATTGTTTGAAGATGGTAGAGAGGGCTAGATACCTAGGGTATGGGATGCTAGGGATCTTGGGGGATTTCAAGATAGAATCGGACATCGTTAAGACATATAAAGTGGCTCTAATAAATAGAATAGACCCTAAGTCTAGGCAGAAGCTCAGGATGGAGTCAAAGCTGATTTTAGCTAAACCCTCCTCTTTAGAGGATGCGAGGAAGCTCACCTTCAGTAGCTTAGTCGATGGAGTAATAGCGACATATGATTCAGAGAGGCCTAGAATAGATTACGTCAGCTTAAAGCAATTGAAGAGGAATGAGGGGGCTTTAGTCATCCCTTTAAGTTACTTAATCAGGAAGATGTGCGAAAGAGCTCAAGTAATAAGATCTGTTTATTTAGAACTCAAGATGGCAATGAGAATAGGCGTCTATCCAATATTATGCAGTTTCGCATCTGAGGAGAGGGAATTGGTGCCACCTAGGCTCATGATATCCTTCTCAGAGTTCTTCTTCGATTTGAGGAGGGAGGAATCCAAGAGGTTCGTTAAGGATTTCCCAATGTACATGTTGAGCGAGGAGAGGAAGCTCAAGCTGAAGGGGAGGGGTGAGTTTGAAGTTCAAAGTACCGATTGATCTGAAGGAGAGGAGGAGGTACATATGCGTAAAGCATCCGGATGGTTATCCTATTTTAGATAGGACTAAGAGAGCTCTCGCGATGATAGGTGGGCTCAAGTGCTTATCCTATAGTAAGATCTCGGTGATCAGTCTAAATAGAGCGATCTCAGTGATAAGGACGAGCGAAAGCTCAGTCAAAGCTGTACTAACAGCAATATTGATCCTCAAATATACTGAGTGCAGTGAGATAGATGTGATAGGATTGTCGGGAAACCTGAGGAAGATAAGAGAGATCTGTCCAGAGGTTCAGGAAGGTAAGTAAATATAAGAAGTGGAAGTTATGAGAAGTTGAGATATTATTTAGCTTTTTAAAATAGTTGAATATATTTCAATCTCTCTGAGGAAATTGAAAGGGAAAATTTTTGAACTAGTTCCATTCTCTCGAATTCGAGATCTCATCGTTCAGAACGGTTCTCATGCATCCCTCTCATCTACCCAGTTCGGGAGCTCATGAATCCTCATCCGCTGACTTAGACATCCCTCGATGCGGGAACGTCCCCAAATTTGACGTATTTATGCTATACTCTCTAAGTTCTCCCAATATCTCCGTCATGAACGGTGAGTTTTAGCGGGCAATGATTTTATAGCTCTCATCATACTACTGGGTGAGGAGTGAGGTGTGAATATGTTTCCTCAGGTCACGGGCTATGATAGGGCTATAACGGTTTTCAGCCCGGATGGGAGGCTTCTCCAGGTAGAATACGCGCTCTCAGCTACTAAAAGGACACCTCTAGCTATAGGGATGAAGTGCAAAGATGGTGTCGTCCTTTTAGCTGTTAGGAAATACATATCCCCCTTAGCCACACCGCCTGAGAAGATATACAGGATAGATGAACATATAGGAGCTATAGCTGCGGGATTGGTCGGTGATGGTTTAGTTCTGATAGAGAGGGGAAGGATGGAAGCTCAGTATAATAGGCTGATATACGGGGAACCGATAACCGTGAAGAATTTAGCTAAGAGGCTCGCGCTCTATAAACAGCAATTCACACAATACGCTGGCCTGAGACCCTTCGGTGTGATGATAATAATCGGTGGAATAGATGAGGGACCGGAGCTATACGTAACCCATCCGGGAGGTGCTTATTATGATTACGCAGCTTTTGCTGTCGGGAAGAACTCAGATAAAGTGAATGAGATATTCAGACAGAGCTTCAAGCAGGATTTCTCTCTAGATGAATGCATAAAGTATGCAGTGAAAGTAGCGATAGAGTCTGAAGAGGAGGAGATAAACGAGAACTACTTAGAGATAGCAACGATAGATATGGGGACGAAGAAGTTCAGAGAGCTTCAGAAGGATGAGATAGCTAAATACGTTAACTTAGCTAAAGGATGAGGAAGCGAAGGTGGTTCTTTTGCCTGAACCCGTGATAGCTAGGATAACGCGGGCTGGGAAGAAGTTCGAGATATTCGTCTATCCGGATAAAGCATATCAATTCAGAGAGGGGAAGCAAGTGGATATTAGGAGCATACTAGCTGTAGAGAACATATTCACAGATGCTAGGAAATCTGAAATAGCTCCATCTTCGGAGTTGAAGAAGGCTTTCGGGACGACTGATCTCTATAGCATAGCCGAGACTATCCTGAGGGAGGGGGAAGTCCAGCTAACAGCGGAATACAGGAAGAAACTGCAGGAGGAGAAGATAAGGTGGATAATAAATTACATTCATAAGAACTTCGTAGACCCTCAGACGAACCTCCCGCATCCCATATCTAGGATAGAGAAAGCGATGAAGGAAGCTAAAGTTAAGGTAGATCCTATGAAGGACCCGGAGCAGCAAGTTAAGGATGTAGTTGAGCAGCTCAGGAAGATACTCCCTCTAAAAACGGGCTTAGTTAAGATGGTAGTCACAGTACCATCATCGGCATGGGCTAAAGCTAGGTCCTTATTGCTCGGACAGGGTAATTTATTATCGGAGAAGTGGTCAGATGATGGGGAGAAAGTCATTTTCGTAGCTGAAGTACCAGTAGGCTCTCAGATGCTTATATTTGAGAGGATAGGTGAGATGGGAGGTCAGGCTAAAGTTGAGTGAGGTATTGCTCTTCGTTAGGGATAGGGAAGTAGTGATACCCGGCCAACCCTTGGCCAAGGGTAAGATTAAGCCGGGGAAGGATGTTTACATAGATGAGAGCGGTATGATAAGGTCTAAGAAACTCGGTCTGGTGAATTTGAAGGAAGATGAGATCTCAATAGTCCCCTTAGTTGGTGCTTATATACCGAAGGAGGAAGATTTAGTGATAGGTATCGTCTCGAAGATAAGCGGGAATACTATATTAGTCGATATAAGGAGTCCCTATCAAGGGGCTCTACCAGTTCAGAGGAGAGCTGAGAAGGTCGATCTGAAGAAATATGATCTGAAGATAGGGGATGTTATCCTCGCGAAAGTGAGATCTTTCGATGGAGCTTCCTCACTCATACTCACGATAGATGCTGAGGGATTGGGGAAGTTAGAAGGTGGTTACTTGCTCGAGGTAGATCCGGCCAAAGTCCCCAGGGTGATAGGGAAGAGGCAATCGATGCTATCCATATTGAAGGAGGGGACTAAGAGCGAGATAATAGTAGCGAATAACGGTAGGATCTGGGTGAAGCCACCCTCCGTGAAGGAGCTAATAGCCCTGGAGAAAGCTCTCAGGAAGATAGAGGAGGAGTCTCACGTCTCAGGGTTGAGCGATAGGATATCTTCGCTCCTCTCTCAAGAGCTGAGTAGGTGATACCATGCCCCTATACGTAGAGAGGAGACCCGAGAGGTTGATAACTGAGGAAGGTATAAGGACTGATGGAAGGCTCCCCCATGAAATGAGGCCAATCAAAATGATGGTGGGAGTTTTGGAGAAAGCTGATGGCTCAGCTTTCGTTGAGTGGGGAGGAAACAGGATTCTAGCCGCTGTCTTCGGTCCTAGAGAGGTACATCCTAAGCACATGGTCCTCCCGGATAGAGCTCTCGTGAGAGCGAGGTATAACATGGCTCCCTTCTCCACTCCCGAGAGGAGGAGGCCTGGGCCCGATAGGAGGAGCATAGAGTTATCTAAAGTGATAAGGGAAGCTTTAAAGCCTGCTATCTTCGTCGAAAATTACCCTGGATCCGTCATAGATATATTCGTAGAGGTCCTTAGGTCTGATGCTGGGACTAGGGTGGCTGGGATAAATGCAGCCTCGCTAGCTCTCGCTAGCGCAGGAGTAGCGATGAGGGGGCTAGTATCAGCTTGTTCCGTAGGCAGAGTCGGGAGCTTCATAGTAGTGGATCCGAACCACGATGAGGACATGTGGGGGGATTCAGATATGCCCCTAGCTATGATGATGGAATCGGAGGAGATAACTCTACTTCAAGCTGATGGTACTTTGAGTGAGGAGGAGTTCAAAGAGGCATTGAACCTCGGGAGGAAGGCTATAAGATTCGTTTATGAAGTTCAGAAAGAGGCTCTCAAGAGACCTTATTATTTAGTGGAGAGGAGAGTGATCTGATGTTCGATCAGGAGATCCTGACGCATAATTTGATGAAGGATTACATAAGGGACCTCGTCGAGAAGGGTCAGAGGATAGATGGGAGGGGTCTATACGAATATAGGCCTATAGAAGTCCTCGATGGTACTTTCACTAAAGCTGAAGGAGAGGCATGGCTCAAGTTAGGGGAAACTCAAGTCTTAGTCGGAGTTAAAGCGGATCTAGGAGAGCCTTTCCCAGATACTCCCGATAAGGGGGTCTTCGTATCTAATGCTGAGCTCCTCCCAGTCGCTTCACCGACATTCGAACCAGGTCCACCTGATGAGGGAGCGATAGAGCTCGCTAGGATAGTTGATAGGGCAATAAGGAGTGCTGATGCGATAGATCTCGGATCTTTAGTCATTTTACCTGGCAAATTGGTGTACATGATATTCTTAGATATGTACGTACTGGATTACGATGGGAATCTCGAGGATTCCCTCACATTAGCTAGTTTAATAGCGTTAGGGAGGTCGGAGATACCTGAAGTAGAACTTAAGGGGGACGGTGAAATTGAAGTTAAGGAGAGGAAGAGGAAATTGGAGCTAAAGGATATACCGATAAACTTCAGTTTCGTTAAGATAGGGAGCAAGATATTACTGGATCCGACTATAGAGGAGGAGAGTGTTTCAGATGCATCGATAACTGTAGCGATTAATAAAGATGGGAAGGTCTGTTCGATACAGAAGAAGCACGGCACTTTCAAGATGGAGGAGATTTTAAATATCGTGAGCGTAGCTAAGAGCAAGTGGCCTGAATTAGCTAGGGTAGTGAGAGAGGCGATATGAGATGGCTAGGGCTCCGAGGAGTAAGCTCAGGACTATGAGATACGGTTCGAAGATAAGGAAGAGAGTAGAGTCCATACTTCAGAAGAGCAAGAGTACTTACAAATGCCCATATTGTGGAGCTCAAGCTGTGAAGAGAGTTAGGTTGGGAGTTTGGGGTTGTAAGAAATGTGGGAAGGTATTCACAGGAGGTGCATGGGAGCCTTTCACTGCTTTAGCTAGAGGTGCGGAACTTGCAAGGGAGACAACTTGATCCTGATAACTACGACTAGGAGGCCATCTAGAAGGACGAGATCCTTCGTCAGAGATCTCTATCACGTATTACCGAATTCCAATAGAAGGAACAGAGGGAAAATGTCCCTTGAGGACCTCAATGAGTTAGCTATTAAGATTGGGGCTGATAGAGTCGTCATAGTCGGAACTCAGAGGGGGAATCCGTCTTCTTTAATATTTTATGAGCCTACACCATCTCACCTCAAGCCGATATCTCTAGTTATCTTGAGCGGGGTCTCTCTCAGGAGGGAGATAACGGGGAAGAGGGCCCCTCACTCCCGGAGGTTATGTATAGCATACTCTTCCGATGAGTTGGAGAATGAAGCTGAGCTCTTAGCGAGATCATTCAATACAAAATCTGTCAAATTAGAGGAGCTAGAGCTCAGGAGATATTTCGATATCTCCCTCCTCCTCACTTCTGAGGACGGGCTCAAGGCCAGTTTCTACAGGGTCTTCCCTCTTGAGGAAATCGGGCCGAGGATGAGGATAGTGGGGGTCAGAGAATATGGCGAGAGTATCAGTTAGCCTCGAGATAAAGTTTGAAGGCGATGAAGAGGCCTCTGATTTTTTCAAAGCATTCTATCCGGATTTCACAGATCTGAAACCGGAGATAGTAGGGAGTAGGGTATTGATAATGATTGAGGATAGGCCTGCTAGAGTTAGAGCAATTATAAATAGTATACTCAGGCTCGTTCAACTCTACGATTCTCTTTCCGACTTTCTGAAGGTCTAGGATAGTAATTGAATGGCTTATTCAGGAATATGACTGAGGGTCCATTGTAGAGTAAATAGAAGAGGCTTTCAGCGATCCCTCTCGTTTTAAGCCTCCTAGCTGATGTGTAAACAGACATATCCTTCAAAAACCTCAGTTCTCCATATTTAATCGCTTCCATCGATAGAAGAGCGTCTTCTGATACTCTGACTCCCTCATTGAACCCGGAAACCCTCTCCAGGAAATCCCTCCTGTAGACGCAGTTGAAACCGAGGAAGTGGGGCCTACCTATGAGTAGAGTCAATCTCACGAGTATATCGTAAACGAAGATGTACGGTGGGATTAAGAGACTATCATCCTCAAGGGGATAGGCGGGGCCAGACGCTCCAACTACCTTCTCGTCCTCGAAACACTTCATTATAGCGTTGAGCCAGCTCTTGGATACGACTGTATCAGCATCTATGAAAGCCACTAGATCCCCGGTGGACAGCTTTATCCCCGCGTTCCTAGCTTTAGCGGGGGAGTCTAAGGAGCTAGAACTCTCCACGATATCAGCATATTTCTCAGCTATCTCCAAAGTCCTATCACGACTTCCACCATCTACAACCACTATTTCATGAGCCCCAACGTTCCTCAGAGCTCTCAAGGACCTCTCGATGTAATCCTCCTCATTGTAAGTCGGGACCACTACAGAGACCCTCATAGCATCCCCTCTATCAATGAGAGGAGGAAAGCGAAGCCGGTAGAAATTAGATTGACAGCATGGTTATCTATGAAACGGAATCCACTCAATAGCTCAGCTTCACTGCAGTAAGAGGGATCCTCCACTACCCTACCATCGCACGAGTATTTCGCCTGGATCGTAGCTCCGAGTAAGGAATCGAGCATGGAGGAGGAGAAGGCTATCGTGGATGATATGAAGAGCTCGTTGAAGCTCAGGATCCCGAATTGAAAGGCCTCGATGGGTATTATGAAGGATCCGAGGATACTGGAGATAGTTCCCAGGATCGAGATAGCGCCTGAAGTACCTGGCTGCGTTCTCCTCATGCTAGTTATTATCCAGGGCCCCCTCCTATCTAGGAGCCCTATCTCACTCCCCAGAGTATCCGCCAGGGAGCAGGAGATAGAGGACACGAAAGCGAGGGCATAAGTGCTATCGGAGCTCAATCGATAAAGTATTATAGCTAATGAAGGGAAGAATAAATTTGAGAGGACACTCTTCCATCCTCTAGCTCCTTTCTTCGGTTCCGCAGCTCCTAGGCTCTCCTTCCTCGAGTAGCCATACTTAGTGAAGAAGCTCCCTATTAGGAAGAAGGTTATGAGTGTGATGACAGCTATGAGGCCTCCAGATAGGGCGAAGAGTGAACCAATTAATATGCCTGCAGCTAGACCGCTCCTATCGACAGCTCCCTTAATATAGCCCAGCGATCCGACGACGAAGATCGATACGAGACCAGCGAGCACTGCGGCGTCCCCATACAACATTTATAATCTAGTCACCTCGGAATAATTGTTTTTAAAATTGAAGGCCCATATTAGAGGGGCCGTGGTCTAGCTAGGTAGGATGCCAGCCTGGGGCGCTGGTGGTCCCGGGTTCAAATCCCGGCGGCCCCATCTCATAACTCTTGATCTTACCCTTCGAGTAGAATTAATCTTAATTGCCTGTTTTAAGACATTATTCACAGATTCTAGAGTATTCAAGCTCATTTCCTTTGCTTCTCTAACTACATCTTCATCAACACAAATCTTAACATTCGTGCGTTTACCAGTAATTTCCGTGGGGTTATGTGATTTTAGTTATTTAAGGATTTCATGAGCGGAGTCAATGACTTGAAAATAAAGAATGACTGCTGGAGAATTAGACCCATTGCACGCATCCTTCTTATAATGAATGGCTCTATTCTCAAAGCTGAGCACCGACATCAGAGTTCCTTATGATTATTTCTTCGTGAACCACACCCCCTCTCCCTATTGATTCTACTAACATTTTGTCTACAGCTTTCAGATAGAACATTGTCTCGTCAAATCTATCCTCTCACCTCCCTAGAAGAGCTCCTCGCTCCGCTAACCCAAACCCCAAACAGTCTTAGAGTCTGAGTTCGCAGAGCGGGTCTTGATCTCCAGCTTTAGAAACGATACAGTTAAAATAGATGTTTAAAATCGAAATTTGAGGTGATGTTGTGGGCGTGATCAGGCGAGAGCTTCTTGTTAGAGGTGATAAAGGGGAAAGGAGGCTCAGCGTCTTGTTCGATAGTGGTGCATCGAGATCTCTTATTAGAAGCGATGTAGCATTAGAACTCTCCACTCCGAGGAAATTGCTTATTCCAAGGGAATTTATAGCAGCTGATGGAGATAAGATCATCTGCAGCTTTCTCTGCGATTTAATTGTTGAAATTGAGGGAAAGGAAATAGGTATTGAGGCATTCTTAATCGATAAACTGCCAGTTCCTTTGATCTTCGGGGCATTGGATATGGAGGCCTACAGGATAAAGCTCGATCTAGCAAAAAGAGAGCTAGACCTATCTGAGTTCACAGGATACATGCTAGCCCTTTAATGGGATTAAAGAACTCTTCAGAATGAGCTGAAGGCGAGCGAAGAATCAAAGTGTCTTATGGAGGGTATGCTAATAGCCTCCAAAAAGTTAACCTATAACTCCTCATAAGTATATATGGTTGCTGAGGAACTCCAGACTTGTGCCCGGTATGTGAGTGGAGATTACCTCTGAATGGGCATAGGTTTATGAGATGCCCACGCGGTCACGAGAAAGATAGGAACGTCCGCGGACATGCTCAGGATGAAGGGAGCCCCGTTGCCCCTGAACCACTGAAGCTAAGGCTTAGGTGAAACGGATAGTTAGTTAACTATCCGACAACGGTATCATTAGGTGCAAGGATAGGCTAACTCATACATATTTTGATGTGTATTCAGAGATAATTTGTAGGATAGTTAAGATTGAAATCCAAGATTTAAAAAGTAAGTACTAAAAAATATTTATTAAAAGAATGAATAATGAATATAACTGAAGATTTCTCGGCGATACTTAGATCACGACTCCTTCAACCATTCTATCCGATACCACGCCCTTTATCATCACTCTAACGATCCTCCCGACATTCAAACCCTTACTACACCTCAACCTAACCACTGGACCGCCATTTACCGGATATGCGTAGCAGTACCTCCCGATCTTGGGCGCTACTATAACCTCCATTATCTTTCCCAAGAGCTCCTCTTTCCTCTTCCTATTAAGATCGATCGCGAGCTCGCTTATCATCCTAGAGTTACGATCTACCTTGACCTCAAAATCCTGAAAAGCTGTCCCTGGAAGTGGTTTGAACCTGTAAATTGTTATCTTCTCAGCCCCAGCATCATAAACAGCTCTCATCATCTCCAGCGTCTTCTTAGCCACTCGCTCACTCTGCCCGGGGAGGCTGTGTATGAAGTAAGCGTAAGGCCTCAATCCATACTTCTTGAGGATCTTAATAGCTCTAAATGAATCTTCCGGGCTGCATGGCCTCCCTATTAATCTAGCGTGCTCAGGATCTCCTGTCTCCACTCCTATATGGATGGGGGTACCCTTGAGATATTTACTGAGTGTATAGGCAACTTCTTCGTTCACGAGGCAGGGCTTCACGTTCTCGATCTCGAAGAAGAAAGAGTACCTCTCCGATAAACCCTTAACTTTAGATAGCAGCGAATCTATAGCATCTAAGTTAGGTCCTGGATCCCTCGGGTTCGTCAAAGGTGTCGAGATGAGATCCCTCCCGTATTCGAGGAAATCAGCGCCACTCAAAACGAACCTCCTGACTCCAGCTATCGCTAATTCCCCTATCTCCCTCAATATGCTCTCCTCACTCCTCGACTTCGGCGGTCCGTAGAGGAGGGGTATCGAGCAGTAACCGCATCCCGGGGGTATGTTCTGCGGGCATATCTCAGAGCATGAAGATGGGCAACTCTTACATATATCCGGGGAGGCGATCAACCTAGGCCTGTAGAAATTAGAGCAGCTCCTCTGGACTTCTACATAAACTCTAGAGCTCCTATAGTGCGGGACAGTCTTATAGTATTTTATCGCTTTAGTTGAAGACTCGAACTTCATGAACTCCTCTCTAGATAGATATCTGAATTCAGTGGTCTTACCGTTAGGTAATATAATGTTAGGGATTCCCCCGACATCCGGGATAATACCATTAGAGAGCCCTCTACTCAACAGGGATTCGAGGGAGATTTCGCCTTCTCCCCAGACTCCTAGATCGAATCCGAGCCTCTTAACAGAGCTGAGGTCGGATGTGATGGGTCCACCCAGTATCTTGACACCTTCAATTAACTTCGAAGCCCTCGAGACAGCTGGCTCATCCATAGTCATAGCGCTAACTAGAGTGACTCCCTTGAACTTCTTCCCGATCCTGATGAAGTCCTCTACCCTGAGGATCTTATACTCCAAGTTGAATCTCTCTAAAATACCTGCTAAAAGCCTAGGTCCCGCTCCTATAACATCTAAGGACGATAGCCTCCTCCCTTCACCAGCTGCTAGCGCATCCAATATTAGGAACATCGTCCGACTAACCTTATGTCAGACCGCTTTTTATCCGAGGACGGGATGGAGATCTCGTTTAACTTAAAATTATTAGAAGATAAGAGGAAGAAGGTTTCTGAAATTAAGGGAAGCATCGTTAAAGACTTAGGAATTTTAAAGAATAAGAAGATAATCTCAGTAGGTGATAAGGTCACTAAAGAACTGTTAGCATCCGGTAAGAGGCCTGAAGTTGTTATAATAGACTTGAAGGAGAGGAGAGAGATGGATTGTTCCGCTATCTTCTACTTAGATGAGTATTTCATAGTGATCGCGAGGAACCCAGCCGGTACTCTCACGAGAGAAGCTTGGCTTAAAGTAAAAAAAGCAATAGAAATATCATTATTAGGTAAAAATGTTGCAGTAATTGTGGATGGAGAAGAGGATCTATTAGGGTTTCCAGCGGTAATATTACCGCCTGAGGGGTGGATCGTGGTGTATGGCCAGCCGGGGGTAGGGATGGTCTCTATCACTATAGATAGGAGAACTAAAGAAGAAGCTATAAGTCTTCTTCAGGAGGCTTTTCTCCCGATCTAGGCTTCACATGCCTCCTTATTACTATGAAGGGATGATCTGGATGATATTGAGAATATTCGACTCCTGATAGTAATGATCTCCCCGTCGCAAGTAATTCATCTCTCTCATTAACCACTATTACCTCACTCTTCGGCCTTATAGAGGGATCAGCCTCCTTAACGAACTTAACGAAGACAGTCGTCCCCTTAGCGACAGTCTCAGAGAAACGCTCCTTAACGACGACTCTCCCCTTCGGGGAGGGGATGTGTCTCAATATGAGGGAAGCCCCATCTAGTGTTGGTATGAAAGCACCATCACTCGGTCTGAAGTGACCTATCACTTTGCCCTCTAGAGTGACCTCTCTAAGCGTTCCAGTGCTTTTAGACCTCCTCATACTAGCTCCAGTGATTTTCGGGAAGGGAAAATCGTATTGGTATGAGAGGACGCATGAGAGTATCTCATCATCACTCGGCTCATCCAGTACTTCATCATCATAAGGGCAGATAGTTTGCCCGAATGGGTATAAATATTTTAATCCCAGTGGGACTTCTCCATATAAAAATCTCTTGAATTTCTTATTATGGTGGATATTTTTTATTCTGTTTCTCGCTCTAACTACCTCGGGTCTGAGGAAGCTCTCGGGTCCTGAGAATTGGAGCCCGGATGACTTAAATAAAGGCTCTCTCACTTCTAGGAGTTGTGAATATCTCCTCAATAAATGTAGTAAGGCAGAATATAAATTGGGATGAAATCTAGATCTCTCTTGGACGAGTTCCCACAACCACTCTCCTCTTATAGCCTCCCTAACTTTCTTGATCTCACTAATCGATACATAGAGGTTGTGCTTAGCTAATAACTTAATCCTCTCCTCTCTCTCCATGGATCTTACCTCTCTAGGGTCATAATTTGAACAGACTGGGCATGGGCAAGGGAATTCCTCTATCTCATCGAGTGATAAAGTTCCATGTGGTGTCATATACCTCCCCTGTTCGGCGTAAAGAGAATAAGATGCTGAATCGAATGAATCCGCCCCTATTGCTGCGAAGAAGGCGAATGTCGAAGGATGACCTATCCCCCAGAAATGGAAGGGCTTACCCGCTCTGAGGATAGATCTTATCAACATGAAATGATCTACTTGCGTCACGAAATCGTATTTCTCAAGTGCTACTTTGATCGAACCGACGCCATTATAATCGAAATCTAGCTCCCTTATCCTCTCAGAGCACTTAATCACTAGGTCTCTATAGATGGATCCCTGCGGCGTTCCGACCCAGAGCGTACCAGAGAGCTCTTCTCTCATTGAAGCCCATTCCTCAGCATTCCTTATCGTCTGTTCCACACCTAATTCAGCCTCCTCCCTTCCGATCTCTGATGACATAGGGATATCTAGGATGCTCCCTATATCAGATCCTATGGAGTGTTGGAAGAGCAGTATCTCACTATTAGAGACATCGACCCTCCCGTACCTATATATCTGGTAAGCCCCTGAATCCGTCATCACTATACCGTCGAAGCCCAGGAGGGAGTGGATCCCCCTCTCGAGAGCAGCTTCCTTCAAATCAGGAGTCCTGTATATCACATATGAGTTCGTTATGATAGCTTTAACATCCATCTCTCTCATTTCTCTTGGGGAGATCACTGGTTTGTTCGGATTGTAGACTGGGAAGAACTCAGGGAGTATTAAAGTTCCAGATTTCGTCCTAAGTTCTGAGAGCCTAGCGGAAGCATCACTCTTCCTGACCCTGAAGTATAGACTCATTTAGACTCCTCAGTATAAAAAAATAAATTAGTGTTTTAAGTAGCACCATCGCCATAGTCACGGAGAAGCACTAAGCCCTTAGTCGTTATGAAAACCCTCTCCCCCCTGAACTTCCTCCTCCTGACAATAAGGCCCTTACTCGCGAGATATTTCAGGACGAACTCCCTCGCTACTCTATCTGGAATAAGTTCTGAAGCGACAACTCCCTCGGGGCCAGCTCTTTCGAGCCTCCTAAGGATCCTCAAGTGCGCATCCATTAGGACGCTCAATTATCTTCACCTTTTACGTACTTAGGCTCGGGGGCGGAGGGGCCCCATCTGACTGTGTCATTAACAGTATACTACTATAAAACTTTTATCATCTGACGTTCCCCCTGGCATTTTTTTCGTCAATTAACGAACTTCCTGGCAGAGCGGAAATGCTGAAATATAGAACCCCCGTTATCATTGGGTGTCACTATGGAGGAATGGGACGTCATAGTCGTAGGAGGAGGACCCGCTGGACTCTCGGCAGCGAAATTCTCAGCTGAATTAGGGCTCAAAGTGATCTTATTAGAGGCTCACTCAGATATAAGAGCTTGGAAACCTTGTGGTGAGGGGACGAGTAAGACTACTTTCGAGACAGCTGGTATAGAGCCCAAGCCCGGTGTGGTTTCTAATGAGTTGAACATGAAGGTCTACGCTCCATCAGGGAAATATGTGGAGATACCCATGCACGGCTACGCTATAAATAAGGACCTATTCCTCCTAGAGCTCGCGAAGAAAGCTTACTTAGCTGGCGCTGAGATAAGAGTCGGGGAGAGGGTAGAGAGTGTCTTAAAGGAAAATGGTAGAGTTTGTGGAGTTAAAACAGTTAAAGGAGAGATATTAAGGGGTAAGATCGTTGTTGGAGCTGACGGATACAACTCGGTCGTTGCTAAGTCCTCCGGTCTCGATAATACTACTGAGTTGATTCCCACATATCAATATAAGATGGTAGGAGTGGAGCTAGACACTCATAAATCCGGGAGGATATACGTTGGCTCTGTGGCACCTGGCGGTTATGCATGGATCTTCCCTAAGGATGAGTACGTAGCTAATGTAGGTATAGGGGTTAGACCGGGATCCCCTAAGCCTTATTTGGATAAATTCATAAAGGAGAGACCCGAGATATTCAAGAGAGCTAAAGTGATCGGGGCAGGTGGCTACGTAGTCCCTATAGGGGGGTTGGCTAAGGAGTACATAGGGGATGGCGTCATCCTGATAGGCGATGCCGCTGGTATGGTGATACCCTTCACAGGCGCTGGGATACACTCATCGATAGCTGCCGGTAAGGCTGTGAGCAAAGTTATAGCTGAGGCCTTGGAGAGGGGAGATACCTCGAGGAAAGCGTTAAGCTCCTTTGAGAGGGAGTATAGGGGATGGATCAAGAGGATAAAGGATAGCTTAAGAGCGATGAGAGTGTTTGAAAAATTGAATGATAATGACCTTAATGAATTAGCAAATATACTAGATTATGAAGATATAGTAAATTTAGCTAATGGTATAGAGATAGGTAAAGTAGCGATGAAATTGATGAAGCACCCGGTGCTAGCTACTAAAGTAGCTAGGGCCCTCCTGTGACGCGGTAAAGGGATGGAAGTCTATGCTGGGTCAGAGGGAGTGTTTAAATCTGATATCAGAGGACGATACAGTGCTGCTAGTTGTTTATGGAAAGAAGGGAAAACCTAAGAAGTTCTTAGTCAAAGTGAAGAAGGGTAAAGTCTTACATACGCATAAGGGTTCGATAGATCTCTCGGAAATCATAGGGAAGGAATGGGGTTGCGTGATCAAGACGAGTAAGGGGGAGAGAGTGGAGGTCCACAGGCCCATACTAACGGATTATATAGAAAAGATAGGGAGAATTACACAAATAATCTATCCTAAAGATGCAGGTTTCATGATACTCAAATCCGGTATAAAGCCAGGAGATACAGTAGTTGAGATAGGCACGGGATCCGGAGCTCTCACTATGGTACTAGCTAATTTCTTAGGTCCGAGTGGGAAGTTGTACAGCTATGATATCAGGAAGGAATCTTTAGAAATAGCTGAGAAGAATTTAAAGTTATTAGGGATAAGTAATGTAATATTAAAGCACAAAGATGCGAAGGAGGGGATAGATGAGTCAGATGTCGACGCTATATTCCTAGATATCCCGGATCCATGGGAGATACTGTCCGAGGTACATGAGAAACTGAGACCAAACGGTACATTCCTAGCGTTCCTCCCTTCATGTGAGCAAGTGAATAAGACAGTACTGAGAGCTAGGGAGGTAGGTTTCGGGCTCATTGAGATTCATGAGATATTAGATAGAGAATATGAGAGTGATGAGAGGAGGACTAGACCATCTCCATGGATGATAGGACACACTGGTTTCATCGTGATCGGGAGGAAGCTCTCGAAGGAGTCTTAATTATGATCTCGTAAACCCCGGGTTCGAGCTCGGCTATAGCTACATCATCTCTGAGGAGAGCTGTTATATCTATTAAAAACTCACCGTAGGATACTTGCCTTATGAACGCCTCATCTAAGAGGGGCTCGATCTCTACTACTCCATCTTCCCGCTCGGCACTCACTTGGAACTCCAGCTCCCTCCTCCCGCAAGATGGACAAACTTCGGGGATGGGAATATCAGATCTCTCAGCATCTATCTCAAAACCACAGGATCTGCACTTAAGGAAGATTCTAATCGGCATCTTTCCACTCTATCTAGCTACGCTCACTATGGTCTCGTAAAGGTAGTTTATGTTGTCTCCCCTTAAAGCCGATATCGGGATGACGATATCATCGGGAAATACTCTCTTAACGCTACTAGGTCTGGCGTAAGGGAGATCTATCTTATTAGCTACCACTATGTACGGGATGAGCCTAGCCTTCAGATTACCAGCTATCACCCAATTGACTTGTGAAGTCGGATCCTTACTCGAATCTATGACTAATAGAGCCAAATTAACCCTCTCCATACTCCTTATCGCTTCAACTACTCCTTTGGCTGCTTCAGCAGCTCTCTCTATAGCTTCATCCTTCTTGAAGCCATACCTCATGAAGCTCCTGTAAGTTATCCTAGTCGCTATCCCCGGGGTATCTATTACATCCATCGTTATAGAGGAACCGTCCTTCAGTCTCAATACTACGTTCTCCATGACATTAACAGACCTCGTCTCATGAGGTACCCTGCTTACAGAACCAATCTTCCTACCAGCGAAGTCCATACATATTCTATTCGCGAGAGTAGTCTTCCCAGAGTTCACTGGACCGTATATGCCCAGAGAAATCTTCTTCCTCTTATATATAGCTGAGAGTAGCTTGGATAAGAACCTATCTTGATGGAGCTCCTGTGCGCTCTGCATCCCTATCATGTCGCCTGGAGAGACTACGTTAAAAAGGAGAGGAAGCGGATGTAATATCCGAATAATATCACTTTATCTCTATGATCTCACCTTCATAAGGTATATAAGTCCTTATCCCTCTAGCTTCCAATTTCCTCCTCAACTGGACTAATTTATCGAACTCACCATGAACTAGTATCACTTCTTTGAGCCCCTTACTCGCTACTTTCATGATGAAGTTTATCAGATTGGGTTGATCGGCATGGGCTGAAAAATCAGCGAACTTGACGTCGCACTTCACTTCTATAACACCATCCGGCATCGGGATCTGCCTGATACCATCTAAGAGCATCCTCCCCCTAGTTCCCTTCACTTGATAACCTGTCAGATATATCAGATTTCCCCTCTTAGTTCCGAAGTGCTTCAAGTATGTGAGTACAGGTCCTCCCTGAAGCATACCGGATGTCGTGACGATTATGAATGGCTCGCTTATCTCTAGGAGTTCCTCCCTATTCCTCACTTCCTCTATAGCTCTATGATCGAAGAGCTCCTTCTTGCTCTCCCTTATCATCCTCTGGAGCTCAGGCCTCAGCCATGACCAGTAAGCATTGTAGTACTTCGAGATCTCCCTTATCATACCATCAACGAATATCGGGACTTCCTGAAGGACACCAGATTCTATGTGACTTATCAAAGTTAAGAGGACTTCTTGAGCTCTACCTAGAGCGAAAGTAGGTATTATAGTGACACCTCCTCTCGCTATAACTTCCCTTATATCCTCTATGAACTGCCTCTCGACTTTCTTCCTGGAGGGATGTATATCATCATCCCCACCATAAGTCCCCTCGATTATCAAGTAATCGACTTTAGGGAGCTCGATCTCAGCCCCTCTAAGGGTTCTGGTCCCCGCTGTGTTTATATCTCCAGTGTAAAGGATAGTAGGACCATCTTTAGCTGTGAGATGTATCATTACAGACCCTAGGACGTGACCCGCGTTGAAAGTCCTGAGCTCCCATCCGTCCAGAGCTATGTAATCATTGAGCCTGATCGACCTCTCCCTCCTCCTAATGAGCTGGATATCCTGAGTGGAATAAGGCCTCTCAACGTATTCTGAGGAGAGGCTGATGAAGTCCTTCAGCAAGATCTCCCCTACATCGACTGTAGGAGGCGTCACATAAGTATCGCAACTCCATCTCCCCAGTATCAAGGGACTAGCTCCGTAATGGTCTAAATGAGCGTGAGTTAGGATCAGAGCTTCAGGATCGGACTTGGGCTCTAGTGGGAGGAGCCTCGAACTAGTTCCCACATCCACTCCAGAGTCCAATATGATGGGGTTCTTGCAAATGATCTCTATACTCGATCTACCGATGGATCTAGCTCCTCCCAGGAACCTGAGTCTGATTTCACCCGTTTAGAAGCACCTCCTTCAGGAACTCTCTCGCCGCTCTGAACTCTTTAATAGAGAGCTCCCTCCCCAACCCGATGTAACTCTGGGGTCGGAATATGACCTCAATCTCCTCAGGTTTCAATATCTTGGAGATCTCCTCATCAGCCAATACTTCATCTATGAGCCTTCTACCGCTCCTATAGGATCTTAAGGATATCCTCCTCACGATCTCATGCGCTTCTTGTCTTCCCAATCCCTTCTTAACTAACCAGATCATTAACCTCTCACTCAAAGCTATATCACCATATTTCTCGATGTTCTCCTTTATCCTGATCTTATCTATCTCGAGGTTCTCTATGACATTAGAAAGAGTGTTTATCTGTTCTTCTAAGATCAGGAAGGCTTCCGGTAGGATTATTCTCTCGACTGAGCTATTAGTAAGATCCCTCTCGTGCTCCAGTACTACGTTCTCTAGAGCCGCTATAGCTAATGACCTCATCAATCTAGCTAATCCGCAGACCTTCTCACTGTTAATAGGGTTCATCTTATGGGGCATAGTGCTCGAACCTACTTGCCTCTCCTCGAAGTGCTCTCTGATTTCGCTTATCTCAGTCCTATGTAAGTTCCTTATCTCATTAGCTATGGTATCCAGCACTGATGAGAAGAGGGACATCGAGAGGATTAGATTAGCTAGCCTATCCCTAGGGACTATCTGCGTAGTTATCTCAGGGGGACTAAGTCCTAAAGCTCTGAGCACTTCACTCTCCACTTCAAGAGGGTCCTCGATCCCTAACTCGATTGAGGCCGCAGCAGTACCTACAGCTCCCCTGAGTTTGCCGACTGATGCTTCATTCAGGGAGTTCATGAACCTGATGATAGCTCTCCTGATGTAATAAGACCAGAGAGCGAACTTCATTGAGAGGGGGATGGGGTCTGCTACTACCCCATGAGTCCTACCCAAGCACACGATATCCAACGACTCCTCTCCTCTCTTAACTATCTTCTCCAGGAGCGAAGCGGCGCTACTCAGTATTATAGAGCCTGCTTGCTTTATCTGGACTCCCATCACAGTATCTAACACATCGTTAGATGTGAGACCTAGATGGAGATATTCACCATAACCCCCAGCTCTCTTAGAGATAGCTCTCACGAGGGCCATAGTTTCATGCTTCACTAGGGATTCCTCATACTTAACATCCTCGGGCGTGACTCCCTCGGCAGCTCTCTCAATAGCTTCAGCTGCTTCTTTCGGGATCAACCCTCTCTCAGCTAAAGCCTTAGCATAGAGAACTTCAACTGATGCCATGAGCTTTATCCTATTCTCCTGCCTGAATATAGCTCTCATACGCTCGGATCCATACCTACTATCTATCGGATGGACCCACATAAACCAACGACCTCGCCTGCTCCACTAGCTCCTTAGAGAGTTGCTTCCCTATACCGACTATCCTCTCCAATTGCTCTGGCTCAGCTTCAGCTATATCCCTAACGGTCCTGTAACCAGCTTCATAGAGTAGCTTAGCTCTCACCCTGCCCACCCCCTTGAGTATCACTAGAGATAATAGTTCCTCGGGTACTCCATATCTTATCCTCATTGAGAGTACTCTGAGCCACTCTGAAATCTCTTTCTCACCAAAAAGTTTCGATATTTCCGAGAAAGAGTAACAGAGCCACTCTCCATTCTCAGCCAAGTTCCTCAAGTCTCCCGGTTCGATCCCGAGCTTCTCCTCTATCTCACCATCGCTCTGGCCTGAGATCCACATCTTCAATGATAGAGCGCCCCTAATCACCTGTAGGAGTTCACTGTGAGATGAGATAGGAGATTCCTCTATTGGAATCAGTGGATCTAGTTCTTCAAAAGCTTCAATGAGTGCCTCAGTCCTCCCCCTACCGTAGACCTTCGGCATATCTGGTAACATGCAGAGGAGGTGGAGGACGGGAAGCTCAAGATCCTCCATCCTCCTATACCTCTTAATTAACTCATCTAGGGCTTCTATCATCATCTGAGCTGATGATGTATCTATATACAACTCAGAGACCCTCTTCCCGAGGGATGTCGCTCTATATAAGCCTCCTATGTCTTGGAGGAACCCAGCTTCCTTGAGGGACTCTAGGAGGAACGGTATAGACCTCCTTAAGAACTTATCCCCTCCCTGAATGTACAATAATGTCTTCTTGAATATCTCTAGGATCTCCCCTGGGGATATGGGACCTGAACTCGCTACTAAAGCGAGCAAGTGGTTCTTAAGTAAGGATGTATCGTGTAAGTTAGATGAGATAGGCTCGGGCTCTGAGCTTATGTAATTCTCGAATATCCTCTTAGCTTCACTCTGCTTAGCTATTATGTAAGCTTCCCCATGGGAATCGTAACCCGGCCTCCCAGCCCTCCCAGCCATCTGCCAGAATTCCATGATCGAGATGGGAGTCATCCTACCTAACTTAGAGTTATACCTCATATAGGAGCTAACTATGACTGTTCTAGCTGGTAAGTTCACTCCAGCTGCGAGCGTAGGGGTGGCTGTCAGTATCTTAACGGATCCTCTTCTGAAGGCCCTCTCTACAGCTCTCCTCAACTCGAATGGGAGACCAGCGTGATGGAAAGCGACCCCCCTCCTCATCACACTAGAGAGTTTCTCGATCAGTTTAGAGGATCCGTAAGAGGATAAATTGACTTCCTCGAGGGGGTCTTCATTCAGTCTCATATTGAAGTGAGAAGCTAGCTTCTCAGCCCAAGATACAGCATCGCTCCTCTTATTGTAGAATACTATAGCCTGGCCTCCGTCAGTTAAGCACCTCCTCAATAATGGGATTATCCCCTCCCCCTCCAGCCTCTCGGAGCTACCATCTGGATATATGAGCTTCCCCCCAGCGTACATACCTACTCTGAGGGGGACCGGTCTCCAATCCACTCTTATCGGGACAGCTCGCAACCAATTAGCTATCTCCTCTAAGTTAGTTATAGTAGCGCTCAAAGCTATCCTCCTAGATCGATCGTTCTCATGCATGAATTTAGATACGGCCATCTCGAGCGTAGGTCCCCTGTTAGGATCGCCAACGTAATGGACTTCATCTAAGACTAGTAAGCTTATACTATCTAACCAAGAGCTTCTGTGCCTCTGGAGAGAGTCGAATTTCTCGTACGTCATCACTATGATGTCATGCTTCCCCAAGGGCTCATCTGAGGAATCGTAATCACCGATCGATACTCTCACGCTCCACTTATCGAAGACCTTAGAGAACTCCTCATATTTCTCGTATGCGAGAGATCTCAATGGTACTAAGTAGACTACCTTCCCTCCCTTCTCTAGCTCTTCATTCATCACTATCTCAGCTGCTAAAGTCTTACCTGAAGCAGTAGGAGCTGCTAGCACGAAATTTCCCTCGCTCACTAACCCCCTGCTCAGGACCTCCTTCTGAGTTGGGTAAAGTTCCTTAACACCTATCCTACTTAAGAGCTCATCTAAGCCCATCTAGATCCCTTATATGAGTTTTATCTTCCCTCCCGGTGGGAATATTATGAACCCATCTTCGTTAAGCTTCCTGAGTATATCTTCTATGACGTACTCCTTCCCCTTCAGATTGAGCCTCTCCGCTGCCATCCTGACTACTACATCCCTATCGACTAGGCCATCCTCACTCTCATCGGCCAATTGTCTTATGAGTTGGAAGACTACTTCCCTCCTCTTCACCTCAGGGAATGAGACACCAGTCATCCATCCAGTTATATCGAAGTATCCAGATACTATATCGTAAGCAGCTCCCTTCAATGTTATCTCCATCAGGTTTATAGCCATCTCAGCATCCTCAGCTGTTACTTCTCTCCTCAAGTGCATCCTAGCTCTAGCTTCACTCAACCTTATCAGAGCTTCTAATTGCCTCGGAGTTATCGATATGAGGTCTTGAACGATCCCCTCCTCACCCTCCTTAATCCCCCTCCCTCTGACCTCAACGTAATACTTCTTTATCCTCTCAGCAGCTTCATCAGTGAGTATAGGATCTATGTTCTGCTTAGCGTAAGCTATATACTTCTTGAGGAGATTTGGGTCTATAGGGGGCTTCGCTTCGGGGTTCCTCCCCATCCTAGTCGTTAGTATATGCTCAGCTACCATGCTATCGGATTCCAATCTGGGCCTATCCTTCATTATGAAGACGAGATCGAACCTCGATAGTACGGTTGGGGGGAGGTTTATGTTCTCAGCTACCGTCACGTAATCGTCATATTTCCCTTTCTTAGGGTTCGCAGCAGCTATTATCGTCGTCCTAGCGTTTAAAGTCGCTACTATACCTGCTTTCGCTATTGAAATAGTTTGCTGCTCCATAGCTTCATGTATAGATCTCCTATCGTCTTCACTCATTTTATCGAATTCATCTATGCACGCTACTCCCATATCGGCTAGTACTAGAGCCCCAGCCTCTAGAGTCCATCCACCAGTCGCAGAATCCCTCACGACAGCCGCAGTCAATCCAGCAGCAGTAGAGCCTTTCCCAGTCGTATAAAGCCCTCTGGGGGCTAGTTGAGCTGTATATTTCAGGAGTTGACTCTTAGCGACACCTGGATCACCTACTAGAAGTACATTTATCTCCCCCCTCACTTTAGAACCATCAGCTAATACCTTAGTGCTCCCCCCGAATAGAGCGTAAGCTATAGCTCTCTTGACATCTGTCCAACCGAAGACCGAGGGAGCTATCGACCTAACAATGAGTTCCTCTAGATCCTCCCTCTCTGAGAGCTTCAATATCTCTTTCTCATCTTCAGGAGTTATCTCCAACTTCTCGTAAACCCTATTCGGGACCTCTACATGTATTATCTCTAAATACCTCTTATATATGAGTCCCTCTCTTCCCTCATCCCTCCTAGCTGGTTTTATCCTTATTATCCCAGTCACTCTGACTCTATCCCCGGGTTTCACTTCATCCACTATATCGTCAGTCAGTACGCCATCTATGTGCTCTGGCATCATACCTGGTGGCAAGTCCTCAGGCCTCTCTTGGATCCTAACGCTACGCCACCTGATGAACTTACTCATCTCATGGTCTAATTTCATTGGAGAACCGCATTCAGGGCATTTCTCCAGGATCTTGAGCTTCTCACCGATTACATCTATCTCCTCAACTCTCCCGCAGTTAGTACAGATGAAGGATGCCTTAACGAGTTTATCATAGATATCTGAGACTCTAGTTATTATCCCCTCTATCTCTATCAATCTACCTATTGAGAACTTAGTCAGATCCCTGAATGAAGCTTTAGTCGGGACGTTGTAGAACCTTAAGTGGAAATCACCCTCACTGTATATCCTGAACTCCTCCGTCATCGGTATTAGCTCCATCACAAGTTCCCTGAGGGCTGAAGAACCAGCTGATATATGTAGAGAGGGGTTCATCACGATATCCTCAGCTATCTCCCTGAAATCAGGGTTGAAGTTATATAAGTGATACCAATTAACGCTAAGGGATCTCTTCTGTTCCTCTATTAATTGCGCTAATGCCTTCTGATACAAGAGCTCATTATTCTCATCCTTGTAGTACCTTAAGAAGATCTTGTATTTCTCGACGAGCTCCTCAAAACTCATTAAGGGTGTCCTCTCCACCATTATCGGTCAACCCTTACCCCTACGAAGGAGCGCATCCACTCCTCTATGATCAACTTCAGGGCATTATAAAGTATTAGTTCCTCGACTAATAAGTTCTTCGGAGGCCTCTTGGATGTCAAGAATATCGATGCCTTAAGATAATCCATGAGCTTCCCTATCCTCCTGTTAACTAGATCAATAGCATCCCTCCTTATGAGAGAATCCTCGGGGCTCCTCCTTATTATGTCTCTGATAATGTGGAATGTCTCCTGAGGGAGCTCAGCGAAGAGTATGGAGACCTTCTCCTTATATAACTTCTCACTTATCACCTCAGGGTTCTCCCTCAATACCTCGCAGATCCCCTCTTCCTCCAATATCTCAGCTAACCACCTCGGTACCTCAGTTTCCACATCCTTAAAGATCCTTATACCTAACCTCTCGAAATTTAAGTCCTTCTTAGCTACTACCTTCACACTCTGGATGTCCTCGAGGCATTCCGCCATCCTACTAGAGATCAACACACTGTACTCCCTATACCAACATTAAATATTTTGGTCTGTAGGTCAACTCGGGATGTACGAGAAAGGATTTAAAGTGAGTAAAGTAGTATTGCTCTATAATACAGATAGGGAGAGATCTCATAGGATATCTGAGAGGCTCAAATCATCGCTAATCTCGAATAAGATAGAGGTAGTCGATGATCATAAGGAGGCGGAGGTTGCTATAGTCATAGGGGGGGATGGGACGGTCCTCAGGGCCTTCCATCATGTGGGGAGCCTCCCTATACTAGGTGTGAAGGATGGGACTTTCGGGACATTATTGGAGTTCGATGTAACACAATTAGATAGGATACCAGAGATACTTAGAGAGGGGAAATTTTGGTTAGAGCATGCTATGACGCTAGAGATAATAGATTCGAAATTGAGCCTAATAGCTCTCAATGAGTTCCTAATAAGGAGTGGCAAGCTTGGAAAATCTTCTAAGTTGGGCTTAGCGATAGACGATGCCCCTCTAGGGGAGTGCATATGCGATGGCCTCATAATAGCCACTCCCACGGGATCTTACGCTTACTCCCTAGCTGCAGGGGGCCCAGTGCTGGATCCACGTTGCGATAACATCGTGTTATCTTACGTAGCTCCCTGGCCACCCAGCCTCATACCGGCGATTAGATCTATAGTAATACCTTCCTCCTCGATCGTAGAAGTTTGGTCGGCTTCCCCATACCTCTATGTAATAGCTGATGGCCTCTCTCCAGTGAGGTTAAAGCCACCTCTCAGGATATCTCGCTCAAAGAGAGAAGCAATATTCATAAGGAAGTCCCCGGATCCGGCGGAATTCTACAAGAGAATGGCTAAGAGGATGATTCCAAGGACTCTGACTGGTATCTTGCAATATGAGAAGTTGAGGCCAGCTCTCACAAAATCTTTAAATCTTGATAGAACACACTAAGGGATGAAGCGGGGGTGGCCGAGCCAGGTTCAAGGCGACGGACTCAAGATCCGTTGGGCATCAGGCCCTCGTGGGTTCGAATCCCACCCCCCGCACTTCACTCTCGATATATTTTAGTTCAATCGATTGTTTTTGAAGGGATTATGTTCAAATACGGGATCCCTCAACTACATTGTAAAAAGATAACTAAAAATTTATCAGAGTTTTGATCGATTATGAGATGTGAAATCTGAGGAATAATTCATAAAGCCTCAATTTATTATTGTGAAAATTTCAACTTAGCGAGGGGCTCAACTGAAGTTCACCGTTCAGAGCACTATCAGATCGAACGGTAAAGCTTAATAGCTCCGAGTACATCGAGAGATCGGAGCCCCGTGGTGTAGCGGCCAAGCACGCCGGGCTTTGGACCCGGAGACCCCGGTTCGAATCCGGGCGGGGCTATTTCAGTTTTCATTGCTGCGTATACTATTTGTTCCATTCTCCTCAGTCCTTCGAGCGCTATGGGTAACCTTCGCCTATCGTCTACTGTAGCTCTATAGCTTCCCTATACGCTACGAATGTGCCAATCGGCCGGGCTCACCTATTATATAAACAGTGCTTCATACTACGGTTCTATTACTGAACTCCCCTCAGCCCAGGCGTGAGGTTGAGAGTGTATAGGAGCTTGAAAATTAAAAAGCTATGAATCGCCGATAAATGGTTAATGTACAGTGATCTCTATGGAGTTCATCATAGATTCTATGAGCGGGAAACTCGCTAAATGGCTCAGGATACTCGGTTATAGTGTTAAATATGTATCGCCTGAGTTAGATGACTCTTCAATACTCGAGCTCGCGGAAGGGGCTCTACTGATAACTAGAGATCACGAGCTCTTAGAGAGAGCGAGGAAGATGAATATGAGGGCTTATGAGGCCCCTCAGGACTTGCTGAGGGCCATGGCCTCGATATCGATAGATCTGGGGATTAAGCTCAAGATAGACCCTAGAGTGACGAGATGCCCCTCCTGCGACGGGCCTCTCTCAATCGTGAGGAATGGGGAAATAGGAATAGAACTGCCTAAGGAGATCTTGAGGGGGCACAGAAGGTTCTTATTATGTAGAAATTGCGGAAAAGTGTTCTGGTTCGGTTCTCATTACTGGAAAATGCTCAAGACGTTAGCGAGAGTAAAGGAGAAAAAGGAGGAGATGAGAGCTAATAGGGGCCTATGATGTTAGGTGACGGCAATGACCCGTGAACAGACTGACCTGAGCTGAGGCCCCCCCACGATAGGATGTACAATAGTATTGGAGCAAATGATTTAATTTGGATCCCTCGAGGGCTCTTGGGTGATAATACGGATAGCTTAGAGCTCGTCTTGAGGAACTTAGCTGAACCTTTGGATGAGTTCGTCATGACCTTAGATGAAGTGAAAGAACTCGTAGGCAAAGGAGGTAACGTTTACGTCGGCTATGAGCCCTCAGGACCTATACACGTAGGTACTCTCATAACAGTGAGGAAATTGAGGGATATGATACAAGCTGGATTTCACTCTATCGCGCTAATGGCCGATATACATGCTATCCTCAACCTCAAGGGTCCGCAAGACTTGATAAAGGAAGTCTCTATGACTTACTGGAAGACTGTCTTCCACGAGTTGGGATCTAAGCAGATAGAGATAAAACTAGGGACAGAATTCGAACTATCTGAAGATTACATCATGGATTTACTCGCTCTATCGCAGAGAGTGACTGCTAGGAGGGCTTGGAGGGCTATGACTATGGTAGCGAGAGGGGAGGATCCGATGGTCTCCCACATGATATATCCATTGATGCAAGCTCTCGACATACTCTACTTACGCGTGAAGATAGCGATAGGGGGAACTGATCAGAGGAAGATACATGCCCTAACTAGGGAGGTCTTCAGTTCAGACATCCCCCTAAGAGTTGAGAAGTACGTACCTGCTGCTATACACACTCCTCTCCTCCCGGGTCTCACGGGTGGGAAGATGAGCAGTAGCATACCTAGATCGCACGTAGCAGTACATGACCCTCCTGAGCTAATAAGGGAGAAGATAATGAATGCGTTTTGCCCCCCTGGTAATGAAAATCAATACGATGAGGATGGGAGGCTCAGAAATCCGATACTAGCTATCCTGAAGTATTTCATACTCCCAGAGGTAGGGAGAATTATCGTGAAGAGGAGTAGGGCTGCTGGCGGAGGTGAGGTCGAAGTGACGAGTTATGAGCAATTAGAGAGGATGTACATAGCAGGGGAAGTTCATCCGATGGATCTAAAGGAGTTAGTGTCTAATTACCTCATAGAGGAGTTCTCTAGGGTGAGGGAGATATTCGAGAGTGAGAGGGAGCTCATAGAACCCTTATATAAGCTGCAGAAATGGCAAAGGGAAAAAGGGTTATTCGGAGATGTAGAATGGAGCGATGTATTGAGGTCCTATAGACCTTATTTGGGAGAAATAAGGGAGTAAATCCCTCAAGATTGTATTTTCTCACTCAGGAGCTTCGCTACTTGTACAGCTTTCCTGAGCAATAGAGGTATAGTCAGATCGCTCATCCAGTTCAACTTCATTGAGAGAACCAACGCTCTCATGACAGCTCTGTGCATCATAGGAGCTAAGGTATGTCTATTTATCTCTCCTAATTCTATTGCGAGGCTTAAGGATCTCATATGAGCTTCCCTTATCAACTCGAGGATATCCTCCCTCGTCACGGAGAGCACTTCCGGTGAGTAGAAGATACCGCTCTCATCTATAGCTCCAGTCACTCTGAATCCTACTTTGAGGGGCTTTATATTCAGGGCCCTCAGTAGATTCGCTATCTGAGCTGAAGCCGCCTCCCCCTTCTTCAGGAGGGTTACTTCAGAGGCTATAGCTATCTTCCCTCCTTGTATCTTAGTCGGTATATTCATAGCCCTGAGATCCATTAATATCGGGCCCGGGGCTAAATCTGTTGGACCAGCAGGTATCACGACATCATCCTCAGCTACATCGCCCGGTTTCATGAAGATCTCAGCTTTTCTCTCAGAGAGGAGCTTATATGTATCGAAGGGGTCTCTCTTACTGAATATGACGACTAAACTCTGGGGCATAGCTTTCAAGAGATTATCGAGCCCCTTCCTATCTGAGAGCTCACATGCCTTCTTAAGGAGAGTCTTCTTCATCACGAAGAACTTTATATCAGGTGATAGTTCTCTTCTCACTTTCTCAAAGTGGTTAGCTGGTATCCTCGAGAAATCCCCGATCATCACAGTGGGATACTCCTTCACTAACTTCAGAAACTTATTTATAGCTTCTTCCTTTCTAATTCTAGCCTTGCTTTTCCTCAAGGTCTTCAGAGCCATAATCATCTCCTCCTCGTTGCTATCGGAAGTTCCTCGGCTGGGCCCATAGTCGTCTTAATATAAACTCTCGAGATCTTAGACGGATCCTCGTACTTCCTCTCTATAGTGGAGAGCACTGCTTTTATGTTCTCAGCTATCTCCTCAGGCCTCATATCCCTAGAACCGACTTTCGTATGTATTATTGGTTGGTCCTTCGTCCTTATCCTGACGGACCTCCTCAATCTCTCTATGAGATCGGGGAGCTGGGATACGGCCATAGCAGGTAGGTTTATCGGCATCTTGTTCCTAGGGCCGAGGACAGGCCCTATATATCTCACTATCTTAGGTAATACATCCGCTTGAGCTATGAAGAAATCGTACTCATTCGCGAGTTTCTTAAGGGCTCTCTTATTAGTTGCTATAACTTCTATCTCCTCGGGCTCTAGTACTCTATCAGCACCAGCTTCTCTAGCTTTAGAGAGGAACTCGCCTTTCCCTATCACAGCTATCTTCGTTTTCCTGTTCTTTGGTGAATGAGGGAGTTCTACTATCTCATTTATCTTAGCGTTAGGATCTCTCTTGAGATCTATTCCTTTTAAAACGACTATTAAATCGACAGCTTCGTTAAACCTCCTCTTTGGGCTCTCCTCAAGGACTCTCCTGATCACTTCTATGGAGTCTCCCTCAGTCAGCAGCTTAGACATATCAACCACCTAACAACTTATCCCAAATACCTAAATCCATTTCCCTCTGGACTTCCCTCGGGTCCTTCCCCCCTACTGTCACGCCCATTGAGAGAGCTGTACCCAGAACTTGCTTCACGACTTTCTTGAGGTCACGAGTATTAGAATTAGCTAATTTCATCTTAGCTATATTGATTACACTCTCCATCTTCAAATCCCCTATTCTCTTCGATTTAGCATCTGAGGAGCCTTTCTCAGCTCTCAGTTCCCTGAGTATCAACATAGATGTTGGGGGAGTTCCCACTCTGATCTCGAATTTCTTGGTCTCCGTATCCACTTCTATCTCCACTGGTACTTTCATCCCGGAATAACTACTGGTCTTCTCATTTATCTCCTTCACGACCTGCCCTAAGTTCAAACCGAGCCCTCCTAGAGCTGGTCCGAGTGGGGGACCTGGCGTAGCTTTCCCTCCCTCTATGAGGACTCTGACTATTTTCTTAGGCAACTTCTTCACCTCCTTTCCCTCTCTCCAGTAGCTTAACGTTTATCACTGGCATCTTCACCTCCCAATCCCTATCTATATCTAAGAGCTTCAGCGTGAGCATCTTACTCTTGCCCTCGGGTGTAGCTATTACTACAGCCCTATAGCCCTTGAAATTCCCCTTAATAATCTTCACTATATCCCCGGGTTCTATCTCTATACCAGCTGTCTCGGAGGACAGTATATCATCTATCTCATCCGGTGAGACGGGGCTGGATGAAGCTAATCTAAGCTTACTGAGGCCAGCTATGAGCTTCCTAACTTCGTATTCTCTCTCAGCTTCTATGAAGAGGTAGTTCTTGAACTTAGGGATGAATAATATCGATCTCACTTTCGCTCCTGTTGACGAGACCCTGCTCATGAGGAGCCTCACTATGTTTATCTCCTTCCCTGAGATCACTCTGATGGGGAAGAATAGGGATTGGGACCTCTGTTCCATCTCATCCACCCGCTATATAGAGCGCTACTAATTGTATTAGGAAGCCTATGAGCCCCACGAGTAAGAAACCGACTATTGTAACTTTGAAAGTCGCCCAAATCTCATCCCATCCGGGTTTCTCAGCTACTTTCAATGTCTGAACTATGTAATCGAACAAACTCTCTTTCCTCTCCTTCTCCGGCATGATATCCCCTCATAACTCATCTATACCGAAATCGCTCCTCTCCCTGACTTCCCTAGCTATAGGGATAGTTTTCCTCTCCGTCACTTTCAGAGGAGTCTTAACAGTCCTCTCAAATTTAGGTTTCGTCGCTCTCTCTACATAAGGTTCCCTTAATTCCCCTTGGAGAGCAGCTTCTACAGTAGGCGATGTTACTCCAGTAACCACTAAAAGCACTTGGACAGAGCCCTTCAGGGATTCATCTATCCTAGCCCCCCAGATCACATTAGCGTTCGGATCTAGGGAGCTAACTATAGTCTCTACTATCTGTTGCATTTCCTCTAAGGAGAAATCGGGACCCGATGTTATGTTGACTATAGCTGCCTTCCCTCCAGATATATCTGCATCTAACAATGGATTGTTCAATGCATCATCCACAGCTTCCATAGCTCTATTCTCACCATCGCTCTCACCGAAAGTGAGGACAGCGGGTCCTCCATTCTCTACTACATTCCTCAGGTCCGCTAGATCGACGTTAACGAGACCCGGCTTCACGACGAGCTCAACTACTCCTTTGACTGCCCTAGCTACTATCTCGTCAGATATGAAGAAAGCCTGGTGGAGGGGTAGCTCCTTAGCTATCTCCAAGATCCTATCGTTATTCACCACGACTATAGTATCTGAAACTGATGCTAGTTTCGCTAGTCCTTTCATCGCGATCTCTCTCTTCTTAATTCCTTCAGCAGTGAACGGGAGGGTCACTATTGAGACGACAGCAGCCCCCACTCTCTTACCTATCTCAGCGATAACTGGAGAAGCTCCGGTCCCAGTCCCTCCTCCCAAACCCGCCATTATGAATAAGAGATCGCTACCACTCAGGAAATCCTCTAGCTCATCAGCGCTCTCTCTAGCAGCCTCCTCACCTATATGAGGATCTCCTCCCGATCCATTGCCTCCGCATAACTCCCTACCTATGAGTAACTTCCTATCAGCGGCCGTTATGAGTAAGTGCTGAGCATCCGTGTTCACCGCTACTGTCTCAACAGAATCTATACCTATAGCGTTCAATCTAGTTATTGTATTACTTCCTCCCCCTCCTACTCCCATTATCACAATCCTGGCTTTGACCTTCTCTAAGAACTCCCTTAGGGCCGAGTCCTCTGGAGATATCTTCTGAGGGATCTCCTTAACCCCTTCATCAACTCTCCTAGTCGCTGTCCTTATCATCGACTTCAAACCTCATCCCCTACCTCGCGCTTCCTCCTCTCTAGAGAGTGGTCAGATGCCTATATTTAAACTAAGGTCCGGGTGTGACGAAAGGATCGCTCACGATTGCCATAAAGGTACTTCCTCTATTAAGTAAGATATATAAACCTCTCTGAAATTTTAAAATTTAAATTATAAGTGGATTTATTAGAAATGTATTTTATGATCATCCTAGTGCGACTACTGCAAAGGTTTTTAATGTGGAATTCTAATAAGCGAGGGCCCGTAGCTCAGGCGGTAGAGCGCCGGCTTTGCAAGCCGGAGGTCGCGGGTTCGAGTCCCGCCGGGTCCACTCAAAAATTAAGATCTCCTCCTGAGAATTAATATCATATTAGGAGCAGGGCTGCTGGAATTATAGATAGTTCCACAGGTATTGAGGGCTGAGTAGCCGTTACGGTGAAGCTAATCGTATAAGGTATTATCATCTCTGGGATCAACGTAGCCCTTGGGCCGCACTTCTATTGAAAGTTTATGATCTCCCGGTGGGATCTCGGATGTATCTAAACTGAATACGAAGGATGTGGAGGATCTGGACGGTAGATCCTTCCTCCGAATCCCGGCGCTATCGTGGAGGGGCATATGCTCTCATTCCCAATGCAAATGAACTCCATTAAGGAGGGTATCTTGGGTTGATCTACCTGCATAGTTACATTATGTTACATTTATGATCCCGGAGAGAGGCTTGTCCTCATGGTTCCTGGTGTAGAGCTATTTTGAGGGGGTCGCCCTGCTTCACAGTAGTAAAGCTAAGTTCACTCTATCTATCCCCAGATCCCATACGGGTTGCGGAGCGGAGCTCAGGGATGTCAAGAGCAATGAGGAGAAGGCGATATATCTGTACCTCATCTTGATCGCATATCCCCATTTAACTTAAAAATTTTGTATGTATATCACCTCAAGAGGCCGGGGCCGGGATTTGAACCCGGGTTAAGGGCTCCACAGGCCCCCAGGTTACCAGGCTACCTCACCCCGGCTGAGAATGGGATGCGGCCGCCGGGATTTGAACCCGGGTCGCCGGCTTGGGGGGCCGGCATCCTGTCCAGGCTAGACTACGGCCGCTCCGGAGCGGGCCCGGAGGGACTCGAACCCTCGACCTGCGGCTTAGGAGGCCGCCGCTCTATCCTTGCTGAGCTACGGGCCCACATACTGGGGGTTCTATTCTCCTAATGCTTCTCAAAATATAAAATTTCCTAGGAGTATCGGGTGGAGGTCTGCAGTTTGGGGAAGATAAGAACAGCTAATCGTGATATTATGGTAATAAATAATGAAACTTGAAATTTATGTTAAAAATTTTTAAAATATCTAAGTTCTCTCGATATTTACGGATGATAAAGATTATTAGGCTGGAATGTGTAATAGAGGTGCCGGGTTGGCCGAGCGGTACAGGCAGCGGGCTGCAGACCCGTAGACGGGGGTTCGAATCCCCCACCCGGCTTCAACTTTCCCCTAGCTTGCCCTTTCTGACACCCATCTTCCTCCTCAGATCCTCAGTTCTCTTGAATAGGGATTCTAAGAGTTCCTCCTCTACGGGGTCGGGCTCAACGTTCCTCCTAGGGGCCATCCTCCTGTATGTCCTTATGACAGAATCTAATTCTATCTCAACTAGTTCCCAACCTAAGCTCCTCCCGTATATCGTGAAGGGAGGCACTTCCTCCCTCACCAAACCGTGGACATGCGATGCCGTGCCTATCACAGTACCAGCATATGTCAGAGTTCCTATTGAGAGTTTAGCGTGATCCCCTATGAAAGCTCCGATCCTGCTCAATCCAGTAGCTATGCCCCTGACTTTCACCTCCCCGTACGTGTTCTTCAGATTGGAAGTTATAGAACCCGCACCTATATTCACCCATCTCCCAACGTAACTATGGCCTAAGAACCCCAAGTGGTACTTATTCGAGTAATCCGATATTATGCTAGTGGTCACCTCACCACCCACTCTAGTAGCTAAACCTAAGTAACTACCGGCTATCCTGCTACCGGCTACTATCTGAGAGCTCGCGCCTATGTAGAGGGGTCCCTTTAGATAAGAGTAAGGCTCCAGTAGGACGTCTCTCTCTATTATCACAGGTCCCTCTCTAGCGTCTATAGTTATAGGGCCTAAGATATCCACTCCCTCCTCTATGAATACTTTATGCCTCCCTATCACATTAACGTTCACTCTAATCTCTCCTCTCTCATAAATACTCATCAAATCGCTCCTCAAGTATTCCACTATAGAAGTGGGGCAGATATCCCATAGATTCTCAAGTAACTTAGCCTCACAAGGCCTCACTCTCTCGAATTCTGGAGGCCACTCCAAGCTCTTGACCTTAGCCGCGACTATTTGGTTTCCACAGACGAGAGCTTCACCGTAATCAAGTCCTTTAAGGTTTAGATCCGTAGATAGAAGCCTGGAATTCAACAATATAGCTGGTGATCCATAATCCGGCTTCCTAGACTCAGGTACTCTAGCTATCATGTGGTCTCTCACGATCCACTTACTCTCCATATTCAGGTATCTCTCCAATCTGATGAATTGCTTCGCTCCACCAACTATAACTTCTTGCATGGGTATCAGATCCGTTATAGGGCTCAGGGAATCGACTCCTCGGTCCTCGAAGATCACTAACTGCACGCAATAGCTTAGCATATATAACTTTTAAATTATGAGAGAGGTCCTAGCACCGGAATGGGAAAATGTCCCTAATGTATGAGAGGTATGAGTTCAAGAAACTTCTGAAGGACCTGAAGGCTAAAGTGGGGAGGGGGACTGAGTTAATATCACTCTATATACCTCCGAATAAGAATGTGTACGACGTGATCAAGTACTTGAGGGATGAGTACGATCAAGCAGGGAACATAAAGGATAAACTAACGAGGAAGAACGTTCAGAGCTCCATAGAGAGCATAATACAGAGGCTGAAATTGTATAAGGAGATACCTAGCAATGGACTAGTGATATTCTGTGGAGCTATACCTCAGGGGAAGGACAGGGGAACTGAGAAGATAGAGATATACGTGATAGAGCCCCCTGAACCAGTGAGATCCTTCCAATATGTCTGTGATCATGAGTTCTACTTAGAACCACTAGAGGATATGGCGAGGGAGAAGAAAGTTTACGGTCTGATAGTGATGGATAGGGGAGGCGGATTGATAGCCACGCTGAGAGGATCGAATTATGAGATAGTGGACTGGGTCACATCAGACATACCCCCGAAGCACAGCGCGGGTGGTCAGAGTCAGAGGAGGTTTGAGAGGATAAGGGAGGAGAGGGTCCACGATTTCTTCAAGAGATTGGGGATGAGAGCTAATGAGACCTTCCTCCCCATCTTGGATGAGCTAGAGGGCATAATAATAGGCGGTCCTGGAGATGCTAGGGAGAGGTTCGAGGAGGGTAATTACTTAGACTACAGGCTGAAGGGGAAAGTCATAGCGAACCTTCCGCTATCTTACACCGAGGAACAGGGGTTAAGGGAACTCATAATGAAGTCAGAGGATCTACTGAAGGAATCCACTTTACACAAGGAGAGGAAGCTCGTGGAGGAGGTCTTCAGCCTCTTAGCTAAGAACCCGAATAGAGTGGCTTATGGGTTCAGAGAGGTAGAGAGAGCTATAGAATCTGGAGCAGCTGAGAAAATACTGATAATGGAGGAGCTTCCCATGAAGAAAGTGAGAGTGAGGTGTGAGATCTGCGGTTATGAAGAGGGGAAGATATTGAGGAGGGAGGAGACGGTAAACTCTTGGGAGTGTCCGAATTGCAGGGCTACTAGCTATAGCGTTGAGGAAGTAGATCTAGTGGAATATTTCGGGGAGATGGGGAAGCAAGCCGGCGCTGAGGTTTACGTAATAAGCCCTAATACTGAGTGGGGTATACAGCTCAGGTCTCTAGGCGGGATAGTAGCGATATTGAGGTATGAGATGAGAGATTAAATTTTAAAAGTTCAATTCAATCAATACTGGGCCGGTGGCGCAGTTGGTAGCGCGCCGCCTTCGCAAGGCGGAGGTCGCGGGTTCGAATCCCGCCCGGTCCATTAAAACGAAAATCACGATCTCATCACAGTGAGGAGATTCGGGAGGTAATTCCAAGACCCAATTTAATAGATAGAGTCGCATCACCGGGGAGTTGAGTTTTTTAAATTGTGAGCTGTAAGTAAGTGGGGCCCGTGGCTCAGACTGGTCAGGGCGCCCGGCTGATAACCGGGAGGTCGGGGGTTCAAGTCCCCCCGGGCCCATAGGTGATTCAATGAGGAGAGTACTATTGGATTCCTCCTTCCTTCTAGGAATAACGGAGCTCTCCGTAGGGATGGAGGAATTGATCTCGATCTATCCCAAGGCAGAGTTGATCACGACTAAGTCTGTGATCAGAGAGTTAGAGAAATTAGCTGAGAGGAAGAGGGGGGCTAAAGTGGCTATGGAAGTGGTGAGGAGGTACGGAGTTAGAGTGCTAGAGGAATTCGATAGAGAAGCTGATGAAGATATAGTGAGAGCAGCTAAGGAATTAGGATGCGCAGTAGCCACATTTGACCTAGAATTAAAGAATAAACTCTTAAGGGAGGGAATTCCTGTTGTCTACTTAAGAGCGAAGAAGAAGCTCATCTTAGAAGATCCATCTAAGCTCTCAGAGGAATATTGATCGTAACAGCAGTCACCAAAAAGCTTTAATAAGGGGACTGCGTCTAGGTCATGCTGCAATGAAAGGTGGTATCGTTGTTCTATGAGGTGGAAATGAGTGATGTAGGTTACATAAGGCCCGTAGATCTGGGGAAGGATCTGAGGGAGATACTGAAGAACCAATTCAGAGCTAAGTATGTAGGGAGGTTCGTGAAGGAAGCTGGTCTCATATTAGATATACTCGAGATAGTCGATATGAGTTACGGGACATCGGTCATAGGGAGTCCTAATATTTACGTGAGAGCGAATTTCAAAGCATTGAGTTACATTCCACTGAAGGATGAAGTAATAGAGGGGGAGATTGAGAACGTAGTTGAGTACGGGGTCTTCGTGACAGTAGGCCCTATAAACGGTTTCGTCCATATCTCCCAACTTGGCGATGATGTCTTCGTCCATAGAGGGGGGGTCATACAAGGGAGGAAGCTGAAAGTCACCTTCAGGCCTGGGGATATAGTCAGGGCAAGAGTGACAGCTGTGAGTAAGCCCGATCCGTCAGCAGTCCTGAGGAATGAGCCAGTGATAAAAGTAGCGCTTACTATGAGGCAACCTAAACTCGGGAAATTGGAGGAGGTAGTAGAGTAACTTACTCCACGGCTGGAGAGCTCTCTGACCTCCTCCCCCGCTATGAATGGCGAGTGTGCTAGTGCGGGGAGGTTTGGAGCTATATCCTCCTTTCGAGGGTTCAGCCCCGGGCTGGGTCTCAGCCCATTATCCCTATCCCAAACGGGACTCGGGGTTATGAATATATAATCAAACAAAGGGAGTTCATAATATTCTCTACTCATCCGCCTTTAAAGACGAGATTTTCAGTTGTAACTCTCCTAGTTATGTTCACAAATGCATTATAATCTGCATCGTACTCCACCCCGCGAAACTCACGCTCGAATACGGAGGAAAACTTCCCTTCGCTGCAGGTATGACATACTTAGGGAATGAGCGGGATTAACTTTATCGCAGAGATTCCTTTGAGCTTAGTTTTACACTCTATATACACTATTGTTTTTCCTATTATCCAACTCGAGAACCTCCCAGATCATTCCTTATCGCAGCCTGAGTGCCGAGTTCACTCTCTATAGATCTTGGCCTCAATTCTCAATATCGTTACTATCGCGAGTTTCTAAGCCCTGATCCGCGCTGATAATGACTCCGGTTTAATCCACTCAGGCTTTTTAACTCCGATTATTGAAACGAGAAGGTACCTCACTCTATGAGCTTCACCCCTCCACTCTCTGGACTTCTCCGATCAATAGCTCTCCCCCCTAGCTCTAATGGATAAGCTAATTCGAATATCTTAGCTTAAGGTTTGAATTCTTTACAAATTCAACTATCTGAGAGTATATGTTAAGCTTCCTTCTGCAATTATAATGGAGTCACTGAAGCTCCTTCTAAATAAGTGCCCTTCTCTTCAGCCCGGACTTAACTGTCCCAGCAAAGTTGTAGGAGAGTCCGAGGGATAGCCTGGTATTTGATATAAAGCTCTTTCGGTAGAACTAGCTTTTTTATTCACCTTTTCTGAAACCTTATGTCCTGTCTTTAGAGAAGGAGAAAGTATTTAAACCTACCACAGCTTCCATTTTAGGACTGAAAATCGGTAGTCCCCTTGCGAGGTGATCTTGTGAAGTATAAAGCCTGTAGGAATTGTAAGGCCATTTGTGAGGATAAGGATGAGGTCTGCCCAGTGTGCGGGTCCAATGACTTCACTTACAATTGGGAGGGGATCGTAGCTATAGTCGATCCATTCAAATCTCAAGTAGCTAAGACATTAGGACATGAAAAAGCTGGAATTTACGCCCTTAAGGTATATTAATGTCTCATGAGCTAATCGACACTTAGGTCAGAAATCTATAAAAAGGGAGAGTAGCTCCGTGAGGTGGTGAAGTAAATGGAACTGGAGTTCGTGAGGAGAAGGGAAAACCCGCTACTGAAGAGAGAGGAGGTAATAGCTAAGATTAAGTTTAAGGGGGGAACTCCATCTAGGAAGGAGATAAGGGAAATATTAGCGAAGCAGTTAGGTAAGGCTCCGGGTAATATCTTCATAAGGAGGATATCTACTGAGTACGGGAAGGAAGAAGCTACTGTCATGGCTATGGTCTATCATAGCAGGGCGATGGCTCTGCTGATAGAGCCCAAACATATAATAAGGAGGGATGAAGGAGGGGAGGCTGCTTGAAGCATAAGCCAGTCCAAGCTTGGAAGTATTACTCAGTAGAAGGGGGTAAGTTAGTGAGGAAGAGGAGGCAGTGCCCTAGGTGCGGCCGCTTCATGGCTGAGCATGAGAATAGGTACAGCTGCGGGGGATGCGGTTACACTGAATTTAAAGGGAAGGGATAGCCATAGTTTAGGAATTTTTTATCCTGATTATTGGCTTTTAACATATGCCCGTAGTGATCGTGAATGTGTGGAGAGGCTTTTCAGATGCTTCCAAGAGGAAGATAATAGAGGGGATAACGAGAGTCTTCGCAGAGCTCGGGATACCGGCTGAAGCTGTCGAGATCATAATACACGAGATCCCCATGGAGAACTGGGGGGTCGGGGGGATGCAAGCTAGCGAGAAATTTAGGGAGGTGAAGATACCTTAACCCCCTCAATCCCTTTTCATAGGGGCCCAGGCAGGCTGTTTTTTATTCAGTCTTCTCTATGGACTTCATCTGTGTTTGAGACAACGAAAATTGATCGATGTTAAGTGCATAGATCTATCGCTAAGAGTTAATACCCCTATCAGTCCAAAGGTATGTCGTACACTCTCATGAATTCTGCTTTCTATGATAGGAGCCTCGTTGCCCCTGAAGGTCACCGAAGCCTTAAAAGGCTGAGGTGGAACGGGTAGTTATAAATTAATAACTATCTGACAACGGAAATTGAGAGTATTGAATATAGGCTTAAGGAGAGTGTAGCTGACTTCTCCTCCTACTCCTTTCCCTATAACAGGATCAGCGTCGGATGAGCTGGCCCTCGGCCTCGAAGGAGATGACTGATCAGCTCAACTCCTTGAACTCTCTCATCTCAGATACATTTGGGAAGTCGAGAGGTTAGCTCCTGACCCTCCTCAGTTCGTCCCTTATCCTAGCTATTGAGTAAAGCTGCAGGGCGGCTATTATGAGTATTATCCCCAGCATGAGGGAGCCTAGTGAGATGAAAGCCATGGGAACGCTGAAGTACTTCGTTGAGAAGTATAAACTGAGGAGGAAGAGTCCGAAGTATAAGCTTACGATAACCATGACGGCTCCTGGGACCCCGAGGTAGAGGAGGGGTCTCTCCTCCAATACGATCCTCAGTATCGTGGCTATTAACTCAGAGAAGTGCAGAACAGGGTTCTTCGATGGCTTGCTCCCTATGTAGCTGACGCTTATGGGGACCTCAGCTACTCTGAGCCCATGTCTACTTAACTCCTTCAGTATCCCGAAGCTCACACCCATCCCCCTCTCTATAGCCCCGGCAGCTATCTCAAGGGCCCTCCTCGAGTATGCCCTCATCCCGCTCTGTGTATCGGATATCTTGAGCTCTGTAGCCCTCCTGCCCAGGGCATTGAGTATCTTGAGAGCTAGCTTCCTGAGGAAGGAAATGCCAGGAGTCGAGCTTCCCTCCATGAACCTCGAACCTATGACGAAATCAGCTCTCCCCTCCTCTATGGGTTTGAAGAGAGCTGGGATGAAATCGGGATCGTGCTGACCATCGGCATCTATCGTGACCGCAAGGCTTACGTTCATCTCTAATGCTTTCTTGAATAGGGTAAGGAGGGCGGCCCCGTAACCCATGTTCCTCTCATGCCTAACGACCTCAGCCCCTAAGCTTCTAGCTATTTCCCCTGTTAGGTCATCGGAACCATCATCGCAGACTATCACTATATTCACGTACTTCTTGGCCCTCAATATGACTGGAGCTATCCTAGCTTCTTCATTGTAAGCCGGTATGAGGGCAGCTTTCATCAGCGTTAAATCCGACTGAAAGTTAAAAAGGTATCCAATTGTTTAGAGTTAGGATTTCCTACCTTTCAGAGGATTTAATGAAGAAATTTTAGGGATATGTTCATCAGAATTTCATCTTTAAACCTTCAGTAGCTCGGGGCTTCGGGGATTAAGAACTCTCACCCTAGAGCCTTTCAGCGATCCTTTCGAGCATTCATTATCTAATAAGTCTCATTCTTCTAAAAAGAGGATTACTAGAATATTGCGTAAAAGCAGTTCGAGAGTCGAATAAATACGTCGATATTGAGGGTGATGTGAATGGTGGGTCAGCTCATTTTAGACCGGAAAATATATAAAGAGGTGTCCAAGGAATCTCATCCACTAAAAATTTCCATAATAACTTCTACGGTGGAAACGAAATCGCTCAGCATTGTTGAACTCTGCTAAACTTATCACTCCACTTCTATCTGGTCACTCGATATACCCCACTTCTCCGTGAGTAATCTAGCGACCTTATGTCTATGGTCCCCTTGAAGAAGGATATATCCGTCCTTATAGGTCCCTCCGCATGCTAGAATCCTCTTTATTTCCTTGAGGAAGTTCCATATATTATCGTCTGAGAACGGTAAGTTCTCTATTATCGTGACGTCCTTCCCCTTCCTCTTCTCATATCTTATCTTAACTGGTCTGAGTTCCTTCTCAACTTCCTCCCAGGCGAACAGCTCGATTGGAAGCCCGGTGATAGGATCTCTAACTCTCTCCTCGAACGCGACCATCCTAGTTTGTAGACTGATGTACTTATTTAAAAAGTATTAGGTTATTGCATGACCTACTCGCCACTCCCAAACTAGTACATAGGATCCAACGTAGCTATAATAATCCATTAATGGGCCTAGGAGACGCTATCATTAGGACATCCGGTTGTTTAATCCGAGAAGCGAGTTATTGAGAAACCAGTGTAATCAAAATCTATATCGTGAGTCTATTTAAAACTATTTAGTCACTTTAAATAAAATAGTTCTAAAAGTTATGCAGAAACTTTATGCGGGCTATGAGACTTATCCTTCACACATCTTAAAAAACTACTTATAACTTAAAATTGAGTTAAATCCCCCTAGAGCTTAGAACAAACTTGTTATATTGCTTGCAGATTCCATCCACCATTTATTATATTCATCCCTTTTTCTATCAATTTCTTCTTCTGTATAGAATTCAAATTTAATGTCTTTTGCTCTAAATACCTCTAAGCTCTTCAGATCCTCGATATCCCATATGAGCGCTACCACTTGTGATTCAAGCCAATTCAGAGGATCTTCATCAGGTGGTGATATCTTAGAGGGCCAGTTTGCCCTCCCCTCAAATCTGACATGACATCTACCATCTTTCTCTCTTATATCTACTACCTTCAAATCCTTTGACTCCTTCTCCCCCTTTCTCAAGTCTATTCCAAGTCTATTGAAGAACTCCGAGCACTTTTCCTCACTCTCGAATACGAGTTCTCCCTTAACCTCTAAGTTGACTCCCATAGGGCTTTGGTAGTCTACTTCATTAAAAACTTGATTGAGCAATAAAGAAAGTGACCTAGACTTAATAATATCGATGGGGAATAGATGTTAATAGATGATATCATTGATGCACGATCACTTCCTAAAATCGGAGATAGATTGAGAGATGAAATCCTCAAAAGCTAATTTCACCCTTTCAGCATTCTTACTCCTAATAAAACCCAGAAGGGCAGCCTTTATGGCTTCCGATCTGCTCTTAAAATTACCCTCCATCACGAGGGCATCTATTGCTTTTATCAATTCCTCATCGACTGTCAATACTATCTGTTGGGCCATGCGATCACCTAAGCCCTAGACCACCACACTTATTTAAGCTGTTATTGCGGATATGTAGATCGTCAATAGCCTAATAAGTGCCCAGATCCCGAAAAATATGTTAACCGATAATTTATTAAGAGAAACTCGCTGAAGATCCAGATAGTGGTCGATATGCTCGAGGCATTCATTGCTGTGAGTGTCAGGCCCTCTAGTACCGCTGAACTCAAGAAGACTTTCTCGGCAAGTGATAAGATTAAAGAGATATTCTACGTGACTGGGGAATTCGATTTCCTCATGAGAGTTGAGGCTGCAAATACATTTGAGCTCGCTAGGATAATAGAGGTTCTGAGGAGTCAGGAAGGCGTTGAGAATACGGTAACTTTCATAGTGCTGGAGAAGTTGAAGTGAGCATCAAGATATACGTACTTAGATTGGGCCATGACGACCCTAAGAAAGCAACTGGGGCCAAGCTCCTCAGGCTGAAATTAGCGGAGAGATATAGAAAATCGAGAGGATCTATTATACTGAATCCGTTCGCGAGTAGATACTTATCTCCAGCCGATAGGAAAGAAGCAAGGGCATTAGTCGCTGTCGATGCATCCTGGAGGAGGATAAAGGAGGTTAGATGGCCAGTCGGTCTCCAAAGGAGACTCCCGTTCTTAGTCGCGGCTAACCCTATAAATTACGGAGTCCCCGAGTACCTCTCAACAGTCGAGGCCCTGGCCTCAGCTCTTATAATTTTGGGATATTGGGATCTCTCATTAGATATTTTAAGGCCATTCAGCTGGGGGGAGGAGTTCTTAAGGATAAATGAGGATAGACTTAAGGCTTACGCAGAATCTAGTTGTGAGGAGGAAGTGAGAGCCCTGAGTGAGAAGTTCAAGAAGGAGTTAGAGGATCATCCTTCTGTAGCTCCCTAAGATCTTTATCCAAATAGTTAACCCTTCTAGCTCGCGTATAGCTTCCCTCACAGCATAGTCATTTATGGAACCTTCGAACTCCACATAGAAGGAGTAATTCCATGGCTCTCCCTTAATAGGCCTCGATTCTAACCAAAGCAGATTTATATTCCTACGGGCGAACGCCCCCAGAGCTCTCCAGAGAGAACCGGGCTTATGGCTCGTCGCGAAGAAAGCAGCTGTTGTATCAGCATCCTCACTGATTTGATCCCTCGGAGATATTACGAAGAACCTAGTTATGTTCAGGGGGTTATCTTGGATGTCTCTGGCCACTATCTTCAGACCGTAGATAGAAGCAGCTCTCTCGCTCGCTATAGCAGCTAAGCTAGTATCATTCGAATTAGCCACGATTCTAGCAGCTCCTGCTGTGTCTAAGCTAGGAACTACCACCCAACCCTTTTCCCTCAAAAATCTCTCACACTGGGCTATAGCCTCCGGGTGGGAGTATACGATCCTTATATCCTCTAAGCTACCTTTCAAACTCATTAGCGCGTGAGAAACCTTCAACTTGACTTCTCCAATTACCCTGACATCCCTCTCGAGTAATAGATCGAGGGATTTCCTTATGCTACCAGTTGTAGAATTCTCTATAGGGATTACACCGTAATCCGCCTCACCAGATTGGATAGAGTCAAAGACTTCATCTAAGTAATTCTTATTTAATAATTCGAATTCTTGTGATTTGAAGTAGAGGTGAGCAGCTTCTTCACTATAGGAGCCTCTCTCCCCCTGAATCGCGACTCTCATTCATGACGCGTGAGGATGAATATGGAAAAATTTATCGTTTTAAGATGATCGCAGTCTTGAGGATCGACAGGCTTCAAGAACATCTTCAAGTGTTGTGTAGATACTTCCCCCACAATACTCAATCCGATGGGAGTCTAAGCATTTAATAACATTAACTTCTTGCAGAGCATTCACTTATTAATTTACAAATAGGACCTTTAAACTACATCTTCAGAAATTTCTCCGACCCTCTCGAAGATCAAAGGGAGGTGAATCTTAATAGCTCCTAGAGGCCCTACTAGGTATTGAGAAGGTGAGGACTTGCGTTTCCATAAACCCATGAATACATCGATAGAGCATTCAGAGAACTCGGATATGGGAATGGTACTACCGGAGCTGAATCTGGTCCTCGAGACGTCCCGAGGATATTATAAAGTTCATACCACGGAAGTGATTGCTGAAATACCTCTGGAAGACATGGGCTTCCTATCATTTCACCTCCCGGCCTCGAAGATTTCTGCAGTAGGAGCTGATCCTAGGTTCGTTTTTGGGAGCTTCTTTTTACCGGAGATCCATCGTGAAATTGTCGAGAATTTCGAGGGAGAGGCCCAAAGATATCATGCGAGAGTGGAGAGTAAAGTAGTGTATGGACGGAAGAGGGCTCTCGCTATCGTATCTATGAGAGGCGAGGTAAGAGAAATTATATTGCCGACTAATATCAAGATCGGGGATCTTATAGTTCTAATCGGAGTTCCAGGAGCTGAATTCCTCTACTTGATCGCGAACATGAAGCCAGAGCTATTCACAAAGCTAGGAATGGGGGACAGCGTCCTCAGATGGAAAAGAGCTCTCTGGATGCTCACATGCGTAGATGCTGCGAAAACTACCCTTATGATATCTAAAGTAAATGGACTCATATGTGTCGATAGTAACGGAATTCTAGAATCTTTGAATAAGCTTGCGGATCTATCGGGAACCGGTTTCATGATCTCAAGGGATAGTATCGAATTCCCCCCAGAATTAGTGAGTATCGCAACTCAAATGAACTTGGATCCATTAAGACTTCCTAGCTCTGGCGTAGTTTTAGCAGCGATCCCTAAGTATGAGCGAGTGGATCAGATAAGGGAGATACTCGAGGTACATGGATATAAGGTGAGCTTCATAGGGAATGTATCCCGAGAAGTCAGAGTGATCTCTTAAGAGAGTTATAGAGACTCTTTATGGTCACCTGAAGGCTCTCATCCAGAGTAAAGTGGTTTGCGAGAAGCTAGAGGTATTCATTGCGAGGATCCTCCTCTCATGAGGATGCATGCATTTGGACGCATTATGCTAAGCATCCAATTACCTGGGGGAGCACTCTAAATTTCCTATATTCGCACATTTTTCTAGAAAAACATAATTTAATCTTATCTCACCCGAAAGTCTCATAAAATCCCTTCATTTCAAGAGATCCCATATGTTAAATTTATTTGAGTTTAATGTAAATGGAATATTCTAGCATTAAATACATAGTTCCCCTTTCAACGCATGTAGTTGCAATGCAGGGGAAAAATTTTTATTTAAGTTCTCCTTCCTTTTACTTATGCCAAGGGTCAGGTATCTACCTCTTGCTCCCATTGGGAGGATAATAAGAGATGCTGGTGCGGAGAGGGTGAGTGACGCTGCTGTTGAAACATTAGAGCGCTATATGGAGAAGTTTGCACTGGAAGTAAGCAGGCAGGCTGTCAGTTTAGCTAAACACGCGAACAGAAAGACTGTATCTGGTGAGGATATAGATCTCGCGATAAAGACCGTCTGGAAGGCTTGAGTTGAACCCCCTCCGCCCAGCTCCCATATTTTTTGTTGAGCGGGCTCCAATTACTCTATCTGATTTATTTAGCTTCTATTGGAAAAGCTGTTAAGATGGATAAAACTTATTAGCTTTCCTTACTTCATACGGGTGGTCACTTGAGCTTGAGGGGGTTCTTCGAGCCGGAATCTATAGTAGTGGTCGGCGCATCGAGATCGCCCGGGAAGATAGGTTATGAGATCCTGAGAGTGATGGTCGAGAATAGGGAGAGAGGGACTTACAAGGGAGAGCTTTACGCAGTGAATCCGAGATCTGATGAGATGATACTCAATGTACCGACATACAAGAGTGTTTTAGACATTCCTAAGGTACCAGAGTTAGCCATAATAGTTACTCCAGCACCAAATACACCTCAAGCCCTCGAAGAATGCGGGAAGAAAGGTATAAAGAGCGCCGTGATTATAAGTGGAGGTTTCGCTGAGATCGGCGGGGAGGGGGTTAAGCTACAGAGGATGCTAGATGAAATAAGGAGGAAGTATGAGATCAGGGTGATTGGTCCCAATTGCGTTGGTGTAATATCCCCTTCAACTGGAGTGGACACCCTCTTCCTTCCTATCGATAAGGAAATCCAGGGGAATAACTACATCTCCTCCCCGAGGCCTAAGCCCGGGAGCGTGGCCTTAATCACGCAATCCGGGGCCTTCGGGGTCGCTTGTTTAGATTACATGTACGGTGAGGATATCGGATTATCGAAATTTGTGAGCTATGGTAATAAGCTTGATGTAGATGAGGTCGATGTCATAAGGTACTTAAAGGATGACCCAGAGACGAAGGTCATCTTAGTATACGCTGAGTCTATAGAGAGGGGGAGGGAGTTCCTAGAGCTAGCTAAGGAGGTGACGAGGGAAAAGCCTATAGTCATCTTAAAAGCCGGGAGGACGAGCGCTGGAGCCAGAGCTGCTAGTTCTCATACTGCTGCGATAGCTGGAAGCGACTCTATCTATGATGCCGCATTCAAGCAAGCGGGAGTGATAAGGGTAATGGATATGGAGGAGCTCTTCGATGCCGCTAAGGCTCTCTCGATGCAACCCCCGGCTGAGGGTGAGAGTATAGCTATACTGACGGATGGAGGCGGAGTCGGTGTTATGGCAGCTGATGAAGCGGAAGCCGTAGGATTGAAGCTCGCTGAGTTCTCCGATTTCACGAAGGAGAAATTGAGAGAGCTTCAAAGGGCTAATGTAATTCCACCTATAGCTTCTCTTGGAAATCCGATAGATCTGACTGGTAGCGCTACGGATGATTCATTCGTGGGGGCTATGGAAACTATATTGGAGGATCCGGGAGTGCACGGTGTAGTAGTCTTGGCCTTACATCACGTCCCGGGTGTGACTTGGGAGCTCCCGAAGAAGCTTGCGGAAGTAACTAAGCGTTATAAGAAGCCGGTGGTGGCGATGGATGTAGGTAGCTCACAGTATGCAGTGGAATTCAGGAAAATGTTTGAGAGAGAGGGGATACCAGCATATCCGGAGCCCGAGAGAGCTGTTAAAGCTATGAAGACTCTCGTTCAGTACGGGCTCGTGAGAAGAAATCGGAGAACTTGATTCTCCTTCTGAAGATCGCTAATAATGTTACCAGCGATAATACGATCACTATTAAAATCCCCCAAGGCTCTACACCACCACTGACTAAATTCAAGCTGGCTTTTATCGTCTGCGATAAACTCCTCCCATCTTGCTTCCAAGTTATCTTTATATCGATAGGGATCTGCAAGGGGGCTTGTTTATCTATGTCAACTTCCATTATCGCAGAAGCATTGCTCCTCGCTGGGACGTCCCCTATCGCTAGGGAAGTAGTACCTATCAAGTAAGGAGTTACTATCTCTATCACAGCATCATTAGCAGTGACATCAGCCCTGTTCCTCAGGATGAGTGACAATTTAACTCCTCTATCCCCCGGCCTCGGTTTTCCAGATGCATTGAGCTCAATTAATTCGAAGGAAGCTTTCTCATCTATCTGAAGGGGCAGTTTGGCCTCACCGTACTTGGAGACGAGCTTCAGCTCATATCTCCCCGGTCTGGCATTCTCCTTAATTTTCAAAATGAATCTGACCTCCATGCTCTGGCCCGGTGGGAGTGCGGGGATTAAGAACGTATCGGAGCCTGAGTAGGATGGTTCAACGTAACTGGGCAGAGATGTGAGGTTCAACCTCAGATCCTTGGCAACATAACTCCCTACGTTCGTTATCAAAGTCACCAGCTTTACGTTAGAATCCCCGGGATATATAGGAGTCGGGACTGTGGATACATGAGCTACCTCTATCCTAGGCTCGCCCGATGCTCTCACACCCAATGTAGTCACATCCATATGATCTATCCCGGATTCATCCCTATAACTGATCCTCGCGATCATCTGAACAGCTCCATAGACATTTGGGGAGAGATATACTGTGAAGTTCCTCAGGGCACTTTCCCCTCTATCCAATGATTCTATATAGGCTCTCCCAGTCCCGACAATAGATCCTATCTCTGGGGAGGGAAATGCCAGCTCTATCCTAAGGTCTTTAGCCAATCCCCCTTCGTTCTTGATCTCAACGCAAAGCTCGTTAGTCTCATCGTTCTTAAGCTCATTGTTCAACGGTATTAGGATGAGGAGAGGCTGTTTCGGGGACTCAGTGATGAAGGATATTGGGATCGCTTGCGTTCTAGTGGAATCATGCTCATCCATGTAATTAAGCTCGACCGTAAGGATGAGGCTCCCGTAACTCATGTTAGGTGCGTAGAGTAGCGTAGATATCCCCTTCGAGGCCCCCGGCTCTAAGTCCCCCACACTCACTCCCGTCTCTGAGAGAACGGCGAGATCTTTAGAGGCTATGAGGCTCGCCCTTATGTTCCTAGCCGTCTCATTCCCGTCATTCTTCAGGTAAATCACGACTGATTCTGGGACCCCTGGTTTCAGAACTCTCTTATCCGAGAAAGCCGTGAGGAATGGGCCAGTGGGTATCCTCACGTAAAATCCTAAGGTGGAGGAGGATGTCCTCTCCTCCCCACCGGCATCTAACCATCGCAATGATGCTAAAATCTGAATAGGCCCTGATACTTGAGGTAAGATGCTTAAACTTACAGGAATCATCTTTAATTTACCCGGACCCAAATCCCCTAAATCGAACGTATTACTACCGATTACAGAGACTCCAGGTGGTGTTTGTATCGTCATCTTCGCTCTATAAGCCCATTCATCCCCCTCATTCTCTACTAGAAGGGATACCGTATTGTTCACCCCCGGCTCCAAGTAAATGTCCTTCGCGAAGACACTGACCCCCTTCGGGCCGACTTCAGAGACTGGAAGAGTCTGAGTAGTAGTATACTGACCTCCAGTTCCAACTTGGGCTCCCCAAGTCACCGTAGCTGTTATGGTAACAGCTTCATCGACGTTATCAGCTACATAGACCTCAGTCTGAACCTTCCTACTCTCAGCGGGATTCATGAGTCCCAAATCTATCGGTGAGGCTACTTGAACCCCTAGGCTCGTAGGGGTTAGGGATATCATTACGTTCCTCGCGACTCCGTCCCCTATATTTTCGACCTCTATGTAGATAGTAGCAGGCCAACCGGGTCTCAAGCTGCCTGATATACTACAAACGACTCTAGGAGAGCCTTGAATTGTGATGAACAGGGGTATCGCTTGATTCTGGGGCATCCCATCTGCTTTGAATCTCAGGAATAATTCTGCCTTATAGTGAGATGCATACGCATTCGCTGGCACTGAGACAGTGAATCTCATGTATAGGGACTGACCTTTGGAGAGCGATCCGGGATAGGAGAATGAAGTAGTATAATCTGAGCTGACGAAATTGTATATCTTAAGGGTGGCATTTATATCGCTTAAGATCCCGCTGTAGGAACTTCTCGCCTCTACCACGAAAGTATTATTAGCTCCTAGGACTAAAGAATAGCCCTCCCAATAGGAGTCCTTGATTATGAAATAGTTCTCTCCGGATATCGGGAGAGTATCGATGGATATAATGAGTAGTAAGATCATTGGCATTTTCCTCACTCAAGTCACCTCCATCTTCAGGAATTTGAGGGAGAATGAGAGGAAAACTGCCGAAAAGACAAGGATTATTATGAGCTCATTCATTACCATTAGGAAGCTCCATCCCTTCAGGGCGACGTTCCTGAAAGCTTTAATGAAGTAGTACATTGGGATGAAAGATGCTATCGCCTCGGCCTCGGGGCCGAGTATCTCAACTGGTATCAGCATACCGCTGAAGAGCATGCTGGGGATGAATGTGAAGATGCTAGTCTGATAAGCCTGAAGCTGATTCTTCGAGAATACTGATATCAGGAGGCCCATGCTGAGCGAACTCAATAGGAAAACTACTGAGACGACGGTCATATCGACGAGGGATCCCCTGAGCTTAACATCGAAGATCAGGATAGCTGTTAATAAGCTCAAGACACTATCGGAGATTGTAGCTATGAAGTATGCCACCAATTTTCCGAATATAACATCGAAGGGTCTTATCGGTGTCATTATGAATTGCTCGAATGTGCCCTTCTCCCTCTCCCTGCATATGGACACTGATATTAGGCTAGTGGGTACCATTTGGAGTATCAGGGCCATGAGAGTGGGTATGAAGCTCTCAATCTTCTCGACCTTCGGCCCATATACAGTATAGAACATCGGTTGTATCGCGAATGTCCCGAATCTGGATGCGGCCCACTCTTGGTATTGCTGAGTTACCACACCCACTGCTTGCATTATAGCTTGAGCCACAGTAGGATTGCTAGCATCATAATAGAGCTCAACTCTCGTTGCTTTACCGATCATAAGATCTTCTGTGAAGCTTTCAGGGATTATTAGGCATGCATAAACACTACCTGAGTAAACTGATGAGAACCCCTGTCCCTTCGATTTGTAAATGGCTTTTATTTCGAATAACCTGGAGTCCCTGAGCTCCTCAATGAACTTGAACGACCCCTCCCTCCCATCGAGGTCCACGATCGTTATAGGGTACTTCCCAGATCCCTTCCCTCCGTATCCGATTCCGAATAGTATCGTCACCATAATCGGCATCATTAGGACCATAGCTATAGTCTTGGGATCCCTCACTAACTGAATCAACTCCTTCTTAACTATTGTAATTACCCTATAAGCATCTTCCGATATCATTTTTTCACCTCATTAACCTTATGAATGCTTCCTCTAGACTCACGAACACGGGACTTGCTGATCTTACTCTCACGCCAGCTAATTCAGCTCTCCTCAATACTTCAGGGAGGAAGGAGCTCGAATCCTCTACGAGGAGGAGATAACTACCATCACTATTTTTCAATAATACTTCTTTCAAACCAGAGATCCCTTTCAGATCCAGATCCCCATCTATTCGCAGTTCTACGAGCTCCCCACCGACGGCTTTCCTCTTGATCTCCCGGGGGGTCCCTTCCGCTATTATCCTACCGCCCCCCATGAGAGCTAGCCTATCGCAGTTCTCCGCTTCATCCATGTAGTGCGTAGTCATTAGGATCGTCTTACCCTCTTTGTTTAGCTCCTTGAAGTGCTCCCAGAATCTCCTCCGAAGCGGGGGGTCCACTCCAGCAGTCGGCTCATCTAGGATGAGTAGATCCGGATCATGAACTAATGCTACAGCTAGACTGAGCCTCTGTTTCATACCACCGCTCAACTTCCCAGCGAGCCTCCCCCTTATCTCTCTGAGGTAGAATCTATCCATGAGCTCGTTCACTCTCTCCCTCAGATGCTGATCTCTGAGCCCCTGGAGGGAACCGTAAAGCATCAGATTCTCCTCTACTGTAAGATCCTCATATAGACTGAATCTCTGAGGCATATAACCTATCTTCCTGATCGCCTTATCCCTCTCCCTCACGACATCTATACCGAAAACCCTCACAGATCCCTCTGTGGGCTTGATAACGCCTGTTATCATCCTTATGGTCGTGGTCTTCCCTGCACCGTTAGGCCCGAGCAACCCGAAGTTCTCCCCCACCTTCACCCTCAGGTTTATATGATCGACGGCAGTAAAGGCTCCGAATTTCTTCGTTAAGTTTTCAGCTTCGATAACGAGTCTTGATCCCTTCTCTGGTTCCTCCAAACTCTATCTCCCTCCCTTTCTTTTCTCATCAATATCTTCCATTTTATGAAATAAAAAAATTGTGCATTCAATGCTCACGAATGACCAGCTTCCTTTTATTCATTCAACATCAATACTCCAAGGTGGGATAGTGGAAGATGAGGGATCCGAGATAAGCGATGTGGAGGAGCTGAAGGAAATATTTTCCGTACTGGGCAAAGAGGTCCCAAATTTACTTAAGGGCCTCATGGATCCGCTGAAGGAACTCATGGATATCCTCTACAATCCTGAGAAAGTTAGGGAGAGAGCTAAGGCAATAGCATCCTTTTACAGGGAGCTGAAGGATCAAGGGCTCCCGGATGAGCTCATAGTAGAGTTGATTAAGCAGCACTTCGAGAATCCTATGAGTTTGATAAAGAGTATTATCTCCGAGAGGGGAAGAGAGGAATTTGAAGAGGAGGAGTGCGATTGACATCTCTCAAGAAAATAACATCACTAATCCTATTAATGAGATATAGTATATATCTCATAAGCTTCTTCTTTAAACTTTTTATATTATTCATTAGAATAAAGATTAAATCTTACAGATCATTCAGGATAGCCCTGAGCGAGCTCCGGAAGAGCGGATTGAATGGGAAGCTGTCCCGTGAACTCGCGAGGCTCGCAGCTCCTGAGCTCAGGGGGGTGCTCAATTGGATGAGCTCAGGGAGATCAAGGAAATATTATCGCAAGTGATGGAGAAATTAAATAAGATAGAATCTAGGATAGGGAGCCTTGAGGAGGATAAAAAGCTAATAGAGACCTATAAGTCCCTCTTATCCGTATACGCATCGATCCTCGGTAAGATAGCGAACTTAGAGAGGATCGCGCGTATTGTCTCGAGCGATATAGATAGAGCTATAGTGAGAGTGCTATCCGATGGCGAGCCGAGGAACATCTCTGAGATAACTGAGGAAGTCAAGAGGATGAGGGGAAAATCTTCCAGGAGGATCGTCGCTGAGAGGTTGAATGCTCTGTGCAATATAGGGATCTTGGAGAGGGTGAGCGGTAAGGGAAAAGTTTATCGATTGAAGCCGGGTCTTCTCGAGGAGGAAGCGTTGAAGGGATACCATGAGCCCGAAGATTAACGCAGATTTCTGCGTTAGATGTAAGGGAAGTAAGATGCTCTGCGGCCTTAAGAAGTGCCCTATAGTTGAGAGGATCAAATTCAGCACGAGATTGGATTTTGGAAGAAGGTTGATAGATGGTTTCACCCCTCCTTCATCCTTAGTCACTGAGAGAGGATATCCTCACGTTTTAGTAGGGCCTACAGTATCCCAAATAGAGCCCGATCTACCAGAGAACCCTAAGTTTTGGATCTCAAAGGATTTAAGTTATATTATAGCTAGATTTTCCTCCCAAGTCTATGCGAACTTCAGATCAAATATCAGGAACGTAGATGATCCTAGATTAGAGGAACTAAGGTTCTCTGTGATGAGCTACTCTCCAGTTGGTATCAATGTAGAATTAGCTAAGGTCCCAAAGCCTAGAGTGAGTTTCGATGGTATACTAGCTCCAATAGGACCATCAGCACCTGCTGAGAGAATTAAGCTGACCGAGAACCCTAAGATACCTTCGAGCTTGGAGAGGGCATTCTATGATAGCGATGTTAAAGCCTCGGAGATCATCTGGGAGACTTATAATAGGGGGGTCGATGTTTATGCGATATCTAAGATCCTTTCGCTCGGTGGCTTGGGGAATAGGGCTAGAAGAAAACTTGTACCAACTAGATGGGCAATAACAGCGACTGATTCCATCGTAGGAGACTTCCTCAGGAGGGAAATAGAGTACCTACCCATATACTCTGGGGAAGTCATGCTCTTCCAGAGCAACTATGAGGGAAACCGTTATCTCATATTGATCGCTCCTGGTCCCTATATGCTGGAGATAGTCGAGGCTTGGATGCCGAGAGGGTTATGGACTAGGGGGAGCGATGAACCCGCAGTGATGCTGAACTCGGAGATAGGCAGGCTCGGGTTAGAGTATATGGACGGAGGCCACTACGCGATGAGACTCGCTATCCTGGAGAAGCTCGCTAGTATGAAGAGGCAAGCTGCTGTCATTGCTATTAGGGAGATCGGACCTGAATATTATGCACCTGTCGGCGTTTGGCAGGTAAGAGAGGGAATGAGGGCTGCTTTGAGATCTGAGCCCCTAAAGTTTCCGGAGCTAGGGGATGCTATGAGACACTTGAAGCTAAGATTCGACTTAAATCTACTGATTAGATCCCTAAGAGTACCTAAAATCCTGAGGGGCTGGATCTCGCTAGAGGGATTCCTTGAGAACCCTTGAGGCTCTTCTCATCATCGCCTTCGGAATCCTCAGGACTCCCCATCTCCAGAATTCCTTGAAATCCAACCTACCTATTGAGGTGAGCATGTACCTCCTGGCTATCTCTGGATAAGATACGAACATCTTGAAGAAGAAGCCCATGCGAGGCACTATTATATTCCTAGCTCTTCGTTTCAATTTAAGCTCCTCCATGACATAGCTCATATTCTCGCTATAAGTTAGAGCTGGATCCTCCGATTCCAAGGATTTTGAGCACTCTAGGGCGCTCTTAAATGCATAGTATAATCCTTCACCTGTCAGAGGATCCGCCAATCCAGCTGCATCCCCTACGAGTAAGACCCTGCCTTTCGCTATCGGTTTACCATGTCCACCAGTCGGTATGATCCAACTCCCGATTTTCTCAACCTTATACCTCTTAGAGAATTCCTCGAACGCTTTGATTACTTCCCTGGATCTCGAAGAAATCCCTCCCACGCCAGCATTCGAATCCTCTCCCCTAGGGAAGATCCAACCATAGCCGGATGGCGATGCATCTACTATGAAGGTGAGCTCATCGTGGGGAGGCGCTCTCCCCTCTATCGCGAATATTATATCATCGTTCCTCCAGCAGTTCCTTATACCCGAGGAGATCGCTGTGATGGAATATGCGCCATCGGCTCCTATAACATAGCGAGCGGCGAACCCTGAGCTGATAACTTCCACCCTATCCTCCTTCAAAGATACTCCGTTCACTTTTTCCTTCCTGAACTCAGCCCCTTGAGCGATCGCTTCATCTAGAAGTTCCTTATCCAGTTTCCTCCTATCCAAAGTAGCGACAGCGAATTCCTCATCAGAACTGACCTTTATCTCCTCCCCGAATCCTCTGATGACCACTTCCTTATGGTAAGCCTCTGGGGATCTGAGCTTTATGCCCAATTCCCTCAGGAGGTTGTAAGCCCTCCAGGTCACCCCGCCTCCGCACGGTTTGTACCTCGGGAAATCCTTCATATCGAGGATGAGTGTTTTATATCCCTTTTTAGCTAGTAGATAAGCTGTGACAGAACCGGAAGGCCCAGCTCCTATGACTATTGCGTCCCACATCAGTCCGAATCTTAGAAGCTCATTATAAATTCTTTAGGGAGACACAGGACATGATTTCCTTATATATTAAGAAAAGGAATTTATTAGATTTAAATTGACTGGATATCTGTAATATATTTATTGTTGTCTCTCTCTATGTTAAGAATTTTCGTGCTAACATCCGTTGAGGATGCTCGCTGTATAAGTTATCCCCACTCCTTAGAGGAAAGGAATTTATTGATAGAGTTCCGCGAATAGGGGCGAGACTATGGAGCTCAAGTTAGAGGTAGTGGATGTAACCCCGCCCGAGGGATGTAATATAATAATAGCGACTTCGCATTTCATAAAGACTGTCGAGGATGTATTTGAAGCATTAGCTGATTCATGTTCGTGTATAAAGTTTGGATTGGCATTTTGTGAATCATCGGGCCCTAGATTGGTCAGAAAAGCTGGAAATGATGAGAAGCTCGTTGAAGCCGCTGTAGAGATGGCGCTCAAGATAGGGGCGGGCCACTCCCTAGTCATATTAATGAAGGATGCTTGGCCTGTGAACGTCCTTCCGAGATTGAAGCAGCTCCCAGAGATAGCAACTATCCATGCGGCAACAGCTAATCCGCTCAAAGTCATAGTAGCTGAATTCGGTGATGGTAGGGGGATATTGGGAGTCATAGATGGCGGTAAGCCACTGGGCGTAGAGGGTAAAGAGGAGATCAAGGAGAGGATGGAGTTCTTGAGGAAGATAGGATATAAGCATCCGATACCAGACTGATCGTTCTCGAATTTTTTACCATATAAGGCTGAAATATTAAAGAAGTGTTCCAATTTATCGGATTGATGTTTCATTGAGCTCGGGTCTTGTTCAAATGAGGTTAAGTCCATTTGATCCTAGTTTTATCGCTTCTCTGGTACTCAAACTTAGCTATTATGCTAGCCGCAGCCACGGAAGGGTACTTCAGATCCGCTCCGCTCTCTATTATCACCTCAATCCCCTTGATCTGAGAAAAAACTTCCTCCAATCTTCTCCTATCGAAGGAATCTACGATTATCCTACAGGCCTCCGTATCCTTTAAAACCTCCTTAACGACTTCAAAGTGCCAAATCGAGAGCAGATCATTGAGATTCCCTCTATTCCATAATTCCCGAAGCTCCTCGGGGCTTACCCTCTTTACATGACTTGAGATCGATACCTTTCTTATCAATCCCGCTAACTCCTCTATCCTCTTCTTAGGGACCGATTTCGATTCGAGGAGGCCCCTGGCTCTGAGGAACTTCCTCCCCTCACCATCTAGAGCGACAGCTGCCACTACTATAGGTCCTCCCCTCTCGCCTTTCCCGGCCTCATCGGATCCTATCTCGATGCATTCATCCTCTATCAATGTGCTCTCTATTAAACTGACTAGAGCTTCGTGATATACGACCTTACCATTCTTATAGACTATACCCGAATATCCATCTATCTCGAATCTGAACTCCTCCCACTCACTCTTAGGTGGGATTTTGAGTTCTAATCTACTCCTTAGGCTCTCTAGTTCCTCTCTTCTTAAGAACGTACTTAACTGCCGCAACTAAGATCACCAGTACGATTAATCCAGCGAATATGGTGAGATAGCTCCCTCTCTCCTTCACTGTCACGTTTAACGATTTCTTCTCGCTCATCAAAGTGCTCCTAGGATATTCCTGAGTCCAGACGACCCACACGCTCAGATTAGCCTCTCCCACATTAGTGGGCTTGAGTGTCAGATTCTCTATCGCATAATCACCCGGGGCCAATTTCCCCACCTTGATCGATTGATGATCCTCCCCTAGTTTAGCGTGTACTTCGACATCCAAAGCGTCGAAGGAGGATGGGTTCACCACAACTACTCTCAAGCTCAGAGGCTCGTCGAGGTATATCTCCTTCGGGACATCTACCCTCTCTATGATGACCTTGGAGGGCTTTATCACTTCATATGGATAATCTACACGCGTCGATAGCTTACTCCCGAAGACCTCATATTCGACAGTTACTCTAACGATCTGTTTCCCCCCAGGAGCATCCTGAGGGATCTCTATTGGAAATTGAGCTTCCATCACCGTACCAAATGGCCAGTATTCCCTAGTCTCCTGATACACAATTCCCTTAATTGAATCCTCAACTTTTACGAATACGTTCCTCATGTCCGCGGGGTAGAGGGGAGGGGCTGTCAATATCCTCACGGAAGCCTTTAGGATTCCCGGAGGTGTGATATTCGTCTTACTAAGATTTAGGAATACCATGGGCTCCCAAGGGTGTACATTGACTCGCTTCGATCCGAACACATCGTATCTCCTCACATTCCCCCCTTCTCTCACGAGTATATATCCACTGGCTTCCAGAGTCCTCGGACCGCTCTCGTAGGGGGGGACCCAGACTAAGAAGGAGACCTGAGCTAGGGACGCGTCTTCTCCTCGGTAAAATGCCTTGGATCCGTTCCATTCTATCTTGATATCCTTTCCATCAATCGTTATCCCGCTGGCCTTATAGCGTTCGACCTTCCAGCCTTTGGGAGCTATCACTGTGAGCTCGAACCCGATAATGGGCTTATCTTTCGTTGTGGTGATGTTATAGAAAGCGTAGAATATATCACCGGCTATAACCTCAGTTCTCGAGACTCCGAGTAGGGCTGTTTGGCCACTAGCGGTATTGATCAGCAGTAATACGATTGTTAAAGATACTATCGACAGTGAAAGCTTAAATAACCTCATCTCAGATTCCCGAGGATGGAGTATATAATAGTGAGGGTCATTCATGTCCGCTGTAGAAGTAAAGAATCTCTCGAAATCCTTCGGGGAGGTCAAAGCCGTTAATAATATTTCGTTCGATGTTGAGGAAGGATCTATCTTCGGTCTACTGGGACCGAATGGAGCTGGTAAGACTACGACACTCAGGATGATCTACGGTGTCTTGAGGCCAGATAGCGGATCTGTGAGAGTGCTCGGGGTCGATGTCTGGGAGGAGCCTAGAAGAGCGAAGAGCTTAATGGGAGTCATGCCGGAGGATACTGGGATCTACCCTAGGTTGACTGCCGAGGAGAACTTGATATACTTCGGTAAGATGAGGGGGATGGATGAGCACAAGCTCAGGAGGAGGGTAAGCGAACTATTGAAGATCTTGGGGCTTGAGGAGAAGAGATTCACGATAGCAGATAAACTCTCGAAGGGTCAAAGGCAGAAGGTCGCTTTCGCTAGGGCGATACTGGATGAGCCTCCTATCCTCATACTCGATGAGCCCACTTTAGGCGTGGATGTTATGAGCGCGAGGGAGATAAGGAATATGATAGTGGACTACGCGAGAGCCGGGAGGACCGTCATACTATCAACTCATAACATGTGGGAGGCCGAGAGGCTCTGCACTCACGTGGGCATCATAAGTGAAGGTAAAATGAGGTATGTCGGTAAGAGAGAGGATCTAGAGAAGCTATATGAGGAGAAGGAGTTTGAAGAGATCTTCCTGAGGATGGTCAGGGGTGAGGTCATTGAGAAGGTTGTTTAAGGGATCTTCGGGAATAGTTAAGTTTACCAGGGGCTTGGGTCAGGTGGGCTACGGCCTACCTAAGAGAGGCTGGATTGTCGTAGCTTGGAAGGAGTTTTTAGAGGCCATTAGGGATAGGAGAACGATATTAAATGTCATAATACTGCCCCTGATACTGATGCCGCTCATAATAGCCCTCCCTATAGTCATGATAAGCCCGAGGACGCTCCCCCCTAAAGTGATGGTCGTTGTATGCGATAAGAATGCCACAGATCTCGTCAATTACTTCAATTCTATATCAAAAGAAGCCGATTTATCTATCAAATTTGATTGTAAAGGGAATTATACTGAGATGATATTGAATGGGAATATCGATTTAGTAGTTGAGGTACCTCCGGGGTTCTCGGAAAATTTGAGCAGAGGGAGAAGCTCTCAAGTATTCTATTACTATGATCCTCTCAGTACAAAATCCTCTTCAGCAATCGGAGTAGTGCAGGAACCTATATCCTCATATTCTAGGAAAGTACTGCTAGATAGGCTGAAAGAGGTCAATTTATCTATCGATTATGTTAATCCAGTGGTCGCTGTAGCTAAGCAGGTGACCAGATCGGGCGGGGAGGTCGGGACTGGTGAGATGATAACTGCGATGATCCTGCCTATGATGGTAGGGGTAATAGCGATAACTGGAGCGGGGACGTTCGCGATAGATATGGTAGCGGGTGAGAGGGAGAGGAGGACGATAGAGGCCTTGCTCACAAACCCAGTCAGTAAGATGGAGATCCTCCTCGGTAAGTTCTCTTCTCTAATAGTTCTATCGATTATAAGCGGTTTATCAACCCTTCTCTCAACTTTATTAGGGATAACCCTGTCCCTAGAGCTCTCCCTACCGGGATTGGTATCTAATCAAGCAATGAAGATGGGGCTTCCCAATCCGGTCTACGCGATACTCGGCATACTCCTGACAGTGGTATTAGGAGGGCTCACCGGAAATGCTGTGTTAGTCGCTGCATCTTCATTCGCTAAGACATTTAAGGAGGCTGAACAATATGTTGGAGCTCTCTTCTTCGTTTTAATGCTACCTATGATGATCGTACCTTACGCACCAACCTCTCTGCATCCCCTTCTCAGACTTCTCCCCATTACAAGCCTCGCGATGTTCGCTAGAGATACTATCTTGATGAGCGATCTATTAGCTATCTCTACGTCTTTATTCTCCTCACTCATTTATCTGATAATCTTCCTCATATTAAGCGCTAAGCTCTTCGGAAGGGAGTCCGTCATATTTGGGTGATCTCTCAGCTCCTTCCATTTTATCCATAATCCTCTTAGCTGCTAAGACCATCATATAAGCCCCCTTCATGCTCTCATCCCTCAACTCCATTTCCTTAACTTCGTCTATCGTGAACCAACCCCATCCATCGTGCTCCTCTCTCCTTATCCTCGGCTCGAACTCCCCGACTCTAACAGAATATAGGGGTATTATGAACTCAACTCCCATCTCTGGGTAGAGGAATCCGAATGTGTCCACTGGAATTATGGATAGAGGATCCAACCTCACCCCAGTTTCCTCCATGAGCTCTCTTATAGCTCCTTTCCTAGGGGATTCGCCGTACTTCAGACTGCCCCCGGGTATCTCCCACTTCCCCCCGTTCCTCTTGCTCTTAGCTCTCTTCAATAGGAGGACTTTCCCCTCTCTATTGAATACAACTACGCATGGGACGACGTGTATCTTCGTTCCCCTCAACTAACTTCACCGAATTCAATATTTCTTCTCCTTCCCTTTCGGTGTCCTAGAGTATATACTCACTATCAACGCTGGTCGCTGGCATTTGGGGCATTTATCCCCTTCTGAAACCGCGCCAACGTAATCCCCCTCCTTGAAATCTCTTATAAGCTTTTCCCCGCAACTCTCGCACATCAACTCACTCAGGACTTCGAATATCTCCTCCTTGAATGACATCCTCGTCCTCAACATATCGTATCCGACTTTAGCAGCTATCCCGAGACCTGCGATCCCCATGACTATATTGAGGAAGGACTCCCCCATGTTACCTCCGCTGAGGCTTGTGAACCCTAAGTAGAGGAAGACCAAGGATATTATCAATATCCCAGTTAGTGAAGCTATCCAGAGTAGGTAAAATCCGATTGGTATCTTTTTCTTCTCCTCCTCGGGCATAGTTTATGCACCTCCTATCTTATTCCCTATGCCCATCGTGTTCCCTATACCGGCAACTATCACATAATCTCCAGGCAGTGTCTTCGATATTATCGCCGCCCTCACTCTCCCTATGACCTCATCAGCGGATCTCGCTATCTCCTCGCTCATGCTAGTTATAGCATCGAGCTGATCCTCTTTTATCGCGATCGCGTGTAAGGGTATAGCATATTTCGTAGCTACTTCCTCTATCTTATACTTCTCAGGTCCAGGATCGCCTATAGCTGCTCCTATGCCCTCGGCTATCTCTGCAGTGGGCTCTCCCTCTAGCTTAGAAGCGGCATCTATCGTTATTATGAGGGAGACTTTACCCTCTCTACTCTCCACAATCCTCTCTATAGCCAAACCTGGCCTTCCAACTTCAGAACCTGGTCCCTTCGCTTTTATCACCATCACTCTCCTCCCCTCGATATCTACTTCAGCCCCCACTATGTTTTCAGCGATCTCTGTAGGTTCGACACCATTCATCAATTTCAAAGCGATTAGGGGACCTATCCCATCGCCTATCGGTACCCCGAGTCTGAAAGCATCGCATGCCTTCCAATAAGCTTTAGCTATCCTCATGATCTCGGGGAGGAGCATCTGTATCTGGGCTATGTATATCAAGTTTTGTGTCTTCCTCCCGAGGATGAAGTAATGCCTTATGATCCTATATATCATGTCCAGCGTTAGTGCGCTAGCCATCTGATCCCTCAAGTTAGATCTCTTCCAATTATCTGCATTAGGGGCTATATCCCTCATCAATGCATTCAAGTGATCTCTCATAGTATTTAAGAGGTGCTCAAGCCTCCTTATGGCTCCGTATGGGTCGAGAGTGACTGGCTCTATTAAGAAGAATCCCTTCACCTTGTTGTAAATAGATTTTACCTCCTCTTGAGATCTCCCATACTTAGATGCTTCTTCTATGAATTTCCTAGCAGAATCGTTGCTATACTCCTCTAGTTTAGATAAAGCTCTGCTTATCTCACTTATCCATATCTGAGCCTGCAGCCTGTTTGCGTAAAACTGCATTATCATAATGAATATTATGAAGAATATCCAAGAGAGCCAATCACTCTGACCGACTTGCATGAATTTCACATCATTCGGATTGCTATACACCTTATACCCTCCTCACTCAGCGACACAGTAGCGTTTTAAATAAATTGACCCGGGCTCGTATTCTATATATTGGAATATTATCGGAGTGCAATCTTAATTAAATAACGAGACGGGTAGAAGCCTATGATGAAGTACATGGTTTGCTTCGATATGGATGGGACTCTCATCGAGATAAAAAGCTCTTGGGAGTTCGTTCATGAGGTCTTAGGGACTGAGAGGGAGGCCTACATCTATAGGCAGATGTATGAGAGGGGGGAGATAGATTACAGGAGATGGGCAGAGCTAGACGTATCTTCTTGGAGGAAGAAGGATTTCTCGGAAGTCCTGAGGAGGGTGGACTCCATAAAATTAGTGGAGAACTCTGAGAAGTCTATAAAGATACTCAAGGGTTTTGGTTTCATTGTCGGAGTCATAAGCTCTGGTCTGAATGTAATCGCGGATAGAGTCTGCGAGAGACTTGGGATGGACTTCTGCAGGAGCGCCAGGCTCCTTCTAGAGGGAAATGAGGTAGTAGGATTGATCGAGGATCTTCCGCCTGATGAGAAGGGAGTTGTCCTAGAGGAAGTCGCTAGGGGTTATGGTATACCTCTCGCTAGAGTGGCTTTCGTGGGTGACGGGGATAGTGATCTCTCCATATTCGAGATGGATCTAGGCCTGAAGATAGCATTCAGGCCCAAATCTGAGAGGATAGTGAGGCTCTCAGACTACGTAGTCCATGATTTGCTCGAGGCATCGGAGCTCATAGTAAGGTGGTCGAAAGGTGCGAAGTAATTCGAAGTTATTAGAATGATTTAAATCCTGAACTTCCATAAGTCCTGAGGGAAAATGGAGTGGGAAGTCTTCACATTAGAGGATGAGAGACTTAAAATCTTGGGTCAAGAGATATCTAGCGATATAGGTAGGAGGATCTTGGCCCTTTTGAAGGAGAGATTGATGAGCCCCAACGATCTGGCTAAAGAACTAGGTCTTCCGATAACTACAGTAATATTCCACATAGAGAAGCTTCAGAACGCAGGCCTAATAAGGCCTGTAGCGAGAATATCTGGTAAGAGGGGGCAGAAAACCCTCTATACACTCGCTTCCTCAGCATTCATCATCATGACCTCCAGTGAGGAGAGGGATAGGATATACGAGGCCCTCAGGATGGTTACAGCAGCGCCTAAGGAGATATTAGTAAAGGGCGCATTAATCGGCCTCTTGATAGGCGTTCTCATGCTATTCCCATGGTATCTATTCACCATGAACACATACTCTGAGCAAATCCCTGAACTCTCCCCGAGTTATTCAACTCAGAACGCTACAGGACCTCTAATCAAGGGACTGAGATATCCGAACGAATCTATTGCTGAAGTCAGTAGGTATGAGGATCGATCGGCCCTAATATTCATCATCCTCGGAATATCAGCATCGATAGTATCTGCTGTGGTAACATCATTCATGATCTCTAGGAAGTCGAGAAAATACGAGAAATCTGAATTATGATCTCCCAGAAGGAGCTATTGGCTCGCCTTTGCAGTGGACCACACCTTTGAATCTCCTGACATAATTGGGGCATCCCATACATATCAGGAAGCTCACAGTCTTCCCAAGAATGGGACATTCAACAACATCTCTAGAGAATTTGGAAATTATTTTATCTCCATAGAGCTCTTTCATTCTTTCTTTATACTCTCTTTCGACTCTCAAAGCCCTATCCTGCTTGACTATCTGTATCTCGAATTTATGGTCCCCGCTCATGACGCTCCTCACCCAATGTGAATTGAAAAATATTTAGGGTTTTCTTGCAGCTGAGAGGAGATCTATCTAGATCCAGTAAGAGACCTCCCGCATATCTTCCAAGCTAGATCTCTCTTTGAAGATAGATAAAATAATTTCCAGTCACTCATAGTGGCCCCTCTATCTATTAGTGTTCCTTCAGCATTAGAACGGAGACTCGAGAACTCGGCGATTCCTTCTTGAAAGGGACAGTTCTTCTTAAGTATGGATCGAGGATATAAGATTCAGGTGATCGCTTGAAGAGGAGGCTCTTAGATCTACTCGCATGTCCCTCATGTTTGAGCTTCCCCCTTGAACTAATAGTAGAGAACGAGAGAAAAGAGAATGGACTCTCTACGATACCCGAGAGACCTCTGTGCGAGATATGGTGCGCTTTCACCGGCTCCCGACCCGAGGACCCAAGTAATTGTGTTAAATGTATGGAGCTTGAAGTAATAAGCGGAAAACTCTCTTGTAAGAACTGCGGGGCTGAGTATAAGATAGAGGAGGGTGTGCCGAGGATGCTCAGGCCCGATGAGACAAGATTATAAAATCTCATCTCGTGGGGCGGAGGGATATCATGCCGAGGCTGATCCTCGTGCTAGGAGATATAACGGAAGTGGAGTCGGACGCTATAGTCAACCCAGCCAATGTATTCTTAGTGATGGGAGGAGGTGTTGCTGGAGCTATAAAGAGGAAGGGAGGGGAGGAAATAGAGAGGGAGGCCATGAGGAAGGCTCCCTTAAGAATAGGTGAAGCTATAGAGACCTCCGCTGGGAAGCTAAAAGCGAGGTATGTGATCCATGCGCCTACTGTAGAGAGCCCGGGAGGTTCCAGCAGCCCTGAGTACATAAGAGCAGCTGTCAGAGCGGCTCTGAAGAAAGGGGAGGAGCTGGGGGTTAGGAGTATAGCGTTTCCAGCGATGGGAGCTGGGGTCGGAGGAGTTCCAGTGGAAGTATCCATTAGGATAATACTAGAGGAGATAAAGGAATCCTCTATAGAGGAGGTCCTCTTGGTAACTAGGAATAAGCAGGACTTCGAGATATTTAAAAGAGTTTCCGAATATATGGGAGTACCCTTCGAAGTTAGAGGGGTGTGAATCCGCAATAGGAGGCAGTAACGTTAATATATTACTTGGGCTAGCATTATGTGTGACGGGGCGTAGCTCAGCCTGGTAGAGCGGCCGGCTGTAGTGGGCGTCTGTTGACGCCCCGTCAGCGGCAGCTCCCACAGAAACCGGCAGGCCGGGGGTTCGAGTCCCCCCGCCCCGATCTAACTTATTCTCTTCATTATGAAGCCGCCTAGTAGTGTTCTCTCTAAGTTCTTAGCTATTATCTCCACGGATGCCCTTTCAAGCTCCTCAATACTCATAGATCTGACGGCTTGATAAGCCTCTCTCCTCAAAGAATCATGCTCCTCGCACGCTAGGAAGAGGTCCTCATCCACGATGAGAATCCCCTTGGTTATAATCTTCCTCAGAAGTATCCTGTTCTCCTCCGAGAGTACTATATGAGATATCTCAGGGAATCTCTCACGGAGTTGTTTCAAGGCTCCCATAACTTCCCTATCGTCAGGCTCCTTTCCCCTCCTCATCTCACTCAGTAAGTTCAATAGGTCACTCATCTAAATACCAAGTACCTCATGTTCTATAAGTTTACCGCACCGCATGATGAAGTCGCTGGTGCAGCGGGGAATGAAGTATAGAGAGTGAAGTGAAAATTTCGCCGGAAGTTTGGCGGTAATCCTTAGTCCTTTTCCTTAAGACGGTATTACGAGGACCCGGGTAAACGCATCCTAAACGATTGAGAGAGGGGAGAAACGATAAAATATAATGGTACCTCGTATACTAGCTTTAGTAGAGCTCTCACTCTCTCAGGGGATCATATGATCGGGGAGACTATAAGGAAGCTTATTCATGTGGTCTTCTCACTTCTCCTAGCTATCCCTTTGCTCTTGAAGGATTACATAGAACCTGGAGCTGTCTATGGAGCGGCTCTAGCTATAGGAGGGATAATATATTCAACTCAAGTCAAGGGTCTCCCAGAATGGCTCAAAGCAAGTATGCAAATCCCCCAAGTCAGACATTTAGAAGTCGTGATAGAGTCTTTTGAGAAATTGATAAGGATGGTTGAGAGGGATTATGAGAGGAGAAGCGGATGGTTAGGTATGATGTCAGGACTCGTCGGAGGGGCATCCTCATACTTCATATTCGGGCCCTCTATGATCTACGGTGTCTTAGCTTTAGTATTTGTTGATGGAATTTCCGCGATTTTCGGGATGAATTTTGGAAGGAGAGTTATCCCGTTCAGCAATAAAACAATCGAAGGGACTCTCTCTGGATTCTTATCTTTCTATATAATCTCAATACTTATAACTGGGAGGCTGCTTGAATCATTGATCTTAGCTGCCCTCTCATCAGTAGCAGAGCTCTATGGGATTGAGGATAACATAGCAGCGCCCATCGTCGCTTCAGCGACATCTTACTTCTTGAGCTTACCGATTCCAGGATAACCTTCTTGGGGATATACAGTATATTATCAAAACTTTATAAAGCCTTCAAGTGTAATAAATTTTACCCACACTACGAGGCATCGATATCATAACAATTCTCGGTAGGACAGTGAACTCGGGGACAGAGGGGAGCGGCTCGGTTTTTATTAAGTTGGGGGAGCGGCTCCAGGGGATACGCATTGATACCGATATCTAAACCATGCATAAGTGAGAGAGAGATCTTAAGTGTATCTGAGGTCCTAAGATCCGGAAAATTAGCTCAAGGGGAGCTTGTTGAGAGATTCGAGAGGTCCTTCTCTTCCTATGTGGGGAGTAAGTATGCTGTCGCTGTTTCTAATGGTACAGCCGCATTACATGTAGCACTCATCGCGATGGGCATCGGACCCGGGGATGAAGTCATAGTTCCAAGTTATACGTTTTTCGCGACGGCATCTACTGTCATACTCTCGGGAGCTAAGCCTGTCTTCGTAGATGTAGATCCAAAGACAGGTACGATGGATCCAAATGATGTCAAGAGGAAGGTCTCTGAGAAGACTAAGGCAGTAGTACCCGTCCATATACATGGGCATCCCGCTGATCTAGATGCTATAAGGGAAGCTCTAGGGGAAAGGGATATCTTAATTCTTGAGGATTGCGCTCAAGCGCATGGAGCCCTCTATAAGGGCCGGAAAGTAGGCGCTATAGGTGAGGTAGGGGCCTTCAGCTTCTATCCAACTAAGAACATGACGACAGGAGAGGGAGGTATGATAACGACGGATGATGAGGAAATATACTTAAGGGCGAAAGCTATAAGGGATCAGGGACAGGTCTCAAAGTATGAGCATCACTTCATAGGATTCAATTACAGGATGACGGAGATAAATGCCGCAATAGGATTGGTTCAACTCGAAAGATTAGATGAATTCAACAGAAGGAGGAAGGAGATAGCATCTATTTACACAGAGGAATTATCGGATCTAGTCGAAACACCGTATGTCGCTGAATGGGCCGATCCCGTCTGGCACCTCTACCCAGTGAGGGTGAGGGGGAAGAGGGATAGAGCATTGAAGCTCTTAGCTGAGAGAGGTGTTATGGCCAGAGCAGCCTATCCGATGCCTCTGCAGGAACAACCAGCTATCTCAAAATTAAAGGATAGATATTACAATTTCCTCAGCATATTATTTGAGGATTTCGAGATCTCAGGAGATACTCCGAATGCGAGAGCCCTCTGCGAGGAGATACTTTACCTACCTCTCTACCATTGTATGACGGAAGAAGAAGTAGAGAAAGTTATCAGTGTAGCTAAGTCTGTCTTCAGATCCCTTTAACGACTTCCATGAAGGAGACATATGTCGGACTAGGTCTCCCTGGTCTAGATTTGAACTCCGGATGGAACTGAACTCCGACGAAATATGGGTGTCCTTCGACTTCGAAGGCATTTATTATCTCACCGGAGGGATCTACTGCAGTCACTCTATAGCCCGCTCCTTCCATCCTCTCAGCGTACTCCTTTATTATGTGGTATCTATGCCTGAACCTCTCTACTATCCTATCTCTCCCGTAAGCAGCCCTCAGCTTCCCTCCTAACAATATGACTTCATGTCCTCCGAGCCTCATCGTCCCTCCCACATCTCTTATTGCCTTCTGCTCCGGGAGGAGATCGACTACTGGCCACGGAGTGTTCGCATCTATCTCAGTGGAGTTAGCGCCCTCCCAACCCATCACCTCCCTAGCGAAAGCTACTGTCGCTAGTTGGGCACCGAAGCATATGCCCAAGAAGGGCTTCTCGTTTTTGAGTGCCCAAGAAGCAGCGTATATCATCCCCTCAGTCCCCCTAGATCCGAAACCCGGTGTTAAGATTATCCCGTCAGCATCCTCAATTTTCTCCAGTTCATTTCCCCTCTCTATACCCTCAGAATCCACGGGGATTATCTCCGGAAGGACTCCCAGAGAAGCTCCGGCATGCTTAACTGCTTCTAATATAGAGATATAGACATCCGCCATCCTCCAGTATTTCCCGACCATCGCTACCCTCTTCCTGATACCCACCTTGAATTTCCTCACTATCTCCTCCCACTCACTCAGATCGGAGTTGCCATTTATATGGAGCTTCTCAGAGAGTATCTTACCAAATCCTTGATTCTCCAGATATATAGGTAACTCATAAGTAACGCTTAAGTTCGGATCGTCAAAAACTGCATTAAGGGGAACGCTAGCATAGAGAGCCAGCTTCTTCTTCACGTTTTCCGGTAGAGGCGATGAGGTCCTAGCGATGACTATATCCGGCGGCAGACCTGCAGCTAGGATCTCCCTGAAGAACAGTTGGGCTGGCTTCGTCTTAAATTCTCCTATTGTCTCAACGAAAGGAACATATGTGACGTGAACATGTAGAGAATTCCCACTACCCAGCTCTAATCTGAGTTGTCTAAGGGCTTCAACGAAAGCCATGGCCTCATAATCCCCTACGGTCCCACCGAGTTCTACGATTAGTACATCGGGTCTCTCCCTCTCAGCCACACTATATATCCTCCTCTTGATCTCGTTAGTGACGTGGGGGATCAATCTTATCGTCTGTCCGAGGTAGTGCCCCCTCCTCTCCCCCAGTATCACGCTCAGCATCACTTGGCCGCTCGTTATGTTATTAGATGGGTGCATATTTATATCGAGAAACCTCTCATAATGACCAAAATCTTCATCTATCTCGGCTATTTTGAACTCTACTTCTCCTGCACAGAATTTCCATACATCCTCAGTTATGAATACCTCTCCATGTTCTACAGGATTCAATGTCCCAGGATCCGGGTTCAGGTAGGGATCTATCTTTATCATTGAGACAGATAAGCCCCTAGATTGGACTATCTTCCCTATTGATGCAGCTACTACGCCTTTACCGAGCCCGCTTATCACACCACCAGTTACTAGTATGAGCTTGAAGTCCACGGAGCATTTCATAGAGCGTTAGAGATAAATAAGTGATGAGGGTGGAGGCCTCTCCATAGTGGATATCCTTTCATAGAATTTCGGATCTTTTTGAATTATTTTTGAATTGAAGCAGGATATAGCTTCCTTATCTCCTCCAACTTAGAGAGCCCCCTCCTCAATCTATCCTCTGAGATAAGACCCATCCCGAACCAAGATCTCAGGTCCTCGTTGAGTTGAGCGATGAGTTGATCGAGCGCTTCAGGTGGTAGTTTCGATATCAGATCCTTTATAAGATTCATGTTACACTCCGAACCTTGAACGAAGCCCCTGAGCTCGGACATTATAGCATTATACACATGCTCGAAGCTCGGGTAATCCGGCATGGTTACCTGAGGATTCGCGAATGAATAGATTAAAAAACATTTCGTTCAATGGGTTCTATTAATACGATCTCCGGAAAATTATGTTAAAAATTTAAATAATATACTTAAGACGGGGCCGCCGGCGGATTGAACACATTATCCTGAACGGAGGGGGAGATCGTCTTAGCTATTGCTTCGATCCTCTTAATAACGATATTATTAGTCTTCTCTATGTAGAGGTAGTATAGGGGGACCCCCTTGTCCGTTATACATATCTCCCTCAGGACTTCTAGCTCACCCGAAGTCTCCCTCGCGTAGTAACAGTAGCTCTTCTGACCAGCGTAATTCCTAGATCCGTTGTATGATGGAGAGCGGAGCTTACTCCCTTCACCTACCGGATCCCTCAAGTTTTCCTCCCCAGTTGATTGAATCGCTTCTTCAATCGACCCACTCTGTAAGCACGACCAATTCTCTCCAGCAGCTTTTGAGCATACTACACTGGAATTCCCGGATCTTATAATTGCATACTGGATGCTTTCCATCGATAGATCTAACCTATACTTATCCCCCTTAAGATAAGCAGAGAGCTCCCCTATCTTACTCTCATTAACCTTTAGATCGTAGTTCACTGAGAATTCCTTAATCGATAGGAATCTGTCTCCGAAGGGGAAGGGTGCTGCTTGAGTTTGCGTTACTTGAGTTTTAGATTGTTGCCGAGTTTCAGTATACGTTCCTAAGAGGGATGGGGCCACGCCTCTGTACATAACTGTATACGTAGATCCCAGCACGATCAAGACGATTACTATGACCCCCATTAGGAGTAGAGTATCGCGATCCATCGAAGATCGCCTCTAGCACAAGATAAAAAAGATCTCAGTTGATTGACGAATAAATGATATAATGATTCATCTTCATACTTTTACCTCTGCTTGTCTTGTTATATAAGGAATATCTAGTGTAATAACTTTAGCTATAAATATTATCCATCCAAATGCCATTATAGAGATCCCGAAGTATATAGCGGCGAGTGAGTAGAGCTCTTGGATGTGGGAGTTGACCCCTAGAGCGAGAGAGGCTACTTGCACTATCAAGATCAGTAGTAGGATATACTTAGCTTGACTCAGTATCTGGGGCCTGTGCCTCACCCTCCTCACTCTAGGTGCCTTCTTAGGGGGGACTGGCTTCGAAGTGCACTTCGCCACTGGTAGCCCTATCGCTATAGCAGTAGCCAAACCAATTGCTATAGCGTAAATGAGCGGGATCTCCTGACCCGGTGTTAGGATCCCGTATATCGTGAATACTATAAATTCTCCCAAGAGTATTGAGCCGTATAAGGTCGCTATCCTCCTGTTCCTAGGGTGCCTGCTATATGCTGGATCTATCCATGGCATGAGGACGAGCACTAATAATAGTATGCCTGGGACGACTGCGAAAGCTAGGAATGGATCTACTCCTGTCTTTATCCCAGCATAAATCGCCATCAGATACCACTCAGGCTGGCCGACTGGTAGGATTTCTGTTGGTAGGAACTTCTGACCGAGTTCCGCTGGGAAGGCTGCCGATAGTATTATGAGGGCTCCTATAACTACGGAGATCGCTGATATCTCAGTCAATAGGTGGTTGGGGAAGAACGGGACTGCTGGCTCGGGATCAGAACCATCATAAGGTGGGGAAGCGTGATGCATGTGAACCATCAGGAAATGTATTAACGCTAGTAAGGCTATGAGTCCTGCTAAAAGTATGTGGTACGCGAAGTACCTACCTATTATCTCATCGAAAGTGCCTATCCCGTATATGAGGGGGGCTATCCACTTTCCTCCAGGCATGTTGGATACGAGAGTATTCCCTATCCTTATAGCTTCAGCAGCTATATGATCCATCCTGAGAGAGTAACCCGTCACACCGCACAATATCGCGAGGAGTCCTGTTAATATCCCGATCACATAAGTCAGTTCGTGTGGCTTCTTATAAGCTCCCATGAAGTAGACTCTGAGGAAGTGTATCATCGAGAGTAGTATCATGAGGTTAGCCGCGTAGTTGTGAAGACTCCTTATTACGGACCCGTAAGCTACCTTATCCATTATCCTGACTATACTATCGTAGGCCAGATTACTCTCCCCGAAGACTGGGACGTAGAACATCAGTAGTAGTATCCCGGTGATCCCTAGGATCACTAACATCAGAGTGGTCAGTCCCCCGAGGCTGTAAAGGGGGTGCAATGTGTGCCTATAGACCTTGAGCTCCTTGAGGCTCTTCATACCTAATCTATCGATGAACCAATCAACGAACCTAGATATGCAGCTTCTCTCCTCGCAACTCATTTCTTCCACCCCTCAGCGTAGATATCTCCGTTCTCATCTATCCTTATTTCAACTTCTGGGAGGGGCTTCTTAGGAGGACCCGCAAGCACTCCCCCAGTAACGGGATCGAAGTAGCCCGCGTGACAGGGGCAGTATATGTCATCTTTCTTTTCCAAGTGGACTATGCATCCTAAGTGAGTGCAAACAGCACTGAAGGCCTTCAACTCAGTTCCAGCTCTCTGAGCTAACTCGGGTCTGAGCCTTATTAAGATAGCTGGATGTTGACCTCTACTACCATCCGGATTGAGGGGCATCGTGAATTGTATTTGAGAGTCTGGCTCGAGATTATTTATGTTAGCTATCTTGAGCGGTAGGGAGCTCGATCCAGCCCCTATCTTCCCAGTGATCACGCGTTCAGAGGAAATATATTGGATCAGGGGAATTCCGAGGGATGCAGCAGCTAAAGCTACTGAAGTCACGACACTCGCCTTTATGAAATCCCTCCTAGTCATCTCCACCATTCGCATCACCCTTCAGGGAATCCTAGGCTCTTCGAGTAACAGTAATATATCACTAATCCTATGATGAATAGTGCAAATAAACCAACACATATCCAAAGTTGTTCAACAGTCCCTATCCTCGCTTGGAGCGTATTCATTACGGAGTAGAGATGATGTATACTCACTCCTATCCCCCCTGAGGAGCTGCTTAACTAAAAATATTAAAATTACTTCTCGATTTTAATGAAATATCATATATAATGTGCATCATAAATAAAAATTTTATTAAATAAAATGCCTAACTAAAATAAATTTATAAGAGTAGTGGACGAAACATTTATCTTATTGACTGACCTGAAAATTGATAAATGAATTACCCGTAGATGGGAGGGTATGCCTTGGCGGAGGTAATAGAGAGCGATGTCGTTATCATAGGATCAGGATTAGCTGGTTTGAGAGCAGCTATAGAAGCCGCGAGGAGGAGTAATGATAAACTGAATGTGAGCGTCTTGACGAAGGTTCATGCGATGAGATCTCATTCTGTAGCTTATGCAGGCGGCACAGGGGCTGTTCTATATCCAGATGAAGGGGACAGCTTCGATCTTCACGCTTACGATACGATTAAGGGTGCGGCATGGCTCGCGGATCAGGATGCAGTGGAGCTGTTCGTGAGACTCGCGCCTCAGGAGATCTATCAATTAGAGCATTGGGGGATGCCTTGGGCTAGAAGGAGTGATGGGAGGATCGCTCAGAGGCCCTTCGGTGGGCACAGTTTCCCGAGGGCATGCTTCGCAGCAGATAAAACGGGGCTATATGCTATGCACACGCTCTACGATACGGCGCTCAAATATGATGGTATAAAATTTTACCATGAATTCTTCGTAACTTCCTTACTCATAGAGGACAATGAGTTCAGAGGAGTGACCGCAATTGAATTAAAAAGCGGGGACTTCTATGTATTTAATGCGAAATCAGGGATCTTAGCCACAGGAGGTGCGGGAAGATTATTCTCATTCACAACGTACTCACACTCCTCGACAGCCGATGGGATGAGCATGGCTTACAGGGCAGGGCTTCCGCTGAAGGACATGGAGTTCTTCCAGTTCCACCCAACTGGTCTAGTGCCCTCAGGTATACTCATAACAGAAGCAGCGAGAGGGGAAGGTGGTTATCTCATAAACAATAAAGGAGAGAGGTTCATGAGCAGATATGCACCAGAAAAGATGGAGTTAGCACCTAGAGATGTTGTTTCGAAGGCCGAGATGACTGAGATATCGGAAGGGAGGGGTTTCAAGGGTCCAGGAGGGCTAGATTATGTTCTGCTAGATTTGAGACATTTAGGAGAGGATAAGATAAATGAAAGGTTACCTGATGTGAGAGAGATAGCTATAGAGTTCGCTGGTGTCGATCCAGTTGAGGAACCGATACCAGTCAGGCCAGTAGCTCATTACACGATGGGAGGCGTTCATACTGATACCTACGGTGCTACCCCGGTGAGGGGTCTCTGGGCAGCCGGGGAAGTGGCTTGTGTCAGTTTGCATGGCGCGAATAGGTTAGGGACGAATTCTTCAACGGATTGCTTAGTTTATGGTATGCTAACTGGTAGAGCGGCTGCTGATTATGCGATGAGCAAGAGCAGAGGTGAGATACCCTCTAAGAAAGTAGAAGCTGAGGAGAAGAGAATATTCGATGGTATTCTCAAGGGGTCGACAGGGGAGAACCCCTACTTAATAAGGAGGGAGATGCAGAAGACGATGAGCGACTATGTTTACGTCTTCAGAGAAGAGAATGGGCTTAAGGAAGCTATAAGGAAGCTTAAAGAATTGAGAGAGAGATTTGGAAGCGGACACGTCGCCGATAGAGATGCGGAATACAATACGAACCTCATTCATGTCCTTGAATTAGATGCTATGCTCGAGATAGCTTATGTAGTTGCTCTCTCAGCCCTCAACAGGACGGAGACGAGGGGTGCGCATACTAGGTTGGATTACCCGAAGACAGATAATGAGAATTGGCTCAAGCATACTTTAGTGAGTAGAGGTGCTGATGGCGAGCCCATCTTCACATATCTACCGGTTAGAATAACGAAGTGGCCCCTGGCCGAGAGGAAGTATTGAGGTGAGTCTATATGAGTGAGGGAGAGCTGGAGTATTATGCTCAGAATAGGAGGGGTGTATCCGGCTGGTTCAAGGTTAGGGGCTACGTTATCGAGAGGAAGCTCTACACATTGCACAGGATAACGGGAATCTTAATAATTCTCTTCATCTTACCTCACTTCTACAGTACAGGATGGCATCCGGGTCTCTGGTGGGATGCCCTATTAGGCATTATAGTGACCTTCCATGTCGCGAATGGTATCAGACTCACGTTACTTGAGCTCTTCGGGATCGGCTTAGGGAAACCGTTGCTCGTGAAGAAGCCCTTCCAGAGACCCGTCTCCATAGAGGGTAAACAGAGATATCTTTTAGCTATTTCGATTATATTATTCATAATTTTAGCCCTCATCTGGTCATATTATGCGATTCTCGTGAAGCCTCTGATGGGAGGTTGATTCAATGAGGGAATCCACGAAGATGCTCCTCCATTATGTCACCGGCCTGCTAATAATAGTGACCGGGCTAATACACTTACTCGCGAACAACGAACCCAACGTGGGGAAGCTGATCACGGGCAATACGTACCTCTACCTGAGCAATATGGCTATCTTCCTCGCTGCACTACTCTATCATGCATTCAACGGTATTAGAGTTATACTCATTGAATTAGTACCAGATAAATGCTGGACGAAACTCATAGGATGGGCTATCTTTCTTATAGGAATTGTCACATATATTGTGGGCTTTCAGGTGCTTCTGATGGCTTTAGGACTAATATGAGGGGTGAGTGTGATGGAGTCGTCCATGGACCTCTGGAAACCCGTTGGGACTGTTAAGATTAGGGTTTACAAGTATAATCCGAGGAGAGACTTCGCGCCAGGATGGAAGGAATATGAGATTGAGGTGAGCAGAGGAACTACGATACTTGATGCGCTCCTGAGGATCAAGGAGGAGATAGATCCCTCTCTAGCGTTCAGATATTCCTGTGGGCAGGCTTTATGTGGTTCATGCGCTATGATGGTTAATGGGAGGCAGATGCTCATCTGCAGGACTAGGGTCTTGGAAGTAGCGAAGGATGGTAAGATTGAGCTGAGACCTCTCGATAACTTCCCGATAATCAGGGACCTGGCTTGCGATTTCAAATCCTTCTTCGATAAGCATAGGGCGGTCAAGCCTTGGATAATAAGGAAGGATGCAGAAGAATTAGAGAATCCAACTGGAGACTATAAGCAGACGATAGAAGAATACGCGAGGTATTACCAGTTCACTGACTGTCTGTTATGCGGAGCTTGTTATTCCGCTTGTCCAACTGTCTCGACTGACCATGAGTACTTGGGCCCCCACGCTCTAGCGCAAGCATATAGGTACATCATCGACACTAGGGATGACGGTTTAGAGGAGAGGATAGCTGTAGTAGATAGTGATCACGGATGCTGGCGTTGTCACTTTGCCACCTCTTGCTCCGATGTCTGTCCTAAGTACGTCGATCCGGCTCAAGGGATACAACTCCTCAAGAAACTCATCATGAGAAGTAAATTGGGCTTCAAGCCCCATAAACCAGCTGAAGTATTGTCTTCGAAGATAGGTGAGGTCAAGAGGAGGTAAGCCTAACCTTTATTTTTTAGTATTGGGAAGTTAATTGGGGGAATGAGGGAGGATCAACCGCCTGAGCTCCAGCGATGAAGTATTTGCCGAGTCCTGACCCCCTTCCTCACCTCTTTGAATATAGTTCGAGGTTCTTGGTTATTTACTCCCTCGGAGATCCTCGAGAGGATTGTATAAGGCATAGCCTACGATTCATATTTAAAGCCAGACTTCCGGAGAGCTTATGCAGATATTCAGATGTGAGAGATGCGGGAGGATCGTCGAAGAGCAGGTAGAAGGTAGAGGTCCTATCATATGTTGTGGAGAGGAGATGAGAGTTCTATCCCCTAATGAATTCCCCGAGCTACTTGAGGAACATAGGCCTAGGATCTATCATGACGGTGGGATCCTAGTAGAAGTGGGAGCTATACCCCATGAAATGGATGAGTCGAATAGGATAATATGGGTCGAAATCGTGAGGGAGGACGGTACCAGGATCAGGAGATATCTAGAGGGAGAGAAGAGGCCCGAAGCCTCCTTCGGGAGGATAGATGGGAATATTGAAGTTAGGATCCTCTGCAGTAGACATGGCCTCTGGATCTTCGAGCATAAGACAGCGAAGCTGGATTTAGTTGGAGCGGTCAGGAAAGCCGTTGAGAGATTCAATGAGCTGAGGGGGAGGGAGTCCTCAGCTAGAATACTGGAAATATCAGGCGAGTCTATTGTTGTGGAATTTACAGGTAATTTCTGCAGGACTTGCGGATTTTACGACTATTTCGAGGATCTCAGGCTCCTTATGGAGGATTATAATGTGAGGGCTTCGATAAAAGTCATTGAGGAATTTGAGGATGGTTCAATAGTCACTTATTCGATAGAGAGGGATAGGGATGGGAGTGGACGACTTAGTGAATGATGTGCTAAGATTGAGGGGTAGTGAGGTGAGGGGGATCATAGAGAGAAGAATGAGGGAATTTGAGTGTGAAAAGGACAATGAAGAGCTCTTTAAGGAGTTAGTATTCTGCATATTGACAGCCAATTTCAGCGCGGAGGGCGGTCTGAGGATCTTGGAATCCTTAGGCGATGATATCTTCACATTAACTAAGGAAGAACTGGCTGATAAGTTAGCTAAGCTAGGTCATAGATACCCTAGGAAGAGAGCTGAATTCATCGTCGAGGCTAGGAAGCTCATCCCGATTCTGAAGGATATAATATCCAGTTTCAGAGATGAGAGGCTATTGAGAGAATGGTTAGTGAAGAATGTTAAGGGGTTGGGCTATAAGGAAGCTAGTCATTTCCTTAGGAACATTGGATTTAAGAACGTCTCGATAATAGATTTTCATATCCTCGATTTGCTGGTAAGGTACGGTATACTCGAGGGGAAGCCCAGAAACTTGAACAGAGCTAAATATCTGATGATAGAATCTATCCTAGAGGAGATCTCTAGGAGGACAGGTATGGCTCTGGGAGAACTCGACCTCTATCTATGGTATATTGAGACGGGAAAAGTTCTTAAGTAGAAGCGAGGAATAGCCGATATGAAGGGAAAGGGGGTAGCGATAAGAGTAGCGTTTACTTCGATATTCGCAGCTCTATATGCTTCCTTAACGATCGCTTTAGCTCCTCTCTCATTTTATGAGGTACAAGTGAGAGTTTCAGATTCTCTATTAGCTCTCTCAATACTTTTCGGTCCACCTGTCATAATAGGCACATCCCTAGGATGCTTTATTGCGAATCTCATTGGTCCATTTGGTATAATCGATGCTTTGGGAGGATCTGTTGCGAATTTAGTCGCGACATATATCGGGTGGAAGTTGAGGAGGAGAAGGGCATTCGCACTCATCCAGATGCCGATCACAGTCTCTTTAATAGTATCTACTTACTTACATGCGCTGTTGAACCTCCCCCTGATAATAGTCTTCCTCTATCTGCTTGCAGGATCCGTCATATCGATAGATATCATGGGCCTGCTCCTCCTCAGGGTAATCGAGGCTCGTTATGGTGATCATAAGCATGATTTTAAACAATAAACACTTATTTGAATATAAATAAAATTATTCACTAACTTAATCTATTTTTCATTATACTTCATAATCGGCTTCCGAATAATTTTTTTAGTTTTACATTTATATAACAAAGATTTTTATGTAACACCCTCCCGGTCATTCGATCTTCAACGATTCCCGCTATAGCTCCGGTCTCAAAATATAAAGGGGAGGTGTTATGAAGCCTAATAGGAAGGTTGGGATCATTGGATGGGGTGTTTACATACCGAAGTGGAGGATAAGGTCGGAAGAGCTCGCTAGAGGATGGGGGAGGGAGTGGAAGCGGTACGCAGCAGGTATAATGGTTGAGGAGAAGAGCGTGCCCGGATTGGATGAGGATACTCTCACTATAGCATATGAGGCATCCTTGAATGCCCTGAGGAGAGCTAAGATAGATCCTTCTGAGCTCAGGGCTGTATATGTCGGTACAGAATCGAAGCCTTACGCTGTCAAAACTACAGCGACGATACTCGCAGAGGCCCTAGGTGCTGGAGGGCCGAAAAGACTCACTACAGGTGCTGATTATGAGTTCGCATGCAAGGCAGGAACTGAAGCTATTCAATCAGTGATAGGATTAGTAGGATCCGGGATGATAGATTACGGGCTAGCAGTAGGGGCTGATACTGCACAAGGAGCTCCTGGAGATGCTTTAGAATATACAGCATCTGCTGGAGGCGCAGCTTACATTTTGGGGCCCGCTGAGGATTCCATAGCTGTTATAGAAGCATCCCTGTCTTATGTGACTGATACCCCAGATTTCTGGAGGAGGCAGCATGAACATTATCCAGCTCACACGAGAGCTTTCACAGGGGAGCCGGCTTACTTCAAGCACATAATATCAGCTGCGAGAGAGTTGATGAGCTTAATGGGGACCGGACCAAACGATTATGATTACGCTATATTCCACCAGCCCAATGGCAAGTTCCCACTGAGAGTAGGGGCTAGATTGGGTTTCACACCCGATAAGATAAAACCCGGGCTCATAACCCCCTATATAGGCAATACTTACTCCGGATCAGCTCTAGTTGGCCTAGCAGCAGTTCTGGATCAGGCGAAGCCCGGACAGAAGATATTATTGGTCTCCTTCGGATCCGGTGCTGGTAGCGATGCTTTCCACATAGAGGTCCGAGAGGGGATTGAGGCTGTCCAAGATCTCGCACCTAAGACTATGGACTACGTCTCGAGAAAGGAGTACATAGATTATGCTATTTACGCTAGATTCAGGAGGATGATAAAGATGTTGCACGATTTCAGCGGCTACTGAGGTGAGGATCATGACGTATATAATAGGCGCGGGTGTTCTGAAGGTCGGGGATCATTGGGACAAATCATTGAGGAATCTAGCAGCTGAAGCATCAATATTGGCTATAGAAGACGCAGGAGGAGTTTCAGTAGATTACGTCGTGGTAGCTAATTCCCTCTCAGGAGTTGTGAATGGCCAGGAGAACCTCGGGTCCTATGTTGTATCGAGATTGAACCTTAAGGGCGTGCCCGCATTGAAAGTTGAAGCTGCTAATGCTTCTGGAGCTGCCGCAGCCATTATAGCGAATTCTTTGATAAAGAGTGGGGAGGCTCAGAGAGTTCTAGTAGTTGGAGTTGAGAAGATGACGGACTATACTTCCTTAGAGGACTCTAATACAGCTCTATCAACGCTCATAGACTCTGAGTATGAGGCATTTCACGGGGCTACTCTCGACTCCCTGCATGCTCTACTTATGAGAGAATATTTGAAGAAATATCGCATAAATAGGGAAGATTTTTCCTACTTTCCGATCCTAATGCATGAAAATGCTGTAGACACTCCCCATGCTCAGTATAGATTCAAGATAGATCTCGACGCTTATTTATCCTCACCTCTACTAGCTGAGCCGATAAGCATGATGGATGTCCCCAGTCCCTCAGACGGTGCTGCTGCGATCGTACTTTCAGAGAAGAGTGAGGGTCCAAATGGGAGCGCTAGAATATCTTCATTCGGGCAGGCTACCGATAGAATATCGTTATACAATAGGAAATATATCTTAGAGATGCCATCTATCAGAATGGCATTCAATAGAGCTGTTTCAAAGCTGAATAACTTCAAGCCTGATCTCTATATTATAGGGGAGTATTCGAGTGTGATGGGCTACATAGCTACGGAGGAGTTGGGTCTCGCTGAGAGCGGCAAGGCTTACAAACTCTTCATGGATGGAGAAGCTAAGAGGAATGGGCCTATCCCCATAAATCCAGAGGGAGGATCTAAGGCAAGAGGAGACCCTATAGGGGCAACTGGAGTCTATCAGTTGGCTGAAGCTTATCTTCAGCTCACAGGGAGGGCCCAAGGTTGGCAGGTCAATGGAGCTAGGAGGGCCCTAGTCCTAAGCATAGGCGGGCTCGGATGCAATTCTGTAGTACACTTAATCGAGGGGGTGTGAGTATGTGGGCCTACTGGCTGAGTGTCCCCGCTCATTGGAGGGAATTCCCAGCTAGGTATAGATTAGAAGGGGGTCTATGTAGGAGCTGCGGTCACACGATGCTCCCTAAAGGAGAGATATGTCCTGTCTGTGGATCTAAGGATATAGTTACTAAACAACTCCCAAGGAGAGGAAAAGTTATCAATTATTCCATTATATGGAATGCCCCCAGGGGATTTGAGTATTATACACCTTATGTAGTGGCTTTAATTGAGCTAGAGGATGGGACTAGGTTAATGAGCCAGTTGACGGACATCGAACCCTCTCAAGTGACCGAGGGCATGGACGTTGAGATGGTACTAAGAAAGGTGAGAGTGAGTGGTGAGTCTGGGATAATTGCATACGCATATAAGTTCAGGCCCTTACTCAAGAGATAAACACAAATCTCGCCTTGATTTTTTATTCACTCCTTTTCTAATTATAGCTCCTTAAACCAACTTTTTAATGTATTATGCAATCATTTCATTTTTACCACGTATATCTGAGCGTAAGCTCCTATCTCAAGCTATCGGGACCGAAATACATGCTAGATGGAAGCTGTACTCAGGCATCATCGTTTTTAACTCTTATTGTATCACATCGGGATGCTCCATTATAGGGGTAAAGCTAGGGAGATCCTCTCGAAGCTCGGGCTTGAGGACTTCGATAGGATCAGAGTTAAGAGGGGGAATCGTGTTTACGAGGGAGTACTCATCCCGAGGCCCGAGATACTAGATGATGAACATGTAATTATCAAGTTAGATAATGGATACAATATAGGCATCAATTTGGAAGGGGCTGAGATAGAACTAATTTCTAAGGGATTTAGGAGGAAAGAGAGAAAACTCCCGGAGTTGAGTTACAGAGAAGATCTTCCCCGTGTTTCAGTGGTAGTTACAGGAGGAACTATAACTTCGAGAGTTGATTACTCGACGGGAGGTGTTATAGCTCACGAGAAGCCTGAGGAACTCCTAGATCTAATTCCGGAGCTCGCTGATATAGCTAATTTGAGTTACGTTCAATTATTCGCCGAGTTCAGTGAGAACTTAACCCCTAGGCATTGGAAGGAGATAGCTAAAGCCGTGGAATCTGAGCTGAAGGGGGGAGCTGAGGGAGTGATCGTAGCCCATGGCACGGATACGATGCACTTCACTGCATCAGCTTTAGCATTCATGCTGAGGGATCTAGATAAACCCGTGGTCTTCGTGGGATCGCAGAGGTCCGTGGATAGGCCATCGACAGATGCCGTGCTCAATATGATAGCAGCCACGAGATTGGCTGCTCAAGGACCCATAGCTGAGTCCGTCATAGTGATGCATTCCAGTCCCTCAGATGATCACGCTTATGCTTTAAGGGGAGTGAGAGCTAGGAAGATGCATACATCGAGGAGGGATGCTTTCCTCCCAGTTAACGATCTTCCATTAGCTAGGATAAGTAGGGAGGGTATTGAGTTGATCTCAAAGAACTTCAGGAGAAGGGAGGAAGGAGTGAGTAAGGTGCATCTCGATGATAGAATTGATGAGAGGGTTGCTTTGATTCAAGTATGGCCCGGAATTCCACAGGGTTTTCTGAGCTCCCTAGAAGGGATCTTCAGGGGTATAGTGATAGCTGGGACTGGGCTCGGTCACGTCCCTAAGTACATAATACCTGAGATCAGGGACCTCATCAGGAAAGGGGTACCTGTCGTAATCTCCTCTCAATGCCTATATGGAAGAGTAGATTTGAAGGTTTATGAAACTGGGAGAAGGCTTCTTGAGGTAGGCGTCATACCTGCGATGGATATGTTGCCAGAAGTAGCATTAGTGAAGCTTATGTTCGTCCTAGGACACACAGATGATCTAGATGAGGTGAGAACTCTCATGTTAACGAATCTCGCTGGAGAATTGGGGGCTCATTTAGGGCTCAATACGTTCCCTCCCTGCTGGGGGTGATCCGTTGGAGGACAATTTCTATAGGGACATCGGGTTGAAGGTAGGGCTCGAGATACATCAGAGACTAGATACACACAAGCTATTCTGTAAATGTCCTTCAATCCTCAGAGAGGAAGAACCGCATTCTTGGATAAGTAGGAGACTTAGCGTCTCTTATAGTGAACTCGGTATGATAGATCCGGCGGCTAGATTCGAATCCTTGAGGAAGAGGGATTTCCTCTATGGAATATACTTCGATACTACATGCGAAGTGGAGATAGATGAGGCACCACCCTATCCCTTGAATGAAGAGGCTCTCGAGATATCAATTCAAGTGGCCCTAATGTTGAGGATGGAGCCCATCGATGAGATACATGTGATGAGGAAGATAGTAGTCGATGGTAGCAATACTACTGGATTTCAGAGGACTGCTTTAGTCGCTTTAGGGAATGAGGAAAGCTATATAGAGACCTCTAGGGGAAAAGTAAAATTGGAAACACTCTGTCTTGAGGAAGAATCCGCTTATATCATTGAGAGTACTCCAGAATTCGCTAAGTACAGGTTAGATAGGCTAGGAATACCCCTAATTGAGATCTCCACAGCTCCAGATATATGGCATCCAGAGCAAGCGATGGAGACTGCTCTGAAAATAGGGAGGATCCTCAGAGCAACTGGGAGAGTTCAGAGGGGCATTGGGACGATTAGACAGGATATAAACGTCTCTATAGAGGGAGGAGCTAGACAAGAGATAAAGGGGATACAGGAGCTCGAGCTAATACCTGAGGTGATCAGAAGAGAGATCATGAGGCAGCAGAATCTCTTGAAGATCCAGGAGGAGTTGAGAAAACGCGGGATAGATGAGAAAGATATAGATGACCCGATATACGATATAACGGATGCCCTCTCTCGGACAGGATCACAGTTAATCAAGAGATCTCTCTCTAGAGGAGAGAGGGTCTTTGGGATGAGAGTTAAAGGCTTCAGGGGATTGATTGGTAGAGAGATACAACCAGGGAGACGCTTTGGGACTGAGTTAGCTGATTACGCTAGAGTATTCGGTGGCGTCAAAGGGATACTGCATGGGGATGAATTACCGGGTTACGGTATAGGGGATGAAGAGGTGAGGAGGATCGAAGACGTACTCTCATGCGGTGATGATGACTCATTCATATTAGTTATAGGGGAGAAGTCCTCCTCTGCGTTAGCTTTAGAGTCCGTAAGATCTAGGATCAAGTTCTCCATTAAGGGAATACCCAGCGAGACTAGGAAAGCTTTACCGGATGGAAACACTTCATTCATGAGACCAATGCCCGGAGCAGCTAGGATGTATCCTGAGACAGACATACTCCCAGTTAAGACAGCTCCGATGATCAGTAAGATAGGAGAACTCCCAAAAATGCCTGAGGAGACTGTAAACGAACTAATTAAGGAATACGGGATTAATAATGAGCTCGCTTGGGATTTATATGATGAGGGTAAGGTATCTCTCTTCAAAAAGCTCGTGAGTTACGGGGCTCCAGCGAGCTTCACAGCGGCTACACTGACATCGACTATGAGGATGCTCAGAAGGGAGGGGGAGGATATCGAGAGGATCACTGAGGGTCATTTAGTTGAGTTATTCAAACTTCTAGGTGAAGGGAAGTTAGCGAAGGAAGCAGTCCCTGAGATCCTGAGGGGGATTGCGAGAGGCAATTACTCGAGCGTTCATGATTACATGAGAGCGTACTCAATGAATTTAGATGAATTGGATTCCTTAATAGATTCGATACTGGAGAGGTTCAGGGATAGAGTGCTGGAGAAGGGTGATAGAGCTTTCGGGATGCTCATGGGGGAAGTCATGAAGGTCGCGAGAGGGAGGATAGATGGTTCTATCGTGAGTGAGAGGTTGAAGGAGAAGTTAAAAGAATTCCTCAAGGCTTGACTCCTTTCTATCCTTTATGATCTCATCGAAATTCATATCGAGAGCCTCCAGTATTTGCTCGAATGTGGATCTCATTATCTCTAAATACTTCTCCTTATCTATCTGGGACTTGCTAGCTAGTTCCACAGGCATTACTCCCTCTCTCCCAACGACTTTCACGTATCTAATCACTTGCCCCGCCTCAACACGCTTACCCATGCTCTCCAGTATCCTAGCGACCTTGACGTGCTGGGGCGTGGTCTTAGTATAATCATCGGGACTCTTACCCAACATGCATCTAAAAGCGAGCTTCTCTAAATCATAATCACCGGACTCTAGCATCTTAACGTAACTTCTTATGATCTCCTCTATCTTTATCTTCGCATTTGAGAAATCTTCTGGGCTCTTGACCTCTGATAACGTTTTTATGACTTCGTCGAACGCTTCCTTAACGAAAATGGGTATGTTCCTCTTCTTACCTAACAATCCCTTGATTACGACGGATCCGTCTCTAGTCACTCCTAAGTAATTCTTCTTCAACCTCGAGAAAACCACGTACCTATACCACTTATCGAGCTCGAGATCTATCCCCAGTTTCTCCTCGACCCTCCTCTCGAACTCCTCTATCTGTTCCTGCGTCGCCCCCCTGATGAATAGGCTATCAGTATCCCCGTAAATGACAATCAGATTCATCTTACGTGCCTCATCTATCGAGAGAAGCATTGCCTTCCTAGCGAGAGCCGTGATCATCTCCGCTGCAGGAGGTGAGTAGAGGGGGAAGTTCTCATATCCAAATACGCCATATGAAGCATTTAGGAAAACTTTGAGGCTCCTTTGGACGGTATCGAACCACTCCCTCATATTCTCATCCTTCTCCTCCTTTGCTCTCTTCTTATACCTCTTGACCCTTAGGTCCCTTAAAGCTTGAATCAAGTATGGGACTATCCCCCTCTCCTTCTTGCATATCCAATGGGGGAGTTCATTAACTGGTCTGTTTTCCCTGCAATCTTCATGGGGGCAGTTTATTGTCTCAAAACTTACTTTCCAACGACCTATTATTGATGGGTATAAGCTGGCGAAGTCCATCACAGCTACATCGAAGTGTATGCCGGGGACGGGCTCTAAAACTATAGCTCCCATGTACTTCTTCCCCTTTATTATCGCTTGAGAGTATGTCCTCTCTCCTCTCACTCTCATTATCTCCTCTCTTTCAGGGATAAGCCAGCCTCTCCTCCTATATTCGAAGAATATCATGTTCCTTATCCACGATGATACCCCCTGCCTAGAAACTTCCTCGAGAGACATCTTGCTTATCCTAGAGAATAGGAAGAGGAGCCTGATTATCTCACCAGAACCTATATTTCCGAGCTTGAATGTGAGCTCAGCATCTCTGAGGCAGTATTCAGCTAAAGTCCTGGTCTCGATTGAGTAGAAATCTCTAGCTTCCAGTTCCATCTTCTTCTCGCCCAATATAGCTTCAGCTACTTCATCTAATGTATATCCTGCATACTTATTATCAAAGACATAAACTTGTATTGATCTATTGCTGAATAGCTTATAGAGATCTATGTGGGTACCTGTGTCTAATATAGCCCTGTCCTTCTCGAGTCTCACAGGCCTATCGCTCACTCCCAGTTCCTTAGCCCTTCTAGCTAGATACGGTAAGTCGAAGTTATCTCCGTTATAAGTGAATAAGAGAGGGTACTCACTTATCCTATCCAATACACTCCTTATAAGCCTTCCCTCACTCTCATAGCTTATCAGTTTAGCACCATTTGGTAATTCGTTAGGAATACTCCCTCCTCTGTGAAGTACATGAACCTCCTTCCTCCCTGAGCTATCTACTATCGCAGCAGCTGCGATCGGCTTGTCCGGTTCCCTCGGATCGGGTATCTTATCTAACGGGGATAAGACCTCTATATCGAGTGCGGCATTCGGCATGCTCGGGGAGGGCTCATCGAAGAGCGGGATCATAGAGAGCAATACTTCCCTGACCTCGCTATCGGAGTTGAGCAACTCCCCTTCCAGTTCAGCTTCTACGCTGATCCTCCTCAAGTCCCCAGAATCATCTATCTCATAGAGGCATCCCGGTATTAGATTTCTATCAAAGACGAAACAATCGTAATATTTTATTCTCGCTTCCCACACATCATACCCGAGCTTAGCTAATACATCCCTCATGTTTTTAGGAGATCCCCCTATCGCGAGCGGATCCTTAGCTTCGACTTTAGTTAACTCCACCTCCCTATCCCTTAGGACATCATATTTCCTGACCCTCGATATAGAGTGAATCCTAGATGCGAACTCTGAGAGGGCTTCAGGTATCTTCTCCTCAGGGGCATTTGTGAGGAGATATGGCTTATGGTCCGTCTGATCCTTGACCAGAAATACCTCTCCACTATCCACATCATAGAACTTCATCACAGCAGCTCTATCATCTCCTGAGTAGAATACTGAGAGCAGGACTCCTCTCCTCGGGGGCATTCATAATCTATTGCAAGAAGGAGAATTTAAATAAGGTGCTACTAGGGGTTGCGAAAGAGGTGTTCATTAATGAGGTATGAGCTATTCGCTGTAGCTATACTCGCTCTTATGCTAGTTAGCCAGATGAGGATAATCAATTCAGCATATCCGATGCCAGTAGCGACCATTCAGATAAGGGAGGATTTTTCAGCTACGATGAAGGCGAGCGTATATAGGACGTTAAGTGGCGATGAAACTTACTTCTTCACGAATACCTTGAAGGCGCCTATCCTGTATTGGATGAACTTCAGAGGGAATGTTACGATGAATCAAACACCTGTCGGGCTTAGAGGAGATTACAGATTCTTACTTTATCCTCAAGTCGGGGATCCAACGAATAGAGCGGACTTCCTTAAGAAAGCCGCTGCTAGAGGCTATCTCTCGAACTCGACGATATTGAGCATGATGAGCTTCTTTTATGGAAGAAACTTGTTAATTTTATACGGACTTAGATGGAGTTTCTTCAATGTGACCTATAGAGGAGTTCCTAACGTTAACTACACTGGTATAGCTGCGATATCATCAGCTTCCTCGAACTCGAGCGTGATAAAGAGCTTGCGGGTTTCATATAAGAGCGAGACCCTTGAAACTCAGACAGTAGTCGTAAGTTATGAGGTATACGCTGAGACTAAGCCCCTATCACTCAAGAAGAGTGCTAGCGGCGATTATTATGTGATGGATCTGAGCCCCCTCACTTATCTGCTACCTGACGACATAGCTTGCAACCTATGGGTCAACTTCACGAACCCATCTATACAGATAATGGGGGGTAATTTGGCACCTAAAGTGATCGTTTGGAATAATGCACTCTGGGAGTTCGTCCCACAGCTTCAAAAGGATGGAAAGTCCCTCACAATAATAGTGAAACGCTCTGAGATCTACGTGACACCTCAGCTGGTCCTCCTAGCTTCATTACCCCCGGTTGTAGTAGGGGCATACATCTTCTGGAGGATAAGGGGAGAATCCTCGAGAACTAGACGGGGGTCCAAGGAAAAGAGAGGAGTTTCGTAGGGCCTATCCTGCATATATCATTTTGTTCGCTCTACAAGAGTGAAGTGAAATTTTTATAAAGGCTGAACATCAATGCCTCATGTAGGGTGTAAAGTATTGCCTACGTGGGGGTACTCGTACGCGGCTCAAGGCGAGAAGGAAGCGATGGCCTCTGGAAGGGACTTGAGAGTATCCTTCAAGGAGATGGTAGAGTTACTGAGGGAGATAAGGGGAAAGAAGCTATCAGAAGCTTATAATATACTAGATGAAGTAATCGCTCTGAGGAGAGCGATACCCTTCAGGCGGTACAACGGGGGCGTACCCCATAGGAGGGGCATCTCTGGTGCAGGGAGGTATCCTGTTAAGGCAGCTAAACTCTTGAAGAAGATCCTGAAGAGTGCGGAACATAATGCGATGAACAAAGATTTAGACCCCGATAACTTATACGTGAAGCATGCAGCAGCTCAGAAGGGGATGAAGCTGAGGCGCTTTTTCCCGAGAGCATATGGGAGGGCCACTCCTAAGATCGAACAATTGGTCCACGTGGAGATAGTGCTAGAGGAGAGGGAGGAGGGTGAGGGATGAGCTCCGCGAAGTCCATGCCTATATATAAGAAGTTCGTTCAAGAGGGTATTATTAAATATAAGCTTCACGAGTTCATGGAAAAGATAGCCGATAAGGCCGGCTTCCATGGAGTAGAAATTTCATCCACACCTATAAGAGATATAATAACTGTTTACGTCGAGAGTCCCGGGGTTATGATCGGTAGGGGCGGCAGGACATCTAAGAGGATAAGCGATATCTTGAAAGAGGAACTAGGAATACAAAACCCATATATACAAGCTAAGAAAGTTGACAAACCATTCCTAAGCTCTAGGATAGTCGCGAGTTACATAGCTAGGAGGATCGCTAAGGGGGAGAGGTACAAGAAGGTAGCTTACTCAGCGCTCAGTAGAGTGATGGCTGAGGGAGCTAAGGGAGTTGAGATAAGGCTCTCTGGAAAATTTGGAAGTCAGAGAGCTAGGGAGGAGAGATTCAGGGAAGGAGTTATATATAGGTGTGGTCAGGACTACATTGAGAACGTTGAATATGCGGTGAAGCACGTTTTAATGCCGCAAGGCATGATAGGAGTGAGAGTTAGGATTGTCAAGCCGGGTGTGAGGGGGCCCGATACCGTTGTGATAAAGGAAGATGAGATAGAGAAGATCAGGGAGAAAATAAGATCTGAAATAGAATCGTTGTCAGAATCGGAGGCTGTAGAGATACCTGAAGAGTTAAAAGGAGAGCTAGAAGTTACTAGTGAGGTGAAGGAAGATGAGTCCAAGTAAACTCGATGAGTTGAGGGGATTGGATTCCGAGGAACTTTTGGAAAGGCTTAAGGAAGTGGAGAGGGATCTCTTCATTAATGAAGCTAAGAGGCTGCTCGGAGCAACTGAGAAAACTCATCTAAGGAAGGCTTTGAGGAAGGAAAGGGCGAGGATCCTGACGATATTGAGGGAAAGGGGTATAAAGTTATAGGCCCGATCAGAGCAAGTAATATACTATATCATGAGCTCATAGGCTTAGAGGTACGTGTTTTTAGTTCTCCAAATTTATCTGAAGTGGGGATTAGGGGAAAAGTAGTATATGAGACGAGGAACTGTTTAATAATCGAGGGAGGGAATAGGAGATCTACTATCGCTAAGAGTGGGAGATTATTTTTATTTAAGGTCGATGATGGTAGCTCTGTGTTAGTGTTGGGTGATAGGCTAATAGGTAGGCCTGAGGAGAGGGTGAAGAAGGCATGAGGGAGATCTCAGAAGATCTTATAGAGGGTATAATCCCACCCGAGAGGAGTTGCGACGATGATAAGTGCCCGTGGCACGGAAACATATCCTTAAGGAGGAGCTCTCTCGAGGGTAGAGTCATAAGCACTAAGATGACTAGGGCTGTCACAGTGTTAATTGAATATTTGCACTACGACAAGAAGTATAAGAGGTATGAGAGGAGGAGAAGTAAGATACATGCGCATTTACCTCCGTGTATCGAAGTTAAGGAGGGGGATTTCGTTAGGATAGTCGAGACTCGTAGATTGGCGAAGACAGTCAGTCACGTTGTTCTTGGGAAGCTGAAGTGAGCCTCCTCCAACCGTAGACCTTTTCATCATAGAAGGGCATCTTCTCAACACTCACTTTCAGCTTCCTCTCCTCCCCCACGCTGAGTTCCCTACCGACCTCTGCGTACTCCTTCTTAATGTATGCCATCCCTACGCCCCTCTCTATAGTCGGGCTGAAAGTTCCACTCGTCACGATCCCCACCCTCTCCTCACCCGCATACACACCTTCACCCCTCCTTGGGGCGCTCCTGCTGTGGCTCACTATACCTACTCTGACTCTCTCAATACCCTTATTGATCGCATCAATTACCGCCCCTTTACCCACGAAGTCCTTCCCGAGATCGACAGCGAACTCGAGCCTAGCCTCTATGGGATTAATATCCTCATCTATATCGTTGCCATAGAGGACAAGTCCCGCTTCGAGCCTGAGAATATCTCTGGCGACTAATCCACATGGCTTAGCTCCTGCTTCTACTAAGGACTTGAATAACTCTGAGGCTAGGTCTCTATCACCTATTATTACCTCATAACCGTCCTCCCCGGTGTATCCAGTCCTGCTAATAACGAGTTCGCTTCCCTTCCATCTCATAGTAGTTAGATTGAATTTTTTTATTTTTAATGAAGTCCCGATGACATTATGGAAAACTTCTCTCGCTCTAGGTCCCTGAATAGCGAACATGAAAGTCTCGAGTGTCGCATCATAGACTTGGACACTCATATCCCATTTCTTTAACAATTCATCAAACCAGTTTAATATTTTTATTCTATTTGCTGCATTTGTTACAAAAATATATTTATTGTCTGATAACCTAAAGGTCACGTTATCGTCCTTTATGCCGCCTCTCTCATTGAGAGTGAGCGTATACCTGCTCCTGCCGATTTCGATATCAACGTTATTTGATGTCGCCTTCTGAAGGAATTTGGGCGCATCAACTCCCTCGATAATCAATCTACCCATATGGGAGACATCGAATATCCCACAATTCTCTCTCACGGACATCGCTTCTTCTAATGAATTCGTATACCTCATTGGCATTTCCCATCCGGCGAATTCGAAAAACTTCGCATTCAACTCCCTATGAAGATCCGCCAGACACAACTTGAGCACCTACATCCCTCTCGATCCTACGTGGATTAAGATTATTACTATTTCCATACTGGAGGGTCCTTGAGACGTTATGAGTGGGGATAATATCGAAAAGGCGTTAGAAGAGTTATCCTCTCAGTTGGGTGGAGATCAGATACTCAGGGAAGAAGTCGATAGGTATGCTTACTCTTATGACTCCTCTGGAGTTGAGTACATCCCAGATGCTATTATAAGGCCTAGGAAAGTTGAGGAGGTCTCCATAGTGCTAGAGATAGCTGACAAATACGGTGTGCCCGTGACTCCTAGGGGGTCCGGCACCTCTCTCGTAGGGGGACCTCTCGCAGTGAGAGGGGGGTTCATCTTAGATATGCAGGGGATGAATAGAGTAATCGAGAAGGACGATAGCAGAGGCCTCATCAGAGTGGAAGCGGGCGTTAAGTTAAGGGATGTCAATAGATTGATAGATGGGATGTTTTTGCCGATAAATCCGGATGGTATTGGGTTCTCAACGATAGGTGGTATGATAGCTGAGGATGCCGCATCCCCTCTCTCAGTGAGGTACGGGACTATGAGGGATCACGTCAGGGGATTGGAGATCGTCATACCCGGAGGACAAATAATATCTTTGGAGCAACCTGGTCCCCCGAGCAGGAGAAATGTGATGGATTTGATAATAGGATCCGAGGGGACTCTGGGAGTCATAACTTCAGCTCTAATAGGACTCAGTTACAGACCCGAGTCTAGCATCTCGTATTCCATGGAACTGAATGACGTCTCGGATTCTCTAGTAATATATGACGCCATTAGGAAGGCGGGTATCGATATCTACGGGTTCGAAGTCTACCATAACTACAAGGAGTTGATAGAAGAACGGGAGTTCATCGGGGTTGAGGCCATAGGCTTCTTAGAGATAGCTGGAACTAGTGAGTGTGTTGAGAAGTGGAAAGGGAGAGTTGAGAGCGTACTCGCTGAGACAGCTTTGGAGTACAGTGAAGTTGAAGCTAAGGAAGTTGAGGGCATCTGGATGAGGAGGGAGAAGATCTATGAGCTCTGTAAGAGGAAAAAAGTCTCTGTGCGAGTAGTTAGTATGTTATCATATCAACATTCAGTGAGGGATCTCGTCCAAGAGATAGATAGAATGAGCTCCAGGATGAAGATACCATCTATAACAGTGATAGACCCTCCCTTGGGGTGGGTGATCGCGATATTCCTCTATAACTCAAGGGATCCTAAGGAAGTTGAGAGGACTGAGAGAGCTACATCCACTCTGATAGAGAATGCCACTTCTCTAGGTGCATCCCTGGGGTTCGGAACAGGAGTAGGTATCTACAAGTTAGATGAGAACTATGATGAGGGTTACTTAAGCATTATGAAGGCCGTAAAGGGAGTCCTAGACCCTCATGGGATAATGAACCCTGAGAAGCTGATATGAGGTGATCTCTTGGAAGTTGAATTTGAGGAAAGTCTTTCTTCAGATTTCGCGAGATGTATAAGTTGTGGTGGGTGCAATATACCCTGCCCGCTCTTCAACTTGGATCGGATAGAGAGCTCCGGTATGAGATCGAGAATCAAAATTCTATCAATGCTCTCTAAGGGGAAAATAGAACTAACAGAAGGAATCCTTAGGCATATATTTGCTTGTGCTAACTGTGGAATTTGTAACAATTATTGTCCAGTGGGCTTACGTCCCTTCGATCTCCTCGTTAAGGCCAGGGACTCTCTCATAGATATGGGATACGTCCCCTTGGTCACTGTAGATATAAGGGACTCCTTCAGGAAAGTGGGCACTCCTATCGCTGATGAGCTCATCAAGGGTAGCTGGTTACCACCAGACTTCCAGCCGACGAGGAACTCTGAGATTCTGTTCTTCGCTGGATGTTGGATGCATAAGGCCATAGAAGTTGCCTTGAATACTATGAAGATCCTCGGGAGAATTTCCGGGAGTATCACGACTATAGGACCGGGTGAGCCTTGCTCAGGCGCTCTCTTATACATACTAGGGGAGAAGGACTTAGCTAATGACGCGAAGAGGAATTTAGAGAGCGTGATCTCGGAACTCAGTCCTAAGCGTGTTGTCTCAGGATGTCCGCTTACAGTGAGGGTCTACCCGGATCTCGGTCTCATGAAAATATCCTCGTACGTATTGGACGCTATACGATCTGAGAAGATGAGGATCGGTAAAGTGAGAGGGAAGGATACTATATTGCCGATACCATCGTGCGGGAGCGATAGTTCATTCCTAGAGGTACTAAGAAGTTTCAATAACTTGAAGATCCTTGAAACTCCAGAATGGCTCTGTTGCGATTGTGGTTTCACACTGATCTACAGGACCGATAGGGGTCTTTTCTCCAAGTGGGTTCAGAGAGTGCTATCTCTAGCTGAGGAGCTTGGGGCGAACCATATAGTAATAGAAGATGTTGGATGCTATGCTATGATAATGGAAGTCATGCAGACAAGAGGAAGGCTCAAAGGTATAAAAATTTCACATATGTCTGGATTTATAATGGAATTTTTGAAATAACCTCTCTGAAGGCGATCGCCTCGCCCCTAGTAAACTTCAAGGATGATATATTACCAACAGAAGCGTAGATGAAACCTGAGGCTTCCGCCTTCTCCTTATCTATTATTAGTCTTCCATCCAGGAGTAATACGGGACCTCTACCAGCCAATCCTCTTATTTTAAGGAGATCCATATCCTTGAACTCGCTATGATCACTCACTATCACTATCACATCAACATCCTTCACGGCCTCTTCTAACCTATCGTAATATTTCGCCCCGAAAGATTCCCTCACGAGAGGGTCATAGACTCTCACTCTGTGACCCATCTTCATCAGCTCGCTTATTAGGTATTTAGCGGGGGACTCCCTAGTATCAGCAACATCTCCTTTGTAAGTCACGCCGAGGACGCATATAGTTCCGCTCCCAGAATTCTTCCATTTGATGAAGTCATCTATTAGAATAGCGTAGTGAGCTGGCATAGATTCATTTAGCTCTCTAGCTAGCTTTATTAACTCAGGTGAATATCCATTCTCACTTGAGACCCATGATAGGAATAGAGGATCTTTTGTGAGGCAACTTCCACCGACTCCAATACCAGGTAAGAGCATATTCACTCTAGGATGCTTGTTGACTAGTTCCCTGACCTTCCTTACATCACTGCCTAGGGCCTCACATATCCTCGCTACTTCATTAGCGAAAGCTATGTTCACATCCCTGTAAGCGTTCTCGACGAGCTTAGTTATCTCCGCGGTGAGAGGATCTGTTACTTCTATCTCTCCCTTAACGAAACATCTATATAATATTTTTGATAATTCCGCAGATATGGGATCTTTTACACCAATTATCCTATAATTTGATATCAGTTCTTCTATCAATTTCCCGGGCATCGCTCTCTCAGGGCAATAGGATACGAATACATCCTCCCCGGGCTTGAGGCCCGCTTTACTTATCTCATCAAGCAGCATATCGAAAGTCTTAGGAGGGAGTGTGCTCTCAACTACTATGAGGCCTCCTCTATTTATAGTTGAAGATGCGAGCTCGATAGCATCCATCAGCATCCCGAGATCTGCACTTCCATTGACTCTCGGAGTAGGGACAGCTACTATGATCACGTCGGATCCTTTCAATCTCCCCCGATCACTCGATGGGAAGTATCTAGATCCTAAGTGCTTCAGTAAAAGATCACTAACGCCTTTCTCATTTCTCAACCTGGTGATCCCGATAGATAACTCCTCAATGAGCTTAGAGTCAACGTCATAACCTATCACACTGAACCCTGAATCCGCTAATAGTAGAGCTAGGGGAAGGCCTATGTACCCCTGACCTATCACAGATATTTTAGCGCTCCTACTCAGTATCTTCTCCTTAAGTTCAGATGGATCCATTCTAGGTCTCATATACTGATGTCCAATCCCTCAAAAACAGTACTATTGAAACAGATGAAATCGATGAAAATGAGTATCTTAGGAAGTATTATCGAATCATACGAGAGTCCCCTGCCTCTCTCTGACCTTCAATCTCGTTATATAACCAGCTATTCTATTCCTGTACACTTTAGATTTTATCTCGGCTATCTGAGATAGGACCCTCTTATTATGCTCGAAGTCCTCGGTCCATAAATCGGGGTACTGTTTAACGAGCTTGTATGCCACTCTCTTTATAGCTCTCTCCCTCACTGTCCCCATACAGATCCTCAAATTGGGGTATTGATCATTATTAAGCGTTACCATATGGGGGAGCGAAGAGATTATATTTAGCGACAAGTGACGTATTAATACCGCCCGCCACCAGATGACCCCGGAGGTAGAGAGGAAAGCGTGGGCTGATCGGTGACCTCTGGGGACTAGTTGGCGGGCGGACATTGTGTTTAAGGGGGAGGATTAGCTTTATGGAGAGTAAGAAGGAGGCTACGCATCCCAAATATATTGCTAAGCTTGAAGTATCGGTAAATGGTGTTGTAGAGACTAGTGATGTCATAGGAGCAATATTCGGGCAGCTAGAGGGTCTTCTAGGTCCTGAATTAGAGCTTAAAGACCTTCAAAGGACTGGAAAAATTGGGAGGATAAATATAAGGCTGAGAAGAGAGGGCGAAGGCTCAAAAGGTATAGTTGAACTATATTCAGGGCTAGATAAGGTGAGAACGGCCCTCCTAGTTGCAGCTATGGAAACGATCGACAAAGTGGGTCCATATCAAGCAAGTTTCAAGCTCATAAAGATAGTGGATGAGAGAGAAGAGAAGAGGAATGATATAGCGAGAAGGGCTGCTGAAATATTAAAGAGTTGGTCAATAGAGAAAGAGGATAGTCTCAGGAGATTAATAGAATTCGTAGAGAGGGAGAGCGCTAAGTCCAACTTCATACTCTATGGGGAAGAGCAATTACCGGCTGGCAGAGGGATAGAGGAAGCATCTGAGATAATAGTAGTGGAGGGAAGGGCTGATGTCATGAACTTACTTAAGTACGGTTTCGATAATGTGATAGCTATGGGAGGGGCTTTGGAAAGAGTTCCTAAATCTCTAGAGAAATTGATAGAAGAGAAGGAGGCTATAGCTTTCGTGGATGGAGATAGAGGTGGCGAAATGGTCCTAAGGACTCTTTTAGAGCAAACAGATATAGATTATGTAGCTAGAGCACCTGAGGGGAAAGTAGTAGAGGAACTGACTGCTAAGGAGATAAGGAAAGCTCTCTCATCAGCTGTCCCAGCAGATGAAGTGAGAAGAGAGCTCGGGATATCCCCACCTAGAGCTAGACTCAGTATCCAACATGAGGTGTATGAAATGAGACCAAAGGAGATAAATGGGAGGATGATCAGGATACCAGAGATGTTCAGGGGATTCTATGAGAGAGTCATGAATACAGATAAAGTCCTCCTCTTGGATGAGAATCTAAGGGTCCTCAAGGAGACTTCAGTCGCAGAACTCCTGAATGAACTGAATGAATCTAAGGGCGTGAGGTACATAGTATATGATAGGGTAGTCACTCAGAGGATAGTCGATAAGGCTTATGAGATCGGTGTTAAGGCGATAGTCGGGAATGTCGCTAAGGATATCGTGAGGAAGGGCGCGGGTCTCGCGATATACACGATCCAGTGATAGGTGAATGAAGTGAGGATATTAGAGGAGGACCTCAAGAAGGGCTTGATTAAGCTTAGAGTAGATAACTTAAATGACATCTATTGGCTAGCCTCTATAATCGAGAGAGGAGATCTCATTACTATGAAAACATCTAGAAGAGTGAAGCAAGAGGGAATAAGAGCTGATAGCGGTGAGAGAATCCCTATGATACTGACTATAGAGGTCGATAAAGTGAAGCTGGATCCATATTCACTGAGGCTGAGGATATCCGGGGTCGTGAGAGTTGGTCCTGATAAGTTCGGAATTCAGGGACAACATCATACTTTCTCTGTTGATGAAGGATCTTCTTTAACGATAGTAAAGAAAGAATGGAAGAAAACTCACTTAGAGATACTGAAGAGAGCTGAGAGTATGTCGGAGAGGGGAGAGATTCTCCTAGTAGCTATGGATGATGAAGGGGCTACTATAGCGAGAGCAGACTCTATGAGGGTCGAAGAAATCACTTACATAAGGTCGAGATTACCATCTAAGATCGATGCTAAGGGAAGGGAGGGGGAGGAGAGGAGGTACTTCTCGGAAGTTTTAGATACTTTGAGGGAGCTTTACTCTAAGATCAAACCTAAAGCGATAGTGATAGGAGGACCCGGTTTCTTCAAAGAGAGGTTCCTTTCCTACGCGAGAGCGAAGGACCCGGAGATGGGGGAGAAGATGAGGGAAGGGGATGCGAGTAATGCCACATTCTCAGGGGTGCTGGAAATGATAAGGAGAGGGGAAGCAGATAAAGTGCTGAGGGAACTCGATCTTTACAGAGATATGGCTGCTGTTGAGGAGATATTTGAACTACTATCGAAGAATTCTGATTTGGTAACTTATGGAGTTGAAGAAGTACTTGAAGCAGTGAATAGAGGTGCTGCTGAGATTGTCCTCATCTCAGCCTCGATATTCTTCGATCCCGATATGAGGGAGAGGGTATTCTCACTCATCGAGGGGTGTGAGAGGACGAGAGCTGAATTCAGGATAATAAACTCGATGAGTGAACCGGGGGAGAAGCTAGATGCTATAGGCGGAATAGCAGCTAAACTCAGGTACCGGATTTGAAATCGTGTAAATTTTCCACTTATTAATATTCTCAGAGATTATCAGGTATACTCCATTCGGTACATAACTCAATAGAGAGGGACCTAATAAACCGAGGACTCTCTGACACTATCTGTGAGGAATTTTGGATATCAGAGTTCTCTACTCAATCTCTCATCCAACCATCTCTTGACGCCCTTCAGCTTGAGGAGAGCCTCTTCCACTGTTTCAGTGGGTAAGAGCCTATAGCATGCGTACAAACCAGTCTTTCCAACGGCTCTCCTTTTAGTCAAGATAGTTATTCTTTCCTTAACGATCCCCTCATCGACACCCAGTATCCTCGCTGCGATGCTCTCATAACCAATGACAGGGAGTACTAAGTGACCGGTTTCCACTGGAAAAATGAGTTTCAGCTCTTTATTCACTCCGGGCTTCCTGATATCTCCCTCTATTTCCTCCAAACTTACTTTACCGCCGAAATCATAGAACTCCCTCTCACTTCTCCTCAAGAAGCTCAGAGGGATGGAGACGACGAGTTCCTCATCGAAGTGTATATGGTACTTTGGTACGCTCTTAGGCGATGCTTGAACTATCTCCCTGTAATAGGGGTTGCCCAACTCACTAGAGAGTACATCCTCTATGAAGGACAGGGGGAGGGAATAATCTAATATTATTACATCGATATCACTCTCCTTCCTCACATCACCCCTCGCGACACTCCCGTAAACGAATCCAACGATACCGATTTTCCTCAGGACCCTCAGGACATGAGCTCCTCTATCCCTCTTCCTCCTCAGCAACTCCCATCTCTCCTCATCGTAGACCTCCTCTCCCTCAGGCTTTATATTGAATGATTCGTACACTCGATGTAGATGGTGGATTCCCCTAAAAACATGGTATGCTCGAGGTGCGGATCCCCTGATGTAGTATTGATCAGGAAGTACTCAGGGGGGAGTCTGTGTAAGAGCTGTCTGAGGGATTCCTTATTGAGCCGCATGAGGCGTGCTGTCAGTAAGTATAACTTATTATCGAGAGAAGATAACATATTATTCTTGAGGACAAGACTGCCTTATGCGGAGACTCTCTTCGATCTCTTCATGGAGATGGAGTCTAAATTTCCAGTCAAAGTAAGTTCGATGTATCTAGATTTCAAATCTAGGGATGAAATAGTTGACTTACTCCGAGAAGCATCGAGGAAGCTCATGTTCTCGAGGGAAAAGGTAGTTCTCCCCTTGATCCTTGATGATGCTGTCTCTCTACTCCTGAGGTCGATATTCACTGGCTCCCCAGATTTCCTAATAATCTCCGGTAGGCTTTACCTTCTCCTGGATGAGTTAAGCAATTTTATCGCTCCTTTCATCGAGATACCGGTTGAAGAATTATCAGCCCTCTGTGGAGGCTCTAGGCATGAGGTCCGAGATCCCTATATGAGGATGGTGGAGGAGCTCGAGGAGGAGAGCCCGGGAATCAGGTTCAATATCTTAAGGTTCATGGAGAGATCAGATTTTTTAAGAGCAATGGGGCTCAGTAATCGAAAGTGATAAGGTGGTACTATGTCGGAGAGAGAGGCATATGAAGTCGTACCTAAGGAGGAGGACTTCTCTAGATGGTTCGATGAAGTGATCTTCAAGTCAGAGATATTAGATGAGAGGTACCCCGTGAAGGGGGTTTATGTCTGGCTCCCCTATGGATACGAGATCATGGAAAATATAATGAATATAATGGAGAGGCTCCTAAGACAAACTGGACATAAGAGAGTATATTTCCCTTCGATAATCCCTGAAAGCGTCCTCAGTAGGGAGTTTAGGTTTATAAAAGGTTTTCAGGATTCCGTGTTCTGGATAACTAAACTCGGAAGACAGGATGCCCCTGAGAAGCTCGCTCTCAGACCCACTAGTGAGGCTATAATGTATGAGGTCCTCTCTAAATGGATAAGTAGCTACAGGGACCTCCCAATAAGGATCTATCAAATAGTCCCTATCTACAGGTACGAGACTAAGGCCACGAGACCTATGTTGAGAGTTAGGGAAGTTGCGTTCTTCAAGGAGGGTCATACATTCCATGCGACATATGAAGAAGCTGTTGAACAAGTTAATTTGGAGGTCTGGATATACAAGAGTTTCTACGATGAGCTCCTCATCCCCTACATAGTAGTCAAGACGTTACCATGGGACACCTTCCCCGGGGCTCTTTACAACTACGATATAGTCACGATAATGCCTGATGGTAAGGCTTTGGAGCTAGGGAGTGCGATAAACTTCGGTGATCTATTCGCAAGGACTTACGATCTAACTTACATGGATGAGGATGGGAAGAGGAAGAACGTCAATACTACATCCTTCGGGATATCGGAGAGGTCGCTCGCTGCCGTTATAGCAATACACGGGGATAATAGGGGCTTGAGGCTCCCTCCGAAGATAGCACCTATACAGATAGTCATAGTGCCCATCCCAACGAGAGACTATGAGGAGAGGATACTGGAGTACTCGAGGGAAGTGAAGTCCGCACTAGAGAGGAACTTCAGGGTCCATCTGGATGATGGCGAGGAGAGACCGGGCTATAAGTTCTATAAGTGGGAGATGAAAGGCGTCCCCATTAGGATAGAGATCGGGAGGAATGAATTAGAGAGGAGAGAAGTCACAATATTCAGGAGAGATAAGATGGAGAGGGAGACGGTACCCTTCGATGAATTAAATGAGAGGATCCCTGAGATCTTGAGGGATATTGAGAGAGTTCTCTCAGAGCAGGCATGGAGTTACTTTAAGGAGAGGATATTCTATGCTAGGAGTATGGAGGAGCTCGTAGAGAACGTCAAAACTAAGGTAGTGTCTTTTGCATGGTGTGGTAAAGAGGAGTGTGCTCATGAAGTCGAGGAGAAGGGTGGCTACGGTCTCCTAGGGTATGAGGAGGATGCTCTGAAGGGCAGAGGGGAGAAGTGTATTGTTTGTGGCGATGAGGCTAGACATAGGTGTTGGATAGGAAGATCTTACTGAGCTCTCTTAAATAAAAATTCTCCCATATTTATATTAGTTCTCCTCACCGCTCCTGTAGTGATCACACCTTCCTTGAGGAAACCTTTTATTCTGGAGGTGATGTACTACCGTGGGTGATGGTATGCCGAAAAAGAGAAAGAACAGGGGTAGGAAGTTAGGAGGCTCTGGTCACGAGAGGACCGTTCAATGTACACAATGCGGGAGGGTTATACCTGCTGATAAAGCGATCAAGGTGACTAGATGGACATCCCCGGTAGGCGGGAGCTTGGGGAAGGATCTAGAGAGGCAAGGGGCTTATATCTCCAAGAGACTTGAGACTAGGTACTACTGTGTGAGTTGCGCCGTCTACTTGGGTATAGTCAGGCCGAGAGCTGAGGAGGAGAGGAAAGAGGTCTTACCAATAAATAGACCGTATACGAAGAAACAAGTATCCAATCTACCGCTCAAGTTCCTCAAGGTCTGATCAGAACCATTCCTCTAATCCACTCTTCTTAACTTCCCGGACCCTCAAGGGGGAGAGTGTCCTCTCAATAACTTGATCGAACAAGTTCAAGTAATAATCTAGATCCGCGTCATTAACATCAAAGAATTCTGCGGGTCTAGCTCTTTCTGTCACGCTTCCAGGTCCTTTAACTATTATTATTCTGAGGACCTGGCCTCTATGTACCTCTATCCCTTTCTCCGCTTTCAACCATGTCGAGACCCTAAGGCCCTTCGTCATCCTCTCAAACCTCTCCTCCTCCTTCCCAATTGTCTCAAATATTATTAGATCTTCCCTCTTAACATCTCCTTTTATTATTTTATCTCTGAATTTACTGACTATTTTTTCAGTATTATCCTCCCTCCCTCTGAGAATGGCCTCGATGATCTCTCTCTGGGCATCCTTGATTATCTTAGGGTAGTCCCTCCTTATGAACTCCAATCCCTTAGCGACTATCCTCCCATCCTCTAGTAGATGGGCATATTTTTTCTTCGCTAAGTAAATCCCTCTCAATGCTCTATAACGTAGATCTAACCTGAGGGGGACCTCTGAATTTATATCATCTAACACGCTCTCGCAATCCTTTTTCCCTATGAATTGAATACCATCGGTATCTATATAGATCACATCCAGTCCCTTAGATTCCAATATCTCCCTGACCTTCTTTATGTAGAGCCTTCCATATGCTGATGTTAGCCTAGCCGCAGATAAGTTCATGAATATAGCACTCTCCCAACCCATATATCCATAGATAGCATTAGTAACTACCTTTATCGCCCTCTGAGTTGCATCTAATCTTTTATATTCAGGATCATCAGGTCTCAAATTCCTGAGACTTTCCCTAATCTTCGACCTCTCCTCTATCAATTTCCTTACTAATTGCGGGACGAGACCCTCCCTATCCCTGCATACCTTAGCTCTCACTCCCTCCACGTTCACTTCCTCTACTCGCTCACAAAAGCCCTCCTCAGGGTTGACAGTCTCGAAGCTCAAATTGTGTAGAGCCATTATAGATGGGTACATACTAGCGAAATCTAAGTAGCAAATATCCTCATAAACCCCTGGAGATTTTATCCAAACGAACCCTCCCTCATAACTCTCCTCAAGTCTCTGAGGCGATGAAAAAGCGATCCAATCCCTTGCTCTCGATTCCCTGAGGAGTATTGCCTCTACTATCTCCCCAACAGAGCTCCTAAGCAGCTTGTGTATTGGGATCAGCGACATCTTAGATAGAGCGACCTGATTATCGATTATCTTAGAGTATATACCGATTATTGTCCTCAATTTCTTCCTCATATAATCTAAAGCATTATCTCTATCCCTCTTCCAAGCTTCAGCCACTCTGAACTTCATCATGACTTCGGGTCTGTCAACCCCGAGCTCATCAGCTAGTTCGTACCATGTCCTCTCGGGGAGTTGGGGGAAATCTCTCCAAGCTACTGAGAAGAGATCGAGATTGGCCCTCCCCCTGATCCTGTTCTCCACTATTATGGTCCCTCTGAAGAACTTACCAGTCTCCACAGGCTCGGATCCATCCCTCCCGATCGAGAACCTGAGCCCAAAGTACTTAGAACGAGCCATTATATGTTTGAATTCATCGGCATCTTGGCCGTAACCTACTATTACATCCGGGTCCTCCTTATTTATCACTGAAGCGAACTCCCTTATCACAGGAGAATCGTCAAGATCGCTCGCGGATATCAGTTCGATTGGACCGTCATCTATTGAATAAGAAATAGCGACTACCGGACTTTTCCCCTCAATAGGAAACCCATGCTCACTGTATATCATCCCGGAGAAGAAGAGCTTCTTCAGATCCTCAATACCATAACTCTCGCTCGGATTGTCTAAATTGCTGAATGGGATCAACTCTTTATCTAAAATGAACTTAAACCAAGATGGTATTCCCGTCTCCATCGGATTTTTCAATCCCTTCATCGCCTTTTTCATCGATCTCTCGTCCTTGAAATAGACCTTCACTAGATCCCTCTCTACCCCCATCACTTTCTTCCTCACTCTTTCCTTCTCCAAGAAACCGCTCAGATTTACCTCATCTTCAGGTAGGATATATAAGTAAGGCTTGTATCTGATCCTCTCACTCGCTCCACCCGAGAACCAAAGCTCCAATTGATCTTCCATATCCTCTATGTGAAAGTAGATTTTATGCATGCTCCCTCCTCCCTTATAAAACGGAGGTCCCCTTATAATAATATGAGGGAGTTCAACGCACTAATAATCAGGTACTCAGAGATAGGTCTTAAGAGTCCAAGGGTCAGATCGGACATGGAGAGAGCTCTCCAGCGTAACTTAGAGGAAGCATATAGGAATGAGGGTGTCAGCTTCGTGAAGGTAATCAAGAGGGCTGCTAGATTGATAGTTTACACTAAGGATCCTAAGGTCAGGGAGGTCACAAAACTAGTCCTTGGTGTTAGCTCTTACAGCCCCTCCCTCGAGATAGATGCGGACCTAGATTCCATTGTAAACACTGCTAAGTTAGTAGCTGAGTGGGGAGAGGGGAGCTTCGCAATAAGGGTCCAGAGGGTGACGAAGGAATTTCCTATGACTTCCCTGGAGTTAGCTAGGGAGATAGGAGCTAGAGTGAAGGAGAGCACAGGTAGAAATGTGGATTTGGAGAACCCGGATCAAGAGATATATGTAGAGTTGATCGGAGGCTATGCTTACGTCTCCGATGAGAAGATCAGGGGATATGGAGGACTGCCCGTCGGTACTCAGGGTAAGGTCTTAGCGCTCATATCGGGGGGTATCGATAGTCCAGTCGCCGCTTGGCTCCTCATGAGGAGAGGCGCTCAGATAATCCCCTTACACTTCAGGAAGAGCCCCGCCGAGGAGGAGACTTTCATGAAGATAGTCGATGTCCTGAGAAGGTATTCTCACGGGGTGAAGATGGAGCCCATAATCCTGGAACATGGGGATTTCCTCTCTGAGATATCGGGGAGGGCGAGGGAGTGGACTTGCCTCTTATGCAAGAGGAGGATGTTAGTGACAGCTGATAAAATAGCTAAGGAGATCGGGGCCCACGGGATCGTGACTGGGGATTCTCTCGGGCAAGTCGCATCGCAGACTCTAGCGAACCTCGAAGTAGAGAGCAGGTGCCTTGAGAAACCCGTCTTCAGACCCCTGATAGGAATGGATAAAGAAGATATCGTTAAGATAGCTAAGGAGATCGGGACTTATGATATATCGATAAGTTACAAAGAGAGCTGCCCCTTCGTACCCAAGAAGCCGAAGACACTAGCTAATTGGAGGAACTTCATTAAGATAGCTGAGAAACTCGGTCAAGAGGAAATTATAAGTGGGTGTAGTGGGGCTTAGCAGCTTCCGTGTTTCCCGAGCCCTTGAGGAGCTCAGTACTCCACGGAACGCGGCCAGGCTTAACTTCCGGGTTCGGAATGGGTCCGGGTGTGTCCCTGGCCGCTATGGCCGCTCGCCCCATCTATGTAGCTAGAGCTCTATTTAAAAACTTAGGTCTCTATGTTCGGGGGATGAAGGGGAGAGGTGCAAGGGGATGCCCAAGCTCAGAAGACTGGGAAGGAACTTCGATCCCAAAAGCTACGAGCAGGAAATTTTGAGATACTGGGATGAGAAAAAGATTTATGAAAAGCTAAGAGAATCTAGAATTGGTGCAAAGAAGTTCCACTTTCTAGATGGGCCGCCCTATCCATCATCGGATACCCCCCACCCTGGTACCGTCTGGAATAAGATAGTGAAGGATGCCGTAGTGAGGTTCAAGAGAGGGGAAGGCTACTTCGTCCTCGACAAGCCCGGCTGGGATACTCATGGGTTACCGATAGAAGTCATGACAGAGAAAGCCCTCGGCTTCTCATCGAAGAAAGACATAGAAGCATTCGGAATAGCAAAGTTCGTGGAGAGGTGCAGGGAGCTGGCAGCGAGGAACATAGACTCCATGACGCGGCACTTCAAGGAATTCGGAGTATCATTGGACTGGGGCTCCCCCTATATCACGTACGAGAGAGAGTATATTGAGAGCGCATGGTGGGGGATAAAGAAGATATGGGAGAATGGGCTGCTCTACCAAGGGGAGAGGCCTGTCCATTGGTGCCCCAGATGCGAGACAGTCCTCTCCGATTATGAAGTCAGTGAAAGCTACAAAGAATTGATAGATCCATCTATATATGTAAAATTTAAGCTTGTTAATAAGCCTGAATATATTCTAATTTGGACTACTACGCCTTGGACACTTCCCGGAAATGTAGCAGTGATGGTGCATCCAGATGAGAAATATGTGAAGGTTAGGACGGATTTAGGAGTCCTAATACTGGCCGAGAAGAGACTGGAGCACGTTATGAAGGAAGCTGGTATTAAGAACTACGAGATTATAGAGGAATTTCAGGGAAGGTCTCTAGAGGGTCTGAAGTATGAGCATCCTCTCGAGGATGTCGTAGATCTTCAGAGGGAGTTGAGGGATCATCATATGATAATCCTGAGCTCCGAATATGTGACGATGGAGGAGGGGAGCGGCTGCGTTCACTCAGCCCCTGGACATGGGAAGGAGGACTTCGAAGTTTGCTCTAGGTACGGGCTCCCAGTTAAGAGTCCGGTGGATGAGAGAGGATTATTCACTGCTGAAGCCGGGAAATATGCTGGTTTGAATGTTAGGGAAGCTAATAGTTTGATAATAAGAGATCTGGAGGAGAGGGGCGCTTTAGTAGCTAAGGGTACTGTAGTGCATAAGTACCCCGTGTGTTGGAGGTGCGACACCCCCCTAATAATAAGGGCGACGAGACAATGGTTCATAAGGATATCCGATATAAGGGAAAAACTTCTCAGTGAGAGCGATAAAGTTAAATGGGTTCCCAAATGGGGAGGGGAGAGGAGGTTCAGGGATTGGCTACTTGGCGTCGAGGATTGGATAATATCTAGGCAGAGATACTGGGGGATACCTCTACCCATATGGATTTGTGAGGATTGCGGTAAGATAGAAGTAATAGGGTCCTCTATGGAGTTAGAAGCTAGGTCAGGTATCAAATTAAATGATTTACATAGGCCTTGGGTCGATGAAGTCTCAATCAAATGTGAGTCCTGCGGAGGTACTATGAGGAGGATCCCTGATATAATGGACGTATGGTACGACTCAGGGATATCCTTCTTCGCAAGCTTAGGATACCCTTACAAGACCGATTCGCTGAGCGATGTATTCCCAGTGGACTTCATAACAGAGGGGCACGATCAAGTGAGGGGATGGTTCTTCTCACTCCTCAGGATGGGTGTCCTCCTCTTCGGGAGGGCTCCTTACAGATCTGTCCTCATGCACGGTTTCATGCTCGATGAGAAAGGGAGGGAGATGCACAAGAGGCTTGGGAACTACGTCCCACCTCAAGAGATAGTTAAGAGATTCGGAAGGGATTGCTTTAGGGCCTTTGTATTGACGAAAGTTCCATGGCAGGATCTCAGGTTTTCTTGGAGAGGGATGGAAGAGATCTGGAGGAAGTTGAACATAATATGGAATGTTTACGTTTTCGCCACGACGTATATAGGGGATAAAGAGATCAGAGACCTAGATCCAGGGGTAGTAAGGGATCCTATAAATAGATGGCTCATTTCAAGGCTCAATACTATGATGAAAAACTTCAGAGAGGCTATGGAGGAATATAATCTTCATGTCGCGAGCAATGAGATCATAAACTTCTTAGTGGAGGATGTGAGTCACCTATATCTCAGGGTCTCCAGGAGGAAGATAAGATCTAAGGATGAAGCTACTTCTTCAGAATGGATGAGCGTCCTTTACTATGTGTTGAGAAATGCGATCCCCTACCTCTCTATAATAACTCCCTTCCTAGCTGAGAAGATATACCTAGATGCTTTCATGATGGACGGTGACCCTGAGAGTGTGAACTTCCTGACCTTACCGGAACCGGATCTCCGTATGATAGATAAGGGACTCGAATCCCTTATGGATATCGTTAAAGGGATAATAAGTTCATCAGGACAAGCTAGATCGAGTGCTGGGCTTAAGAGGAGGCAACCGCTCAAGCGGATGATAATATACTCGGAGAACCCTGATGTAAAGAAAGCTGTAGATAATTTCTCTGAGGTCATATTGATGGAAGCTAATTTAAGGGAAGTAGAGCTTGGAGACCCACCAAAAGATGGAAAATGGGTAGAGGGGAGTTTCAATGGTGGGAAGATATACCTCTCCTTAGAGATAGGAGAGGAGGAACTCTTAGAAGGCCTTTCTAGGGAACTCATCAGGAGGATACAGCTCATGAGGAAGGAATTAGGGCTCACTCTAGGTGTTGAGAGGATAGAGGTGTATGTACAAGGGGATGATGATGTAAGAAAAGCTGTCGATAGCTTCTACGATGATATAGCTTGGAACTCTGATGCAGATCTCATAAAGGTAGTGAATGGTCCTGAGGAGGTTTCAGAGTTCTCTCTGGGCAAGGAGTGGGAGATAGATGGGAGGAAGGTGATGATATGGGTGAGGAGGATCTAGTGAGGGTTCATGGATGGGTAAGCGAGATCAGGAATCTTGGGAAAGTGAGATTCATAGTTATAAGGAATTGGAATGAGAAAGTTCAGATAACACTGAAGAAAGGTGTAGTTGAGGATAAACTCTTCGATCTCACCGAGAATCTGACTCAGGAGTCCGTGATAGAGGTCTTAGGGAGGGAGGTGAAGGAGAAAATAGCTGTTGGGGCGGATAGGGAGGTAATACCGGAGAGGATAATCGTGCATTCGATAGCTAATCCCCAGCTACCGCTGGATCCTAACTGGAAAGTACCGGCTCAAGTCCCAACTAGATTTGATAATAGGCCATTGGACTTGAGGAGACCTGAAATTCAGGCGATATTCAAGATAGAGTCTTCTTTGCTCGATGGTATGGAGGACTGGCTAAGAAGGAATGGTTTCATAAGGGTCTTCACTCCAGCGCTCATAGGGGCGGCTAGTGAGAGCGGAGCTGAGGTATTTAAGGTCCTCTACTTCGATAAGGAGGCTTATCTAAGACAGGACCCCCAGCTTCACAGGCAATTAACGATCTTGGGAGGTTTTGAGAGGATTTATGACCTTGGAACAAACTGGAGAGCTGAATTAAGCAGAACCCCGAGGCATTTAAGTGAGTTCAGATCTTTAGCTGTAGAATTGGCCTTCATAGAGAATGAGCAGGATACTATGAGGGTAGAGGAGCAGCTCATAAGGGAGGGAATTAAGAGAGTTATTGAGGAGAGATCTAAGGAATTAGAGCTCCTCAATGTGAATCTCGATGTCCCTAAGGTACCGTTTCCCGAACTGAGGTTCCCGAAGATTTATGATATCCTCGAAGAATATGGAAAAATAATTGAATATGGAGAGGATTATGATACTGAAAGTGAAAGAATTCTCTGGCAATATGTGAAAGAAAACTACAATTCTGACTTCTTCTTCGTCAACCGCTTCCCCTTCAAGGCGAAGCCGTTCTACGTGATGAAGGAGGACGATACTTGGGCTAGGAGTGTGGATCTCCTCTATAAAGGACTAGAGTTGAGTTCTGGGGGCCAAAGAGAGCATAGATATGATGTCTTAATATCTCAGATAAGGGAGAAAGGTCTGGATCCAAAAAGCCTTGAGTGGTTCACGAAGTTCTTCGCTTACGGGGCTCCTCCTCACGGAGGATTTGCGATAGGTATAGAGAGGCTCCTAATGAAGATGTTAGAGTTAAACAGCGTCAAGGAGGCCTCGCTATTTCCAAGGGATCCCGATAGGATTCTGCCTTAATATGAGGACTCTAATAACGACAATCATCGTAGAATGGTATTGATAAAGTTGGGATGCGAGTAGCATGATGAGGAGACTGTTGCCCGCACTATTGATCTTGCTGCTATGTAGCCAACTCCCGATCTCAGCCGATGGTGTGAGGTACGGGGGAGATGCTGTAGTCCTTATAGGGAGCGGTCCTGAGTCGGTCAACAAGCTCTGTTCAGTGAGGCTCCTGAGTTTCATCAGCCCAAACGGGACCTCGCAACTTCTCGTTCGAAATAGTAGTTTCAATGGAGTAACATACAATGGAACTCACTTGAGTTTCGTTTTAGAGGAGAACTCCACAGTCATTAGAGTCAAGGACTACGGGGTATCCCTCCTCCCCCCGTTCTTAATAAGAGTCGAGAGTGGGGAGATAGTCGAGGTCAATTACCTGAGCGATAAGACTAGCTTCGGGAAATTCGAATTAATTGAGGCGAAGAAAGGAAGGGACGCGAGAATATCCATAAATAATGAGATAATAGAGGGATCATGGATTCCGGAGTTTGAGGGGTGGTTATTTCACAGAGAGTGGAGCGCTTATATGGAGCCATCCTACTTAATCCTCTTCAACAACGGGACTTATATCGCTTTCGGAGGGATGGCTAAACTCCATACGAATTTTGTTGTCTTAGAGAACATCAGTACTAAGTATTCAAGAGTCGAGTTATCTCTCTCAAATGATTTCATTTTACTCAGAGCTTTTAGTCTTCCCATCAGACTGAGGAAGGTCGATGCTATTGGGCTGGAGGAAGGTCTCTTCGCGTATGGACGCGATAACACGTCCTTAGTCGAAGTTGAATGTTCAGGTCCGGTAAATTTCACGATAATAGATCCAAAACATTGTAATATTTGTGAATTTAATGGAAATAAATTTTACTTTGACTCGAACTTCACTTTACAACTCGCTATCGATTCGCCTAATGAAGTAATGAGCGGGAGCTCATTTAAGATACTGGTAAGCCCCCCTCATGGAGCTAGTGTGATCTCGATAGTTTTCGGAGATTCCTCGATCGTTCTAAATAATATCAGCATCCCGATGAAGATTGAGATGAGAGCTCCTATAACAGAAAGAGAGGTTATGAAAGAATTACTCGTCACTGTAATGACGAACGATGGTATCTTCGGGTTAAGGAAGGAGGTGAGGGTCCTATCAACGTATATGGCGCAGCTCTTGAATTCGACCGAAGTCTACCTCTTAGGTGGGAGGGGATCCATCCTCATAAAGGTTTATAACTTTGGAGACTCACTTTCACAGATTTCTAACGTAAAAATGGATATATTAGGGATTAAATCTGAAGAAATTTCACTCAATTTTCCAGTCTATTATCAGATACCTCCTAAATCATCTGCTACGATAAGCCTCCCCTTAGATATACCGATCGGGGAGTACCTCGGGACCATCCAGCTGAACTTGAGTGATTCGATGAATAGGAGTTACTCCCTCTCCTTGCAGAGCATCAAGATAGTTTCGATCTCCGAGAATCCTTTATCCATCTTAGCATTCGTATCTCCCGAGATCCCGAATATTGGGGATTATGTCAAACTATCCCTCAGCTTAAGCTCCGCGATTCCGTTGGAGAAACTGATAGTGAACGTCAGTTCGGCTGGGATGGATCCTATATCGGATACCTCTAAGTCCCTGCTGAACATAAGCGAGAGGGAGACCGTAAGATTGGAGTTCTCCTTCAAAGCTAAGAGCGTGGGACCATCCCAAGTATTGATATCGGCATATTACTTACCTAAAGGTTATTCTACCTACAAGACTGCGATCAAGGAGGTTAAGGTACCCATCGGTAATGTTGAAGGGATAGTCTACGCAGAGGTCAATGAGACGAACGTGAAGGTGGGTGAGAGTATCGAATTGAAATTGAGGATCGAGAGTGCGAGTGGTGAAGTTACGATAGATTTTCCCAGAGGTGCATTCATAATCGAATCACAGGGGATTGTGAGGGGAAATGAAGTGATTGTAACAGCCCCAGCTCGAGTGAGGATCGTATTGAGCTTCAACTCCACAGGCAATTTCACTCTACCCAGTTTCGCAGTATTCAATAGGACTAGGACCCTCTTAGTTAATGCTGTACATGTGAACGTCATCGGGGGACCGGTAGATGAGGAGGAGAGATCCCTGAGAGCTAGGCTAGCTGAACTCAACAGGAGATATAAGACTTTAACTGAGGCATCGAGTAGCATGGGACCGTCAGATCGTGAGCTCCTCGATAAGGTTAGCATTCTATTGAGAGATAGTGAGGATTTGATAAACAAGAAGATGTACTCTGATGCGGAGAAATCATTGAGGGAAGCTGAGAGTATCCTTTCAAGTTTAGAAGAGAGAGCTTATGGTTACATGAGCGGTCTAATTAACTTCTTGATGTATTTCATAATAGGAGCAGGCTTCTCATCCCTATTACTCATATATAGGAGACTGAGGAAGAGGCGTGCAATTTGGAAGTAGAGGGCTGGGCTAGGAGAGCTGCGATCTCTCTAGAGGAGTCCCTTAAGAATAGCGAGAAAGTCGCGATAATCCTACCGCCAACGCCTGATGGGATATCCTCCTCAGTGATACTCTCTGAAATATGCTCTCAGCTTGGTGTCGATTCTGAATTCATCGTCTCCCTTCCAGAGACATTCCTAGATGCGATCGAGCACTTAATAGGGAAGTTCGATCACTTGATATTTTTAGAGCTCCCACCACATGGTCCAGGGCCTATCTCGGTTGCAAGAGAGCTCTTTAAGGGGTTGATTGTCATAGATCACGGGTCCTCAGATCTACCGGGGGATATCCTCAGAGTGGGACTCAACTACGGGGGTATTTGCACGAGCCTCTTGCTTTATATGATCTCCTCACAGATCGGAAAGGATAATGAGTACCTCTCATGGATAGCAGTATCCGGTTTCAAGAATAAGTGTACCTCTAAGATATGCGAGTACGTGAAAGAGAGATCTCAGCTTTATTGGCCGGATCTAATCGAAGAAGCAAGTATTGATCTCATCCAAAGGATGTTATCTGCAGCGTCCTTTGAGGGAGAGGATTGGATAATGATGGCTATCTCCTCCCTCCAGGAATCAGCAGAGGACCCTTGGTGGTTCATAAGGGGGAGCTCTGTAACTGCGAGTATATTGAGGTCGAAGGTACCTGAAGTCGAAGCTAAGATTAAGGACTCCTTAAGCGAGCCCTTCCTCCTAGATGGTTCAGTTGGTATATGGGAAGTCAGTGAGCCTCATCAGAGATTTGTACTCTCAATAGAGGCCAGGAAGTTCGTAGATGTGGCAATAACATTCTTCTACGACCCTCCGCTTGGCCTCGTTTACATGTTAGCTCCGGATGGTATCGACTTATACTCTGAGGCTATTGAATTGCTCAGAGGGGAGTCAGAATGGTCAGCTTTCGGGGGGATGGGTTTCTTATCGATGATAATAGACTCCGGAAGGATGGTTCCTGTGCTCACGAATTTCAAGGATAGGTTAAATAGTATATTGGGGAGGGTCTGAAAACATTATATCTTCTTGAGCGATAGTCATGGTATAGGATGCTCTGGGAGGATGAGATGGTTTGCCGATTAGAGTGGCTGTTGCTACAGATGATGGTAAGAGCTTATATGATAAGTTCTTCCATAGTGCAAAATTCTTTGCAATATATGATATTTTAGGAAAAAGTCCTACGAAAATAGAGATGAGGGTCAACACGAGGAGGGAGAGTAAGAGTATTGCCTCAGTCCTCGAGATATTGAGGGACTGTGAAGTCCTAATCGCTAAGAAATTCGACTCAAAGCTGAAGGAATTAGTGGAAGCTAGGGGAATAATAACAGTGGAGACCACTAAAGATGATGTGGAATCAGCCGTGCTTGAGGTCGCAGAGAATATATCGAGGCTGAGCGGATGATGTTAATCTTCAGGCGATATCATTGGATTCGCTTCTATGAGAGGAAAGCGTAATCCATTGGATATCAGTGAATCTGCTGGAGGTCCTCTGATGGATGCATCCACTAAGAGTACTAATTGGAAGGAGAGGGAGATCTTCTCAGGGTTGAGGATCCCCCCCGATGCCCCTGTGATGGTGAGGATAGATGGCTGGAGGTTCCACAAGGTAGCGGAGGGACTAGGACTAGAGAGACCCTTCGATCGGAGGCTGATAGAAGCGCTTATTCAAGCCCCCCTATCTCTGATGAAGATGGGATTTCCTTTAGCACTATCCTTCACTTTCTCCGATGAGATCTCGTTCCTCCTACATCCACCAATTCCGTGGAGCGGGAGAGTCGAGAAACTCATAAGTGTTATACCTTCCCATTCCTCGGCCATTGTTTCAATGGTATTGAATTATCCAGTGTGCTTTGATGCGAGAATAATCATTTTAAGGGATTTAGATGAAATCATAAGTTATCTCAGCTGGAGACAATCTGAAGCATGGAGGAACGCCCTCAATTCCTATGCGTTATTCGCCTTAGAGAGATCAGGGTTGAGTAGAGAGGATGCTGTCAAGGAGCTGAGGAATAAGAAAGCGGATAGTCTACATGAAATTATCTTCACTAAACTAGGGATAAATATCACCAAAATACCTCCATGGCAGAGGAGAGGTGTTATCGTCAGAAAGAAGTATGAGGAAAGATCTCATGAGTCAGGAAAAGTCGTTAGAAGGGTTCCTGAAGTCGATTGGGATATCCCCTTATTTTCGACACCTGAGGGAAGGGATTACTTAATGGAGGCACTCAAGGTCCTCGAGTGAATTTTTAGTATTCTAGATGGGAGAGCAGTGGGTGATGTTATGCTCATAGGAGTGATGTCGGACTCTCATGATGATGTAGAATCTATTGAAAGGGCCTTAGAGATATTTCAGAGGATAGGTGTCGATGAAATAATTCATTTAGGTGATCTTATCTCGCCATTTGCATTAATTCCAATTCTAAACTCGGGAATACCGTTCAGGATCCTCAGGGGCAATAATGATTCAGAGGTGCTCGTAGCACTCATGAGTAATGAGGGAGGTATCTATCATCCCAGTCCCGTTGAACTCGAGATAAATGGGAAGAGATTTCTGATTTTTCACGGATTTGGGGAAAAAGATCTGACGAAATTTGTCGCGATATCGCTAGCCAGGAGCGGGAGGTTCGATTTCATCCTCTACGGGCATACGCACGAGGTCCACGTCGAGCGAGTTAATGAAGCACTCGTAGTGAATCCAGGGGAGACCTGCGGCAAGTTATCTGGGAGGAGAACTATCGCTGTCGTAGATACAGAAGAGAAAAAAGTTGAAATATTAGATCTATAGTGATGAAATAAATTCCCTTATTCTCCTCATTCCCTCTTTTATATCCTCCATGGGACCCGCGAAAGAGATCCTCAAGTATCCCTCACCAGCATCTCCGAAAGCCGTTCCAGAGAGAAGAGCCACTCCAGCTTCACGTAAAAGTCTATCTGCGAGCTCATTCGATGATAGCCCTGTTCCTCTTATGTTCGGGAACGCATAAAATGTTCCCGCTGGTTTAAGCATGCTGAATCCCTTTATCCTAGATATCTCATCGTATATAGCATCCCTCTTCCTCTCGTAATCCCTAACCATCTCATGTACTTCATCCTGAGGTCCCCTTATAGCATGTATAGCTGCGACTTGAGCGAAATGAGCGGGGCAGGACGATGTATTGAGCTGCACTTGAGCTATTTTATCTACGAACTCCTTCTTTCCGACAGCATATCCTAATCTGTATCCTGTCATAGCCCATGTCTTACTGAACCCGCTTATCATTATAGAGACTTCCTCAGCTCCTGGTATCGATAGTATGCTCTCATGCTTCCTGCCGTCAAATATTATATCCTCGTAGATCTCATCAGATATCACTAAGATATCCCTCTCCCTCGCTAGCTTGACTATCTCCTCCAAATCTCTCCTGCTGTAGACGGCCCCAGTTGGGTTAGAGGGCGTATTTATCACTATAGCTTTCGTCCTGTTCGAAACCTCCTTCATTATGTCATCTATGCTTGGGGAGAAACCTCTCTCCTCTTTCAGGACTACAGGTTTCACGATGCCTCCTACAAACTTAGTGACACTTTCATAAGTTGGGTAAGCTGGCATCGGGATTATCACTTCATCCCCTGGATCTATAAATGACATTAGAGCGCCGAATATCGCGAGCTTAGCACCAGTAGTAACTACGACATTCTCAGGCTTAACATCTATACCTCTAGTCTCAGAAACTCTCTCAGCTATAGCTTCCCTTAACTCATAAATCCCTGCGGATGGAGTATATTTCGTCATACCCTCTTCTACTGCCTTCTTAGTAGCCTCTATCACATGTTTAGGCGGATTGTATCCCGGCTCCCCTATCTCAAGATGTACTATATGCTTTCCCTCTCTCTCCAGCTCCCTAGCTTTCGCTAGGACTATAAAAGCTCCCTCAACACCCAGACTACTCATCCTTGATGCGAACCTAGGCACGGGATCCCTCTATATTGTCGCACGTATTTAATTAAAACTTTTACTTGGGCTAGGGGAAGAGAGTAGGATCACGTAAGCTAAGAGCCCGAAGAAAAGCTCATTCAGGAATACAGTTATCGTAGATGATGTTAGTGTTATCGCGAGCGCCTCCCCGCTGCTAAGTCCTATTGTCGTTAATAGTGCTGTCATCACCCATTCCCTAATGCCCACATTCCCGGGGATCCCTATAGGGATCAGGATGAGTATTATGGATACTGAGTAGATGAGTACCCCCAAGAGGGGATTCAGATTATGGCCTAATGCGTGAAAATAGATGAAGATGGGGAGCATATCGAAGAACCAGTTGAGGAAAGCACAAGCCATTGTGATTGAGAGGATGGACTTATTCGATATCAAATACTTGAAGGAGGAGACATATTCCTTTGCCATCTTCCTGCTATTCTCCAAGTTCCTTTTAAGGACCCTCTCCACTATTGAGATCGCTCTCTCTATGTAATCCTCCCTCAGGCTGATCTCGTATATTATGTAGAAAACTAGTGCCAGGATTATTATGGGCAGTAATATTACAGTTGCGTCGCCCTTGAAAGCGAAACTCATTAAATAGGAGAAGCCAAGTGTTATGCTAACTATGAAAGGAACTATCATGACTATCCTATGGACTATTATTGAGGAGAGTGCTTCAGCTGGACTTATACTATCTCTCTTACTCACTAAGTATATCCTAGCTATTTCTCCACTTGTAGAAGCTGTTGGAATCAGTAAGCTCACGAAGAGACTCACCCATCCTATTAGGAAGGCCTCCCTGAATGGTACTCGCCTCCCTAGGAGGAAATACCATCCTAAGATATAGAAGAGGACTCCTATATGTATTGAAGCGAAAGCCAATATTATAGGCACTATGCCGATCTCAGCTATCCTCTCTGCAGCTGATTTGAAGTCGAAAGTGATGAGGAGAGGTACTGTAAGAGCTAATCCCACTAAGATTAGTATCACATTTTTTATCCCAATTCTCGGAATTTCCCTCTGATTCTCCATTCTACCACCTTCATTTCCCATAGAATATTAGTTTCATCGTCTGTATCTCATCCCAAGTCGGCATGCTATCTACACCACTCGGTCTCGAGACCTTTATCGTTGAAGCAGCGTTCGCTAGCTTCAAGCAATCATCTATAGAGAACCCCTTCCTCCTGGCCTTGAGATACACAGCTGCGAATATATCACCAGCTCCAGTCGTATCGACTACCTTGACTGGGATCGCATCGACGCGATGTATTTCGCCATTCACGTACGCTAAGGAGCCCTTAGATCCCATCTTTATCACTATCTCCTTAGGTCCTTCTTTCGCTATTTTGACAGCGCAATCTATAGGATCTCTCTCCCCTGAGAGTTCTTGGGCCTCTTTCTCATTCAGAAAGACTTTCCCAGCCCTGCCGATGAGAGACCATATCTTACGCTTGTACTTCGCGATCATCCTCATCCCCGGATCCCAAGAAGCCTCCCTCATCTCTAGGACGGATTCCGCTATATCCGGCCTCACAGTCGCCATGTGGACTTCATCAGCTGAAGATATGAGTTCCCTCCTCTCCAAGATATCTGAAGGTGTGAGCTCTTCATTTGCCCCTGAGCTTTGTATCATCCTCCTATCCTCACCTAATACGTTCAGTATGAGAGCGAGGCCCGTCCTAACACCTTCGACTACCTTTATGTACGATGTATTCACGTTCCCCTTCCTCAATGCCTCTAAGTAAAATCTACCTAATTCATCGTTCCCGAGCGATGCGATTATATAAGATTCTATGCCGATCTTAGCTGCTGCTATAGCGAAGTTAGAGGCCGCCCCCCCAGCGTTCATGGTGATAGCGAGAGCATCTATTGACTCATCCTGCCCGGGTATTGTCTCTAAGAATATCTTTATATCTACATTGGCGTTGCCTATTGCTACAAACTTCATCCTCTCTCCCCCAATCTCCTGAGCAATATATTAAGGATTTCCTCCGAGATCTCCTCCTCCTTCCTCCCAGCGTCTATTAAGTACGTTATAGACTTCCAAGGTTCTGCCTGAATGAGCTTAAGGTAATTCTCTCTTACTATACTTAGTAAATTTAATGAATGATACATTTCCTTATTCTTAATTCTATTAATAGCAATATCGGGACTTATATCGAGATAGAAGACTATATCCGGTAATCTCACCCATCTATTGAGCTCATTTATCCATTGAATGGGGAGGAAGGCTCCCTGATAAGCTAGAGATGATAGCAAATACCTATCCAGTATTACTATCCAATCTACATTTAAGCTCCTCATATGCTCGATCCTATCCGCCGCGAAGAGAAGAGCTATCGTCCTCTGATCGAGTTCTATTTCTCCTTTGAGCGCTCTCTTCAGTATCTTCCCTATCTCCCCCTCAGTGGGTTCCTTAGTGTAGATAACTCTCATACCGAGTTCTGTTAGTTTAGCGAATAACCTCCTGCTCTGCGTCGTCTTTCCAGCCCCATCTATCCCTTCGAATGCCACTAACATCACGCAATACCTCACCGCTTAATTTTTAACCTCTAAGCATTGAGTAGCCTATATGCTGGTAGTGGGTCCGGAGGATGGATTCAATACCGAACTCTCAAGGAGGCTCGGAACGAAGCTCGTACCGGTCGATAGGAGGGTATTCCCGGACGGAGAAGTGTGTCCCAGAGTCTTGGGTAATGTGTATGGTGAGGACATCTTATTATCCATGAGGATGAGGGCAGGGAGTTGTCAACCGAACAGTTATCTAATGGAGATCCTTTTCACAGTGAGGAACCTCAAGGAGCATATGGGGGCGAGATCGATATACTTACTAATGCCCTATTTCCCCTACTCGAGGCAAGATGCTATATTCAGGGAGGGAGAGCCTTTCTCTTCCAAATACGTGGCTGAGCTCCTAGAGGACTCGGGTGTCGATAAGGTCATCACAGTCACAGCCCACCTCCACAGAGTGAGCGATGCGAAGGCGATCTTCAGAAGGGCCGATTTCTACAACTTAAGCGGGTTCGAATCCCTAGCTAAGGAGCTCAAGAGGATACCCTTGAGGGATCCTTTCATCTTGGGACCGGATACTGAGAGCATAAATTGGGCTAGGGAGCTCGCTGAGTACTATGGGACGGAGGAGTTCGATTCTTTCGGGAAGGAAAGGGATCTCAGCTCAGGGGAAATAAGGACTCTCGTTAAGGAGCTCAAGCTCGAGGGGAGGGACGTTATCTTGGTCGATGATATTGTCTCTACCGGAGGGACTATGGCGAATGCCATCAGAGCGGCTAAGATGATGGGCGCTAGATTTCTTATAGCCGCTTTCGTCCACCCCGTGATCGTCCCCGGCTCCTTGGAAAGGATAATAGGAGCAGGAGCGGATATCATAATGGCGACGGATACGCTAGAATGGTCTGGATCGAGAGCGAGCGTCGTGCCTACGATAGCTTCGGCATTAAAAGAGGGTGATCTTCCTTGAAGTTAAAGTTAGGAATTTTAATTTCTGTATCAGTAACCATAGTAATTTCTATCCTTTTAATATATTTCTCGATAGTTTTTAGTGTGAAAACCCAATTATCTTATATAGGCGTACTCATCGGGTTCGTTCTCATTGCACTAGCCTCAGGAGTTCTCTTGGACAGGAAGTTCGCTGTCAGAGTTTTATCGATCTTTTATCTGATCTTGGCACTCACAGGAATCTTGATAATGGTAAACCTACCGCCCGAGGGTCTTCTGATAACGCTGCCCTCCTTAGCTATAGGATCTTACCTCTGGAGGAGCAAAGAGTATATAAAGGAGTTCCCTGAGGTATCTGAAACTGGGAATTTTATAACAGAAGAATCTTAAGCTCATGGAGATTGAGCTACAAGCTCACTTCATCTCATTAAAGATTATATACCCGCTAGTTCAACTTCCTCTGGAAGGTGATGGTACATCCCGAGGAGAAAGGTCAGAGTAGAGGAACCTCCTGAGGATGAATTTGAGGAGGAGAGTGAGGATTATTATGAGGAGGAATCCGATGTCTCCGGGGAATATGATCTGACCGAGCTCGAGGGGGTTGGTCCCGCTACTGCTAGGAGGTTGGTGGAGGCTGGTTTCACTAGCTTAGAGTCTATAGCGATGTCAACACCCTCCGAGCTCGCGGTATATGCTGGGATAAGTGAGACTGTCGCTCAAAAGATAATACAGGCCGCGAGGAGTAAGCTCAATATAGATGTCATGTCGGCTTATGACTTTTATCAGCAGAGGAAGGCCGTTCAAAGGATAACGACAGGGTCGAAAGCTCTAGATGAATTATTAGGAGGGGGTGTCGAAACACAATCTATAACTGAGATATACGGTCCTTACGGATCTGGGAAGACTCAATTCTGCCACCAGATGGCTGTAACTGTTCAATTAGCTGAGGATAAAGGTGGACTCGGTAGAGGGGCTATGTACATAGATACTGAGGGTACTTTTAGGCCAGAGAGGATAATACAGATAGCAGAAAGGTTCAAGCTCGATCCCGAGTATGCTTTAAAGAACATACTCTATGCTAGGGCTTTCACGAGCGATCATCAGATGATAGTGACTGAAAGAGCTGAATCATACATAAAGGAGAGGGATATCGGCCTCATAATAGTGGATTCCCTCATAAGTCACTTCAGGGGGGAGTACGTGGGCAGGGAGACCTTAGCCGAGAGACAGCAGAAGCTCAATAAATACTTACACAAGCTTCTCAGACTCGCATTAGGGTATAATATGGCTGTAATAGTCACGAATCAAGTCGTCGCAGATCCTACAGCTTTCTTCGGCGACCCTAATAAGCCCGCAGGAGGTCATGTCCTGGGGCACGGGGTGACAGCGAGACTTTACATAAAGAGAGGGAAGAAGGATAGGAGGGTCGTGAAACTCGTTAAGAGCCCATACCTCCCAGAAGGCACTGTTGAGATAGTTATAACTCAAGGTGGTATTGAAGACGTCTAGATCCCTTCATATTCCCTCCTTTTCCTATCATACTCCTCTCTAGTTCCGACGACTCTCGCTGGGACTCCCATAACGACCTTTCGGGGCTCGACATCTCTAGTTACAACAGCTCCTGAGGCTACTACAGCACCTTCCCCTATCCTCACACCTGAGACTAGTACGGAATTAGCGCCTATTATCGCATCATCCTCTATCTTGACTCCCGACAGCCTCCTACTCGGCGGATATTTATCGTTAGTGATTACCACGAATGGCGCTAGGAAGACCCTATCGCCTATCTCACTCATCGGAGGTATATAGACCCCGCTCTGGATACTCACATCCCTCCCTATCTTAACCCTTCCATCCACAATGGAATGAGTCCCTATCAAAGTACGATCTCCCACACTCGAGTCCTCCCTTATCAGGACAGAATGCCCGGTTTGAACGTTATTGCCCAGAGTCACCCTCTCATATATGACTGAATGACTCCTTATGAAGCACCCCTCCCCCAACTTAGCTCCTTCGCTCAAGCGATCGTACTCCTCTATGCTCACTTCCCTACCCCTCACTTTCGGAAGTGTTGGATATCCTATCACTGAGTAGAACCCTATCACGGACCCCTTGCCTATTATCGTCTCACCTAGGACCACGGCTTCCCCCTCGAAGCTGACTCCATCGATAATCGCCTTTTTAGATAAATACATAAGGATCAGGGGAGATCTTGAGGGAGACTATAAAAGTTTCCGTAGCGGGAGAGGAGAGAGTGCTACCGGCAAATGTCCAGTTATCGGATCTCTATAGGATCCTAGGGCTTAATAAATGGGAGATCCTCCTCTTAGTTAACGGTAGGCCTCGTTCAGATGACAGCTACCTTGAGGACGGTGACTTAGTGACATGGCTCAGGATAACCCTCCACGAGAGCCCTACCGATAGATCAAGGTGATCGGATTCTTGAGATCCCCAGAGGAATGCCCTATAAGTATGGGGGCTTCAGAGCTGTTAATACTCCCGATGCCTCTGATATGGGGAGTCCTAAAGGGAGATAGAAGCGTGAGATCATGAGGTTATGTGATGTTTGCGGATCTGAGGAAGCTATCTACACTAATCATATTACTGGAGTCTCTCTATGCGCTAATTGTCTGATGAGTTCTATCAAGAGGAGAGCCTGGTCCGTGATGAAGAAGGAACTCCTCCCAGGGGACAAATTAATGGTAGCTCATTCGGGAGGGAAGGACAGCTCATTAGCGCTCCTCTTGACCAAAGAGTTCTCTGATGAGATGAGAGAGTTAGATTTGAAGGTGATATCAGTGACATTAGATGAGGGGACTCTCTATAGGAGATCTTCCATAGAACTAGCGAGGAAGTTAGCTGAGAAGCTGCAAGTCAGACATCTTACTATCCAAATGAGGGATATCCTCGGGTTCTCCCTAGAGGATCTGAGGCTAGCTATACCGAAGGGGTGGAAGAGGAATGCTTGTACTTACTGCGGTGTTTTAAGGAGGCAATTATTGAATGCAGTAGCGAGAGAGATAGGGGCTACGGTTTTAGTTACTGGCCACAATCTGGATGACTTAGTCCAGACCTCTATTATGAACCTCGTGAGGGGGGATGCTAACGCTCTAGTGAAGACGATAAGGCATGAGAGGAAGTATGGGGAGGGACTCGTCCCCAGGGTTAGACCATTGAAGTACGTCTATGAGAGGGAGATAGCTAGTCTTGTTGTAGCTCTCGGGATCCCAGCTCACTTAGGGAAGTGCCCTCTAGCTCAAGGAATGAGAATAAGTATAAGGAGGGAAATAGATCTCATAGAGGATTCTAATCCTGGAGCAAAGCTCAGAGCTTTCTTATTCCTCGAGAACATCTCATCGAAGATGAAGATCGATATCGGCTTGAGGAAGTGTTCAGTGTGCGGGGAGCCCACTACTTCAGAGGTATGTAAGGCATGTCAACTTAGGGGAGAAGCTTTCCGTCTTATGGGGATTGAGGATAAAAATATTAGGTTAGATGGGCTTAAAGCTTTAAGGGATTCAGCATTTCGACCTTAGGTATGTAATACCTGGGCTTGGGGAGGGGCCTCAATCCGTACTCGAGGGCCCTGTCGGAGTAATTCAATATCAACCTCATCATATCAGACCCAGTGAACCATCCCAAGCCACCTACTTGAGCTTCCAATTCGTGGAGGTTCGATGAGTCATCTTTAGGGAGCCCCTTTCCGTAGAAGAGAACTGGGACGGGATCTCCAGAGTGCTTACCGAGGGAGCATGGAGTTGCATGATCCCCCGTTATGACGACTAGCAGATCCTCGGGTGGGTCTGTTAGGGGCTCTAGAGCTAGGTCTATCCTCTCCAAGACTCTGACCTTCTGCTCAGGATCCTTATTGTGTGAAGCGACATCAGTCCCCTTCATATGGACGTAAATGAAATCAAATTCGTCCAAAAGATCTAGAGCTTTCCTTATTTTAGAGGAGAAATCAGAATCCGGGAGGCCCGTCGCACCGGGCGGGTGGAATACCTCGAACCCCAGGGCTCTAGCGATCCCCTTGTACATGGGCCCCGCTGCTACAGCTGCTGGCTTGAATCCCCACCTCGAGGAGAAGGGCTCAAGTTTCGGAGGGGAGGAAGCTCCTCTCAAGAGTATGAAATTGGCTGGTAGCTTACCTTCAGCTATCCTCCTCCTATTCACTTCATGATCCCTCAGTATCCTATAAGAGAGGAGGAGAAATTCCCTGATTGCTTCAGCAGTCCTAACTGCTTTGTCTTCGATAGGCTCGGGCTCTAAGACGTAGTAACCCTCTTCATGGGGATCTACGTCAGTGACAGAACTCGACAACCCCTCTCCCTCTAAAATTAAGAACCCTCTATGCTCTAATGTATGTATAAATTTGGCCTTAACTTCACCATTCAGTAAATAGAGTTCCTTTAACTCAGATGATAATAACGAAGCATCTTCCCCCTCGATCCTCCCAGCTCTCCTATCTAAGACTAAGAGCTTCCCGTTCTCCTCCCTCACTGTAGAGAAATTAGCCCTAAATATCACACCATCGCTGATTACCCCCTCGCTCAAAGCTTCGAACACTCCCCTACCTGGGTACTCCTTATCTAAGTCGTACCCGAATATGGAGAGGTGACCGGAGTCACTGCCCGGGGGGACCCCGGGAGCTATCGGATATTGCATGCCTAAGATCCCCTTCGCTGCCATCAGATCCATATTGGGTATCTCAGCCGCTTGAAGAGGGGTCAGCCACTTCAGGGACTGCGATGGTCTATCACCCAAGCCGTCTATTATGAGCAGGATAACCCTCCTCATAAGTCGCATCGACAGCGATTCGATTTAATAATCAACACGCGCTTATGAATGGGTCTGACTAATGGGATGGATGAAAATCGTGGAATTATCGAAACCTCTAGGTGCTGAGATAGCGATAATCGGATTCCCAGGAGTGGCTAATGTCGGAGAACAAGTGATAACATATTTAGTGAGGGAGAAGAACGCAATACCTATAGTGAGAATATACTCAGAGCATCTAGTATTCCCTAACAACATGGTAGGTATCTCCGTAACTGAGGACGGTAAGTTCCTCCTGCCCTCGGTGTCGATATTCCAATTGAGAGATCCACCCCTCCTGCTGGTGACTAGCGACGTACAACCTCTAGCTTGGGGCGCTATGGAGATAGCGAATGAGATCATGAGGATCCTCTCGAACTTGGGCGTCAAGAGGATAATAGTGATAACGGGCTTCGTTGAGGGGAGTGCTGCTGGTAAAGTGATAGCCTTCGGAACGGATAATGAACTTTTAGATCTATTTTTGAGGGCTAACGCTGTAAAAGAAGATCTAATAAAGGTAGTAGTCGGTCTAGCTGGTTCCGTTCTCGGGATGGCTAAGATAAGGGGGATCAAGAGCCTGGTGCTGAGTGGTGTATCCCCGGACTACTCTCCAGATCCTAGAGCTGCTAAAAGTGTCTTATTATCCTTAGATGCAGTTTTCTCATTGGGTTTGGACTTCGAGTCACTAGATAGACAGATAGAGGAGATAGATAAGATAAAGAGCGAGATACTCAAGGAGATCGAGAGGAGATTGAGGGAGGAACAAGTGTTCCAGGGTGAGGAAGTTGGCTCAGCGGAGTACGTCGGTTAAGGCACCGGCTCCTTTACAGAGGTTAGAGGAGAAACTTACTAAGGAGAACCTTTGGCTTTACATACTCTCAATACTCAAGGAGAGACCAGCTTACCCTTATGAGATCGGGAAGCTCATAGAGGAGAGGTTCGGTTGGAAGCCAGCTAGAGTGACCGCCTACATGGTCATGAGATCTTTGAGAGCCAAGGGCTACGTGAGGATTTCAGTCAGGAGGGGGGAGGATACCGGTAAGATGAGGAATTACTACGAGATAACAGAATCTGGGATCAAATTACTCGAGAAGGGACTCCAATTCCTAGAGAAGACATTAGAATCCCTGAAGGGAGAGCATAAATGAGGATCTGGTTTGATGTAATAACGCCGAAGCAAGCTAGACTCATGTCATCGATCGCTAAGAGAGTGAGAGGGGAGTACGTGATAACAGTGAAGGGATATAAGGAATCTATCGAAATATTGAGGGGACTCGATGTAAATTCCGTTCAGATAGGAGATTATTCTATCGGTGGCTTGAGGGAAAAGCTCATATCTTATGCTGAGAGAGTGAAACTACTCTCAGATTTCATCTACGATTACAGACCCAATTTTCTAATATCTTTCTCCTCTCCTGAAGCCGTAAGAGTAGCTTATGGACTCTCTATCAGATCGATAACGATGAACGATTCTCCTCATTCTTATCATGTCGGGAGACTCACTCTTCCTCTCTCTTGGAGGGTTGTATACCCAGCCGCGATCCCGGAGGATGATATGATAAGGCTAGGAGCTTCTAAGGAATCTCTAGTCCCATATAAGGGAGTTGATGAGATAGCATGGGTTAAAGATCGATTAAATAGTTTAAGAAACTTGAAAAGAGAGTTTAAGGTCTTCATTAGACCTGAGGAGAGTGGGGCATCTTACATGCTCGGGAGGGAGGGGTTCACGATGAAACTCGTGGATGCTATCATAGAGATGGGGGCTGATGTAATCATAAAGCCGAGGTATGAGAGTCAATTCACAATGATTAAGGAGAAATATGGTAAAAAAGTTACTATTTTAAGCGAAACAGTAGATACTCTCGATCTCTTCGGGAGGGTCGCCTTAGTAGTGACCGGGGGCGGTACTATGGCGAGGGAGGCGGCTCTATTGGGGACGCCCTCCCTTTGCACATTCCCTCTGAAAGTAAAGCTGTATGTCAATGACTTCCTCAGGGATATGGGGTTCCCTATATGGAGGGCCGACTCACTAGAGGAAGCTGTCAGGATAATCAGGATGATCCTCAAGGATCCCGATTCCTATATCGTGGATACTAGCTCTCTAGTGGAGGATCTGGAAGACCCTAGAGTGGTGATCGAGGAAATTTTAGATATCAATTAGCCTTCGGATCTGAGAAGATATTTCCTGAACATACCTTCAGCAGCTGTAGCGATAGGTTCTAGGACATCGCAGACCTCCGGTTGATATGCGAATTCCATTATCCTGATATCTTCCACTTTAAATCTAGCGTATATGGCTGCGGTTAAGAAGAGTATCCTCTCTCTGACCCCCCTCCTCCCGAAAACTTGGCCTCCTAGGATCCTACCATCTCTATCCGTGACCAGCCAAATTACGGTATCGTCCCTCCCGGGCATGTACTTCGGTAAGTCGGGACCAGAGAACCTGAATGCTCTGTACTCCATCTTGAGAGAATCAGCTCTCGTCGCTGATAAACCGACGCCCCCGAAGAAATATTCTCCTACTGATACTATGAATGGAGATAGGGCCCCTAAGTATCTAATTCTCCCACCCGCAGCATTCTCAGCTGCGATCCTGCCCTGAACTAATGCTGTTGAAGCCAAGCCGGTTAACGTGGGCTTGCCTGAGACGAAATCCTTAACCTCGGCGACATCTCCTGCTGCTAGAATATTAGGATCCGATGTGAACATGTATTCATCTACTTTCACTCCTCCAGTCTCCCCTATCACCAACCCAGAGCTCAGAGCTACCTCCACGTTAGGTCTAGCTCCTATCACGATTATCGCTGTATCAGCTTCTATCCTGCCCTTAGGTGTCACTACATGCGTTAATTTTCCTCCAGATCCCTCTAATCTCTCCATCGGTGCCTTAAGCATCACCCTGACACCTAGATCATTCAGAGATTTCATCACCATAGACGATATAGGGGGATCCACCTTCCCCGGCATTAGCTGTTCCATGGCCTCTATCAGCGTGACATCCCTTCCAGTGCTAGCTAGCTCAGAAGCCACTTCTATGCCTGTAGCACTCCCTCCTACCACTACTACTTTGTTCCCTAGATGCTTGAGCAATTCGCTCACAGTCTCCAGATCCCAGACAGTGCCCACTCCCTCTAAGCCCATACCCTCGACCTTAGGTATTATCGGGCTCAGGCCAGTCGCTAAGATGAGTTTATCATAGTAGATAGATTCCTGCGTTCCATCCCTGATGAAATATACATATCTCCTCTCTCTATCTATCCTTTTAGCCTCACTTCTCAGCAATAAGTTCACCTTACCTCTGGGGACCCTCTCCTCGATATCCTGAAGTGAGAGCTTCCCACTGAGCACCATGGGGAGTGAGCAAGGATGTATCGCTACATGAATCCCCTTCTCAATCACCGTGACATTCGATTCTGGATCTACTTTCTTCAAAACTGCTGCTGCAGTCTGGCCCGCAGTACCATGGCCTATGACTACGTACTCCATATCGGTACTGGTACTATTTTTCATTTTTAAGTGAATCTCTCATGGGAGGAGGGTGTTCGCTTGGGGTACATTGAGTTGATTAAGTTGAAGGATGTGAGACCTAGGAATCCCGTTCTGGTGCAGGGGGTTCCTGGACTCGGCCTAGTCGGTAAAATAGCAGCTAATTATCTGATAGAGACCTTAGAGTCTGAGAAAATAGCTGTCATATATAGCGATTACTTACCCCTGCCTGATGGGTCCTCAGGCGTTAGGATAGAGGAGGAAGACATCCTACCCCCGAGTTACGATCTCTATTTAGCTAGAGGAGATAGTTTGGATCTCATAGTCCTAACTTCGGAAGTTCAACCAACTATATTCGGGCAGTACGAGATAGGAGATCTCGTCTTGGATTACGCAATCCAATTAGGCGTTAAAATAGTTATAACGATGGGGGGCTACGTCCCCGGCTCCCCCGAGGTTAAAGGCGTATTCGCTTGCACGAACGATGAGGAGTTCATGAAGAAGCTCATCGAAGTCGGTGTCAAGCCGCTGACTGGAGGATATGTGACCGGCGCTGCCGGTCTTTTAGTGGGATTAGCGGACCTCAAGGGTTTAACGAGCGCTTGCCTCCTGGGGACGACAAATGGGGCGTTCCCAGACCCGAGGGCATCTAAGATGGTATTAGAAGCCCTTTCAAAACTTTTCAAATTCAAGATAGACTTAGAAAAGCTGGAGAGAGAGGCTGAAATAGCTGCTGAAGTGATGAAAGAGGAAGTGAAGCTCCCAGAGAGCGAGGTTTATAAGGAGGAAGAGAAAGGGCTCCCATATCACGGCTGAAGGTGATGCTATGCCGAGGAAGGATGATGAGATCCCCGTGTACGCTCCTGAGCTGCCCATAAGGGGGAGGCTTGGTCATAAAGTTTTTATAGCTGCCTTCATAATTTTAATAATTTTGCTCTTATCTTACCTCAGCGTATATGTCGTGGATCTAGGCTACGCAGCTGTCACAGTGGATCCACTAACTGGGAAGATCTCGGATCCTGTCGTAGGGCCTAGAGTAGCATTCAAGATGCCCTGGCAATTCGTCAAGGAGGTTTACATAGCCACAGATGTCCTCCATATGTGGACCGATATTAATGCGACGAGATACGGTTACGGTAGCCCCATAGGGGATTATCCGGCTGTAGAAACCCTCACTAAAGATGGCTTACAAGCTTGGATCGATATAACAGTGAGGTGGCATATCTCCCCTAGCTCCTTACCAGTACTCGTGAGGAATTATCCCGCTATAGATTATAAGGACAAGCTCATAGTCCCAGCGATAAGGCAAGTCTGCAGAGATGTCGTATCGAATTATGAGGCAGCAGAGGTCCCTTTGGCTAGAGGGAAGATAGGTGTTGAGATCTTTGAGGCCCTACAGTCCTCTTTGAGCAAGGATCCCACGACCGGAGGAGGCATAATATTGGATGAAGTCTACATCAGGAACATAAGGCTACCTGATGAGTTCCTGAAAGCGATACAGGATAAGTTGACATCTCAGCAGAGGATGATAGCTGCATACTTCGAGAGGAACAGGACGCTCATACTAGCGAACGCTAGCGCTACTGCTAAGATCTTAGAAGCTGAAGGAGAAGCAAAATCTAGGCTCATATTGATAAATGCTACCTCTAAGATCGTCGATATACTCGTTAGGAAGGGAGCTAAGCCGGATGAGATAGCCTCCCTCCTCGTGTATATGGAGGGGTTAAAGGATATCTCCAAATCCAATGCCACTATAATAATCGCGGGTGGGGGCAATATCCCCCTCATATATCCTATAAGAGGAGGTGGTTGATTGAGATCCTTCGGACTCAAGAGAGTTCACTTGCTCAGAGTGGATCAGGGGAAGGAAGTCTTGAGGGAGATTTCGAGGGTATGCGAGGAGAATGATATTAAAGCAGCAATTATACTTGGATTAGGACTCCTCTCGAGAAGTAAGATAGCTTTCTTCGATATAAAAACTCAGAGCTATAGGTACATGAATTTAGAGGAACCTATGGAACTGGCCTCATTAGTAGGAAACGTGAGCTTGAAGGAAGGTAAGCCGTTCGCTCATATACACGTAGTATTGGGGGATGAGAGGAGGGCTTTAGCGGGCCACTTGGTCGAGGGTTATGTGGGCGGGACTGTTGAAATCGCTATCTTCGAGCTCGAGGGGGAGCTCGTGAGGGATATCGTGAGCGGAGGGCTCGTCCTCCTCAACGTTTAAGTCCCACTCAAGGACTCCTTCAAGTACTCAACGAGTGACTCGAGTTCCTCGAGTGCCCTCTTCCTCTTTCTGTTGACTTCATCACAATCTAAAAGTTCCAAATCCATCTCTAACGTTATAGGTGTTATTGAAATAGCTCTCTCTACTGTCAGAGCGTAAAGGTCTGTCCCTCTGTCTTTCTCACTCACTGGGACAGGGTTTCCACCGAGCCAATAATAAGGGTTCCCCCTCGTGTCTATCCTCTCAAGCACATAGTTCTCGTACTTCGCCCTAGCTAATCTCGTTATCCTTATAGGAGTATCCTGAGAGATCCTATAGGGGAAATTGACGTTAAGAAGGTCCACTCCCTCTGGCATCCCTCTCCTGAGGATCCATTCAGTTATCCTCACTGCTATCCTAGCATGCGTGAGGAACCTATCCACAGGCCTACTGAGCTGTCCTCCCGGGATCTCGACGCTGAATGCTGAGGACTTTATGCCCATTATGGAAGCCTGCAGAGCTGCAGCTATCGTACCACTCGTGAATAAATTATCTAATGTTATGTTATCCCCTATATTTATCCCCGATACTACTATATCGGGCATTGAATTCATTATGAACTTTAGAGCGACTGTCACAGCGTCTCCAGGAGTCCCGCTGACTGTGAAGGCCTCTCTATAACCGAATCCTCCGACCTTAACGGGCAGTTTCCTTATCCTCAAGGGTTTATGGAGCGTTATCCCCTTGCCAGCTGCACTCATCTCATGCTCGGGGACGACTACAGTTACTCTCCCTATTTTCGCCTCTAATAAAGCGATCCAAAGGGCTCTGAATGGTGCTGAATGGACTCCGTCATCGTTCGTTAAGAGTATCTCACTCTCCATATTTCGACCTCAGTGACCTGAGCAGATCCATCGCATATTTCTCCTCGGGTTGGGAGCCCACTGAGGTGTCTAGGATCACCTCATTATTATCTTCCCTCAGTAGTATGACGTTATGAGGGACTGCTGAGACTTGGTAACTATCAGCTAGATCGGGATTCTCGTAAGCCTCTATGCAATCAGCCTCTATAATCCCCTTCAATTCTATAGCGAATTTATTCGCTAAGAGGACCTGATAGGGGCAGTATGGGCACGTCGGTGTGACGAATGTCAATATATGTATATCTATATCGTTCAGATTAGTAAACTGATGAACGGAGCTCAGAATTTCCTTTGTCCTCTCGCTCAATCCGCTCTCATCCCTACTAAGTAAGATTATCGTTTCAACGAAAGCCCAAGCCTCATATCCCAGTGGGGCGCCCATATACCTTATCTTGTAACCCCTCCTCGGATCTAGTAGTATCGTCGGAGTCCTAGTGACGTTGAATTCTTCTAGAGCTTCCGGATCTACCTTGACATCTATTACCCTTACGTCTATCATCTCCGAAAGGTCCTCCAGTTCTAAGAGCAAACTCTCCGTCCACTCTGAGTACTCTTCATTCCCGAGTCCCTTTAATAGGAAAATTTCGATTGGTCTGACCATCTCAGATTCAAACCTAGCCCTTAGTTGAGCTGCCGTTTGTTCATCTATTATCTTCCCTCCTCTCGATGGCATACCTCCACCGACTCAAGGTGGTTTGAATCTATTTAAAAATTCGCGATCGATTGACTGATGACCTTTAAAATGTCTGATCTTAATCCAGGTGTCTTATTATTGGATCCAGATCTCTTCTCGAGATCCGCACTACTTACTAATAGTACTCCTGGGCGGAGAGCATTAGCCCGGATCTGTTTCTATAAGGTGAGCTTATCCGTCGGAACGTTGCATCTAGTCAATCTCTTAAATGTACATTTTGTTACTTAAAGTAGGCGTTTCGGCACCAAGAGATATTAGATATCTAGTTTGGCTGATTTATATTTTTCTACGTACTTTAAGGTGTATAAAAAAGATCAGTTTATTTTTTGTATTGCATAAGTACGATTCTAGATTTATCAGTGGGGAACGAATGTATGTATAAAATTTTCATATAAAGTGAGGATTGTAAAAATATTCTAGGGAGAGAGATCAGATATCTTTTTACCTTATACTACTCCCTCAGATTAGGGTGATGTCCCTCTGATAGAGATAAGATGGCATGGAAGAGGGGGTCAGGGTGTTTGGAGCGGTTCTGCGGTCCTCGCTTATGCCGCGATAAAAGCTGGAAAATACGCACAATCCTTCCCTCAATTCGGACCTGAGAGGTTAGGTGGTCCTGTTACAGCATTCAACAGGATAGATGATGAACCCATAGTCGAGAGAGGGCCTGTATACGAGCCAGATATCGTTATCGTTATAGATCCTAGTTTACTGAAGCCGAGGTATGTCCCCTCACTCATAGAGGGATTGAAGCCTGGCGGTAAGCTACTAGTCAATTCCGATAGTGATCCATCGTCTGTCAGATCGCAGTTAAGTATCCCAGGCGAATTCGAAGTTTGGAGCGTGGATGCAACAACTATAGCATTGGAAGAGATCGGTAGAGCTTCTCCCAATACTACGATGCTTGGATTACTCCTGGCAGCCACTAATTTACTAGCGATAGAGTACCTCGAGGAGGGTATAAGGTGGAGATGGTCAGGTGATGTAGCTCAGAAGAACATAAACGCTATGAGGAGAGCGATGAAGGAGGCCTCTGTTGATCATGTGAAGGAGGTGATCAGGGCTTGAGCTCCAGTTTAGTTGGTTGGAAGGATCTTCCAATAGGTGGTGTTGCCTTCATAAGCGCGAAGGAGTATCCGACCGGTGAGTGGGCTGTATTTCAACCGAAAATCGATGAGAGTAAATGTATCAAATGCGGCCTTTGCTGGATGTACTGTCCAGATAGTGTCTACAGGTGGGATGGGGAGAGCGTTCCAGTGCCGGATCTCGATCATTGTAAGGGATGCGGTATTTGCGAGGTTGAGTGCCCTACCAAAGCTATCCAGATGGTGAGAGTTTGAGGAGGTGTTCATTATGTTGAAGCAAGTTAAGGGGACTGTGATGGCACTCAATGGTAATGAAGCAGTCGCTTGGGCTGTGAAGCAAAGTAACGTCGATGTAGTCTCAGCTTATCCAATAACCCCGCAGACAATAATAGTTGAGAGGATATCGGAATTCGTCAATAACGGTGAGATGGATGCTGAGTTCATACACGTAGAGAGCGAGCATAGTGCATTAAGTGCTGCGTGGGGAGCGGCTTTAGCTGGTGCTAGAGCATTCACAGCGACTTCAGCGCAAGGCTTAGCACTGATGTGGGAAGTTTTGTATATTACGGCAGCAACTAGAGCTCCTGTCGTGATGGCTGTCGTAAATAGAGCTTTGAGTGCACCAATAAATATACATAATGACCACAGCGATACTATGGGAGCTAGGGACTCCGGTTGGATACAGATATACAGTGAAGATGCTCAAGAAGCATACGATAACACGATAATGGCCTTCAAAATTGCCGAGCAAGCGCTATTCCCTGTGATGGTAACCCTAGATGGATTTACAATCTCTCATACACTCCAGAATGTCATAGTGCTTCCCGATGAAGTTGTTTCGGATTTCGTCGGTGTTAGGAAGATCCCTAGGATAAAGCTACCTAGGATTCATGGCGAGAAGGAGATACCGTTGATGCTCAACCCCAAGTACCCGATAACATTCGGCCCACTCGACCTCTATGACTATTACTTCGAGCACAAGGTCCAGCAGAATGAGGCTATGAAGGAGACTTTCCCGGTAATAGAGAGAGTCCATAAGGAGTATGGGGAGATCAGTGGGAGGTCCTATGAGCCCGTCTTCATGATCCCATATAGGACGGAGGATGCCGATGTAGTGATCTTCGGGCTCTCCTCAACGATGAGCGTAGTGAGGAAAGTGGTGGATGAGCTCAGGGCCGAAGGAAAGAGAGTTGGTGCGATTAGGTTCAGGGTATTCAGGCCATTCCCAGCTGATGTAATCAGGAAAGAGCTCTCGAAGTTCCATGCAGTCGGCATCCTAGATAGGTGTATAAGCTTCGGGGGAGAGGGAGGTCCCCTCTTCACGGAAGTGAGATCCGCTCTATATGGTTTGAGCTCCAGGCCTATAGTACATAATTACATATACGGATTGGGAGGGAGGGATCTCCCGCGCAAGCTCATAGTCAAAATCTTTGATGAACTTCTCTCCGCTAGGGAGGAACCGGAGTCGCCCGTAGTGAAGTATGTGGGGGTGAGGGAGTGATGTCAGTCTGGAGACCGGATATAAAGGAGCTAGCCAGAAAGGAGCTCCAGACAAGGCCTATAGAATCCGGACACAGGCTCTGTGCTGGATGCGGGGCAGGGATCATAATAAGGCAGATAGCTATGGCTGCGAGGAAGCCCATAGTTTGGATCACAGCGACTGGTTGTGTGGAGGTCGCGACCACTATATTCCCGTACACTTCTTGGAACGTCCCTTGGGCTCATAATGCGTTTGAAAACGCAGCTGCCGTGGGCTCTGGTGTTGAAGCAGCTAGGAAGAAGCTCTACAGATCAAAGAGATTCGAGAATGATCCTGATGTCGAGTTAGATTACGATGTAGTTGTCCTAGGGGGGGACGGGGGGACTTACGATATAGGGCTCCAAGCAATTTCAGGGGCCTTTGAGAGGGGCGATAAGATCCTCTACGTCCTATACGATAATGAAGCTTATATGAACACTGGTATCCAGAGGTCAGGAGGTACTCCATTCGGAGCTAGGACGACTACTACACCAGTTGGTAGTGTCATAAAGGGTAAAGTGCAGTTCAAGAAACCGATAATGGATATAATGGTCGCTCACAGGATACCTTATGCTGCGACTATATCCTCAGCATACTGGAATGATGCGATAGTAAAGCTTAGGAAGGGATTCGAGGCAGAGGGACCGGCTTTCATACATGCCTTCTCGACATGCCCCTTGGGATGGGGTTGTGAGACATCTGAGACTATTAAGATCATGAAGTTAGCTGTGGAGACATGTGTATTCCCTCTATACGAGGTTGAGAATGGCCAATACAAGCTTACAGGTCCCACATTAGCTATAGCGAAGAACCCCGATAGGAAGAAACCTGTAGAAGAGTACTTAAAGCTTCAAGCGAGATTCAGGCACATGTTCAGACCTGAGAATAAATGGATGATCGAGAAATTTCAGGAATGGGTTGATAGAGAGTGGGAACTTCTCCTAAAGAGGGCGGGCTTCTAACACCTCTTTTTATCTCAGAAAAATAACGGAAGATTCCTGTTAGGTTTTTAGAACTCCTCTTCCTCTTCCCAGAAAGTCTCCTCCTCACCCTCCTCCCAGAAGTCCTCATCCTCTAACCATTCTTCCTCCTCTAGGCCCTCCTCGAGTGGGATGACGTCTTTCAATTCACCCCTCTCTATCCTTACGTCGAGCAATGTACCGCAATTTGGGCACTGCAGCTCTCCCTCGTAATCATCCTCATCTAGGTAAAATTCGTAACCACAAGCTGGGCAGACGATCTCCGGCAAGGTCTTCACCAATGCGCAGGGCTTGATGACCCTATATATACATTTCGCTCCCCTTCCTACTCCATAGACCTCCTATCAGTACTGATATCCGCTATTCCCTCATGCTTCTCATAGCTAAGAGCATCAGTACAAGCTCCGCAATTCCTCCGATTAGCGAGAGGGAGAAGAGCCTGAAGCTCACCTCTCTATCCTCCCCGAAGGGGCAAGTTTCGATACATGGATTAGCGACGTAATTCATGTAACCTAGCAAGCCATATAATGAAATAATTACTATAAGTATCGCAATTATTGTAGCAATAATTCCTATCTTTCTCTTAAATATAGATATTGTTTGCACTAGTATTAGGGTAAGGTAACCGTACCTCAGGATGTAGCATGAGAGACAAGGCTTCACTAAGAGCACGTATTCTGTGTAAAAGCTTATAATCTCTCCTGATAATGCTATTAAAATACCTAAGGTCATCAAGTCTTTATAACTCAGTCTCATATCAGGAATCTGATACTTTCACTTAAAAATATTTGGCCATTGGAATCGTTCTATCGCACTAAGAAACATAAGTAGTTTTATTTTAAGTTTCGCTAGGGATACGCTCCCTTAATAGACTCAGGAGTTATATATTTACCTTTCATGAGGGCTGATGTAAAGGAGTTCATCTCTCCTCCAGATAGCTATTATCCTATGGTGCGGTATTTCTCTCCCATCCCTTAAGACTATCCTATCTGATCTTACCTCTATCTCATCCCCTCTAACTTCACTAATATCATTGGGCATCCCTCTATCCCTGAAAATTATCCTATAATCTTCCCTCTTGTTCTTAATGTCCCAGATCATCGATTCCAATATCACACGGACCCTCCCCTTCCTCACATGATGTCATGGTAGTTAAAGTAAAAACCGGGAGTGGTATAGCTTGAGGGATGGGAAATGAGGATACTTGGACTCTCCGATGTACATGCCCCGATATTCCTCAGAGAACTGAAGGACGTTGCGAGAGAATTCGAGGAGGCCGATCTCATCTTACTAGCTGGAGATATAATTGATAGAGGGAGAGTAGAGTACTACGGTGAGGTCGTCGATACGTTATCAAGCACAGGAGCTAAGATCGTAGCAGTCTTCGGGAACGACGAATTCGACGACCTTAAGGGAGTGTTGAGGAGGGATAATCCAGAAGTCCTATTTCTGGACGATGAGAGTGTTATTTTAGAGATCGAGGGGATTAGTATTGGTATAGTGGGATCGAGGGGGAGTCTCGAGCTCCCGACGACTTGGCAGAGGAGGAAAATACCGAAGATAGAGGAGATATACGAGGACAGAGTTAGGATAATCGGTGAGATGCTCAAGGGACTGAGGGGTAAAGTGCATATCTCAGTTCTGCTGACTCACTACGCTACTACTATGAGGACTCTGAGGGGCGAGAACCCGAGAGCATGGAGGTACTTGGGTCATAGAGGTTATGAGGCTTATATGAACGAGGGACTAGTCGATATAGCTGTTCACGGACATTCGCATAATGGAACAAAATTTGCAATTGTTGGCGGGACCTCTGTATATAATGTAGCATTCCCCCTCTGGAAGAGGATTGTGGATATAGTCCCGAAGGGGGAAATTATTTTGGAGAGGTACTTCGAGTAGGTGATCGTATGCTGAGGGTAGTGATGACCACTGTCGAGAGTTTGAAGCAAGCAGAGGAACTCTCGGATAAGATACTGAGGAGGAGACTCGCTAGTTGTGTGTCTATGTTCCCCTTGACTAGTAAGTATTGGTGGAAAGGAGAAATCGATAGAGCTGAGGAGATAATTCTCCTGATAAAGACTCATCAGGAACTTGTTAAGGAACTCCTCAATTTCTTGAGGGCAGAGCATCCATACGAAGTGCCGGAGATTCTCGTGATACCTATAGAGATCGCTAATGAAGATTACCTGAGGTGGGTGGAGGATGTTACGATACGTGAGACAGCTTCCTCTGATAGGTGAGGAAGGGCAAGCCAAACTGAAGAACTCCCTCGTTGCTGTAGTTGGGGCTGGAGGTATAGGATCTCCCCTATCCCTCTACTTAGCCTCCGCTGGCGTCAATTTAAGGGTAATAGATGGGGATTCAGTGAGCTTCAATAACCTACACAGACAGGTACTTTATGGGGAGGATGACCTAGGGCTCCCGAAGGCCCTAGTCGCTGAGAGGGAACTGAGGAGGAGGAACTCTGAGATATATGTAGAGGGGATAACTGAGAGGTTGACTGAGGAGAATGCCCCCGAGCTCCTGAGTGGAGTAGATCTCGTCATGGATGCCTCAGATAACTTCAGAACTAGGTATATAATAAACGATTTTTGCATTAGAAACAATATACCATTCGTTTATTCTGCTATTAACGGCTTCTATTTTGCGATCTCTTTCATAATCCCTGGGAAGACTGCATGCCTAAAGTGCATATTCCCCAATGTCGAGGAATCGGGTCCAGTTCCAGTAATCGGGATGACGCCCGCTTTAGTCGCGTCGATAGCCGCTGCAGAAGCGATAAAGTATATTACGGGATTAGGACCTTCCCTCGCGGGGAAGCTATTGATAGGTGACCTTAAGAATATGGAATTCACCTATGTAAACGTAAATAAAAGTAAAAATTGCCCTGCTTGTTCTAGGTAATTATATTTCGTATATGCTTAAGTTACTATTGAGGAATTTTCTTATCTTCATTGGAAGTTCCTCCCTCCTCACTCTAACTTGCATCATCGTATCCCTATCCCTCAGGGTAACTGTATCATCCTCCAGTGTCTGGTAATCGATAGTAACGCATAAAGGAGTCCCTATCTCATCCATCCTTCTATACCTCCTTCCGATAGTTCCAGAGTCGTCATAAAAGGCTATTATCCCCTCATTTATGAGTTCTTGGTAGATCTCCCTCGCCCTCCTCGGTAGCTCATCCCTCTTGAGGAGTGGAAATACTCCCACTTCTATGGGAGCTATGTTCCTGGGGAGTTGAAGCCATACTCTATCTCCATCCTCTCTGTAAGCGAGCATAAGCTCGTGGAGGATGACTCTATCCACGCCTATAGATGGCTCATACATGTGAGGTAAGAGCTTCTTATCGCTTCCAGGGATCATTATCCTCAAGTCAACCCCAGAGACCCGCATATGTCCAGAGAGGTCATAATCAGTCCTATAAGCATTGTTCACTAGCTCGATCCATCCTAGATCCTCAGTATAAACCTCAAGATCCCAATGGACGAGTGAGTAATGGGCTTTCTCGCCTTCCACTAATTCCCTATATCTCAACCTCTCTAGAGGGAAGCCCAGAGTCTCATTGAAGAACTTCTGATATATGACTAACCAATAAGTTATGAGGCTATTGATCGTATAACCACTCATTAGGGCTTCCCTCGCTGGTATCTCCACTATCCTCCCAGATTCCCTATCCTCCCTCCTCAAGAACCTCAGTTTATAATCTAAGAAGGGCTCGAGTTTCTCTCTGTATAACTCATCTGGATTCTCAGGATCGAAGAATATCTGTACTTCAAGCTGTTGGAACTCTCTCATCCTGATAAGCGCTCTCCTAGGGGAGATCTCGTTCCTGAAAACCCTTCCAACTTGACCTAGAGCGAAGGGAAGCTTCCCCCTCATTACTGTGAAGGTCTTCCTGAATTCGACAACGCTGCCCTGCGTCGTCTCAGGCCTCAGAGCTGCATTGGGTTCCGAGGCCTCGGCCCCTACAGCGAGTTTGAACATCAGATTGAAGTTCCTCAACTCACCCCAATCGAATGCCCCACAGTTAGGACATCTTAAGCTATTTTCGAGGACCATTTTCAAGAGTTGATCATCAGAGAGCCCCTCAAGGTTCTCTCCTATTCCTAAAGTCTCCTCTAACAGTTTATCAATCCTGAATTTCGAATGGCACCTCTTACACTCTATGAGCTTATCGAAGAAGTGCTCCAAGTGACCAGATGCCTCAAAAACCCTTATTGGAAGTACATTTGGTGTCTCGATCTCATTGACACCCTCCTTAATTACTATCTCCCTCCTCCAGAGCTCTATTATCTTCTCCTTCATCCTGACGCCGAGAGGACCGTATGTGTAGAAACCGGCTGGAGCATCTGAATAGACCTCCTTCGAGGACGGCCAGAAGAAACCTCGCCTGCTGGATAGTTCTATGACCTTATCATATACTCCTTTCACTCTCTATCACCCACTTCACTATATCCTCTGGTATCTTGGCCTTCTTGATGAGCTCGAATATGAAATCTTCTCCTTTATCTCGGAATTTTCTCATAAAATATTTAACTGTTTCTGCGTATTCCCAGAAATAGACAACCCAAGCTTCCGTCTCCTCAGAGTAATAATCTGGCTTTAGCTTGCTCCAGGGTTTATAATGCATAGTAGCTATCCTGACCTCGGAAGCTCCTCTCTCGAGCACATGATCCCTAGCTACGATGAGGCTCTCCCCTGTATCGGCTACATCATCGACAAGCAGTACCTTCATACCATCCAGTCTGCAATTTATCGGTTCAATTATCTCAGCCACTTTCTTAGATTCCAAAGCATCGTAGTGAATGACTCTCATCACTTTTATCTCCCTGATATTGAGGAGGTCGCTTAACAACCTAGCTAGTACGATACCTCCCCTCAATATGGCTACTATCAAATCAGGCTCATATTTGGATTCTATTACCTTCTCAGCTATCCTCCTCGCATGGAAGAGTGCGTCTTCGGGGCTCACATTTATGAAGTCCATACTCACACCTCCGGGCATACGCAAGGGATCCTACCGCACTTTGGACAACCTCTCCCATATCTCTTAATGAATACACTCTCCAGATCGATTGAGAGGAGTTCTGAAACACTTAAGAGCCAGGCTAACACATCTGCTAGCTCATCCTCAGTATTATCTGAGCGATTTTGCCTTATAGCTCTGAAAAGTTCTCCAACTTCCTCTCCTAGGTGAAGAGCAGTACCAAAGATCCCTCTTCTCGAGTCCCTCTCCCCATAGATCTCCCTGATGAGTTCCTGAGCTTCTTTTATCCTCATCCCTCATTACCTTCTTAAATAAGATTGAGGGCTATTACAGCAATTCCTGTGGCTATTGAGAGGAGAATGGGGAACCATTTCGGTACTTTGAATCCTCCCGCCTCATCCGTACTGAATGAGAGTATTCCAGCAACGGACATCGGCATGAACCCCTTCTCCCTCTTCCTCACCTTGGGCATGTTACCCCCCAAGCTATATCCTCAATAAAAATAAATCTTCCAATCGCGGACTTGGTGGGATGAAGTTCAGGTACGGGAATGGTATCGAAGTAGAGTGCGGAGAGAGGGTACTGATAGATCCAAGGAGAGCCATCGAGGGAGTTCCCGTTCTGATATCACATGCTCATTCAGATCATGTCCCTAAGAACATGAGATACGTTAAGACAGATATCTACGTGAGTGAAGGGACTGCCTCGATATTGAGGAGACTCTACGGAGGGCATTATAAGATATTGCATTTCAATGAGAGCTTCAGCTTAGGGAATCTTGAAATATATACGTTCCCTGCGGGCCATATATACGGATCCGCTGGTTTCTTAATAAATTGCGGGAACGTCTCTCTATTTTACACGGGAGATGTGAATCCTCACGGCGGTCTCACAGTCGAATCCCCTGCGAGGATACCTAAGGCAGACATATTGATAACAGAGGCCACTTACGGTCTCCCTATATTCAGATTCCCAGATCCCGAAGTCACGAGAGCTAAATTATCAAAATGGGTCATAAAAGAGGTAATGGATGGTAAATCACCTATTTTGAGCGCTTACCTGATTGGGAAATCCCAGGAAGTTATAGCTACATTGAACAAGTATACTAATTTGGAGGTGTCCGTGTCCAAGAGGATTGCTGATGTGAGCGAGGCTTATAAAGTTTTTAATTTAAAATACGAAGTAGGTACGCATAAAGATGCCCATATAACTCATAGAGTTTATGATAATGCTGCGAGAGTGACAGGATGGGCTATCCTCTCTAAGAGGGAGTGCGATTTCCCCTTAAGCGCTCACGCAGATTTTTACGATTTATTGAATATTGTGGAGTTCTCAAATCCGAGTAAAGTATACACAGTATATGGTTACGCTGAGGAATTCGCCAAGATCCTCAAAAAAATGGGTATTGAGGCTTCTGCACTGAGCGATGCTTGGGTGGAGTTATGAACCCTTCTTAGTTATCCCTGGTATCTCGGAGGGTACTATGGATGGCCTCTCCTTCGTAGTATCCAAGATAAGCGATGTGTTCGTATCCCTGACGCCGGGTATCATCTGTATCTTCCTCAAGACATCGTTGAGCTCCTGCTGACTTCCCGCGATCACTTTGACGATTATATCATATTGTCCTGTTATCTCGTGGACCTCTAAAATATTATCCTCGAGCATTGATGCTATCTTCTTAGCTACCTCGTTATGCTTCCCCGGCTCAACCTCGAGTAAGATTATATATTTACTACCCTTACCTAGTTTCGCGTGATCGACGAGAGCTGTGTAACCCTTTATGATACCGAGGTCTTCGAGCTTCCTCACCTTCTTCATGACACCCGCTGGGCTCATACCGAGATCTCTAGATATCTGCGTGAAAGTCACCCTCCCATTTTCAACCAATTTCCTCAATATCTCTATCTCTTTGGCAGTCACACCTTTCACTCTCGGCATAAACTAACACCTCCCAGCATTCTCATGGAGCACATGACTCCATCCACACTGATCCATATTCGAATAAAAAGTTTTTTGTCAATATGTGAGTGGTGTTACAGAAGTGCGTGATAATTCAGCTATAGATGTAGCTAAAAAGAGAAGTAAAGATCTTTTCTCGCTCCCCGGGAGAAAAGAGGCCATAATATTTACCATAGCGATTATTCTGCTGTCCACATTTCTCGCATACCTATTTAAAGGACCATCGTTATCACATAAATATTTGATTTTATCTACTATTGTTCCTCTCGTCTCATTCATCATGACGAACGGTGATGCGGATTATCTGGATTCTAGGAGATCTCTATGGATATCAGTGTTCATCTCATTTCCTCTAGTAATTGATTCATCATTGAGCTCTATTGGGATGGCAACTCTCTCAATGAGCTATACTATAGTGTTCCTAGCATCTCTCATAACGTGGTCACTGGGCGTCACCATGAGATCAAAATCCCTTCCATTCTTACTAGCTGCATTATTCCTCTTAATCGAGCCTTCTAAGAGAATATTTTTCTCTATAGTAACATCTTTTATTTCAGTTTATCTCTTCAAAGAGATATTGGGTGCTATAACTGAGCAGAGTGTAGGCTTGAGGGGCTTCGATGCCGTGAGGGCTCTAGCCGAGATAGTGCTAACTGGCAGAGGCAGAATGATAGAGGAGGCATTAGAGAGGAGGAGTAAGGAGGGTAAGGTAAGTTTCGATATCATCAGATTAGGGGATCTATCTATAATCACGATAGATGTCCACCCAGGTCCATTCAGATTTGGTAGCTACGATCTACCGTTCAAATTGATCGAAAGATTTGATAAAATGTCGGAGACTTTGTTCCTGAGGAGGTCATGTTCCCATGAGAGGAACTTGCCCTCTCGAAGCATCGTCGAGAGACTACTGGATCGCATCTCCCTTGATTTTGAGAGGGCATCAGAATGCTGTATTGGGAAGCTCTTCTATGAGAAATCTGAGCACTTCGAGGTCACTGCCCAGAGGATCTGTGATTCCATCTTGTTCACTGTTTCAGGCCATTTACTGAGGAGTCTCGAGGATATTCCGCGGGAGTTCGAGGATATAGTCTCGAGGGCCTTGGGCATGGATGTCTCTATCGTCGATAGGCACGATTCCCTACTGGATGATTGGTACATCAGGGTTCTCCCTGGAACAGAATTAGGAGAAGAGCTCATCGATCTCCTTATTAAAGCTGGGAGGAAAGCTATTTCATCCGATTGCTATAGTGAGGTCTCTGTAGGTTTCTCTAAGTCGAATCCTAGATGGAGATCCTTAGGTAGGGGAGGAATTAGGGCTCTCAGCATCTCCTTAGGTGGGGAGACTGTAACTTACCTCTCGGTAGATTGCAATAACATAGTGCCGGAGCTCAGGAGCTTTCTAGATTTCAACTCAGTTGAGGGAACGAAGCTAATAGTATCAACGACGGATACTCATGAGACTTTAACGACGAGAGTGGCTTACAATCCATTAGGTAGCGAGTGTGAGGGGAAAATCGATTGCTTGATGGAAATAGCGGATCAGTTGAAAGAGGTCGTGAGAGATTCGATTGTTGAAATGAGAAAAGTTAGGGTGAAATACTACAGAGGGTCCCTGAAACTACCGTTAATAGGTGAGGAAAACATGTTCTCCTTAGTTTCCCTCATGAGACTCGGTCCGGTGGCAAAGGGATTATTAGTTCTCTCATTAGCCCCTCAAATTTTAATATTTTTGATATAAAATATGAATTTTCTATTAATTTAGGATTTTTAATGTAAAAAATTAAGCAATTATGAGGGCTCCTCTCCTCTAAAGTTTTTTATTCTGGAATCGCGCGAGAAGTTATAGCTGTGGGCCCGTAGCTCAGAATGGTAGAGCACCCGGCTTTTAACCGGGGGGTCGCGGGTTCAAATCCCGCCGGGCCCGTCTTCAAAATTATTTAAGATCGTCATATAAATAACTCTCACAGTACGATTTAGCCCTCTGGTCCAGATTAAATCAAATAGGCTTCGGAAGTACTCTTTTACGTATGTTTTTAAATCTAATGCACTTGTCTCAGGAGAGAGGGCTCATGATGGAGGATGTAAAGACGCTTCTTAAGGAGGCATCCGATCTTAAGGATAGGGGAAGTTATAAAGAGTCCTTTGCTACTTTGAGGAGGGTGTTACAACTCTCGTTCAAGCTAGTCCTATCTAGACTTGAGATAGATGCCCCCTATGAGAGTACCTTGTCCCTCTACCACTTAATACCCATTGAGCTCAGGCCACCCATAGGAGAAAGGGAACTGGAGGATTTCGAGATTAAGTACATGCTTTCCCTTAGCTCGGATCCCTTGGATCCCCGATCTCTAGAGGCAGGCTTAGAGATAGCAGAAAGAGTCGTTCATTGGGCAGATTCTATCATGAAAAATAAGAGAGAGGAATCACTCGAACCTAAGGGCTTCAGCGGGCTCTAACTTAGCTGCCTGACGCGCGGGCGGTATAGCTCCTATGAGCGTTATCAGGAAAGTGACTCCAGCTATTGTGAGTGCGTACTCTGGAGGTAGGGTGGGAGTTACAGAGAGACTTATACTACCATGCGGCGTTCTCACACCAATTCTAGATGCAGCACCTCCGCTTATCGCTAATGACACCAATTGAGAGAGCAAGATGGCTCCAGTATAGCCACCGATGATCCCGAGTATAATCGCTATTGCGCTCATTATTACCCCTTCAAACAAGAATGAAAGCATTATTTCCCTTTGAAGTGCCCCCATCGCTCTCATTACTCCGATTATCCTGGTCCTCTCTGTAACTGTGGTGTACATAGCGTTCATGATCCCGACTGATGCTACCACTATCGTCATCACAGCTATCGAGCTCAAGGCTATTATTGAGGTATTTATCATCGTATCTAGAGCTCTTTGAAGATCCCTCATAGCTATAGGATAAGCTGAGTCCCCATATTCATCCCTCAGCTCGCTAACAACCTGATCTATTCTATTAACATCATCCACGATCACGACTAGAGTAGGGTAGTCCCTCCTGTTGTAGAACCTCTGGTACATGCTCATAGCATAATCTAAGGGGATCAGTATTGAATTATCGACATCTGTCATTATTGAAGTGCCGTATGGCGCTAGCACGCCATAAATAGTCCCTCTTATGCTTCCCTTATTGATGGGCCCACCGATGGAGATCCTAATGCCTAATCCGATTAAATCCCTAGCATCTTCAACAGGAATCTGGCTCAATATGTTATTCCCTATTATCACAGCTTGCTCAGCTTGATTAGATGGCCAATCTCCGTATTGGAGCTTTAGATCTGGGAAGAGCTCCTCCACATAGTTGACATCGAATCCAATGATACTAGCTCTGATATTCTGCCCCATGACATTGAACTCGCCGAAAATCCTTATCATTGGGATCACAGTTTCCACTCCATCCATCGTGCTTATCTTAGCTAAGTCGGACTCAGTGAATGAGGTCTCCCTGGGAATTAGATAGATGACCCTCAGGCTCCCTCCTTTTATTATCTTCTGTATAGCTACTCCATAACCAGCGGCGTAAGATACCACTGCTGTTAGAGTCAATACTCCGAGGAAGATGCCGAGGAGAGTGAGGTAGGTCCTCCTCTTCCTGCTCCTCATTGCCTTAAATGAGAACTTAATTATGTCAAGGAGCCTCAATTTTATTAAGCACCTCCTCGCTCCTCCTGAATAAGAATCTCCCGATGACCAATCCGATCACTAGACCGGCTGCGAGCCAAACTGCCCAGTAAGTTATGTTAGTAGCCGGGCTTACCCTTGCTACGCTCACGTTTCTGAAAGCTCTGTCGGTCAAATTGCCCGTCAGATTCCCTACGCTTCCGGAGACAGTCAGCTCCATCCTCGTTTCCTTCCAGTTCCCAGGAGAAGCTAGATAACCGACAGAGATACTCAAAGTTCTCGATACTCTCTCCGTCTCGCATGAGAGAGTGAAGCCCGTGCTCTCTCCGCTCTTCAGATCCCCTATATACGTTGAAGCGCCTGCGCAAGCTCCGGAGCATATCGTTACGTTGACGTACTTCGCATCCCTCTCACCGACATTCGCTATGTTACCGAAGACCCTCAGCCTCCCCGAACTATAGGTAGCGCTAGCGCTTGAAAACACTACTTTAGCTTCCTGAATTCTCTCCAGCCCTATCTGAACGCTATTCTGCTTCTCTACATCCAAGCCATTCTCGAATTCCCTGTAAGTGAACTGCAGTATTATCTGATATGAGGGGTAGTCCTCGAGTGGGAGTACCCTGAGAGTTACGTTCCTCTCCTCACCGGGCATTATATCCCCGAGATCGAAGAGATTGGCTCCAATTATCGATACAGTCTGTGAGGATATCTGGACCCTCGTCTTCCTAGCTGTCTCATCCCCCGAATTCTCGATAGTTATCATTATGTTCTTAGGAACTCCACCGTAAACGGAGCTCTCGTTAGAGAAAGCTATGAGACTCGGTTTATTCTCAGTAGCTTCTGTCTTAAATATAGGGACTGTGAATACTTCCGATATTGAATAGTACCTCCCTCCGCTCTTATACTGTACTGTGACAGCTATCCTATCGTACTTCCTTCCAGTCCCCCTCTCCACGAATGTCCCGACTTGGAAGACCGTAGAGGTATTCGGGGGCAGGATCACTTGATTCCCCACGTTGGGATTCAACAACCTTATGAAGGAAGAGCTGAGAACTATTGAAGATATCTGAACATCTTCAGTACCTCCATTCACGACCTTGAGCGTTAAAACTGAAGTATCTCCCTCTATAGCGCTACCTTTCAGGTAAACATAGACTGGGGACGCAGATCTCACCTCAAGGTTGAAGGTGAAGATGTCATAGCTGCTATCGACTTGATAGTTCTCGGAATCGAAGATCCTATAGCTCACGTTGAGGTTGAACTCGTAAATGCCCGGTGGAGCTGTTGATGGAACCTCTAATGGGAACATCAATTGAAATGATTCACCATCAGTGAACTTAGTCTTCGAGGTCTGGAGAGATGGTGATATTCTCACTACTCTCTCACCATTAGGGCTCCTGAGGTTTTCCGGGATCTCTAGAGTAGCTTCGAAGGGGCTCAAAGTGTAGTCTTTAGCTACATATGTCCTCAAAGTGACCGTTATGTAAACTAAGCCGTCACCGGCATAGACTATGGCTGGTTGATCCCTCGTCCCCCACCTATAATCGACTAGAGTTAACCCCCAGAGCTTGGCTTCCCCATAAAACGAGGGGAGCATGAGAAGGAACAGGAGGAAGAATACCTCAGGTTTCGACATGGGATATCACCTCCTCACTCACTATGATACCATCCCTTATCCTAGCTATCCTATCGCACATCTCGGCCATCGTTTGATTGTGAGTGACCATGACGACTGTCCTTCCCTCCCTCACCAACCCTCTCAATATCTCCATAACCTGCAAGCCTGATGCAGAGTCCAAGTTTCCTGTGGGCTCATCCGCCAATATTATAGGAGGGTTATTTGCGAGAGCCCTAGCTATCGCGACCCTCTGTTGCTCACCTCCCGAGAGTTCAGAGGGCTTATGATTCTCCCTGCCCCTCAGCCCGACGCTATCTAGGAGTTCCATGACCCTCCTCTTCCTGTTCCCATTGTACCCACCTATAGCTAGAGCTAGCTCAATATTCTCAGCTGCTGTGAGCCAGGGCACTAAATTGAACGTTTGGAAAACGAAACCTATAGTCCTCCTCCTCATTAAGGTCATCTGTTTATCGTTGAGCGTTGCGAGATCTCTACCCATTATCCTCACGCTTCCAGAAGTGGGTCTCGTCAGGAGGCCCATTATACTGAGGAGGGTCGTTTTCCCGCTACCTGAGGGACCCATTATCGCTAAAAACTCACCCTTTCTTACATCGAGGTTTATCCCTCTAAGAGCCTCTACATAATTTCCCTTTGTCCCATAAACCTTTCTAACGTTTCTAAGTTCGTAGGCATGCTCTCTAGCCATATGCACCGAGCATCGAGGGAGCATTTATTAATAAACTTTGCTAAGTTACTTATTAAAGAGACCTCTCCATACATTATTTAAAAATTTTATAATTGATTTCTCATGTCATAAGTTTTTATCATTTTTAAGAAGATATTTACGAGATTTGCAAATTCATATCCCATAAGTTTTTCTATTTCATCGATGAACTTCTCCTCCAGGGCTCCCCTATCCAATCCGTATCTGCTCTCGATCATGCTTAAGTTATAAGCGAATATCTTAACTACTCTCTCATCTTCATCACTCATAGGCCTCGCTGATAGAGCGTTCTTCAATATCTCGAAGCTCTCGAGGAAAGGCTCACTATCTGAGAGATCTAGCTCTATCGCATAACTTTCAGCAATTAAATCTATTAATGAGGAAATTTTTTCACATGATAGGTAATCTTCAGCTAGAGAGAGTGTCCTTATAGCTTCAGAGAGCGCTAACACGACTGCGCTCATCGGAGCATTAGTGCGCAGCTACTTTATAATCTCGATAGTAACTCCCGAGTCGAAGGGATCGCTCATGGTATCAATACCGAGGGGCTTCAGGGACTTCCCTCCGCCGATGATGATACTCAGGAAGAAGGTCTTGAGTAAAATAGAGGAGATATTCAGGAGGTATGGCTTCGACCCGATAGAGACACCCTCCCTAGAGTACTGGGAGACAGTTAAGGGGAAGCTCGGGGAGGAGGCCGAGAGCAAGCTCATGTTCATCTTCCCCGATTTCTTCAGCAAGGAATGGTACACGCTGAGATATGAGTTAACATTCCCTTTAGCTAGGTATATGGCTATGCACCCTGAGACGCCTCTCCCGTTCAAGAGGTATCACATTGGGAACGTCTGGAGGCATGAGGAGCCTCAAAAGGGGAGATATAGGGAATTCCTGCAATGCGATGCTGATATAGTCGGTAGCCCATATCCGGAAGCTGATGCTGAGGTTATATCAGTCAACATAGATGTGATGAGATCATTCAAATTTGAGAACTTCAGGATCAGGCTTAACGATAGGAGGCTCTTGACTGGTGTGTTTGAGGAGGAGTTAGGGATAAACAACCCTCTCCCTATATACAGAGCTATAGACAAGCTCGATAAGATAGGGGTAGATGGAGTGAGGGGAGAGCTCGCTAGATTGGGAGCTCATGAATCCCTAATAGATAGAATTGTGGGACTGATCTCGATGAGGGGTAGTTTCGATGAGGTATCTCAGGCATTCAGGAGGATAGACAACGATAAAGTCAAAACAGCTCTCGATCACCTAGAGGAGATATTCTCCATAGTTTCTGACGATAGGCTCATCTTAGATCTCTCATTAGTGAGGGGTCTCGATTACTATACTGGTCCAGTCTTCGAGACTAGCGTCAGCGAACCCAGGATAGGCTCGTTAGCTGGGGGAGGGAGGTACGATAAACTGATAGGTCTTTACTCTGGGAGGGACGTTCCAGCGACTGGTGTGAGCTTGGGCGTGGAGAGGTTAATAGATGCCGGTCTGGAGTTAGGTATCTTCGATTTGAGTGAGAGGAGTTACACGGATGTATTCATCGTGAGCGTTAGGAGGGAGAACTGGAGGTACGCTTGGCGTATCTCGAGGATCCTCAGGGAAGGGGGCTTCAATACATCACTGGATCTGATGAGGAGGAGTCAAGCAGCTCAGAGGGAGTACGCTAATAAGATAGGGGCCAAGGTAATCGCTTTCGTTGGACCCTCCGAGGAGGAAAATGAGGCAGTTACACTATACTCTAGAGATCTCAGGAAGACAGTCAAGATATCAGAACTGATAGACTCCGTTAGAGAGTTTCTCTCCGGATCTTAACCCTATAATCTACATCTATCCTCACGAATTCTTCCAACTCATCCAATGAGTTCAGGAAACTCGGGAAGTTCCTCAAGCTCACGATAGCTACACCCTCCCTAGATCTAACGACTCCTGTATCAAGCCAGGAGACTATAACCGGGATTATTTGAGATTCTCCATGCTCCTTAATTAAACAATCTATTGACCCAGATCTCATAGCCTCATCGAAAGCCTCTGCTTTCCTCAAATGACCTCTAGCTACGGATTCTATCTTCCCAGGTCTCCCCCTCACGGACCACATCTTACAGTCTATGAGCAGGATAAATTCCTCACTCACGCCGAGGACATCTATCTCATACTTTCTATCGTTCTTGAACCTCAATCCCCTAATAGCCTCCATTCCATGTATTTGAAGTCCCCTCATACAGAAAGCCTCGAAATCCTTCCAACTCAGTAGGGAGGTGGCCTTCTCTGGAGAGACTCCTATCTTTAAGAGGCAAAAGGCAACCCCTATTGGATCCCTCTCCGGCTCTGTCCCCAGTTCGTCCTCTAAGTATTCTAAGAGTTTCGGGTCAACTCTCTTCCAATCTCCCAAGATCATCAGGTGGAGTTGACTCTCAGCGAGGTCCTTGAGCAGTGAGTACATTGAGATGAGTGGCTAAGAACTCATTAAAAATCTCTCGGGGGCTTCGATCTCTCATGATAGGGAGCTTGATTTAGGGAAATCCGTGCGGGGATCATCACTGAGAAAGTTTTTAAAGTTGTATTTGAGTCCTCCCTCACTACTGGAGGTGCGAGTATGGGGGATTTAGTTTGGCTCTGAGTTCTACCCTGCTCCCATGATCTCAGTTCTCATCATAACTGATCCTACTGACTCTTCTAATCCCGGAGGTGATCTCGAGTGCTGAGGGTGAATCTTAGAGAAGAGGATTTACCTAAGTATTGGTACAATATAGTCTCAGACCTTCCCGACTTACCTCCCCCCATACATCCAGTTACGAAGGAGCCCCTTGGACCCAATGATTTCTATCCACTCTTCCCCGAGGAGTGCGTAAATCAGGAGTTCTCCAAGGAGAGGTATATAACTATACCTGAGGAGCTGAAGGAATTCTACCTCAGGATAGGGAGGCCCACCCCTCTCTACAGAGCTAAGAGGCTCGAGGAATATTTGGGGACTCCTGCCAAGATATACTATAAGAGGGAAGATGTATCACCGACGGGGAGCCATAAGCTGAACACTGCATTAGCTCAAGCCTTCTATGCTGCAAAGGAGGGACTCGAATACCTGACTACAGAGACCGGAGCTGGGCAGTGGGGCAGCGCCCTATCTTATGCTACGATGATGATGGGGATAAGAGCCCTCGTCTTCATGGTCAGGATATCTTACCTTCAGAAACCTTACAGGAAGCTCGTCATGAAGCTCTACGGTGCCGAAGTAGTGCCTTCACCGAGCGATAGGACAGAGGTCGGGAGGAAGTACTTGGAGAGAGATCCTGAGCACCCTGGATCATTGGGGATAGCGATAAGTGAAGCTATAGAGGCGGCTATGAAGGACGATAAGGCTAAATATTCCCTAGGGAGTGTCCTCAATCATGTGATCCTCCATCAGACGATAATAGGATTGGAAGCGAAGAAGCAGTTCGAGGTATTGGGGGAGAAGCCGGATATCTTGATAGGCTGCGTCGGTGGGGGGAGCAACTTCGCGGGCTTCACCTTCCCGTTCCTAGAGGAAGTCCTGAGGGGAAAGGAAAGTTACGATGTAGTGGCTGTAGAACCATCAGCAGTCCCCTCACTGACTGATGGAGAATATAGGTATGATTTCGGTGATACAGCTGGTATAACGCCACTACTCAAGATGTATACGTTAGGCCATGATTTCGTACCGCCTCCTATTCACGCTGGTGGTTTGAGGTACCACGGTGCCGCGCCTACAGTGAGCTTACTGAAGGACAAGGGTATAATAAGGTCGGTTAAGTACTCACAGGAGGATGTTTTCGAAGCAGGCAGGATCTTCGCAAGGACCGAGGGGATAATCCCAGCGCCCGAGACGAATCATGCGATAAAAGCGGTAATAGATGAAGCTCTGAAGGCTAAAAGAGATAGTGAGAGGAAAGTAATTGCCTTCAACTTCTCCGGGCATGGATTGTTAGATTTGAAAGGCTATGAAGATGTTTTAAAAATCTAAAAATTATTCTTTGATTATTCTAGTCCCAGTTTTACCATCTAGAGCATCTACCGCTTTATCTAAGCTCGTTATTATGGCAGTTTTACCCGTCCGCTCAACGAACCTGATCGCTGCCAGTACCTTAGGTCCCATGTTACCGGGTGGGAAGTGCCCTTCCTCATAGTACTTCTTCGCCTCCTCTATTGTGAGGACGTCTAGGAACTTCTGATTTTCCCTCTTGAAGTTTATAGCTATCTTCTCGACATCAGTCAATATCATGAATACATCGGCCCCTAAGGAGGAAGCGAGCCTCTCCCCTGCTAGATCCTTATCTATGACAGCATCCACTCCCTCTAGCTCCTCCTCATCTACTACAGGTATTCCTCCACCTCCCGAGGCTATCACAATTATACCGGAGTCCACCATCCTCCTTATCGCCTCTATCTCAACTTGCTTTATCGGGTCCGGCGATGGAACTACTCTCCTCCATCCCTTCCCAACATCGTACTTCATGACCCAGCCCAGTTTATCCTTCTCCCTGGCCTCCTCCTCACTGTACCAAGGGCCTATGAACTTCGTGGGATTTCTGAAAGCGCTATCATTCCTATCCACGAGGACCTGAGTGATAACAGTCGCTACCGGTATATCGATTCCCGCTTTCCTAAGCTCGTTTATCAGAGATTGCTGGATCATGTATCCTATCAGCCCTTGGCTCATAGCACCGCAAGCGTGCAGAGGCATCGCGGGGACTTGGGAGGATCCAGCTTCTTGTTGAAGCAGTATAGCGCCGACTTGAGGACCATTACCATGAGTTATAACTACCTTATGTCCTCTCTTCACTAGCTCAACTATCTGCTTGGCTGTCACCCTAGCGTTAGCTAGCTGCTCCTCGAAAGTCCCCTTCTGCCCGTATTGGAGGAGGGCATTGCCTCCCAAGGCTATAGTGAGTAAGCTCATGGGATCACCTCATGATTAAAAAATTATAAAAATTTAGACCAGGGCAGCTAATATGGCTGCCTCGGTCCAGAGCCTGTTCTCAGCTTGATCGAAGACTACGGACCACTTACCCTCTATCACATCATCAGTCATCTCATTTCCCCTGTACGCCGGGAGGCAGTGCATGAATATAGCGTTCTCCTTAGCGAGGCTCATTATCTCAGGCGTAACAGTAAAGGGGGCGAAATCCTCCTTCCTCTTATCCTTGGTCTCCTCGGGCTTCCCCATACTCCACCACGTATTTGCATACACTATATCGGCCCCTCTGACTGCCTCCTTAAGGTCGTGGACTATCTCTAGCTTAGTTCCCCTACGAGCAGCCTCCCTCTCACCGAACTTCCATATCTCCTCGATCGGATTGTACCCGCGGGGGACTGCTAGTATTAAGTCCATGCCGAATAGCGGCGCTGTGGCGATGAGGGAATGTGCTACATTCCATACATCCCCAGTATACACTATCTTGAGGCCATCCCACCTCCCAAACTTCTCCTTTATTGTCATGAGGTCAGCTAATGCTTGGCATGGATGTTCCTCATCTGAGAGAGCGTTTATCACCGGATTCTTCATGTAGTTAGCGTATTCTACTATCTCCTCCTGACCGAAGGTCCTTATGACGAGGGCATCATAATACCTATCCAAGACTCTAGCGGTATCCTTGACTGGCTCTCCCCTCTGGAGTTGAAGTTCATCGGGCCTCATATAGACGGAAAATCCACCCAATCTAAAGACAGCTACCTGAAATGAATTTCTAGTTCTCGTTGATGGTTTCTTGAAGAGAAGAGCTACTGATTTGCCCTCCAGAGGTCTGACCCTTATACCGGAGTACCACATCTTCTTCAGATCGATGGACATCTGAATCAGATATTCTAGCTCCTCCCTCGTGTAATCCCTCGTTGTTATATAATCTCTACCCTTCAGATTGAACAGGGCCATGATATCACCCCTCAAGAGCTTCTGGGAATTATTAAAAACCTTTGTTTAAGATATGGGTATCTTCACCGACTAAATAGAAAAGAATTAGTTAGAAAAATCCGCAAGTTTGTTTCAGGAAATTTACCCAAAGTTTATAAGTGAAGCTCAGCAAAATAGATACCCTGCGAGTCAGGGGGTGTTTTTTTATGGCGATGAGTAGAGGTGTCCTAATAGGTCTCGCGGCTATAGTAGTTATCGTGGTAGCGGCGGCTGTGTTTTTCTTAACAATGCAACCGAAGGAAGCTGGGACCGTTAAGATCGGACTCATTGCTCCATTAACAGGAAGCTTAGCAGAGCACGGACTCGATATGAAGCAGGCAGCCCTCCTAGCTGTAGAGGAGATAAACTCAAAAGGTGGAATTTTGGGAAAGAAGGTGGAGCTCGTCATAGAGGATACTGCTTGCAAGGCTGATCTAGCGACAGCGGCTGTCCAGAAGATGATAACCCAGGATAACGTGTATGCGATAGTGGGGGAGTATTGCTCTACCGTTACCTTAGCGGTTCAGCCAACGATAATGGAGAATAAGAAGCTCCTCTTAGTTCCCGTATCCGTAGCAACTAAGATAACTGAACAGGGCTACAAATACACTTTCAGGAGCTGCGCAAATCAGTGGATGCAGACGACCCAACATGCTGATTGGGTAGTTGAGCACTTGAAACCGAAGACTGCGGCTATGTTGGGAATAAACGATGATTACGGAAGGGAGGGTCTCAAGATCTGGGGAGAAAGAGTAAAGGCGAAGGGTGTGACTATAGTTGCTGAGGAATACTTTGATGCTGGAACCACCGACTTCACGCCTCAACTCTCGAAGATAAAAGCTGCCAATCCGGATGTCATATTCGTCGTCGCTAACATAAGGGATGCCGCTAATATATTGAAGCAGGCCCATGAGATAGGCCTCTACAAACAGTTCAGCATGTTGGGTGGTGTTACCAGCGAGGAATTCCTTAAATTAGCCGGAGATGATGCTTTAGGCCTTGTCCATGTTAGTTACTTTGAACCGACATCTAAGAGACCCGTTGCTCAAGAATTCGTCCAGAAGTTCGTTCAGAAGTGGAACAGGACGCCTGCTATGTATGCCGCAGGAGTCTGGGATGCTTTCATGACGTTGAAATATGGAGTTGAGAAAGCTGGAACCTGGGATGTCGATAAGGTAGCTGAGGCGATCAAGACTATAAAGTTCGAGGGGGCTCAGGGGACGATATACTATGATGAGAAGGGCCAGGCTCAGACTAAGGTCCTCTTAGTGCAGGTGCAGAAGGTCGATGGAAAGCTCAAGAGGGTCATCCTCTACCCCGATTCTGATAAGGAGGGAGAGTACATACCTCCCGAGAAGCTTTACGGTGGCTGACACTCAAATTTTTACTTTTTTATTATAGAGGAGGTGTTAACTTGCTCTCCACATCGCTCCTAGTAGAGCAGACGCTTCTGGGCCTGATGATGGGAGGTATTTACGCTGCAGTAGGCGTTGGGCTGACGATGATATTCGGGGTGATGAAGCTTAGCAACTTCGCCCATGGCGAGTTCTACATGCTGGGGGCCTTCCTCACCTACACGCTGGTCAGCGCTTTGGGTAGCGATCCATACATACTTGCACCTCTAGCAGCAATAGCCGTTGGGTTCTTAGGGATAATTCTCAATAAGTTGGTCTTCCTATCACTCTACAAAGAGCTTAGAGAGGCTAAAGGAGCAGCAGCTTTCTTTTTCCAGGATCTCAGATTCATCATGCTGACTATAGGCCTCTCGATACTCTTCGTAGATCTCGCATTGGTTATCTGGGGGCCTATCCCCATAGCTATACCCAGTGTCCTCACATCGCATATAATAAAGCTTCCGGGAGGGTTTTCCTTCTCTCTAGCGAGGATAATGACTTTCATCATAGCTTTAGCTTCATTGATCATATTATACATGTTCCTCAGGGTAACTAAGACCGGGAAGGCTATAAGGGCTACTGCCCAGAACCCCTCGGCAGCCGCTCTAGTGGGAATAGATACTTACAGGATATACGATGTAACGATGTTCATCTCCACCGCCTTAGCAGCGCTAGCTGGAGGTATTCTGGGGCCCATATACAATGTATACCCAACGATGGGGTTGGATGTAGTCGCTAAAGCATTCGTAGTCGTCATAACAGGAGGTATGGGTAATGTAATCGGTAGCATACTTGCGGGATTCCTTATAGGGCTCGCGGAGGGCTTAGGAGGCGTATTCCTCGGGACTGAATATAGGCAGGTGGTAGCCTTCGTTATAATGATCTTAGTCCTCTGGTTCAGGCCTCAGGGTATCTTAGGAGGGAGGAGAAGCTGATGTTAGGAATAACTAGAGACCTCATAATTGGAGATCTCAAATATTACGCTTTAGCATTCATCTTGCTCCTTCCTTTGCCTCTAGCCGGAGATTACATTACCCACATAGCGATAATGATAATGCTTTACTCAATAACGGCGGCTAGCTTGGATATACTAGTGGGTTACACGGGAAGGCTCTCGCTGGGTCACGCGGCATTCTACGCCATAGGTGCTTATACATCAACATTGCTCAGCATGAACCTCAACGTAAATCCCTGGATAGGAATCATAATTGGTGGTATATTGGCCTCAATATTCGGATTGATACTTGGAATTCCTTCATTAAAGCTGAAGGGTCCTTATCTCGCTATTTCAACACTGGGCTTCGGCGTGATAGTTCAGCTGATGCTGATAAACCTCGATTGGCTGACAAGAGGACCTATAGGAATACCAAACATTCCTCCGCTCCCCGGAGGACCTATAGACCTCAGAATCAAGTCCTCATTCTATTATGTCGCTCTTATATTGACTCTTCTCAGCATATTCTTCCTGCACTTACTGACTAAGTCTAGGGTGGGGAAGATATTAGTAGCGATAAGGGAAGATGAGGATGCAGCCCTCTCCGTCGGAGTTAACGTGCCATTCTTCAAGATATTTGCTTTCATCATAGCGACGTTCTTCGCAGGTCTCTCAGGTGGTCTATACGCTCATTATATAAGGTACATAAGTCCCGCGATGTCCGCACTCTCTGAATCAATAAACATACTTTCCATGACGATAATAGGCGGATTCGGGACTTTAGTAGGTCCTTTGATGGGAGCAGCTCTTCTCACAATACTTCAGGAAGTCCTGAGGCCCTACTTAGAGTACAGGTACCTGATATATGGGGGCCTCATAGTGGTAGTGATGAAGTTCTTCCCATCAGGGATCTACGGGCTCCTCCAATCAATAATCAGGAAGGTGAGAGGATGATTTTAGAGGCTAATAATATCACTAAGAGGTTCGGCGGACTTGTAGCTGTAGATGATGTCACCTTTAGCGTCAGGGAGAGGGAGATATTCGGGATAATAGGCCCTAATGGTGCAGGTAAGACTACGCTATTCAATGTGATAACTGGCTTCTATAAGCCGGATAAGGGCAGGATCATCTTCCAAGGCAGTGATATAACTGGGAAAAAACCAAATGAAATAGCTAAAATGGGTCTTTTGAGGACTTGGCAGATCGTCAGACCCTTCTTAGGGATGAAGGTGATAGATAATTTGCTCGTCCCAATGTACGTGAAGAAGGGCATAATTGGAGGCATCACCGAACGTGAGGCAATTGAAAGGGCGAATGAGATCTTAGAATTCGTTGGATTATCCCACAGGAGAGATTTCCTTGCTGAAGCCTTGCCCCAAGGTGAGAGGAAGAGGCTTGAGATAGCTAGAGCCCTCGCATCGGAGCCGAAGTTGCTGATGTTAGATGAGCCCGCTGGAGGGCTCACTCCCACCGAGATGGATGAAGTGATGGATGTTGTGAGGAAGTTGAGGGAATCCGGCATAACCGTAGTGGTGATAGAGCACAACATGAGGGTCGTAATGGGTATATGTGAGAGGATAATGGCTCTGAATTTTGGAAGGAAGATCGCCGAAGGAACCCCTGAGGAAATAGGGAGGAATGAAGAAGTAATAAAGGCTTATTTGGGGGAGAGGTTCCATGTTGGAGGTTAAGGACGTATCTGCATCTTATGGGAAGGCACTAGCTCTTAAGAGGGTCTCACTAAGGGTTGAGAAGGGCGAAATAGTATCTCTGATAGGAGCTAATGGTGCAGGTAAGACTACGACTCTAAGAGTGATCTCTGGGCTTCTGAGACCAAATAGTGGCGATGTAATAATGGACGGTCGGAGCATAGTCGGTAAGGAACCCTTCCAAATCGCATCGCTCGGCCTCATACATGTCCCGGAGGGGAGGGGGCTCTTCCCGGAGATGACCGTCATTGAGAACCTCGAAATGGGGGCTTTCTTAAGGAAGGACAGGGAGAGTGTGAAACGCGACCTTGAGTTCGTCTACTCACTCTTCCCGATCCTGAAGGAGAGGGGGAAGCAGCTAGCTGGGACTCTGAGCGGAGGGGAGCAACAGATGCTAGCTATAGCTAAGGGCCTGATGGGAGCTCCGAGGATCTTATTGCTCGATGAACCATCGCTCGGGCTCTCACCCATAATGGTCGATAGGATATTCGATGCGATACAACAGATAAATAAGGAGAGAGGGATATCCATTTTAATAGCTGAGCAAAATGCTTATATGGCTCTAAGTGTCAGCCACAGGGCATATGTAATCGAGAACGGAACTACTGTCATGGAAGGCACTGGAAGGGAGCTTCTAGGAAATGAACATGTAAAGAAAGCATATTTGGGGATTTGAATCCTATTCAGGGGCACTATATCTCTCTATTATCTCTTTTATATCCAGTAACTCCACTTCCAGCCCCCTCAGGCTGCTCAGATATTTCGCTGCTTTCGCTGAATTCGTTGTCACTTTCTTGATCCCCAGTTCCTCGAGCGGAGAGACGACCATGCAAGTATCATACCATATTTTAGCCCCGAATCTTTCGATCTTCCATTTAAGCCTCTCTATTAGGGGCATGAATGCCCTAGCTGTGAATATCCAGAATTTGACGATCGCCTTCCTCCCATTCATCAGTTCTGAGAGTTCTTCAATCTCCTGAAGGGATAGGTGGGGGCATCCGAGTACCACGAGATCAGTACCCCCATCGAAGGAGCTAAGCTCCTCACGTAAGCTCAATAGATCCCTCTTAGTGACTCGAATAGATTTCGAGGCATATGAGAACTTATTAGGGGTGATTCCAGGTATATGGTACATTTCTATTGAACCTGAAGCCGCACCAGCGGCTGCCAGTGCCTTCAGCTCGGCTAAAGAGGCTCTCTTAACGTTATAGATAGGTACTGAATCGGGGTATTGGAGCCCAGTGTAGTACGCGAGTAAATAGTAGTGAAGCAAGTTCTCTAGGGGCTCCGGGTAAACTGCTAAGTCGGGCACCCTGTTCTCATCTAAATGCTTCCCATATAGAGGGGTGTATCCTGTGGCCGCTGCCACTATAGTCTTCGTAGCCCCTTCTCTGTTCGATCTAGCTCCTATAACGCTATTTACGAAAGCTACGGCGCTAGATTCCCCCCAGCAGACGCTCTCACCGTAAACCGGGAGGTTTCCGGAGAGGTAGGGGATGCAGGTGAAGGTCGGCAGGGCCCCCATCTCGATAAGCGAATCGACTATCTCTACTTGTTTCCTCGCGAAGCCCTCAGGTATTCCCATATCCCTCCAACTGATTAGATCCATACCAGCTGGATTCGTCGTAGCAGTTACCTTGAACTTGATCTTGCTAGCTATCTCTGATAACCATTCCCTCCCGGCTTCCCCTATCGTAGCATAAGATACGCCGGATATATGAACCGATTTGATCCTCGCGAACCTCTGAGCCCCTGAGATAGATGCTTCCCTCTCCAAATACCTCTTTAAGCTTTCATCGATCTCCTCATCCTCAAGTTTCACTTCCTTAACTCCTTTAAGCTCAACAGGTATTCCCGCGAGTTCGGCAGCTATTGTGACACTATCAGGTTCCTCTAAAATTATCTTCAATGGTGCAGCGTTATTCCTCTTCAGAGCGAAGAAGATATATGCTCCTACTGTCGAGCCAGTGGATCCCCTTAACCTTACGATCCTGCCGGCGATACTCTCCCCCTTCTGGGGGTGGCCTTCCTGCACTATCCTACCTGTCCTCACGTCTATGCCATCTAGCCAGGAGATAGGTGCGCTCAACGTGAGCTCGCTCAAAGCTCTTGGAACCCCCTCACTATATTAAAATCCATCTTCTTAATTAGAGCTGTTAACAGCTTCATTGCAGCTTCAACATCATCTGGAGAGAGTATAGAGCTATGAGAATGTATATGTCTCGTGGGAATTCCGAGTACGACTGATGGGACACCCTTACTGTGTAAATGAACTCTTCCCGCATCAGTACCTCCTTTAACTGCTGAGAGCTGGTAGGGGATGTTCTCCTCCTCCGCTACCTCTACGACGAACTCCCTCAACTTGAAGTTCGGTATCATACTCCTATCCCAAGTTATTATCGAGACACCCTCCCCCATCTTCGCTGGGGCCTCGGCTGAAGTTATCCCAGGGGAGTCGCCGGCTATATCGACATCCACTGCGATGAAGACATCGGGGTTGACGACATCAGCTGCTGTCTCAGCACCTCTCAATCCGACCTCCTCCTGCACAGTCGCGACAGCGTAGTAAGTATTGGGATGATTTATCCCCCTCTCCTTCAGATTCTTCAGGACCTCCATGACGACTAAAGTGCCAACTCTATCATCGAAGGCCTTCCCGAGCCAAGCCTTCCCTCCCCTCAATACCTCGAATGGCGCTAGAGGGGCGACTGGGTCCCCTATCCTTATCCCCATCTCCTTCACTTGATCCTTGTTCTTAGCACCCACGTCTATGAAGAGGTCCTTTATCTCGATGGGCTTATTCCTCTCCTCAGGGGTCATTAGGTGAGGGGGCTTGCTAGTGATCACCCCGACGTGATCCCCTTTCCTCGTCCTCACGATGACTCTCTGAGCCGGTAACGTAGTCGAAGCCCATCCACCCAGCGTTTCGAACTTCAGGAACCCATTATCCTCTATCGAGACTATTATAAATCCTATTTCATCGACATGACCAGCAGCCATTACTTTCGGCCCTTCAAATTCCCCAGTTTTCTTGAATATGATTGATCCGAGACCATCTCTCATTGAACTATCAGAAAAAATCGAATATCTCTCTTTGATTAAGCTAATTGGCTCGGATTCAAACCCAGATGGACCAAAACTCTCTGAGAGCCTGGAGAAGAAGCTCACCAACTCCTCGTCCATAAGTCTAGTGACTATAGGTATAAAATTAACTTTATCTGGTAGAGTGATGATGCCTAAGGAACCCGGAGCTCATATGAGAGCTGAGATAAACGAGCAACCTGAAGCTATCGCGAGGACCCTTAAGGAGTGCTCAGATGAAGTTAGCGAAGCCGCTGAGTTACTGGATAATTCATTCGTATACGTCACTGGTAGTGGATCGAGCTATCATTCCTCTTTAGTGTTGAGCAGGGCCCTCTCTAGGATAGCTGGTTTGAGGGCGATAGCGATACCTGCATCAGAGCTCCCTGAATGGATCCCGGAGGAGCTCATCGATTCGGTTCTTGTAGCTATCTCCCAGAGCGGAGAGAGTATAGATGTCATAAATGCTGTAGAAACCTTTAGGAAGATTTCTCCCGGATCCCCTGTCCTCTCGATAACGAATACTAAGGATAGCACTCTCCATAAGATCTCTGATGCATCGATAATCACTAGGGCTGGGGAGGAAAGGGCTATAGCTGCTACAAAGACTTATACTACGCAACTCGCAGTTTCTTACCTCCTCTCACTCGAGTTAGCGGAGATCAGGGGCAAGGATGTCGAGTATCTCAAGGAAGAGCTTAAGAGGATCCCCGACGCCATTAAGGAGATCTTAAATAAGGATTATAGAGTTTACGCCGATGCTATAAGGGAGAAAGAGTTCGGATTCATCTTGGGGAAGGGTCCAAACTATCCTACAGCTCTGGAATCAGCCCTAAAACTTAGGGAGACTGCGAACCTGCATTACGTAGGTTACTCAGCGAGAGAGTTTTTGCACGGCCCGATACAGCTCCTCACAAAGGGGACTCCCGTATTCCTGATACTAGGATCTGAGATAGGAGATATAGCCCAGAGGGTGAGATCTCTCGGGGGCGATGTTATAAATTTGGATGAGGGAGGGGATATCGAATTGCCGAAGGTCAGTTATGAGATATCCCCCATAGTCGCAGTAGTCCCGATGCAATTACTCTCACTCGAAGTATCTATTTTAAGGGGATTAGATCCGGATAAGCCTGAGAGATTGACTAAGGTGGTGAGATGATGAAGCTACTCCTGATGGAATTGGACAACGTGCTCTACAATTCCAGGCTCCTGAAGGCGATAGCTAGAGAATGGGCTGTGACAGCGATGAGGGAGGCGGGCCTCCCGATAGATCACGAGATAGCCATGGAGACTCTGATGGAGGTCATTAAGGATAAGGGAGAGGATTATCCGTTCCATTTCGATGAGATGATGGTTAGGTTAGGGCTTAAGAGAGATTTCAGAGTGATAGCTGCTGGGGTGATCGCGTACCATGATGTGAAGAGGGCCTTCCTCAGGCCCCAGCCAGGCATAATGGAGCTTATAATGAGAGCGAGGGATGCGGGGCTTACTATAGGCGTTATATCTAGGGGGGAGCCCGTTAAGGAATGGGAGAAGGTCCTGAGATTGGGCATTCACCATATCGCCCATAAGATCTGGATAGGGAAGGATGTCTCCCTTAGGAGCGTTTTATCCGAAGGATTTAAGCCGGAGGAGATAATATTCATCGTCTGGAGTCCTGAGAATTTCGATGAGGCCAAGGTCCTCGGTATCAAGCATCTAGTGAAGTTGGGCGATGGTAAGATAGAGGTATTCGAGGGAGGCATTTTGATCAGGGAGGGTGAGTCTTGGAGACTGAAGGATGTTGTAGAAAGCCTTTTAGGAAAGCAATAGTCGGAGGTAGCTTCGATAGGCTTCATAGAGGGCACAAAGAGCTATTAGATCTAGCATGTAAGGTAGCAGAGAGCTTAGTCGTTGGATTAGCGGATGGGCCCCTGATAGAATCTAAGCCCCTAGCAGATAAGATCCTCCCATTCGAGGAGAGGGAGGCTTCCCTCAGGGAGTTCCTGAGTTCTAAGGGTGTTCCCTACGAAATTGTAAAAATTTTTGATCCAATGGGACCCGCTGCCGACATCGAGGAAGCCGATGCCATCGTAGTATCCACTGAGAGCTATAAGGGAGCTCTAGCCGTTAATGAGAGGAGGAGGCAGAAGGGATTGAGTGAGCTCAAGATAATAGTCATTCCACTCATCCTAGCTGAGGACGGTAAGCCCATATCCTCCAGCAGGATAAGGAGGGGGGAGATAGATACAGAGGGCAGACTCCTAGTTTAGCGTTAAATTTTTCAATTATATAGGTCCTGACGAGAGGGTGTCAGCTTTTGCCAGGGGAACTGCGATTGATGACAGGTTACGACGCTTTAGTTGAGGGGGCAATTACAGCTGGCTGTCGCTTCTTCGCCGGTTATCCTATCACACCTTCCACGGAGATCGCTGAGAGAATGTCCGCCCGGTTGCCTAGAGTTGGGGGTATATTCATCCAGATGGAGGATGAGCTCGCATCCATAATAGCGATAATAGGGGCCTCATGGGGAGGCCTGAAGGCCATGACAGCCACTAGTGGGCCAGGCTTCTCCCTCATGCAGGAAGGTCTGGGTTTCGCGGTAATAACGGAGACCCCTATAGTTGTAGTCGATGTAATGAGAGGAGGGCCCTCGACGGGCTTAGTCACACTACCATCTCAAGGTGATGTGATGCAAGCGAGATGGGGTAGCCATGGCGATTATGCTATAATCGCTCTTGCTCCATGGAGCTCTCAGGAGATGTTTGATCTAACGATAAAAGCATTCAATTTAGCTGAGATCTACAGAAATCCTGTTATCATACTCTCTGATGAGGTAGTGGCCCACATAAGGGAACCCGTAAGGATCCCCCCTCCGGATGATGTAGAGGTCGTTGAGAGGAGGAAGCCCTCCGTCCCACCGACGGAGTTCATACCTTATCTCCCAGAGCCCGGGGAATGGGTGAGTCCGATGCCAGCATTCGGGGAGGGCTATAATTTGCTAGTCGAGAGTGTCATGCATGACGAATTCGGGCACAGGATCGGTATGGGGCAGCCTATCGCCGAGAGGAAGATAAAGAGGATCTACTATAAGATAGAGAAGAACGTGGAGAAGATAGCGATGTATGAGGAGAGGGATCTCGAGGACGCTGATATAGCTATAGTCACATATGGCTCTTCAGCGAGGGCTTCCCTGAGGGCTATGAGAGATGCTAGGAGCCTTGGAATAAAAGTCGGGATGCTTAGGTTGATAACTCTCTGGCCTTTCTACGATAAACTCATAGAAGAACTATCTAACAGAGTGAAGTCCATCGTTGTCCCTGAGATGAATATGGGCAAGATCGTCAGGGAGGTTGAGAGGGCTTCTAAGGGGCAGTGCAAGATACTCTCAGCCCCTAAGGTTGGAGGCGTCTTACATAATCCTGATGAGATTTTATCAGCTGTTAAGCTGGCTGCGAGGTGATTGTATGATTCAGGAGGAGAACTTCGAGCATATACTCGCGAAGAAATATATGAGAACTGAATTATTGCCTCACGCTTTTTGTTCCGGATGCGGGATAGGGATAGTTGAGAGGATGATTCTGATGGCCTTCGAAGAGTTAGGAGAGGAAGAGTGGAAGCGGACAGCCTTTGTCAGTGGGATAGGATGCTCCGGTTGGACCCCTCTTTACTTTAGGAGCGATGTAGCTCATACACTACACGGTAGAGCGCTTCCCTTCGCTATCGGCTTGAAACTCGCTAAGCCGGAGCTCAATGTCATTGTGATAATGGGGGATGGTGATTCGATGGCTATAGGGGGGAACCACCTCATTCATGCAGCTAGGAGGAACATAGGGCTCACTGCCATCATAGTGACCAACATGGTATACTCACTCACCGGAGGTCAGGTGGCTCCGACGACGCCGGAGGGGGCTATAACTCAGACCACACCTTATGGGAATATAGAGCCGAATTTCGACTTAATTGAGTTGATGAAAGCTGCAGGAGCTACTTATTTAGCTAGATGGACGACATATCACGTAATTCAAGCTAAGAACAGTATAAAGAAGGCGGTGAAGCATAAGGGATTCTCTGTAATCGAGATAGTATCTCAGTGCCCCACCTTCATGGGGAGGTATGTCCTCAACAAGCCCGATCCCAGGGATATAATGCAGTGGTTCAAGGAGAATTCGATACCTGTAAGCGTCGCAGCTAATAAGAGTCCGGAGGAGCTTAAGGGCAAGATAATAGTCGGGGAGTTCCTCCACAAGACTGATGTGATGGAGTACACAGAGAGACTTAAGCTCCTCAGGGAGAGAGTTGGGAGGAGATGAATATGTCAGCCGCTAAGGTAAGGCAAATAGTCGTCAGCGATAAGCTCTGTAAGGGATGTTACCTCTGCATATGGGCCTGCCCATGGGGGGTGCTGGAGATAAAGGAGGAGAGGAACTGGAGGGGGATAAAGAAGCCGTATGCAGCCAAAATTGAGCAATGTAGAGCTTGCAGGTTATGTGAACTCTATTGCCCGGATTTCGCGATACAAGTGATAGTTAATGAGGAAGAGGAGGAGAAGATCTTAGAGGTTGAGGAGAGATACGAGAGGAAGTGGTTTGATAGGTTAAAGAAGAGGGATGAGATAATCTCGAGGGGTGTGTGGTGGTTATGAGGATAGAGGTAATGATATCCGGTTTCGGTGGGCAGGGTGTAGTCGTAGCTGGAGCTGTCTTAACTCAAGCAGCTGTCCTAGGGAATTATTATGCAGCGTCGACTTATACATATGGGCCGGAGGCCAGGTTAGGGTCGACGAGGTCTGAAGTAGTGATATCGGATGAGGAAGTAGATTACCCGAAGGTGCTCAACCCCGATTATTGGATAGTGATGAATCAGCATTCCCTGAATACATTATCTCCTAGATACCAATTTGGGAAGACTATTATTATTGCTGATGAGTCTAATATAAAATACTTTGAACCAATAGAGAAAAAAGCGAAGATAATTTACAAAATTCCTGCGACAGATGAGGCCGAGAGATTAGGGGATAGGTTAGTCACCAATATGTTGATGTTAGGGATATTCTCCGGGATTTCTGGGATAATATCACCGGAGAATCTAAAAGAAGCTATAAGGGAAACTGTCAGACCTCAATTCATTGAGATAAATATGAGAGCTGTTGATAGAGGTGTAGAGATAGCTAAGGCCCTCAAGGGATAAATTTATTTCCCTCCCAATCATTTCTCCCCGGGCTGTGATGAGTGTTCGGCAAGAGGGCTTAAGTGGCCCTTAAGAGGGTCAGCTGAGCCCGGGAGGATATATTGTTACCTATTAGAGATGAGAATCCGAGTCACGCTAGGCCTCTCGTCAGTTACTCTCTAATAGCGATCAATATAGTGATCTTCATCTTGGGATCGTCGAGCCCTGAGTTGATGCGTTCCCTAATAACCAGCTATAGCTTCATCCCCTCGGCCTCCATAGAGAGGCCCATCCAGAGTTCTCATAGATTGATCGCATCAACCTTCCTCCACGCTGGCTGGATCCATTTACTCGGAAATATTTTGTATCTCTCCATCTTTGGAGATAATGTTGAGGCTGCCTTTGGGCACGTAAATTACCTAATTTTCTATCTTTTCTCCGGAATCTCAGCGAACTTCACTCATATGATCGTCTCAGGATCCCCCGGGATGCCATTAGATCTACCAACTGTAGGCGCTTCAGGTGCTATAAGCGGAATTTTAGGGACCTATTTGATCTTCTATCCGAGGGCTAGGATAATCACAGTCATATTCTTAGGATATCTCGTTACATTGAGGCCGATACCCGCCAAGTACTTCCTGATTTTCTGGTTCATCCTCCAATTGATCTCAGGAGCCCTGGGGGAGGCTGTGGGTGTAGCTTACTGGGCTCACATAAGGGGCTCCCTCACGGGCATAATGATAGCCCTTCCCTATAGGTTCTCGAGGAGGGATCCCCTTGGAGGACATAGATTTGCTGGCTGATGAGTTAGCTGAAGTCATGAGGATAGCTCATATGAAGGGGCTCACGACTGGGGGAGGGGGTAATGCGAGCATAAGGACCTCGAGAGGGTTCCTCATAACTCCCTCTGGGAAATTCAAGGGGAGACTCGAGGGGAAGGACATACTCATGATAAATGATAAGGGCGAGGTTCTTAGGGGGATCGGTAAACCTAGCTCTGAATGGAGGTTGCACTTGAAGATATATTCTGTGAGGGGAGATGTCAACTCCGTCTTGCACTGCCATCATCCCTTAGCTACAGCATTCTCCGTCTCCTTCAAGGATCCCCTGAGCGATATACTGAAAGATTCCATGACGGAGGAAGCTAGTATCTTCCTGAGGAAGCTTATTATAGTCCCCTGGAGACCATCCGGGACTCAAGAATTGGCTGATATAGTTAGTGGAGCACTGAAGGATTCCAATGCAGCCTTAATAGAGAGGCATGGGGCATTGGTTGTAGCTGAGGATCACTGGAAAGCTCTCGCTGCCATGGAATCCCTTTTAGAGACGCTCTGGACCTTCTTATTTACTAAGATCCTGAGGGGGATTACCTGACTTCCACGGCCTCCCTACGCCAACATATGCCCTCCCAGCTGGTATATAATCGACTTCCATCAAATCCCTACCATCGACTATTAGCTTTATCTCCTCACTCATTGAGAAGAGCTCGCTCACACTCATCCTATAGACACTGTGATCTGTCGATATCACGATCACGTTAGCTCCCAAGATCTCTTCAATATCGTTGACTAACCTCACCCCCATTGAGGAGAGCCTCTCATCTTCACGTATGAATGGGTCCTGGACTACTAAGTCCCTGAACCCCATTGAGAGCAACTCTTTAACTAATTCGTAAGTTGGAGAGAGCCTCGGATCCCCTATATCACCCCTGAAAGATAATCCTAGCACGGCTATCTTAGGGTCCCTCAATCCCAATCTAGAGACGCCCTCTCTCACGAGTTCAGCGACTTCCTTCGGCATGAACTCATTTATCTTCCTAGCAGTTGAGATGAGACTCAACTCGAACCCAACCGATTTGGCCTTCCAGATCAGGAACTTAGGGTATATGGGGATGCACAACCCTCCGACCCCAGTACCTGGCCTGTGGAGATTGGAGTAAGGTTGGCTGTTCGCAGCCCTAGCGACCTCCTCATAATCTATACCCAATTTCCTGCAGAGGATCGCTAGTTCGTTCGCTAGAGCTATGTTGACATCTCTGTAAACTCCCTCAGCGAGCTTCTCAAACTCAGCCACAAGCTCGTTCGATACCCTTATCACTCCTCTCTTGGAGATCACCGAATAGAGGATAGATGCTACTTCACCGCTCCTCTCATCTACTCCTCCGATTATCTTCGGATAAGATTCTATGATGTCCCTCAGAGCCCTGCCTTCCGATATCCTCTCAGGGCTGTAAGCCAGGCCGAACTCACCTAAGGAGAGCCCACTCCCCTCCTCCAATATCGGTTTGAGTAGATACCTCGTCGTCCCCGGGGGGACGCTACTCTCCAGAATGACTAAATCCCCTCTCTTGAGGCCCGAAGCTATAGATTCAGCGACTGAAGTTATTGCCGATAGATCGGGCTCCCCATCGACTACGATTGAGGGGACGGCTATTATCTTCACATCAGATTTCGCAGATGCCTCTCTCCCATCGGATGTTGCGTACAATCTCCCCTCCAGTTTAGCCTTCCTGAAGATTTCGGAGAGGCACGGTTCCTCTACTGGAGATTCCCCCTCGCTCAGGGCTTCGATTTTACTCTCATCTCTATCAACTCCTATCCCCCTCGCTCCAGCTAAGAGCCAAGCCGCCAGTATAGAGGCTCCTACGTGCCCTACACCGTATACGGCTACTGTTATTCTACCAGTTCTCAAGCTTCTCTTGAGTTCCGAAGGGCTTAAGTCCATGACAGGCATTTCGATCAGGGTCTAATCGTACCAACGCTTAAAGGCATTAGCCCCTATTACGGAATTTGTAATGATAAGGATTAAAGCATTGGGAGATGCTATCCCAGGGATAATGGGAATGGGAGAGGAAGAGCTAAAGCTCTTACTGAACCCTTATGTTAGGAGAGCGGACTCAGCAATAATGGAAGCTCTAAAGGATAACTTGGAAAATCCTTTCATTGATCCATTAATTGAGTTCATGAAGGGGGGGAAGAGGATAAGGCCCGCACTTCTCTTCCTCGTCAATGAGGCTTGCGGTGGTGGGGGGAATCCCGAGCCAGCTGCTGCGGCTGTGGAGTTAATACATACGGCTTCCTTAATCCATGATGACATAATAGATAGTAGCGATTCCAGGAGGGGGGCCCCATCTTTCCATATGAAGCATGGCATGGAGATGGCGATACTAATAGCTGATTTCATCCTATCGATCGTCCTGAAAATAGTGAGCGAGTATGAGGATAAGAGGATAGGGGGACTCCTCTCCGAAGCTACTAAACTTATGTCAATAGGGGAGATGATGGAGATAATCCTCCTCAGGAGGGGAGATCCCATAAGTGTGAATGATTACCTCAGTGTACTGAAGTACAAAACAGCTTCCCTCTTTCAGACGGCTTCATCACTAGGAGCGCTAATAGCTGGGAGGGATGATCTCTATGAGGAGATGGGTCTCTTCGGCCTCTACCTGGGGCTATCTTACCAGATAAAGGACGACCTCCTCGACTGGGGTAAGAGGGGGGAGATAACACATCTTCTAAAGGGGAATGATGTTAGAGGATTTCTTGAAGATTTGGCCCTTCAATATTCAATGAAAGCAATAGATAAGCTCAGCATTATTCCGGATTCTCCCCAAAAGAGGATTTTGAGGGAGATCGCAGCTTACTCTATTGAGAGGGAAGTATAGGAGGTTTAGATCTGACCTCCTCCCCACTATGAATGGCAAAGGTTCTTGTTAGTGCGGGGGTTCGGGGCTACATCCTCCTTTCGAGTGTTCAGTCCCGGCTGGGTCTCCAGCCCATTACCCCTATCCCGAATGGGACTCGGGGTTATGGGTATATTTAAAAAAGGAAGTTTATAATCTTCTCTACTCATCCCCGTCTTGAGAGGCGAGGCTTTCAGATGTAAGATAGTAATCCAATCAACAGGAAGATGTTCGATACGAGCCACGTAACTAGTGAGGCTATCGCGGCCCTCGTACGCGTCATCCCATATCCTCTGACGTAAGAGAGTAGGAGTACTAAGAGGAACCAGACAGAGATCACGAGCTCTAGGATAGATTCTTGGAGGAATATCTCCCAAGGGACATTAGTATTGAAATTCATCTGAGGCCCTATCTCGATGACCCATCTCATCGTAGGTAGGGAAAGCCCGAGTAGTGCTAGCAATATTCCGTAAACTATAGATGGGAGGCTCCTAAGCCCGGCTAAAGCTATTCCCGAGGATAAGCTCCCCTTCCCCACGAACAATCTCGCCATTAGGAATATTACGATTCCTGAGAATATCCCAGCTAGTAACTCGCCGATGAGAGAATCTATGAGAATAATTAGCGGGTTCCTCAGCATTAGATCCATAATGCTCCTCATGAGCTGCACTGTCTCAGCCGGGAGCTCCTCGGACGCCCTTATCTCTATGAGGAGCTTGCTCATTATTGACCAGCTGCCCAATGCTTGGAAAGGAGAGCTTATTATCGTAGCTAGTAGCCAATACTTTAGTTTGGGAGATGATATAATTGCTGAGAAGATCCTATTGGATAATATCGCTGGTTGGAGGATGTAGTCCTTGAATGAATATTCCTCAGCAGGGGCTTCCTCTATCTCGAACCCCATGTGCACCCTCCTCGTCCCCCATTATCGCATCATAATATATATATATAATGAATGATGTTGAATAGAGTCGCTCACGGGAGAGAAAAATTTATTTCCCCTACCGCTAATAATCCAGTGGGGGCGATGATAGGAACGAACATCAACGAAACGAAGGGATGTAGTTCCCAGCTCACACTGAGCCCCCCATAATGTTTATTAATTCGAGGGAGTGAAGGAAGGCAAGAGCCGGGGTAGCTCAGCCTGGTTTGAGCGCCGGACTCATAAGTGGGTAGGGCCCCGGCGCCGCTGGGATATCCGGAGGTCCCGGGTTCAAATCCCGGCCCCGGCATAAACATTATTACTTGAGCTCTGAGTTATGAATGATCAGAGATGGAATCTCTAGTCCCGCTGGTATCCTCTCACTCCCCGGTTTACGGGCTCCTGATATTCGCATTAGCGCTCACTCTCTCCTCAATTAAGCCCGAATACAAGGCTCTAGTATTTATATCATCTCTCGCGATAATAGTTAATATATATTCGCTAAATTTAGAAAAAATTTTTATAGAGAGAACAGAAATTATAAAGATCGTATCAGCAGTTTTCGGCCTCGAGGTACTATCGGCGCTCCTGAGCAAGGGGAGGTTCTACGAGCTGATATCCCACAGGATCTTAGGGAGGGCGAGATCCCCGAATAGGATCTTCATAATGATGAATCTCCTGACTGCACTCCTCTCAGCTATCCTGAGCAACGTTTTAGTCCTCCTCTATATGGTGCTAGTAGCTGTAAAGCTGGCAGAATGTATCCCGGAGTTCGACCCTAGGGACTTAGTTACCTCCCTCATAATCTCCTCGAATTTGGGTTCGATGGCGACGTTCATGGGGGATATCTCAAATATAATAGTCGGAGTGAATGGTGATATAAGCTTTCTAGACTTCTTATCCGTTGCTGCACCGATATCGATGGCATCGACCCTTCTCTCCCTCTCAGTCCTTTTCATTTTACTGAGGAGAGGCGGTAGATTTCACTGCGAAGTAGCTGAGAGGAGCGAGATCCGCGGGGAGAATCCGTATCTTATCTTCGGATTGACCTCTCTCATTCTCATGCTCACACTAATCCCTTTCTCAAGGAGATTGGGCATTGATGATAGCCTAGCGATAGGAATTACGGCAGTCTTCCTCCTCTTCTTAGGTGGGGATGAGATATCAAAAGTATTCACTGAGGTGGACTGGCCCTCCCTGATCTACTTAGGGGCCCTCCTCCTAACCACGGAATCTATTAACTTAATAGGGGGATTTAAAATTCTATTCGAGGAGATGTCCCTTTTTAGGAATCAGCTCAACGTTTATTTCGTATCCATCGGCCTCTCGATGTTGATAGATGATGCTGAAGCAGTGGCGATCCTCTCTCCCGTCCTCAGGTCCCTGAACGCTGGCAGGGACTTGTGGTGGGCGGCGATCGTAGGAAGTAGTATAGGCTCAGCTCTAACTCCATGGGGCTCGATAGCTAACATAATAGCTCTGAGGAAACTTAGAGAAAGCTATAGAGGGATCTCCATACTCAGATTCCTGAAGATCAGTATCTTAGCGAATCTGCCCACGATAATATTGGCTTACGTTATGTTAAATTGGGTGTCTGAATGAAGAGGCATTATGCAGTACCAGTTATACTACTTCTCCTCACGCTAATTTACTTCCCTCTGAGGGATTATGGCGTTTTGGAGCCTAAGCAACTTCAAACAATCCTAGTATTCATAGCCCTTTTCTTCATGCTCGCGATGGAGTACAGGCACAGAACTGTAGTTTCTCTCACGAGCCTCCTGATCCTCTGGTTCCTTGGCATAATGAAAGGGGAGGATATGATTCATTACCTAGATCTAGATGTTCTAGGGCTCCTTTTCGGTATGATGGTTATCGTTGAGGCTCTTAGAGAGGCCGGGTTTTTGTCGATATTGGCTGGAGCCCTCACCTCCCTTGGGTTCAGGAAGATATATCATTTAACAATAGCTCTATCTTTATTCACTTTCATAACATCAGCTCTCCTGGATAATGCAACGGTTATGCTGATAATAATCCCGATGACTCTGAGTATCTGCGAGACCCTGAACTTAGGGAGGGCTACCGTACCCGTCTTAATCGCGTTAAGCATCTCATCAAACTTAGGGGGACTACTAACTCCGATAGGAGACCCTCCTAATATTATGGCTTACTCCCACCTTCAGATCTCGTTCATAGGCTTCATCTTGAACATAGGCCCGCCCACCCTCCTGATCTATGTGATCTCGCTAGCAGTAATTATGACCCTCTTCAGGAGGGAGATGACATTCGAAATAGGGAATAAAAATGACAAAGAAAAGCCGAAAATAGAGAAAAATAGCTTCCTTATAATCAGTATTTTAGTATTAACTCTTGTCCTTTTACTTTTCCTCCTTCAGGATATCACTGGGATAAGTCCCAGCGCCTCGGCTCTCTACGGTGCGACCTTACTGATGATAATAGGCGGTAGGAGGATGGCTCCCATACTCAGGGAGGTTAACTGGGATCTCCTCATTTTCCTCGGGAGCATCCTGATCTTTTCCGGAAGCTTGGAAAAAGTCGGTATCCTCTATTTATTGGCTCAGATTATTTCTAAATCAACTCATGGGAACCCATACATCCTAACGACGCTTATAGCGTGGCTCTCATCCCTCGTCTCAGCATTAGTCGATAACATACCTTACGCGGCTGTGATGATACCCGTCATAGATGAACTAGTGAGCCTGACTGGCTACTACGAGCTTTGGTGGGTTTTCCTGATCTCCGTTGGCTTAGGGGGGATAGCGACGCCGATAGCCTCAGTGCCCTCTCTCCTCACATACTCCGCATTGAGGGATAAGTTCGAATTTAAGTTCCTAGATTTTATGAAGATCGGCTTAATCGTATGGATAATTTTGACTTTATCCTTGAATCTATATTATTTGCTGCTGTAAGTGATCACACTTATTCCTCTCTTCCTAGCCCTCTCCGCTAGGGAGTTGTCGAATGTCACTATGGGGAGCCCCTCCCTCTCAGCTTGCTGTAGGATCAGCTCGTCCTCGAACTCCAAGGGATCTTCTAACATCACGGACTCTATCAAGTCCTCGGGCTCGTTATTCGACACTCTGACCCTCTTATTCATCAGTAATGATAGCAGGAGATTCTTCCTCGACTTTTCGTCTAATCCAGCTCCTCTAGTGAACCAAAATAGTTCTACCAATACTATGAATGGTATTACCCATTCCTCCAATGATGAGAGAATCCTCCTAGCTTCCTCATGATACTTAGTATCCTTAAAATGGGCAAATATGAGCACATTCGTATCTATTATCGCCCTCCTCAAGCGAGAGCCCCCTTCCTTATCATATAATCTACATCTTCCAATGAGAGATCCATCTTAAGTTCAGAGGACTCCTCCCACTTAACTGGTGAGAGAATAATCTTCCCCTCCAAGATCTCCAGCGAATAAACTCCATCCTTTATCTTCCCCTTGATCCTCCCATTCTTTATGAAGACTAGCATAATATCACCTAATGGGGCCGCCGGGATTTGAACCCGGGACCTCCGGCTCCCGAGGCCGGCATCCTACCTAGCTAGACCACGGCCCCTCTCTGTGGGGTATCGACTAAATTAAAATTATGGTTGGGAGCGGGTCGTGGACCCGCAAGTTAGACCTTCTATGACCCCCCTATCAAATATTATTGAAATCGCGACCCCTTTCTCTTCAATATATAATTCTATCTCCTTAGTCTTCTGATAAAAAATTTCATTCAGTTCTATTATTCTGATTATCTTATCTCCTTTCGATATAGTGAGGTAGTATAGCTTGCATGGGGAGGCATCGTTCTCCAGTAAGATACGCACTCTCCCCTCTTCGCATTCCATCCTAGCAATTAAGCCGGATTCGAATTCGCTAATTTTCTCATAACTGATTAATAATGCTGAGAGTGCGAATAGAGCTGCTATAATTACTAGTAATATTTTCCCACTTATACCCGCTCACCACCCGATTTGATCCTCTCTGAGAACCAACTGGGCTCCTTCGAGAGTTTTACTATCGGGAAGGTTATCTTATCCGAAGATAATTCACTTAAGAACTCATAACGCTCTCCTGTCTCATCTGCCTTATAAACTAGGAAACCACCGTCATCATCTCCATCGTAGAGCGTGAATGAGAAGACATCGAGCTTAGTTATCCCGTAATTGTTTGCGAAAGTTCCTATGACCCTCCCGTTGAGGGAATCGCTCCAGAATTCTATTAACACTGAGACAGAGTCCGTAGATGCTGCCAATCTCAGGAGATCTAAGAGGGAATTTACCCTCAATAACTCTAATTCCCATCCACAATTCCTTTCCTCCGGCAAGGGACCACCCCCCTTGAATAGGTATTATTAGCTTATAATCGGTGATCCGGAGCTATAGAGTCCTTTAAAAAGATTAGAGATAGCTAGTAAAAGGGGCCCCTCAGAAGCATAAATCCCGCTCTTAAGTCCTTCATCGCTGAACACGCATGCTCTCTCGTTTGAGACCAAGAATATACCATGCTTACTCACTACTCTGCAATTCGCCCTAGGGATCCCTAGGTAGGGTTGTATAGATGACGTCTCCACTACAGCTCTTACATCTACGCTAGGTAATTTAGGTATGCGATGAATATTCCTCTCGCTGATGATAAGATATATCCTCTCCTTCGCACTATTAATTATTATTTTCGCTATCTTACTTATGATATTTCCACCCCTCACGGGGATTACGGACTCCTCGAGTATCCAGAGCCCTTCATCCAAATTCAGGGAGTAGAGCTTACTCACAAGATTCAACCTAGCCCTAGCATCTTCGATAATTCTTTCAGTGAGTAGAGATACCATCTCATTTGGCGGAGGGGCTGAGACCTTTAGAGGTCTCTCATTGTGCACTTTGACGAAGCCCCCCTCATTGAGGGAGGAGATCACTGAATATATCTTAGTCCTCGGGAGACCTGTCATAAGACTCAATTCACTCACCTTAAGGGCCTCTCTCCTCAAACTAAGGCATGCTAATACTTTAGACTCATAAGTCGTGAATCCAAGATCTCTAAGGACCCTTGAGAGCTTCTCTATACTACTATCACCTATCATCATATACTATCTCCGCGAAGATCTTCCCATCCACGATCTTCCTGATCCTGGCCCTCACAGTCACTCCTGGATCAGGGGCTCCGGCTATTATGACCTGCCTCCCCTCGTAAATCCCCTCCCCCTCCCCCCTCCTATTGACAGATCTCACGAGGACCTCTATTAGATCCCCCGGTTTTATCGATGAGTATCCTCCAGTGATCCCATCTATTCTTACATGATATAAGTTCTCCCTAGCTTTCCTTCCCCTCATACCTTTCCATCCTTTCGATACTTCCTCCCCTCTCGGATTTCTCCTTGGCATGATTTTCCCCGTCGAACTCAGATAGTTAGAGGGCTCTAGCTTAAAAAGATCCATCAATCTTCTACTACTACTCCCATCAGGTCCATGACATTAGTGAGAGTGGGTCCCGTTATTATAGCATCGCCGAGCCATGAGAAGAAACTATAAGAATCATTGTTCTTGAGATACTCCTCTGGCTTTAGCCCCTCCCTCAGAGCTCTCTCGAGCGTATGACCATCGCATATAGCTCCAGCAGCTTCTGATGAACCGTCTATCCCATCAGTCCCAATAGATGCTATCACTACTCCATCTAGCCCAGCTATTTGCCTAACAGCACCGAGGACTAGCTCTTGATTTCTCCCGCCCACGCCATCCCCCGTCACAGTGACTGTAGTCTCCCCTCCCATGAGGAGCGCTGCTGGAGGGGATAGTGGGATCCCCTCGTTCTTAATGGAGGAAGCGAGTCCCGCGAGCATCTTCCCGATGTGCCTCGCTTCCCCCTGAACTCTGGATCCCAGGACCAAGGTATTATATCCGAGGCTCCTCAGGACACCTTCAGCTGTCTGAACAGCTTTAAGGTTATTCGCGACTATCATATTCGTTACGTTCTCGAATATAGGGTCCCCAGGCTTTGGAGTTTCAGGTATCCTCCCTTCCATACCATCCTTTATTACCTTTATGACTGATTGGGGCATCTTCTCCACTAAAGAATAATTTCTCAGCACTTCCCAAGCATCCTGGAAAGTCGTCTCATCTGGCGCTGTCGGGCCAGATGCTATCGTATCTAATGGATCCCCTATCACATCCGATATTATCAGGGATACGACTCTAGCTGGATAAGCGGCCTCAGCTAACCTCCCCCCTTTCACTCTCGAGACATGCTTCCTAACTGTGTTTATCTCCCTTATATCCGCTCCGCTGAGGACGAGGAGCCTGTTCATTTCTCTCAAATCTTCTAATGTTATGCCCTCCATCGGGTACTCCATGAGGGCCGAGCCCCCTCCGGAGATCAAAACTATGACGAGATCCCTCTCATCAGCTTTTGAGAGTATCCTCAGCATCTCTTTAGCCCCATTGATGCTTCCCTCATCCGGGATTGGATGACCAGCTGGATTCAATCTTATCTTCGATAGATTGACTGCTTTCTCAGTCTTAGCTGGTACATTCACCCAACCCTCAGATATCCTCTCTATCTTATCTTCAACAGCTTTCGCCATCATACCGCTAGCTTTCCCAGCTCCTATGACGAATATCTCCTCGAAATCGCTCAGCTCTATGGACTTATTCATCTGGAATATAGAACCTTCCGATATCCTGCTCGAGACAGATTTATAGGGATCGACAGATGCTATCGCTCTATCGAACGAGAGTAATATCGATCTCCTGGCATTTCTATCCTTTCGCGTGAGGCCGTTCATTGTCAAATCCTCTAAATTCTTTATATAACTCAAGGAGAATCGACCTCCCTCGCCCCCAGTTCCTCACCATCCTCAGAGAGTCTGATGAACCCGAATATTATGCTATCTACATCTCCCCCATATCTCGTGAGGATCTCCGCCCTCCCAGTTAGTGGATCGAAGGACTCCATTATCCCTACGCCCGAGCATCTCCTATTAAACTTTAGACCGACATACAAGTTTTTGTATACGTTAATCGGGGCGCATTTAACTTCCTTTCTCATCAGATCCCCCAATTTCTTCACTCTAACTCTCTCGGCATATCCTTCGGTGAGTATTAAGAGCATATCCGCTGACTCCTCGACCCATATCACCTCGCTCCCCAGTAGCTCGGATAGGAATGGGGCGTACTCCCTCCTCTCATTCCCCGTGAACAGGAAAGTATTCTCGACTCTAACTTCCCTCAAGTCAAATAACCTCCTGCTCCCGCCCTCTAGATACCTCCTGAATAATACCTTCCTACATAGGGATCTGTACTCCCTATCCTTTGGAAGATCCCTCACGGGCGACCTCACAGTCACAACTTTCGCGCCGGTAGGTACATTGCGTGCTATATGCTTAAGCTCCCCTTCCGATCTCTCGATGAGTACTACGATATCAGGTTGCACTAGTTCCATCTTGAGTTTCTTGAGCATCCTCGCTGCAGCACCATCGATAAAACCTGTAGTATTAATGAGGACTGTTTTCTCCTTGACGTTCCTCAACGCTTCCCATACGCCTACTAGAACTTGGAGTAAGTGACCCCTGGGGCTCTTATCCCCTATGAAGTACATGAACTCCGGATCTAGGAGCTTCATCTGATAGACCGGATCCCTCAAGTTAGAGGACGATATCACTCCCGGTGGACCGAGATCCGATTGCCCGATATCGGAATCGATTATGGAAACTCGAGTACCATCTAGAAGTAACTTATTAGCGAGGTAGAGTATGGAGGAACTCTTCCCCGAATCCACTCTCCCGATAAACATGACAGTTTTATCTGGTATTTCTTTTAAAATGCTATCCCACCACTCGGGAATTGGATGATCTATTTTAATAAAATTCGATCCAGTAATATGCAATTTTGCCCCATGCTTACTCGTTACTAAGAGATCCATCGCTTCCTGAGGGAGTCTTATCTCTTCGAAAGGTACGCCCCAGACTTCTGCATCCCCGGAGATCACTTTAATAGTTGTGGGAGTCCTGACTAGCAACCCCTCATTGCATTGGAGTTCAACTTCTTCCATCGGGCTTTCCAATAAGAGGGACGATAAAAAAGTAGTGTAACTGCAGAAGATCTTATCCTCTCATATTTTAAAAAGATGAGCGGGGAAACGAGCGGAAAAGCATTATCAAGACCATCCCACGATTTTTAAAGTATTTTAGCTAGTCGTACGATTTAAAAGTATCATATGGTAGGGATCGCTATGAGTTTGAGCGTTAAGGTAGGTTGTTGCGGCTTTCAAATATCTAAGAAGAAATATGCTGAGATATTCGATCTAGTGGAGGTTCAGGAGACCTTCTATAAATTGCCGAGACTAGAGACTGTGAGGAGATGGAGGGAGGAAGTCGGGAGCGAATCCTTCGAGTTCTCAGTTAAAGCATGGATGGTCTTCACGCATGATCCATCGAGCGCCATTTGGAGGAAGACGGGAGTACCTGAGGACGATGATTACGGTTCTCTCAAACCGACTGGTAAGAATCTTGAAGCATGGGATCGCTTCAGGGAAGTCCTGAGGGAGCTCAACTCGGATCTCGTGATATTCCAGAGCCCACCTTCATTCAAAGCGACTGATGAGAATATCAAGAACTCGAGGGATTTCTTCGAGTCCATAAATGAAGGGCTTAGGATAGGGTGGGAGATAAGAGATGAGAGTTGGTTGAGAAGGGATGAGTTCAAGAGGATCTTGGAGGACTTGGAAATAACTCATGTAGTCGACCCATTATACGAAGTCCCCGTTCACGGGAGTTTTAGGTATTACAGGCTCCACGGATCGAGGAAGGGGAGGAAGATCGTTTACAGTTATAAGTATTCGGAGGAGGACCTCCTCAAGCTGCTGGAGTACTTGAGGGAGTATATGATGAAGGCTAATTACGTCCTCTTCAATAACTCCTATTTCAGCTTAGATAGTGCTAAGAGCTTCAAGTCCCTCTTGGAATCTCAGCTCAAGTAATACCATCCCTCCATCCTCGACCAATCCCACCTTATACTCTCACTCACAGCCATCCCGTAAACTATGGAGCCCCTCCAAACACTGAATTGAGGGTCTGAGACCATCTTAGGGTCGACATCGAGACCTATTGATCTCAACATATGCTTCAATTTAGTTGGAGAATCTGTCGCTACTCCTTCTAAACCCCTCGGGACACTCCAATTGAAAGCGCCGCCCGAGAGTATTATCCTCCTAGAGATAGATGTTTGGAGCTCAACCGGTGTCTTCGATATAGAGAGTTTGATCGCTTCAGCTAGCGTCACGTTCCCCGGGATCACCTCCCCACCTATTAGCGTATCCTTCGGAGGAGTGAAGCCCCTTGAATAATAGCTCTCGAATATCTCATGACCCGGGTTGAAGAAGAACTCACCTATCAAGAACCTCTGCCATGCTTTTTCTCCCATATCGATCTCCACAGTGGTTCCAGGGATTCTGAATATTGATTGAAGGGCCCCTGGATGGTCCTTGGACCACTCAATAGCTTTATTGAGGTCGAGTGGGAGTAAACCAGCCATCTCCTTGAAGATCCTGACGAACTTCTCCTCCCTAGCTAGATCGGAGTAGCCCAGATCTTTCAGTATCTGAGCAGTTATCTTATCCGAATCGCTCCCCCCTCTATTGAGAGGTATGAGGGCTGCCCTTATGACATCCCTGCTTATCGGTGTCACTTGCGTGTTACCGTGACCAGCCTCCACTACTACGCATGTCACCGCCTTCTCAGCGATAGCAACAGCTAGGGGCTGGGGTATTATCGTAACAGCCCTGACCAAACCCCCTCCCTCCTCCGAGTTGACCTCTTGGTATATCTCGAAGAGCCTCTCATACATGTAAGTTGGAGCTTGCGCAGCTAAAGCTGCTACGACGAGGAAGCCTGAGAAGGGTATCCCAGTAGTATCGACTCTCCCAGGATAGTGCTTGAGTAATGAATATCTCACGAGCTCCTTGACGACTTTCCATCCCCTCTGATCGTCCCTATCTATAACTCCGTTCCTCATCGGGTAATATAGCCTGGATAGATCTGCTCTAGACTCTAAGTACTCTGAGACCTCGTCTCCGACGACAACTTCCTTCACACTGATCCCCCTGACTTCGGCTGAGACCTTGGATATCTTCGGGAAGTACCCTCTGTTCTCCACTACGCTAGGACCTGTCTTCATCATCCACCAAGGACCGAATTTGTAGAAGGAGGTCCCGAAATCTGATGCGAAGACCGGTTTAGGTTGAGTTAACATGACTCCGCACCTCCCTCATCCGTTTCAGATCGGAGGCCCTGATAAGCTTATTGGGGTTAACTCTCATTCTACTGAGGTCTACCTCAACACCCTCCTTGATGAGGAGCTGGGCCTTCAAATAATCCCCATAACTGTATCCCCCTACTCTCATATCCCCCCTAACTACTCTATGGCAGGGGACTATGAGCGGGAAGGGATTCCTAGATGCGTAAAGTCCAACGGTCCTCGGGGATGTAGCTGTAACTCTCGCGATCTCGCCGTAGGTCGTGAACATACCCCAGGGGATGAGAGAGATCGTATTGAGAACTTCTTGAAATTTTCTGTTATTGTGATTTGCTAATATTATATCGGAAGTATCTTCATTCTTGCCTGAGAAAATTCTATATATTTTTATTGCTACTCTCTCACAATTTACAGAGCCCCTCTCTAATGTGAGATCTGGCCAAGCAGTTCTACAGTTTTTAATTAGGTCTCTCTCAGCTTCTTTTTTGCTCTTCAGTGGTATTGTATTGCAGTAGATTACCCCATTTGCCCCAGCGATTCCTATGAATGAGCTTCCTATTGAGAAAATCTCGTAACTTATCCCCATACTCGACCTCTCATGAGCAGATATAGGAATGCGCTATATAAAGCAGAGCGGAGAGGGTCACATGTATGGAATTCATCAAGATAGACGGGAGTTATGGGGAGGGAGGAGGGTCCCTCCTGAGGTATGCTATAGCCCTCTCATCAGTAACGATGAAACCAGTCGAGATATACAATATAAGAGTTAAGAGGGCAAATCCAGGTCTGAGACCGCAGCATTTGAACGCTGTAAGGGCTTTAGCTAAGATAACTAGAGCTATTGTGGAAGGTGATGAGGTAGGATCGACTAAGCTGAGGTTCATACCTAGGAGGATGACTGGAGGTAACTTTGAGATAGACATAGGGACCGCTGGGAGCATAAGCTTGATCATACAAGCAATACTACCAGCTTGTATGAGCTCGGAGGAGGAGATCTCTCTGAGGATCAAAGGGGGAACTGATGTCCCATTAGCGCCGCCCATCGATTATATGGCGGAAGTCTTCCTCAAGAATCTAGCTCCTCTCGGTGTGAGAGCTGAGCTAAAGTTAGTGAGGAGAGGGCACTACCCGAGGGGAGGCGGTATCGTCGAGCTCTATATAGAGCCATCTACTCTGATCTCGATAGATAAAGTGAGAGGGGAGAAGTTCGATAGAGTCTTAGGGAGATGCCATGCTGTCAAGCTTCCGAAGAGTGTCGTGGAGAGGATATCCTCCTCAGCTATCGATACGCTTAGGAAGGAGGGGTTGAGAGTTGAGATAGAGGAGGAGTGGTCTGAGGACGGGCATTTAGGTCCAGGGGCTGGCATAGTCCTTTGGACAGATTCCAACCCCAGGATAGGGGCCGATGAACTAGGGGAGAAGGGTAAGCCGAGTGAGATCGTCGGTAGGAATGCTGCTTCAAAGCTCTTAGAGGAAATAAGAGCGGGTATGGCGTTCGATAGTCATATGGGTGATATGATAATCCCCTATCTCGCTTTAGCTAAGGGGAGATCTAGAGTGGGAATATCGAAGCTGACGCTACATGCTGAAAGTAATATATGGCTCGTTAAGAGATTCCTCCCGGTTAAGTTCACAGTCCAAGGTGGTGTGGGATTACCAACGGTAATAGAAGTTGAGGGTGCTGGACTTGAGTTATGATGAGGAGTTCATGAGGAGAGCTAAGTATATCTCAGATGCCGCTCATGTAGGACTAGATGAGATCTTGAGGAAAGTTGAGGAGTATATAAAGGAGATGGGCGGTTTGATAAAACCTGATGGGGCCCTTTCCCTCATCGCAATGGAGCTTGGGGTCGAGATATCAACAGAGGCAGTAAGGAAGCCCCTGATCAGATTAGATAAGCTGGTCCCTGGGATGAGGAAGGCTTCCGTCAGGGGTAAGATCTCCAAAGTATATGGAATAATAGAGTACGTTAATAAGAGCGGAGAGAGATCTGAGAGAGCTGAGCTCAGGATCTCAGACGATCACGCTCAGGTAGATGTGATAATATGGTCTCAGAGCCTCGTAGATGAGGTGAAAAGAGGGGAACTGAGGGAGGGTGATGAGATCCTCTTGAGCGACGTTAGAGTCGGTAGCAGGGGCGGAAGAGTCGTAATCCACGTAGGTTCGGATTCGAAGGTAGAAGTGATCTCGAGAGGGGTGGCACCTGTTAATGAGGTAATAGTGAACACTGAAGAGATTTACGGGAGGGAGGGGGAGGAGATAGACTTCAGGGGGACCGTAGTGAGGGTATTCCCAGTATCGGAGTTCATGAGGGAAGATGGGAGGAAGGGGAGGAGGGCATCGGCGATAGTTCAAGGGGAGGACGGTGGTACGATTAGGGTCCTCTTCTGGGGGGATAAAGCTTCTTACTCCGAGGGCCTCCAGCCAGGTAATCTAGTGACGCTCAAGAACTTCAAAGTTATCACTAGGGAGGATTCTATCGAACTTCATTCGACACTGAGGAGCTCTGTATATGTAGAAGGGGGTATTAAGACAGTAGAAGTAACAGTTCTCTACAAATTCCAAGAAGAAACTTCACTCTCTGGAAAGAAGTTCTTAGATATTCTAATTGAGATGGATGGAGAGTTAGCGATATTGAGAGTCTGGGATAAGTGGGTCGATCTACTTAGGGGCATTGAGCCGCCATTCGTAATGAAAGTAGGTCCTATATTCAGGAGATATGACGATATACTCTCGCTAAGTAAGTCTGGGAACCTTGAGATCATCGAGATATTTGATAGGAAGATTGAGAACATAGAGAAGATCGCGAAATCCTTCAAATATAAGAGGGTCCCGATAGGGGAGTCCTCCGATGGCTTCAGGGAATTCAGGGGAACGATTATAGGGATCTCTGAGGAAGCTAAGGTCTCCTGGCACTGCCCGCTTTGCGGGACTAGAGTCAGTTATGAATACGGAGCTTATAACTGTCCGAATTGCGGTCCTGTAGAGGGGGCTATCCCTCTCCTCTACTTCAGCCTAACGCTCGATGATGGGACTGGAGTAGCTAAAGTGATGGTCTTTGGGAGGAATGCGGAGAGGCTCCTCGGGATGAGCACTGAGGACGTGATAAGGAGGGCAGATGAGCTAGGCCAACCCTTCCACTCGATACCGATCGATGCTCTCTCGACTGAGATATTGGGGAGAGAGGTGATCGTCAGGGGGAAGGCTACTTACACGGAGGGTGGGCTCGTGAGGATGGTCTTGGACGAGATAGAGCCCGTCAACTATTCAAGTGAGATCCATTCACTCATGAGAGAGATAGAGGAACTCTGGTTGGGGGTCGGTGGAATTGAGGATAGTGATGGATGATAGAGAGCCTGAAGGTATAGAGAAGCTCCTGAGGAGGAACGGGATGCTAGTCGAGAGGAAGAGGATAGAAGTAGCTGATTATCTAATAGGGACGGATGTTTGCGTTGAAAGGAAGACATTAGAGGACTTCTTAAGATCTATATATGATGGGAGGCTCTTCGATCAAGTTGAGGAGATGTTTAGATGTTGCAGCAGGATCTTACTACTCATAGAGGGTTCATATAGACTTGATGGAAGGGGGAGGTTCCATTACCTCGGAGCTCTAGCACGCCTATCGCTAGAAGGTGTCTCAGTCATCCATGTCAATGATTATGAGGATACCGCTTACCTCTTAACATATTTAGCTAAGAAAGTCGAGGGGGATAAGCCGTCTATAATACCAGTTAGGAAGAGGAGGAAAGTGAGGGGTTTCGAGGAAGCTTATTCCGTTCTCCTCAGTTTCCCATCGATAGGCCCGAAATCTGCTGAGAAATTAATGAGCGAGTTCAAAAACCTCAAGGAGATATTCAATGCTGACTTCCCTAAGCTGAAGAGCTTAATAGGTGAAGCGAAAGCGAGGAAATTCAGGGAAGTCCTCAACACCCCCTTCACCCGTGAGAGGGAGACGAAATTAGAGGATCAGGGGTAAAGTCTCACGGGCGTCCTCGGGAAAGGGATTGCATCCCTTATATGAGGCAGACCCGCGATCCATCTGATAGTCCTCTCTATACCCAAGCCGAACCCTGAGTGCGGGACGCTCCCATATCTCCTGAGGTCTATGTACCACTTATAATCCTCAGGGTTTAGACCTTCCTCAATTATCCTAGATATCAACTCATCCTCGCTCTCTATCCTCTGCCCCCCTCCGACGATCTCACCTATCCCTTCAGGAGCAAGGAGGTCAGCGCATAAGACGACCTCAGGTCTCTTTGGATCTTGTTTGTGGTAAAATGCCTTGGCTTTCTTCGGATAATGTGTGACAAAGACAGGCAAGTCGAATTCTAGAGATATGAGCCTCTCAACTTCCGTACCGAAATCTTCTCCCCACTCTATCTCAGCTCCCTTCCTCTTAGCTAACTCTAATGCTTCATCATACGTTATCCTAGGGAATCTCCCTTCAATAGTTTCTATCCTCCTCCCCAAGGCTTCTAATTTATCTGAAGCCCTCTCCACTACTTTTTCCACTACGTACTTTACTAGGGATTCCACGACATCCATCATACCGTTGAGGTCTGCCCAAGCCATCTCAGCTTCAGCGTGCCAGAACTCAGTCAAGTGTCTCCTCGTCCTGGACTTCTCAGCTCTGAAGCTGGGCTGTATTGTGTAAACATTTTCGAATGAGAATATAGCGGCCTCTAGATAGAATTGGGAGCTTTGAGTGAGATAAGCTTTCTTCCCGAAGTAAGGTACCTCGAATAGTGTAGCTCCCCCCTCTACAGCTGCACTAACGAATGTCGGAGCTTCGACTCTTATGAACCCATTTTTGATGAACCACTCCTCGACAGCTCTCATCACTTCCATCCTTATTAGGAGAGCGTTCCTCATCCTCGTGCTCCTTATGTATAGATGTCTGTTATCTAATAAAAATTCTTCACCAACTCCTGGTTTTATTGGAAAATCTTTTGAATTTCCAACGGGAATGAACTTCGATGCTACTACCTCTATCCCCCCCGGGGCTCTGGGGTCCCTCCTGAGGCTCCCCTCCACGATTACAGAGGCTTCTATACCAGCTCCTCTAGCAGCTATCATCTCTTGCTCAGATAAGTTACCCTCCCTCAGCACTACCTGGACAGAGCCAGTAGCATCCCTCATCCTTATGAAGATTATCCCTCCGAGCTCACTCTTCCTCTGTATCCATCCAGCTAACTTGACGTGCTCCCCATCATCTAGATCCTTGAGCTCAGCTATGTAATGGGTCTTCGCGTTGAATTTCCACATGCTACACCACCTCTCCGCTATACAAGGGATCAATAATTAAGTGCATCTGTGAAGCTAACTTAATATTACTTTGGGGGATCTATCTGGAGCTTAGGGAAGCTATCGGTAATCTCCTCGATAGGGGCTTATTAGAGATAATAGAGGATCCTGTCTCCGTTGAATACGAAGTAGCGTCCTACTTGATCAAGTACGATGGCAAAAAGGCCCTATTATTCGAGAGACCAGTGTTAGCCGATGGGAGAGAATCTGTCTTCAAGATCTTCGGAGGTTTCGCTACCTCCAGAGATGTTTTGGCAGCTTCTATGGGATTGAAATCAATAAACGAGCTGAAGAAGAGGATAAGGGAATCTCTAAGAGACTCTGGGGGGAGGCTAGTAGAATCTCACCCTGAGTGGAAGAGGGTCGGATTGAGCTTGAGAGACCTCCCGATACTGAGGCATTACATTGGGGAACCGGGCCCCTACATGACAGCGTCTATCGTTATCTTCAAGGATGAGGGGGGGTTCTCGTCTTCTTATCATAGGATGCTCCCTATTTCAGAGAATAAACTCGTTTTAAGAGCTGTAGAGGGGAGAAAGCTCAGTAGGACCATTGAGAAATATTCGAGATCTGGAAAGGATCTAGAGGTAGCTGTCTCCATAGGAAATCCCGTAGAAGTGTTGATAGCATCTGCTGTACCAGCTGAGGATAAGGATAAGCTCTCATTAGCTAGTGGGATATCAGGAGAACCATTGGAAATATCTAAATGCGAGGATTTGGATGCTTGGGCACCTTCGAAAGCGGAATTAGTCATTTGTGGGAGGATAAAGCCCGGTGAACTCGCGCCCGAGGGACCATTTTACGAGATACTAGGGAAGGATATAGTGAGGATGCAGCCCGTTCTCACAGTAGATTCCATTTATATGAGGGAGAACCCAATATATCAGGCGATTCTCCCAGCTGGGATGGAACATCAACTCTTGATGGGTCTTCCCGTTGAGCCACTTATCGAGGAGAGAGTATCTGAAGTCGCTGAAGTTGTAGATGTAGCTATGACACCTGCTGGAGCTGGTTGGGTGGAAGTCGCGATCTCTATAAGGAAGGCTTATGAAGATCAACCAGTTCTAGCGGGTCTTATGGCAATATCTGCTCATAAAAGCTTGAAGAGAGTGATAATAGTTGATGAGGACGTCGATGTCACGAATTACATTGAGTTGATGAGGGCCGTTATTCAGAGGGCGCATATACCTGACGATTATAAGATGATAAGCGGTGCGAGGGGCTCATCCTTAGATCACAGTAATCTGAGGGAGATATATTTAGATGGGGAGAGGAGGATCTTGAGGCTACCCCAAGGGAAGATGATAATAGATGCTACTGTGAAGGGACCGAGGGAACTCACTGAGATCCCTAGGAATCCCTTCATCAGGAGTAATCGTTAAATATCTTTATCATGAGGCTCACGCGGAAGGTGGGATGCTCAAGGCTATAACGGGGATGGTGAAGACAGACGTCCATGATCACCATCTCTACAAGATAAAGATGGGGGAGCTCGAATCCTTGCTCGATGCTCTAGGCTATAGGATCGTAGAGAGGATAGTTCAAGTGAGGGAGAGAGAATCCGTAGATTTCGTCTTCGGGAAGGGGAAAATAAATGAAATAAAGGAGAAAGTGAGGAAGTTGGATCCTGATGTGTTCGTCCTATACAATAACATAACGAGTAAACAGAAATGGAACCTCGAGAGAGCGCTTGGGGTTGAGGTACTCGATAGATACGATGTAACTCTCATGATATTCAGAGAAGCAGCTAGTGATATCTTATCTAAGCTACAGATAGAGTTAGCATCTCTCAAGAAGCATTTCCCATACGTTAAGCTCTCAGCTTCGATAAAATACAAGCGAATGAGAGCTGGTTTCAAGGGGGGAGGGGAGTATGCGTATCATAGACAGATAAGGGCTATGCAGAAGAGGATCAAGATATTGAATGATAAGATAGAGAAGTTGAGTAAGCAAAAGGAGTTGGAAATCCTGAAGAGGATAGATGATGGGGCCAAAATAGCGGTCCTCACGGGTTATTATAACGCTGGAAAGACCAGTATCTTCAATGCGCTCACAGGGTTCAATAAGCCAGTGAGTGACAAACCTTTCACTACTTTATCGAGTAAATACGCCGGGATCAAGGGGGAAAAGATATACATAGTTGACACAATAGGCTTCGTGATAGACCTAGATCCTAAGTTAATTGCTTCATTTAAACTCAATCTTCTTGACATTAAATACTCAGATAAGCAAATTTTAGTTTTAGATATATCTGATAAAGACGAGTTATTGAAAATAAAATTGAAAGAAGATCTGAGGATACTGAGGGAGTTGGGTAAGGGAGAGGAGAGCATGATAATAGCAGCGAATAAGGCGGATCTCGTGAGCGACTCCGATATAGAGAGGAAGGAGAAATTGATAATTGATATAGTTGGCAGAGATGTGCCACTTATACCAGTTTCAGCATTGGATGGTAGAGGGTTGAGGGAATTAGTGAGGACGATGATAGAGGAGCTAGAGCTCATCAGATAATTGCATAAAAGAAAACTTTTTATTTTTGAAATATTTAGGTCCCGGGGTCCTCATGACTCACGTGAGATATGTCTCTATTTCAGCAATACTCGGGGCTTTAGGAAATATTTTAGCAATTATATCGATGTTTTTAGGTAATATACACCCTCAAATAGCGGTAGATATGTCGCATATTGCCACTGTCATCGGAGCTTATGTACTCGGCCCCCTCTGGGCCACGTTAGTCGGTCTACTCATCTCAATAGTGCCTTTCATCAGGTTCGGACTCATGGGAGGCCTGGGGCCTCTCATCGGATCCTTGATATTCCCTGGAAAGGCGATGACAGGTCTCTTCACAGGTATCCTAGCCAAAAGGATTAGGAGGCCTATCATAGCCTTGGCATTAGGATATGTGCCTGAGAGCCTCTTCACATGGGCTACATTCAAATTGTGGATACCTATCTTCGCCCCTCAGATATCGAACTGGTTGACCGATGCTATCGTATACGGTATCCTCTTGAAAGCGTGGGTTGAGATACTATTCATAGGGGCTGTCTCAGAGCTCATCATACCAAGAGTAAAGGGAGTGATATCCTATGGCCTTCTGGACAAGCCTAGCAACTAAGAAAGAGTCTGATCTCATCCCTGGACATGGAGCGAACTCGACGAAATCCATGCACCTCACATCACTCAACTCCATTACTCTCCTCATCACCTCTAAGACCTGCTTGTAGCTGAGCCCTCCGGGTTCCGGGTTACCGATGCAAGGGACTTGAGGGGGATCTAATACGTCGATATCGACGCTCAGGTAGACCCTCTTCCCCTCTATTCTATTCAGAATTTCCAAGCCTTTCTCTATTTCTTCGGAAAATAATATACTAATAGAATTAGTTTCATTAATATTTTTGACTTCATCTAGATCCATCGTTCTCACTCCTATCAGTATGATATCTCCTACGAGTTCGCTCATCCTCTTGCATACCGTAGCGTGAGAGACCCTATTTCCCTCATATTCATCATAGAAATCGGGATGGGCATCTAATATTACGATAGAATCGACCTCATGGCTCAATGCTCTTAAAGCGGGGAAGGATATCGTATGCTCCCCGCCCAGAAGCACGGGTATCTTCCCATCTCCTCTCAACCTCCTGACAGTGGTCTCTACGATCTCTATCATAGAACTAACGGGTTTCCCGAGGACCGGGAGCTCGAAAATAGTATGGATCCCCATCTCATTCACGAACCTTTTGAGCTCGATATCATAAGGATCCATGTACCTAGACGCTTCAATTATCGCCATGGGTCCGAATCTCGTCCCCCTAGCCCAACTCTCCGTTGAGTCATAAGGTACCGCTACTACAACGTATTTAGACTCCTCGTAAGAGTCCCTCAGCGCGAGGAAGGAGAAGGGCACTGTGCTCATAGTCACAATTAGAGGGACGTTAATAAATCCTTTTCGATATTTTTTCGGGAAACCCTCGAATAATTTCTCATTCTCGGGATAACTAGAGGTGGAGTATCCCAATCCCCATCTAAGCTCGACGTTAATTGCGTCAGTACTAACGGGATCAACGTTTTTATATAGTGACTTCCGTAAGAGTTAGCTGAGTGCATTACAGCACTATGCGAGGTGACAGGTATGGCGGCTAGGAGAGTTGGTGTCCCAATGACTGATCGAATCCTCGAGTTCCTAGATGAGAAGAGACCCGGCCTGAGGGCGAATGTTTGGAAGATCTACTACCCGATGAGGGATGAGCACCCGATAGAGGTGAGCGTCAAACCGGGGGCCCTGGCAGGCGAGACCCTTCAGCTACAATTCGAGAATAGGAAACTGATAGTGAAAGAGGAAGTAGTTGAGAGGAGACCGGCTAGGAGTGGTACGGGGGCTTACTGATCCCCCTACTCCTCATTTTGTTTTATCGAATATAGATGATTAAATTTATTTACTTGATTGTCCGATTATCTATTGGTGCATCAGATGGGGCTAGACGTTCCCATAGTGCTCCCAATATCGAAGCCTAGAAAGGGATCCTCCGGTGAAACGGGTCTATGGAGAGTTGAGAGACCTATTATAAATGAAAGTAAATGCATTAAATGTTGGCTCTGTTGGTTATATTGTCCCGAGGAAGTCATTTTTGAGGGAGAGAACGGCTTTCCAATGATAGATCTCTCTTACTGCAAGGGCTGTGGTGTTTGCGCTGATGTTTGTCCAGCTAAAGCAATAGAGATGGTGAGGGAGTATGGTTGAAGGTGAATGGAGCATAATAACTGGTAATCATGCTGCAGCTCTAGCAGCAAAGTTAGCTAGAGTAAATGTAGTTGCTGCCTATCCGATAACCCCCCAAACAACCGTTGTCGAATATCTCGCATCCTTCATAGAATCAGGTTACATGGACGCTGAATACATAAGGGTCGAGAGTGAGCACAGCGCGATGGCAGCTGTCATAGGAGCTGCTGCAGCAGGCGCTAGGACTTTCACAGCCACATCAAGCCAAGGTCTTGTATACATGTCGGAAGTGCTCCACTGGGCTGCTGGCTCTAGGGCGCCGGTAGGTATGGCTGTGGTAAACAGAGCACTAGGACCCCCTTGGAACATACACGTGGATCACCAAGACTCCATGTCCCAGAGGGACACGGGATGGATGCAGATATACGTCTCTTCGAATCAAGAGGTTCTAGATACAATACTAATGATGTACAAAGTAGCGGAGCATCCGGATGTGATGCTCCCCTTCATGGTATGCTTAGATGCATTCGTGCTGAGCCATACTTTCATGCCAGTTAACGTGCCCAGGCAGGAGGATGTCGATGAGTTCCTCCCTCCCTTCAGACCGGCTTGGACCTTAGATCCATCTGATCCTATTAGCTTCGGGAGTTTAGTTCTCCCTGATGAGGAATATCAGGAGATGAGGTGGTCAATTGATCTCTCGATGAGAAGGGCGCTCGATGTGATTGGAGAAGTAGCTGAGGAATTCCGCGAGAAGTTCGGAAGGTATCATGGAGCTGCTGTCATGAAGTACAGGATGAGCGATGCTGATTATGTGATATTGACTTCGGCAACACTAGCCTCCGAGGCTGAAGTTGCAGTAGATATTATGAGAGACGAGGGGATAAGCGTCGGTCTTCTTAAGTTGAGATCATTCAGACCATTCCCGCACCGCGATATCAGGGAGAGCCTGCAGGGTAGGAAGGGAGTTGTAGTGATAGATAGGAGCATATCCTTCAGTTCAGGCGGGCCCATTGGTACTGAAGTCAGATCCTCTCTCTACGACGTGAGCGGGGCTCCCCCTATAGTGAATTACGTGAGTGGTCTTGGAGGTAGGGATCTCACTTATAATGATGTGATCGCAATGTTCAAGGATGCAGTGAGCAGGATAGCTTCTGGGAGAGTGAAGAAGCCTTATTACTGGTATAAACTGAAACCGGAGTATCAGAGGATCGAGTTGACTGAGGAGGTGATGATATGAGCCTCACGATACATGATCTCAGGAAGAGGAGTAGCTCTTACCTCCCAGGTTCAGCTGCATGCCCTGGATGTGGAGCTGCTATAGCTTTCAGGATAGCCTCAAGGGTCCTGGGGCCTAATACTGTGTATGTAGTCCCAGCATGCTGCTTCAGCATAATACAATCGCCATACCCTAGGAGCGCGATATCAGCCCCCGTCCTCAACTTCGCTTTCGCGGCAGCTGCTGCAGCAGCATCAGGAGTTTACAGAGCTTATAAATTCCAAGGGAAGGATGTGAACGTGGTAGTCTGGGCTGGCGATGGGGGCACAGTAGATATAGGGATACAAGCCCTATCCGGGGCGGCCGAGAGGGGGGAGGACATAATTTACATCTGTTACGATAATGAGGCCTACATGAATACGGGAATACAGAGATCCGGAGCTACGCCCAAGGGAGCTGTGACGAAGACTACGCCCACGGGTAAGAGGGAGATGCCTAAGGACATGCCTATGATAGTCGCTGCCCATGGGGTGCCCTACGTCGCTACTGCGAGCGTCGGCTACCCATTTGACCTCGCGAATAAGTTAGAGAAAGCTAAGAAGATGAGGGGATTCAAGTACATTCACATACTCTCTCCATGCCCCCCTGGATGGGATTTCCCAGTCGAGAAGACAGCCGAGCTTGGGAAACTCGCTGTAGATACATACTTCTGGCCTCTTTATGAGATAGAGAATGGGAAGCTGAGGATAACTGTAAAGCCTAGGAAGAGGCCTATTAGGGACTTCCTCAGTATGCAGGGGAGATTTGAATCATTAAAGGATGAGGATATTGAGGAGTTGGAGAAGAGGATCACTGAGAAGTGGAACCTCCTACTTCAACTCGAGAGCCTCGGGAAGATCTTCTAACTCCTTTTTTAATTGATAGGAGAGTCGCTATTATAAGCGCTAATCCCAAGGCCTCGGATAGGACTCCCAATATGGTCAAGTAAATCGCTAGAATAGCGTTATCTTCAGATCCCTCCTCAAGGACTTTGGCAGCGACTCCTGCGAGTGGGTTGAACCAGGATGTCTGCTTCACATAACTCCAAGCTGTCCTCACGAGGGAGGACCTTTTAGCGCTCTCGGAGATGATTATGCCATAAGATCTGAAGAAATCTGAGACATTTTCTCCGGTTGCTTTGTTCAGATATTTCAGGAGATCCTCGGGCGAATTGACCGTCGCTTTATCCTTCCTCATCTCGGAGAATAGCTTCTTATAGATATCATCCCCGTACCTCTTAGCTAGATCTTTAGCTATTATCAAGCTAGCGGAGTAGTAGAGGGAGGGATCCCCTGGCAATCCTCCCCCTCTCCAATCGAGCAAGAAGCTGAAATCCCCTCCCGTGTAAGCCATTATCTGCTTCACAGTATCGTTATCCGGTTCCTCTGGAGGGTTCATCCCCATCTCCCTCACTATCAAGAAGCTGAGGTACTGCGCTAACCCTTCATGGAACCACCTCAACTCCACGCCCAAGCCCGCAGCTTGCATGTATTGATGGAGGAGCTCGTGTATCAACGTGAGAGGGAGCTCATACTCCGGCATCCTAGCGAGCATCATATTGAGATTCACCTCTCCCTGAGTTATCACGTCCGATGTATAGCGAGGTCCAGTGTAGCCTTGCGTCGTTATGTCCTCCATCTTCTCCGGGACGAATAGGCTAACCTTTATCGGTATCTCCTCCCTCAGAGAAGTTATATCTTGGATCATTTTCAAAGATTTCTCGTAATATTTTGTTACATTTCTCGCGAAATCTTGATATCTAGCTGGGTAAACTATTGTTAGCTTCCCAACTTTCATCTCCTCCATCTCAGCCTTTCCCGTCTCGAAGGATATCAGGACTCTGAGCGTGTTGTTCCTCATGCCACTTAAGTAATACTTCACGACATTGTAATCTCCCTCGCTCTCGATAGCATAACCAGAGGGCTCCACTCCCTTTATTGAGTACATTTTAGGTAATTTAACGAGAATTAGAGCATCATCCATCCGATTGAACCCTATTTGTGTCGAGAAGAACGCGCCATTAGGTTCGACTATTAAGGCTCCGAACCTATAGCTCCAATTAATCTCGATAGTGGTCCCTGGGGAATATGAGAATGTGTAATTTGAATAGAAGTAATAACTCGTGTTCTCTATTATCTTCTCACTCTTTATCGAGCCTGAGACCACTTTAAGGGAGTAGTTCTGGAACTTCGGGACTAGCACCCAACTGCTTCCCGATGAGTTAGACTCGAATCTAGTGAGTATATCGATCCATCCGGTCTCCCTGACAGTATAAATGTATGTGTAGATGCCCCTCCCTTCCGCGACAGCTATTTGAAAGTAAGGGATTAAGATGAGCAATATCAGTGCGAGAGCAGCTCTCCTCATTATTATCACGAGTCACATCGAAAGCTCTATTTAATAGTTTTTGTGTGATCATAGGGGATCGTATGGAGATACTCATCAAGAGGCTGAAGTTCTTAGTGACCCAAGACGATGATAGGAGGATCTTGAGGGACAAGGATATCTTGATTAAGGAAGGAGTAATTGAGAAGATCGGGGATTTGCATGAATCAGCTGATGAGGTCATAGATGGAAGGGACCTCGTTGCGATCCCTGGGCTCATAAATACGCACACTCATATACCTATGACACTATTCAGAGGTGTGGCTGACGACATCCCCCTCTTCCCCTGGCTCAGTGAGAAGATATGGCCGATGGAGGCTAACTTAAGGCCCCATCATATAAGAGCTGGCACTGAGCTTGGGATCTTGGAATCCGTGAGGACGGGGACCACGACGATATTCGATATGTACTTCTTCGAGGATGTCATAGCAGAAGTTTTCAGGGAATTTGGGGTCAGAGGTGTGCTAGCATCAGCTATAATAGATTTTGGAACTCCTGAATGTAAAAATTTCGAAGAATGCCTCAAAATAGCGGATTCTTTCGTGAGTAGATGGATGAATGACCCCTTAATCCTGCCCTGCTACGGACCACACGCCCCTTACACTGTCTCGCAATCTAACTTAATTGAGATAGCTAGTAGGGCAGGGGCGTGGATCCAGATGCACGTATCGGAGACTGAGGGCGAAGTCAAGGAGATTAAGGGGAAGTATGGAAAGAGTCCAGTCAAGCTCATCGAGGAAGCAGGTATTCTAGGTAAGAGGACTGTTCTAGCCCATCTTGTATGGCCAGATAGTGAGGATCTCCATATAATAGCTAGATCAGGGTCTCTGATCTCACACAATCCCGTAAGTAACCTCAAGCTCTCCTCAGGGATCGCGCCAGTGCCTGAGATGATAGAGAGAGGGGTTAGAGTATCCCTAGGGACGGATGGAGCCGCTAGCAATAACTCCTTAGATATGTTTGAGACGATGAAAACAGCCTCAATAATACAGAAAGTTAGGAAAATGGATCCCACTGTGATGCCTGCTCAGTTGATCCTAGATATGGCAACTAGGATACCAGCTGAGTACTTGCCTTGGAAGATAGGGAGGATAGTGGAGGGTTATGAAGCGGATATAGTGCTCCTGAACACCAAGGTCCCTTGGTGGAACCCGTTACACTCAGTGATATCCCATTTAGTGTACTCAGCTAAATCGACTGACGTGAAATACGTCCTAGTCAAGGGGAAGATCTTGCTCTATGATGGGAGTTTCAGGATCAAGGAGGAGGAGAAGATATATGAAGAAGCTGAGAAAAGCTCAATAGATCTACTCGAAAGGTCAGGTGTAACTTCAATGCTCAATAGCATGTAAAATATCGGCATAACTCGGAGTAACTATCCTACAGGTCATATTCAATCTCCTGATGAGATCTATAGCCCCTTCCCCCTCCACTTCTACGAACTCCCCCAATCCCTCTACAACATCCAAATATACTCTCCCCGAGACCCCATTAACCCTCAGCTCCCTCCTCAACTTCCTGACGCGGAGTTTCTCAGTGATCCCGTACTCCTTAAGATATTCTATCACCTTCTCTAACTCACTAGGGCACTTAAGTGAAATACCGAGGACCTTTAATATAGAATCGCATGTATCACTGCCTAAAAACCCTTCTATTTCCTCCCTCAGTTTCTCTCCGTTCACGATAGACCTAGGACCCTTGTAAGTGATTGAGACGCTTCCCCCCGCTATCCTTATCCTGAGGGCGACATCGCTCAACATGAGCCTACAGTCATCGAAATCTAAGTAAATATCTTCCTGGAAATCGCTACTAATTATCTCATAATTCAACCCTAAAGACTCTAAAGATCTCAAGAATTCTGAATGACTCACCCTCAGCTTGACCTCCCTCTCGAGCAACGATGAAACACCCGCCCATAGATCTGGTGCTCTTTTACAATTACTCTCCATTGAGATAGTGCGAGGATCCCATCTAGTTATCTCATCAATGAATCGGCTTGAGGGAACACAATAAGATTTCCCTTAAGGATATGCGGGGGGTGGGATTTGAACCCACGGACCCCTAAGGGAGCGGATCTTAAGTCCGCCGCCTTTGTCCCGGCTCGGCCACCCCCGCTGCATTATAGTGAGGGACTCAGTTTTATATTCTTTTCCCCCACTTTTGGTGAGGTGGCTGCATGAGTGAAAGGGGAAGTATAGCCAGTTCCCCAATCGCCGTAACTGATGACGAGATCCTCGCTCTCGCATTCGAGATGATAGGAATTTCTAGCAAGGTCCTGAAGGGGAGGAGTTCCCTAATTAAGTTCTTCAGGGAGAACGAAAACGATCTGCCTCATATGGTCTTCGTAAATGAAAGGGTCGCAGAGGAAATAAGTGATTATAGAGAAGATCTCTTAAGGAGAGGTAAAAATAAACCTATTTTTGCTATTGTCCCGGATATGGAGGGATCTAGAGGGGTTAGATTGAGGGAACTATCCTCTTTATTGGCAAGAGCCCTTGGAAGTGAGGAATTGAGGTTCTAGGGTGATATCATGCCCAGATTAGTTGAATTAATAATGGAGGCTGAGAGAGAAGCCTCTAGGATAATAGAAAGCGCTCAGGAGGAAGCAAAGAGGATAATAGAGAGCGCAGAGGAGGAAGCAAAGAGGATAATAGAGGAAGCGAGGAAGATGCCCATAGAACTCACCTTATTGGAGGAGATAACGAGGGATGAGGAGAGGCTCCTCAACGAGGCCAATAAGAGATCTGAGGAATTGAGGAAGAGAGCTATGGAGAGGATGAGAGAGGTCTTAGATGAGATATTGAGGGAGGTGATATACGGTGAGTGAAGTCACTGAAGTCGCGGATTCTCAAGCTATCGTTAGAGCTATCCTGAAGGTAGCGGAAGATAGAGCCGGGGCCATACTAGGGGAAGCCCGGAGGAGAGCGAGGGAGATAGTGGAGTCAGCTAAGAGAGAAGCTGAGCAGATAGTGAGAGCTAGGAGGGAGAGAGCTGAGAGGGAGATGAGGGAAGAGATCGCTAGGAGAAAGAGTGCTGCTGAAGTAGAAGCAAATCAAAGGATTTTAAGAGTGAAGAAGGAAATTATCGATGATCTAATTAGGTTATTGCAGGAAAGACTCCAATCTATAGCTGATGGTGAGGATCCTAACTGGGACTATCGTGAGATCCTGAGGGATTACTGTCTAGAAGGCATAAAGGCTCTAGGAGGGGGAGAGATTTACTTGATCGGGAGGGAGAAGGATAGAGAGCTTCTAGAGGAGATAGCTAGGGAGCTAGGTGCGAATGTTAAAGTCGATCCTAGGAGCCTGCCGATAATAGGTGGGGTAATCCTGAGGGATTCTAGAGATGAGAGGAGGTATTACAATACCTTCGATGGCAGGCTGAGAGGCTATCTAGAGAGGAAGATGCCTTATATAATTGAGAGGATCTTCGGGGGGATTTAGATGTTAGAGCAAGCTTATGTTGAGAGGGGCGTCATAGTCCATGTGAAGGGGCCCGTCGTTATAGCTGAGGGGATGAGGGGCTCGAAAATAAGAGAGGTCGTTTACGTCGGGGAGGAGAGACTGATAGGGGAGATCGTGAGGATAGAGGGGGATAGAGCTATCATACAAGTATATGAACCTACGGGCGGTGTTAAAGCAGGAGAGCCTGTTGAGAGGACTGGAGAGCCGCTTTCAGCTGAGCTAGGGCCTGGGTTGCTGGGGCAGGTGCTAGATGGACTCGGTAGACCATTAGAGGTAATCGCTGGGAAAGCAGGAGGTCCTTTCATAGTCAGGGGGATCAAATCCCCGACACTACCCAGAGATAGGAAGTGGCACTGGGTACCTCAGGTGAAGCGGGGCGATTTAATTCACCAAGGGGATGTCCTCGGGAAGGTCAAGGAGGGACCGATAGACCATAAGATAATGCTCCCGCCCAATATTCCGAGGGCTAGAGTCTTGGAGATTTATCCGGAGGGAGATTACACAATAGAGGAAGGGATCGCCCTAATAGAGCATATTGGAGGAAAAGAGGAGCTTAAGATGTATCAAAAATGGCCTGTGAGAAACCCAAGACCATTCAAAGAGAAATTAGACCCTAGCGAACTCTTGATCACTGGTCAGAGGGTCATAGATACGTTCTTCCCGATAGTCAAGGGAGGGACCTCCGCCGTTCCGGGAGGCTTCGGGACCGGGAAAACTGTCACTTTACATCAGATATCGAAGTGGGCTGATGCTGATGTAGTCGTCTACGTCGGATGCGGGGAGAGGGGTAATGAGATGACAGACCTTCTCCATACATTCCCGAAGTTAGTGGATCCCAAGACGGGGAGGCCATTATTGGAGAGGAGTATCCTCATAGCTAATACTAGCAATATGCCGGTGCCCGCGAGAGAGGCTAGTATATTCATGGGGGTCACGTACGCTGAGTACTATAGGGATATGGGACTTCACGTAGTGCTGACAGCTGATTCTACTTCGAGATGGGCCGAAGCCCTGAGGGAGTTGAGCTCCAGATTGGAGGAGATACCATCCGAGAAGGGGTTCCCTGCCTATCTGCCGGACTTCATAGCTTCCTTCTATGAGAGGGCTGGGAGAGTTAAGGTAATCGGGAATAGGGATGAGATAGGTTCTATAGCTATAATCGGTGCTGTCAGTCCCTCCGGAGGCGACCTCAATGAGCCAGTGACTCAGCACACGATGAGATATGTAGGCGCTTTCTGGGCTCTCGATAAAGATCTCGCATTTAAGAGGCACTTCCCATCGATAAATTGGCTTAGAAGCTTCTCAAAATATGCTCCTGCCTTGAGGAACTGGTGGATAAATGCGACAGGTCACGATATGATCGAATACAGGGAGAGAGCTATGTCCTTACTGCAAGCAGCATCTGGTTTAGAGGAAGTCGCCAGAGTAGTGGGTGAGGCAGCCCTTTCCGACGAGAACAGACTCGTTCTCCTGTCCGCTGAGCTCATAAAGGAGGGATTCTTAGTTCAGAGTGCGTACCATGAGGTCGATACTTACTGTTCCCCCAAGAAGCAAGCGATCCTCCTCAAGACATTACTCGAGTTCTATGATAGAGCTAAGCCTCTAATAGAGGCGGGCGTCCCGATGTCTAAGATAGCTGAGATGAGATCCCTCGGGCTCTTGAGGAGGCTCAAGTTCGTACCTGAGGAGGAGTTTGAGGCAGCTGTGAGGGATGCTATCTCCCAGCTCGAGGCGGAGATATCATCCCTGTTGGCGGAGGTGAGGTAGATGTCTATCAAAGGACTCGCTTTCAGAGGTATAGATCAAGTTAAGGGCCCCCTCGTCATAATGAGGGGGGTTCCGGGCGTAGCTTACGAGGAAGTGGTCAGGATATACTCCGAGGACGGGAGGGAGTGGCTCGGCCAGGTACTAGAGGCCGGGAGGGATAAAGTCGTCATACAGATACTAGGGGATACCGAGGGGCTAGATACTAATGCGATAGTCAAGTTCACTGGATCGACTCTCAAGATACCTGTATCCGATGAAGTCCTCGGCAGGGTCTTCAATGGGGCGGGTGAGCCCATCGATGGAGGCCCCCAAATAAGGGCGGAGGATTTCAGGGACATAAACGGGGCACCGATAAACCCTGTGAAGAGGGATTACCCCGATGAGTTCATAGAGACAGGGATAAGCGCAATAGATGGTATGCTCAGTTTGATAAGGGGTCAGAAGTTGCCTATATTCTCGGAATCAGGGCTCCCGCACAATGAAGTCGCTGCTCAGATAGCGAGACAAGCCGTCGTCCTCGGGAGGGAGGAGAAATTCTCCATAGTATTCGCCGCCGTGGGACTCAAGTATGACGATGTTCTCTTCTTCAGGAGACAATTTGAGGAATTTGGGGCCTTAAGTAGGTCTGTTCTCTTTCTAAATCTTGCAAACGATCCTGTTATTGAGAGGATAACTACACCTAGAGTTGCCCTAACGGTAGCTGAGTATCTAGCATTTGATCTAGGGATGGATGTCCTAGTAATAATCGATGATATGACAAATTACTGCGAAGCTTTACGAGAACTCAGCTCAGCTAGAGAAGAGGTCCCGAGCAGGAAGGGGTATCCGGGATACATGTACAGCGATCTAGCTAGCATATACGAGAGGGCTGGTAGGATCATCGGTAGACCAGGTTCGATAACATTCATGCCGATACTCACGATGCCCGGAGGGGATTTGACTCACCCGATCCCAGATCTCACGGGTTACATAACTGAAGGGCAGATATTCTTGGATCTCGATCTGCATAACAGGGGGATATATCCACCTATCAACGTGCTGCCCAGCCTCAGCAGGTTGATGAAGGATGGGATAGGACCTGGGAAGACTAGAGAGGATCACAAGGAAGTATCTGATCAACTTTATGCTGCATATAGCCAGGGAACCAAGGCTAGAGAGCTCGTCCAGATAGTTGGAGAGGCTGGGCTCAGCCAGAGGGAGAGGCTGTACTTGGAATTTGCCAGGAGGTTTGAGAGAGAATTCGTTTCCCAGGGTTTCAAGGAGAGGAGAACTATAGAGGAGACGCTCAACATAGCATGGGACATACTATCAATCCTCCCGGAGTCCGAGCTCACTAGGATAAGTGAGAAGACCATAAGCAAGTACCACCCGAGGAGGAGGCTCCTAGTGGAAAGGTGATCTCATGAGCTTCAGATCCGTGGGGAGGGTACTCCCCACAAAGGGGTTTTTGATAAGGCTTAGGGAGAGGACAAGGCTCCTCAAGTCGGGAGTGGAAGCTCTGAAGATGAAGAGGGACCAGTTAGTCAGGGAGTGCCAGTCACTGATACCGGATCTCAAGAGGAGGAGCGATATAGAGAGGAAGCTCGAGGATGCTTATAAGATCCTTAGGCTCGCTTATTCAGCTGCTGGGCCTGAAGAGATGAAGAAAGCTGCTTTATTGACGACCCCTCTCCTCACGGAGATGAGAGTGAGGAGCGTGATAGGGGTAGAGGTACCAGAGATCAAGGTCGTCGGTCTGAGTCTAGCTACTTCCCCTTCCCTAAATGCCGTAGTCATAGCTGCTTCTAGGAAATTCGCTGATGCTATAAGGGAGATGATGCCCTTGGTGAATTCTGAAGCTAAGTTTGAGAGGATTGCCACTGCTCTAGCTGATACTATGAGGAAAGTGAACGCTTTAGAGAAGATAGTCATTCCGGATCATGAGGCCGCTATAAGGTACATAGAGGAGATGCTGGAGGAGGAATCCCTTGAGGAGTTCATCATGCTCAAGAAGTATAGGGAGATAAAGAGGGGAGAGTAATGCTTAGGAATGCTAAGATAAAGTATCTCGTAGTTAGAACACACGGCCTTTCCTCCCATTTGATAGATCCATCTGAACTCAGGTCTTGGATATTCATAGAGGATGATAGAGCTCTCTTCGATAAGATATCCCAGACATCTTATGGCGGCTTCTTCGAGAAGCCGGAAGATCTATCGGATCCCGTCAAGATAGAGGAGGTCACTATGAGGGTCAACTTCATCAGAGCTAATAAGCTCATATCTATAGCGAGAGCTTCCCCCCTGGAGAATATCCTCAGAGTCTACATGAGCAAGTACGACCTTGAGAACATCAGAAGGATCGTATTCTCACTGCTCTTCGGTAGATTGGAGAGGGTAAGCTTGTTACCTCATCCTGGCTACTTGTACGATACCGCTAAGCTCTCGAAGGCGGAGAGGTTAGAGGATCTACTCGATCTCATCGAGGAAAGGAAGCTCTCATCCTTGGTATCGAACTGGCTCTCTGGAGATAGGAATATATCCGAGCTGGATCTCATACTGACTAAGGCTTACATAGACTCCTTAATCGGACCCCTCAAGAGGGGCACTCCCCTATATGAGATAATACGCTCCTACTTAGAGAACATGACCCTAGGCTTATTACTCAAGGCTAAGTATCTCAGGATAAGTAATGACCTCATAATCAGAGCGCTCTCCGGGGTCCCTTTCAAGAAGTTATTAGAGGCCGTTAATCAGTCTGGAGATCTGTCGGACTTCTTAGATAAGCTCCTGAATATAGCTCCATATAGGGAAGTATCCATTGAGGTCAGGGACTCCCTGAGAGATGTAGGCGAGCCATGGGTCATAGAGCACTCAGTACTCAAGAGGGCTTATACAGAAGCGGTGAGGATCTCTATGATGAGTCCTATGAGCGAGGCTTACATAATATCTTACCTGATCTCATCGGAGTGGGAGTCCCAGAGCCTCAGGACTGTGCTCTTCGGTAGGATAAGTGGTGTCTCCAAGGATATACTCTATCAACTCTTATCGCCTAAGGGTGAATAATTTATCTATAAATACTCTTTCTATATCCTCATAATTTTTCTTACTCTAAAATAATAGAGAGGGTTTATTACCCTCCCATTATCAGGAAGGCCACCAGAAGCCCGTAAACGGCGACTCCCTCAGCCAGACCCCCTAATATCAGTACTTGAGTGAAAGCCTTAGGATTCTCAGCCAGAAGGGCGCTTCCTCCGATAGCCACACCATACAAAGCTATACCTGCTGCAATAGTACTTCCCACGATTGCTAGAGCCATACCTATGAACTTTAAGCCACTAATTTCTTCTGTAGCTGTCTGTTGAGCCGCTACTATAGAGAATGATAGCGGGAGCAACAGCAACGGGAGTCCCAGGGCGAGATAAAGGGCCAGCTTCCTCCTCGAGATCATGGTGAGATCACCCCCTCCACAATCCAGCTTAAAAAATAAATTTTTATTCAGGTGCGAGTGGCTCAATCAACTCCGAGGCCCTCCTGAATTCCCTACCTGAAGCCCTGTAGAACTTAGTGAAGAATTCGTAGAACGTCAGCCTAGTCGCTTGTATGAATGAAATGAGCCCTTCAAGTCCCATGATCAATATATTCATTAAGGAGAAACCTATGAGCGCTAGTGGACTAAGGAGAGAGGCCAATTCATTGATAGTAATCGCCTCCTTTCCGAACATCAGCTGAGTTGTGAGTACACCGAAGACTTCATGAATAACTGCGAATGCAGCAAGCCTTATGTAAGAGAGTGAGTTGCTGAAGAGCGCTAATACGCTCTCTAGAAGTGTTGATACCATCTCGGAGAGGCCCTCCCCTACCCCATGACCTTCTCTTACGGATCTGATTACAGGTGCAACGCATGTTATCATGAGAGGTATTGACATAGCTTGGAATAATGGATCGCTTAAAGTCCCCCCTATGCTCGCATTATTCCTGATAGCTGCATAAACAGCGCCAGCGTACATTATGAAAGACATGAGACCCCTGTACTCTAAGAAGGCAGCGAAGAGGTCTCCCTCAAGCAGCTTATTTGTGGTGTTGACTAGGAAGCCTACGGACATCTGGAGGGCACCGAATATGAGGGCTACAGCCATTAATCTCATCGTATCATGCAGAGGGCTTAGGATGGGATGCTCAGTGATCGACATGAAGAAGAAAGCTCCATAAAGGTAGCCGAAGATAGCTGCTGCGATACCTGAATATAAGAGAATTCCGCCTAGCTCCTTCATAGATCCGCTGGTCTTCTTCCATAGGAAAAGACCGAATAGAGCGAGCGTTATCCCATGACCGAGGTCCCCGAACATCATCCCGAACATCAAGGGGAAGAATATCGCAGTGAGGAAAGTCGGATCCAGTTCTCTCACCGATGGAAGACCGTACAACTTGTGAGTGAGGAGTCTAATAGGCTTTATCAGATTTGGGATCCTGATCCTCGAGGGAGCTTCCTCCCATTCAGACTCCTCGAACTCGAGTGCTAAGAATTCTCCTAGTCTCTCTTCAAGCTTTCTCCTGATGGATTCTTTCTTGGATTTGGGAACCCAGCCTGATATCACACATATCTCCTCTCCCTCATACATGAGCATCCCGATCCTCTGCATCAAGGCCTTCTCCCTCAGGCTGAGCGCTATAGCAGCTAGCTCAGCTGAAATCTCAATTATTTTGCTCTTTAGATCTTTTTCCTTTTTCTTCAAGTCTTTTATGTAATTTTTATCTACTAATTTGCTTAAATTTTCTATCTCCTCCTCAATTTTTCCTCTCTCAGCTATCAAGGGCTTCGCATTCTCTATTAGTTCGCTCACCCTCCTCTCAGCCTCACCAGCGACTACCACTTTTATCGAGAGGAGACCCTCCCTAGCCGTTGAGAAATCTTTTCTAATATTCGAGAATTCTTCTGAAATTTTTTCGATAAAATCCCTTATCTCAGAATCAATTGCATCAATTTCCTCCTCCAGCATGCTCATCTGTTGGGAGACCTTCGATATAACGGGCTCCCTCTCAGCGATTATAGGGCTGAGCTCCGGAACCCTCTTCACGCTGTCCCTCATCTTCTTCCACAAGGAATCTACTACTCTGAGCTCAGCTAACTTCTCCTTCTTAGAATTACATTCAGCAATTCTACTTAAAATATAATCCATTTTTCCCATTATTTCTTCTATTTTCTCAGATATTTTGGAAATTTCTATTAAATCTTTTTCCTCATACAAGAGTTCGTTTATCCTACTCTTAGTTTCCTTCAGGGATTCCCTGACGTTCTTGATTACTTCATTGAGATCCTCGAGCGATAGGGATTTATCGGAGGCCATCTTGATGAGGGAAGATGATCTTAACAATCCCCTATCAATCTCTAGAAGGGCCCTTCCGAGCCTGAGTTTCGAGGGATCTTCCTCTACGACTTCCAGAGCCGCGCTATAATAGCTCAAGATCTTTCCCTCGATCTCGCTCAATTTTTCCTCAATTTCTTTCATTTTCTCCGACCTCTCTTTTAATAAATGCTTCGCTTTTTTCGAGAGTTCTATCTCTTTTTTAATCTTTAGGTATTCTCCCACTATGTCATCGAGTTCCGAGATCAGCGATTTACTGTCATTTCCCCCCGCTGAGCTTCTCTCCGATGACTTCACTATAAGTGATAAGGGGATTCCCGAGAGTACACTGGCTCTCTCTAGTGCCCTAACGATCTCTTCATACATCTCAAGTTCCCTAGACTCGACATCTTGAGGAGGCTTCACACCGGGAAGCCCTTGAGGTGGTTCTAAGTGAACTTCATCGAATTTCAGTAGCTCAGAAGCCAGATCCTCCTTGTGCATCTTTGTCGTGTAAGCGTAGAACTTCAGGACCTCCTCGGGTTTCAGCACACTGTCACCCTAAGTCAGTGCATCTATATTTAATAAAAGATTTTTTCCCATGTAGATGGATGAGGCTGATCATCTCGGTGGGGACCAGACCCGAGATAATCAAGATGGCGCCCCTCTATGAAGCCCTGAGTAAGCTGAATGAGATGGAACTTCTCTTAGTTCATACCGGGCAGCATTACGACTGGGAAATGAGCGGCATTTTCTTCAAGGAGCTGGGAGTTGAGGAACCACACGTTAACCTCAATATAGGATCGGATGATCAGGTATCACAAACATCCGCAGTTATGAAAGAAATTGGAAAGATAATTGAGAGTTATGAGCCCGATGGAGTGATAGCATTAGGAGATACTAACTCCGTCTTGGGGACAGCGATAGCGGCATCTAAGATGGAAGTCCCCTTCATCCACGTGGAATCTGGTCTGAGGAGCTACGATTTCTCGATGCCTGAGGAGATAAACAGGAGGATCTCCGATCATTTAGCGTCATTGAATTTCGCACCGACATCCAGAGCTTTCTCAAATTTGATGGAAGAGGGCATATCCCCTAAGGCAACTTTCTTGAGTGGGAATACTATAGTGGACTCCGTTACTAAGGTCCTGAGGAAGGTTTCCGCTAAGAGGACTTTAGAGAAGTTCGACCTTGACGGAGCTCAGCCCCTAGTGACTTTGACTCTCCACAGGAAGGAGAATACTGAATATGAGCATAAGTTAATAGGGGTATTGAAGGCTCTAGAGGAGTTAGATGATATCACTTTCGTCTGGCCAATTCACCCCAGGACTCAGAAGGCACTCAAGACATTCGACCTATGGAATAAACTGAAGTCCCTGAAGAATGTCAGGATACTGGAGCCTCTCGGCTATCTGGATTTCTTAGGGCTTCTTATTTCCTCGGATCTCATAATGACTGACTCTGGGGGAGTTCAAGAGGAAGCCGTTACTCTTAAGAGGCCCTGTATAATCTTGAGGGAGAACACAGAGAGGCCTGAGATCATAGAGATGGGTTTCGGGGAGATAGCCGGCACGAACCCAGCGGCTATAGTATCCTTAGTTAGGAAGTACCTCTATCAAGCGGACTTAATAGAGAGACTTAAAAGAGCGCCTAACCCGTTCGGGGATGGAAACGCATCTAAAATAATAGCTTCAGTTATAGAGAGGATATGGGATCTCAGGTCCCTGAGAAAGCCACCCACTTTCAAAGGAGGTTCTCCTCATTACCTGGCCTTCCGTGTAGAGGAGTCTATGAGAGGCTATACTGTAGCGTCTCTCAGGGAGGCCTGCGGTTACGATGTCGTGAGTATCTATGATGCTAGCGGTAGATCTATACATTTCGATGAGGGGACCCCCCTACTCCCAAATTACATAGTTAGAGTGAGAGGGGACCCTGTGAACTACGGGAGGTTCAGAAAATTTGTGAAGATCTGACAGAGTTCGTTGTTAGATTTTATTACAGTTGAAAGCCTCGCCTTTAAGGCTGGGATGGATAGAAAGGTTTATAGAAGGTTTGCAGTTAGTAATACTCTCAGATGAGGGTCTCTGATCACCCAATTGCCCGCAGATGAGAGATGTAAACCAGAATAGATGCGGGGGACCGGTGAAACCCCTAAAGGGAGCCCTTCGGGCGGGGAGATCAGTAGCTCACCACAATTTTTATTTGGTCTAAGGCATATACACTTATGACACTCGAGGTCTTCCTCTCCTTGGACCTCATTCACCTAGAGGAAGCGCTCGATATCGCTGAGAAGGCTAGATCGGCGGGCTTCAGGTACTTTGAAGCAGGGACCCCACTAATAAAATCTGAGGGCATGAGATCCGTTAAGCTCCTCAGGGAGAAGTTCCCAGAGGCGATTATATTCGCTGATACTAAAACTATGGACACTGGATACCTCGAAGCTATGCTGGCATTCTCCTCCGGGGCTGATATAATGAGTGTAATGGCAGTAGCTCCTGATGAGACGATAAGAGAAGCAGTTAGACGGGCTAGGGAGGATGGAAAGGAAGTCATCGCTGATACTCTAGGCGTCAGGGATCCTGAGGCTAGGATCGAGAGGCTCATCGAGTTAGATGTAGATAGGATATGCCTACATAAGGGTGTGGATGAAGGTATATTCTCTGAATTCGATATCCTCGAGAAGATAAGAGTACATGGAATAAAGATAGGTATAGCTGGTGGGATAGACGCTATCACTATAAGGAGCGTGGCTAAGAAAGTAGATTTCGTGATGGTTGGAAGAGCGATAACGAAAGCTAGTGATCCTAGGAGGGCAGCTGAGGAGATATTATCCGCTATTAGAGCTTAGATCTCTTCTTCCTCCCCATCATCCTCCTCTTAACTGCTTCTGTCTCGACCTTAGCTAAGGCCTCGAAGAAACGCTCATTCACTTCATTAACTTCGGATAGGAGTTTCTCTACATCAATGGGATCCACTGCTCTCGCAACCATAGCAACTAAAGCTGATAATCCGTATCTCTCAGTAAGCAATCCGAATTCGTAGCACCTATTTGCGAGCTCCCAATTCCCGACGGAGGGCCTCCCCTTCTGCCTGGATTCCTCCACATACCTCTTAGCTTCGGATACTAAGTAACCAGTGACAGCAGCTATCCTCCCGCTGCCGCAGTTAGGACATAGAGGCGCTCCTATTTCCATCAAGCTATTCACATCGGAATCCATGAACCAACTCCAACAATTAGAACACACTAAGGTCACTTGTTGGGATAGTATCCTGTTCTTAAAGTTCTCCAGCAACCTCCTAGAGAGTTCGGTAGGAGGTATGACTTCTAGAGGCAGACCGGATCTATCGAGTCCTAGTAACGCGAGAGGGCTAGGTCCCTCCTTCTCCGATCTAACTACTTCTATTTCCCCCCTCTCAATGGATCTGAGTAGTTTCATTAAGCCTTCTACATCGAAATCTTTCACTAGAGTCTCACGGAGGGCCTCTTCATACGGCGGTGTTCCCCCATAAGCTTTCGCCAGCTTGCTGAGGCTTATGAGCTTCGAGCTAGCGTAGTCCCTTATCAATCCCATCCTCTTCAGGGTGTGCAAGAGCCTCAGCCTGAAGAAGGAGCTATTCTCAATAGCCTCTAGGAAGAACGCTTCATCCTCACTCATCAGGGATTTTATTGCGTTAATGATAGGTTCAGATGAGACTCCCAATATCAATATCCTGTAGGGATCCTCTGAAACCCTGACCAAGATTTTAAAATGCTTCAACAGGGCTTGAGCTATCGCTCTGCCCAGCGTCCTATTCACTAAGTTGCCGTAAGTCGAGTGGATCACGACGCCTCCTCTCACATCCTCCACAACGATACGCTTATCAGTGGGTAATGGGAATCCGCTCTCTATATGCTCTAATATCGGAGAGAGAGCTCTTCTTATATCCTCCTCTGTAGAAAATCCATACTTCTCCATTATCTCATTTATTAGGGCATCCATTTTCCCGCTCCTATACGCCTCTTCGACCATACCCCTCAACGTACCCACTTCAGCAGCTACTTCCATTGAGACAGGTAATTGCTCACCTATCCAACTCGGAATAGCTCCTATTGGATCGAATGCTTGTTCCACATATATAGTACCTCCTTCTATCCTCTTCATCCTCCACACTGATCCCCTGAAAACGAATTTAGCTCCAGGGAATAAATATTCGAGGACGAAGGCCTCATCTAACTTCCCAATGTAGAACCCAGTGACTTCATCAACTACGCTGTAGCCCACGGTCTCGGGTATAGTTGAGACGTTATTGAAGAAGTAATCGAAGGCCAGTTCACTCGCTCTCCTCACGGAATCTAGATCCTCATCGTACCATACGATCCTAGGCCAAGCCCTGGACATGAAGGAGAGGAGCCTCCTGCAATCCTCCGGGCTCATATCTCTATAAGGGTAGCATCCATTAGCTACCTTGACTATTTCACTGACACTAAGCTCCCTCTCCCTCAGGAGCATCCCGACGATCGTATGATAGAGGACGTCATATGACTTCTCGAGGGGCCTTATCTCCTCTAATTTCCCCTCTAACGCATTCCTAGATAAGACGAGAGATTCCAGGAAATCGTCAGAATCCTGAGCGACTATAAGGCCCCTAGCTACTCCTCGAGGTCCATGGCCCGATCTCCCCACCCTCTGAAGCAGCTTCAAAGCTTGCTTCGGTGATCCGTACTGTATGACCATATCTATGTGGCCTACATCTATCCCCAGCTCCATCGAGCTAGTGCTTATAACAGCAGATAGTTCACCCATCTTCAGGAGGGTCTCACTCTCAACTCTGGCTTCCCTAGATAGCGAACTATGATGGACGTGTATCTTCAGTTCATTGAATATCTTATTCATCCTGTAACCTAAAGCTTCAGCCATCGACCTCGTATTAGTGAAGACTATAGCAGATCTAGAGGACTTTATCGCGTCAGCTAGCACCCTGACCCTAGAGACAGCCTCGGGCTCAAGTAAGAGCTTTGATGAGAGCTTGAGGTCCTCTTCAGTGACCTTTGGAAATATAACTCTTATTATCATTTTTCTCTCCTCCCCAGAAGTCACTATCTTTCCCTTCTTCGAGTGAGAGAAGAAATCGAGGGCTAAGTGGGGATTTCCTAAAGAGGCTGAGAGCATTACCCTCTGGAAGTCCCTTCCAGTCATCCTCCTGAGCCTCTCCAGAGCTATTGAAAGTTGAACACCCCTTTTATCATCTAGGAGTTCATGGACTTCGTCTATGACTACGTACCTCACCCTCGAGAGGTGGAGGGAGAGTTTAGGTGATGAGAGCATTATCTGGAGGGTCTCGGGGGTAGTTATAATTATCTCAGGTGGAGATTCTGACTGCTTCAATCTCTCAGACTTCAAAGTATCTCCATGCCTGACCCCTACGTTCAATCCGCATCTAGATGCCCAGAAAATTATCCTATCTTCCAGATCCCTGTTCAGAGCTCTCAGAGGGGTGATATACAATAGAAGGAACCCCATCCTCTCATTTTCAGCTAAGATTCTTGAAATTATTGGCCATATTGCTGCCTCAGTTTTTCCTGATCCCGTGGGCGCTATTAGGAGGACATCCTCCCCTCTCATAACGTGCGGAATCCCCTTCCTCTGTATTTCAGTTAGTTCCGTTATCCTTTTATCTCTTATAGCCGAAATCAAGCATTCTGGAAATAATTTAAAAATCTCCTCCGGATTCATCTATAAATTCACCATTTTCCTCTCTCATTCTCGATCCTTCGCTACGTTGATGAGCTCCTCAGCTAGATAATCTTTTTTAACCCGTAGGGTAGTGATACTCGGTACGTCGACAAGTGTTCTATATCTAAAGTGGGGTGATCTACCATGGTCTCCGCGGGTGAAGCTGGTGGAGGGGCGATACCCGTCCTGATACTGAAGGAAGGTACCTCTAGGACGAGAGGGAGAGAAGCTCTGAGGCTTAACATAACAGTTGCTAAAGCAATAGCAGATACTATAAGGACTTCACTTAGTCCGAAGGGAATGCAGAAGATGCTAGTTGATCCATTCGGAGATGTCATAATAACGCATGATGGAGCGACTATAATGAAGGAGATAGAAGTCGAGCATCCTACCGCGAAGATGATGGTCGATCTAGCGAAGTCTCAAGAGCAAGAGGCTGGAGATGGGACAACGACAGTCGTTTTACTGGCTGGCGAATTGCTATCGAAAGCTGAGGACCTCTTGGACCTCGGCATCCACCCGACGGTCATAATATCAGGTTATAGGAAAGCCGCTGAGAAGGCTATAGAGTACTTAGATGAGATAGCTATGAGAGCGGATTGGAAGGACAGGGAGTTACTCAAGAAGATAGCTAAGATAGCTATGAGTAGCAAATCCATAAGGGTCGCTCAGGACTACTTAGCGGACCTCGTCGTTGACGCTGCATTACAGGTCGTTGAGGAGAGGGATGGTAGGAGGATAGTGGACCTTGAGAACATAAAGCTGGAGAAGAAGGAAGGAGGGTCCCTCTTCGATACGAAGTTGATAAGGGGGATAGTAGTAGATAAGGAAGTAGTACATCCCAGGATGCCTAAGAGAGTTGAGAATGCTAAGATAGCCCTCATAGAGAGCGCTTTAGAGATAAAGAAGCCTGAAATTTCCTCTAAAATAAGGGTAACCTCCCCAACGCAAGTCAAGGAATTCTTGGATCAGGAGAAGCAGATGCTCGCAGAACTCGTCGAGAAGATAGCTGCAGCAGGGGCCAATGTGGTCTTCTGCCAGAAGGGTATAGATGACGTCGCTCAGCACTTCTTAGCTAAGCACGGCATACTCGCAGTGAGGAGAGTGAGGAAGTCCGATATGGAGAAGTTAGCTAAGGCCACGGGGGCTAAGATAGTAGTTAATGTGAAGGAGATATCAGAGAAGGATCTAGGATTCGCTGAGCTCGTTGAGGAGAGGAGAGTCGGGGAGGACAAGATGGTATTCGTTGAGGGTTGCAAGGATCCGAGGGCTGTGAGCATACTCATAAGGGGAGGAGAGAAGCAAGTGATAGATGAGGCTGAGAGGAACCTCCATGACGCACTGAGCGTTGTTAGAAATGTGATAGAGGATGGAAAGATAGTAGTAGGAGCTGGAGCAGCTTGGATGGATCTAGTACTTAAGCTGAGGAATTACGCGGTGCAGTTGAGTGGGAAGGAGCAGAACGTCGTTGAGAAGTTCGCTGAAGCATTAGAGTCTATCCCGAAGACATTAATAGAGAACGCAGGTCACGATCCTATAATAAAACTCGCAGAACTGAGGAAAGCTCACGCTGAGGGCAAGAAGGAGTATGGATTCAACATATACACGGGAGAAGTCGAGGATATGTACAAGAGGGACATAATAGAACCGGAGAGAGTGTTAAGGAGGGCCATAGAGTCCGCTGCTGAATTCGCTACGACGATATTGAAGATAGATGACATAATAGCAGCGGCTGGTAAGAAATTCGAGCCCGGAAAGGGAAAGGAGAAGGAGAAGGGAGAGAAGAGCGAGAGTGATTGATGTTGAGTAGCGATCTGCTGGGCCCTAAGAGGCTAACTAAATTCGAGAGGGTCAGGATAATATCTGTTAGAGCCCAACAGATCGCTACCGGATCCCCTCTTTTTTTAGGAGAGAACGAAATACCGGAGGGATTGACGGATCCTATAGAATTAGCGAAACTCGAGCTCGAAAAGGGCAGACTCCCCATTCTGATAGGTAGGAGGGAGGGGGAGAAGGTATCCCTCATAGCTCTAGAGGAGTTATTGAGGGGAGAGTAACTTTTTTAATTAGATAGAGGTGAAGTTCAGTAACCTCGACCCTCCAGAGCAGGGGATATAAGAGGTGATGTGCATGGTGGCAGAGGAAGGGATAGTGTTTGTTGGTAAGAAGCCGGCCATAAACTATGTTATGGCCACAACTCTCCAGATAAATAGGGGTGTGAAGAAGATAGTGCTGAAGGCGAGAGGTAGATCTATCTCGAGGGCGGTGGATGTAGCTGAGATAACTAGGCTCAAGTACTTCCCAGGGAAGCTGAAGATCACAGACCTCAGGACCGGAACTGAGGAGATAATAGATGAGAATGGGAGCAGGAGGGACATAAGCGTCATAGAGATAGAGATGACTCAAGTCTGAGCTGGAGAATTTCCAAAATTTTTGACCGAAAATTTCTTATTCTCTCTTTTCTTACCCCCCGGACCCTCATGAGTGAAAGTGGTCCGATGTTCTGGATAGATAGAGTAGCTAGGAATGTGATTGAGAGGGAGAGGAGGATAGGTAGAAATTTAAGAGTCCTAAGGGTAGAATCTGGAATAGGAGCTAGCGGATTTCCACATATAGGATCCGTTGGAGATTCCCTCAGGGCTTATGGTGTTAAGTTAGCTTTAGAGAGCATGGGTCACAAGAGCGAACTAATAGCTTACAGTGATGATAGAGATGGCTTAAGGAAGGTTCCCGCTGGCATACCTGAGGATTACAGCAAGTACCTAGGGATGCCCGTGAGCGAGATACCAGATCCCTTCGGATGTCATACGAGCTACGGGGAGCACATGAGCTCTATATTGATGGACGCTCTGGAGAAGCTCGGTATAGAATATACTTTCATTTCAGGGACTGAAGCTTATAAATCGGGCCTTTTAGATGAGCAGATCAGCAAGCTGATAGTTAACAACGAGAGAGTGGATAGGATCGTGAGGGAGGAAGTCGGCACGAACAAACCGGAGGGGTGGGTTTACTACTGGCCTAAATGCGAGGAATGTGGGAGGATATATACGACTAGAGTGATAAAAGTGATCCCTGAGGAAGGGAAAGTCATTTATAAATGTGATCAAGGGTTCAAGGGTGTGAGCGGTTGCGGGCACTTGGGCGAGGCTAGTTACTTGAGGGGAGAGGGGAAGCTATCTTGGAAGGGGGAGTTCGCTGCAAGATGGTCGGCCTTAGGAATAGTATTTGAGCCACATGGGAAAGATATAGCTGATTCCTTCAGAGTAAATGCGAGGATAGCTAAAGAGATTTTAGAGTATGAACCACCCCTAACCGTCAGGTATGAGATGTTCTTAGATAAGACGGGGAGGAAGATAAGCAAGAGCTCTGGAAATGTGATCACTCCGCAAATGTGGATGGATTTTTCACCTCCAGAAGCTCTAAGGATGATGATGTTCAAGAGATATCATGGGACTAGGAGCATCTCTCTCCAAAAATCCCCTCTTTACATCAATGAGTTGGAACTCAACTTGAGGAGATATCACGGGCTTGAGAGAGTCGGGAGTGAGAGAGATAGGGTAACGATGAGGAGGCTCATGGAATTCACTTATCTCATGGAGGGAGTCCCGAGACCTCCTCCATATAGGTACTCAGCTGTATTAAATGTAGTCTCCATGCTACCTCAAGAGCTCGAGTTCGAGGAGATCCTGAGGATAGCTAGGGAGCTCATATCTAAGTACTACGATCTGAAACCCGAGGAGCTCGAGAAAGATATTATGTTCGAGAATTACGTCAGATACGCATATAATTACATCAGATATTTCGGAAGGGGGGTCAGGGAGAGGATAGAAATCAAGAAGAGTACTTTAGAAGCTGTAAATACTTTCATTGAGGGGATAAATCCGGGAATGGGACCGGATGAGATTCAGAATATAGCTTTCGAAATAGCTAAAAAGTTTGAAGTATCACCCAGGGACTTCTTCTCAGTAATATACTTAGCGGTGCTCGGTCAGCCCCAAGGGCCCAGATTGGGACCCTTGATCAGTAGGCTCGGGGTACAAAGATTTAAGGAGATATGGGAGAAGTTCATAGAGGAGAGGAGGGTCATTGGAGAGGAATGAAAGGATAAAAAATTTATTGATGCTCAGGGATCTCCTGAAGAGGAGGGCTGAGAAGCTCGAAAGAGAGCTCATATCCCTGAGGAGGATGATAGAATCCCTAGATGAAGTCCTTCTAGAACAAACTATTGTGACAGCAGATAAACTAAAAGAGGTCAGAAAGAATGTTGAAGAGAGGAAATTATACTCTGATGATGGCAGACTTCTCGGAAGCCTGACTCTAGATAGGGATAGAGGTGAGATCTCCTTTATTCCTGATGATAATATTCTCATAAGCTCGAGAGAGAGACCAGTGAGGTCCTTCCTAACTAGGAAGATTGAGGAACTCGGCGGGACTATGGAGCTCGAGGAGGACCCTAAGGGTACGCTTAAGAGCCTCAAGGTGAAGTTTAAGGACAGGAGGGATGTGGATAGAGTAATCAATTACATAAGGTGGGCATTCTCTAAATCTATCATCAGCCAATGATCTTTAAACTGAGAGGATTATATACGCCACAATTAAGAGGGTTGCAAGTGCTAAAAGTTCTTCACTAATGTTCTCAGAGAGCGGCCTGAGGATCGCTGCTACTATCACAAGCACTATTATCATTAAGGATAAGAGGTGTTCTATAATGGGACATAAACCTCTCAGAAGTTCACGTAAATTAGATAATATGAATGCAATGGTTCCTCTCAGATATTCGAAGAAAAGGGAGCTAGGATCCAATTTCCATCTCCCTCAAGCACACGAAACCCTTATACTCCCTCCCGTTAGCTATTATGACTGCGTAGGGATCCTTCAGAGTTATGTAGAAGTGCAGATAGACTCTAGGCTCCTCATCCTCAAACCAATAGAAGTGACTAAAACTTATCCTGAGCTCCAAATCCTCCGAAGCGTACTCCTTCCTCATCTCCGCTATCGCTTCCTTGAGGCAGCTGAAGAAAGCTGATAGATTCGATGAGTCTAAATGTCTAGAGCACCTAGGGACCGCGGCCTTTATATCCCTCTCGAGCCAGTCAAGCACCCTCTTCATCCTGTAGTAAGCCGTCACTTGGCATCCCATCGCATCAATGCTACGCTCCCCCCTTATCCCCGTTAATCCATCCTCTATGCTCACTCTCCCTTTTGCAGTGAAGCCTATGCCTCCATTCCTACAACTCTCCCCAAAATAGCCTTTTTCTCCCCCGCGAGTTTCGAAGGCTTCGAAGCTCAGATCTATGGATGGAAGGAAGGCCTTATCGCTCAAATCGCTAGCGATCGTTTCCCTGAACTCATTATCATCTATTCTCGGGAGTGAGTCGCAGGGTGAGCCATTCATTGAGTAGAGGAAGCTATCAACTTTATACCTAGCGTATATCAGAGCTCTAGGCTCGATGGACTGGAGCTCAGCATATAAAGAGTATGCTCTCAACATACCCTTATACTCATAATACTCCGCCTGAGGCGTATAATGAGTAACTAAGAAGAAGGCCAGCGTTAAAGCGAAGAGCACTATCAAGGCTTCCCTCATCCCCTCACCTCGACTTTCAAAAATCCGTTAGGCCCTGGGATGATGAGGCAGTAAGCTATCTCAGAGGAGCCGCATTCCTTCACTGTCGCGTTCATCAGTAACTTATATCCGAGCTCCTTAACTCGGGCTAACGCTTTCAACGCAGCCTCCTCCTTCCACTCCACCTGATAACCCTGGTGGATGAAGATGGGCTTCAGGAATACGAGGAGGAGCAAGAAAACGCTTATGAGTAGAGCTAATAGGAGCCTCATACTAACGCCCAGATTATCAGGAAGCTGAGGGCAGCTACGACTATTAAGAGCTCGAGTTCATCCATATTAACCACCATAGCCACTAGCGTCTAACCCTAGGGACTCAGCCAGCCTTTGAACTTCCTCTATAGCTTTTAGGATCTCCTCAACTTCGCTCTCATCGAAGAGCTTATCCGCTAGTGTCAGGAGTGTTATTAAAGCTAGGACGATAGCTAAAGTCATCAGATCTAAGAGTATCCCCCTAATGCTCCCCTCCACCCGACCACCTCAACTCGACTATAGCTGAGCCATCCGCGGAGCGACGCCATGAGGCTACGAACCTACCGTAAAGGTAAGCCTCTCCGGAACAGCTCAATTGGAACGGGTAGCTTAGAATTGCGGACGCATTTCCTGCCTCAAGGTATACAGCTCCGTTCTCGCATCTATACGTAACTCTAACTGGTAGGAATGCGTAGCTCGAAGCGACACCACCTCCGATACTATTAGTTATAGCTAGATCGACTGCCCTCGCAGCGACATTGAGGCAATTCTGATCCCTCTTCTCCGCTACCTGAGCCATCCCCTGATTTATCGCTGGCAATATCGCGATAATCGTGGCCAATCCTATCAACGTCAGCAGGACCTTCTCAATCGAGAGAATCATTCAACTCCCTCCAAAGCAGGACGAAGAAGAGAGCCGCGGCTAAGGGATAGTAGAGGGGGGCTGATGATAGCGAGATCAGGATTAGGAGCATGCCGAGCAGTAGCGAGTATATGAGCTTCATCATAAGAGCGTAGTTCTCACTGTTTAAACCCTTAAGGTTTCTCGAAAATAAGAAAGTTCTTTCAAAAATATAGTGAGCTTTAAGTTCCTACACCAAGTATACTATCATGCAACAGACTATAGAGACCATACTCCTGGTCCTGATAACGGTAGCTCTCGTAATCTCAGCCCCCCTCATGCTAGCGGAAGGGGCGTGGAAGATAGCGCAAGAGGCCGGGGCTAGGGCGTGGGTCGACGTAGGCAATGCATGGAACAGTTTCAACAATTTCCTCGATTGGCTCACTGCTTCTATAGATAATATCCTCTTCGGAGGAGGTAAAGGAGGGACTGCAACAAATACTACGACTACCGCAGGGAATACTACGTCCGGGAAATAGAAAGCTCTCTTCTCCTCTTTTTCTTTTTTATAAGAGATGGAAGAAGTAGCTGACTAATAGGAACGCTGAGGAATAAGCTGCAGCGGCCTGGATTGAATATCCCAGGGGCTTCGATATCAGTATAGCTACCGCTAATCCCAGAGAGAAGAGGGTCGACTGAGGAGTGTTTAAGCCCAGCTGTCCCAAAATATAGCTGAGGGCTACGTTTATCGCTGCGACTACGATGAGGGAAATTAAGAGGAGGATGCGAGTGGATTTTATGTTGGCCTTCCACTCATCTATTATCTCACTTAAAGCCCTCAGTACTGAAGCAGTTCTGCGCATCATATTCTTCAACGCCTCCCTGTCCGATACTATTTTCAGGAACTCGAAATATTCTGGTAGTTCAGCGTCATCTACTACGCTAGCTTCATATAATTTGAGCTGCCTCAGAGCGTATACAACTCCGGATCCTCTCTCCAAATCGCTGGCCATAGCATCAGCTATGTTCGGATCCTCTATCTTGAGCTCGCTATATCCTGGCATGAGGGGGTAGGATGAGAGCAGGAGGAGGGGGAGGAAGGGAGGTATAATTATTCTGTAGCTGAGGAAGGCTATGAATAGAGATAAACCTAAGGATAGAGTTATCCCTATCTCTATCCAGTTCCTCCTGGCCTTTAAATCCTCCTCATAGAGCTTCGAGATCAAAGTCAGAGCTGCCTTCGTAGCCGATTCCTCCTCAGCCCCCTCCAATAAGCCAGCTAAGTATTTCCTGAGGAAACCTAAGGCATCGTAAACCGCTTTTTTCGCAGTTATTCCTTCGACGGCCACGCTCCCGTACTTGTTCAAAGCCATTAAGCCAAGAGCTGGAGAGCTTAGGTAACCTATCACAAATTTCTGGACTAACTTTATCCTCTTCACGGTCTTACTCTCCGCCCTTCCTCCTAGCGACTTCCTCATTCGTATCAGCCCCCCTGAGCTTCCTCAAGAAGTCGAGGTACTCTAAGTTCATATCAACTGGATGCCAGCCATCGTTCCACCTCCTCATCTCGACTACTCTCTTATCCCTCATCATTATAGCTAGAGTATCCCTGGGCAGCTCCTGCCCGAAAGCTTCGAACTTCTCCACGAGCTCCTGAAAGCCCCTAGCATGCGTTGTAGCTATCACTCTTAAACCGGAGCTATGAGCTAGATTGAAGGCTTCAGCAGCCTCTTTAGTCAGTATCTCCCCCAAAAATACGATATCAGGATTCCTGTGAAGCAAAAATCGGATGAAATCGAACTTCCCAGCGAATTCGTAAGGGCTGTGATGCATCCCGTAAATGCTCAGATCCTCTATCTCTCTGACCTCCTCGACGCTTATCAACCTGAGCTCCTTAGGGAGGCAGGCGAGCAAGGCGTTAGCTAGCGTAGTCTTCCCGACGCCAGTGCGACCGAAGATCAAGATAGGTTCCCCTAATTCTATACTCTTGAGGATAGTAGAGGCTTCCTCCTCCTTTATGCTGCCGAGCTTTATCAATCTCGGTAGGGAGAGCTTCGATATAGCGGATAAATTCCTTATATCCAACGCCCCTCTGCTCGCTGGAGGTATATCTAAAGCTATCCTGAACTTATTACTCCCTAGAGTTATGTCTACCTCAGCTAAGCTCTTCCTGAAATCGAAGCCAGCGTTGATATCAGCTTCGATAAATGTCTTGAACTTCTCCAACTCCTCCTCGTCGAATACGTAATTCCTCACTTCGAACCTCCCGTAGATTATGTGATCCAGTATGAGCGGGGAGTTGAGGGAAGCGTAGCCCTCAGTCACATCCTCAGCCATCATTATGGCTAGAGCGGGCCAGAGCTTAGTTGAGCGTATCGCTGCCTCTAAAGCTAATTCCTCATCCTCGCAGCCGACCTCCTCAAGATACTCCATAGCTTTAGCTTTCCTGAGCTCGACGCTCTTCCAGAGCAGATCCCCCTGATCCTCATAACTCGCTGGATATATGCCCTTCAACATATTCGCTAAGATGTGAGCCTGGATCAAGCGATCTGGATAGCTGTGAGGGTAATAAACGGCTTCTCTACCTGAAAGTATGAGCTTCCCTCCGGGGAAGGGTATCTCAATTCCCTCAGGGGGAGGAGGTAGCTGAAGCGTTGCTATCTCCTCCTCCCTTCCGAAGGGTATCTTGGGCCTCGGTATCCTGACCCCCTTCTCCCTGAGCTTCCTTAAGAGCTTCTCCACTTCATCTAGAGCGAAGAAAAGGTAAAGCTCTTTAGTAACCCGCTCCAGCTCCCTATTACCCTTAAAAAAATTTAGAGGTTTTGGAAACATCTCCCTTATCTTACTTAACCTCGCTCCCCTCCTCTCGAAACTGACCTTGAGAGCTCTCCCCTTATATCTCCTCAACAGCTGTTGAGCTATCTGCTTCGCTCTCCTCTCTGCTTCTATCAACTTCAGCTCCCTCCTCGCCCCTTCTCAATAAAGATAAGAGCAATCCGGCTATTATTACTGCGAGGCCTAGGGGAGGGAATAGAGATTCCTGATAGGCTTGGGCTTCGTATCTCACGTTATCCCCGCTCAACAAAATTTTGGATCCGGGAGTGCAGTAGACCTTTTCCCATCCTTCCTCTTCCTCCACCCTAGCTTTCTCCCTGACTAAGTTGATATCGTAAACTGAAGCTCTACCCTCTATATTCAGCTCCTCAGTCCTGAAGAGTAGGGTAGCTCCATCCACGAGCTTATAGCTTCTTCCATTGATTTTCACATCATCTGAGGCTACTACCATCGGTAGCTTAGCCTTCACGCTCAAATTATCGCCTTCAGCTACCTTCCTAGCTTCTATTCTGTAGAGGCTCAAGCATACGCTTCCATTCCCAGTGACTTTAACGTAAGTAGTGTTGCAATCCAGTAATTCGTAGGTCTCAGCTTCGAGGAAGCCCACTTTATGCCATACTAGTGTATTCGTACCCAGATAAGCGAGGAAAAGCCCTAAAAATATGAGAGCTAAAGCTAGAGCTCTCCTCACTCTCATAATTTCAACCTCCTTATCGCTAGAGCTGCGAAGAGCATAGTTATCGCTAGCAGGTACCAGGGTATCGAGGACTCGTTCCTAGCTGCGACTTCGCAGGGTAGTTTTAAAGCCTCGAGCTCTGAAGAGCTACCAAGCTTACTATTCGTAGTATTATTCGCTGCGATCGCCTCTACTGGAGGCCTGGCCTTTACTGTGAAGCTCAAGCTAACTTCTCTGAGCTTCCCATCATTGTAGTAGTATTTCGCTATCCAAATCCCTTCCTCATCCACCACATACTTTAGTATAGTGAGCCCAGTGTTAGCGACTTCCCTCTTCTCCGGGTTTATCAGGACGAGCATGCCTTTATACGGCGAGAACACCTTCACAGTTACTTCATCTCCCACGTAAGGCTCCTCTGGATGTACCTCCAGCCTTACCCCGTTAGTGCTAGAGGCACTGAGTTTGGTGCCTGAGGCACTCATGCTAGTGCCGCTATTAATGCTGTTAGCACTCACCCCTGAGGAGTTACCTGATGAGCTATTATTCGAGCTTGAGCTAGAGCCACCTGATGAGCTACTTGAATTGCCCGAGCCTGAGCTACTTCCACCTGAGCCTCCGCTACCCCCTGAGGATCCCCCACTTGAAGAGCCTCCTGAACTGCCACCTCCCCCGCCTGAGCTACTTCCTCCTGGAGTCACTTCCACGCTTACTTCCTTCGTCACAGTTACGCCATCCATATCAGTAGCCACTACCTTTATCGTTAAGGTGCCCTCTTTACTCGGCGTATATTCGAAGCTACCAGTTCCGCTGAATTCCTTATCTCCGATGGTAGTCCTCACATTTAGGCCTGGAGAATCATCGCTAGCCTCTACCGTCACAGTTATAGTCTCGCCCACCTTCGCCTCAGTCTTATCCACGCTCACTGAGACTTTAGGCTCCTCATTGACTAGAGTGAATGATGCTTCAGCTTCGCTCCCCCCATCCTCATCCCTAGCTATAGCTAAGATAGTGTAATCTCCGGCCCTCAAATCAGCTGGAATCCTTATAGAATTGCTCCCCTTCCCTATACTGAATGTTTTATCTCCTATAGTTAGCGTACCTGTAACGCTATCCCCATCCTCCTCAGTCACAGTGACGGTAAAGCCCTCGCCTCTCTTCATCTGATTCGGAGCGTCTATCGTAACCGAGGGTGGTGAACCCCTCACTCTTATGCTGAAGCTCTTGCTAGAGCTCCCATCCACATCGTTCGCTTGAACTGAGGCTGTATACTCTCCCTTAGGCAGATCTATCGTTATAGAATTACTTCCCTTGTTTAAAGAGTAACTCTTATCGCCTATCTTCAGCGTAGCTGTGACAGTATCGCCATCGGGCTCATCTATAGTTACCGTTATAGCGTCCCCTCTCTTAACTTCGTTAGGTGCGTTTACGCTTATTGAAGGCGGTGAACCTAGAAGCGTGACGCTTATGCTCTTACTCTTAGAGGCGGAGACTCCTGAGTATGTCTTGGTGGCTGTAACAGTTATTTGCATTGTTCCTGCGGGCTTGTCCCTCATATCGTAATTTATCGCGCTACTGAAGCTTCCAGATCCGGTTTTAGCTAAGGTGTAAGTGTTCCCGTTGAAGTCAGCTACAACGCTTAGACTACCTTTACCATCATCTATAGCGCTTAAGCCGCTAGCCGTTATTGTTACAGAGCCCTGCTTGGGCAAAGCCGTCGGATTAGCTGATGCTGAGAAATCGGGGACGCTCACTATATAAGCTGCGGAGGAACACTTACTCAGGGGGCCCGTGCTCCCCGGAGTATCGCCTGTATAACATGGTGGCCCGCTTATGCTACCTGAAGCGCATATACGGAAGCTGCCCCCGGGCACATCACTTACGGTACAGTAGCCAGATGCGTACGTCCCGCTCCTCGAAGTCTGACAGGCTCCATTTTCAGCGTTGATGTAAGGGCCAGAGTAAGTGGCACCGCACTCACAGCCTCCATCTAGACTAGCTGAGACATCTATGCGTTGACCGGGCTTCACCGCTGCGGGGACGCTCGCGCTCAGGCTTATGCTTCCAGAGCACCTATTCCCTGAGCACTCATTGACTCTGTCGAGGGCTAGTGGTATCAGGAGCGAGAGTAACAGGAGAGCTAACACTGAGCTACGCATAAAGGATTGGGATATCTCGATTAAATGTGTGAGAACTTATCATAAGAAAGTTATAGTGGGGATGAAAGTTTCATTAGGACGCGTTACATTGAAATCTGATGCGGCCGCCGGGATTTGAACCCGGGTCTGGGACGTGGCAGGCCCCCATCCTGTCCAGGCTAGACTACGGCCGCTGGGCATAATCGAGTTACATATATTTAAGCTTGATCGTGAGTGTGATGGGAATGATGACGCTGGTACTCGTTGAATCCTCCTTATCCAGACTTCCGGACTGGGCTAGGAAGGAGGAAGTCATCTCTAATTATAAGAAGGTCTATGGTAAGCTTTACGATGTGCTAGATATAAATGCTATACCTCCTAAGATGAGGAAAATGGTGGGTGAGAAAGAGGGGAGGCCTGATATCGTCCATAGAGCTCTTCTCTCAGTCACGGATCATCCCCTTTACTCAATGGGGAAGATATCCCTCTACATGCACACAATCGAGGAGAGAATCTTCAGCTTTTCCCCCTCAATTAGGCCGCCTAGGAATTACTTGAGGTTCCTCGGATTGATGGCTGAACTCCTGAAGAAGGGATGGGTTGGGGAGAGTAGGGAGAGGGCATTGATAAGGGAGATAGATCTAGAGTTGGAGGAGATAGCCGATGGCTCAATACTCCTAGACGAGAGTGGAGAACTCCTGAACCCGATAAGTTTCCTCAAGAGTTTAAATTGCGGTAAGTTCATCATCGGATGTTTCCCGCATGGGAAGTTCTCAGAGAGAGTTGAAAGGCTTGCTAAATTCAAGTTATCTCTCTACAGAGGACCCCTCTCATCATCAGTAGCTATATCGATGCTCTTGAGTTACGCTTACTATAAGGAGGTCTGGGATCCTTGAGGAGGGATAAGAAGAGGGAGAGGGACATAGCCAGGCAGAGGATAGAGAGGCTTTTGAGCTTAGCTGATGAGATTTACATGAGGGATAAGGAACTCGCTATCTCCTACGGTGAGCTAGCTAGGAGGATCTCTATGAGGTATAGGGTCAGGATACCCAGGGAGTGGAGCTGGAGGTACTGCAGAAACTGTAAGAAGTTCCTCTACCCCGGGATCAATATGAGAGTTAGGATCAGGCCTAGGAGGATGCCCCATATAGTGCTTATGTGTGAGGAGTGCGGTGGATTGAATAGACACCCCTATTGAGTAAGGTTTTATATGCATCTTACAGCATTGCTTGAGGGGAAAATGCCGACCGCTAGAGATGTGAGAGCGGACCTCTTGATAGAGAGGTTGAAGGAGGAGCTGAAGAAGTTCGATGGGATCAAGCCGCCGGACTGGGCTCATTACACGAAGACAGGTTCTCATAAGGAGAGACCGCCTATACAGGAGGACTGGTGGTACATAAGAGCTGCCTCACTGCTCAGGACCCTCTACTTGAGGGGCGAGCCCGTGGGGGTAGAGAGGCTCCGCACTAAGTACGGAGGGAGGAAGAAGAGAGGGGTCAGACCTGAGAGGTTCGCTAAAGGGAGCGGGCATGTCATAAGGCTCATACTCCAGCAACTTGAGTCGCTAGGGCTAGTAGAGAAAGTAGAGGGCAGAGGGAGGAGGATAACTCCAGCAGGAATCTCCTTACTGGATAAGCTAGCTAGTGAGATAATCAGGGAGTTGAATATAACTCCAGGGAAGGTGGTGCCACCATGAGCGAGGATGAAGTCCTAAGGAGGCTTCAAGAGAAGATATTGGCTGAGATGAGCGAGAGAAGGGAGAGAGAAGAGGAAGTTAGGGAGCTTCAGAGGATAGATGCTATAGTCAAATCCCTACTGACGACAGATGCATGGCAGAGGTTGAAGAGAGTGGAGCTCGTTAAACCTGAGTTAGCTAACGACGTTAAGATATACCTCATCCAACTATATTCAGCTGGCAAGCTCACTAGGAAGCTAACTGATGATGAGTTGAAGGCACTCTTAGCGAGTCTAGCTGAGAGGGGGAGGAGGGATTTCAATATAAGGATCGTTTGAGGTGATATTATGGCTTCCCAAAGGCTCTTGAGTAGTAAACTCAGGTATGCTAGTGTCATGAAGAGCAATAAGAGGCTCCCGACTTGGGTCTTCGTGAAAACTAGGAGGAGGGTCAGGGGAAGGCCGAGAAGGAATTGGAGGAGGAGTAGGCTCCAGCTTTAGGTGATCCTTATGGCGGAAATCACTTTCAATTTCAATATAGGGATCCTCCTGAGGGCGAAGTATCCAGCTAAGAAGAGAGCAGCTAGGGCTGTTAAGATGATAAGGGATCTCGTGAGGAGATACGCTAAATTGAATGATTACGAGATAAGAGTTAGGCCTGAGCTAAATGAACTCCTTTGGAGCAGAGGGGCTTCTAATCCACCGGGGAAGGTTAGAGTGAGAGTAGTGATAGATGAAGAGGGAAAGATAGCGACTATCTGGCCAGCTTGAGTGATATCATGATATTAAAGGCCAAGGTACTGGGGAGCCCGAACCTCGGGATCTACCTCAGGATCGCTGGTAATTACTTACTAGCTCCGAAGGGGGTCAGCCGTTCCCTGGAGGAGATAGTGAGTAAACTGAACCTCAAGCTCATCGAAGCTAGTGTCTATGAGAGCAGGATGCTCGGGGTCCTCACTGTAGCTAATAGTAGGGCCTTGCTCCTCCCACCCCTCTCCTCGGAGAGGGAGCTCAGGGATCTGAGGGAGAAGCTAGATATAGAAGTGCACATACTCCCTACTATGAAGCTGACAGCTCTCGGGAACGATATAGTCGCTAACGATTATGGGGCTATCGTCCATCCATCTTTCACAGATAGGGAGCTCGATATAATAGCGAAGCTACTCGGTGTGAAAGTGATGAGGGGGAGGGTGGGAGGGATCCCAGTAGTAGGTTCCTTAGTCGTCGCTAATAACAGGGGTTGCCTCATCTCACCGTCTGTCGATGACTCCGAACTAAAGGGCATCTCGGATACACTCGGAGTGGAGTGCCTGAAGGGGACTATAAACGATGGCATCATTTACGTCAGAGTGGGGTTAGTGGCATGCGATTCCGGCGCTTTAGTCGGGTTCCCGACTACCCCAGTTGAGATAGAGAACTTAGCGGAAGCGCTTAAAATAGAGCCCTGATAAGGTAGTTAGGTGGTATCATGAGTGAAGATAATATAGCTTTCCTCCAATCGCTCTATAGGTACTTACTCGACGAGTACAATAGGTTGAATCTCCTCAAGAGCGATTTAGAGAGGAGTATAGAGACTTTAAAGGCATTGAGTAAATCCAGTGAGGAGAACATAGGTCCGCTAATATTACCTGTCTCGACTTTCATCTCCCTCTTCGTTGAATCAGCTAAAGCGAGGGAAGTGCTAGTGCTCATGGGAGGAAATGTCTACGCTAAGATGGGACCTGAGGAAGCCCTGAAGCAGATGAAAGAGAGGTTAGAGGAGGTCAATGAGGGGCTCAGGGAGATAAGCAACAACTTAGCTAAGGTCCAAGTCGAGTTGGAGAACGCTCAGAGGATGGTGAGACGTGCTAGGTAGTTTGATAGATAGATTGAGCTCCTTAGGTATAGCTAAGAAGAAGTGGAGCAAGAGAGATGTCCTCAATACCTTCAATGAATTGGAGATAGAGTTCCTCTCCAGAGGGATCCCCCCTTCCTTGCTCGAGAAACTGAGAGATCTCGTATCAATCAAGCTGGAGGGCGTTGAGACGAAGGGGGACCCGAGGGAGGTCGTCAGGAGGGCAGTAAGGGAATCAATTTTAGAGATCACTCCGAGACCTGTGAAGATCGAGGATTTGAGGGGAGGGGGGAAGTTATTCAGGGTAGTATTCTTCGGATTCAACGGAGTCGGGAAGTCGCTCAGCATAGTCAAGTTAGCTAAGTACCTACAGGATATGGGAAGCAGGGTCCTCGTAGTCTCAGCGGACACTTATAGGGCTGCAGCAGGGGAGCAGTTAGAGGGCTATTGCAAGGCCGCGGGTATAACTATTTTCAAAGGGCAGAGGGGTTCTGATCCTTCAGCTGTCTGCTTCGATGCTATGAACATGGCATTAGCGAGAGGTTACTCCCACCTCTTAATAGATACTGCTGGCAGGAATTACTTGAATAGGAACTTGATAGATGAACTAAAGAAGATAGTCAGGGTAGTTGAGCCGGACTTGAGGGTACTGGTTTTAGATGGTATCGCGGGGAATGATGTCCTGAGTCAATGCGATTCCTTCAATGAGGTAGGTTATGATGCGATTATAGTGACGAAAGTAGATGCTGGAGGCCTCATAGTCCCCCTTTTCGCCTCAATACATTCAGGGAAGCCTGTCCTTTTCCTGGGGACTGGTCAACGTTTCTCAGATATAGCTGAATTCGATCCCATCGCTGCAGTAGAGATTATATTGGGGAGCTAGCCCCATCCTAGGTGATCGTATGTCCGCGTTAAGGGGCCTCAGGGGGAGGGATTTCCTAACTCTATTAGATCTCACACCTCTGGAGTTCAGAGCTCTGCTCAGGAGATCTTGGGAGCATAAATATGGTTTAGTACCTAAGGACTTGCTAAAGGGGAAATACGTAGCTGGTATATTCGAGAAACCCTCGACGAGGACCAGAGTCTCCATCAGCGTCGCTACATTCGACCTGGGGGGCGTCTTCCTCGAGCTCCCTATATCGAACCTTCAGATAGCTAGGGGTGAGAGCATAAGGGACACTGCTGAAGTGCTCAGCAGGTTCGTGCACGCTATAGCTGCTAGAGTGAAACAGCACTCTACACTCGAGGAACTAGCTAGATGGGCTAGCGTCCCAGTTATAAATCTACTCAGCGATAAATTCCATCCCCTCCAAGCATTAGCGGATATCTTCACAATTCAGGAGTTCTTCGGCGATAAGAGAGTTAAAGTAGTTTTCTTAGGAGATGGGAGCGCTAACACAAATCACAGCTTGATGGTAGCTTCCGCTCTAATGGGTTACGATTACACTGTCGGTGCTCCTAAGGAGTACTGGCCATCTAGCGATGTCGTGAAGAGAGTTGAGGAGATAATGGAGGAGACTGGAGGTACATTGAATATTTTAGAGGATCCAGTAGAAGCTGTTAGGGGCGCCGATATAATATACACGGATACTTGGAAGTCCATGGGAGTAGAGGATATCGAGAGGAGGATGCAAGTCTTCCCACCTTATCAAGTTAACATGGAGATCGTTAAGAAAGCGAATCCGAAGGTCAAAGTCATGCACTGCCAACCCTGGTATATAGGGGAGGAGATAACTGAGGACGTCGCTTATAGTGAATACTCAATAGCCTTTGAACAAGCAGAGAATAGATTGCATACAGCTAAAGCAGTACTCGAAGCTTTACTATCTTAATCTTTTATCTAGGGGTCTCTCTTAATTGAGGTTTTGAGAGGGAAAGAGATCTATCTTTACGATATAACAGGATCTTATGATAAATCTTAGGGACCACTCGCTAATATTAGTGGGTGCTATTCTTCAATGTGAGACCTTGAGGCGTGACGCTAAGTTTATATAGATGAGCTCCCCTATTTTAGCTTGGCCCACTGCTACCCGGCAGGGGGTCTGAGTATGAAGGCTTACGCCTGACGTATGAGGACCCTACTTCCAGCGGTGGGTACAGTATAATGTGGTTATGTGAACATGAGCCAAAGGCTCATGTTCGAGACAGTTCGGATGGTCCCCGCGAATGGTGGGTTGCGGCTGTACTCCTGAGACCGGTTGATCCTGCCGGAGGGAACCCCTATCGGGCTCGCACTAAGCCATGCGAGTCTGCTGGGGGCCCCTGCCCCCGGCGGCGCACGGCTCCGTAATACACGGTCAACCTGTCCTGGGGACCGGGATAACCTCGGGAAACTGAGGCTAATACCGGATAGGGGTGGATTCCTGGAATGGGTCCACCCCTAAAGTAGGCGGGGGGACGGCCCCGCTGAGGCCCCAGGGTGGGACCGTGGCCTATCAGGTAGTAGGTGGGGTAACGGCCCACCTAGCCTAAGACGGGTACGGGCTCTGAGAGGAGGAGCCCGGAGATGGGCACTGAGACAAGGGCCCAGGCCCTACGGGGCGCAGCAGGCGGGAAACTTCCCCAATGCGCGCAAGCGTGAGGGAGTGAGCCCGAGTGCCGCCCGCTGAGGGCGGCTGTTCCCCTGTGTAAAAAGCAGGGGGTAGGAAGGGGAGGGTAAGGCTGGTGCCAGCCGCCGCGGTAAAACCAGCTCCCCGAGGGGTTCCCACGCATACTGGGCCTAAAGCGTCCGTAGCCGGCCCCGTAAGTCCTCGGTTAAATCCGCCTGAAGACAGGCGGGCCGCCGAGGATACTGCGGGGCTAGGGAGCGGGAGGGGCCGAGGGTATTCCGGGGGGAGCGGTAAAATGCGTAGATCCCCGGAGGACCACCAGTGGCGAAGGCGCTCGGCTGGAACGCGTCCGACGGTGAGGGACGAAAGCTGGGGGAGCAAACCGGATTAGATACCCGGGTAGTCCCAGCCGTAAACGATGCCGGCTAGGTGCCGGCTGAGGTTTCGGCCTCAGCCGGTGTCGAAGCGAAGGCGTTAAGCCGGCCGCCTGAGGAGTACAGCCGCAAGGCCGAAACTTAAAGGAATTGACGGGGGGGCACCACAAGGGGTGAATGCCTGCGGCTCAATTGGACTCAACGCCGGGAATCTTACCGGGGGCGACAGCAGGATGAAGGTCAGGCTGAAGACCTTACCTGACGCGCTGAGGGGTGGTGCATGGCCGTCGCCAGCTCGTGCCGTGAGGTGTCCTGTTAAGTCAGGCAACGAGCGAGACCCCCGCCCTCAGTTGCCAGCGGGGCCCCACGGGGCTGGCCGGGCAAACTGGGGGGACTGCCGGCGAAGAGCCGGAGGAAGGAGGGGGCTACGGCAGGTCAGTATGCCCCTAATCCCCCGGGCCGCACGCGGGCTGCAATGGGCGGGACAGCGGGATGCGACCCCGAGAGGGGGAGCAAATCCCTTAAACCCGCCCGTGGTTGGGATCGAGGGCTGCAACTCGCCCTCGTGAACCCGGAATCCCTAGTAACCGCGGTTCTCCATACCGCGGTGAATACGTCCCTGCCCCTTGTACACACCGCCCGTCAACCCACCCGAGTGGACTTGGGGCGAGGCCCAGCCCAATGGCTGGGTCGAGCTTTGGGTCCGCGAGGGGGGGTAAGTCGTAACAAGGTAGCCGTAGGGGAACCTGCGGCTGGATCACCTCCCATAATATACCACCCGCGTAGGGGACCATCCGAACTCGGATGATGCGAGCGAGGAGAAACCTCGCTCGTTGAAGCGCGAGGAAAGATGAGCGCTCAGCACAGTCAGAGGAGCCGAAGGCCGGCGTCAGCACGCTGCTACGCCGCCTGGTGGATGGCTCGGCTCGGGCGCCGATGAAGGGGGTGGCAAGCTGCCATAAGCCCCGGGGAGCCGCAGGCAGGCTTAGATCCGGGGATCCCCGAATGGCGATAGCCGCCGCTAGGCGCTCCCGGCAGGGAGCGGGAACCCCCCGAATTGAAGCATCTCAGTAGGGGGAGGAAGAGAAACCAATAGGGATGCCCTGAGTACCGGCGAGGGAAAGGGGCGGAGCTCAAACCGAACTCCCGCTCGCGAGAGCGGGTGGATGTGGGGTTGAGGGGGGACCAGGAGCCGCTGGTGGGGAAGCCGAAGTGGCCTGGAACGGCCCGCCAGAGAGGGTGAGAGCCCCGTAGGCGTAACCCATCAGCGGTCCGGTCTTCTCCCGAGTACCGCGGGTTGGAATACCCGCGGGAATCCGGGGGTCATCGACCTCCAAAGCTAAATACGTCCCGAGACCGATAGCGAACTGAGTACCGTGAGGGAAAGCTGAAAAGTACCGCTGGCGCGGGGTGAAAAGAGCCTGAAACCAGGCGGTCATAGGAGAGGCGGCTCTCAAGGTTTGAAGCTCCCGAAGGAAGACGCCGCGAGGCGTCGGTACGAGGGAGCTGACCGGAGTCGCCCCGTACGTCTTGAAACACGCGCCGGGGAGTTCACGGGCGTGGCGAGCCTAAGGGCTAGGAGCCCGAAGGCGGAGCGAAAGCGAGGACCCCGCAGCGGTGCGAGGGGGTCGCCTCTGAAAGGGGGCTGAGTCACGCTCGTGAGACCGGAAGCCGGGCGATCTACTCCTGGGCAGGGCGAAGCCGGGTCGCGAGCCCGGTGGAGGCCCGATAGGGGTGGTGAGGTGCAGATCCCTCCCGTGACCCGGGAGTAGGGGCAAAAGACCAATCTAGCCCGGCAATAGCCGGTTCCCGCCGAAGCCTCTCGCAGGAGGGCCTCCGCGGAGGGTGGGGGCGTGGTAGGGCAACGATTGGGTGGGTAAGGGGCTCCGCCCCGCCACCCTCTCGAACCCCGAATGCGCCTCCCCCGTAGAAGCGGGGAGCCGGGCGACGGGGGGAAGCTCCGTCGCCGAGAGGGGAACAACCCAGACCGGGGTTAAGGTCCCTAAGTCCTGGCTAAGTGCCGAAATCCGAAGGGCGTCTCCCTCCTAAGACAGCGGGGAGGTAGGCTTAGAAGCAGCCATCCTTTAAAGAGTGCGTAAAAGCTCACCCGCCGAGGAGGGAGGCCCCGAAAATGAGTCGGGGCTGAAGCCAGGCACCGATACCCCGGCAGCGTCCCAGTGGGACGCTGGGTAGGCGGGCGCGCGCACCGGGCGGAAGCCGGGGCGTGAGCTCCGGTGGACCGGTGCGTGTTGCAGATCCCGGCGGTAGTAGCAGCGAAGTGGGGTGAGAATCCCCACGGCCGGAAGCGCCAGGGTTCGCCGGCAATGCTTCGTCAGCCGGCGGTCAGCCGGTCCTAAGGCGGCACCCAACTGGTAGCCGCCGAAAGGGAAGCCGGTTAATATTCCGGCGCCACCGGGGTAGGCGGCGACGCAGGCCCCACCCCTGACGCCTCGGGCTAGGCTGAGCGGGGGCCCGCTGAGGCGGGCGACCCGTCCAAGCGCTTAAGGCCGCTGAGAACCGTAATGGTGAGAGGCGGCTGAAGGCGTGATGGGGGCCCCTTTAGGGGCCTTCGGCCGATGCCTGGGGACCTTGAAAAGGGGGTGGGGAGCGATCCCCGGTGCCCGTACCGAGAACCGACACAGGTGCGCTGGCTGAGAAGGCCTAAGGCCTCTCGGTCCTAACGCGGGAGAGGGAACTCGGCAAATTGGCCCCGTAACTTCGGGAGATGGGGTGCCTGCGTTCCTCCGAAAGGGGGTCCGCAGGTCGCAGTGACAAGGGGCGCCCGACTGTTTAACAAAAACATAGTTCCCCGCGAGCCCGCAAGGGTGTGTACGGGGGATGAGGCCTGGCCAATGCCGGTACCTGAAGCCCCGGTACAACGGGGTGAAGGGCCGGTGAAAGCCGGGAGTAACTCTGACTCTCTTAACGGCAGGTCCCCTCGGGGGACCTCCGGGGGAAAGGTAGCCATATGCCTTGCCGAATAAAAATCGGCGTGCATGAATGGCTTAACGAGGTGCCCGCTGTCCCCTCCCGCGGGCCGGTGAACCCGCATCCCGGTGCACAGACCGGGACGCCCCAACGGGGAGAGAAGACCCTGTGGAGCTTCACTGCAGCCTGGTCTTGTGGTACAGCTGGGGATGCAGAGGGTAGGCGGGAGCGATGTGGCTACCCTCGAGGGGGTGGCTGAAGCGACGATGGAACACCGCCCTTCTCCAGCTGTATCACTAACCGCTCCGGCGGGACAGGGCCAGGTGGGCAGTTTGGCTGGGGTGGCACGCCCCTGCAAAGGTATCAGGGGCGCCCTAAGGCGAGCTCAGGCGGGACAGAAACCCGCCGTAGAGGGCAAGGCCAAAAGCTCGCCTGACTGGATCCCTAAGAGCGTGGGATCCAGGGGTGAAAGCCGGGCCTAGCGAACACTCGAGCCCTCTCGGTGAGGGCCGGGTACGACAAAAAAGTTACCCCAGGGGTAACGGAGCTGTGGCGGGCGAGAGTCCCCATCGGCCCCGCCGCTTGCTTCCCCGACGTCGGCACTGCCCATCCTGGAGGTGCAGCAGCCTCCAAGGGTGGGGATGTTCGCCCATCAAAGGGGAACGTGAGCTGGGTTCAGAACGTCGCGAGCCAGTTCGGTTTCTCCCTGTTGGGGCTGCAAGGCCGCCTGAGGGGAAGGGACCCTCAGTACGAAAGGAACGGGGTGCCGGGGCCTCCGGTGTACCGGTCGTCCGAGAGGGCGGCGCCGGGTAGCCGCGCCCCAGCCGATAAGGGCTGAAAGCATCTAAGCCCGAAGCGGCCCCCGAAAATAGGCGGCCTCGCCCCTAGTGGGGTTAGGGCGCGGGTAGAAGACCCGTTCGATGGGGGGGTGGTGTAAGGCAGGAGCTCCGGCGGACTGCCTCAGCCTACCCCTCCCAAAGCCCGAGTGCGTGCTGACGCCGACCGGTCAATCCTCTGACTGTGCTGAGCGCTACTATTTTCAGCGGGCCCGGCGGGACTCGAACCCGCGACCTTCGGCTCCGGAGGCCGACGCTCTCACCATGCTGAGCTACGGGCCCGCAGTCATGCCCCCAACTCGATGGGAGGGCCATTGAGAATGGGAAGCTCAGACTATTTAAATCCGAAACTCCATCGGGGGCATGATGATCGCCACTCAGGACCCCGGAGTATGTGACTTTCAATTTCTTCTCCGGGATTCGGGACAATTATCGAAGGTAAGCTTTCAACTCCTTTCTGGAATTCATCAAGAGCATCAGGGCTATCCTGAAGCTAGCTATCCCTTTCAACTCCCTTTCCGGGATTCTGAAGCGGGGCAGTGAGATAACTCGAACTCATTTTTTCTTTCAACTCCCTTTCCGGAATTCTATTTCGTCAAGATCGCTCGCGTTTCACGGAAGGGAACTTTCAACTCCCTTTCCGGGATTCTTTAATCTTTGGACCCGGGGAGCTCGACTCGCTGGTGACTTTCAACTCCCTTTCCGGGATTCCGATGCCCTCCTTCCCCTCTATACCCCTATCCCCTCTCCTATCGGTGATATTTTTGATACGACTCCGCTGCTATACTACCTGACGCTCGAGTATATAAAGAGCAGCGGAAGCATCTTGCTCATGCACAGTTAAAGAATGACCTTAGCACTGGATGAAATTTCTCAATTCCGATGAATTATGAAAAAGGTTCGTAAATGATAAATCTCCTGACATCTCCCTTTAGGGGTTCTGTCATTTATCTTTCTTTCAATCCTCTTTCCATGAACCTCCTCCCGATATGAGCCCACAATTTTGTGGTGCACTACTCACTTTCAATCCTCTTTTCATCGAGACATATATTACGGCTCACGACACCTATTTAACCTTTTCCACAAACCCCTCCGAGCATTATTAAAGCATTATATTGAGAGCCTGAATGTCCTTCGGGATGTTCCA